>LNFM01000074.1_pt1 | contig 223531 bp, 208 predicted proteins | sample 596031 | NCBI WGS metagenome assembly LNFM01 (sample SAMN04254537, study PRJNA301005) | activated carbon metagenome | isolation source: dual media filters at the Ann Arbor, Michigan drinking water treatment plant | place: USA: Ann Arbor | reverse complement strand
GATCACGGTGCACTTCTGGGTGTCGACCATCGGTGTCGTTCTTTACATCGCGGCCATGTGGATCGCCGGTGTCATGCAGGGCCTCATGTGGCGCGCCGTCAACGCAGACGGCACGCTCACCTACACCTTCGTCGAGAGCGTGAAGGCCACGGCGCCGTTCTATGCGATTCGCCTGTTGGGCGGGATCCTGTTCCTGAGCGGCATGTTCATCATGGCCTGGAACACCTGGAAGACGGTGGTCGGGGCCAAAGCCGTCGATGCGCCCATCCTGCAACCGGCGGCTGCCCACTAGACCGAGTCGAGACCATGGCCTTCAATCACGAATTCATCGAAAAGAACATCCCCTGGATGATCGTGCTGGTGGTGCTCACCGTCAGCGTGGGCGGACTGGTGGAGATCGTCCCGCTCTTCTTCCAGAAATCCACGACCGAGCCCGTCGCCGGCGTCAAGCCGTACTCGCCGCTGCGCCTTGCCGGGCGCGACATCTACATCCGCGAAGGCTGCTACAACTGCCATTCGCAGATGATCCGTCCGTTCCGGGCCGAGACCGAGCGCTACGGCCACTATTCGGTCGCGGGGGAGTACGTGTACGACCATCCGTTCCAGTGGGGCAGCAAGCGCACCGGGCCGGACCTGCATCGGGTCGGCGGGCGCTACAGCGACGAGTGGCATCGGCTGCACTTTCGCAATCCGCGCGACGTGGTGCCGGAGTCGAACATGCCGGCGTATCCGTGGCTCGCCGAAGCGCCGGCCGATGCCGGCAGCATCCAGGCCAAGATGCGGGCATTGCGTGCGGTGGGCGTGCCCTACACCGACGAGGAGATCGCCGGTGCCAAGGAGCAACTGGCGAACCAGACCGAGCAGGACGCGCTGATCGCGTACCTCCAGGGCCTCGGCACCGCCCTCAAGAACGTGAGGTGATGCATGGAATTCGCCATCAATGACCTGCGTGCCGCCATCACCGCGGTGTCCTTCGTGCTCTTTCTCGGCATCGTCGCCTGGGCCTGGAGCGGACACCGCAAGCGTGCGTTCGAGGAAGCCGCGCGCCTGGTGCTCGACGATGACGACGACGCGAGCGCCGGCAACCAATCTGACTCACGGATCCGATCATGAGTGATTTCAACAACGATTTCTGGAGTGTCTACGTCGCCGTCATCACGATCGCGAGCATCGTGGCGTGCGCCATCTTCCTGAAGGCGCTCTCGTCGAAGCGCGTGCCGGGCAGCGCGGTACAGACCATGGGACACGTCTGGGACGGCGACCTCGAGGAGTACAACAATCCGTTGCCCAAGTGGTGGATGTGGCTCTTCTACATCACCATCGTGTTCGGCATCGCCTACGTGGTGCTGTACCCCGGCCTGGGGAGCTACGCCGGGGTCTACAAGTGGTCGTCACAGGGCCAGTGGGAGAAGGAGCAGCAGCAGGCCGCCGAGCGCTTCGGGCCGCTCTTCGACAAGTATGCGGCGATGGATCTCAAGGCCGTGGCCGCGGACCCGGCCGCGCGCGAGATCGGCCAGCGCCTTTATCTCAACTACTGTTCCCAGTGCCACGCCTCCGACGCGCAGGGCAGCCGCGGATTCCCGAACCTGACCGACGCCGACTGGCTGTACGGCAGCGATCCGCAATCCATCAAGACCACGATCCTCGAGGGCCGCAACGGCATGATGCCGCCGCTCGGTGCCGCGTTGGGTGAAGAGGGCACCAAGAACGTCGCGCACTACGTGCTGTCGCTCTCCGACATGACCCATGACGGGCTGCGCGCAGCGAAGGGCAAGGACCTGTTCGGACAGAACTGCGCGGTCTGCCACGGTGCCGACGGGAAGGGGAATCCCGCCATGGGCGCGCCCAACCTGACCGATCGCACCTGGCTCTACGGCACCGGCGAGACGACGATCATCGAGACGATCACCAAGGGCCGCAACGGGCATATGCCGGCGTGGAAGGATTTTCTCGGCGAGGCGAAGGTGCACATGCTCGCCGCGTACGTCTGGGGCCTGTCGAATCGCCCGGGATCGCAGTGAGGCATTCGCTGTCAACGCGGGGGACGCGGGGGAAAAATGAATCCCTTCGTCCCTGGGTTCTTGCTTTCCTCCGCGTTGAGCGCCTTGAAGTTGGCAGCGCCCTGCTGACATGGACGCACGCGTAGGAGCCACAGGCAAAGCGGCAGGATCGGCGGCGGATGCCGTGGAGCAATCGCTCTACGAGATCCGCCGCAAGATCTATCCGCGCGCCGTGACGGGCAACTTCGCCGCGATCCGCTGGGCGCTGGTGTTCTTCACGCAGGCGGTGTTCTACGGCCTGGCCTGGCTGCCCTGGAACGGCCGGCAAGCGGTGCTCTTCGACATCGCTGCGCGCAAGTTCTACATCTTCGGCCTGGTGCTGTGGCCGCAGGACATCGTGTACCTCACGGTGCTGCTGATCCTGTCGGCGTACTCGCTATTCCTGTTCACGGCCGTGGCCGGTCGCCTGTGGTGCGGCTACGCCTGCCCCCAGACCGTCTACACCGAGATCTTCCTCTGGATCGAGCGCAAGGTCGAAGGCGATCGCATGGCGCGCATGAAGCTCGATCGTGCCGCGACCACCGCGCGCAAGCTGCGCCTGAAGGCCACCAAGCACGGCCTGTGGATCGCGCTGTCGTTGTGGACCGGGTTCACCTTCGTCGGCTACTTCACGCCGATCCGGGAGTTGTTCGGGAGCGTGCTGGCTTTCTCTGTCGGGCCGTGGGAAGCCTTCTGGATGCTCTTCTACGGTTTCGCGACCTACGGCAATGCCGGTTGGATGCGCGAACAGGTGTGCAAGTACATGTGCCCCTACGCGCGCTTCCAGGGTGTCATGTTCGATCCCGACACACTGGTGATCACCTATGACCGCGAGCGCGGCGAACCGCGCGGCGGGCGCTCGAAGAGTGCGGATCACAAGGCGGCCGGGCTGGGTGACTGTGTCGATTGCGGCATCTGCGTCCAGGTCTGCCCGACCGGCATCGACATCCGCAACGGCCTGCAGTACGAATGCATCGGCTGTGCCGCCTGCATCGACGGCTGCAACCAGGTGATGGACAAGGTCGGGTATCCGCGCGGCCTGATCCGCTATTCCACAGAGCATGCGGTCAAGCATCACGAGGACCGGGCCTCGATCGTGCGCCGCATTCTGCGCCCGAGGGTCCTGCTGTACACCGGGATTCTCTGGGTCGTGCTGATCGCGGCAGCAGCAATGCTGTGGCAGCGGGTTCCGTTCAAGGTCGACGTCATCCGCGACCGGGGCGCCATGGCGGCCGACACCGGCGACGGCACGGTGCAGAACGTCTACCGCCTGCAGATCATGAATACCGACGAGACACCGCGCAGCTTCACGCTCGCCGCGAGCGGGTTGCCGGGGCTGGAACTGTCGACCCGGGACAATCCGGTGGAGTTGGGCGGGGCCACTTCGCGCATGGTGCCGGTGCGCATCAAGGCAAGACCGGAGGCCACCACCCACGGCTCGGTCGAGATCGAATTCCGGATCGAAGGACGCATGCAAGGCGCTGCCGATCTCACCCCGGTGGTCATCGTCGAGAAGTCGCGGTTCATCGTGCCGTGAGCAGGAGAACCGAAAACCAGGAGGCAAGTGCCATGTCGCATCCGCAAAACAGGTCCGTGCTGTCGACACCCTGGTATCGCGAACCGTGGCCATGGCTGCTGATGGCCGGTCCGGCCGCTGCCATCGTGGCCGGCATCGCGACTGCCTGGATTGCCATCGTGCACCAGGACGGGCTCGTGGCCGACGACTACTACAAGGAGGGCCTGGCGATCAATCGGACCATCGCCAAGCACGAAGCGGCGACGCGCCTCGGGATGGCGGCACAGATCCAGTTTTCGGGCGATGGGCGGGCGGTCCGCGTTTTCCTGACGGGCGGCGGGGAATTGCCGCCGCGCTTGACGCTGCGTCTGGCCCACTTCACGCGCGCCGATCTCGATCGATCGCTGGTCCTCGACCGTGCCACCGGCGGCTGGTACGAAGGCGGCCTCGGCGCCATCGAGCCCGGTCGCTGGACCTTGCTGCTCGAAGACGATGCGCATACCTGGCGCCTCGCCGGCCCGTGGCATCCCGAGGCGCAGGACTCCATCCGGCTCGAGCCGGTGTCGAACTGAGGTTTCCGGCGGTGCATCCCAGACGCCTCATCTACGTGCTGTGGCCGGCGTTCATCGTTGCCGGCGTCGCCAACGCCGTGTTCTTCACCGTTGTCGATCCGATCGAGCTCTCGCTCTTCGGTTGGCCGGTGGGCCAGAACCGCCTGGCCGCCTACACCATCGGGTTCTTCGGGTTCTGGGCAGCGGCTGCCGGATCCAGCGCGCTGACGTGCTTCTTCCAGCGTTCGGCGGCCGAGATCAATCAGTGTCCGCTGGAGCCCGACGAGCGCCCGACCGGTTGTCCGAAGCGCGAGGATCCGCAGGCCCGCTGCGGTTGAAACTACCGCGCGGCCGCCTCATCGGCCCGAACGGGGTCCGAAAAGTGGTGCGTATGTGATCCACGTCACTGAGAGCGCACACCAGAGCGCGCACCATCGGTCTCACTAGTTGATACGCGGGGGACGTCTGCCGTCCTCCAGTCGTGAGGACCGAAGACGATGCAGGTCGAATCATCCGGTATCTGGTTTGTGGCGCCGACGCTGGCCGGGGCCCTGCTGGTCGCGGCAGCGGCCGGTGCGGCCGAGCCGCCTCTTGCCACCGCGACGGTCCAGTACCGCGAAGTGGACCTGACCTACGCCGCCGAGGCGGTCGTGGAAGCGACCCGCCAGTCGACCGTGTCGGCCCAGGTGACCGGCAGGATCGTCGAACTGCGCTACGACGTCGGCGACTACGTGGAAAAGGGCAAGGTCATCGCGCGCATCGACCAGACCGAAGCAAGCCAGGTGCTCGCCGGGAGCCAGGCCCAGGTGGCCCAGGCGCAGGCTGCCTATGAGAATGCGCGCGCGGACGTCGAGCGCACGCGCGACCTGGCGCGGCAGAAGTTCGTGAGCCAGGCGGCGCTCGACAAGGCGGAGGCCGCGTTTCGCGTGGCCGAGGCGCAGCTCGCGACGGCCCGCGCGGGCGCCGGGCAGGCGGCCACCTCGAAGAGCTACACGACCGTGATCGCGCCGTACAGCGGCGTGGTGTCGGCACGGCACGTGGAACTGGGCGAGATGGCCGCACCCGGCAAGCCGCTGCTCACGGGGTTCGATCCGACCGACCTGCGCGCAGTCGCAACCGTGCCCCAGTACAAGGTGGCCGAAGTGAAGGCGGCGGCGAAGGCGACGATCGAGATTCCATCCATCGGCAAATGGGTGAGCGCCACCGGCATCACGGTCCTGCCGTCGGCCGATGCCGAGACCCATTCGACTCGCGTGCGAATCGATCTGCCGCGCGACCTGCGCGATGTCTACCCGGGCGTGTTCGCGCGCGCGCATTTCGCGACAGGCCGTGCCCGGAAGCTGGTGGTCCCATCCGCCGCCGTGATCCGGCGCAGCGAAGTGACCGCCGCCTACGTGGTCGATGACCAGGGGCGGGTACTGCTGCGGCAACTGCGTCTGGGCAGCGTGGCCGGGGAGCAGGGAATCGAAGTGCTGGCCGGACTCGCGCCTGGCGAGAAGGTTGCGCTCGATCCGGTGAAGGCGGGGATGCAGGCCGCCCGTCAAAGAACGAAGTGATGCAATCGCACAGCGAGGAGACGCAGCCATGGCTCATGTCGTGATCATCGGTGCGGGCATCGGCGGCATGCCGATGGCCTACGAAATGAAGGCGCTCGCGCGGCCCGGCGATCGCGTGACGGTGGTGTCGAACGTGCCCACGTTCCACTTCGTGCCGTCCAATCCGTGGGTGGCCGTGAACTGGCGCAAACGTCGCGATATCGAGTTCCCTGCGGGCGAATACCTGGCGCGCAAGGGGATCGAATTCACCGGCGCGGGTGCCAAGCGGGTGCATCCGGAGCGCAATCAGGTGGAACTCGGTGACGGCTCGCTGCTCGACTACGACTTCCTGGTGATCGCCACCGGCCCCAAGCTCGCTTTCGACGAGGTGGAAGGGCTCGGGCCCGCGGGCCACACCCACTCGATCTGTCACGTGGACCACGCGCAGAGCGCCGCGGCGGCCTGGGAAGGATTCCTCGACCAGCCCGGACCGGTGGTGGTGGGTGCGGTGCAGGGTGCGTCGTGCTACGGGCCGGCCTACGAGTTTGCCTTCATCATGGATACCGATCTGCGCCGTCGCAAGCTGCGCGATCGCGTGCCCATGACTTTCGTCACGGCCGAGCCCTACATCGGTCACCTGGGGCTCGGCGGCGTCGGCGACTCCAAGTCGTTGCTCGAGTCGGCGCTGCGCGAGCGCAACATCAAGTGGATCTGCAACGCCAGGACGACGAAGGTCGAGGGCGGGCGCATGCACGTCACGGAATTCGACGAACTCGGCAAGGAGAAGCGCACGCACGAGTTGCCGTTCGCGTACTCGATGATGCTGCCCGCCTTCAAGGGCGTGGATGCGGTGTTCGGCATCGAAGGCCTCTCCAACCCGCGCGGCTTCATCCTGATCGACGAGCACCAGCGCAATCCCAGGTTCCGCAACGTCTACGCGGTGGGGGTGTGCGTCGCGATTCCACCGGTCGAGCCTACTCCGGTGCCCACGGGTGCACCGAAGACCGGCTACATGATCGAGTCGATGGTCACGGCCACCGCCCACAACATCCGCGCCGAGCTCGACGGCAAGGCGCCAGCCCAGAAGGCAACGTGGAACGCGCTGTGTCTCGCCGACTTCGGCGATACCGGCGTCGCGTTCGTGGCACTGCCGCAGATCCCGCCGCGGAACGTGAACTGGTTTGCCGAAGGCAAATGGGTGCACCTCGCCAAGGTGGCGTTCGAGAAGTACTTCATCCGCAAGATGAAGAAGGGCACATCCGAGCCGCTGTACGAACGGCTGGTGCTGCACGCCCTGGGCATCCGCAAGTTGAAGACCTAGTGAGATGGGTGTTTCCGGCCGCGTCGCCCGGTTCTTCCTCGGCTCCCAGCTCACCCCGCTGATCGCGCTGGTCGCGCTCCTGCTCGGCGTCTTCGCCGTGGCGGTGACGCCGCGCGAGGAGGAACCGCAGATCGACGTGACCATGGCGAACGTGTTCATTCCGTTTCCCGGTGCGTCCGCGCGCGATGTCGAGAGCCTGGTCGCGACACCGGCCGAACAGGTGCTCTCGCGCATTGCCGGCATCGAGCATGTGTACTCGGTGTCACGCCCCGGGATGGCGGTGTTGACGGTGCAGTATCGCGTGGGCGAGGATCCGACCCAGGCGTTGGTGCGGCTGTACGACACGCTCGATTCGCACCGCGACTGGCTGTCGCCGCAGCTCGGCGTCGGTGCGCCGGTGGTCAAACCGAAGGGCATCGACGACGTCCCGATCGTGGGCCTCACGCTGTGGACCGACGATCCGCATCGTGGCGCGTTCGAACTGGAACGCGTCGCGCACGCGATGGAAGTGGAATTGAAGGGCGTGGCCGGCACGCGCGACGTCACCACCATCGGCGGTCCGGGCCACGTTGTTCGGGTGCTCATGGAGGCCGAGCGCCTGAACGCCTATCGCCTCACGCCGCAGGACGTGCGCACGGCGCTGTTGCTGTCGAACACATCGCAGCCTTCCGGCACCCTGGTCAAGGACAATCGCGAAGTGCTGGTGGAGACCGGTGCGTGGTTCGCGAACGCGGCGGACGTGAAGCAGCTCGTCGTGGGTGTGCGCGCCGGGCGACCGGTTTTTCTCACCGACGTCGCGCGGATCGAGGACGGACCGGATCTGCCGGGCCGCTATGCGTGGTTCGGCACCGGCCCTGCTTCAGCGCGCGGTGCGGGCAGCGGTGAGCATCCGGCGGTCACGATCGCCGTGTCGAAGAAGCCGGGCGAGAACGCCGTCCGGGTGGCCGATCGGGTCATAGCCCGCGCCGAAGCATTGCGCAACCAGATCGTGCCCGATGGGGTCCACGTCGAGGTCACGCGCAACTATGGCGCGACGGCGAACGACAAGGCGATGAAGCTGATCCAGAAGCTCGTGTTCGCCACGCTCTCGGTGGTGGCCCTGGTCTGGCTCGCCTTGGGCCGCCGCGAGGCGCTGATCGTCGGCATCGCGGTGACGCTGACCCTCGCGGCGACGCTGTTCGCGTCGTGGGCCTGGGGCTTCACCCTGAACCGGGTCTCGCTATTCGCGCTGATCTTCTCCATCGGCATCCTGGTGGACGATGCGATCGTCGTGGTGGAGAACATCCACCGTCGCAGCGTGCTCGACGATGCGCCGCTCGCGCAGATCATTCCCGCGGCTGTCGACGAAGTGGGCGGACCGACGATCCTCGCGACGTTCACCGTGATCGCCGCGCTGTTGCCGATGGCGTTCGTGAGCGGGCTGATGGGCCCGTACATGAGCCCGATTCCGATCAACGCGAGCCTCGGCATGGCGATCTCCCTCGCCATCGCCTTCGTCGTGACTCCCTGGCTCGCGCTCAAACTGCTGCGCCGCGGCCACGCCGGATCCCATGCCACGGGCAGCGGTCGGCTCGATCGCTGGTTCGGCCGGCTCGGCATCTTCCTGAATCGCGCGCAGGGTCGCCGCAACCGGATCAAGCTGTTCGTCGCCGTTGCGGCGGCGATCGTGCTCGCGATCGGGCTCGCCGCCGTCAAGCTGGTCATCCTGAAAATGCTGCCCTTCGACAACAAGTCGGAGTTCCAGGTGGTCGTGGACATGCCGGCCGGGACGCCCCTCGAACGCACCGCCGGGGTCCTGCGCGAGCTGTCGGCTGCGATCGCGGAAGTGCCGGAAGTGCGTGACTACCAGGCCTACGCCGGGGTCGCCAGCCCGATCAACTTCAACGGGCTCGTGCGGCAGTACTACCTGCGGGAGGCGGCGGCGCAGGGCGACATCCAGGTCAACCTGGTCGACAAGCACGCGCGCCACCGCAAGTCGCACGAGATCGCGCAGTCGGTGCGACCGCTTCTCGAGAAGATCGCGGCAACCCACGGCGGCGAGGTCAAGGTGGTCGAGGTGCCGCCGGGTCCGCCGGTGCTGGCACCCATCGTCGCGGAAATCTACGGACCGGACGAGGCCGGCCAGCGTGCCGTGGCGAAGCGCGTCCGCGCGACCTTCGCGGCAACGCCGGACATCGTGGGCATCGACGACAGTATCGACGACACGGCGCCGAAGCTGGTAGTGCGAGTCCTCCAGAACAAGGCGGCACTGGCGGGTGTCGCGGTCCGGGACGTGGTCGATGCGATGCGCATCGGGCTCGCCGGCGAGAGCGTGACGCCGATTCACAGCGGTGTCGCCAAGGTCGAGATCCCGGTGCGCCTCACGCTCCCGCCGGAGCACCAGGATTCGCTCGACGCGCTGCTCAAGCTCACGGTGCGCAGTCGGGACGGCGCGCTGGTCCCGCTCTCGGAGGTGACGGAAGTGGTGCCGGCGCAGCGCGACCAGACCATCCATCACAAGGATCTGCTGCCGGTGGTCTATGTCGTGGGAGACATGGGTGGTCGCCTTGACAGCCCGCTCTACGGCATGTTCGGCATCCGTTCGCGGCTGGCCGCATCGGCAGGGCAGGGCGACGTCCTCACCGAGCACTTCATCGCGGCGCCGGAGGATCGCTGGGGCGGCTACAGCCTCAAATGGGACGGCGAATGGCAGATCACCTACGAGACATTTCGCGACATGGGGCTGGCCTACGCCGTGGGGCTGGTGCTGATCTACCTGCTCGTGGTGGCGCAGTTCGGGTCGTACCTGGTGCCGCTCATCATCATGGCGCCGATCCCGCTCACCATCATCGGCGTCATGCCCGGGCATGCGCTGCTCGGCGCGCAGTTCACCGCGACTTCGATGATCGGGATGATCGCCCTGGCGGGCATCATCGTGCGCAATTCCATCCTGCTGGTGGACTTCGTCAACCTGCAGGTGGGCGATGGCGTGCCGCTCGAACGTGCCGTGGTCCACGCCGCCGCGGCCCGGGCCAAGCCCATCGTCCTGACCGGGCTCGCGGCCATGCTCGGTGCGCTCTTCATCCTGGACGATCCGATCTTCAACGGGCTCGCGATCTCGCTCCTGTTCGGCATCCTGGTGTCGACGGTGCTGACGCTCGTGGTCATCCCGGTGCTGTACTACGCAGCGAACTATCGGAAAGTTCCGTGACCTCGGTCACAGTCGCGGTTGCACCCGGTCCGTAACCTGATCACGTCGCGCCCGCCGGGCGCTTTCGAGGATCGGGATCATGACCGTCAATCGCTACGTCCGCATCATCGTGGGCCTCTTCGTGCTGCTTTCGCTGGCGCTCGGTGTCGCTGCGAGCCCGCTCTACGTCAGCAGCTACTGGCTCTGGTTCACCGCTTTCGTCGGCGCCAATCTGTTCCAGAGCGGTTTCACCACGTTCTGTCCGCTCGACAGCATCCTGCGCCGGCTTGGTGTGCCCGAGACCGCTGACTGCGACGGACCGGCAACCGCTAGCACGGCCGCTGGCCGATCAGCTCGCGCAGGCGCGGAATATCGATGATGCGCACGTGCTTCTGCTGCACGCTGATCAGGCCTTCGCCCTGGAACTTGGAGAAGACGCGGCTCACCGTCTCGAGTTTGAGGCCCAGGTAGCTGCCGATCTCCTCGCGCGTCATGCGCAGGTAGAACTCGGAGGGTGAATAGCCGCGCGCGGTGAAACGCTGCGACAGGTTGACGAGGAACGCCGCGAGGCGTTCCTCGGCGCGCATGCTCCCGAGCAGCATCATGACGCCGTGGTCGCGCACGATCTCGCGGCTCATGACCTTGTGGAAATGGTGCTGCAGGCTATGCAGCTCGCGCGACATCTCCTCGAGGCGCCCGTAGGGGATCACGCAGACTTCGCTGTCTTCGAGGGCGACGGCGTCGCAGGTGTGCTTGTCGGTGCCTATGCCATCCATGCCCAGCAGCTCGCCGGCCATGGAAAAACCCGTGACCTGGTCGCGTCCGTCGGCGGCCGTGACCGTGGTCTTGAAGAACCCGAAGCGCACCGCATACAGCGCGTCGAACGGTTCGCCGGCGCGGTACACGTTGGTGCCCTTGCGGAACGAGCGTCGCAGCGTGACCAGGTGGTCGAGCTTGCCCAGTTCCTCGTCGGACAGGCCGATCGGCAGGCACAGTTCCCTCAAGCCGCAGGTGGAACAGGCGACCCGCAGCTTGTCTATGGGTACGGGATGAAGGGCGATCGGTGCCGACATGCGAGAGCTCCTGATCCTGACGTGACAGTCTTCCCGCGCTTGATCCATGTCAACGTGACCTGGGTCGCATGGACCTAAGCTTCGGTCGGAATTTGATGTTATCCGGATCGGCATGGGCATGATACCGCAGAGTCCCCTGGTCATCGACGCAGGACTGCTGAAGCGCTACGGGCACAACGGCCCGCGCTATACGTCGTATCCGACCGCGGATCGTTTCGTCGAGGCGTTCGACGCAGCTGCGTATCGGCGGCAGCTCGAACATCGCGACCTGGGCGGCGTGACGCGCGGGCTGTCGTTGTACGTGCACGTTCCGTTCTGCAGCAACATCTGCTTCTACTGCGCGTGCAACAAGATCATCACGCGCGACCACGGCCGCTCCGCCAAGTACCTGCGCTATGTGGCGAAGGAAGCCGAGCTGGTGGCCGCGGCGACGGCCGGTAACCGGCAGCTGTGCCAGTTCCACGTCGGTGGCGGCACGCCCACGTTCCTGGCACCGCAGGAGCTGAAGCAGCTGATGGACATCGTCGCGTCGCACTTTGCCTTCGTCTCGGACGGCGAGTACTCCATCGAGATCGATCCGCGCAGCGTCGCGCCCGGCACCGTGAGCCTGCTCGCCCAGCTCGGCTTCAACCGCATGAGCGTCGGAGTGCAGGACTTCGATCCTGCCGTGCAGCGAGCCGTGAACCGCCTGCAGGACGAAGCCGTCACCCGCGCTGCGGTCGCGGAGGGCCGTGCGGCAGGGTTCAAGTCGATCAATCTCGACCTGATCTATGGCCTCCCGAAGCAGAACGTCATCGCCTTCAACCACACCATCGACCGCGTGATCGACATCGCGCCGGACCGCATCGCGCTCTATGGCTATGCCCACCTGCCGCACGTCTTCAAGCCGCAGCGGCGCATCGCCGAAGCCGACCTGCCGGATGCCGAGGCCCGCATCGACATGATGACCCTTGCCATCCGGCGCCTGACCGCAGCGGGCTACGTCTACATCGGCATGGACCACTTCGCGAAGCCGGATGACGAGCTCGCGATTGCCCAACGCCAGGGGCGGCTGCATCGCAATTTCCAGGGCTATTCGACCCATGCCGAGTGCGACCTGATCGCGCTCGGCGTGACCGCGATCGGCGCCGTGGGTCCGAGCTACGTGCAGAACAGCCGCACGCTCGACGAGTACTATGATCTGCTGGATGCGGGACTCCTGCCGGTGTTGAGAGGGGTCGAGCTGACGGCCGACGACCTGTTGCGGCGAGCGCTCATTCAAGCGCTGATGTGTCATGGTGCCGTCGCCATCGAGTCATTGGAAATCTCTCATTTGATCGATTTCAGTCGTTATTTCGCCGAGGAGCTGGATGAACTCCAGGGCTTCATCGCCGACGGACTGGTGGAACTGGATGACGAATGGCTCGCCGTGACCCCGCGTGGGCGGTTGCTGGTCCGGTCGATCTGCATGGTGTTCGACCGGTATCTGCGTTCCCAGCGGCGCACCGCAAGCTATTCGAAGGTGATCTGATGCCATGGCAGGGGGAGCGATGGTGTTGGTAGCGTCCCTCGCCGGCGCGGCGTTCCTCGTGGGCCTGCTCGGGGGAGTCCACTGCGTGGCCATGTGCGGCGGCATCACCGCGTCGCTGTCGGGAGCCGCCGGTCCGCGCATGCCCGCGTGGCAGGTGCACTCCGGCTACAACCTGGGGCGCATCGCGAGCTACGGCGTCGCCGGGGCCATCGCCGGTACTCTCGGGGGTGGCGGTCTGCTGCTGCGGGAGCTGCTGCCAGTCCAGCTCGCCTTCCTGATCGTGGCCAACGTGCTCCTGGTGGCGCTGGGCCTGTATCTGGGCGGCTGGTCGCAGTGGATCGTGCGGCTCGAGGTGCCCGGCCGGCGGATCTGGCGGCTCGTGCAGCCGCATGTCGGGCGCCTCCTGCCTGTCGACAGCTGGCCGAAGGCGCTCGCCGCGGGTGCGCTGTGGGGATGGCTGCCGTGCGGCCTGGTCTACAGCCTGCTCGCGTCGGCGCTTCTCGCTGGCAGTCCGATCGGTGGGGCAGCGGTGATGCTGGCGTTCGGGCTGGGCACCGTGCCCAACCTGCTGGGGGCCGGTCTCGCCACGCAGAAGACCCGCGCGCTGCTTCGACCCGGCACGCTGCGCCGCCTGGCTGGAGCGGTGGTCGCCGGCTTCGGGCTGGTGGGCCTCGCCCGGGCGACGGATCTGGGCGATCACATCCGGCGCGGACTCCTCTGCCTGATCTGACCGACCCGACGGGCCTCAAAAAGCCCGAATCCGGCTTGAGCAGCTGGCGCGAAATAGTCTAAAATTCAAAGTTATCCCGACCCCGGGACGGTCCATGACCGGTCCGGACGCGGGAAATTCGCACATCCGCACCTCGGAAGTCCTGCAGTGGTGCCCGGTTCGCAAGGCCGGGTCTGCGGGCGCCCGGTTCGATCGAACCGGGTTTCAAGCGGATGGAGGCTCAACCCGTAGCACCCAGGAGAGAAGTCAATGTCCGTGACCATGCGTCAGATGCTGGAGGCCGGCGTCCATTTCGGCCACCAGACGCGGTACTGGAACCCGAAGATGGCGCCGTACATCTTCGGCCACCGCAACAAGATCCACATCATCCATCTCGAGAAGACTCTCGCGATGTACCAGGACGCGATGAAGTACGTGCGTCAACTGGCTGCGAACAAGGGCACCATCATGTTCGTGGGCACCAAGCGTCAGGCCCGCGACATCGTCCGTGAAGAAGCGGTCCGTGCCGGCTGCCCCTACGTCGACCACCGCTGGCTGGGTGGCATGCTCACCAACTTCAAGACCGTGAAGGGCTCGATCAAGCGCCTGCGCGAAATGGAATCGATGGTGCAGGACGGCTCCATGGAGAAGCTGGTCAAGAAGGAAGGCCTCATGTTCCAGCGCGAACTCGAGAAGCTCGAGCGCAGCCTGGGCGGCATCAAGGACATGAACGGTCTGCCCGACGCGCTGTTCGTGATCGACGTCGGCTATCACAAGATCGCTGTCACCGAGGCTGCCAAGCTCGGGATTCCGGTGGTGGCCGTGGTCGATTCGAACCACTCGCCCGACGGCGTCAACTACGTGATTCCCGGCAACGACGATTCGAGCCGTGCGATCCGCCTGTACGCCCGTGGTGCCGCCGATGCGGTGCTGGAAGGCCGCAGCCAGATCGTGCGCGAGATCGTGGGCGGCGACGAATTCGTCGAAGTCGAGACGACCGAAGAACAAGCAGCATCGTGATGCACGGCCCCGGCGAGGCGCCGGGGTTTTTCATTTCCCGCGGTGGACGACCCGGCTGACGGGTGCGGTCGCGCGGAAGAATCAGGAGCGAACATGGCGGAAATCACCGCTTCCATGGTGAAGGAACTGCGCGAGAAGACCGACGCGCCGATGATGGAATGCAAGAAGGCGCTGACCGAGGCCGGCGGCGACATGGCCAAGGCCGAAGAGATCCTGCGCGTGAAGCTGGGCAGCAAGGCTGCGAAGGCCTCGGCGCGCGTGGCGGCCGAAGGCGTGGTCGGCACCTGGCTCGCCGGCGACGGCAAGCTCGCCGCGATCGTCGAAGTGAACTGCGAAACCGACTTCGTCGCGAAGAACACGGATTTCCTGGCGCTCGCCGCGAAGCTGGCGGAACTGGTGGCGTCGAAGAACCCGGCAGACGTCGCGGCGCTCTCGGCCCTCACCATCGACGGCAAGACGGTCGAGGCAACCCGCACCGAACTGGTGGGTCGCATCGGCGAGAATCTGTCGATCCGACGGTTCGTGCGAATCCAGGCCAAGGGCAAGGTTGCGCAGTACGTGCACGGCGGATCCAAGATCGGCGTGCTGGTGGACGTGGTCGGCGGTGACGAAACTCTCGCCAAGGATCTCGCGATGCACATCGCCGCGGCGAAGCCGGTGGCCCTGTCGAAGGATCAGGTGCCGGCCGAGTTGATCGAGAAGGAGCGCAACATCGCCACGGCCAAGGCGGCCGAGTCCGGCAAGCCCGCGGACATCGTCACCAAGATGGTCGAGGGCAGCGTGCAGAAGTACCTGAAGGAGGTCACGCTGTTCGGTCAGCCGTTCGTGAAGGACGACAAGCAGACCATCGAACAGCTGCTCAAGGCCAAGGGCGCGTCGGTGCCGGCTTTCACGTTGTACATCGTGGGCGAGGGCATCGAAAAGAAGTCGACCGACTTCGCGGCCGAAGTGGCGGCGCAAGCCGCTGCCGCTGCAGCGCGCTAGAAGCGACGCCAGCGCCCCGATGCCCCAGGCCGCCTTCAAGCGCATCCTGCTCAAGCTGTCCGGCGAAGCCCTGATGGGCGAGGACAGCTATGGCATCAACCGCGAGATGATCGAGCGCATCTGCGGGGAGATCGCGGATGTGGTGAACCTGGGTGTCGAGGTTGGGGTGGTGATCGGTGGCGGCAACATCTTCCGCGGTGTCGCCCCCGGTGCCGCGGGGATGGATCGCGCCACCGCGGACTACATGGGCATGCTCGCCACCGTGATGAACGCGCTGGCGCTGCAGGACGCGATGCGGCGCGTGGGCTTGTCGGGCCGGGTGCAGTCGGCGCTCAACATCGAGCAGGTGGCCGAACCGTATATTCGCGGCAAGGCCATCCGCTACCTGGAAGAGGGGAAGGTCGTGATCTTCGCCGCCGGCACCGGCAACCCGTTCTTCACCACGGATACCGCTGCGGCGCTTCGCGGCATGGAGATGAACGTCGACATCGTGCTGAAGGCGACCAAGGTGGACGGGGTCTACACCGACGATCCGAAGAAGAATCCACAGGCCACGCGCTACCAGCAGCTCACCTTCGACGAAGCCATCGTCAAGAACCTGAAGGTGATGGACGCCACCGCGCTCACCCTGTGCCGGGACCAGAAGCTGCCGATATGCGTGTTCAGCATCTTCAAGTCAGGCGCCTTGCGCCGGGTGGTCCTGGGCGAAGACGAGGGCACGCGCGTACACGCGTGACTGGGCAAATCGAGGCGCAAGGGGACGACGCATGATCGCTGACGTCAAGAAAACCACCGAGCAGAAGATGCAGAAGTCGCTCGAGACGTTGAAGGCGGACCTCGGCAAGGTGCGCACCGGGCGCGCGCACCCCGGGATCCTCGATCACGTGAAGGTCGACTACTACGGCAATCCGACACCCATCAACCAGGTCGCCAACGTCACGCTGATCGATGCCCGCACCATCGGCGTGACGCCCTTCGAGAAGAAGATGGCGCAGGCGATCGAGAAGGCGATCCGCGATTCGGATCTCGGTCTCAACCCGTCGGCGGTGGGCGATATGGTGCGTGTGCCCATGCCCGCGCTCACCGAAGAGCGCCGCCGTGATCTGATCAAGGTGGTGAAGGGTGAGGCGGAGGACGCACGGGTCGCGATCCGCAACGTGCGCCGCGAAGGCAACGACCACCTGAAGAAGCTGCTCAAGGACAAGACCGTGTCGGAGGACGAGGAGCGCCGCGCCCAGGACGAGATCCAGAAGCTGACGGACCGCTACATCGCCGAGGTGGAAAAAGCGCTGGCGGCGAAGGAAGCGGAGCTTCTGGCGGTATAGAGCCCTTGAGCAAAGCGTCCAGTTCGACACTCGACATACCGGCCGTGGGTTCGGTCCCGCGGCACGTGGCCGTCATCATGGACGGCAACGGGCGTTGGGCCAAGAAGCGCTTCCTGCCGCGCGTTGCCGGCCACAAGCGCGGTGTGGAGGCGGTACGCGAGGCGGTCCGATCCTGCGCCAAGGCAGGCGTGGAATACCTCACGCTGTTCGCATTCTCCAGCGAGAACTGGCGCCGCCCGGCCGACGAAGTCTCGTTCCTCATGCAGCTGTTCGTCCGTGCGCTCGAACAGGAGGTCGCACGGCTACACGACAACGGCATCCGGTTGCGGATCGTGGGCGACCTGTCGGCGTTCGAGCCGCGTTTGACGCGCCTCATCGTCGAAGCGGAAAAACTCACGGCCGGCAATGGCGGCCTCACGCTCACCATTGCCGCCAACTACGGGGGCCGCTGGGACATCCTGCAGGCGGTGAATCGCCTGTGTGCGGCGGATCCCTCGAAGGCCGGGCGCTACACCGAACAGGATCTGGCACCCTGGCTCGCCATGAGCTACGCGCCGGAGCCGGATCTGTTCATCCGCACCGGGGGCGAGCAGCGCGTCAGCAATTTCCTGCTGTGGCATCTTGCCTACACCGAGCTCTATTTCACCGACACGCTCTGGCCGGATTTCGGTGAGGCGGAGTTGAGCCGCGCCATCGAGTTCTACCGTACCCGCGAGCGCCGTTTCGGCCGCACCAGCGAACAACTGGCGGTGCGCGCAGACGCCGAAATAGCGCCGCGCCGCATCGCCTCGGACGCTGCGGGCCGTTGACCCCGCGCCCCTCGAGCCATGCTCCGGCAGCGCATCCTGACGGCGGCAGTAGTGTTGCTGGTGGCGCTGGTGGCGTTGTTCTGGTTCCACAACGCCGCATGGTCGCTCTTCATCGCGCTGGTGACGATGCTCGGTGCGTGGGAATGGGGGCGCTTGAGCAGCTGGCCGACGGTGATGCGCATCGCGTACACCGGACTGATCGGCGCCAGCTGCGTGGCGATCTTCACGGTCGTGGCGCAGCAGTTCGACCTCGTGATCTTCGCGGCTGCCCTGGCATTCTGGGTCGGCATCGCGCTGCCGTGGATCGCCTGGCGCTGGCGTTTGCGCAGCCCGGTCGCGCTCGCGCTGGCGGGGTGGTGGGTCCTGGTGCCGGCGTGGCTGGCGGCGACGCGCCTGCAGCTGCAACCGGCGCTGTTGCTCAGCCTGCTGGTGGTCATCTGGGTCGCCGACACGGCGGCGTATTTCGCCGGGCGGCGTTTCGGCCGCAACAAGCTGGCACCACTGGTGAGCCCGGGCAAGACCTGGGAGGGTGTGGCCGGTGCGTTTCTCGGGGTCATCCTCTATTTCATGGTGCTGGGTGCCTTGCGCATCCCCGTGTTGCCCGAACTGCTGCGCTGGCCGGTGGTGGGCGTATTCTTCGCGATGACGGCGCTCGGCATCGTGGGTGATCTGTTCGAGTCCTGGATGAAGCGCGAGGCGGGCGTGAAGGACAGCGGGACCCTGCTTCCGGGGCACGGCGGCGTGCTCGACCGCATCGATGCGCTGACCGCGAGCCTGCCGCTCGCCGGGCTGGCGGCGATCACCATCCTCGCCCGTTGACGACGGCATGCACGGCGTAGCGATCCTCGGTTCCACCGGCAGCATCGGCCGCAACACGCTCGACGTGCTCGCCCGGCATCCGGAGCGCTTCCGTGCGGTCGCCTTGTCGGCCCAGCGGCAGATCGATGTCCTCTACGATCAATGCATCACCCATCGACCGGACCTGGCCGCGGTAGTGGACGAAGCGGCCGCCGCGCGCCTGCGCGAGCGGCTGGCGCAAGCGGGCAGCGCTACCAGGGTCCTGGCCGGTGCCGCCGGTCTGGAAGCGGTGGCAACGGCCGAGGGCGCGCAATCGGTGATGGCGGCGATCGTCGGCGCCGCCGGTCTGCGACCGGCCCTGGCGGCAGCGACGGCCGGCAAGCGCATCCTGCTCGCCAACAAGGAAGCGTTGGTGATGGCTGGTGCGGTCTTCATGGACGCGGTGCGGCGAGGTGGTGCCACGCTGCTGCCGATCGACAGTGAACACAACGCGGTGTTCCAGGCGTTGCCGCGTGGGTATGCCGGCAATCTCGGTGCGGCCGGGGTACGGCGGATCCTGCTCACCGCCTCGGGTGGCCCGTTCCGGACCCTGCCCCTGGAGCGCTTCGCGGCGGTGACGCCCGATCAGGCCTGCGCCCATCCGAACTGGGTGATGGGCCGCAAGATCTCGGTGGATTCGGCCACGATGATGAACAAGGGCCTCGAGGTGATCGAGGCCCATTGGTTGTTCAATGCGCCGCCATCGGCCATCGAAGTGGTGATCCACCCCCAGAGCGTGGTGCACTCGATGGTCGAGTACGTCGACGGCTCGGTCATCGCGCAACTCGGCAATCCCGACATGCGCACTCCGATCGCCCACGCGTTGGCATTTCCGGAGCGCATCGAGTCGGGGTCCACGCGCCTGGAACTCGCCGCGGTGGCGGCGCTCAGTTTCGAGGCGCCGGATCCCGAGCGTTTCCCGTGCGTCGGGCTCGCCTACCGCGCCCTCGAGCAGGGCGGTGCTGCCCCGGTGGCCCTGAATGCCGCGAATGAAGTCGCGGTGGCGCGATTCCTGGACGGCGGGCTGGGGTTCGACCGGATACCGGCGTTGGTCGAAGCGGTGCTCGCACGAACGCCGTCGGCCGCTGTCCATGACCTCGATGATGTCCTCGAGGTCGATGCGGGCGCCCGGCGTGCCGCTGCGGCCTGGCTCGACAAGAACAGTGCCGTGCGCGTCGCCCCTGCGGCGCGCGCCGGCGGTTGAAGAGGGAGTGAACGCATGAACATCGTTTCGACCGCCATTGCCTTCGTCGTGGCCCTGGGGCTGCTGATCGTGTTCCACGAACTTGGCCACTATCTCGTGGCGCGGCTCTGCGGCGTGAAGGTGCTGCGCTTCTCGGTGGGATTCGGTGCCCCGCTCTGGCAGCGCAAGCTCGGGCGCGACGGCACGGAGTGGGCGATCGGCGCCTTTCCGCTCGGCGGGTACGTGAAGATGCTGGACGAGCGCGAGGCTGCTGTTGCGCCTTCCGAACTGCATCGCGCCTTCAATCGGCAGAACGTGTGGCGCCGCAGCGCCATCGTCGCTGCCGGGCCCATCGCGAATTTCCTGCTGGCGATCGCGTTGTACTGGGTGCTCTTCGTTCACGGCATGCCCGGCTTGCGTCCGGTGGTGGACGCGCCCCCCGCGGGTTCGGCGGCGGCGGCGGCGCGCTTCGAAACCGGCGACATCATCACTCGTGTCGGCGCAACGCGCGTCGACACCTGGCAGGACGTGCGCTGGCAGCTCTTGAAGCACGCCATCAAGCGCGACTCGGTCAGCGTGGAGGTGGAGGACGATGCGGGTGCCAAGGCGCAACGTACGCTCGATCTCGGCGGCCTCGACGCCGACGACCTCGATGCCGACTTCCTGCGCGCGATCGGTCTTGGCCGTTACCAGCCGGCACTCATCGGCATGGTGGAACCGGGCAGCGTGGCGGACCGGGCGGGGTTGCGGGCCGGCGACCAGATCGTCGGCATCGACGAGGTCACGGTCACGCGCTGGAGCGATTTCGTCTCCGTCATCCGCGAAAAACCGGGTGTGGCCGTCGTACTGCAGGTGGTGCGCGGCGCGGAAGACCTCGACATCACGGTGACTCCAGCGCCGAAGGATGAGGCGGGCAAGACCATCGGGCGCATCGGCGTGGGGCCGATCGATGGTCCGTCGGGGCTGCAGCGCTACACCATCCGGGGTGGCGTGTCGCCGCTCGAGGCGATCGGTGCGGCTGCGCGCGAGACGCTCGACAAGTCGGTGTTCACGCTGCAGATGCTGTGGGAGATGATCTTCGGCCGCGTGTCGCCGAAGAACCTGAGCGGTCCGCTCACGATCGCGGACTACGCCGGCCAGTCGGCTCAGCTCGGCTGGATCTACTACCTCCAGTTCCTCGCCGTGATTTCCATCAGCCTGGGCGTGCTCAACCTGCTGCCGGTTCCGTTATTGGATGGTGGGCACTTGATGTACTATTTCGCGGAGATCCTCAAGGGTAGTCCGGTGTCGGAGCGAACGCTCGAAATGGGGCAGCGGGTGGGGATGATCGTGCTGTTCGGCCTCATGGCGTTCGCCATCTATAACGACATCAACCGCCTGGTCGGCGGCTCCTAGCGGATGAAGCGTTCTCTTATCGCGGTACTGATCGCCCTCGCTTACGCACCGACCGCCCAAGGCTTCGAACCCTTCCAGATCCGCGACATCCGCGTCGAAGGCATTCAGCGCACCGACGCCGGTACCGTATTCAGCTACCTCCCCGTCAAGGTCGGCGACCAGATGACGGACGAGAAGGCCACGCAGTCGATCCGCCTGCTGTTCCAGACCGGCTTCTTCAAGGACGTGCAGATCGAAGCCGAGGACGGCGTCCTCGTCATCGCGGTGCAGGAGCGGCCCGCCATCGCCGCCATCGACGTGCGCGGTTCGAAGGAGTTCGACAAGAAGAAACTGCTGGAGATCATGCGTCAGGCCGGCCTGCAGGAAGGCCGCATCTTCGACCGCTCGATCCTGGAGCGCGCCAAGCAGGACCTGAAGAACCAGTACATCGCGCGCGGCAAGTACGGCGTGGACGTGCAGACCACGGTCAACCCGCTCGAGCGCAACCGGGTCGCGATCAACTTCAACATCTCCGAGGGCGAGGTCGCGAAGATCCGCGGCGTCAACATCGTCGGCAACAAGCGCTTCAAGGACAAGGAGCTGCTCGACCTCATCGTGCTGCGCACGCCGGGGATGATGACCTGGTACACGAAGAACGACCAGTACTCGAAGCAGAAGCTGTCGGCCGATCTCGAGACGTTGCGCTCGTTCTACCTGAACCAGGGGTATCTCGAGTTCACCATCGATTCGACCCAGGTTGCGATCAGCCCGGACAAGCGCGAGGTGTACATCACCGTCAACGTGACCGAGGGTGACAAGTACAAGGTGACCGACGTGCGCCTCGCCGGCGATCTGCTGCTGCCAGAGACCGAGATCCGGCGCCTCGTCAAGGTGCGGGCCGGCGACGTCTTCTCGCGCGAACGCCTGACCGAGTCCACCAAGCTCATCACCGACCGGCTCGGCAACGACGGCTACGCGTTCGCGCAGGTCAACGCCGTACCGGACATCAATCGCGAGAAGCGCGAAGTCGCGTTCACGCTGTACGTGGACCCCGGCCGGCGCGTCTACGTCCGCCGCATCAACATCAGCGGCAACCAGAACACCAAGGACGAGGTGATCCGCCGCGAGTTCCGGCAGATGGAAGGCGCCTGGTTCTCGCAGGAGAAGATCAACCGGTCGAAGGTGCGCGCCGATCGCCTGGGCTACTTCACCGAGGTGAACATCGACAACCCGGCGGTCCCCGGCACCAACGACCAGGTCGACGTCAACATGAACGTGAAGGAGCGCCCGACGGGCAGCGTCACGTTCGGCGCCGGCGTGTCGAGCGCGGAGCGGATCATCCTGTCGGGATCGATCTCCCAGCAGAACGCGTTCGGCACCGGCAACGCGTTGTCGCTGTCGCTGCAGACCGGCCGCATCAACCGCATCCTGGCCCTGTCCTACACCAACCCGTACTGGACCGACGACGGCATCAGCCGCGGCTTCGACCTGTATTCGCGGCGCTTCAACCCGACGGTGTTGCGCTCGTCGAGCTACATCACCAATACCGACGGCGGCGGCGTGCGCTTCGGTGTGCCGATCTCGGAACTCGATACCGTCAACTACGGTCTCGCCCTCGAGAACACCGAGATCCAGACGTTTGACAACAGCGCCCAGCGCATCAAGGATTTCGTGAACACCTTCGGGTCGACCAACCTCGGCATCATCGGGACGGTCGGCTGGGCGCGCGACGGTCGCGACAGCACCATCGCGCCGACACGCGGCACGTTGCAGCGGGTCACTCTGGAGTCCGGGCTGCCGGGCGGCGATCTGCGCTACTACAAGGCCGGTTACAAGGCGCAGCACTACATCCCCGTAACACGCAATACCACGCTTCAGATCGGTGGCGAGATCGGCTACGCCGACGGACTGGGCGACCTGCCGTTGCCGTTCTACAAGAACTACTACGCCGGTGGCGTGAACAGCGTGCGCGGCTACGCGACTTTTTCGCTGGGCCCACGCGACGAGTTCGGTTTCTCGACCGGCGGGCCGCGGCTGCTGCTGGGCAACATCGAGTACTACTTCCCGTTTCCCGGGGCAGGCAAGGACAACAGCCTGAGACTGTCGACTTTCTTCGACGCCGGTATGGTGGATAATACGTACAGCAGCGAATTCCTGCGCTACTCGGTGGGTCTGTCGCTCAACTGGTTCTCGCCGGTGGGTCCGCTCAAGCTGAGTTTCGGCTTCCCGATCCGTTCCCAGGAAGGCGACCGCCTGCAGCGCATCCAGTTCACCCTCGGTACCATTTTCTGACGACCCGGCGGTGGTGTCGATTCGACCACCCGACGCCGGGACGAGCACTACGGAGACCACAACAGTGAAATTGCTTGCCCCGCTGTTCTTCGCCCTCGCGCTGATGCCGGCGCTCGCGTTCGCCCAGGCGGGCGATTTGAAGGACATCAAGATCGGATTCGTGTCGATCGAACGCATCCTCAAGGATTCGCCGCCCGCGGTGAAGGCCAACAAGAAGCTCGAGAAGGAGTTCCAGGCGCGCGGCCAGGACATCGAGAAGATGGCCAAGCAGGCGCGCGAGCTGCAGGCGGTGCTCGAGAAGGAGAGTGTCACCATGTCGGAGAGCGACCGTCGCACCAAGGAAGGTGAACTCGGGCGCTTGAACCGCGACCTGCAGCGGCTGCAGCGCGAGTTTCGCGAGGAGCTCAACCTCCGGCGCAACGAGGAATTCCAGCAGATCATCGAGCGGGCGAACAAGGTGGTGCAGCAGATCGCCGAAGCGGAGAAATTCGATCTGATCCTGCAGGAGGCGGTGTTTCGCAGCCCCCGCATCGACATCACCGAAAAGGTCCTGAAGGCGCTCACCGACAAGTGATCGGTGCTTGAAGGGGCGGCCGCCGGTACCCACATGAACGCTGCGCATCCGCCCTACACCCTCGAACAGATTGTCGCCCGCCTCGGCGGGGAACTCATCGGTCCGCCGCACGTCGCGGTACGGCAGGTGGCCCCCCTGGACCAGGCGGGTCCGGAGGATCTTTCGTTCCTGACCGGCGGCAAGTACCGCCGCCTCCTCGACGGGACACGGGCTGCCGCGGTGATTCTCGGAACGGCCGACCGCGACAGCACCGAGCGGCCGCGCATCGTCAGCGCCAACCCGTACGCCTACCTCGCGCGCGCGTCGGCGCTGCTCAATCCGGCGGCACCGGTCGAGCCGGGAATTCACGCTTCGGCCGTGGTGGATCCTCGCGCGCGCGTGGCGGCGAGCGCGTCGGTCGGTCCCTGCGCAACGGTGGGGCCTGGTGCCACGATCGGCGAGCGCGCCGTGATCGGCGCCGGGTGTGCCATCGGGACGGACGCGGTCATCGGCGACGATACGCGGCTCCATGCCAACGTCGTCGTCTATCCGGGCTGCCGCGTCGGTGCCCGGGGCATACTGCATTCCGGCGTGGTGATCGGCGGCGACGGCTTCGGCATCGCCGAGGAGGATGGCCGGTGGATCAAGGTACCCCAGGTGGGGCGGGCGATGCTCGGCGACGATGTCGAGATCGGTGCCAACACCACGGTGGATCGCGGAGCGCTGGGCGACACCGTGATCGAGGACGGCGTCAAGATGGACAACCTGATCCAGATCGCGCACAACGTCGTCGTCGGTGCGCATACCGCCATAGCTGCCTGCGCGGGCATCGCAGGCTCGGCCCGCATCGGCCGCCAGTGCCGGATCGGCGGTGCGGCCATGATCCACGGCCATATCGAAATCTGCGACCACACGATCGTCGGAGCCGGTACGATGGTGCGCAAGAGCATCACCGAACCGGGTATCTACGATGGCTTCTTCCCCAGTCTGCCGCACCGCGAGTGGATGAAGAACCTCGCACAGTTCAACCGCCTGCACGAACTCGGCCGCACCGTGCAGGAACTCAAGGCAAGGCTCGAGGCGCTCGAAGGGAAAGCCAAGTGAACGCGATGGAAATCCATCAGATCCTGCAGTACCTGCCGCACCGGTATCCGTTCCTGCTGGTCGACCGGGTGCTGTCCTGTGAGCCGGGCAAGGAGATCACGGCGCTCAAGAACGTGACCATCAATGAACCGTTCTTCGCCGGCCACTTCCCCCACTACAAGGTGATGCCGGGGGTGCTGATCGTCGAGGCGCTGGCGCAGGCGGCGGCGATCCTGTCGTTCAAGACGGTGGACTCGAAGGCCGACGAGAACTCGGTCTACTACTTCGTCGGCATCGACAACGCCCGGTTCAAGAAACCGGTGGGCGCAGGCGACCAGCTCATCCTGACCGCACGCCTCGAGCGGCAGCTGCGCGGCATCTGGAAGTTCAACGCCGAGGCGAAGGTGGATGGCGTGCTGGTGGCCGAGGCCGGGCTGATGTGCACCATGAGGGACATCTCTTCCATCGTTCGCTCATGATCCACCCGACTGCCATCGTGCATCCCGCCGCCGAGCTCGGTCCGGGCGTGGCGGTGGGCCCCTATGCGGTGATCGGCGAACACGTGGTCATCGGGGCAGGCACGTCGATCGGAGCCCACGCCGTGGTGACCGGTCACACCACCATCGGGCGTGACAACCGCATCTTCCAGTTCACGTCCGTGGGCGATGAACCCCAGGACAAGAAGTACGCCGGCGAACCGACCGGCCTCACCATCGGCGATCGCAACACGATCCGCGAGTTCTGCACCTTGAATTGCGGCACCGTGCAGGACGCCGGCGTGACCCGGGTCGGCAACGACAACTGGATCATGGCCTACGTGCACGTCGCCCACGACTGCGTGGTCGGTGACCACGTCATCATGGCCAACTGCACCCAGCTCGCGGGCCACGTGCATGTGGGCGACTGGGCGATCCTCGCCGGCTTCACCGGCGCGCACCAGTTCTGCCGCATCGGGGCCCACGCGATGACGGCCATCGCGACCGTGCTGGTCCACGACCTGCCGCCCTACGTGATGGCGCAGGGTGATACCGCCAAGGCCCACGGCATCAACGCCGAAGGACTCAAGCGCCGCGGCTTCAGCGCCGAGGCGATCGCCGGCATCCGCCGAGCTTACAAGACGCTGTATCGATCGGGTCTCACGCTCGACGAAGCGCGCACCGCGCTCGCCGGGCAGGTTGCCGAGTGTCCGGAAGTCGGGGTGATGGCGCAGTTCCTCGAACGGACGACACGCGGCATAGTCCGGTAGGCGCGCCATGGAGCGGCAGGTGCGCGTGGCCATGGTGGCGGGCGAAGCATCCGGCGATCTCATCGCCGCGCCGTTGATCGCGGCCCTGAAGGCACGGTTGCCCGCGGCGCGCTTCTTCGGCATCGGCGGCCCGAAGATGCAGGCGGCGGGTTTCGACTCCTGGTTCGACATGGAAACGCTGGCAGTGCGCGGCTACGTCGAAGCGGCTCGCAGCATCCCGCGCATCCTGTCGATCCGGGGGCAGTTGAAGTCGCGCCTGCTTGACGATCCGCCCGATCTGTTCATCGGGATCGACGCGCCGGACTTCAATCTCGGCCTCGAAGAGCGCCTGCGCGGCGCTCGCATACCCACGGCCCACTATGTCGGCCCGTCGATCTGGGCCTGGCGTGGGGAGCGTATCCACAAGGTGAAGCGTGCGGCCGACCGGGTGCTGGTCCTGTTCCCGTTCGAACCCGCCATCTACGAGAAGGCCGGGATCCCGGTCACATTCGTCGGCCATCCGCTCGCCGACGAAGTCCCGGAGGTTCCCGATCGCGATCTCGCACGGGAGCAGTTCCGCTTGCCGCTCAACGCGCCCGTGTTCGCACTGTTGCCGGGCAGCCGGCGTGGTGAGCTCGAGCAGCATGCCGGCCTGTTTCTCGACACGGCCAAGCTCATCCATCAACAGCTGCCCGACGCGCGGTTCCTGGTGCCGTTGACCAGCCGTGCAACGCGCATGCAGTTCGAAGTGGCCCAGTACGAGCACAAGGCGGAGGACCTGCCCGTCACCATCCTGTTCGGCCATTCGCAGATGGCGATGACGGCAGCCGACGTGGTGCTCGTGGCTTCCGGCACTGCGACCCTCGAGGCCGCGCTGATGCGGCGGCCCATGGTCATTGCCTACCGCGTGCCGAAGCTCACCTGGCGTCTCATGTGGCCGCGGCGGCTGCTGCCGTACGTAGGGCTGCCGAACGTGCTTGCCGAACGCTTCATCGTGCCCGAAATCCTCCAGGACGACGCAACGCCACCCAACCTGGCGCAAGTGCTCCTCAACCAGCTGCGCGACAAGGCGGTACGCGAGCGCCAGCAGCGACAGTTCGAAGTGATCTACCAGGCACTGCGGCAGGGTGCGGCCGAGCGTGCCGCAGACGCCCTCATGCCGATGCTGGAAGCGCGCCGGGCGAGTCCCGCCCAGGTGTCGCTGTCGCTGCCGCAGGGTTCGCGGCCGTGACGCCGGTCGCACTGGTGGCGGGGGTCGACGAGGCCGGGCGTGGCCCGCTGGCGGGGCCCGTCGTGGCCGCCTGCGTGGTGCTCGACCCGGCACGGCCGATCCCGGGCCTCGCCGATTCCAAGCAGCTTTCGCCGCGTCGACGGGCAATCCTCGCGACCCAGATTCGCGAGCGCGCGCTCGCGTGGGCGGTCGCGTCGGCCAGTCCGGGCGAGATCGACGAACACAACATCCTCCGCGCCACGTTGCTCGCCATGACCCGCGCCGTCGAGGCACTGGGCCTGGCACCGGACGAAGTGCTGGTGGACGGCCTGCATTGTCCGCCCGTGGTGTGCCGGGCACGCGCGGTGGTGAGAGGCGATGCGACCGTGCCCTCGATCAGTGCGGCATCGATCCTCGCGAAAACCGATCGCGATGCGATGATGGATACGCTGCACGCGCGCTATCCAGGCTATGGCTTCGATCGGCATCGCGGCTATCCGACACCGGAACACGTCGAAGCCCTGCGCCGGCTGGGGCCGATCGATGCCCATCGACGGAGCTTCGCACCGGTGCGGGCGGCACTCGCGCTCGTGCGGTAACGGCCATGGACATCGCACGCTGGTTGCACCTCATTGGCGTCGCCGTCTGGGTCGGCGGGATGTTCTTCGCCTACATGGCGCTGCGGCCGGCGGCTGTCGCGGTGCTCGAACCGCCGCTGCGGCTGCCGCTGTGGCACCAGACCCTGCGGCGCTTTTTTCTGTGGGTGTGGGTGGCGGTCGTGCTGATCCTGGTCTCGGGTCTGCACATGATCGCCGTGCTTGGTGGGCGCGACGCACCGGCCTATGCGTGGATCATGCTGGTGATCGGGATCGTGATGATGCTGATTTTCGCGCACGTGTTCTTTGCGGCGTTCCGGCGGCTCGAACGCGCCGTGGCCGCCGCCGACTGGAAGGCGGGCGGGGCGGCACTGGGCCAGATCCGCAAGCTGGTGGGGCTCAACCTGATCCTGGGTCTGATCACCATCACCGTGGCTACAATCGGGAAAATGCTCTAAAGCATTCACCACGAAGGACACGAAGGTCCACGAAGTACTGCTGCATCGGGTTTCCTTCGTGTTACTTCGTGTCCTTCGCGTCCTTCGTGTTGAAGGCGTTGCTGTTAAAGCCGCCGTCCCTAGAAGCTCTGCCGGTGCAACTGCCCCTGGTGCACGATGGTCGCGGCCAGTTCCTCGATGGAGCGGTTGGTGGCATCGAGGAACGGAATGCCTTCCTCCCGCATCAGCATCTCGGCCCGGTCGATCTCGTACTGGCAGTTGTCCAATTGCGCGTAGCGACTGTTCGGCCGCCGCTCGTTGCGGATGTGCGCGAGGCGTGGCGCCGTGATGGTGAGTCCGAAGAGCTTGCGCCGGTACTTGTTGAGGCGCGCCGGCAGCTTCATGTCCTGGAAGTCTTCCGGGATCAGAGGGTAGTTCGCCGCACGGATGCCGTACTGCAGACCCATGTAGAGGCACGTCGGCGTCTTGCCCGAGCGTGAGACTCCCACGAGGATCACGTCGGCCTCGTGCAATTCCTTGGTCGATACGCCGTCGTCATGCGCAAGGCAGAAGTTCACCGCCTCGATGCGCGAATGGTATTCGTTGGTGTTGCGCACGCGGTGCGACCGGCCGATCTCGAGGCTGTGGCGCACACCGAGCTCCTGTTCCATGGGCGAGATGAACACCTGGAAGCAATCGAGGTAGAGCGCACGGGCGCCTGCGATCACCGCGCTCACTTCCGGGTCCACCAGGGTGCTGAAAACGAGCGGCCGCTGGTCGTCCTCGAGCGCGGCTTCGTTGATCTGCCGGACCGCCGCGTTGGCGCGTTCCACCGAATCGACGAAGGGGAGGGTGGTTTCCTTGAACTGCACGTCCTCGAACTGGGCGAGCAGGCTGTGCCCGAGCATCTCGGCGGTGATGCCGGTACGGTCGGAGACGAAGAATGCGTGGCGTAGACCCGGTGGCTCCATCGTGCTGCGCTGCAATACGTTGTTCGGTAACATAGCAGTTTTCGTCGCACCCGATCAAACGCGGTAGCAGGGGGAGATTCCTGATGAGCAGTACAACGCCGTACGTCCTGGCCTTCGAACAACTGCGCATGAGCGACGTCGACAAGGTCGGCGGCAAGAATGCCTCGCTCGGTGAAATGATCAGCGAGCTGGCCCAGGCAGGCGTCCGGGTTCCCGGCGGTTTCGCCACCACGGCGAGCGCCTTTCAGGATTTCCTGGCCGCCGGCGGGCTCGGTGCCCGCATCGAACGGGAGATGGAAGGCCTCGACGTCGACGACGTCGTGAAACTTGCGGCCACGGGCAAGCGCATTCGCGAATGGATCGCCGCCGCGCCGCTGCCGCAGCGGTTGCACGACGACATTGCAGAGGGTTACGCGAAGCTCTCGAATGGCGAGCCCGCGGCGGTCGCCGTGCGTTCCTCTGCCACCGCCGAAGACCTGCCCGACGCCTCCTTCGCCGGGCAGCAGGAGACCTTCCTCAACATCCGCGGCATCGAGCACGTGATCGATGCCGTGCGCCATACCTTCGCGTCGCTCTACAACGATCGCGCGATCGCGTATCGGGTCCACAAGGGCTTCGTCCACGCCAACGTGGCCTTGTCGTGCGGCATCCAGCGCATGGTGCGCTCCGACCTGGGATCGAGCGGCGTGATGTTCACCATCGATACCGAATCGGGCTTCGATCGGGTCGTGTTCATCACCGCGGCCTACGGGCTCGGCGAGACGGTGGTGCAAGGTGCCGTGAATCCCGACGAGTTCTACGTCTGGAAGACCGGCCTCGAAACCGGTCGGCCTGCCATCCTGCGGCGCAGCCTCGGCGCCAAGGCCATCAAGATGGTCTTCACCGACCGGGAACAGGCCGGCCACTCCGTGGCCACGGTGCCGGTGCCCGAAGCCGATCGGCGCCGCTTCGCGATCAGCGATGCCGAGGTCGAGGAACTCGGACGCTATGCACTCATCATCGAGAAGCACTATGGGCGGCCCATGGACATCGAGTGGGGACGCGACGGCGGTGACGGCAAGATCTACATCCTCCAGGCGCGGCCCGAGACGGTGCAGTCGAACGTAGGCGTCGAGACGCGGCAGCGCTTCCGCCTGAAGAGCCGCTCGGAGATCCTGTCCACCGGGCGCGCCATCGGCAATCGCGTGGGCATCGGTGTCGTCCGGATGATCCGCGACACCGCCGAGATGGATCGCGTGCGCCCCGGCGACGTGCTGGTGACCGACATGACCGACCCCGACTGGGAGCCGGTGATGAAGCGCGCGGCAGCCATCGTGACCAACCGCGGCGGGCGCACCTGCCACGCGGCGATCATCGCGCGCGAGCTGGGCATCCCGGCGGTCGTGGGCTGCGGCGATGCCACCCAGGTCCTGCGCGACGGCATGGAAGTGACCGTGTCCTGCACCGAGGGCGATACCGGTTTCGTCTACCGCGGCAAGCTCGAAGTGGAAGTGACCGACCTCTCGGTCTCCGCCATGCCGGAGCCGCCCGTCGGGATCTACATGAATGTCGGCAACCCCGAGCTCGCCTTCGAGTTCGCACGCCTGCCCAACGGCGGCATCGGGCTTGCCCGCCTCGAATTCATCATCGCCCGCATGATCGGCGTGCACCCGAAGGCGATACTTGCCTATCCGGACGTGCCGATGGACGTGAAGGTGGTCATCGAGTCGCATGCGGCAGCCTACGGTGACCCGGTCAAGTTCTACGTCGAGAAGCTTACCGAAGGCATCGCCACACTCGCAGCGGCTTTCTTCCCGAAGCCGGTGATCGTGCGGCTGTCCGATTTCAAGTCGAACGAGTACTCGAGCCTCGTGGGTGGCAAGAAGTACGAACCGGACGAGGAGAACCCGATGCTGGGTTTCCGCGGGGCTTCGCGCTACATCGCCTCGAGTTTCCGCGAGTGCTTCGAGCTCGAGTGCCGGGCATTGCGCAAGGTGCGCGACGACATGGGCCTCACCAACGTCGAGGTCATGGTGCCCTTCGTCCGCAACGTGGACGAAGCGAAGAGGGTGGTGTCGCTGCTTGCCGACAATGGGCTGGCTCGCGGCACCAATGGACTGAAGCTCATCATGATGTGCGAAATCCCGTCCAACGCCTTGCTCGCGGAGGAATTTCTCGAGCATTTCGACGGTTTTTCCATCGGCTCGAACGACCTGACGCAGCTCACACTGGGGCTCGATCGCGATTCGGGCATCGTGGCGGATGCCTTCGACGAACGCGATCCGGCGGTGAAGAAGCTGCTCGGGATGGCGATCAAGGCCTGCCGTGCGCGCGGCAAGTACGTGGGCATCTGCGGCCAGGGGCCGTCCGATCATCCCGATCTCGCGCTGTGGCTGGTGGAGCAGGGCATCGACACCATCTCGCTCAATCCGGACACCGTGGTCGACACCTGGCTCTACCTGGCGAAGACGGTCGGCGCCCCGAAGCCGAAACACGCCTAGATATGAAACGACCCCCACGCTCGCGCCGGAGGTTTTCTAGTATCATGCGGTCAATCGTGATGGCGAGTCGCGCATGACCAAATACGTGTTTGTCACAGGCGGTGTGGTCTCCTCCCTGGGCAAAGGAATCGCCGCCGCGTCGCTCGCCGCCATCCTCGAATCGCGCGGCATCAAGCTCACGATGCTGAAGCTCGATCCGTACATCAACGTCGATCCGGGCACCATGAGCCCGTTCCAGCACGGCGAGGTGTTCGTGACCGACGACGGTGCCGAAACCGACCTCGATCTTGGCCACTACGAGCGCTTCGTCAGCGCGCGCATGTCGAAGCGCAACAACTTCACCTCCGGTCAGATCTACGAGAGCGTGATCAAGAAGGAGCGCCGCGGCGACTACCTCGGCGGCACCGTCCAGGTGATCCCGCACATCACCGACGAGATCAAGAGCTTCATCCGCGCCGGGGCCGGCGATGCCGACGTGGCCATCGTCGAGATCGGCGGGACCGTGGGCGACATCGAATCGCTGCCGTTCCTCGAAGCGATCCGGCAGATGAGCCTGCAGCTCGGCCGCAACAACACCTGCTTCATCCATCTCACGCTGGTCCCGTACATCCCGTCCGCCGGCGAGATCAAGACCAAGCCGACCCAGCACTCGGTGAAGGAGCTGCGCGAGATCGGCATCCAGCCCGATGTCGTCCTGTGCCGCGCCGATCGCTGGCTGCCCGACGACGAGCGCCGCAAGATCGCGCTCTTCACCAACGTCGAGGAGCGGGCGGTCATCTCGGCGATCGACGTCGACTGCATCTACAAGATTCCGAGCAACCTGCACTCGCAGGGTCTCGACGACATCGTGCTGAAGAAGCTCGAGATCGACGCGCGGCCTGCCAACCTGACGGAGTGGGAGCGGCTCGTCTTCCAGCTGGAGCATCCGAAACGCAGCGTGAACGTGGCTCTGGTGGGCAAGTACGTCGACCTGACCGAGTCCTACAAGTCGCTGTCCGAGGCATTGACCCACGCGGGCATCCACACCGGCTCGAAGATCCACATTCATTACATCGACTCGGAAAAGATCGTCGATGACGGTGCGTCGCTGCTCAAGGGCATGGATGCGATCCTCGTGCCCGGCGGCTTCGGCAAACGCGGGGTCGAGGGCAAGATCCGCGCGATCCGCTACGCGCGCGAGCATCGCGTGCCTTATCTCGGCATCTGCCTCGGCATGCAGCTCGCCGTGATCGAGTATTCGCGCCACGTCGCCGGCATGCCGGGGGCGCACAGCACCGAGTTCGATCCGGCTACCCCGTTTCCCGTGGTCGCCCTGATCCACGAATGGATCAATCGCGACGGTCGCGTCGAACAGCGCGATGAACACTCCGACCTTGGCGGCACCATGCGCCTCGGCGGCCAGGATGCCGAGTTGCTGCCCGGCACGCTGGCGCGGCAGATCTACGGCGATGCGCGCATTTTCGAGCGCCACCGGCATCGCTACGAGGTCAACAACCACTACGTGCCGCGATTGCAGCAGGCCGGCATGCGTTTCAGCGGTCTGTCCATGGACAAGGAACGCCTGACCGAGATGATCGAGCTGCCCGGCCATCCGTGGTTCGTCGCCTGCCAGTTCCACCCCGAGTTCACCTCCACGCCGCGAGGCGGCCATCCGCTCTTCAAGGCCTTCATCGAGGCCGCGGCACGATTCGCGGCGGGAGAAGCCGAGGTGCTGCAAGCGGCCGTGCCGGCCGAAGAGAAGGTCGCGCCGTGAAATTGTGCGGATTCGAGGCCGGCCTCGAACATCCGCTGTTCCTCATCTCCGGTCCGTGCGTGGTGGAATCGCGCGAGCTGGTCATGGACGTCGCGGGGCAACTGAAGGAGCTCTGCCGGGAGTTCGAGATTCCGTTCATCTTCAAGGCCTCCTACGACAAGGCCAATCGCAGCTCCGGCGGGTCGTTCCGCGGATTGGGCGCGGACAAGGGTTTGGAGATCCTTGCGGACGTACGCAAGACCATCGGCGTCCCGGTGCTGACCGACGTGCACGCGGAAGACGAACTCGCGGCAGCGGCGGCCGCCGTGGATGTATTGCAGACGCCGGCGTTCCTCTGCCGGCAGACTGATTTCATCCGCGCTGCCGCGTCGACGGGCCGCCCGGTAAACATCAAGAAGGGACAGTTCCTTTCACCCTGGGAGATGAAGAACGTCGTCACCAAGGCGCGGGATGCCAGCGGCACCGACAACATCCTGGTCTGCGAGCGCGGTTTCACCTTCGGCTACAACAACCTCGTCTCGGACATGCGCGGTCTCATGGTGATGCGCGAGACCGGGTGCCCGGTCGTCTTCGACGCCACCCACTCGGTGCAGTTGCCGGGCGGGCAGGGGAGTGCCAGCGGCGGACAGCGCGAGTTCGTGCCGGTGCTCGCACGGGCCGCGGTCGCGTCGGGCGTGGCCGGCGTGTTCATGGAAACCCATCCCAATCCCGCGAAGGCGCTGTCGGACGGTCCGAACGCCTGGCCATTGCAGCACATGCGTGCGCTGCTCGGCACCCTCAAGGATATCGACGCGCTCGTGAAGCGCCGCGGCTTCGCCGAAGACCTCATCACGGCCGCCGCGAACCCGAAGTCCGCCACCGCTCCCGCCACCTGACCAGGAAACAACAACGATGAGTTCGATCGTCGACGTCGTCGCGCGTGAAATCCTCGATTCGCGCGGCAATCCGACCGTGGAAGCCGACGTGCTGCTCGAGTCGGGTGTGAGCGGCCGCGCGGCCGTGCCCTCCGGTGCCTCGACCGGCACGCGCGAAGCGATCGAACTGCGCGATGGCGACAAGGCCCGCTATGGCGGCAAGGGCGTCCTGAAGGCCGTCGAGAACATCAATACCGAGATCTGCGAAGCGATCATCGGCCTCGATGCCTCGGAGCAGGCGTTCATCGACGAGACCCTTATCGGGCTCGACGGCACCGACAACAAGTCGCGCCTCGGTGCCAACGCGATGCTGGCGGTCTCGCTCGCCGTGGCGAAGGCTGCAGCGGAAGAATCGGGACTGCCGTTGTACCGTTACCTCGGCGGTTCCGGACGCATGCAGCTGCCGGTGCCGATGATGAACGTCATCAACGGTGGGGCGCACGCGAACAACAGCCTCGACCTGCAGGAGTTCATGGTGATCCCGGTCGGGCTGCCCAACTTCCGCGACGCACTGCGCTGCGGTGCGGAGATCTTCCAGACCCTGAAGAAGCTGATCGACGCGCGCGGCATGCCGACCACCGTCGGCGACGAAGGCGGCTTCGCGCCGAGCCTGAAGCGCAACGAAGAAGCGCTGACGCTCATCATGGAGGCGATCGATACGGCCGGGTACAAGGCCGGCGACCAGGTGGTGATCGGACTCGATTGTGCCGCCTCGGAGTTCTACAAGAACGGCCGCTATCAGATCGAAGCGGAAGGGCTGCAGCTCACCTCCGCCGAGTTCGTCGACTATCTTGCCGCCTGGACCGCCAAGTATCCGATCCTGAGCATCGAAGACGGCATGGCCGAGGACGACTGGGACGGCTGGAAGCTCCTGACCGACCGGCTGGGCAGGGGCATACAGCTGGTGGGCGACGACGTGTTCGTCACCAACACCAAGATCCTGCGCGAAGGCATCCGGCGCGGCATCGGCAACTCGATCCTGATCAAGATCAACCAGATCGGGACTCTCACCGAGACCTTCGCCGCCATCGAGATGGCGAAGCGGGCCGGCTACACGTCGGTGGTCTCGCATCGCTCCGGCGAGACCGAGGACACCGTCATCGCCGACATCGCGGTGGCGACCAACGCGCTGCAGATCAAGACCGGCTCGCTGTCCCGTTCCGATCGCCTCGCGAAGTACAACCAGTTGCTGCGCATCGAAGAGGACCTCGGCGACTCGGCCAGCTACGCGGGCCGCGACGCGTTCTATCACCTTGCGTAGGATTCGCCGCGGCCCATGCGCTTCCTGACCATCGGGCTGGTCGTGGCGATCGTGCTGCTGCAGAACCCGCTGTGGTTCGGCAAGGGCGGCTGGCTTCGCGTGCACGACTTGAGCGAGCAGGTCGCGGCGCAGCGCGTGAAGAACGAGGAACTGCGCAGCCGCAACGCGGCGCTCGATGCCGAAGTGCGCGATTTGAAGCAGGGCTACGACGCGATCGAAGAGCGGGCGCGGGCAGAACTCGGCATGATCCGGCAGGACGAGCTGTTCTTCCAGGTGCTGGGCGCGGCTCCCGCCACCAAGCGCTGAGCCCTCGCCGGACTGCCCGCAGAGGGCTGGCCCCCTCGGGGAGAAGGGCCGCAGGCCCATCGGGGGGGACATCACCTTCAGCCCTCGCCGGGCCTGCCATCGCCCGGAGGGCGATGGCCTTCGGTAGGCACAGACAGTCCGCAGGGACTGTCTGTGTCCGGCCTCAGCCCACAAGAGGGCTGGCCCCCTCGGGGGGGACATCACTCCAGCGTGCGCTCGGCGCGGGCGAGGTCCTCCAGGGTGTTGATGTTGGCAAAGGCATCCTCCGCCCCGTCGAAGGCGACACGCACGGCACCGATCTCGTTTTGCCATTGATCCACCTTGCGCCCGCCGGCAGCGAGAAACTCATCGAGCGTCGTCAGCGCCGACCGGTGGTAGAGCGCGAAAACCGGTTGGGTCCTGCCACCACTCGAGGCGACGGCAGCGGCGGCGTCGTGCTCCAGCAAGGCTGCCAGCAACCGTGCAACGAGATCGGCCGGCAGTCGCGGGGCGTCGCAGGGAACCGTGGCCACCAGCCCGTGTGCGGCCCGCGCCAGGCCGCAGCGAACACCAGCCAGTGGCCCCGGGAACCCTGCGATGTCGTCCTCGATGACTTCGGGGCCGAACGTGCGATAGGCATCGAGGCTGCGATTGGCGTTGATGAGCACCTGGTCCACCTGGGCAGCGAACCGGTCCAGCACGTACGCGATCATCGGCCGGTCGCGCAGCAGCGCGAGACCCTTGTCGGCGCCATCCATCCGCCGTGCCCGACCACCGCACAGGACGACGCCGGTGACGAGCGGTCGCGGGGCCGTTTTCAAGCGCAGGGTCCCGAGACCCGGGCGGTCTGTTCCCCTGAGGACATCCCCGGTATCATCGCCGCCGGTCTATGCCCTTGGGCCATTTGCAGAATTTTTCCTATGACGCGAATCCGGACTGCCGGACCGAGGCACAGCCTGGTCGGTGATTGGGTCGTGAAGGTTCGCGCCACACTACAACAAACGAGCAGAGGAGCCTGACGGCATGGCCGGATTTCTCGACAAGGAGCGCACCATCGCTCGCCCCGGTTTCAACCGGTGGCTCGTGCCGCCCGCGGCACTCTGCATCCATCTTTGCATCGGCATGGCGTACGGATTCTCCGTCTTCTGGATTCCGCTCACCAAGGCGCTGGGCATCACCAAGCCGATCGCGTGTCCGGCAGACATGCACTGGTTCGAGAAGTTGTACACGACCGCGTGCGACTGGGACAAGCCGATGCTCGGCTGGATGTACACGCTGTTCTTCGTCTTCCTCGGCTCGAGCGCGGCATTGTGGGGTGGCTGGCTCGAACGCGCGGGACCACGCCGCGCCGGCATGGTGTCGGCACTCTGCTGGTGCGGCGGGCTCGTGCTGTCCGCCGTAGGCGTGATGAACCATCAACTCTGGGCGATGTGGCTGGGTTCCGGCGTCATCGGCGGCATCGGGCTCGGGCTCGGTTACATCTCGCCGGTGTCGACGCTGATCAAGTGGTTCCCCGACCGCCGCGGCATGGCCACGGGCATGGCGATCATGGGCTTCGGCGGCGGCGCGATGATCGGGTCGCCGCTTGCCGACATGCTGATGCGTTTCTACGCGACGCCGACGTCGGTGGGCGTATGGCAGACGTTTCTCACCATGGCCGGCATCTATGTGGTCTTCATGGTGATCGGTGCGTTGTCCTACCGGGTGCCGCCGAGTGGCTGGAAGCCCGAGGGCTGGACGCCACCCCAGTCGCAGATGGACAACGCGATGATCACCAAGCGTCACGTCCATCTCAACAAGGCCTGGCGCACGCCGCAGTTCTGGCTGCTGTGGGGCATCCTGTGCCTCAACGTCTCCGCCGGCATCGGTGTGATCGGCATGGCCTCACCGATGCTGCAGGAGATCTTCGCCGGCAAGCTGATCGGCCTCGATCTCAAGTTCGATCAGCTCGACAAGGATCAACTGCTGCAGGTCGCGGCCATCGCCGCGGGCTTCACCGGGTTGCTCAGCCTGTTCAACATCGGTGGGCGGATCGTCTGGGCCTCGGCCTCCGACTACATCGGACGCAAGGCGACCTACTTCGTCTTCTTCGTGCTGGGTTTCGTGCTCTATGCGTATGCACCATCGGCCGGACAGGCGGGCAGCGTCGCGCTGTACGTGGGGATCTTCTGCATCATCCTCACCATGTACGGCGGCGGCTTCGCGACCATCCCGGCCTACCTCGCCGACATGTTCGGCACACAGATGGTCGGGGCGATCCACGGTCGGCTGCTTACCGCGTGGTCGGCTGCGGGGATACTCGGGCCGGTCCTGGTCAACTACATCAACGACGCGCAGATCAAGTCGGGTGTGCCCAAGGCGCAAGCCTACGACACCACGATGTATGTGCTGGCCGGCCTGCTGGTCGGCGGTTTCCTCTGCAATCTGCTGGTGCGACCGGTCGCGGCCAAGTGGTTCATGACCGACGAGGAGCTCGCGGCGGAGCGCAAGCTCGCGCACGAGCGAGCTGCGGCCGCCGATGCGGCCACCGCGGCCAGCGCCGCCGGTGGTGCGGGAGGTCCGAGCAGTCCGGCGCTGGTGTTCGGCTTCTGGCTGCTCGTGGGTATCCCGCTCGCATGGGGCGTCTTCAAGACTGTGCAGAAGGCCGTGGTGCTCTTCCACTGATGCCCTGAGCCGGACGAGAGGTCGACTCGATGCCGACCCGTCCGGCGCCGCGCTTTGCCGATCCATGGGCGCGCACTGCAGCAGCAGGGTTCGACCTGCACCACCTGCCGGACGGTTTCTGCGACAACCCGTACCCGTGGTACCACGCGCTGCGGGAGCATGAGCCGGTCAAGCGCCTCGCCGACGGCTCGCTGTTCCTGACCCGCTTCGACGACCTGATCTCGGTCTACAAGGAACCGAAGCTCTTCAGCTCCGACAAGCAGCTGGAGTTCGGACCCAAGTACGGCGCCACTCCGCTGTACGAGCACCACACGACGAGCCTGGTGTTCAACGACCCGCCTTATCACACGCGAGTGCGGCGGCTGATCGCCGGCGCGCTCACGCCGCGGCATGTGGCCGCCATGGAACCCGGGTTGATCGCTCTGGTGGATCGCCTGCTCGACGCACTCGAGGCGCGCGGCGAAGGCGATCTCATCGAGGCCTTCGCCGGCGCGATACCGGTGGAGATCATCGGCAACCTGCTCGATGTGCCACGCGCGGAACGTGGCCCCCTGCGGGCCTGGTCCCTCGCCATCCTCGGCGCCCTCGAGCCGGTTCTGGCGCCCCAGGTGGCGGCGGCCGGCAACGCAGCCGTGACCGAGATGCTCGACTATCTCCGAGGCCTGGTGGCCGAGCGCCGCCGCCGGCCGGGCGATCCGAACGTCGACGTGCTCACCCGCCTCATCCAGGGCGAGCAGGACGGCGAGAAGCTCGACGAACGCGAGCTGCTGCACAACTGCATCTTCCTGCTCAACGCCGGGCACGAAACCACCACCAACCTCATCGGCAACGCGCTGGCAGCGCTGCTCGAGTGGCCTGAGGAAAAGGAGCGGTTGATTGCGGAGCCCGAGCGGATCCGCACCGCGGTGGAGGAATTCCTGCGCTTCGAGAGCTCCAATCAGCTCGGCAACCGCATCAGCAGTGCACCGGCTCGCATCGCCGAGCTGGAGGTCCCGCCTGGCACGCGGATCACGCTGTGCATCGGTGCCGCCAATCGCGACCCGGCCCAGTTCGGCGACCCTGATCGCCTCGATCTGTGCCGGTCGCCCAACCGACATCTCGCTTTCGGCTCCGGGCCGCACCAGTGCGTGGGGATGCAGGTGGCGAGACTCGAAGGCAGGGTAGCCATCGGCCGCTTCCTGGCACGTTTTCCCCGCTATGAGCCGAACGGTCCGCCGGTGCGAGGCGGGCGTGTCCGCTTCCGGGGCCTGCTCCGACTGCCGGTGCGGCTACAATCCGGCCCATAAGAACGAATGCGGGAGGATTCTCCGATGTGCGCTCCGTGGCGCCGTGCCGTCCAACTGGCTACCGCCCTTGCCGGGATCGTGCTCGCCACGGCAGTCATGGCCCAGCAGCCGATCCGCATCGGTTCGTTCCTGTCGACCACGGGGCCGGCTTCCTTCCTCGGAGACCCGGAGCTGAAGACGCTCAAACTCTATGTGGAAAAGATCAACGCGCAGGGTGGCGTCCTCGGTCGCAAGCTCGAGCTGGCGGTCTATGACGACGGGGGCGACGCCGCCAAGGCGAACGGATTCGTGAAGCGCCTGATCGAATCCGACAAGGTCGACCTCATCATCGGCGGCACGACCACCGGAACCACCATGGCGGTCGTGCCTTTCGTGGAAGCGGCGGGCATCCCGTTCATCTCGCTGGCCGGCGGCATTGTCGTGATCGAACCGCCGCGCAAGTGGGTGTTCAAGACGCCAGGTACCGACCGCCAGTCGATCGAGCGCATCTTCGGCGACATGAAAGCCCGCGGCATCTCGAAGATCGGGCTGCTGTCAGAGACCTCGGGCCTCGGGCAATCGAGCCGGCAGGAAGCGTTCAAGCTGGCACCTCGCTACGGCATCACGCTCGCGGCGGACGAGACCTATGCACAGAAGGACACCGACGTGACCCCGCAGCTCACGCGCATCCGCAATGCGCCCGGCGTGCAGGCCGTGCTCGTGGTGGGGTTGGGGCAGGGTCCGGCCCTGGCGACTCGCAACTATGATCAGCTCGGTGTGAAGCTGCCGCTGTACCACACGCACGGTGTCGCTGCACTGGACTTCATCGAACTCGCCGGCAAGTCGGCGGAGGGCGTGCGGCTCGCTTCACCGGCGCTGATCGTGGCCGATGACCTGCCTGCCGGCGACCCGCAGAAGCCGGTGCTGGTGGCCTATCGCAAGGAGTATCGTGAACGCTACGGCGAAGAGCCTGCGACGTTCGGCGGCTATGCTTACGATGCGCTCGCGATCGCGGTCGAGTCGATCAAGCGCGCCGGCGGAACGGACCGCGAGAAGGTGCGTGCCGCGATCGAATCAACCCGCGACCATGTCGGTACGGCCGGTGTCTTCAATCTGTCCGCGACCGACCACATGGGCCTGGACCTTTCGAGCTTTCGCATGATTGAAGTGCGCGGCGGCGAGTTCCACCTGTCGAAGTAGCAGCGGAGGAGGAAAAAATGAATGAGCCCCCAAGCTCTCTGCGTTCGCTGCCCCCCGAGGGGGCGCCCGGCGCCTTGGGGCGGCCCGGCGGCGCCGACATGATGACCGAACGCCAGCGTCGCTTCCGCGAGGAATACCAGGCTGCGATCAGCCCCTGGTACAACGGGCTCGTGCACATCGGCGTGATGTACAGCGTGGGGCTGATCGTCATCGCGTGGTGCGTGAGCCGCCTGCAGGACGCCACCTGGGAGTGGCTGCTCGTGATCCCGGTGTTCGCCTTCTCGAACTGGTTCGAGTGGTGGATCCACAAGTACGTGATGCACCGGCTGGTGGACGTGTTCGCGCTGCGCGCCATCTACGACCGGCACACGCGTCAGCACCACCAGTACTTCACCAGCAACGAAATGACGGTGGATTCCACCCGCGAGTTCCGCATCATCTTCTTTCCGTGGCGTGCGCTCGCGACGTTCATGGCCTTCGGTGTGCCCTTCGCGCTGGCGCTGGGTTGGGCCATCAATCCCAACGCCGGCTACATCCTGATGGTCACCATCGTCGGCCAGTACCTGATCTACGAGACCTTCCACTACTGCTGTCACGTGCACGAGAACTGGTTCGTGCGCACCATGCCGTTCGTGAACACCATCCGGCGCCATCACACTGCGCATCACAACCACGGCCTCATGATGGAGCGCAACATGAACCTCACGTTCCCCATCGCGGACTGGTTCATGGGCACGAGCGACCTCAACCGCGGGCTCCTCGGGCACATCTTCAACGGGTACAGCGAGAAGCACCTCAAGCCGGAGGTGCGGGTAAGTGTCGAGCGCTCCCGGGAGCGCGAGTCGCATCAAGGCGCCTGAGGCTCGGGCCCAAGTTGTAGCGCGCGCCCCCATCCCAACCTTCCCCCACCTTCCCCCACCTTCGGTGGAGGAGGGGGCGTACTGCGCCTTCGCCCAGCTCTGCTGGGGGAAGGTGGGCACGGGGGCCGTCGGCGTTCCGCTACAGCACGCCCTGGAAAGCCTGGACGTCGACCAGCGCCCCGGCCTCCAGGTTGCCCGTCGCGTCCGACAGCACCACGAAGCAGTTCGCCTGGCTCATCGACGACAGGATGCCCGAGCCCTGATCGCCAGTGACGCGGACATTTAAGCGCCCATCCGGGCCGGCGCTCAGGATGCCGCGCTGGAACTCGGTACGCCCGGGCGCCTTCTTGAGCGGCGCCGAAAGAACCGCCTGGAACGTCGGCACCAGCGGTACGGCTGTCTGACCCATCAGGATCTGCAGTGCCTCGCGCACGAACTGGTAGAAGGTCACCATCACGGCCACCGGGTTGCCGGGCAGCCCGAAGAAATGTGCCGAGCCGATCTTGCCGAAGGCAAGCGGCCTGCCGGGCTTCATCGCGATCTTCCAGAACAGCACTTCGCCGAGGCGGTCGAGCATCTGCTTCACATAGTCGGCGTCGCCCACCGATACGCCGCCGCTGGTCATGACCACGTCGGCGGCAGCGGCTGCCTGCACGAATGCGGCCTCGACGGCCTCGGGCGTATCGCGGATCACGCCCATGTCGATCACCTCGCAGCCGAGGTCCGTCAGCATGCCGTAGAGCGTGTAGCGATTCGAATCGAAGATCTGGCCCGGTCCGAGCGATCCGCCGATGCCGACCAATTCGTCCCCGGTCGAGAAGAACGCCACGCGCAGCTTGCGATAGACCGCCACCTCGCCGATGCCCAGAGAAGCCATGAGCCCGAGCTCCGCAGGTCGTACCGGCTGGCCACCCTTCAGCGCGACCTGGCCGACCTTGAGATCCTCGCCCGCATAGCGCGCGTTCTGGCCTTTTCGTACCGCGGCCCCCAGCGTGACCTTGCCATCCGCCGCCTGCGCGCGCTCCTGAGGAATCACGGTGTCGCAATCGGGGGGGATGACTGCGCCGGTCATGATGCGCACGGCCGCGCCGCTGCGAACCGCACCCAGGTAGGGCTTGCCGGCGAACGAGGTACCGATCACCTCGAGCGTCACGTCGGCGTCGGGCTTCAGATCTGCGTGGCGCACCGCGTAGCCGTCCATGGCCGAGTTGTCGTGGCCCGGGACGTTGATCGGGGAGACGATGTCTTGCGCGAGGATGCGGCCCAATGCGCTGCGGACCGCGACGCGCTCCACCGTGGCGATCGGCGTCAGGAACGCGCGGATGTGGCTGCGCGCCTTGGCGACCGGCATCGAGTTCGGGTCGTAGTCGTCGGCGACGGCGAGGTCTCCGAGTGTCTTGGGGGCTGCGGTCATGCTGACGGTGTCAGGATCAAGGCTGAAAATCTTTCAACACGAAGGACGCAAAGGACTCGAAGGAGAACATTCGATGCCGCAAGGGGGGAGCATTCAGAGCCAGCTGTCTTCGTGTCCTTCGTGCTCTTCGTGTCCTTCGTGTTTCCCGCTTTGCAGTTCCCACGCCGAGCGGAGCGGTACTACCCGCCGATGTAGGACATCTCCACCTTGCGCTGCTTTGCGGTTTCCTCGGTGCGGATCTCCGAGTAGCGATCACCGCGCACGCGCCAGACGCGCGAGATCGCCTCGGAGATCTCCTGGTCCGAAGCATCGCTGCGGATGAGGCCGCGCAGGTCCGTGCCCTGGGTCGCGAACAGACAGGTGAAAAGCTGGCCCTCGGCCGAGAGCCGCGCGCGCGTGCAATCCTTGCAGAATGCCTGCGTCACGGACGAGATGAATCCCACTTCGCCGGAGCCATCCTTGTAGCGCCAGCGCTCGGCCACCTCGCCGACGTAGTTCGGGTCCGTCGATTCGATCGCGAATTCGCGATCGATCATGGCGACCAGTTCGCGCGAAGGCACCACGTGCTGCATCTTCCAGCCGTTGGTATGACCGACGTCCATGAATTCGATGAAGCGCAGGATGTGGCCGCTGCCCTTGAAGTGCCGCGCCATGGCCACGACGGATTGCTCATTGACGCCGCGCTTGACCACCATGTTGATCTTGACGGGTGCGAGTCCGACGCGGGCGGCTTCGTCGATGCCTTCCAGGACCTTCTCCACCGGAAAGTCCACGTCGTTCATCGCCATGAACGTCGCGTTGTCGAGAGCGTCCAGGCTGACCGTCACACGCTGCAGCCCGGCGCTCTTCAGATCCTGCGCCTTCTGCTTGAGCAAGGAGCCGTTGGTGGTGAGCGTGAGATCGAGATCGCCGTGGTAGGCGAGCATCTCGATCAGGCGCTCCAGCTTGCGGCGCACCAGTGGCTCGCCCCCGGTGATGCGGACCTTCTCGATGCCGTGGTCGCGGAAGATGCGCACCAGGCGGTTGATCTCGCCGAAGGACAGGAGCTGTTCGCGCTCGAGGAACTGGAAGTCGCGCCCGTAAACCTCCTTCGGCATGCAATAGGTGCAGCGGAAGTTGCACCGGTCGGTCACCGAGATGCGCAGGTCGCGCAGGGGCCGCCGGCGCGTATCCAGCAGGGTGGGGCGGACAATCGGTTCCGGGGTTGAGGACATGGGACTGCGGTCTCCGACCATGACTCGCATGAGGGATTTCGGCGAGGCTTGCGCCCATTATAGCCGCGCCGATACGGCGGGCCCTTCACACGTAGGCAATCATGCGCCCGCCGGTCACCACGCCCACCCAGAGGAGGATCGAGGCGGCCGCATGCAGCTTGAGGCGGACCGGCGCCACTTCTGCGGGTTGCAGCTTCCGCAGCAGGCCGGAAGCGTGGAACGCAGCGGCGTTGACGGCGGCAAGCGCAAGGAGCAGCAGCTTCAGGCGGAAGGCCGCATTGGACAGCAGCGCCACCGAATCCGACCCGAACAACACGAGGCCGGCGGGTACGGCGATCACGAGACCGACCACCGACCAGGGCAACAGCACCTTCGCGGCGTCGCGCACGGCGCCGGCCCCCGTCACGCCCAGCACCCGCAGGTCGAACGCCAGCACGGGCCCCACGACGAGCACGATCCCCAGCACATGCAGGACATTGGCGGTCGGATACAGCCACGCCGAGCCGTTGATGGCATGGGCGATGGCATCGGCCGGCGTCGACCCGGTCATCTGAGTTCGGTGATGGTGCCGTCCAGGGTGATGCGTTCGGCGCGCAGTTCGTCGCCGATGGTCTTGTGCGGGTAGCCCATCACCGTGGCGCTCACCCCGACCTTGAGTGCATCGCTGGTAAGGCCGCGGTTGGTCATGCGCGAAGGCGGCGCCAGGATCACGGTCCAGGTCTTGTCGGCCGTCTTCAGGCGGATCGTGCCGTGGGGGAATTCGTAGTTAGATTCGGCGATGGTCCCCGTCAGCGTGAGAGGACGATCGCCTTCGTACTGGCTCCAACCGTGATGAGCGAGCGCAGGCAGCGCGGTCAGAAACATCCCGATGGCGAGTGCTGAGCGTCGGTGCATGACGTGTCCTCCTGATCTTTACGGTTTCCTGATTCCCGACACCGGAAAATCTACACCGATTTGATGGGACGAAGCCCAGGCTGTTCCCATATTTCAGTCATCGGCGACGGAGGACCCCATGGATCTCCTGTTTCTCGGCGCAATCGCGCTGTTCTACCTGACGGCGGTCGCGCTCACCCTCGGGTGCCACCGGCTCGGAGCACGGCCATGACCTGGCTCTACGGGGTGGGTGCACTGGTTGCCATCGGGTTGCTGATCTACCTGTTGCTCGCCCTGTTCAATGCGGAGGACTTCTGATGACCTCGTACGCCTGGATTCTGCTGGTGGCGTACCTCGCGATCCTGTTCCTGATCGCCTGGCCGATGAGCCTGTGGCTCGCCGCCGTGGCCGACGGGCGGTTGCCACGCTGGTTGCGGCCGATCACGCGCCTGGAGGCGGGCGTGTACCGCCTGGCGCGGGTAGACCCGGCGGCGGGCATGAGCTGGAAGACCTACGCGCTGGCGCTGCTCGCGTTCAACACCCTCGGTGTGGTGGTCGTGTACGCGCTGCAACGGTGGCAGGTCTGGATGCCGCTCAATCCCCAGAGCATGGCTGCAGTCAGTCCCGACTCCGCCTTCAATACCGCCGTGAGCTTCGTGACCAACACGAACTGGCAGGGCTACGCAGGGGAGGCCTCGATGAGCTACCTCACGCAGATGCTGGCCCTCGCGGTGCAGAACTTCCTCTCCGCAGCCACCGGCATCGCCGTCGCCTTCGCCCTGATCCGCGGTTTCGCCGCGCGCTCAGCCGCGGTGATCGGCAATTTCTGGGTCGATGTCACCCGCATCACGAGTTACGTTCTGCTGCCTTTGTCGCTCGTGTTCGCGGTATTCCTGGTGAGCCAGGGGGCGATCCAGAACTTCAGCGCGTATCAGGATGTCGCCACGGTCGAGCCTGTGACCTACCAGCAGCCGAAGCTGGGCACCGACGGTCAGCCCGTGAAGGATGCCCAGGGCGATGTCGTGATGGAGGATGTCACGCGAAACGCGCAGACCATCGCCATGGGCCCGGTCGCCTCGCAGGAGGCCATCAAGATGCTGGGGACCAACGGTGGTGGCTACTTCAACGCGAATTCCGCATTTCCATACGAGAACCCCACGCCGCTCTCGAACTTCGTCCAGATGCTGTCGATCTTCCTGATTCCGGCCGGCCTGGTGTTCGCGTTCGGACGCATGGTCGGCGATCAGCGCCAGGGGGTCGCCGTGCTGGCGGCCATGACGGTCCTGTTCGTCGCAGCGGTCCTGGTGGTCACGCTTGAGGAGCAGGCCGGCAATCCGGTATTCGCGCCGCTCGGGGTCGATCAGACCGCGAGCGAGGTCCAGCCGGGCGGCAACATGGAAGGCAAGGAAGCCCGGTTCGGCATCGCCGCCACCACGCTGTTCGCAGCAATCACTACGGCGGCCTCCTGCGGCGCGGTGAACGGGATGCACGATTCATTCACGGCGCTCGGCGGCGCGGTGCCGCTGGTGCTGATCCAGTTGGGCGAGGTGGTGTTCGGCGGCGTCGGTGCCGGGCTCTACGGCATGCTGATCTTCGCGATCCTCGCGGTGTTCATCGCCGGTCTGATGATCGGCCGCACGCCGGAGTATCTCGGCAAGAAGATCGAGTCGTTCGAGATGAAGATGACTTCAATCGCGATCCTCGTCTCGCCGATCCTGGTGCTGGCGGGGACCGCCATCGCAGTGCTGACTGACGCGGGCCGCGCCGGTGTCGCGAATCCGGGCGCGCACGGCTTCTCGGAGATCCTCTACGCGCTGAGTTCCGCGGCCAACAACAACGGCAGCGCCTTCGCCGGGCTCTCGGCCAACACGCCTTTCTACAACACGCTGCTGGCGGTCGCCATGTGGTTCGGCCGATTCGGGGTGATCGTGCCGGTGCTGGCCATTGCCGGCAGCCTCGCCGCCAAGAAGCGCCTGACCCCGGGGGCCGGCACGCTGCCCACCCACGGTCCGCTCTTCGTGCTGCTGCTCATTGGCACGGTGGTGCTGGTAGGTCTGTTGAACTACGTGCCGGCGCTCGCCCTGGGACCCGTGGTGGAGCATCTGATGTCGTGGTCGGGCCGTTGAGCCGCAGGAGATATTCGACATGACGAAGCAGGCAGCATTCTCGCTCTACGATCCGGCGCTGCTGCGCCCAGCCGTCGCGGCGGCGTTCGGCAAGCTCGACCCGCGCGATCAATGGCGCAGCCCGGTGATGTTCGTCGTCTTCGTCGGCGCCATCCTGACCACGATCCTGTGGCTGCAGGCGCTGGTGGGCACGGGCGAGGCGCCCGCGGGATTCATCCTCGGAGTGGCCGTGTGGCTCTGGTTCACCGTCCTGTTCGCGAATTTCGCCGAAGCCTTGGCCGAGGGACGCAGCAAGGCCCAGGCGGCGTCGCTACGGGGCTTGCGCACAACCACGTGGGCGAAGCGCCTGCAGGAGCCGAAGCGCGACGCGCCCTGGTTGCCCACCGAAGCGCGGGACCTGAAGCGTGGCGACGTGGTCCTGGTGGAAGCCGGTGACCTGGTTCCGCTCGACGGTGATGCGATCGAAGGTGTGGCCTCGGTGGACGAGAGTGCCATCACCGGCGAATCGGCGCCCGTCATCCGCGAGTCCGGCGGCGACTTCGCCGCGGTGACCGGGGGCACGCGCGTGCTGTCGGACTGGCTGGTCGTGAAGATCACCGTCAATCCCGGTGAGTCGTTCCTCGACCGCATGATTTCCATGGTCGAGGGCGCCAGCCGCCACAAGACGCCGAACGAGATCGCCCTGAACATCCTGCTGGTGGCGTTGACCATCGTCTTCCTCGTGGTCACGGTCACCCTGTTGCCGATGTCGATCTTCAGTGTGGAAACTGCAAAGCTCGGATCGACCGTCACCATCACGGCGCTCATCGCTCTGCTGGTGTGCCTCATCCCGACGACCATCGGCGCGCTGTTGTCGGCGATCGGTGTGGCGGGCATGAGCCGCATGATGCAGGCCAACGTCATCGCCACGTCGGGCCGGGCCGTGGAGGCTGCCGGCGACGTCGACGTACTGCTGCTCGACAAGACCGGCACCATCACGCTGGGCAATCGGCAGGCGGCCGCTTTCCTGCCTGCGCACGACATCACGGAGCAGCAACTCGCCGACGTGGCGCAGCTCGCGTCGCTCGCCGACGAGACGCCCGAGGGCCGCAGCATCGTGGTGCTGGCGAAGCAGAAGTTCAATCTGCGCGAACGCGAACTCGGTGCACTCGGTGCCGCGTTCGTGCCGTTCACCGCACAGACGCGGATGAGCGGCGTCGATATGGGTCCGGAAGGCTCGCAGCGCACCATCCGCAAGGGCGCGGGCGATGCGATTCGCCGGCACGTCGAATCGATCGGGGGCAGTTTTCCGCCGGAAGTCACGCAGGCGGTGGAAGAGATTGCCCGGCGGGGCAGTACACCTCTGGCCGTGGCGGAAGGCAATCGCGTCCTCGGTGCGATCGAGCTGAAGGACATCGTCAAGGGCGGCATCAAGGAACGCTTCGCGCAATTGCGCCGCATGGGCATCCGCACCGTGATGATCACGGGGGACAACAAGCTCACCGCGGCTGCCATTGCTGCGGAAGCGGGCGTGGACGATTTCCTGGCCGAAGCCACGCCCGAGGCGAAGCTCAAGCTGATCCGCGAGTACCAGACCGACGGTCGGCTCGTGGCGATGACCGGCGATGGCACCAACGACGCGCCGGCGCTGGCCCAGGCCGATGTCGCGGTCGCGATGAACACCGGGACCCAGGCCGCGAAGGAAGCCGGCAACATGGTCGACCTCGATTCCAACCCCACCAAGCTGCTCGAGATCGTGGAGACCGGCAAGCAGCTGCTGATGACGCGCGGGTCGCTCACCACGTTCTCCATCGCGAACGACGTGGCGAAGTACTTCGCCATCATTCCCGCCGCCTTCGCGACCACCTACCCGCAACTGCACGCGCTGGACGTGATGCATCTGGCGAGCCCTGCGTCGGCCATCCTGTCGGCGGTGATCTTCAACGCCATCATCATCGTGTTCCTCATTCCGCTCGCGCTGAAGGGCGTGAAGTACCGGCCCATCGGCGCCGCCGCGCTTCTGCGGCGCAACGTCATCGTCTACGGGTTCGGCGGCCTGATCGTGCCTTTCGTGGGCATCAAGCTGATCGACCTGTTCCTGTCCGCCACCGGACTTGCCTGAGGTAGCCCCATGAACGCAATCATTCGTCCCATGTTCGTGTGTTTCGTCGCCCTGTCGGTCTTGACGGGAATAGCCTATCCCCTCGCCGTCACCGGCATCGCTAGGGTCACCTTTCCGTGGCAGGCCGGCGGCAGCCTCATCCGCCAGGGCGACACCGTCGTCGGCTCGGCGTTGATCGGCCAGAATTTCAGCGAACCGCGTTACTTCTGGGGGCGTCCGTCCGCCACGGGTCCGTTCCCCTACAACGCTGCAGCGTCCGGTGGTTCCAATCAGGGCCCGTTGAATCCCGCGCTCGCCGCTGCCGTCAAGGCGCGCATCGAGTCGCTCGAGGCGGCCGACCCCGCCAATACCCAGCCCGTTCCGGTGGATCTGGTGACCGCCTCGGGCAGCGGCGTCGACCCGGACATCAGCCTGGCCGGCGCCCGGTATCAGGCGTCGCGCGTGGCTCGCCTGCGCGGTCTGAAGCCAGAGCAGGTGAATGCGTTGATCGACGGACTTGCCGAAGGTCGCACCTTCGGGTTCCTCGGAGAGCCGCGCGTCAACGTGCTGAAGCTCAATCTTGCCCTCGATGGGATGACAGGATGAAAACGATCGTCGCTAGAATTCCCGGATCGGCGCTCATCATGCCCATCACGCGTCACATCCAGTTTCGGTCGCTCCGCCCGAGTTCCAGTGTTCCAGGGACAATCCATGCCGGTACGCTTGCTCTCCGCACAGCGGGCGCCATAGCAAAGCGCCGACGCATCCGATGGCATTGACGTCAGGCGACGACCGCCCCGATCCCGACGCGCTGCTCGAGCAGATCCGCGAAGAGGAGGTACGCGCGCTGCGGGGCCGGCTGCGGATCTATTTCGGTTCGTCCGCCGGCGTGGGCAAGACTTACGCGATGCTGCTGGCCGCCCGCAAGCTCAAGGCGGAAGGCATGGACGTCGTGGCCGGGGTCGTCGAAACCCATGGGCGTGGCGAGACCGCGGCGCTGCTGGAGAGCCTCGACGTGCTGCCGCCAGTCATGGTCGCGTATCGCGATCGGCGCCTGTCGGAATTCGACCTCGATGGCGCGCTTGCGCGGCGCCCCGCGCTGATCCTGGTGGACGAACTCGCCCATTCCAACGTGGCGGGATCGCGCCATCCGAAACGCTGGCAGGACGTGGAAGAACTGCTGGCTGCCGGCATCGACGTCTACACGACGCTCAACGTCCAGCACCTGGAGAGCCTGAACGACGTCGTCGGCGGCATCACCGGCATCCGCGTCAACGAGACGCTGCCGGACACCTTCTTCGATGCGGCGGACGAAGTCGTTCTGGTGGACACGCCTGCCGAGGAGCTGCTCGCGCGCCTCGAGGCCGGCAAGATCTATCTGCCGACCCAGGCCGCGCGGGCGGCGCGGAACTTCTTCCGCAAGGGCAACCTGATGGCGCTGCGCGAACTGGCACTTCGCCGCACGGCCGATCGGGTGGAAGACGACGTCCAGGCCTACCGGGCCGACCGTGCCATCGAACCGGTATGGAAGACCGAAGCCGCGCTGTTGTGCTGCGTCGGGCCACGGGAGGGCGCCGAACACGTGGTCCGCAGCGCGGCACGGCTGGCGCAGCAGCTCGCGGTTGCCTGGCATGCCGTGTACGTGGAGACCCCGGCGCTGCAGCGCCTCGACAACGAACAGCGCGAGCAGATCCTCGAGACGGTCAAGCTGGCCGAGGAGCTGGGCGCGAAGACGGCAGTGCTGGCCGCCCAGGACGTGGCCAACGCGCTGATCGAGCATGCGCGGGCGCACAACCTTTCCAAGATCGTGCTGGGCCGCAATCACGGCGGGCACTGGTGGCGCGGGGTGATCCTCGGACAGCGCATCGCGCGCCAGGCACCGGACGTCGACCTGATCGAGATTGGCGACGGTCATCCGGCACGCAGCCCCGCGGTGGCGCGCGCGGCGGCAGTCGGAGCTGCAGGCGATGGCTTTCCCTGGAAAGGCTACGCGCTTGCAGCGGCGGTCTGCATCGCCACGACCCTGGTGGCGTTGCCGCTGGTGCCGTATCTCGAGCTGGCGAACATCGTGATGCTGTTCCTGCTGGCCGTCATGGGCGTCGCGGTGACGCTGGGGCGCGGGCCGGCAGTGCTGGCGGCCTTCACCAACGTCGCGGCCTTCGATTTCTTCTGCGTGCCGCCGCGCTTTTCGTTCGCGGTGTCGGACGTGGAATATCTGCTGACGTTCTTCGTGATGCTCGTCGTGGGCCTGGTCACCGGGCAGCTCACCGCGGGCCTGCGATATCAGGCCCGGGTGGCCAGTCATCGGGAGGCGCGGTCGCGAGCCCTGTACGAACTGGCGCGCGACTTGTCCAACGTGTTGCTCACCGGGCGCGTGGTCGAGCTGGCCGAGCAGGCGATCGCGCGCGAGTTCCGCGCGCGTGCCGTCATCTGCGCGTTGTCTGCGGATGATCGGCTGACGGCGCCGAAGGTGCCACCGGAAGGGTTCGACATCGGCACGGCGCGCTGGGCGCTCGATCACAATCAGGCCGCCGGCCTGGGCACGGACACGCTGCCGGGCAGCGCGTGGCTGTATGTGCCGCTCAAGGCGCCGATGCGCACCCGCGGCGTGCTGGCGCTGCAGCCGACCATGGCACGCCTGCTGATGGTGCCCGAACAACGGCAGCAGCTCGATACCTTCGCCGCCCTGACGGCCATGGCGCTGGAGCGGGTTCACTACGTGGAAGTGGCGCAGAAGGCGACGGTCCAGATCGAGTCCGAGCGGTTGCGCAATTCATTGCTGTCGGCGCTGTCGCACGATCTCAGGACGCCGCTCGCGGCGCTGGTAGGCCTGTCGGACACGCTCACCTTATCGCGCCCCCCGTTGAGTCCGATGCAGGCGGACCTTGCCGGTGCCATGCGCGAGGAGTCCCTGCGCATGAGCAACCTCGTCAACAACCTGCTCGACATGGCCCGCCTCCAGACCGGCGAGGTTCGCCTGCGCCGCGAATGGCAATCCATGGAGGAACTGATCGGCGGTGCGATCCATGCCTCGCGGCATGCGCTGGGCGAACGCCGCGTGAACGTCGAACTCGAGCCGGCGCTGCCGCTGGTGGAATGCGACGCGATCCTGATCGAGCGGGTGTTCGGCAATCTGCTCGAGAATGCCGCGAAGTTCACGCCGACGGATACGCCAGTGGAGATTACCGCCAGAGCGGATGGTGCTGCGATGCGGATCGAGGTGGCGGATCACGGACCCGGCATTCCCGCCGGGCGGGAGGAGGCCATTTTCGAGAAGTTCACCCGCGGCGACGCGGAGACCGCCACGCCGGGCGTGGGCCTGGGTCTCGCGATCTGCCGTGCCATCGTCGAGGCCCATCGCGGCAGGATCTGGGTCGAGCCCGGCACGCCCGAAGGCGCGCGCTTCGTCTTCACCTTGCCGCTCGGATCGCCGCCGCTCGTGGAATTGGGGGAGGATGCGCAGGTGGCAGCGACCGGATCGACCTCCTGATGGCGGAACTGCATCCCATTGCCCTGATCGTGGAGGACGAACGGCAGATCCGGCATTTCGTCCGCGCTGCGCTCGAGGGCGAAGGCTGGCAGGTATTCGAAGCCGACACCGTAAAGCAGGGCCTGGTGGAAGCCGGGACGCGCCGTCCCGACCTGGTGATCGCCGACCTCGGTCTGCCCGACGGCGACGGCGTGGACATGATCCGCGCGCTGCGTGCCTGGTCGAGCGTTACCGTGATCGTCCTGTCGGCGCGCTCCGACGAAACCGAAAAAGTGCGCGCCCTCGATGCGGGTGCGGACGATTTCATCACGAAGCCGTTCGGGGTCGCGGAATTGCTGGCGCGGGTGCGCGCGAATCGCCGTCGCCAGCACGCCGGCAAGGGCGACGGCGCGGCGGTGTTCCGCTTCGGCACGGTCGAGGTCGACTTTGCCGCGCGGATCGTGCGCAAGGCCGGACTCGAAATCCATCTGACACCGATCGAATACCGGCTGCTGGGGGTGCTCGCCGCCAACGCCGGGCGCGTCCTCACGCACCAGTATCTCCTGCGCGAAGTGTGGGGGCCCAGCCACTCCGAAAGCACCCACTACCTGCGGGTCTACATGGGGCAGCTGCGCCAGAAGCTCGAGGACGATCCGGCGCAGCCGGTGCATATCCTGACGGAAACGGCCGTCGGCTACCGTCTCGTCGCGGAGCCGTGAGCCGCGGACACCGGCGCGAGGCGGGCGGCCCGATGTTAGACTCACAGGCATGACTGGCATTGAGCGGGGGCGACCGGTCGGTGCGCCGCCGCGAGCGAGACGACGATGCTGAACGTGCTGTATTTTGCCCGCCTGCGGGAATCGCTGGGCCGTGATACCGAGAAGATCGAACTGCCCCCCGGTGTGGCCGACGTGGCCGGTCTGACGGCTTGGCTGCGCGCTCGCGGTGAAGCCTGGGAGCGCGAGCTGGCGCCTGGTCGGAGCTGGCGTGTCGCGGTGAACCAGGACATGGCACGGCCCGAATCGCCCGTGCGCGACGGCGACGAAGTGGCTTTTTTTCCGCCGGTGACGGGGGGCTAGGGCAGCATGAATGACATCGCCCGAGGTGAGTTGCGCAATGACGGCGCCACAGTCATTCGGGTACAGGCGGAAGATTTCGACGTTGGGGTCGAGATCGCGCGGCTGCGCGCCGGCAATCCGCGCATCGGCGCCGTGGCGAGCTTCGTGGGAGTGTGCCGCGACCTGAACGACGGCGCCGCGGTGGCGGAAATGACGCTCGAGCACTATCCCGGCATGACCGAAAAGGCCCTCGACGGCATCGCGCGCGAGGCCCGCGGCCGCTGGGACGTGATCGACATCGTGATCGTGCATCGTGTCGGCCCCATGCGGCCGACCGACCAGATCGTGCTGGTCATCGCGACCAGCGCCCATCGCGGGGAGGCCTTCGCTGCCTGCGAGTTCCTGATGGACTACCTCAAGACGCGCGCACCGTTCTGGAAGAAGGAGCGGACTCCCGCAGGCGACCGCTGGGTGGATGCGCGCGCCACGGACGACGCGGCGGCGGAGCGCTGGTCATGAGCGAAGCCGTCACCCGGCCGCGCAAGCGAGGGGCTGCCGCGAAAGCGCCGAAACCGCAGATCCGCATCCTCTTCCGCAAGGCCATCGCCATGGGGCCGGGCAAGGCGGCGCTGCTGGAGGCGATCGACCGGACCGGGTCGATCTCCGGTGCGGCGCGCGACCTGGAGATGTCGTACCGCCGTGCCTGGCTACTGGTGGACACGATGAATCAGTGTTTCAAGCAGCCGCTGGTGTCGACCGAGACGGGTGGGCAGAAAGGCGGTGGCGCTCACGTGACCGAGTTCGGACAGGACGTGCTGCGCCGCTACCTCGCCATGGAGGCGAAGGCCGCAGCGTCCGTCGAAGGCGAAATGGCGCAGTTCGTCAAACTGATGTCAAAGGCTGCGGTCGCATGAGCCGGCAGTTTCCGGCGCGGTAGGACGGGTTCTCTGCACCGAAGGCCGCAACAGTCGTTCCGTTCTATCGCAAGTGCGCGAGCCACGCTATATTGAACACAATATAGCGAAGCCGATGTCGACGAATCCGAAGCCCCCTGCGCCATTGAGTACGCCGTTCCCGGAGGCCTGTCGGCCGAGTGTGCGGCGGGCCGCTGTCCGACCACCGGCGGAGGTGATGTGAGACGGCGGACCTCTGCACGCCCGGTGCTCGAGGGCCCGCCAACGGATGGGGCCGACACACTGGAGATCCAGGTGAGCTTCCGGCATGCCGTAGGCTTCGGGCCGGGCAAGGCGAAGCTGCTCATCGCGATCGCCGAGACCGGTTCGATCAGCGCTGCGGCCCTGCGCATGGACATGTCCTACCGGCGAGCATGGGAACTGGTCGAAGAGCTGAATGCGCGGTTTGCCCAACCGATCGTACTCACCCAGAGCGGAGGCAACGCCGGAGGCGGTGCGGCAGTGACGGCGCTGGGGTTCGAACTGCTGCGGCGCTACCGCGAGATGGATGCAAAAGTACTCGCGAACCTCGAAGAGGATCTGGCTGCCTTCGCCGGCTTGCTGGCAATCAGGAGCCGCCCGGGGTCGCCGAGGGATTGAGCGGTCCGGGCCCCTGTGCCGGTCGGATTGCGTTGACGGCGGCATGGGGGGCGACTAACCTCCGTCCGCCATATCCATCACAATATGACGGTCGCCATGCCGTGGCCCCCGTCGACCTTCCGTGCAGTACTCCAACGACGTCCTCGTCCCACTGTTCCTCACGCTGAAGGTCGCCGGTTGGGCGACGCTGCTGGTGTTCGTGGCGGGCGTTGCCGTAGCCTGGTTCGTGGCGCGCCAACCCTTTCGCGGACGTGAGGTCCTGGATGCGGCGATGACCCTGCCCATGGTCATGCCGCCCACGGTGCTGGGTTACTACCTGATCGTGCTGCTGGGACGCCGCGGGTGGATCGGCGGCTGGCTCCACGACACCCTGGGAATCACCTTGATGTTCACGTGGCAAGGTGCGGTGATCGCTGCGGCCGTGGTGGCATTCCCGCTGGTCTACAAGGCGGCGCGGGCGGCGTTCGAGGATGTGGATCCGCGCTACGAGAACGCCGCGCGCATTCTGGGTTCCACCGAGCTTGCCGTGTTCGTGCGGGTAACCCTGCCGTTGGCCTGGCGCGGCATCCTCGCCGGGACCATGCTCGCCTTCGCTCGTGCCATGGGTGAGTTCGGCGCGACCCTCATGATCGCGGGCAGCATCCCCGGCAAGACGCAGACCCTGTCGATCGCCGTCTACGAAGCGGTGCAGGCCGGCAAGGACGACATGGCGAACTTCCTGGTGCTGGTCACGTCTATCGTGTGCATTCTCGTCCTGGTGGGATCGGGCCGGCTGTTGCGCACGCGCTATTCGTGAAGCTCGCCGTCGACATCGCCATGAAGCTGCACTCGCGCGACCGCGAGTTCCGGCTCGAGGCCCAGTTCGCCTGCGCCCATGACGTCACGGTCATCTTCGGCGCCTCCGGGTCGGGGAAAAGCGTCACGCTGCAGGCCATCGCAGGGCTGTTGCGCCCCGACACCGGGACCATCCGCCTCGACGGGCGCACTCTCTTCGATTCCAACGCCGGGGCCGATGTTCCGGCGCGGGATCGGCAGGTCGCCTATGTCTTTCAGGACTACGCACTGTTCCCGCACCTCGACATCGAAGCGAACGTCGCCTATCCGCTGACACCGTGGTGGCGATTGCGTCCGGAGCCCGACGTGCGCGAACGTGTCGCCACGATGCTTGCAGCGTTCGAGATCGATCATCTGCGTGCGAGCTACCCTGGGCAGCTCTCAGGCGGGCAGAAGCAGCGCGTGGCGCTCGCCCGGGCGCTGATCCGCGAACCGCAGCTGCTGCTGCTCGACGAACCCTTCAGTGCCCTCGATCCGCTGCTGCGCGAACGCATGCGTCACCAGATGCTCGAATGGCAAGGCCGGTTCGGCATCCCCATGGTCGTCATCACCCACGACCCGGATGACGTCGCGACCCTGGCGGACGAGGTCATCGTGTTTCGCGAGGGCAAGGTGGTGCGCACCGGCGAGCGGGCCGCTGTGTTCGACGAGGTGGAGTCCGGACCCCAGGTGCGACGGGCGGTCCGGCGCTTCCTCGCCGACGCGGCTGGCTGAGCGCCACTCGCTATGCCATGTTGTATATAACGAGAACATGCGCTAGGCTTCGTCGTATTCATAACGATACGACGAGAAGCCGCATGGAACCGCTCGAGTGGCACAGACGCCGGGTTGGCTTGCCCCGGGAAGGGCCTTTGGGAAGCAGATCGACACGCTCGATCGGCTCATGGCGAGTGAGCGCTGTGACTCTGGCGTTGCTGGGTGCGGGCGTGGTACACGCCCAGGAGACCGATCTCGAAACGCGCCTGCGCGAGCTCGAGTCCACCATGCAGAAGATGTCGAAGGAGGTGGAGTCGCTGCGCTCGCAGGTAGAAGCGGAGAAGGCTGCGCGCAAGGCGGCAGAGGCGGCGGCGGCACAGGCGCAGTCGGCACTGCCGGTCGCGCCGACGGCTGAAGCTCCTCCGACCCGCCAGGAGCTGAATGAGGCACTGGCGACGGCGCAGGAAGCGAAGGAGCAGGCCGCCAACATGCAGCAGCGCTTCGAGCAGCAGGGCGTGCAGGCAAGCTTCGTGGACGGGCTGCAGTTGCAGGACCCGCGCGGCCGCTGGGGCCTGCGGATCTCCGGTCGAGCGCAACTCGACTACCGTCAGTACCTGGGCGACGACGCCGCCAATGCGAACACGTTCGGCGTGCGTCGGGCGCGGCTGGGTGCCCAGGCGACCCTGTTCAAGGACTACCTGGTGCAGGTGGAAGGCGAGTTCGCCGGCTCCTCGGTCGTCTTGACCAACGGCTTCCTCGAGCTGCAGTGGTTCAACCCCGCGCGGATCCGCATGGGGCAATTCAAGCCGCAATTCGGCCTCGAGCAGACGCTGCTCGATCTGCAGAGCGACTTCCAGGAACGGGCGCTCACCCAGAACATCCTCGACGGCAACGGGCTCAACTACGACCGAGGCATCATGGTGCACGGCTCGCCCTGGGCACCGATGTACTACGCCGTCACGGTTTCCAACGGCACTGGCGTCAATGCAGAAGAACAGGCGCGCTCGGCCGCGGAAGCCAACTCGGACTCGAAGGACGTCACGCTGCGCGGCGTGATCGATTTCGCGAAGGTCTTCGACTGGCGCGATAGCGTCGTGCATGCAGGTCTGTCGTACAAGGGCGGCAAGCAGGCGAACCGGCAGAGCTCGCAGACGGACGCGTTCGCCGCGCCGTCGTTCCGGACCGAGGCGCGCGGCTTGACGTTCTTCACGCCACTGTCGTTCTTCGGCGCCGGCGGCACGACCGGTGAAATCGATCGCACGATCGAAGCCGCCGAGTTGTCCACATCGTGGCGGTCGCTGCGGTTCACGGGCGAATGGTGGCGCGCCCAATACTCGGGGCTGCGCACACCCACGGCGGGTGCGCCCTTCGAATTCAGCCGCGACATCACGGCGAGCTACGTGAGCCTGCTCTGGCTCATGTCGGGTGAAACCTGGTCGGACTTCTACGCCGGGGGATACTGGCAGAAGATCCGCCCGAACAATCGCTTCTCGATGGAGCCCGGCGGCGGCTGGGGAGCCTGGGAACTCGGGTTGCGTTACAGCACCATGGACGCCACCGACTTCCGGGCTTCGAACCCCTCCGGAACGGGCCAGTTGTCCACGGCCAACCTGGTGCCCACCAACAAGGCCAATGCATGGACGGTCCAGTTGAAATGGATCCACAACGTCTACTCGCGCTGGTTGTTGAGCTACGTGCGCACCAACTTCGATTCGCCGGTTCTGGTCAACGGCATCAGCGTGGATCACGAAGACGCGCTGCTGATGCGTGCCCAGGTCGATTTCTGAGTGCAAGGAAAGCCCATGAATGTCCGATCCCTGGCGGCTGCGGTCTGCGCCTGCCTCTTTACCCTTCCGGCCTGGGCGTTGGATGTCACGGTGTCGGCTGCTGCCAGTCTCACCAACGCGTTCCAGGACATTGGCCGTGAGTTCGAACAAGCGCATCCCGGCACCAAGGTGCTGTTCAACTTCGGCTCCTCCGGCCAGCTGGTGCAGCAGATCACGCGTGGCGCACCTGTGGACGCTTTCGCAGCTGCCGACCAGGAAAGCATGGATCGCGCGGAGAAGGGCGGAGCGATCGAACGCGGTTCGCGCTTCAATTTCTTGCGCAATGAAATGGTCGTCATCGTGCCCTTCGGTTCAACGATGACGGTAGCGAGCCTCACCGATCTCAAGGTGCCCACATTCACCCGCATCGCGATCGGCAATCCGGAATCCGTCCCGGCTGGTCGCTACGCGAAGCTTGCGCTCGACAAGGCGGTGCTGTGGGATGCACTCAAGGACCGTATGGTCAACACCCAGAATGTGCGTCAGGCGCTCGACTACGTCGCGCGCGGCGAGGCCGACGCAGGTTTCGTTTACGCGACCGACGCTCGCCTGCTGCCCCTGAGGGTCAAGGTCGCGGTCAAAGTCGATGTTCCTGCCGATATCCTGTACCCCGTTGCGGTCACGCGCGGGGGCGGCAACCAGCGAGGCGGATTTGCGTTCGTCGAGTTCCTGAAGACGGATACCGCCCAGCGGATCCTGGCGCGTTACGGTTTCCTGAAGCCCTGATCAGCGCAACCATGGGAGCTGCGAACATGAATCCGACTCTCCGTCGATGTCGTTGGTTCATGGGCGTGTTGGCCTGTGTGCTGACCGCATGCGGTACCCTCGCCAGTGCCGCCGAGATCACGGTGAGCGCCGCGGCCAGCCTCACCGATGCCTTCAAGGACATCGCCACCGCCTTCGAGCAGGCGCGTCCGGGAGCGAAGGTCACGCTCAACTTCGGCGCAACGGGGCAGCTTCTGCAGCAGATCGTCGCTGGCGCGCCGGTGGACGTGTTCGCCTCGGCCGATCTCGAGACGATGGATCGGGCGGTCAGGTTGGCCGTGATTCTCGACGAGTCGCGCACCGTGTTTGCCCGCAACGAGCTGGTGGTCGCGATTCCGGCGACGAGCATGCTCGTCCTCAATCGCCTGGCTGACGTGACCGGGCCTCAAGTGAAGCGCATCGCCATCGGCAATCCCGATTCCGTGCCCGCAGGCAAGTACGCCCGCGACGTGCTGACGACGGCCCGGCTCTGGCCCGAGTTGCAGCAGCGCCTGGTCTTCACACAGAACGTGCGCCAGGCGTTGGACTACGTTGCCCGCGGCGAGGTCGATGCCGCCTTCGTCTACCGCACCGATGCCATCGCAGCCGTCAATCGCGCCAGGATCGCGCTCATCACCAAGACGGAAACGGCGGTCCTCTACCCGGCAGCCGTGGTCAAGGGCAGCAGCCAGGCCGAAGAGGCGACGGCATTCGTGCGATTCCTGCGCGCCGATGCCGCGCAGCGCATTCTGGAGCGATACGGGTTCGGGCGGCCTTGAGCAGGGAACTACCGGTACCGCGTGCGGCAGACTAGACTCTCGGTCCTTCGAGAGGAAGGAACGACATGACGGCGATGGGAGCGGTGGCGGTCGGAGTCGGAGCGGCGCTCGGCGCGTGGCTGCGCTGGCTGCTCGGTCATTTCCTCAACGTGCTGTTCCCGCTGTTGCCGCTTGGTACCCTGGCGGCAAATCTCATCGGTGGCTTCCTGATCGGCGTTGCCGTAGAGGTGTTTTCGATGCGCGCCGAACTGGCACCGGAGATGCGGCTTTTCATTATCACCGGCTTCCTCGGCGGCCTCACGACGTTCTCCACATTCTCCGCCGAAGCCGTCAGCCTCCTGCAACGTGGCCAGGCCGGCTGGGCGCTGGCCCACATCGGCGCTCATCTGGTCGGATCGATCGTCCTCACGATGCTCGGCATTGCGGCAGTGCGCATGCTGGCGAGCTGAGGGGTCAGTCGGCCGGGTAGATCGCCTCGTTCAGTACGGTCCGCGCCGCGTCCGTCACTTCCGATGCCGTCATGCCGATGGGTCCGCCCATCGCATCGCGCAGACGATCGCCTGCCAGTCCGTGCAGATGCACCCCGGCCAGCAGCGCGGTAACGGGCGAGCAGCCTTGCGCTGCGAGGGCCACGACGATGCCGGCGAGCACGTCACCCATGCCGGCACTGGCCAATCCCGGATTGCCGGTCGGGTTGATGAACCATTGCCCATCGGGCAATGCGCAAACACTGCCGGCGCCCTTCAGGACGACGGTGGCGTGGAAGCGCTTTGCCAGTTGCAGGGCACTCCCCACACGATCGTGCTGGATCTGGGCGGTGGTGAGGCCGAGCAAGCGGGCCGCTTCGGCGGGGTGGGGGGTGAGCAGCGTGTCGGCCGACCTCTGCGCCACGGCAGTGGTCAGGGCAGCGTCGTTCGCCACCAGATTCAGCCCATCAGCATCGAGCAGCACCGGAACGTCACGGGCGATCGCTGCTGCGACCAATGCCCGTGCCGCTCCCGACTGGCCCAGCCCCGGTCCGACGCCGAGCGCGGACAAGCCATCGAGCGCGATCACTTCCGTGGCGGGACGCAGCATCAGTTCGGGTTGCGTTGCATCCACGGTGACGTTGCCCAGGCAACCGACATACGTCCTTCCCGCGCCCAGCTTGAGAGCGGCACGCCCGGCCAGCACCGCTGCGCCGACCATGCCCTCGGCGCCACCCACGATCCCGACATTGCCGTAGCTACCCTTGTGGCTGTTCGCCTTGCGTGGCGGCAACGCCGAGCGCAGGACCGAGGAATCGAGCAAATGGCCGCGCAGGGTGTCGGGAATTTCCACGCCGAGATCGAACACATGCACTTCGCCCGCATGGTCCGGGCCGTCGAGCGTGAGAAGGCCCGCCTTGAGCGCTATGAACGTGGCGGTGCGGGTGGCGGCGACGGCGACTCCCAACACCCGCCCGCTGTCGGCATGCAGGCCGCTCGGCACATCGAGCGCGAGCACCGGTGCGCCGCTCCCGTTCATGCACAGCACCAGTTCCGCCGGGGCGCCTTCGACCGGACGTTCGAGCCCGATGCCGAACAGGCCGTCGACCACGAGATCGGGGCGTGCATCCTTGGGCCAGCGGTCCGTGGTCTTGCCCCCGACCGATCGCCACCGCGCCAGAGCCTCGGTCGCGTCGGCAGCGAGCTTCTCCTCGCGCCCGGCGAACAGCACGGTCACGTCATACCACCAGGACTTGAGGTGGCGCGCGACAACGAAGCCATCGCCGCCGTTGTTGCCCGGCCCGGCCACGACCAGGACCCGTTGCCCCCCGGCCAGCATGGAACGGGCAAGTTCCGCAGCGGCAAGCCCGGCGCGCTCCATGAGCGGTGGCGCGGGTCGCCGTGCCTGCGCCGCCGCTTCGAGCGCGCGGATCTCGGCCGTACGGCACACAGGGTTCAGTGCATGCTCTGCCATGGGGTCGGTTGCGCGAATGGACGCGGCGAGTTTACCCGTACGTCCGTGCGAAGCGACCAACCGCGTTCGGTATAATTCGCGTTTGAAGATTCCAGTCCGCCCATGGCGCTCTTTCTGAAGCTGCAAGGACGCGACGCGCTGTCCGCGTTCCGCCTCCGGAAACTCCTCTCGACCCTGCGCTCGCTCGACCCGACCGTCGCTGGGATCTGCGCCGAGTACTGGCATTTCGTCAAGCTGCACCGCCCGCTCTCCGCGGACGAGTCGAAGCGACTCGATCGCGTCCTCGAGTACGGGCCGCATCAGCGGGCAAGGCGGGTCGAAGGGAAGTTGTTCGTCGTCGTGCCGCGCCTGGGCACCATCTCGCCCTGGTCGTCCAAGGCCACGGATATCGCCCATCATTGCGGGCTCGAAGCAGTGGAACGCATCGAACGCGGTGTTGCCTACCGCGTGAACGGTGGCAGTGCCGGACGGCAGCATCTCGCGGGTCCGCTGCACGACCGCATGACGGAAACGGTCTTCGACTCGGTCGATGCCGCCGAGCGCCTGTTTCGCGACGTGGATCCCGTCCCGCTGGGCAGCGTCGACGTGGTCGGCGGCGGCAAGGCCGCCCTCGAAGCCGCCAACGGCGAGATGGGCCTGGCGTTGTCGGCCGACGAGATCGACTATCTGTACGACGCATTTGCGTCCGTCGGCCGCAATCCCACCGACGTGGAACTGATGATGTTCGCGCAGGCGAATTCGGAACACTGCCGCCACAAGATCTTCAATGCCGACTGGATCGTCGACGGACAGCGCCAGCAAAAGTCGCTGTTCGGGATGATCCGCAACACCCACGAGCAGCACCCCGAGCACACCATCGTGGCGTATTCGGACAACGCGGCAGTGATGGAGGGTGACCTGGCACCCCGGTTTCGTCCGGATGCATCCGGGGTGTATCGCCGCGTGGACGAACCGACCCACATCCTGATGAAGGTCGAGACGCACAATCACCCGACGGCCATCGCACCCTACCCGGGCGCGGCGACCGGTTCCGGTGGGGAGATCCGCGACGAGGGCGCCACCGGGCGCGGGGCGAAGCCGAAGGCCGGTCTCACCGGCTTCACGACTTCGCATCTGCGTATTCCAGGTGCAGTGCAGCCGTGGGAGCAGGAAGACTACGGCCGCCCCGGTCGCATCGCGTCGCCGCTCACCATCATGATCGAAGGGCCGATCGGCGGAGCGTCCTTCAACAACGAATTCGGCCGTCCGAACCTGACCGGCTACTTCCGGACCTATGAGCAGGTGGTGTCCGGACGGGCGCGCGGTTATCACAAGCCCATCATGATCGCCGGGGGGCTCGGCAATATCGCGCACGACCAATCCCACAAGCATGCATTGCCCGAAGGTGCAGTGCTGGTGCAACTGGGTGGACCGGGCATGCCCATCGGACTCGGTGGGGGTGCAGCGTCGAGCATGGACACCGGCGCCAACACCGAAGAACTCGATTTCGATTCCGTGCAACGCGGCAACGCCGAGATGCAACGCCGCTGCCAGGAAGTCATCGATCGCTGCGCGGCCCTGGGTGCCAGCAACCCGATTCTTTCGATCCACGACGTGGGTGCCGGCGGACTGTCGAACGCGCTGCCCGAGTTGGTACATGGCGGCGAGCGCGGTGCACGTTTCGATCTGCGGTCGATTCCCTCCGAAGCGCCCGGCATGTCCCCGCTGCAGATCTGGTGCAACGAATCGCAGGAGCGCTATGTCCTGGCGCTGGATCCGGCGAAGGTCTCGGTGTTCACGGCGTTGTGCGAGCGTGAGCGCTGTCCGTTTGCCGTCGTGGGAAAGGCTACCGGCAAAGAACGGTTGATCGTCGCGGATCCGCGCTTCGACAACCGGCCGGTGGATATGGACCTTAACGTGCTGCTCGGCAAGCCGCCGAAGATGCTGCGCGACGTGCAGCGGATCTCCGCGAAGTTGCGTCCGTTCGACACGAAGAAGCTGGAGCTCGCGGAAGCGCTCCAGCGAGTGCTGCGCTTTCCGGCGGTCGCGGGCAAGCAGTTCCTCATCACCATCGGTGATCGCACCGTGGGAGGGCTCACCGCGCGTGACCAGATGGTCGGGCCGTGGCAGGTGCCGGTGGCCGACGTCGCTGTGACCAGCTTCGGTTTCGACACCAATCTCGGTGAAGCGATGGCCATGGGCGAGCGCACGCCGATCGCAGTGATCGATGGCCCGGCATCGGGGCGGATGGCCGTGGGCGAGGCGCTGACCAACATCGCGGCCGCGCGCATCGGCCCCATCGAGCGCGTGAAGCTTTCCGCCAACTGGATGGCCGCAGCAGGCCAACCCGGTGAAGATGCCGCGCTGTTCGACACTGTCAAGGCCGTGGGCATGGACTTCTGCCCGGCGCTCGGCGTGAGCATACCGGTCGGCAAGGACAGCCTGTCGATGCGCACGGCCTGGCAGGACGGCGGGCAGCAGAAGGAAGTCACGGCGCCGCTGTCGCTGATCGTGTCGGCATTCGCGCGCGTCGAAGACGTGCGCGATACGCTCACGCCGGAACTGCGGCTCGATGCGGGCGAGACGCGACTGCTGCTGATCGATCTCGCGCGTGGCCGCAACCGTCTGGGCGGCTCGGCGCTGGCGCAGGTATACGGTGAGACCGGCAGGCACGTTCCGGACATCGAAGACCCGCAGCGGCTGCGTGCTTTCTTCGGCGCGATCCAGGCGCTGATCTCCGAGGGCATCCTGCTCGCCTATCACGACCGCTCCGACGGCGGATTGGTCGTGACTCTGGCCGAGATGATGTTTGCGTCGCACGTCGGCCTGACGGTAGCCATCGACGACTTGGGTGAGCCGCTTGCAGCGTTGTTCAGCGAAGAGCTCGGTGCAGTGGTCCAGGTGCGGGCAGGTCTGGTGCCGCTGGCCCGCGGGGCTTTCGAAGATGTGGGGCTGGGCGACTGCGTGTACGACATCGGCACGATCGCGCAGGACGGATTCCTGCGCGTCACCACCGGCAATCGCGAGGTGCTGGCAACCTCCGGCGTCGAAATGCTGCGCGAATGGTCATCCACCAGCCACGCCATCGCACGGCTGCGCGACAACCCCGCCTGCGCCGACCAGGAGTTCGCTGCCATCGACGACGTCGCGGATCCTGGTCTTTGCGCGCAGCTCACCTTCGATCCGCAGGATGCTCCGGCCATCGCTGCTGGCGCACGCCCGCGCGTTGCCATCCTGCGCGAACAGGGGGTGAACGGCCAGATCGAGATGGCGGCGGCCTTCGACCGTGCCGGCTTCGAAGCGGTCGACGTGCACATGAGCGACATCATCGCCGGCCGTGTGAGTCTCGAAGGCTTCCGCGGCTTCGCGGCGTGCGGCGGATTTTCCTATGGCGACGTGCTGGGGGCGGGCGAGGGTTGGGCAAAGTCGATCCTGTTCAACGCGCGGGCGCGTGAACAGTTCGAGGCGTTCTTCCACCGCACCGACACCTTCGCGCTCGGCGTGTGCAACGGCTGCCAGATGATGAGCAATCTGCGCGCACTCGTTCCAGGTGCCGCGCACTGGCCGCATTTCGTGCGCAATGCCTCGGAGCAGTTCGAGGCGCGCCTGGTGCTGGTCGAAGTCACGAAGAGCCCGTCGCTGTTCTTCGACGGCATGGTCGGCAGCCGCATACCCATCGTCGTCTCGCACGGGGAGGGGAGAGCGGAGTTCGTTTCGGCCGCCGCCCGCGCAACGGCCAAGCGCCATACGGCGCTGCGCTTCGTCGACAACCGTGGTGAGCCGGCCGAGCGCTATCCCGCCAATCCGAACGGCTCGCCGGACGGGCTTACCGGGCTCAGCAACACCGACGGACGCTTCACCATCGTGATGCCGCATCCGGAGCGGGTGTTCCGCACGACGCAGCTATCGTGGCATCCGCGCGAGTGGGGCGAAGATTCCCCGTGGATGCGGATGTTCCGCAATGCGCGGAAGTATGTGGGGTAGGGCTGCTTTGCCCTCACCCTGACCCTCCCCCGGCGAAGCCGGGGGAGGGGACGTACAGACAGACGTACACCCCTTCCCGCAGCTTCGCTGGGGGAAGGTCGGGATGGGGGCGAGAGCAACAGCAAAGAAAAAAGCGCAGCCGAGGCTGCGCTTTCTTTGTGCTGCAGGCGACAACGCTTCCGCGCGTCACTCCACCTTCGCCGACTTCCTCAGTTCCTCGATCACCTTGTCGCGCTGCTTGCCGATAAGCTGCTTTGCGACTTCGTCCTTCACCTGCTCGAACGGCGGGAACTGCGGTTCGCGCACGTCGTCGACACGGATGATGTGATAGCCGTACTGGGTCTGCACCAGCTTCGAGGTCTGCCCCTTGGACAGGGCCTTCATCGCATCGGCGAACGGTTTCACGAGGTTGCCGCCGTCGGTCCAGTCGAGTTCACCGCCCTTGGCCTTGGAACCGGCATCGTCCGAGTTCTTCTTCGCGAGCTCGTCGAACTTGCCACCCTTCTCGAGCTGCGCGAGGATCGATTCGGCCTTCTTCTTTGCGGCGGCCGCGGCTTTCGGATCGTCCTTCGTCGGGGTCTTGACGAGGATATGACGCGCCTTGTACTCCTTGGCGTTCGGGTCGAACTGCTCCTTCTTGACCGCTTCGTACTCGGCCTTGAGTTCGGCCTCGGTCGGCTCGTGCGACTTGAGATAGTCCTCGATGAAGGAATTCACCAGCACCTGCTGCTTGGCGAGATCCATCTGGGTCTGATAGTCGACGCTCTTGTCGAGGCCCTTCTTGACCGCTTCCTGCGTGACGATCTCACGCGTGATGAGCGCCTCCCGCAACTGCTTGCGCATGTCCTCGGAATCCTTCTGGCCCTGCGCCTGCTGCATCTTCACCACGAAATCCATGCGCGCCTGCGGAATGGGCACACCGTTGACGACGGCCATGTTCTTGCCGGGTTCCTCGGCATTGCAGGCGGACAGTGCCGCGACGCCGGCCACGCTGAGCACGGCAATCGCCGCGGACTTGAGAAACACCATGACGAAATCCTTCCGGGGTGCGAGTTGAACGACAGTACGGAAACAGCGGCCCGTGGCGGGTCGCTATCGGGTCCGCGTGGATGCGAACCCTCTTAAGACGCGAGTTCTTCCGGCGCGTGGGCGACGATCGCCAGGGCGTGAATCGACCCCGGCATCAAATCGCGGAGCGCATCATACACCAGCCGATGTCGCGCAATCCGGCTCTGCCCGGTGAATGCCGAGGCGACGATCACCACCTGGAAATGGCCGCCGCCGCTTTCGCGGGCACCGGCGTGGCCGGCATGGTCGGCGCTGTCGTCGAAGACATCGAGGCTCTCCGGGCTGAAGCGCTGCAGGCGCTCGCGAATCGTGTCGGTGAGGCTCAAGGCAGGACCTGCTTGAAGGGCCGTACCGTGACCTTGCCGAAGACGCCCTGGGTCACGTAGGCATCGTCCTGGATCCAGGCCTGCGCGTCTTCGAGCGAGTCGAACTCGGCGACGATCAGGCTGCCCGTCATCCCGGCCGGACCGGGATCGGGGCTGTCGATGGCCGGGAACGGCCCTGCGAGGATCACCCGCCCGGCTTCGACCAATTCGTTGATGTGCTCGAGGTGTGCGGGCCGGGCTGTGGCACGCTTCGCCTGGCCGTTGGGGACATCTTCGCCGAGTATCGCGTACAGCATGGCTCAGCCCTCGCCGGGCCGCCCCAAGAGGGCTGGCCCCCTGGGGGGAAAGGCCGCAAGGCCTGTCGAGGGGGGCGTCATTTCACTCCTTGTCGCCCGTGTCGACATAGCGCGACAGCATCAGGCCTTGTCCCAGCGCGAACAACAGCATGAGCCCCATGCCGCCGAACAGCTTGAAATTGACCCAGACGTCGGTCGAGAAGCGGAACGCCACGAACAGGTTGAGGCAGCCCATCACCGCAAAGAAGCCGGCCCAGCTCAGGTTCAGCTTGTCCCATACCGGCTCGGGCAGCGTCAACTGCTTGCCCACCATGCTACGGATGAGGTTCTTGCGAAAGGCGTAGCGCGCGCCGATCAGCACCGCCGCGAAGGCCCAGTAGAGCACCGTGGGCTTCCATTTGATGAAGGTCTCGTCGTGCAGTAGCAGGGTGGCGCCGCCGAAGACGACGATGATGGCGAGGCTCACCCAGAGCATGTTCTCGACCTTGCGATGACGGAACCAGACCCACGCGATCTGCGCGAAGGTCGCGGCGATCGCGACACCGGTGGCGACGTAAATGTCCGCCACCTTGAAGGCGACGAAGAAAACGATGACCGGAAACAGATCGAACAATAACTTCATGGACTTGGAGCGATGCGAGGTGAAGCCGGCATTATCGCCTTGGCCGCGGCGGACTGTCCACGCGCGGTGCTACACTCGACGGGCGGTGGCGATCACGAGGAAAGGATGCTGGAGATGGCGATGGTGAAGCTGGTCGAGTACGCCGATGCGAGCCCGGAAGTGCGCGCGGTGTACGACGACATCATGGCGACGCGCAAGGTCGACTGGATCAACAACATCTGGAAGGCGCTCGCGACCCATCCGCCGACTCTCGCGCGCATCTGGTCCCAGGTGAAGCAGGTCATGGGGCCCGGCACGCGCCTCGACCCCCTCACCAAGGAGTTGATCTACATCGCGGTCAGCATGACCAACAACTGCGAGTACTGCATCCATTCGCACGGGGCCTCGGCACGCAAGCAGGGGATGGACGACGAGATGTTCGGCGAGCTATCGGCCATCGTCGCGCTCGCGAACCAGACCAACCGCCTCGCGATCGCCTATCAGATCGAGGTGGACGACAAATTCAAACCGAAGTTCGCGTGATGGAGGCGCCGCCGCTGGGAGCGCTCCGGCAACTGCTCGAAGGACGCTATAGCTGCCGGGCATTCCACCCCGAACCCCTGGACCGCCCGACCATCGATGCCATCCTGGCCGCGGCCCAGCGCACACCGTCCTGGTGCAACACGCAACCCTGGCAGGTGACGATCGTCTCCGGCGCCGCCTTGGGGCGACTGGGGAGCGAGCTGTATGCACGGGCGGCCGAGGGTACGCCACCGACGCCGGACTTTCCGTTCCCCGAAGCCTATCTCGGCGTGTATCGCGAGCGGCGCAAGGTGTGCGGCGTGCAGCTCTATAAGTCGCTCGGCATCGGCCGCGACGACCGGGCGCGCGCCCGCGAACAGTCCTTCGAGAACTTCCGGTTCTTCGGGGCTCCCCACGCCGCGTTCATCACCACCGATGCATCTCTCGGGTTCTACGGCGGACTCGACTGCGGGCTCTACGTGATGAGCTTCCTCCTGGCGGCCCAGGCCACAGGCGTGGCGGCGATTCCCCAGGCGGCGCTGGCAACCTATGCCGATGTCGTGCACGAACACCTGGAATTCGGCCCCGACCGGTTGCTCGTGTGCGGCATCGCGTTCGGCCGCGGCGACCACGGTGCCGCGATCAACGGCTATCGGACCGAGCGCGCGACGCTCGCAGAGGCGGTGCGCTGGATCGAGTAGCGGGGCGTTTCCGGCTGTAGTACAGGGCTACTACCCCGGGGCGGAGTGCGATGCTACCGTGGCCGAGTTATCGGTCCCGCTCGATGCTGCATTGCGATATCCGCATTGGCTGCGCGGAACGGTGATTTCGACGATCCACGACAAGACCAGGGAGGAACCATGAAGGACCACGATCCGAGCGACGCGGCCATGCGGCCTGAACGTCGCGAGTTCATGAAGAAATCCGGCGCAGCGGTGGCCGGCGCTGGTGTCATGTCCACGACGGCACTGCTGGCTACCCCGACCGAAGCCTGGGCGCAGGCGCTCAAGGCACTCGACGCGGGCGAGGTGAAGACGCTGCTGCGCATGACGCGCGACGTCTATCCGCACGACGGACTGTCCGACGGCACCTACATGAAGGTCGTGGAGATGCTCGACGGCGCAGCAGCCAAGGATCCCGCCACCGACAAGCTGCTCACCGACGGCGTGAAGGAGCTCAATGCGGCGGCACGCAACAAGTTCAAGAAGGACTATGCCGCCATCGCGAAGGAATCCGACCGAGTCGGCATCCTCCAGTCGATGGAATCGACCGCGTTCTTCCAGAAGATCCGCGGCGACATGATCACGGGCATCTACAACAATCCGGATGTCTGGCAGGTGCTGGGCTACGAGGGCGCTTCGGCGCACCTGGGTGGCTACCTGAAGCGCGGCTTCGACGACATTGCCTGGCTCTAGGCCGGGTTCCAGTCGAAGCGACACCTGCTAAGCACATCGGAGGAGAGTGACATGGCGGCAAAATACAATCAGACCGACGACAAGGTCGTCGTCGTGATCGGTTCCGGCGCAGGCGGCGGCACGCTCGCGGCCGAACTTGCTATCAAGGGCATCGACACCGTCCTGCTCGAAGCGGGCAACCGCTGGGAGATCCCGGACTTCGAGAACGACGAGTGGTCCAATTTCGTGAAGATCTCCTGGCTCGATCCACGCAGCACGTCGGGCAACTGGCGCGTGGCGAAGGATTTCTCGGGCCTGCCCGCGTGGATCGTGCGCGCAGTCGGTGGCTCCACCATCCACTGGGCTGGCGCTTCGCTGCGCATCGAGGACCACGAGTTCAAGGCAAAGACCAACTACGGCAACATCGCCGGGGCGAACCTGCTCGACTGGCCGATCACCCGGGCGGAACTGGACCCGTACTATGACCGTGCCGAGAAGAAGATGGGCACGACCGGCACCAACGGCATTCCGCGCCTGCCCGGCAACAACAATTACAAGGTGCTGGCGGCCGGTGCGGCCAAGATGGGCTACAAGAATTTCCACACCGGCAACATGTCGATCAATTCGCAGCCGCGCGACGGCCGCGGTTCCTGTCAGCAGATCGGTTTCTGCTTCCAGGGCTGCAAGTCCGGGGCGAAATGGTCGACGCTCTACGAAGCGATCCCCAAGGGCGAAGCCACCAACAAACTGGAAGTCCGGCCCAATTCCATGGCGGTGCGCATCGTGCACGATGCCAAGGGCAAGGTGACCGGCGTCGAGTACGCCGACAAGAGCGGCAAGATCCAGTTGCAGAAGGCGCGCGCGGTTTGCGTGGCCGGCAATTCGATCGAGTCACCGCGCATCCTGCTCAATTCGGCGTCGAGCATGTTCAAGGACGGGTTGGCGAACTCCTCGGGGCAGGTGGGCAAGAACTACATGCGCCACATGACCGGGTCGGTGTACGCCGTGTTCGACCGTGAGGTGCACATGTACCGTGGCACCACCATGGCCGGCATCGTCACCGACGAATCGCGCCACGATCCGTCGCGTGGCTTCGCCGGCGGCTATGAGATGGAGACGCTGTCGCTCGGACTGCCGTTCATCGCCGCGTTCCTGGAGCCGGGCATGTGGGGCCGCGATTTCACCTGGGCCATGGACCGCTACGAGAACATGGCGGGCATGTGGCTGGTGGGCGAGGACATGCCGCAGGAATCGAATCGCGTCACCTTGAACGCGAATCTCAAGGACGCTTACGGCATGCCGGTCGCCAACGTGCACTTCGACGATCACCCGAACGACATTGCCATGCGCGAGCACGCCTACCAACAGGGCTGTGCCCTGTACGAATCGGTCGGTGCGGTGCGAACCTACAAGACACCGCCTTACCCGTCGACCCACAACCTCGGCACCAACCGCATGAGCGAGAAGCCCGGCGACGGCGTGGTGAACAAGTGGGGCCAGACGCACGACATCAAGAACCTGTTCGTGTCGGACGGCAGCGTATTCACCACCGGGGCGGCCGAGAACCCGACTCTCACCATCGTGGCTCTGGCCTTGCGGCAGGCGGACTACATCGCCAAGCAGATGGCGGCGAAGGAATTGTAGAACCCTGGCGGCGACTCTCCCCTCGAAAATCGGGCCCGGGCAACCGGGCCCTTCTTTTGCGGGTGGGCTCGGGCGGACCCAATGCCCCCCCCCGCGCGAGGAGGCCGTGACCCGCGGAGGCTTGGGGGATGCGTCCACGCTGGTCGCGTTGACGCGCGGGCGCCACCCGGTAAACTCTGAGCCACAACGACCGCCGTCAGATGCGGTTTCGCGGGAGGGCGTGCCGCGAGCTTGAAGTCGTGGGAGGAGCATCATGTGCAATCTCTATTCCGGCCAGGACAAGCGACTCTATGCGCGCGAGAAGCGCTCGGTGCGCCTGTCGGGTTTCGTGACCAGCATCTGTCTGGAGCGCCTGTTCTGGCGCGTCCTGGACGAGGCCGCCGCCAGCGAGGGCTTGAGCACCCCGCGGTTCATCGGCAAGCTCTATGAGGAGATGCAGGCGCGCGAGGACTCCATCTCGAGCTTCGCCTCGCTCCTGCGGGTGACCTGTGCGATCTACATCAACCGGAATCCGGACAAGCCTCTGGTGAGCTATGTCGTCCGGGAAGCCCCCACCGCCATGCCAGCGCCCGTCGTCATGCCGGCTCCGGTAGCCGCTTGAGGCTTCAGCTCCCCTGAAAATCAAAGACCCGGATGTTGTCCGGGTCTTTGCGTATCGGGGTCAACCGTCAGCCGCTTCAGGCGGCAGCGATCAACTCCCGCAGCACGAACGGCAGGATGCCGCCGTGGCGGTAGTAGTCGACCTCGATGGGGGTGTCGATCCGCAGCTTCAACTTGGCTTTGGCTTCGGTACCGTCCTTGCGGCGGATCACGAGGGTCGCGTCCTGCTGGGGTTTCAAGTCGCTGCCCACCAGGATGTCGAACTGCTCGTCGCCCTTGATGCCCAGCGTTTCGATGGAATCGGAGCCGGTGAACTGCAGCGGCAGGACACCCATGCCGACCAGGTTGGAGCGGTGGATGCGCTCGAAGCTGCGGGCCACGACCGCCTTCACCCCCAGGAGCTGGGTGCCCTTGGCAGCCCAGTCGCGCGAGGAGCCGGTACCGTACTCCTCGCCGCCGAATACGACCGTCGGCACGCCATCGGCGATGTACTTCATGGCCGCGTCGTAGATCGACAGCTCGGCGCCATCGGGCTGGTGCAGCGTGATGCCGCCTTCCACCCGCGAACCGTCCGCCTTGGCCGGAATCATGAGGTTCTTGATGCGGACGTTGGCGAACGTCCCGCGCATCATGACTTCGTGGTTGCCGCGGCGTGAGCCGTAGCTGTTGAAGTCGGCCTTGGTCACACCGTTCGCCAGCAGCCACTTGCCGGCCGGCGAGGTGTCCTTGATCGACCCGGCCGGCGAGATGTGGTCGGTGGTGATGGAATCGCCGAAGACACCCAGCGCCCGCGCACCCTTGACACCCGCATCACCGGCGGCGGCGGGCTGCATGCCGAAGCCCTCGAAGAACGGCGGTTCCGCGATGTAGGTGGATTTCGGCCAGTTGTAGACCTGACCTTCGACACCCTCGATCTTCTGCCACAGCTCGCCCGGATTACTCTTGACCTGGCCGTAGTTGGCCGCAAACGCCTTCGGGTTCATGGCGTGGCGCATCAGTGCATGTACTTCCTCGCTGGAAGGCCAGATGTCGCCCAGGTAGACATCCTTGCCGCCCTTGCCCTTGCCGACCGGTTCGGTCATCAGATCCTTGAGGACCGTGCCCGCGAGTGCGTAGGCCACCACCAGCGGCGGCGACGCGAGGAAGTTCGCCTTCAGATTGGGGTGGATACGCGCTTCGAAATTGCGGTTGCCGGACAGCACCGCAGCGCAGATGAGATCGTTCTTCGTGATCGCTTCGTTGATCTCGGGCGTGAGATCGCCGGCATTGCCGATGCACGTCGTACAGCCGTAGGCAGCGACATTGAAGCCGAGCTTCTCCAGGTAGGGCAGCAGGCCCGCTTTGCCGAGATATTCGGTGACGATGCGCGAGCCGGGTGCGAGCGAGGTCTTGATGTGCGGCTTGACCGTGAGACCGGCTGCGACTGCTTTCTTCGCGAGCAGACCCGCGGCTAGCAGGACGCCCGGATTGGACGTGTTGGTGCAGGAGGTGATGGCTGCGATCAGCACGTCGCCATTGCGGATTTCGAGGCCGCTGGGCGCCTTGAACACCTGTCCCAGTTTTTCGGCCGGCTGGTTGAACCCGTTGTCGGTGGTGGACTTGCTGAACAGCGACGTGAATTGCTTCTTCACGTTGCCGATCTCGATGCGGTCCTGCGGGCGCTTCGGCCCCGCCAGCGAGGGCGCGACCTGTGCCAGGTCGAGCGTGAGCGTCGTCGAATAGTCGATGGCCCCGGCCTGCGGAATGCCGAACAGCCCTTGCGCCTTGAAGTAGGCCTCGAAGGCGTCGATCTCGGCCTTGGTGCGGCCGGTCCCCTTGAAGTACTCCACGGTCTTGTCGTCCACGGGGAAGAAGCCCATGGTCGCGCCGTACTCCGGCGCCATGTTCGCGATGGTGGCGCGGTCGGGGAGGGCGAGGGACTCGGTGCCCTCGCCGAAGAATTCGACGAACTTGCCCACCACCTTGGCCTTGCGCAGCATCTCGGTCACCGCGAGCACCAGGTCGGTGGCGGTGACGCCTTCGCGCAGGCGGCCCTTCAGCTCGACACCGACCACGTCGGGCGTCAGGAAGTACACCGGCTGCCCGAGCATGCCGGCTTCCGCTTCGATGCCGCCCACGCCCCAACCCACGACGCCGATGCCGTTGATCATGGTGGTGTGCGAATCGGTACCCACCAGGGTGTCCGGGTAGTACACCCCGTCCTTCTTGTGGACGCCGCGCGCCAGGTATTCGAGATTCACCTGGTGCACGATGCCGAAGCCGGGCGGTACCACGCCGAAGGTGTCGAAGGCCTGCATGCCCCACTTCATGAACTCGTAGCGCTCGCGGTTGCGCGAGAACTCGAGCTTCATGTTGAGATCGAGGGAGTCCTTGGTGCCGAAGTGGTCGATCATCACGGAGTGGTCGACCACCAGATCCACCGGCACCAGCGGCTCGATGGTCTTGGGGTTCTTGCCCATGCGGTTGGCGACGTTGCGCATGGCCGCCAGATCCGCCAGCAGCGGCACGCCGGTGAAGTCCTGCAGCACCACGCGCGCCACCACGAACGGGATTTCATCAACGCGTTCGGCCGTCGGCTTCCAGCCTGCCAGCTGCTTCACGTGCTCCTCGGTGACTTTCTTGCCGTCACAGTTGCGCAGCACTGCCTCCAGCACGATCCGGATCGACACCGGCAGGCGCGAGATCTTGCCCAGGCCGGCCTTCTCCAGAGCCGGGAGGGAATACAGCTTCCCCTTGGCGGTACCGATCTTGAACTCCTGCAGGCTGCCGAACAGGTTGTGGCTCATGCGTGGTCTCCGAGGGACGCGAACTTCAGGTGATCAGATGACGAACAGATCGACGAACTCGTTCACCGGTGTCGCCGCCAGCTTCTTGGGATCGAGGCACAGGTCGAGAATGGCGGCCTGCTGCTTCGTCGGGAACCGGCGGGCAAGGTTGGTCTTGAACTTCTCCACCAGCACCGGCATGCCTTCCTTGCGACGGCGCTTGTGGCCGATGGGATACTCGCACACGAACTCGCCCAGCTTCTTGCCGTCGGTGAACTCGACTGCCAGCGCGTTGGCGATCGATCGCTTGGCCGGATCGTGGTAGTCCTTGGTGAACTGCTTGTCCTCGACACAGACGATCTTGTCGCGCAGCTTGTCGATGCGCGGGTCCTTGGCGACCGCGTCCTCGTAGTCCTCGGCGGTCAGGCGCCCGAAGAGGATCGGCACCGCCACCATGTACTGGATGCAATGGTCGCGGTCGGCCGGGTTGTTGAGCGGCCCCTTCTTGTCGATGATCCGGATGCATGCCTCGTGGGTGCGGATCGTGATCTTCTTGATGTCCTCCGGCTTGCGACCGGCCTTCTTGAGGGCCGCATGGATGTCCATCGCACATTCGACCGCGGTCTGCGAGTGGAACTCGGCCGGAAAGGAGATCTTGAAGAGCACGTTCTCCATCACGTAGCTGCCGTAGGGGCGCTGGAACTTGAACGCGTTGCCCTTGAACAGCACGTCGTAGAAGCCCCAGGTCTTGGCCGACAGCACCGACGGATAGCCCATTTCGCCGGTCTTGGCGATCAGTGCCAAGCGCACGGCACGCGAAGTGGCGTCACCGGCAGCCCAACTCTTGCGCGAACCGGTATTCGGCGCGTGGCGATAGGTACGCAGCGACTGGCCATCGACCCAGGCGAGCGACACGGCGTTGATGATCTCGTCGCGCGTGAGCCCCATCATCTGGGCGACCACGGCCGTGGAAGCGACCTTCACCAGGACCACGTGATCCAGGCCGACCTTGTTGAACGAGTTCTCCAGCGCGATGCAGCCCTGGATCTCGTGCGCCTTGATCATGGCGGTCAGCACGTCGTTCACGGTGAGCGGCTTCTTGCCGGCGGCCAGCGCGTTGCGCGACAGCCAGTCGGCGGTGGCGAGAATGCCGCCCAGGTTGTCGGAGGGATGTCCCCACTCGGCCGCGAGCCAGGTGTCGTTGAAGTCCAGCCAACGGATCATGGCACCGATGTTGAAGGCGGCCTGGATCGGATCGAGCTGGAACTGGGTGCCGGGCACCTTGGCGCCGTTGGGTACCACGGTGCCGGGCACGATCGGCCCGAGCAGCTTGGTGCAGGCGGGGTATTCGAGCGCCTCGAAGCCGCAACCGAGGGTGTCGATCAGACAGTAGCGCGCCGTCTCGTAGGCTTGCCTGCTGTTGATCTTGTATTTGGTGACGTAGTCGACGATGTCGACCAGGACCTTGTCGGGTTTCGGGCGGACGTTCGAGATGTGTGCGGACATGGTTTCGGGCAGAGGAGTAAGAGGGGGGCGGTTACTTGCGGCGCTCGAGGGGAACCCAGGACAGGTTCTCGGGGCCGGTGTAGTTGGCGCTCGGGCGGATGATCTTGCCGTCGACCCGCTGTTCGATGACGTGGGCCGACCAGCCCGACATGCGTGAGATCACGAACAGCGGCGTGAACATGGCGGTGGGGACACCCATCATGTGGTAGCTGACGGCGCTGAACCAGTCGAGGTTGGGGAACATCTTCTTCTCGCGCCACATCACGGCCTCGAGCCGCTCCGCGATGTCGAACAGCTTCATGTTGCCGTTGTCCTTCGACAGGCGGCGCGCGACTTCCTTGATGACCTCGTTGCGCGGGTCGGCGATGGTGTACACCGGATGGCCGAAGCCGATCACGATCTCCTTGTTCGCCACGCGGCGGACGATGTCGGCTTCCGCCTCGTCCGGGTCGTTGTAGCGGCCCTGCGTGTCGAACGCGACTTCGTTCGCGCCGCCATGCTTCGGTCCGCGCAACGCGCCGATGGCTCCGGTCAAGGCGGAGTACATATCGGAGCCCGTACCGGCGATCACGCGACCGGTGAACGTGGAGGCGTTGAACTCGTGCTCGGCGTACAGGTTGAGCGATGTCTGCATCGCGCGCTCCCACAACGCGGACGGCGGCTTGCCGTGCAGCAGATGCAGGAAGTGGCCGGCGATGGACTCGTCGTCGGTTTCGGTGTCGATGCGGCGGCCGTTGTGACTCCAGTGGTACCAGTAGAGCAGCACCGAACCCAGGCTCGCCATCAGGCGGTCGGCGATCTCGCGCGCGCCGGCGATGTTGTGGTCGTCCTTCTCCGGCAGCAATGTGCCCAGCATCGACACGCCGGTGCGCATGACGTCCATCGGGTGCGCGGAAGAGGGGATCCACTCCAGTGCCGCCTTGAGGCTGGCGGGCAGCCCGCGCATGCCCCTCAGGCGCCCACAGTAGCTCGCGAGCTCGGCCTTGTTCGGCAGCTTGCCGTGCACCAGCAGGTGGGCGATCTCCTCGAAGGTCGCGTCGTCGGCGAAATCGAGGATGTCGTAGCCGCGATAGTGCAGATCGTTGCCGGTGCGGCCCACGGTGCACAGGGCGGTATTGCCCGCCGTGACACCCGACAGGGCGACTGACTTCTTCGGCTTGAAGCCCGCGGCGGGCGTGTCGGCAGTCTCCGTGCTCACTTAAGCTTTCTCCTTGGCGAACAGTTCGTCCAGCTTGTTTTCGTACGCGTGGTAGTCGAGGTAGTCGTACAGCTCGGCGCGCGTCTGCATGGTGTCCACGACGTTCTTCTGCGTGCCGTCCTTGCGGATGTGCGAATACACGTTGAGCGCGGCCTTGTTCATCGCACGGAACGCCGACAGCGGATAGAGCACCAGGCTCACGTCGGCGGAACGCAGTTCGTCGACCGTGAACAGGGGTGTCGAGCCGAACTCCGTGATGTTCGCGAGCACCGGGACTTTCACGGCCTCGGCGAACTTGCGGTACATCGAAAGCTCGGTCATCGCTTCCGGGAAGATCATGTCGGCGCCGGCTTCGACGCAACGCGCGGCCCGTTCGATCGCGGCCTCCAGACCTTCGACCGCGAGGGCGTCGGTGCGCGCCATGATCACGAAGTTCGGGTCGGTGCGCGCGTCGGCCGCGGCTTTGACGCGATCCACCATCTCCTGCGTGGTCACCAGTTCCTTGCCCGGGCGGTGGCCGCAGCGCTTGGCACCCACCTGATCCTCGATGTGCATGGCGGCCGCGCCGAACTTGATCAGCGATCTGGTGGTGCGGGCGATGTTGAAGGCGCTGGCCCCGAAACCGGTATCGACGTCCACCAGCAGCGGCAGCGAACAGACGTCGGTGATCCGGCGCACGTCGATCAGTACGTCGTCGAGATTGCTGATCCCGAGGTCGGGCAGCCCGAGCGATCCTGCGGCCACGCCGCCACCGGACAGGTAGATCGCCTTGAAGCCGGAGCGCTCGGCGAGCCGGGCGTGATAAGCGTTGATGGCACCCACGACCTGCAGCGGCTTTTCCGCGGCAAGGGCGGCGCGGAAACGGGCACCGGGAGATGCGGAAAGAGCCATGGTCAGGCGTCCTGTGGGGATGGGCGGGTTCAGCCGAGCAGATGCTGCACGCCGTCGCGTTCTTCGAGCAGTTCCTTCAGCGTGTTGTCCATCTTCGAGCGCGAGAACTCGTCGATCTCGAGGCCCTTCACCACTTCGTACCGGCCACCGGCGCAAATCACCGGCACACCGTAGATGATGTCCTGCGGCACCCCGTAGCCGCCGTCGGAGGCGACACCCATGGTGACCCACTTGCCGTTGGTGCCGAGCACCCAGTCGCGCATGTGGTCGATGGCGGCGTTGGCGGCGGAAGCGGCCGAGGACAGGCCGCGTGCTTCGATGATCGCGGCACCGCGCTTGCCCACCGTGGGGATGTACGTGTCGCGATACCAGGTCTCGTCGTTCACCAGGGTCTTGGCGGCCTTGCCGCCGATGGTGGCGAAGCGGATGTCCGGATACATGGTGGGGGAATGGTTGCCCCAGACCACCAGCTTCTCGATGGAGGCGACCGGCTGACCGGTCCTGGCCGCCAGTTGCGACAGGGCACGGTTATGGTCGAGCCGCATCATCGCGGTGAAATTGGCCTTGGGCAGGCTCGGCGCCGACTTCATGGCGATGTAGGCGTTGGTGTTTGCCGGATTGCCGACCACCAGCACCTTCACGTTGCGGCTGGCCACCTGGTCGAGCGCCTTGCCCTGGGCGGTGAAGATCTGCGCGTTGGCCGCGAGGAGATCCTTGCGCTCCATCCCGGGGCCGCGCGGACGCGCACCCACCAGGAGGGCGACGTCGATGTCCTTGAACGCCGTGGCCGGATCGCTGTGGGCGCTCATGCCGGCGAGCAGCGGGAAGGCGCAGTCGTCTACCTCCATCATTACGCCCTTCAGCGCCTTCTGCGCCTTCTCGTCCGGAATCTCCAGCAATTGCAGGATGACCGGCTGATCGGCCCCGAGCATGGCACCGGAAGCGATGCGAAACAGCAGGCTGTAGCCGATCTGGCCGGCGGCGCCGGTCACGGCGACGCGAACGGGGGTCTTCATGGGGGGAGAGGCTCCTCGTGGAAAATCGGGTCGGGGACCGCCGCCATCTGGCCGGCGGCGTCCGGGGCGCGCCGCGTGTCGCAGCGCGGCAAGCGATCTTTTCCTTCGCCCCGCGAGCGAAACAGCAGGCGGATGATAGTGATGTGCGCTGCGGCGTGTCAACGCAAGTCTTATATCAGACCTCTGATAGAGCAATTCTTGGCTGGCACCGGTTTGCTGTGGTACAACAGCGGCCGATCATGAAGACCGAGCAACCCGTTTCCGGCTTCCAGCCCCTCTACCGGCGCATCAAGGCACAGCTCACCGAGCGCCTGTCCGCCGGGGAGTGGCGCCCGGGCGAGCCCATCCCGAGCGAAATCGACCTCGCCCAGCGCTTCCGCGTGAGCCAGGGAACGGTCCGCAAGGCAGTGGGAGAGCTCGCCGGCGAGAACGTACTGGTGCGCAAGCAGGGGCGCGGCACGTTCGTGGCCTCCCATGCGCACACGCGCTCGCAGCTTTCCTTTCTGCGCCTCACGCCCGACGATGGCAGTGTGGAAGAGCTCGAAGCCGAGTTGATCGACGTGCGGCGGATCCGCGCCGACGCCACCAGCGCGCGCATGCTGGCGCTGCCCACGGGTGCGAGCCTGGTGCGTCTGCGGCGGACGCTTTCGATCAACGGCAATCGCATCCTGTTCGAGGAAGCGCGCGTGTCGGCCGACCTGTTCCAGGGCCTCGGACCAGAGGTGGTCGAGCGTCACCGCTGCATGCTCTACAGCATGTATGAGTCGGCCTACCACGTGAAGATCGTGGCGGCCGAAGAACAGCTCAAGGCGGTCGATGCCGATGCCGATATCGCTGCATTCCTCGACGTCGCACCGGGCACGCCGCTTCTGCTGATGGAGCGCGTGGCCTATACTTACGACCGGAAGCCGGTGGAGCTTCGTCGCGGTTTCTGCAACACCTCCCGGCATCACTACGCGAACGAGATCACCTGAGATTGCGCGCCTCGATCCTGGCGCGTCCTCCCTTCTTGCCTGCTGCCCCCGAAAGCCTCCGCATGGCGAAGTCCCGACCGAAGCATCTGAACCTGTTTCAGATCAAGCTGCCGGTCCCCGGCATCGTCTCGATCCTCCACCGCATCAGCGGCGCTGGCCTGTTCCTGATGCTGCCGTTCCTGCTCTACCTGCTGCAGGCAAGCCTGCAATCGCCGGAGAGCTACATCCACTTTCGCGAGTGGATGTCCTGTGTGCTCGTGAAGCTGATCCTGCTCGGCCTCCTCTGGGCCTTCCTGCATCACTTCTGTGCCGGCATCCGCTATCTGCTGCTCGACGTGCATGTCGGCACCGATCTCGCCGCAGCGCGCGCCAGCAGCTTCGCCGTCCTGGGTGTGAGCCTGGTGCTCACCGTCGTTTTCGGGGTGTGGCTATGGTGAAGCGCATCGTGGTCGGAGCCCACTACGGGTTGCGCGACTGGCTGGTCCAGCGCGTCACGGCGGTGGTGATGGCGGTGTTCGCACTGGTGATGCTGTTCATCGTGGTCTTCCATCGCCCCGAGCACTACGGCGCGTGGAAGAGCTTGATGTCGCAGCAATGGATGCGTCTCGCGAGCCTGCTGTTCCTGTTGGCGCTGTTCTGGCACGCCTGGATCGGCGTGCGCGACATTTTCATGGACTACGTGAAACCGGCCGGATTGCGGTTGACCCTTCTGGTCGGCGTGGTCCTGCTGCTCGTCGGCTACGCGCTCTGGTCCGTGCAGATCCTCTGGAGTCTCTACTGATGGCGCTGCCCACCCGGAAATTCGATGCCGTGATCGTCGGCGCCGGTGGAGCCGGCATGCGCGCGTCGCTGCAGCTGGCCGAGGCCGGCCTCAAGGTTGCCGTGCTCTCGAAGGTCTTCCCGACGCGCTCGCACACGGTCGCGGCGCAGGGCGGCATCGGTGCTGCGCTCGGCAACATGGGGGAAGACTCCTGGCTCTGGCACATGTACGACACGATCAAGGGCTCCGACTACCTCGGCGACCAGGACGCGATCGAGTTCCTCTGCCGCATGGCGCCGCAGGCCGTCATCGAACTCGAGCACTTCGGCATGCCGTTCGACCGCAACGAGGACGGTACCGTCTATCAGCGTCCGTTCGGTGGCCACTCGCAGAACTTCGGCGAGCGTCCGGTGCAGCGTTCCTGCTGCGCCGCCGACCGCACCGGCCACGCGATGCTGCACACCCTCTATCAGCGCAACGTGCGCGCCAATACGCTGTTCTTCGTGGAGTGGATGGCGCTCGATCTCATCCGCGACGCCAGCGGCCAGGTGCTCGGTGTGACCGCCATGGAGATGGAGACCGGCGAGGTCTGGATCTTCCATGCACGCGCGACCCTGTTCGCCACGGGTGGGGCGGGGCGCATCTATTCGGCCAGCACCAACGCCTTCATCAACACCGGCGACGGCCTCGGCATGGCAGCGCGTGCCGGTATCCCGCTCGAGGACATGGAGTTCTGGCAATTCCATCCGACCGGCGTGGCCGGAGCCGGCGTGCTGATCACCGAGGGCGTGCGCGGCGAAGGCGGTTATCTGCTCAACAAGGACGGCGAGCGCTTCATGGAACGCTATGCGCCCACCATGAAGGATCTCGCGAGCCGCGACGTGGTGTCGCGCGCCATGGCGACCGAGATCAAGGAAGGGCGTGGTGCCGGCAAGGAAGCCGACCACATCCTGCTCAAGCTCGATCACCTCGGGCTCGACGTCATCGAGAAGCGGCTGCCCGGCATCCGCGAGATCGCGAAGAAATTCGCGAACGTCGACCCGGTCAAGGATCCGATTCCCGTGGTGCCCACGTGCCACTATCAGATGGGCGGGGTGCCGACCAACTATCACGGCGAAGTGGTAGCCCCGGCGAACGGCAATCCGAATACCGTGGTCCCCGGCTTCTACGCTGCCGGCGAATGCGCGTGCGCATCGGTGCATGGCGCGAACCGGCTCGGCACCAATTCCCTCACCGACCTGCTGGTCTTCGGCCGCGCGTCGGGCGAGAGCGTGATCCGGTTCCTCAAGGAGAACCCGGGCCACAAGGACCTGCCGACGGATGCCGGCGACTACTCGATGCAGCGCATGGCGCGCCTGGACGGGCAGACCGGTGGCGAGAGCGTGTTCGAGGTCGGCGCGGAAATGCGCCGGACCATGCAGGCCCATTGCGGCGTGTTCCGGTTTCCGGACATGCTGCAATCCGGCGTCCAGAAGATCAAGGCGGTCGCCGAGCGAGCCAAGCGCACCGAGATCAAGGACAAGAGCAGGACGTTCAATACCGCGCGAGTGGAAGCGCTCGAACTGGACAACCTCATCGAGGTGGCGGTGGCGACCCTGGTTTCCGCCGACGCCCGCCAGGAAAGCCGCGGCGCCCACGACCGGGCGGATTTCGCCAAGCGCGACGACGTGAACTGGTTGAAGCACTCGCTCTGGTACCGCGACGGCAGTCGCCTCGACTACAAGCCCGTCAACCTGCAGCCCATGACCGCCCAGACCTTCGAGCCGAAGGTCCGCAGCTACTAGGAACGACCCGATGCGATTCAGGATCTACCGGTACGACCCGGACAAGGACGCGCAGCCCTACATGAAGGACTACGACATCGCGCTCGAGCCGACCGACCGGATGCTGCTCGATGCACTGGTGCGCATCAAGTCCGTGGACGACAGTCTCTCGCTGCGCCGTTCCTGCCGCGAGGGGGTGTGCGGGTCCGACGCCATGAACATCAACGGCCGCAATGGACTGGCGTGCATCACCCGGCTCGCGGACCTGAAGGAACCGGTGGAACTGCGACCGCTGCCGGGCCTGCCCGTGATCCGCGACCTGATCGTGGACATGTCGCAGTTCTTCAAGCAGTACCACTCGATCAAGCCGTACCTGCGCAACAACGAGGTGCCACCCGACAAGGAACGCCTCCAGAGCCAGGCCGAGCGCGAAGAGCTGGACGGCTTGTACGAGTGCATCCTGTGCGCCTGCTGCTCCACGTCCTGCCCGTCGTTCTGGTGGAATCCCGACAAGTTCGTGGGGCCGGCGGGCCTGCTCGCCGCCTACCGGTTCATCGCCGACACTCGCGACCAGGCGACCAGCGAACGGTTGGACGATCTGGAAGACCCGTATCGGCTGTTTCGCTGCCATTCGATCATGAACTGCGTCGACGTCTGTCCGAAGGGCCTCAACCCCACCCGGGCCATCGGCAAGATCAAGGACCTCATGGTCCGACGAATGACCTGAGGCCACGCCTCCAAGCGACGTGCCCGACGTCCCTAGGTGATCAACCCCGACTCCGACCGCACCCTCGATCGCATCCGCTGGCGTTGCCGGCGGGGACTGCTCGAACTCGACCTGATCCTGACGAGTTTCCTCGAGGGCGGCTTCGAACGCCTGACACCGGCCCAGCAGGAAACCTTTTCAGGTCTGCTCGGCCGTGCCGATACCGACCTCTGGGACCTCGTCTCCGGGAGGAGTCATTCGGCTGACCAGGCGGAAGAGGCACTGCTGGACACCCTCAGGCGGGTCGGAACCGTTTGATGCAAAGCAGCAAAATGCCGAAAAAGCCCCTACAATGAAGGCTCCAGCCACTGCGGAGAGAGTGATGAGCAACAACGAGAAGGCCACCATCACGTTCAGCGACGGGACTCCGTCCATCGAGCTGCCGGTGCTCAAGGGCGCCGTCGGTCCCGACGTGATCGACATCCGCAAGCTGTACGGCACCACCGGCAAGTTCACCTACGACCCGGGATTCCTGTCGACGGCGTCGTGCAATTCGAGCATCACCTATATCGACGGCGACAAGGGTGAGCTGCTGTATCGCGGCTATCCCATCGAGCAACTCGCAACCAACTGCGACTTTCTCGAGGTGTGTCACCTGATCCTCTACGGCGAATTGCCGAACCCGGCCCAGAAGACCGACTTCGTGAACCGCGTGATGCAGCACACGATGGTGAACGAGCAGATGCAGTTCTTCATGCGCGGCTTCCGCCGCGACGCGCACCCGATGGCCGTCATGACGGGCCTGGTGGGCGGGTTGTCCGCGTTCTATCCGGATTCCATGAACCTGCACGACGCCCGGCAGCGCGACATCTCGGCGATCCGACTGATCGCGAAGATGCCCACACTGGTGGCCATGGCCTACAAGTACTCGGTCGGCCAGCCCTACATGTATCCGCGCAACAAGCTGTCGTACTCGGCGAATTTCATGCACATGATGTTCGCCACGCCGTGCGACGACTACGTCGTGAACGACGTGCTGGTCCGCGCGCTGGACCGCATCTTCATCCTGCACGCCGACCACGAGCAGAACGCGTCGACTTCCACGGTGCGGCTGTGCGCTTCGTCGGGCACCAATCCGTTCGCAGCCATCGCGGCGGGGGTGGCGTGTCTGTGGGGCCCCGCCCACGGCGGTGCCAACGAAGCCTGCCTCAACATGCTGGGCGAGATCCAGCAGATGGGCGGGGTCGAGAAGATCGGCGAGTTCATCACCAAGGTGAAGGACAAGAATTCGACCGTACGGCTGATGGGCTTCGGCCACCGCGTGTACAAGAACTACGATCCGCGTGCGAAGCTGATGCGCGAGACCTGCCACGAAGTGCTGACCGAGCTGGGGCTCGGCGACGACCCGCTGTTCAAGCTCGCGATGGCGCTGGAGAAGATCGCGCTGGAAGACGACTACTTCGTGAGCCGCAAACTCTATCCGAACGTCGACTTCTATTCCGGCATCGTGCAAAAGGCGATCGGCATTCCGGTGCCGCTGTTCACCGCCATCTTCGCCCTGGCGCGTACCGTAGGCTGGATCGCGCAGTTGAACGAGATGATCGCCGACCCCGAGTACAAGATCGCGCGGCCCCGCCAGCTGTTCGTCGGCGCCACGCAGCGCAACGTAGTCCCGATCGCGAAACGCGGCTGATTCGAACGAGCGCGGCCCCGAGGAGAGACGCTCCATGATGAAGGATCTGATGTCCGGTTCGTACCTGTTCGGCGGCAACGCGCCCTACATCGACGAACTCTACGAGAAGTACCTCGAAGACCAGAGCTCGGTCGGCCCCGAGTGGAAACGCTACTTCGACCAGATCCAGGTGCTGCCCGGACCGCGCGACGTGTCGCACGCGCCGGTGCGGGAACTGATCGGACGCATCGCGCGCGATCGCAGCCGCAGCGGTTCGCAGCTCTCGCCCTCCGACCTGGCCGAGCTGGGCCGCAAACAGGCGGCGGTGTTCCAGTTGATCAGTTCGTACCGCTTTCTCGGCGCCCGTCATGCCAGCCTCGACCCGCTGAAGCGCCTCGAGAAGCCGGAAGTGCCGGAACTCGATCCGGCCTGGCATGGCTTCACCGAGTCCGATATGGACCGCGTGTTCAACACCGGCACGCTGGTCGGCCCGCAGCAGGCCACCTTGCGGGAGATCCTGCAATCGCTCAAGGAGACCTACTGCGGCACCATCGGTCTCGAGTACATGTACCTCACGGACACCAGCCAGAAGCGCTGGTTGCAGCAGCGCTTCGAGGGCATCCGCTCGCGCCCGAGCTATTCGCCGGACTACAAGCGTCATATCCTCGAACGTCTTACCGCCGCAGAGATCCTGGAGAAGTACCTCCACACGCGCTACGTCGGCCAGAAGCGTTTCTCGCTCGAAGGCGGCGACAGCCTCATTCCGATGCTGGACAACCTGCTGCAGCGGGCCGGTGCGAACGGTGTCCAGGAGCTGGTGATCGGCATGGCACACCGCGGGCGCCTGAACGTGCTCGTGAACACGCTAGGCAAGATGCCCTCCGACCTGTTCCTGGAGTTCGAAGGCAAGCACGCCGGTGAACTGATGGCGGGCGACGTCAAGTATCACCAGGGCTTTTCGTCCGACGTGATGACGCCCGGCGGCCCCATGCACGTGACCCTGGCGTTCAACCCCTCGCATCTCGAGATCGTCAATCCGGTGGTGGAGGGTTCGGTGCGTGCACGCCAGCACCGGCGGCGCGATCGCGAAGGACGCCAGGTGCTGCCGATCCTGCTGCACGGCGACGCGGCGTTCGCAGGGCAGGGTGTCGTCATGGAAACGCTCAACCTGTCGCAGACGCGCGGCTACGGCACCGGCGGCACGGTGCACATCATCGTCAACAACCAGATCGGCTTCACCACGTCGGACCCGCGCGACGTACGCTCGATGATCTATTGCTCCGACGTCGCCAAGATCGTCGAGGCCCCGGTGATCCACGTGAACGGCGACGACCCGGAGGCCGTGGTGCTCGCCACCGAGGCGGCGCTCGATTTCCGCAACGAGTTCGGCCGCGACGTGGTGATCGACATGGTGTGCTTCCGCCGGCTCGGCCACAACGAGCAGGACGAGCCCATGGTCACCCAGCCGCTCATGTACAAGCTGATCGCCCAGCACCAGGGGACGCGCAAGCTGTACGCCGAACGACTGGTGCAGGAAGGCGTCATCAAGGCCGGCGAGTCCGACGACGTCATCAAGGCCTACCGCGACGCGCTCGATGCCGGGCATCACACCAACAAGAGCATCATCTACAACTTCAAGCCGCCGTTCCAGGTGGAGTGGGCACCGTACCGCAACGTGCCCTGGAACCAGCCCGTGGATACCGGGCTGCCGCTCGCCGATCTGCAGTTCCTCGCCGAGCGCCTCACCACGATCCCCGCGCATTTCAAGGTCCATCCGCGCGTCGACAAGGTGCTGACCGACCGCCGGCAGATGGGGCTCGGCAAGTTGCCGCTCGACTGGGGGATGGCCGAAACGCTCGCCTATGCCGCGCTGCTGAAGCAGGGCTATGGCGTGCGGCTGTCAGGCCAGGACTCGGGCCGCGGCACGTTCTTTCATCGCCACGCGGTGTTGCACGACCAGAATCGCGAGCGCTGGGATTCCGGCACTTACGTGCCGCTCCAGCGCATCGCCGAGAATCAACCGGACTTCCTGGTGATCGATTCGACGCTCTCGGAAGAAGCCGTGCTCGGTTTCGAATACGGGTACGCGACCGCCTCGCCGAACGAACTGGTGATCTGGGAAGCGCAGTTCGGCGACTTCACCAACGGCGCGCAGGTGGTGATCGACCAGTTCATCGCCTCGGGCGAAGTGAAATGGGGCCGCATGTGCGGGCTGGTGCTGATGCTGCCGCACGGGTACGAGGGCCAGGGTCCGGAGCATTCCTCCGCGCGCCCCGAGCGTTTCCTGCAACTGTGTGCCGACTACAACATGCAGGTGGTGATTCCGTCGACGCCGGCGCAGATGTTCCACGTCCTGCGGCGCCAGATGCTGCGGCCCTACCGCAAGCCGCTCATCATCATGAGCCCGAAGTCGATGCTGCGGCACAAGGAGTCGATCTCGAGCCTGGAGGATCTCGCGCAAGGGCGGTTCCAGGCGGTCATTCCGGACCCGGAGGCACCGACGCCCAAGAAAGTGAAGCGGGTGGTGTTCTGCAGCGGCAAGATCTACTTCGACCTCGCCGCTGCACGGCGCGAACGCGACCTGAAGGACGTCGCGCTGGTGCGCATCGAGCAGCTCTACCCGTTCCCCCACGATGACTTCAAGGCCGAGATCGAGCGCTATTCGGCCGCGACCGAAGTCGTGTGGTGTCAGGAGGAACCCGCGAACCAGGGTGCCTGGCACCGGATCCAGCACTACCTGCTCCGCCATCTGAGGCCGGAGCAGAAACTCACCTACGCGTTGCGGCCGTCGAGCGCAGCGCCCGCGGGCGGCTATCTGGCGCTGCACAACCAGCGCCAGAAGGCCGTCGTCGATGCGGCGCTGACCCACGGAGCGTCGTTCCCGCCCGCTGCAGGCGAAACCTAGCAACACAACGGATCACCGAATCACGGAGCATCCATGCTGATCGAAGTGAAAGTGCCGGCGCTGTCCGAATCCGTGGCCGAAGCCACGCTGCTCTCCTGGCACAAGAAGCAGGGCGAATTCGTCAATCGCGACGAGAACCTGATCGACATCGAGACCGACAAGGTCGTGCTCGAGTTGCCTGCCCCGGAAGCGGGCGTGCTCACCAAGATACTGAAGGGCGACGGCGGCACCGTCGTGAGCAACGAGATCATCGCGCAGATCGACACCGAGGCGAAGGCGACAGCCGCGCCGGCAGCGGCAGAGAAGCCGAAAGCGGAAGCCAAGGCTGCGCCAGCGGTGTCCAAACCGACTCCCGAGCCGCAACGCGCCGCAACGGCAACCGGTGGCGAGGTCATCGCGATGCCCGCGGCGAAGAAGATCGCCGCCGACAACCACGTGGACCTGGCCCAGGTCGCGGGGAGCGGCCGCGGCGGGCGGGTCACCAAGCCGGACGTCGTGGCTCACGTGGCCGGCGGCACACGCACGGCGGCACCGTTGCCCGCACCCGTCGATATCGACAGCCTGATGGGCGATCGCCCCGAAAAGCGTGTGGCGATGTCGCGCCTGCGCCAACGGGTCGCCGAGCGCCTGGTGCAATCGCAGTCGACGGCGGCGATTCTCACCACCTTCAACGAAGTGAACATGCAGGCCGTGATCGACCTGCGCAACAAGTACAAGGACCGTTTCGAGAAGGACCACGGCGTGAAGCTTGGCTTCATGTCCTTCTTCGTGAAAGCGTCGGTGGCCGCGCTCAAGAAGTATCCGGTCTTGAACGCCTCGGTGGACGGTACCGATATCGTCTATCACGGATACTTCGACGTCGGCATCGCCGTGGGCAGTCCGCGCGGGTTGGTGGTGCCGATCATCCGCAATGCGGACCAGGCTTCGCTCGCGGACATCGAGAAGATCATTGCCGACTATGGTGCGCGCGCACAGGAAGGCAAACTCACCATCGAGGAGCTGACCGGCGGCACGTTCTCCATCTCCAACGGCGGGGTGTTCGGCTCGATGCTGTCCACACCCATCATCAACCCGCCCCAGAGCGCCATCCTGGGCGTGCACGCGACCAAGGATCGTCCGGTGGTGGAGAATGGCCAGATCGTCATCCGCCCCATGAACTACCTCGCCATGTCCTACGACCACCGCATCATCGACGGCCGCGAAGCGGTGCTCGGCCTGGTGGCCATCAAGGAAGCGCTGGAAGATCCGGCGCGGCTGCTGCTCGACCTCTAGCCGGTAAGACGTCGGCCCTCGGCGCCCTCGAGGGTTGACGCCGGAGCCTTGCGCTCCCATCTATTGCAGTAGCGCCGGACGCGGCGGTCGCAGCGGCCGGTGACACCCGGAGTCACCATGCCCAAGCAATTCGATGTCGCAGTGATCGGTGCCGGTCCCGGTGGCTACATCGCCGCCATCCGTGCCGCGCAGTTGAAGCTGTCCACGGTCTGCATCGACGGCTGGAAGAACGCGCAAGGCAAGCCGAGCCTCGGGGGCACCTGCCTCAACGTGGGCTGCATTCCGTCCAAGGCGCTGCTCGAATCCTCCGAGAACTACGAGCGCGCGCTGCACAAGTTCGAAGACCACGGTATCGGCGTCAAGGGTGTCACCATCGACGTGCCGAAGATGCAGGCCCGCAAGGAAAAGATCGTCGACACCTTCACCAGCGGCATTGCGCTGCTGTTCAAGAAGAACAAGGTCGAGTCCATGCACGGCTTCGGCCGTTTCGCCGGGCGCACGCCCGAAGGCGGTTATCAGATCGAAGTCCATGGCGACGGCGTACCCGAGACCATCGAAGCCCGTCATGTGATCGTGGCTACGGGCTCGCTGCCGCGGCCGCTCCCGGGGGTCGAGATCGACAACCGCCTCGTGTGCGACAACATCGGAGCGCTGGCACTCGACGCCGTACCGAAGCGCCTGGGCGTCATCGGTGCCGGCGTGATCGGCCTCGAGATGGGCAGCGTGTGGCGCCGCCTCGGGTCGGAAGTGACCATCCTCGAAGCCCTGCCGGCGTTTCTCGGAGCGGCCGACGAGCACGTCGCCAAGGAGGCCTTCCGCCAGTTCACAGGACCTCTGGGCCTCAAGATCTACACCGGTGTGAAGGTCGGGGAGATCAAGGCCGGCAAGGATTCGGTCAAGGTCGAATACGACGACCGCGACGGCAAGAAGCACCGCGAGGAATACGACCGCCTGATCGTCGCCATCGGCCGGCTCCCGAACACATCGGGGCTCAACGCGGACTCCGTGGGTCTCAAGCTGGACTCTCGCGGGTTCGTCGAAGTGGACGGTGCCTGCCGCACCAATCTGCCGAACGTCTTTGCCATCGGCGATGCGGTGCGCGGGCCGATGCTCGCGCACAAGTCCTCGGAAGAGGGTGTGGCCGTGGCCGAGACCATCGCCGGACAATCGCCGCACGTCGATCTCGCGACCGTACCCTGGGTCATCTACACCGCGCCCGAGATCGCCTGGGTCGGCAAGACCGAGCAGGAACTGAAAGCGCAGGGTGTGACCTACCGCGCGGGGCAATTCCCCTTCATCGCGTCCGGCCGCGCGCGCGCCCTCGGCGAAACCGCCGGCTTCTGCAAGATGCTAGCGGACGCCACCACCGACCGCATCCTCGGCGTGCACATCATCGGGCCGTTCGCTTCCGAGCTGATCTCGGAAGCGGTGGTCGCCATGGAGTTCGGCGCGACCAGCGAGGACATTGCCCGCATCGTGCACGCGCACCCGTCGCTCTCCGAAGCGATGCACGAGGCCGCGCTCGGTGTCGACAAGCGCACCCTGAACATCTGATCGACCCGGCTCGACGGCCCGCGCCTCATGGTGTCGCCGAACGCCCGTGCCGTGCCTGCTGCGTCATCGCTCGAAGCATGGCTGGCGGCCCGCGCCGCGGAACAGGGTTTCGAGCTCGACGTGGCGCAACGCGAAGCGCTCGCGGCATTCGAGCGCATCGAACGCGAACTGGCCGACTCCAACGGCAAGTCCTGGCTGCGATTCCTGCGCAGCGACCCCACACCCGTCCGCGGCGTCTACCTGTGGGGCGGTGTGGGGCGGGGCAAGAGTTTCCTGATGGATGGGTATTACGAGTACGCGGCCGAGCCGCGCAAGCAGCGCGAGCATTTCCATCGTTTCATGCAGGGCATCCACCACGATCTCAAGCGCCTGCAGGGCCAGGCCGAACCGATGCAGGCCGTGGCCGAGCGCGTTGCCTCTGAAGCCCGCTTGCTGTGCCTCGACGAGTTTCAGGTCACCGACATCGGCGATGCGATGCTGATGCGCAAGCTGCTCGAAGGTCTGTTCGAACGTGGTGTGACATTGGTCACGACATCCAATACGCCGCCGCGCGATCTGTACCTCCACGGTCTGCAACGCGCGCAGTTCCTGCCGGCCATCGAGCTCATCGAGCAGAATCTCGACGTGCTGCAGATGGACGGCGGCACCGACTATCGCCAGCGGGTGCTGGAGCAGGCCGGCACGTGGCACACACCGGTGAGCGAAGCCTCGGCACGGGCACTGAGCGACGCATTCCTGCACATGGCCGGGACTCACGGACACCCGCAGACCCTGGATATCGAAGGTCGTGGCATCGAAGCCCGCCGCGTCGCAAGCGGTGTCGCCTGGTTCGACTTCGAGACCCTGTGCGGCGGGCCGCGCGCCCAGGCCGACTACATCGAACTGGCGCGGCGCTTCCACACGGTGATCCTCGACGGCGTACCGCGCTTTCCCGCAACCGGCGCGGCCGACCGCATGCGGCGCCTCACGTGGATGGTGGACGAGTTCTACGACCGGCGGGTTAAGCTTGTGGTCGCGGCCCAGGCATCGGCCCTGGAACTGTTCGCGGACGTGGCGCCGTCGAGCGAACGGGAGCGCACCGCGAGCCGCCTGGTGGAAATGCAGACGCATCAATATCTCGGCGAAGCCCATCTGGGCTGAGGCCTACTACAAGATGGGGAGGAGACCCGGATGAGCACGTTCAAGGCATTTCGCACCTTCAACGAAGACGGCAAGGTCGCGGGTCGCATGGTCGACATGACCGTCGATCAACTGGACCCTGGCGAGGTCGTGATCCGCACCCTCGCGTCCAGCATCAACTTCAAGGACGCGTTGTCCGCCACGGGCACGGGCAAGATCATCCGGCGCTTTCCCTGCAACGGCGGCATCGACGGTGCCGGCGTGGTGGAGTCGTCCACCGATCCCGCCTTCAAGCCGGGCGATCCGGTGATCTGCACGAGCTACGACGTCGGTGTGGCGCACGACGGCGGCTATGCCGGCTACATGCGTGTCCCGGCCTCGTGGGTGGTGAAGATGCCCCCCGGCCTCGATGCCTACGAGGCCATGGCGCTCGGCACCGCCGGATTCACGGCAGGACTCGCGGTGGTCCGCATGGAAGCGAACGGCCTCAAACCCGCGAACGGGCCCGTCGTCGTGAGCGGCGCCACGGGCGGCGTCGGTTCCGTCGCCGTCGATATCCTGGCGCGCCTGGGGTATCACGTGGTCGCGCTGACCGGCAAGGAAGCCGAGACGGACTACCTGAAGCAGCTCGGAGCCAAGGAAGTCATGCTGCGCTCCAGTCTCGGCCTCGAGAAGATCAAGCCGCTCGACAAGGCCACCTGGGCCGGTGCCGTGGACAACCTCGGCGGCGACGTGCTGGCGTGGATGGCGAGCACCATGCAGGTGGGCGGCCCCATCGCCAGCATCGGCCTGGCCGCCAGCCACACGCTCAACACGACGGTGATGCCGTTCATTCTGCGCGGCGTGACGCTGTGCGGCGTGGATTCGGTCAACTGCCCGATGCCGCAGCGAACCGAAGTCTGGCAACGCCTCGGCTCCGACATGAAGCCTCCGCATCTCGCCGCGATGACGAAGACCATCGAGTTCGCGGCCCTGCCGGGTGCCTTCGACGCATTCATCAAGGGCGCGGTGCGCGGGCGCACCGTCGTCCGCATCGGCTGAGGGAGAACGGCGATGGGCGCCACGTACGAGGCATTCCACCGCCGGTCGATCCGGGACCGCGACGGCTTCTGGCGCGAGCAGGCCGCGCTCATCGACTGGAACCGGCCCTTCGACCGCGTGCTCGACTATTCGCAGCCGCCGTTCGCGCGCTGGTTCGTGGGCGGCAAGACCAGCCTGTGCCACAACGCGGTCGATCGGCACATCGCGACCCGCGGCGACCAGAAGGCGCTGGTCTACATTTCCACCGAAACCGACCACGAGAAGAGCTACACCTATTCCGAGCTGTACACGGAAGTGAACCGCTGCGCCGCCATGATGGCGGCCCTCGGCGTACGCAAGGGCGATCGGGTGCTTGTCTACATGCCGATGATCCCCGAAGCCGTGTTCGCGATGCTCGCCTGTGCGCGGCTCGGCGCAATCCATTCGGTGGTCTTCGGCGGTTTCGCATCGCACAGTCTCGCAACCCGCATCGACGATGCGCGGCCGAAGCTGATCGTTTCCGCCGATGCCGGCATGCGCGCGGGCAAGGTGGTCAGGTACAAGCCGCTGCTGGACGAAGCCCTGCGCCTCGCGCAATCGAAACCCGATCACGTGCTGCTGGTGAACCGCGACCTCGATCCGGATTTCCGGCGCGAGAAGCCGCGCGATGTCGACTGGCACGCGCTGCGCGAAGAGCATTTCCACGCGCAGGTGCCGGTGACCTGGCTCGAGTCGAACGAGCCGTCGTACATCCTCTACACCTCGGGCACCACCGGCAAGCCCAAGGGAGTGCAGCGCGACGTGGGCGGCTACGCCGTGGCACTCGCGGCCTCGATGAAGTACATCTTCTGCGGCCATGCCGGCGAGACCATGTTCACCACCTCCGACATCGGCTGGGTGGTGGGCCATTCGTACATCATCTACGCACCGCTGATCGCCGGGATGACGACCATCCTCTACGAAGGCACGCCGATCCGGCCGGACCCCGGCATCTGGTGGAAGATCGTGGCTGAGCACAAGGTAAGCGTGATGTTCTCCGCGCCCACCGCGATCCGCGTGCTGAAGAAGCAGGATCCCGAATACATCTCGAAGCACGATCTGTCGTCCCTGCGCCACCTGTTTCTCGCCGGCGAGCCGCTCGACGAACCGACCCATCGATGGATCAGCGATGCGCTCGGCAAGCCGGTCATCGATCACTACTGGCAGACCGAAACCGGGTGGCCCATGCTGACCGCGATGCCGGGCGTGGAGCAGACGCCGATCAAGTTCGGCAGCCCGTCGTTTCCCGCCTATGGTTACGATCTCCGGTTGCTGCGCGAGTCGGATGCGAGCGAAGCGGAGGCGAACGAGAAGGGCGTGGTTGTCGTTGTGCCGCCGTTGCCGCCCGGATGCCTGTGCACCGTGTGGGGTGACGATGCACGTTTCGTGAGTACGTATTTCTCGACGTTCCGCGACCGGCAGGTGTATGCCTCCTTCGACTGGGGCATCCGCGACGACGACGGCTACTACACCATCCTCGGACGCACCGACGACGTCATCAATGTCGCCGGCCATCGGCTTGGCACGCGCGAAATCGAGGAAGCGGTGCAAGGCCATGCCGCCATCGCCGAAGTGGCCGTGGTCGGCGTCGCCGACGCGCTCAAGGGCCAGATGCCCCTCGCATTCGCGGTCGTGAAAGACGCGGCAAAGGTGGCAACGCCGGAGGGCAGGGCAGCGCTCGAGAAGGAAGTGATGGCCACCGTCGACGCGCAGCTCGGTGCGATCGGCCGTCCGTCACGCGTGCATTTCATCGCCATGCTGCCGAAGACGCGCTCGGGCAAGCTGCTGCGGCGGAGCATCCAGGCACTCGCCGAAGGGCGCGACCCGGGCGATCTCACGACGCTCGAAGACCCCGCGGCCCTCGATCAGATCCGCGAGGCGGTCGCCGGCAAGTGACTGCCCCCCCGATAGGCCTTGCGGCCTCTCCCCCCAGGGGGCCAGCCCTCTTGGGGCGGCCCGGCGAGGGCTGAGCCGTCAGGCGGCGCGCGGGGCGCTCGCTGCGTTCTCCACGAGTTGTGGCAGGGCTTCCTCCAGCCGCACTACTTCACCGATGCTCGGTGCGGAATAACCTGGGAGTTCAGCGACCATGGTTGCGAACAGGTCGCTCTTGAGCAGCGTCAGCAGTTCGATCATCTCCGGCCGCTCCAGCGCCTTGGTGTTGCAGATGAAGATGTAGCGCTCACGGGCGAGCGGAATGAAATCCAGCCGGAACTGTCGTGCCGCCGGCTCGACGCCGAAGCCGGCGTCGGCTGCACCGCTGGCGACGTAGGCCGCCACTGCGGCGTGGGTGAACTCTTCGGTCCGGTAGCCTTCGATGCGCCGACCCTCGATACCGCTTTGCGCCAGCAGTTCATCGAAGAGCAGGCGCGTGCCGGCCTCTTTTTGCCGGTTGATGAACGTGATGTCCGGCCGCACCAGGTCGTGGACGCCGTGGATGCCCTTGGGATTGCCGCTGCCCACGAAGAGCCCCTGGGTCCGCGTGACCAGGTGGATCACGCGCTGCTTGGCCGGATTGAGCCAGCGCGCGTACTGGTCCAGCGCCGCGCGGGCGAGGTCGCCTTCGGGCACGTGCAGTCCGGCCAGGTCACAGGTGCCCTTGTTCAGCGACATGAGGGATTCGACGCTGCCGACATAGCGCAGATCGAGCTGGATGCGCTCCTGGCCTTTCAGCAGGTCGGGAATCTTCGCGACCGCGAACCCGTGGCTGGCGTGAATGCGGATGGTGGCCGCCGCCGTGGCCATGAGCCGGTTGATCTCCAGGTTGAGCTCGGAGGCGACCGATTCGAGCTGCAGCGCCAGCCGGGCGCTGACCCGCTGCTCGGCCCACAGCAGATGCTCGCCCAAGGGAGTCAGAAAGGCCCCTTTGCCACGTTCGAACCGGACCAGCGGGGCGCCGAAGAAGGCATTCCAGCCTTCCACCAGGTTCCAGGCGTGGCGGTAGGAGACGCCGATGCGGCTGACCGCCTCGGTGAGCTTCCCGGTTTCGTGGATGGCGTTGAGCATCGCGAACAGCTCCGGGCCCAGATGCTGCCCGTCCTCGCTTTCAACGACCCAGCTCGACTTGATGCTCAAGCGCTTCATAGGCAGTTTTCCGCATATTGAGGGTGATACTGCGCCTTGCTAAGTTACATGTAATAACAAGAAGCGCAAAGCCTCATATGCAAAAAGACGCATATGAAGGACATCCAATTCTGGCCGATGACAACAGATGGCCGGGTGGGCCGGCACGAGGAACCCTGATGGACTCAGAATCATCCCGCAGCGTGGATGACGCATTGACCCGGCTCAAGGATGTGCCCGGCGGGTTGCTGCCGATCCTGCACGCGATCCAGGACGTGCTCGGTTACGTCCCGCCCGACGCCGTCCCGACCATTGCCAAGGCGCTCAACCTGTCGCGCGCCGAAGTGCATGGCGTCGTGTCCTTCTATCACCACTTCCGGACTGAAAAGCCCGGACGGCACGTACTGGAGGTCTGCCGGGCCGAGGCCTGTCAGAGCATGGGAGCGGACCAGCTGGCAGTCCGGATCCGGGAGCGACTCGGAGTCGATTTCCACCAGACCACCGCCGACGGCAACGTGACCCTGCAGCCGGTGTATTGCCTCGGCAACTGCGCCTGTGCCCCGTCCGTGGCGCTGGACGGCGAACCTCACGGCCGGATGACTGCCGAACGGGTGGAAGCCCTGATCGCTTCCGTGGGAGCTTCCCGATGAGCGTCAAGGTCTACGTCCCGTGCGACTCGTCCGCCCTCAGCCTGGGTGCGGAGGGCGTTGCCCGCGCTATCGGCGCCGAGGCTGCCCGTCGCGGCGAGAGCGTCACGGTCGTACGCAACGGTTCGCGCGGCATGATGTGGCTGGAGCCGCTGGTGGAAGTGGAAACGCCGAGCGGTCGGATCGGGTACGGGTCCATCGGTACCGCGGACGTCGCGAGTCTGTTCGATGCCGGGTTTCTCGAAGGCAAGGCCCATCCCAAGTCGATCGGCAAGGTCGACAGCCATCCCTATCTGGCGCGCCAGGAACGGCTCTGTTTCGCTCGCATGGGCGTCATCGACCCGCTCTCGTACGAGGACTACGCGGCGCTGGGCGGCTGGCGCGGGTTGCGCAATGCCATTGCGATGAAACGCACCGACGCCGTCGCTGCGGTTACCACGTCAGGCCTGCGCGGCCGCGGTGGCGCGGCGTTCCCGACCGGCATCAAGTGGAAGACGGTGCTGGAAACCGCGGCCGACCAGAAGTACATCGTCTGCAACGCCGACGAAGGCGACTCGGGCACGTTCTCCGATCGCATGACGATGGAAGGCGATCCGTTCGTGCTGATCGAGGGCATGGCCATCGCCGGCGTGGCGACGGGGGCCACCAAGGGCTACATCTACGTGCGTTCGGAGTATCCGCACGCGGAGCGTGCACTCCTTGCAGCGATCGCCATCGCCCATGAACGCGGTGCCCTGGGTGCTGACGTCCTCGGCTCCGGACAACGCTTCGACCTCGAAGTGCGCCGCGGCGCCGGTGCCTACATCTGCGGCGAGGAAACCTCGCTGCTGGAAAGCCTCGAGGGCAAGCGCGGCATGGTGCGCTACAAGCCGCCGGTGCCCGCGGTTTCGGGCCTGTTCGGCAAACCCACGGTGGTCAACAACGTCATCACCTTCGCTTCGTTGCCGATCATCTTCGACCGCGGGGCCGAGTTCTACCGCGATTTCGGCATGGGCCGTTCGCGCGGGACGCTGCCGATCCAGCTGACCGGCAACATCAAGCAGGGCGGCCTGGTGGAGAAAGCTTTCGGCGTCCCGTTGCGCGAGCTGTTGTACGACTACGGCGGCGGGTCGGCGAGCGGTCGCCCGATCCGCGCGGTGCAGGTCGGTGGACCACTCGGGGCTTTCCTGCCCGAATCGCAGTTCGACACCCCGCTCGACTATGAAGCCTTCGCTTCGATCGGCGCCATGGTGGGCCACGGCGGCATCGTCGTCTTCGACGACACGGTGGACATGGCCAGGATGGCGCGCTACGCCATGGAGTTCTGCGCGGTCGAGTCCTGCGGCAAGTGCACCCCCTGTCGGATCGGTTCCACGCGCGGCGTGGAAACCATCGACAAGATCATCGCCGGGCGCGACGTGGGCGCCGACGTGGCGGTGCTGGAAAGCCTGTGCGATACCATGCTGCATGGGTCGCTCTGCGCGCTGGGCGGTATGACACCGTTCCCGGTGTTGAGCGCTCTCAAGCATTTCCCCGAAGATTTCGGATTGGACCGCGACGGACTCGCGGTGGCGGCGTGAAACGCGGCCCCCTCCTGCGGAGCGCACGCCGGCCTGCATGCCGGCGCCGTTCGGCAGGCTCGCTGCATGCAGCTCGAAACCCCCGCCTCACCCCTAACCCTCCCCCGGCGAAGCCGGGGGAGGGGACGTACGCTCCTTCCCCCAGCGGTGCTGGGGGAAGGCCCGGATGGGGGCAAGCAGCATGAGCCTTTACAACTGGAGTGACAGATCATGATCTCGACCATCCGCTGGAAGGACCTCGGTACCCCGGCTCGCGTTTCGGAACGCCTGGTGGATCTCGAAGTGGACGGCATCCCGGTGAGCGTCCCCGAAGGCACTTCGGTGCTGCGCGCGGCGGCGGAGGCAGGCATTTCGATCCCCAAGCTCTGCGCCACCGACAGCCTGGAGGCGTTCGGTTCGTGCCGTCTGTGCCTGGTGGAGATCGAAGGACGCAAGGGCTATCCGGCCTCGTGCACGACACCCGTGGCTGCCGGCATGGTGGTGCATACGCAGACGAGGAAGCTCGCCGACATCCGCCGCGGCGTGATGGAGCTCTACATCTCCGACCATCCGCTCGATTGCCTCACGTGTTCCGCGAACGGCAACTGCGAACTGCAGGATATGGCCGGTGCCGTGGGGCTGCGCGAAGTGCGCTACGGCTACGAAGGCGAGAACCATCTCGACCTCACGAAGGACACATCGAATCCGTACTTCACCTTCGACCCGTCCAAATGCATCGTGTGTTCGCGCTGCGTGCGTGCCTGCGAGGAAACGCAGGGCACCTTCGCGCTCACCATCGACGGCCGGGGCTTCGAATCGAAGGTCTCTGCCGGCATGAACGAAGCGTTCATGGACTCCGAATGCGTGAGCTGTGGCGCCTGCGTGCAAGCTTGCCCGACGGCAACGCTGATGGAGAAGTCGGTCATCGACATGGGCCAGGCCGAGCACAGTGTCGTCACCACCTGCGCCTATTGCGGCGTGGGTTGCTCCTTCCGCGCCGAGATGAAGGGCAACGAACTGGTACGCATGGTTCCGAACAAGGACGGTCATGCGAACCACGGCCATTCCTGCGTGAAGGGGCGGTTCGCGTTCGGTTATGCCACCCACAAGGACCGCATCACCACCCCGATGATCCGCGACAAGATCTCGGACCCGTGGAAGCAGGTCTCCTGGGACGAGGCGATCAACCACGCCGCCTCGGAATTCAAGCGCATCCAGGCCAAGCACGGCCGTGGCGCAGTGGGCGGCATCACGTCGTCGCGCTGTACCAACGAAGAGACGTACCTGGTCCAGAAGCTGGTTCGCGCGGCCTTTGGCAACAATAACGTCGACACCTGCGCGCGCGTCTGCCATTCGCCGACCGGCTACGGCCTCAAGGCGACCCTCGGTGAATCGGCCGGTACGCAGGATTTCGATTCGGTCGAAAAGACCGACGTGGTGCTCGTGATCGGCGCCAATCCCACCGACGGCCACCCCGTGTTCGCGTCGCGCATGAAGCGCCGCTTGCGCGAGGGTGCGAAGCTGATCGTGGTCGATCCGCGCACCATCGATCTGGTCCGCACGCCGCACGTGGAAGCTTCGCATCATCTCAAGCTGCGCCCGGGGACCAACGTCGCCGTCATCAACGCTTTGGCGCACACCATCGTCACGGAAGGACTGGCCAACGAAGCCTTCGTTGCCGAGCGCTGCGAGGCGAAGGAGTTCGCCAAGTGGAAGGCCTTCATCAGTGAAGCCCGCAACTCGCCGGAAGAGCTGCAGGCCGAAACCGGCGTACCTGCCGCTGAAGTCCGCGCGGCGGCGCGGTTGTACGCCACCGGCGGCAACGCCGCGATCTACTACGGCCTGGGCGTGACGGAGCACAGCCAGGGGTCGACCATGGTGATCGGCATCGCCAACCTGGCGATGCTGACCGGCAACATCGGCCGTGAAGGCGTGGGCGTGAACCCGCTGCGCGGCCAGAACAACGTGCAGGGCGCCTGCGACATGGGATCGTTCCCGCACGAACTGCCCGGTTATCGCCACGTGTCCGATACCGCGACGCGCACGCTGTTCGAACAGAGCTGGGGCGTGAAACTGGAATCGGAACCGGGCCTGCGCATTCCCAACATGCTCGACGCCGCCATCGACGGCAGCTTCCGCGGCATCTACATCGAGGGCGAGGACATCGCCCAGTCCGACCCCGACACGCAACACGTCACCAGCGCGCTCGAAGCCATGGAGTGTGTCGTGGTGCAGGACCTGTTCCTCAACGAGACCGCGAAGTACGCTCACGTGTTCCTGCCGGGTTCGTCCTTCCTCGAGAAGAACGGCACCTTCACCAATGCCGAGCGCCGCATCTCGCCGGTGCGCAAGGTGATGCCGTCGCTGTCGGGCAAGGAAGACTGGGAGATCACGGTCATGCTCGCGGAGGCGCTCGGCTACGCCATGCCCTACAAGCACCCGTCCGAGATCATGGACGAGATCGCAAGCCTGACGCCGACCTTCACCGGTGTCAGCTACGCGAAGCTGGAAGAACTCGGCAGCATCCAGTGGCCGTGCAACGAGCAGCATCCGGTCGGGACGCCGGTCATGCACATCGACGAGTTCGTGCGCGGCAAAGGGCGCTTCCTCATCACCGAGTACGTGCCGACGGAAGAACGGACCAGCCGCAAGTACCCGCTGATCCTGACCACCGGCCGCATCCTGAGCCAGTACAACGTGGGCGCGCAGACGCGCCGCACGTTCAACTCCATGTGGCACGACGAAGACCGCCTCGAGATCCATCCGAGCGATGCGGAATTGCGCGGCATCAAGGAAGGCGATTGGGCAGGCGTGCGCAGCCGTTCCGGTGAGACTGTATTGCGCGCGCTCATCACCGAGCGCGTGCAGCCCGGTGTGGTCTACACGACGTTCCACTTCCCCGAATCGGGTGCCAACGTCATCACGACCGACAATTCCGACTGGGCGACCAACTGCCCCGAATACAAGGTCACGGCGGTGCAGGTCGAGCCGGTGACGCAGCCGTCGGAATGGCAGAAGCGCTTCCGCAGCTTCAGCGAGCAGCAGCAGGAGTTGCTCGAGGAGGCGCGGGAGACGACGCAGGCTTAGTTGGGCTTCACTCCCGATCGCTGCCCCCATCCCAGCCTTCCCTCATCGGTGATGGGGGAAGGAGTGCCTTGCGTTGACCAATGTCGCGAGCGCACTCCCTCCCCCGGCTCTGCCGGGGGAGGGTTGGGGAGGGGGCAAGCAAGCCCATGAGCGACCGCGGCCTCACCAGTCTCGGCTTGGCTCACGTGACGGTCGAAGTAGACCGTATCCGGGCCGGCGCGCGTGAGTGCGCGCGCGACGAGGTGGCTGAAGAGGTCCCGGTCGCCTTCGTCTTCAACGGCGTGCCGTTCGCGGTGATGTTGGCCTCGCCCCTGGACCTCGAAGATTTCGCGGTCGGCTTCAGCCTGACCGAAGGCGTGATCGAATCGATGGCCGAGTTCGGTGGCATCGAAGTCGTCCCCGAAACCAATGGCTATTCGGTCTACGTCAGCGTACCCAAGGCACGTTCCGCCGCTCTTGCGAAACGTCACAAAAGCCTCGCCGGCCGCACCGGCTGCGGCCTCTGTGGGGAGCAGATGCTGGAGAACGCGCTGCGTCCGGCACCACCCATCGCCCACGACGGCGTCTTCTCCGTGTCTGCGTTGCAGAAGGCCATCGCCGCGCTGTCCGGCGGACAGCAACTCAACTTGCTCACCGGTGCCGTGCACGCGGCAGCATGGGCCGACGCCGCAGGCAACGTGCGTTTCCTCCGCGAAGATGTGGGTCGGCACAACGCTCTGGACAAATTGATCGGCGCTCTGCAGCGCTCGGTGGTCGATGCTCGAACGGGGTTCGTCGTCGTCACCAGCCGGGCGAGCTACGAGATGGTGCACAAGACCGCGATCGCCGGCATCCCGATGCTCGCCGCCGTCTCTGCGCCGACCGCACTGGCCATCCGGCAAGCGGAGGCCGCGAACCTCACGCTCGTCGGCTTCGCCCGCGAAGGGCGCCAGACCGTTTACACGCATCCCGCACGACTTCAGGACTGAAGATTCCATGGACATAGAACGCCTGGTCAAGATGGCCAACGACATCGCGCACTTCTTCCAGTCCGAACCGGACCATGAGGAGGCCGTGAAGGGCGTGCTCGGCCACATCCAGCGGTTCTGGGACCCGCGCATGCGGAAGGCATTGTCGGGCTACGTGGATGGCGGCGGCGCCGGATTGATCCCACTGGCCCTGGAAGCGGCCAAGCGGTTGCCCAAGGCGGGACAGACCGTCTAGCTGAGCCGGCGCCGCAAGCGCGCGGCGGGGGGCATGACGGGAACATCGAACTGACCCTCGCCAGGGTGCGCTCGCGCACCGACGTCGCGGTCGTGCTGGCGTTCAATGGGGACGATGACCTTCGTCGTTCCCAGGCTTGGAGCGAAGACCCGGCTCGTGCTGGCGTCGGGGGCTGCGCTCGTCATCGTCATGGCGCTGTTCGACTGGAACTGGCTTCGTCACCCCGTCGAGCAGTACCTGCTGCACCGCTCCCATCGCGAAGTGCGGATCGGGCACCTGGACGTCGACTTTGGATGGTCGCTCGAACCCACCGTACACCTGCGGGACCTGTACGTACCGAACGCGCCGTGGGGGAGCGAGCGTCCGACCGCGGTCGTCGGTGCGGCATCGTTCACATTCTCCCTGCGCAGTGTGTGGGAAGGGCGGCCCGTCATCTCGCGTCTGGTGCTGAACGATGCAGAGGTGAGCCTCGAGCGGCAGGCGGACGGACTGAGGAACTGGCGGCTGCGCAATCCGGACGATCGCGGTCCTGGCCGGGTCAAGGTGCTGCGACTGGAACCCCACCGCGTCAGCATCCGCCTCGTCCGGCGCGACATCGACCTCGCGGTCGTGGTGTCTTCGGGATTGCCCTCGAGCGGCGACAAGGGCGTGGTGCCGAACTCGTTGCATCCGACACCCATCGAGTTCGAAGGAACCTATGGCGGAGCGAAATTCACCGGTGCTGCAATCACCAGTCAGGAACTCACCCTGATCGAAACCGGCGAGACGTTTCCCATGCAGGCCTGGATGACGACCGGCAAGACTCGCCTCGAGTTCGACGGCACGATCGCGGATCTCTACCAGCCGTCTGCCATCGACGGGGACATGCGACTTGCGGGCCCGTCCCTCTGGGAGGTCGGTCCGTTCTTCCGGACCACGCTGCCGGCATCGCGCCCCTTCGAGTTTCGCAGCCGCTTCCGGAGTGGCCAGGGCACCACTTCGTTCGCAAAGCTGCACGGCCGGATCGGCAGCACCGAGCTCGACGGCAGCATCAGCGTCGATCTGGCGAAGGAGCGACCGAGCGTCCAAGCAGCGCTGCGCAGCCCCATGGCGGACGCCTCGGACTTCGGTTTCCTCATGGGTGGAAATGGGCCGGCACCCAAGGGTCGAGAACGCAACGCCATGCCGTCGGACCCGACGAACACCGCCATTGGGCTGAAATCAATCGATGCTCACGTGACCGTGACCGTCGAGCGGTTCACGTCGACCGGTCTGCCAGGGCTGGAAAGCCTCCACTTCACCGCCGATCTCAACGACCGCGTCCTGGTCCTGAAGCCCTTGGACCTGGGGCTCGCGGGCGGGCACGTGACGGGGCGCCTACGGATCGATCTGCGTGAGCAGGCCCCAGCCGTGCGGGCGACGGCCGACATCAAGGGCGTCCGCGTCGAGCAACTGCTCGCCCGGCTCGACGTCGCTTCGCACGTCACCGGATCGCTGCAGGGACACCTCGACCTCGAGAGTCACGGTCGCTCCGTCGCCACATTGCTCGGTGGCCTCTCCGGTACTGCAGAAATGTCCATGAACGACGGCACGATCTCCAACCGACTCGATGCGAAACTCGGTTTGAACGGCGGCAAGCTGTTGCGCCTGATGTTCACCGGTGACCGCGTCATCGGAATTCACGGCGCAGCCTTGACCGTCGAATTCCGGAACGGCATCGGCACATCGAGAACGCTGGTGTTCGATACCGACCAGACGCGCACGGAAGGGGCGGGGGTCATCGACCTCAGCACCGAGAGCCTCGACATGCTGCTGCTGCCGCAACCCAAGAAGACGACCATCCTCGCCTTGCGTTCCTCGATTCGCGTCCACGGATCCATCCGGCACCCGGAGGTGTCGCTGGTACGGCGGCGGGACGCGTCATCATTCCGATTGGAGGTCGAACGTTGTGGGCTCGGCATGGCGCCAACGCAGCCTCACCCTGAGCACGGGTGCACCCGTGCTCGCCTTCAGCTCGAAGCTGCAGACCAAGGTGATGTCGCCGTCCTCGTATTGTGAGTGCGTCGTGCTGCCTCCCGCGCACGCGACCGGGTGGTCGTCGAGGGTGGCCGTCATGTCGAGAACCGTATCGTCGTGGCTACCGGTAAACCCGGCCTCGAAGCGATAGCGTCGTCCGACTTCGGGCTCGTGCAGCGTGCAGGTGAAATCCCGCACATCGCCCGCGTCCGAGTTGACTTGGCACTGCGGTCGGGAAACCTGCTGCGACGCGGCCGAGGTGGCGGCGAACAATCCGATCAAGGCAATGGGTACCGGGTGCATGACGGACAGCATGATGCGAATAAGCTCCAACGAGAGTCGATGCCAGAGCCGCGGTCGGCCGCGCAAAGACGCAACAACGCATGCCTTCGCGAGGCACGCCTGGCACATTAGAGCGTGGCCGCATTACAGGACATCGACCCCGAGCATCACGGTGCTCAAGCGGCGTCATTCCTTGATCGTCCCTCCGGTCGCGACGCGTGCCATCAGCCCGGTGTGCAGGTCACCCTCGAACTCGCCGTGCAGGTCTTCCCTCGACGACTCGACGTTGCTTTGCGGCAGTTCGCCGAACAGATCATCGCCTGTGGTTTCGTCTTCGGGACCATCGGATTGGCTGTCCGCGAGTTCGCTTTCGTAGTCGTCAGGAAAGAAGTCGTCTTCGGACCCTGGTATGTGCATCGGGTTCTCCTCCTAGTGTCGGCGTGGAATTGCCGGCACCCATGAACGGCCCCGCCAATGATCTGTGACACAGTCACGAACATGCGCAGAGCTAAACGGCGTACGACAATGCGTGAGCGGCAGGTCTGTCTGATCAGAGTGGGACCATCGCCGACAATGACCCTGCAGACATCGCTGCTGCAGGTCCGACTTCGATTCGATGCGGAGGTTCGCGCGGATCGCCGATTGCGATCGTCCCGCGGCGTGAACAGAACTGTCGTCGTGTCGCGTCGATGGCTTTCGACGACAAGAGCGATGCTGGGGGCGCGGCACGTTCAAGGCATCCGCCTGCCCACTGTCCAGGAAAGTACCAAGCCCGACAGGGTTGGCGAAATTCGACGAGAGGGTATCGTCTCGGTCACCGTTCAGCGACAGCGATCACCCGCTGGAATCTGCGCAACCGGTCATCGGTGGATTTCGCCCCGATTTCGCGCTAGCCAAGGATGCCGTGGCGCCGGCTCCGCCTATCTTCCCTTCGGTCACTCCCTCGGCTATCCTTTCGCCCCTTCCGGAGAGGTGGATGAGCGGTTTAAGTCGCACGCCTGGAAAGCGTGTTTAGGTGAATAACCTAACGCGGGTTCGAATCCCGCCCTCTCCGCCAGCATGACGTTCCACGATGCCCGTGGAGTGGTTCCCCGGGCGCGCATCACAGGTGCCACCTGCTTGATGTTGCAGACGATGTCCGTCGCGGTGCCTCCCATTGCCACCGCCATGATCGCGTGAACGACAGCCATCGGACGGAATGGCCGCAGCAGGTGTCGCTTCCGCCAAACGCCGGCAAGTCTTGAGCGACTTCGCGCTCTACGCGACGCTTTTCGGGACAGCCTGCGCGGCTGCAACCTTGCTGCCCCTGCAATCGGAAGCGCTGCTGGTTGCATTGCTGCTGTCGGACGCAGCTCCGCCGGTGGCTCTGGTCGCCGTTGCCAGTGTCGGCAACGTGCTCGGCTCGACCATCAATTGGGTGCTGGGACGCGGCATCGAGCGCTTGCGTGATCGGCGCTGGTTTCCGGTGAAAGCGGCGGCGCTGGCACGCGCGCAGCGTTGGTACGAACGCTGGGGGAAATGGTCACTGCTGCTCAGCTGGATGCCGGTGATCGGTGATCCTCTGACCCTGGCGGCCGGTGTCCTCCGGGAGCCGCTGCCCACGTTTCTTGCACTCGTGACCATCGCCAAGGTCGGCCGTTACGCCGCGCTGGCGGCGATCGTTCTCCACAGCTAAGGGATACCCGGTTCGACGTGGCGCAGGGATGGCTCGTTGCTTCCAGGCGGACCATTCAGCAGATTCCTGCATGGACTGCCCAAAACCCAAGCACCCACGCGGGCCTCGACGGATGCTGTCTGCGTCGCAGCGAGAAGGCCCCGCGAGCGGGGTCTTCTCGCTGCGGTGGCGCGCGCGGCAGGCCGCTACTTCACCGCCTGCTTCAACTGCGCCAGGATCGCCGGATTCTCCAGCGTTGACACGTCCTGGGTGATCTCCTCGCCCTTGGCCAACGCCCGCAGCAGCCGCCGCATGATCTTGCCGGAGCGGGTCTTGGGCAGGTTGTCGCCGAAACGGATCTCGTCCGGCTTCGCGATCGGGCCGATCTCCTGGCCGACCCAGTTGCGCAGGTTGGTGGCGATCTCCTGGGCCGCGGCGCCTTCCGGCCGCGCGCCTTTGAGCACCACGAAGGCCACGACAGCTTCGCCCTTGATGTCGTGCGGCTTGCCGACCACGGCCGCCTCCGCCACTAGCGGATTGGCCACGAGCGCCGATTCGATCTCCATGGTCCCGAGCCGGTGCCCGGAGACGTTCAGCACGTCGTCGATCCGCCCCATGATCCAGAAATAGCCGTCCATGTCGCGGTTGGCGCCGTCGCCCGCGAGGTAATAGCGCCCCTGGAAATCCTCGGGGTAGTAGCTCTTCTTGAACCGCTCCGGGTCGCCCCAGATGGTGCGGATCATGGAAGGCCACGGTTTCTTGATGACGAGGATGCCGCCTTTGCCTTTCTCCACATCCTGACCGGTCTCGTCGACGATGGCGGCCATGATGCCCGGCAGGGGCAGGGTGCACGAACCGGGCTTGAGCGGGGTCACGCCGGGCAGCGGCGTGATCATGTGGCCTCCGGTTTCGGTCTGCCACCAGGTGTCCATGATGGGGCAGCGGCCACCGCCCACGACGGTGTGGTACCACATCCACGCTTCCGGATTGATCGGCTCGCCGACCGAACCCAGCAAGCGCAGGCTCGACAGGTCGTATTGCTTGGGCAGGTCGCCACCGGCCTTGATGAGCGAGCGGATGGCGGTTGGCGCGGTGTAGAAGATGCTGACCTTGTGGTTCTGGATCATCTTCCAGAAGCGCCCGGCATCCGGATAGGTCGGCACGCCTTCGAACACGATCTCCGTGGCACCCGCCGCGAGCGGGCCGTACGCGATGTAGGTGTGCCCCGTGACCCAGCCCACGTCGGCCGTGCACCAGAATACGTCGCTCGGTTTGATGTCGAAAGCCCACTGCATGGTGAGTATCGCTTGCAGCAGGTAGCCGCCGCTCGAATGCTGTACGCCCTTCGGTTTGCCGGTCGAACCGGACGTGTAGAGGATGAAGAGCGGATGCTCGGCTTCCACCCATTCAGGTTCGCATACGTCGGCCATGCCACGCACGAGTTCGTCCCACCACACATCGCGCGGGGCGTGGAAGTGAACGTTCTCGCCGGTGCGGCGATACACGACCACGTGCTTGATGCCGTCGCATCCGCCCATGGAAAAAGCCTCGTCCACGGCGGGCTTGAGCGGGATCGCCTTGCCGCCGCGATATTGCCCGTCGGCGCAGATCACGGCCACCGCACCGGCGTCGATGATGCGCTCCTGCAGGCTCTTCGCCGAGAAGCCGCCGAAAACCACCGAGTGCGTGGCGCCGATGCGTGCACAGGCCTGCATGGCGATCACGGCTTCGATCGACATGGGCATGTAGATCAGCACCCGGTCGCCTTTCTTGATGCCGAGCTTCTTCAGCCCGTTCGCGAACTGGCAGACGCGGTGGTAGAGGTGTTTGTAGGTGATCTTGGTGATCGACCCGTCGTCGGCCTCGAAGATGATCGCGACCTTGTCCGGCTGGGATGCGAGATGCCGGTCGAGGCAGTTGTAGGACACGTTGAGGCGTCCGTCCTGGAACCACTTGAAGAACGGTGCGTTGGATTCGTCCAGCACCTGCGTGAAGGGCTTGTTCCAGAGCACGTGCTCGCGCGCGAGCCGGCCCCAGAAGCCGGTGTAGTCGGCCTCGGCCTCGGCACAGAGCTTCCGGTAGGCGTCCATCCCCTTCACGTTGGCCTGAGCGACCATGTCCGAGGGCGGGTCGAACACCCGGGTCTCGTGCAGGACGGATTCGATGGTGGTCATGAGAGTCTCCGCGTGGTCTTGTCGAGGTTTCTTCTCAAGGGCACCGGTCACGAGCGCCCGTGCCCCGGGCCCCGCTATCGATGGCAGCGGGAGAGAAGATGTTGCCTTGTATCCCAGGGAAGGCGCAACCGGCTTGATCCGGCTCAAGGACCAGCCTTCGAGTATGCCTTCGCGTATACTTGCCGACTCTTCTTCGGGACCGTCCGCGACGGCCCTCGAGCTTCATTCCCGATCCCTCCGATGACCACGATCGCCCAGCAGGACTTCATCGAGAGCATCGCCGACGCGTTGCAGTACATCTCGTACTTCCACCCGGTCGACTATATTCGCAACCTGGCCCGCGCCTACGAACTGGAGCAGTCCGAGGCCGCGAAGGACGCGATGGCGCAGATCCTCATCAACTCGCGCCTCTGTGCCGAGGGCCACCGGCCCATCTGCCAGGACACCGGGATCGTCAACGTCTTCCTCAAGGTGGGGATGAACGTCCGTTGGGACGCGACGCTCAGCCTGGAGGACATGGTCAACGAAGGTGTGCGCCGCGCCTACAACCATCCGGACAACAAGCTGCGCGCCTCGGTCCTCGCGGACCCGGCGGGCACCCGCAAGAACACCAAGGACAACACGCCCGCCGTTCTCCAGGTGAGCCTGGTGCCTGGCGACAAGGTCGAGGTGGAAGTGGCCGCCAAGGGCGGCGGCTCCGAGAACAAGTCGAAGTTCGTGATGCTCAACCCGTCCGACTCCATCGTCGACTGGGTGATGAAGACGGTGCCGACCATGGGCGCGGGCTGGTGTCCGCCGGGCATCCTCGGCATCGGCATCGGCGGCACCGCCGAGAAGGCGATGCTGATGGCGAAGGAGTCGCTGATGGAGCCCATCGACATGCAGGAACTCATCGCGCGCGGACCGAAGACGCGTATCGAGGAACTGCGGATCGAACTGTACGAGAAGGTCAACGCGCTCGGCATCGGTGCCCAGGGCCTGGGTGGCCTCACGACCGTGCTCGACATCAAGATCAAGGACTACCCGACCCACGCCGCCAGCCTGCCGATCGCCATGATCCCCAACTGTGCGGCCACGCGGCACGTGCACTTCGAGCTGGACGGCTCCGGCCCGGCGCGCCTCGACCCGCCCAGCCTGGACGACTGGCCGAAGCTGACCTACGACACCTCCAAGGGCAAGCGCGTGAATCTGGATACCCTCACGGCTGCCGAAGTCCAGAACTGGCAGCCGGGTGAAGTGCTGCTGCTCAACGGCAAGCTGCTGACCGGCCGCGACGCCGCCCACAAGCGCATGGTGGACATGCTCGCGAAGGGTGAGAAGCTGCCGGTGGATTTCACCAACCGGTTCATCTACTACGTGGGGCCGGTCGACCCGGTCCGCGACGAAGTGGTGGGGCCGGCCGGGCCGACCACCGCGACCCGCATGGACAAGTTCACGCGCACGATGCTCGAGAAGACCGGTCTCATCGGCATGGTGGGCAAGGCCGAGCGCGGCCCGACGGCCATCGAAGCGATCCGCGACCACAAGGCGGTCTATCTCATGGCGGTGGGCGGTGCTGCCTACCTCGTGTCCAAGGCCATCAAGGGCGCCCGTACCGTGGCCTTCGCCGACCTCGGCATGGAAGCCATCTACGAATTCGACGTGAAGGACATGCCGGTGACGGTCGCAGTCGATGCGCGCGGCACGTCGGTGCATGAGACCGGTCCGCGCGAGTGGCAGGCGCGCATCGGCAAGATTCCGGTGGCGGTGGCCTGACGGTCGACGACACGCGACAAGCTCAATGGCGGGCCTCCCCGCATTGCATGGTGGTGAATCTGGTCAGGTCCGGAAGGAAGCAGCCACAGCCATTCTCTGCAAGTGCCGGGGGTAGGGCTCGCCTCCCTACGCGACGCCGTTGCCTTTGGACCTGTCGGTCCGGCGGCAACGGCTCGCTCGGAGGCGATGCTCGCTCAATGTTCACGAACAAGGAGTGAACCCCTTGTTTATCCCCCGAGAGAGTGGATCTGGAGTCGAGGTGGGGTTCGGTGTCGCATGGATTGGTGGGACAGCGGTTGCGGGCAATGAAGCTCTCGGTTGGAGCCGACAAAACTCGTTTCGGGTGGCGTTGAGGTCGCTCTACATCGGACGGGCGCGGTGTCTCCACCCGGCGGCGTTCGCGATTCCGTCGAGACCTTCTTCTGCGGTCGGTTTTTGATTTACCCTTTCGTATGACCCTCGCTCTTGCCCGCAAGTATCGGCCGCGCACCTTCACCGAGGTGGTGGGGCAGGAGCACGTGGTGCGCGCGCTGACCAACGCGCTCACGCAGAACCGGCTGCATCACGCCTACCTGCTCACGGGGACGCGCGGCGTGGGCAAGACGACGCTGGCGCGCATCATCGCCAAGGCGCTCAACTGCGAGACCGGCATCACGGCCACGCCGTGCGGGGTGTGCGGGGCGTGCAAGGAGATCGACGGGGGGCGGTTCATCGACCTGATCGAGCTGGACGCGGCGTCCAACACGCAGGTGGACAGCATGCGCGAGCTGCTCGAGAACGCGCTCTACGCGCCCACGAGCGGTCGCTTCAAGGTCTACATCATCGACGAAGTGCACATGCTCTCGCGCAACGCGTTCAACGCGATGCTGAAGACGCTCGAGGAGCCGCCGGAACACGTCAAGTTCATCCTCGCCACCACCGACCCGCAGAAGATCCCGGTCACGGTGCTGTCGCGCTGCCTGCAGTTCATGCTGAAGCAGATTCCGCCGCCGGTGATCCGCGCGCAGCTCGAGAAGGTGCTCGGGCTCGAAGGCGTGGCGGCCGAACCCGGGGCGCTCAACCTGATCGCGCGATCGGCCCAGGGCAGCATGCGCGACGCTTTGAGCCTGCTCGACCAGGCCATCGCGCACGGCGCCGGCAAGGTGGAAGAGGGCGCGGTGCGCGACATGCTCGGTGCCGTGGACGCGAGCTACCTCTACACGCTGATCGAGGCGCTCGCCGCCCGCGACGGCCCGGCCTTGCTGGCCCAGGCCGATGCGCTGGAGGCACGCGGTCTCTCGTTCGAATCAGCCCTGCAGGAGCTCGCCAGCCTGCTGCATCGGATCGCCGTTGCCCAGACCTTGCCCGAAACTGTGGCCGACGACGATCCGGAACGCGAGCGGGTGCTGAAGCTCGCCCAGGCGCTCACGCCGGAGGATGTCCAGCTCTTCTACCAGATCGCACTGAGGGGGCGTGGCGACCTGCCGCTGGCACCGGACGAGTACGCGGGCTTCACGATGACGCTGATGCGCATGCTCGCCTTCCTGCCGGTGAGCGACGAGGGCAGTGGAGCCAGACCGCAGAGCCGTCCTGCGACGGCAGCGGCTCCCGCCCGGTCAGCGCCACTGCGGGCTGCCGAACCGACTCCGGCCACGACGCCGGTTAGCCCCCGCAAGCTCGCCCCCGAAGCCTGGCCCGACACCGTTGCCCAGTTGAAGCTGGGCGGTATGGCCCGCATGTTGGCGCAGCACTGTGCGCTGCAATCCTTCGCCGACGGCCGCATGCAGCTGATCGTGCCGGAGGCGCACAAGCACCTGCTCGACCCCGCCTACCGCGAGAAGCTGAAGACGGCGCTCGAGGAGCGCTTTGGTCCGTTGCGCCTGGATGTGTCCGTGGGCCAGGCCGTCGACGGCGGCACGCTGGCCGAACGCGAGGACCGCGAGCGCGTCGAACGCCAGACGCGCGCCACCGAGTCGATCGAACGCGACCCGTTCGTGCGCGATCTCGTGGAGAATTTCGATGCGCGCGTGATCGACGGCTCGATCCGCCCGCTGCAGTGACGATTCCGAGGCAACGACAGGAGGGCACAAGCCCATGATGAAGGGACAGCTTGCGGGCCTGATGAAGCAGGCCCAGCAGATGCAAGAGAACATGAAGAAGATGCAGGAGCAGCTCGCCACCCTCGAAGTCGAGGGCCAGTCGGGTGCGGGCATGGTGAAAGTCGTCATGACCTGCAAGCACGACGTGAAGCGCGTCACCATCGACCCGAGCCTGCTTGCGGACGACAAGGACATGCTCGAAGACCTGGTGGCCGCAGCCATGAACGATGCGGTGCGCAAGGTCGAGGCGACCACGCAGGAGAAGATGGGCGCGCTGGCCGGCGGCATGAATCTGCCGGCGGGATTCAAGCTTCCCTTCTGAGCGCCGTCATTGAAGATCGACGGCGCGTGCCCAGCGGCATGCATCGATGATCGAGGACCAGCAGTCCATCGCACTTGAAGACTCCCACCGCCCTCCAGACCTTGATCGATGCCCTGCGCGTGCTGCCGGGCGTCGGTCCGAAATCAGCGCAGCGCATGGCCTATCACCTGCTGCAACGCGATCGCGACGGCGCGGGGCGGCTGTCGTCCGCGCTGAGCGGCGCGCTGCAGCGCATCCAGCATTGCGAGCGGTGCAACAACTTCAGCGAGGAACCGGTCTGCGAGTTGTGCCGCTCCGCGCGCCGCGATGCGTCGATGCTGTGCGTCGTCGAAACGCCCGCCGACCTCCTGATGATGGAACAGGCCCAGGCTTACCACGGGTTGTACTTCGTGCTGCTCGGGCGCCTCTCGCCGCTGGACGGCATCGGGCCACGCGAACTCAACCTCGATCGTTTGGTGAAGCGCGCCACCGACGGCATGGTGCGCGAGACCATCCTCGCGACCAACTTCACCGTCGAAGGCGAAGCCACCGCGCACTACATCGGCGAGATGCTCCAGCCACGCGGCATCAAGGTGTCGCGCATCGCCCGCGGCCTGCCGGTGGGCGGTGAACTCGAGTATGTCGATGCCGGAACGCTCGCACAGGCCGTGATCGAACGCCGGGCGGTGGCCTGACCATGCCACGATCGTCCAATCGGCCGCGCAGTGCCGCCGGCAGCGAAGCCAAGCGCCCGACGGGCAAACCGCGCGGCAAGCCAGCGCAGTCGCACCCCGCACCGCGCCCGAGCACCCGCAGCGAACCTGTGCGGCAGAACCGCGACAGCGCGCCTGCGCGAACCACCCGACGCCGCCCGGACGAACCCGTCCCCGCGGGCCGCGCGCGTCCCGAACGCCCGGTCGTTCCGACCGCCCGGCGCAGCGCCGCTGCGCCTCGCACCGACACGGCACCGCAGACACCCAGCGCATCGCAGAAGCTCCAGAAGGTGCTGGCACAAGCAGGCCTCGGCTCGCGCCGCGAGATGGAGGAGCTGATCCAGGGCGGCAAGGTACTGGTGAACGGTCAACCGGCAACGCTCGGCATGCGCGTCGAGCCCGACGACGAGGTGAAGGTCGGCCGACGGCAGATCCGCTTCAAGCTTTCCGCGCGACTGCCGCGCGTGATCGTCTATCACAAGCCGGAAGGCGAGATCGTCACGCGCAGCGATCCGCAGGGGCGTACGAGCGTGTTCGAGAAGCTGCCGGTCATTCGCAGCGGCAAGTGGCTCGCCATCGGCCGCCTCGATTACAACACGTGCGGTCTGCTCGTCTTCACGACTTCGGGCGAACTCGCGAACCGCCTCACCCATCCGCGCTTCGAAGTGGAGCGCGAGTACGCGGTCCGCATCATGGGCGAGGTGAACGACGACCAGGGGCGGGCCATGCTGCGCGGCGTACAACTGGACGACGGCGAAGCCCGTTTCGATCTGCTCGCAGCCCAGGGCGGCACGGGCAGCAACCACTGGTACCGCGTCGTCGTGCGCGAGGGCCGCAACCGCCTGGTGCGCCGCATGTTCGAGCACTTCGGCCTGCAGGTGAGCCGACTCATGCGCGTGCGTTTCGGCATCATCAACCTGCCGCCGCGCCTGAAGCGCGGCCAGCATCTCGAACTCACCGAAGCGCAGACCCGCAGCGTGCTGGAATGGCTCGCGCGCGGCGGCGAGCAATTCGGTGACATCCCGCTGGCGCCGCCGGCCGCCAAGCCGGCGAAGCCGCCGGCCCGCGCGGCGCGACCGGCCAAGAAGCCGTCGCGCGCGCCAGCCCGGCCCGGCAGCACTACTTCCGGAAGACCTCGACGAAGGTCGCGTTGAAGCCGTTGGCGATGTCGCCGATGCAGCCCGCGGCCACGGCGGTGCCGTAGCCGTCGGTCCCGGCGAGGCCGACGCTGACGCCCCCCGTATACGTCCCGCCCGTGCAGCCCACGCAGTTCACGGAAGAATAGTTGCCGAAGTAGTCGCCCAGGCCGCCGCCGGCATTGGGTCCGAGGGTGGCGGTCACATCGAACTTCTTGCCCATCGCGGACAGAAAATCGATGGTCGCACCGAAGCTCGCCTGTTGCGCACCGAAGTCGATGGTGAGCAGCGCATTGGTGACCGATCCGGTGTAAGTCTGACCGCCGGTATACGCGACGGCTCCTGGCCCTCCCGCGGGCGTGTAGGACACGATGCCGCTGGTCGGGAGCGCCTGCTGCACCCCGGTGTTCACGTTGTTCGCAGTCGCGAACAGCAGCGGGAAGCCGGTCAGCGTCTGGCCGTCGGATCCGGTGACAGACCCACCCGACCAGCGTCCCCACGTGACCACCGTGGACCCGTCCGTCATGGTTCCGCGGTTGGTGATGGTGCCGCCGGCGATCGAGCCGCTCACGCCCTGGGTGGACGTGAAGGCAATCAGGTTGCCGGCGCTGTCGTAGGTGCCCTCGGCCTCGCCGCCGAAATAGAAGTCGGTACCGCCCGTGGGAAAGGGAAACGCCACGACGAACCCGTCACGCGGCGGCAGCACTTCGGGTGCACCGGCCGCGTTCTTGTTCTCGGTCGTCGCGGCCTGCACCGCGCTGCCGGGCGTCGGGTTGGGTACGATCGCGGTTGTCGAGGCGGCGGCGGTGCCATTCGTGATCGAACCGGCCTCCTCGCCCTTGGTCCCGGTGCTCGCGGTCGCGGCGTCGGACTTCGCAGCATCGTCCTTCGCCGTCTGCGGTTGGTTGGCGCCACGCTTCTGGCCTTCGAGACGATCGGCAAGGAACGCCGGAGGCACCAGGAGTTTCTCCACGCCGACATCGGGGCGCAACGCAAAGAACGCCTCGCCCGCGATGAACTCGAAGGCGCCCTTGGTATTGCTCGCCGCCACCTTGCCTTCAGTGACCGCGCCGTACAAACCATCCCTGGCCGCGGTGCCGTTGGCGTTGATGCACGAGCCCGCCTCGCACAGCGCGAGCGAGTAAGCGGTGCCACGGATGCCGATGGTCGCGACCGACGTGCGCACTTCGTAGTTCGCACGATTGGTCTTGCCGATCAGTCCGCTGATGGTCCGGAAGCCGCCCTTCAGCAGCCTGTAGAACGCGCGCTCGCTGCCGTCCTGCTGGCCGCTGAAGCGGTACTGGTCGATGGCGAGCGTGGTGCGTTCCTTGAGCGCCACCACGCTCTCGTCGGTCATGCGCACCTGGAGGTTGCTGCCGGTGCCGGTGCGCAACACGTCGCGATCGTTGATCGCCGCACCCGCCGCGAGCTTCACTTCCTTGCCGTCGCGTATCGCGACTGCGTCGCCCGCAGCCATGAGCACCCGACCTGCCGCTGCCTGGGCCATGGCCGGCACCAGCATAAGTACGAGGGTGAGCGGGAGCCCAAAGCGAGAACTGAACTTCATGACAACCTCCATCAGCGGTGGTCGTACCGCAGTTTGAGCAGTGCGACGTTGCGGGCGTATTGGTACAGCTCGAGATTGGAATCGTTGCGTGAGGCGATGAGATCCAGGCGCAGGCTCAGCGCATCGGTCAAGTTGTAGCTGCCCCCCAGCTCGAGCGCCTGGTACAGGTCGCGGCGGCGCGTGGCGAGGAATGCGTCGGGTTCCAGGTATTCGCTGCGCTGCACGCTGAGCGCCCCGTACAGCCCGGTCTTCGCACTCGGTGTGAGCACCAGGCCCAGGCGGCCACCGTACAGATCGCGCCCGAGGTCGTCACGATTGCGGATGTTGGCCTCGCGCCCCAGATTCGCGGTGGCGTTGAGCGTGGGTTTCCAGGCACCGGAGAAGACTTTGCGCACACCGGCGCCGGCGCTGTAGAAATCGGCATCGCGCACCGCGTTCGTTCCCATGTACGCAATGCGTGCGTACTGGCCGAAGACGTTGGCAGTCCAGCTCTCGCTCAACTGGTGATACCACTCGCCGGTGGCACCGAAGATGTCGCGAAAGCGCTCCTGATCGAGGCGCAGCTCGGTCGCCGACAGCGATGCACGTATGAGATTGCGGTCCTTCTGCCAGACACCGCCGCCGAAACCGGTGACGTTCAACTGGTCGAAGACGTCCAGACGATGGTAGAAGCGCGAATCCACCGATCCGCCCAGGAAGGCGCTCCAGCGTTGCGTCAGGGGAATGTTGATCTGGCCGCCTGCGCCCACCAGAGCGAAGCCGTCGTCGGTCTTGACCCCGGCGGGCGCGACGACGACCGGGCCGAAGATGGGCAGGCTGATGTTGCCACTCGACACACCGCCGTTGACGTTGGAGTCGAAGCCGTAACCCGCTTCCGCATAGCCCGTGAAGCGGGTGCGGTAGCGGTTCTCCCGCGCCTTGATGACCTCTTCGAAGCGCGCGATGTTGGCCCGCACGGCAGCCGGCGGGTTCGCCTTGAGTACGCCGTCGAATTCCTCGCGCGCCCGTGCATCCTCACCCATCATGAAATAGCCGCGGGCCAGCTCGAGGCGCGCGTTGAGATTGTTCGGATAGGTGATCACGTAGCGCTCCAGGGCGAGCGTGCCTTCGCCTGGATGGCCCGCGTCGATCGCGGCGACGCCGTAGTAGAAGTCGAAAGCCGGGTCGCCGAGCTGGTCCGGATAGCGGCGTCCGCGCGCATAGGCTTCCTTGGCCTGGCCCCGTTCCACCAGCTGGCGCAGCTCTGCGGCGGGAGTCGCGGCCAGCGCCGGGGCAACGCCCTGGGTCAGCAGGAAGAAGAGCGCCAATACAAAGAGATAGGCACTGGTCCCGGAAAACACCAGGAAAGGCATCAACAACGCGTTGATGGCGCCCCGGGTGACGGTTCCCGACAGGCCTGCCTCAGGCGGGCAGTTCTTCCCGGCGCAAAAGGAAGACGAACTCGTCCCCGGCGTGGGTTTCCAGCCAGGTGAAAGGGACGGTGGGGTAAGCCGCTTCGAGGGCGCCCCGGTTGTGCCCGATCTCGACGACAAGCAATCCTCCGGATGCCAGGTGCATTGGAGCCTGTTTCAGCAGCTTGCGTACCAGATCGAGCCCGTCGGCACCGCCGGCCAGCGCCAGGGCGGGCTCATGGCGGTACTCCTGCGGCAACGCCGTCATGCCGGCGGCGTCCACGTAAGGCGGGTTGCACACGACGATGTCGTACCGCCGATCGGCGAGGCCGTTCATCAGGTCGGACTGCAGCAGTTCGATCCGATCCCCGAGCCCGTAGTCGCAGACGTTGACGCGGGCGACTTCGAGGGCGTCCGTGGAAATGTCGCTGCCGTGCACTCGCGCGCTCGGAAACGCATCCGCGAGCAGGATGGCGAGGCAGCCTGATCCCGTGCAAACGTCGATTGCGGAGCCGATGGACTCCGGGTCTGCCACCCACGGGGCAAGGCCTTCGTGCAGCAGGTCGGCGATGAAAGACCGGGGGATCAGCACGCGCTCGTCCACGTGGAATCGATAGTCCCCGAGCCAGGCTTCCTGGGTGAGGTAAGGGGAGGGGATGCGCGCTTCGGCACGACGGCGCAGGATCTCGACGATCGCAGCGATCTCTTCGCGCGTCAGGCGCGCGTCGAGGTACTGATCGAAATCGGCGTGCGGCAGGTCGAGCGCCCAGCCGATCAGGTAGGCTGCCTCGGCGCGAGCATCGGAAAAGCCGTGACCGAAAGCGAGATCGTTCGCACGAAAGCGGGTCACGGCAAAGCGCAGCAGATCGCGGATCGTGCCGAGCTGCGCAGCCGCATCGGCATAGGGATCGGGCGTTTGCCCCATGCTAGGCGAGCAGCGCTTCGAGCGTCCGGCGGTAGATGCCCGCGAGCGGTTCGATGTCGGCCACCCGAACGTGCTCGTTCAACTGGTGAATCGATGCGTTGATCGGCCCCAGTTCCAAGACTTCGTGGCAATGGGTCGCGATGAAGCGCCCGTCCGAGGTACCGCCCGAGGTGGAGAGTTCTGTCTCGTGTCCGGTTTCATCGACAATCGCCCGTGACACCGCTTCGACCAGCTTGCCGCGCGGCGTGAGGAATGGCATGCCCGACAGCGACCAGTCGATGCGATAGTCGAGCCCGTGACGGTCGAGGACGGTGTGCACGGCAGAGCGCAACGCGTCGGGCGTGCACGCCGGTGAGAAGCGGAAGTTGAACAGGATCTCGAGCGAACCCGGGATGACGTTGTTGGCGCCGGTGCCCGCATGCACGTTCGAGAACTGGAAGCTCGTGGGCTGGAAATATTCGTCGCCCTCGTCCCAGACCATGCCAGTCAGTTCCGCGAGCGCCGGAAGCGCCAGATGGATCGGATTGCGCGCGAGGTGGGGATAGGCGATGTGCCCCTGCACGCCGCGGACGACGAGCTTGCCCGACAGCGAGCCGCGGCGGCCGTTCTTGATCATGTCGCCCAGGCGCTTGACCGATGTGGGCTCGCCCACGATGCAGAAGTCCATCGCTTCGCCGCGGGCACGCAGCGTTTCCACCACGCGGGTGGTCCCATCCACGGCCACGCCCTCTTCGTCGGAGGTGATGAGCAGGGCGATCGACCCCTGCGGTTCCGGATGCCTGGCGAGAAACGTTTCGATCGCGGTCACGAACGACGCGATCGACGTCTTCATGTCCGCCGCACCCCGGCCGTAGAGCATGCCATCGCGGATCTCGGGCTTGAACGGGTCGGTGTGCCATTGATCGAGCGGCCCGGTCGGAACCACATCGGTGTGCCCGGCGAAACAGAACAGCGGGCGCGCCGTGCCACGGCGCAGCCACAGGTTGTCCACTTCGCCGAAACGCAGGTGTTCGGCCTTGAAACCCAGGGGTACCAGCCGCTGCGCGAGCAACGCCTGGCAACCGCCGTCGGCGGGCGTGACGGAACGGCAGGCGATGAGCGCTTGGGTGAGTTCGAGCGTTGCGCTCATCCGATGGACCGCATCAGATCTTGTCCAGCCCGTCCACGTTCAACCTGAGCTCCGCGTAGGACGCGGAGGCTGCCGTGTCGGCCCGCGGCGCGGGGCGCGCCATGTCGCCGGGCTTCGAACCCGCGGGCTTGGCACCGGCGTTGTTGAGCAGCCACGACAGGTTGGTCGCCGAGTCGGAGTTGCGCAGCGCCTCGTCCTTGGTGATGAGCCCCGAGGTGTAGTGCTTGAACAGCGCCTGTTCGAAGGTTTCCGATCCCGGCGAGAGGCTCTGTTCCATCGCCTCCTTGATCTGGTCGATCTCGCCCTTCTTCACCAGCTCGGCGATGTGCTTGGTGTTCAGCATCACCTCGACCGCCGCCACCAGCGAGCCGTCGATCGCCTTCACCAGGCGCTGGGAGATGATGCACTTCAAGGTGGTGGACAGGTCGTGCAGCAGGCCGTCGCGCGCCTCGAACGGGAAGAAGTTGATGATCCGGCCGAGCGCGTGATAGCTGTTGTTCGCGTGCAGGGTGGACATGCACAGGTGGCCGGTCTGCGCGTAGAGCAGGGCGTGCTGCAGCGTCTGGCGGTCGCGCACCTCGCCGATCATCAGCAGGTCGGGCGCTTCGCGCATCGCGTTGACCAGAGCGTTCTCGTACGAGTGGGTGTCCTGACCCACTTCGCGCTGGTTGATCACGCACTTGTTGTTCGTGTACACGAACTCGATCGGGTCCTCGATGGTGAGGATGTGGCCGGCGCGCGTGTTGTTGCGGTGCTCGATCATGGCGGCGAGAGTCGTGGACTTGCCCGAGCCCGTGGACCCGACCACGAGGATCAGGCCGCGCTTTTCCATGATCAGCTCTTTCAGCACGCCCGGCAGGCGCAGCTTCTCGAAGCCCGGCGTGCCGCTCTTGAGATAGCGGATGACCAGTGCCACGTTGCCGCGCTGGCGGAACACGTTGACGCGGAAGCGGCCGATCTCGGGCACCGGGTAGGAGAAGTTCATCTCCTTGGTTTCCTCGAATTCGCGACCTTCCTTCTCGGTCATCATCTCGAAGGCGATCTTGCGCACCGTCTCCGAGTCCATGATCTGCTGGTTCACCGGCATGATGTTGCCGAGGATCTTGATGGAGATGGGCGCACCCACCGAAATGAACAGGTCGGAGGCCTGCTTCTCGGCCATCAGCTTGAACAGCGGTGTCAGAAACATGGGACTTCTCCCGGTGCTGCGCGGCAGGTTCAGTCGCCGCGCAGGAGTTCGTTGATGCTGGTCTTGGCGCGCGTCTTCGCGTCGACCTGTTTCACGATGACCGCGCAGTAGAGGCTCACCTTGCCGTCGGCCGAGGGCAGGTTGCCCGAGACCACCACCGATCCGGGCGGAATGCGGCCGTAGCTTACTTCGCCCGTGGCGCGGTTGTAGATCTTCGTGCTCTGTCCGATGTAGACGCCCATGGAGATCACGGACCCGGCACCGACGATGACACCTTCCACCACCTCCGAGCGCGCGCCGATGAAGCAGTCGTCCTCGATGATGGTCGGATTCGCCTGGATCGGCTCGAGCACGCCGCCGATGCCGACCCCCCCGGACAGGTGCACGTTCTTGCCGATCTGCGCGCAGGAACCCACGGTTGCCCAGGTGTCCACCATCGTCGATTCGTCCACGTACGCCCCGATGTTCACGAACGACGGCATCAGCACCACGTTCTTTGCGATGAAGGAACCCTTGCGGACCACGGCGTTGGGTACCACCCGGAAGCCGCCGGCCCGGAAATCTCCATCGCCGTAATCGGCAAATTTCGGCGCGACTTTATCGAAGTAGTTGGTGTAGCCGTCGCGGATGACGGCGTTGTCCGCCAGGCGGAACGACAGCAGCACCGCCTTCTTGATCCATTGGTGGGTCACCCAGTCGCCACCCTGTTTCTCGGCCACCCGGAGCTTGCCGGCATCCAGGCCGGCGATGACCTCTCCCACGGCCTGCTTGAGCGCGGCGGGGGCGGAACCGGGATTGATGGCGGCGCGGTTCTCCCACGCTTCTTCGATGGTCTTCTGGAGGTCGGACATGGGAGGTGGACTCGTTCTAACGGGATTGGGAAAGGAACTGGCCGAGCCGCTGGGCGGCCTCGGTGCATTCTGCGGGCGGGGCGACCAGCGCGATGCGGACGAAGTGCGCCCCGGGGTTGACGCCATGGGCCTCGCGCGCGAGGTAACTCCCTGGCAGGACAGTGACATTATATTGTTCGAGCAGCTCCCGGGCGAACCGGGTGTCGTCATCGGGCGTAGGCATCCATAGGTAGAACGCCGCATCGGGCATGCGCGCGCCGGCACCGGGCGGCAGCAGAGCGGTGACCACTTCGAATTTCTCGCGGTAGAGGCGTCTGTTCTCCACGACGTGGGCTTCGTCGTTCCAGGCAGCCTCGCTCGCCGCCTGCACTGCGAGGCTCATGGCACTCCCGTGGTAAGTGCGGTACAGGAGAAACGATTTCAGCACGGCGCGATCGCCCGCGACGTAGCCCGACCTCATGCCCGGTACGTTCGACCGCTTGGACAGACTCCCGAACACCACCAGGCGCGGGAAGCCGTTGCGGCCCAACCGGGTCGCCGCAGCCAGTGCGCCGAGCGGGGCGGCACCCTCCTCGAAATAGATCTCCGAGTAGCACTCGTCGGACGCGATCACGAATCCGTATCGGTCCGACAGCTCGAACAGCGTCCGCCATTCGTCGAGCGACAGCACGCGTCCGGTGGGGTTGCCTGGCGAGCAGACGTAGATGAGCTGCGTAGTCTTCCAGACCGCCGCCGGCACCGAGCCGAAGTCGCAGGCGAACCCATCCTCCGGCACCTGGTTGAGGAAGTACGGCCGGGCTCCGGCCAGCAGGGCTGCTCCCTCGTAGATCTGATAGAACGGGTTCGGGATCACGACCACCGGGTCGGACTGTGTCCGATCGACGACAGTCTGCGCGAAAGCAAACAGCGCTTCGCGGCTGCCGTTGACCGGCAGGACCTCGACCGTCGCGTCGATCGCCGGCAATTCGTACCGGCGCTGGAGCCATGCGGCGATGGCCTCGCGCAGCGTCGGTCGCCCGGCCGTCGCCGGATAGGCGGCGAGGCCGCCCAAGCCCCGAGTCAAGGCCTCGAGGATGAACGGCGGTGTGGCGTGCTTGGGCTCGCCGATGGACAAGTTGATCGGGCGCAGCGCCGGGTTCGGAACCACGCCTTCGAACAGTGTGGCGAGCTTCTGGAACGGGTAGGGCTGGAGCCGCTTGAGATCGGGATTCATGGTCCGCCGTGGAACCGCTGCGTGAGATGCTCCACGCGCGCGAAAAGTCCGGGATTATAGGAGGCGCCGCGCCGGGCCGCTGTGTTTTCGGCGGAGGCAATTCGGTTACAATCCGTCGCGAAACACGCATCAACGCCTGGCCCGGCAACGGCGCCGGGCGCTTGATTTTTTGGCCGCTCATTTTTTCGTATCCCGCTCCCGAACGGGCTCGTCCGTGCGCCTCACCCACATCAAGCTCGCTGGTTTCAAGTCCTTCGTAGATCCCACGCACGTCGCCCTGCCGGGACAGTTGATCGGGGTGGTCGGCCCCAACGGCTGCGGCAAGTCGAACGTCATCGATGCGGTGCGCTGGGTCCTGGGTGAATCGTCCGCCAAGCACCTGCGCGGCGAGAGCATGGACGACGTGATCTTCAATGGCTCCGGCGAGCGCAAGCCGGTGGGCCGCGCGAGTGTCGAACTGGTGTTCGACAACAGCCTGGGCAAGGCTGCCGGCGCGTGGTCCCAATACGCCGAGATCTCGATCAAACGTGTGCTGGAGCGCGACAGCGGCTCGAGCTACTTCATCAACAACACGTCGGTGCGCCGGCGCGACGTCGCCGACATCTTTCTCGGCACCGGCCTGGGTGCGCGCGCCTACGCGATCATCGAGCAGGGCATGATCTCGCGCATCGTCGAGGCCAAACCCGAGGACCTGCGCATCTTCCTGGAAGAAGCGGCGGGTGTGTCGAAGTATCGCGAGCGCCGCAAGGAGACCGAGGCACGGCTCGACGACACCAAGGAGAACCTGCTGCGCGTGGACGACATACGCCGCGAGCTGCAGGGGCAGATCACGCACCTGGAAGCGCAGGCCGAGGCCGCCGAGAAGTATCGCGCCCTCGAGGCGGACCTGCGCCGGACGCAGCAACTGCTCTGGTTGATCCGCAAGCAGGACGCCGCGACGCAGCGGACGAAGCTGGGTCGCGAAGTCGAGCAATTGACGGTGGACATCGAACAGGCCGGTGCGGCGCTGCGCGACGCGGAAAAGCGCCTCGAATCCTTGCGCGAAGGTCACTACGCCGCGTCTGATGCAGTCCACGCAGCCCAGGGCCAGCTCTACGAAAGCAACGCGGAACTCGCGCGCATCGAACAGGAACTCGCGTTCCTGCGCACCAACCGCCAACGTGCTGAGACGCGCGCCGACGAACTGCGTACCCAGATCGCCGACGAAGACCAGCGGCACGCCGACCTCGAGCGCACGCTGACGGATACGCGCGCCCAGCTCGCGACCGTCACCGACGAGGCGGCCCGGCGCCGCGAGGCCCTGACCGAGATCCAGGAACAGTTGCCGGCCGCGGAACGAGCCTATCGCGACGCGCGCACCGAATCCGAGCGCCTGCAGCAAGCGCTGGCGGAAGCGCGGCGCAGCCTGGAAGTCGCCTCGACCCGTCGCGAACACGCCGAGAAGCTGGTGGCGCAGCTCGAGGCACGCAACCAGCGCCTCGCGGAAGAACGCGAAGCCCTCGTGATGCCCGATACCGACGCGCTCGACCAACTGCGGGCCGATGCGCTCGCACTGGACGACGAGATCGCGGCCTTGCGCCAGCGTCAGAGCGATGCCGAACAGGCTTTGCCGGGACTCGAGCAGCGCTTCCGCGACGCGACCCAGGGCGTGGAGGTCCTGCGCCAGAAACTGGCTTCGGTGGAAGCGCGCCGCCACGCCCTGGTCGGATTGCAGCAACAGGTGGGGTCCAGCGAGCAGATGGCCGCGTGGCTCGGCCAGCACGGCCTGTCGGAGCGGCCGCGGCTGTGGCAACACATCCACGTGGATGCCGGTTGGGAGGATGCGCTAGAAGCGGTCCTGCGCGAACGCCTGAATGCGATCGCGGTGCAGGACCCGGGCACGCTCACCGACTGGTTCGGCGCGTCACCGCCCGGCAAGCTCGCGATCTATCGAACCGGATCGACCGATGCCGGTGAACCGGCGGCGTCCCCGACGGGTACCGTGCGGCTGCTGGATCGCGTTTCCTCGGCCGATGCGGTCGTCAAGGCCGTGCTGCGGGAATGGCTCGATCGGGTCTACGCGGTCGATTCTGCCGCCACGGCCCTCGACATCGCCGAACGCCTCGGCCCCGGCGAGATGGTCGTCACCCGCGACGGCCACATGTTCACGGCGCACAGCGTCGGCTTTCACGCCGCAGATTCCGAAATCCACGGCCTGCTCGAGCGCAAGGAAGAGATCGAGCAGCTCGAAGCCGAGGTCCCTCACCTCGAAGCGGAACTGGCCGGGCAGCGCAGCCGGTTGTCCGATGCCGAGGGCGAATTGTCAGAACAGCGCAGCGCGCTCGATCGCCTGCGCGGCGAGCTCACCGACCTGTCCGAACGCCGGCACGAGATCGAGCTCGAGGAAGTGCGCGCATCGCAGGCAGTGGCGCGCGCGCGCGAACGGCACGACCAGATCGATCGCGAGCTGGCGGAGATCGCCGGCGAGCGCGAGCAGGAACACGACGCCCTGCAAGCCGCGCTCGAATCGCTCGGCACGCTCGATACCGGGATCGCGGAACTGCAAGCCCAGATGGCCGGTGCCACCGAGCGCGATCGCGCAGCGGAGATCGAACTCGGTTCGGTCCGCGAGCGGGTGCTGCGTGCCGAACGCGATCACCAGGAGGCCCAGTTCGGCGAACGCACGGCGCAACATCGCATCGGCGAACTCGAGCGCACGCTGGCCGGCATCGCCGAGCAGCTCAACCGCGCGCGTAGCGGTCTTGCCCAGGCGGAAACCGAAGTGGCCGGCTTCGACGAGGCTCCCATCACCGAGCGGTTGCAGGGCGTGCTCGCCCTCAAGGTGGAGCGCGAAGCAGCACTTGCGGGAGCGCGCGACAGCCTGGCCGAGGCCGAGACGGTATTGCGTAGCACCGAGCAGGAACGGCTCTCCGCGGAACAACGGCTGGAGCCCATGCGCAATCGCATCGGCGAGCTCAAGCTGAAAGAGCAGGAAGCCCGCCTCAACGAGGAGAGCTACACGCAGCAACTGGTGGAGGCCAAGGCCGACGAAGCCGCGCTGCTGGGGTCGGTGGAAAAGGCGCCGCGTCCGAATGCCTTGCAAGGCGATATCAACCGCCTGAACGAGGAGATCGCAGCACTCGGCGCCGTGAATCTGGCCGCACTCGACGAGCTCGCCACGGCACGCGAGCGCAACGGCTATCTCGAAACGCAGTCGGCGGATCTCAACGAAGCCATGAACACGCTGCTCGATGCGATCCGCCGCATCGACCGCGAGACGCGCGAGCGGCTGCGTGCCACCTTCGACGAGGTGAACAAGAATCTCGGCGAGATGTTCCCCGCGCTCTTCGGCGGCGGCGAGGCGAAACTCGTCATGACCGGCGAGGAGATCCTCGACAGCGGCGTGCAGATCGTGGCGCGCCCGCCCGGCAAGAAGAATTCGTCGATCCACCTGCTGTCCGGCGGCGAAAAGGCCCTGACCGCGGTGTCGCTGGTATTCTCGCTGTTTCGCCTCAACCCGGCGCCGTTCTGCCTGCTGGACGAGGTCGACGCGCCGCTCGACGACAGCAACACCGGACGTTTCTGCGACCTCGTGAAGAAGATGGCCGACCAGACCCAGTTCATCTTCATCAGCCACAACAAGATCACCATGGAAATGGCGGATCAACTGATCGGGGTGACGATGCCGGAGCTCGGGGTGTCGCGGGTGGTGGCGGTGGACATCGAGGAAGCCTTGAAACTGAGAGAAGAGGCGGCGTGATGCGCCGTTGCCCCCATCCCAGCCTTCCCCCGGCTTTGCCGGGGGAAGGGGTGTACGTCCCCTCCCTCGGCCGTGCCGGGAGAGCGTCAGGGTGGGGGCAAGCGTCGCGTGTCAGTCCAGACAAGTACCCTCTCGGAGACAGCACCGCCTGACCGGCGGATGCCGCCGCACGATGAGCGAACTGCAAGTCTGGCTGCTCGTCCTCGGCATCGTGGTGATTGCCGGGGTCTACGCATTCAACTGGTTGCAGGAGCGCAACCACCGCAAACGCGCCGAAGCGGCGTTCGACATGCCGCGCCAGGATGTCCTGATGGATCGCGGACCGGCGCCGCCCATGCCCGCGCCACGCTTCGAGGATACGGGGGAGCTGCTGCTGCCCACGCCCCCGCGGGAAGCCGCGGCCCCCGCGCCGCAGCCGGCGGCGCCACGGCCCATGCGTGGACCGCCCGAGCCGGATGAATCCACCATCGACTGCACCGCCTTCCTGTCGGCGGATGCGCCGTTCCCCCAATCGGCCCTCGACGAGTTGGCCAGTGCCATCACGGCGTTCGCACGGCCGGTGCGCATGTTCGGCAACGACGGCTCCGGTGGTGCCTGGGTCCAGATCGCCGAGGACAGCGGCATGCGCTATCGCCGCCTCAAGATCGCTCTGCAACTCGCCGACCGCCAAGGCATCGCGACGCGCGTGGACCTCGAGAACTTCGTCGACACCATCACGGCCGTCGCGGTGGGCATCGGTGCCGCCGCCGATCTCCCCGATGTCGCTCAGTGCCTGACGCGAGCCAAGGAACTCGACGATCTGTGCGCCGACGTCGACATCGCCGTCGGCATCAACGTGGTCGCCCACGCCGGGCAGCTGTTCCAGGGCACGACGATCCGCGCGCTTGCCGAAGCCGACGGTTTGCGGCTGCTCGCGGACGGCATGTTCCACAGCGAAGGCGCGCCCGGGACGACCCAGTTCACGCTCGACAATCAGGACACCGAGCCGTTCTTCCCGGAGACCATCAAGGCGCTCACCACCAGCGGGGTCACCTTCCTGCTCGATGTGCCCCGCGCGAACGGCGGAATCGCCGCCTTCGATCGCATGGTCGCGGTGGCTCGGCAGTTCGCGAAATCCCTCGACGGCACGCTGGTCGACGACAACCGCCAGGTTTTGAGCGAGTCAGGCCTGGACGCCACCCGGCGCGCGCTGCTGGTCGTCTACACCACGATGGACGAGCGCGGCATCGCGCCCGGCGGGCCCGTGGCCCTGCGCCTATTCTCGGGATGACGCTGCCGCCCGCAGCCGCCGAGCGCATCGCCCGGCTGCGCGAACTGCTCGAACACCACAACTACCGGTACTACGTGCTCGACGCGCCCGAGGTTCCGGACGCGGAGTACGACCGCCTGTTTCGCGAACTGCAAGCCCTCGAGGCCCAATACCCGGAGGCGGCGTCGGCAGACTCTCCTACGCGACGTGTCGGCGGGGCACCGCAATCCGCGTTCGCGGCGGTGACCCATGCGCGTCCGATGCTGTCTCTCAACAATGCTTTCACCGACGACGACATCGCCGGCTTCGACCGCCGCGTCCGGGAAGGGCTCAAGGCGGAGTCCGTCGAGTACGCCGTCGAGCTCAAGTTCGACGGGCTCGCGATCAGCCTGCGTTACGAAAACCGGCGCCTGGTGAGCGGAGCCACCCGCGGCGACGGGGCGACCGGAGAGGACGTCACGGCAAACCTGCGAACCGTGCGATCGATTCCACTGATACTGTCGGGCCAGGTTCCGGCCGTCCTGGAAGTGCGCGGTGAAGTGCTGATGCTGAAGCGTGACTTCGAGCGCCTGAACGACGAGCAACGCGCGCACGAAGGGAAGATCTTCGCGAATCCTCGCAATGCGGCCGCAGGAGCGCTGCGGCAGCTCGATTCGCGCATCACCGCGTCGCGGAAGCTCACGTTCTTCGCGTACGGCGTAGGCCAGATCGAAGGCGAAGGTGCGGTGGGCGGGCGCCACAGTGCCCAGATGGACTGGCTCGAGCAACTGAGGTTTCCGGTGAACCGGGAGCGCCGCGTGGTGACCGGCGCGGAAGGATTGCTCGCCTACTATCGCGAAATCGGCGAACGCCGCGCGGATCTGCCGTTCCAGATCGACGGCGTCGTATACAAGGTGGACGACCTTGCGGCGCAGGAACGCCTCGGCTTCGTCTCCCGTGCACCGCGCTTCGCCGTTGCGCACAAGTACCCGCCAGAGGAGGAACTGACTGTCGTCAGGGATATCGACGTCCAGGTCGGTCGCACTGGAGCCCTGACCCCGACAGCACGGCTGGAGCCCGTATTCGTCGGCGGCGTGACGGTGACCAACGCGACGCTGCACAACGAAGACGAGGTCAGGCGCAAGGACGTGCGTATCGGGGATACCGTGATCGTGCGCCGCGCCGGCGACGTCATCCCCGAAGTGATGGGCGTCGTGATCGACAAGCGGCCAGCCGGTGCGATCGAGTTCCGGATGCCCAAGCAGTGTCCGGTCTGCGGTTCCGCGGTGATCCGGCCCGAGGGCGAAGCGGTCTCGCGCTGCACCGGTGGACTGTACTGCCCGGCGCAGCGCAAACAGGCGCTGCTGCACTTCGCGTCGCGCCGTGCGATGGACATCGAGGGGCTTGGCGAGAAGCTGGTGGACCAGCTGGTCGACGGTCACGTGGTGCGAACACCGGCCGACCTGTATCGGCTGGACGTTGCCGCCCTGGCCGGACTCGAGCGCATGGCCGAGAAGTCGGCGGCGAACCTGATAGCCGGCATCGAGAACAGCAAGAAGACGACTCTCGCGCGTTTCATCTACGCGCTCGGCATCCGCAACGTCGGTGAAGCCACTGCCAAGGATCTCGCCGATCACTTCGGCTCGCTCGATCGATTGCTCGGCGCGAATGTTGAAGCGCTGCAGCAGGTGCCGGACGTAGGGCCGGTGGTCGCGGAAAGCATCGCGCGCTTCTTTGCCGAGGCCCACAACCGCGAAGTGATCGAGCAACTGCGTGCTGCCGGTGTGCATTGGCACGAACATGAGGGCCGTGCCGTTGCAGCCCCGCGTCCGCTTGACGGTCGCACGTTCGTGCTCACGGGCACGTTGCCCTCGCTCGCCCGAGACGAGGCGAAGGCACGCATCGAAGCGCTCGGCGGCAAGGTCGCGGGCAGCGTTTCGGCGAAGACACATTACGTGGTGGTCGGCGCCGATCCTGGATCGAAGGCCGAGAAGGCAGCCCAGCTTGGCGTGCCTATGCTGGACGAGAACGGATTGCTAGAATTGCTGAAGTGCGCCACAGCCGGCGCCGATACTTAGAAGTTGCCTTTCTCCCGGATTCAAAGCCCGTGCGCAAAGTCACCACCGCAGTGTTTCCCGTCGCCGGTCTCGGCACCCGCTTTCTGCCGGCCACCAAGGCAAGCCCCAAGGAAATGCTGCCGATCGTGGACAAGCCGCTCATCCAGTACGCGGTGGAAGAGGCGGTGACCGCCGGCATCACGCAGATGGTGTTCATCACCGGGAAGTCGAAGCGGGCGATCGAAGACCATTTCGACAAGGCCTACGAGCTCGAGCAGGAACTCGAGGCGCGCGGCCGCACTGCCTTGCTGGAAACGGTGCGCAACATCGTGCCGAAGAACGTGAGCTGCATCTACGTTCGCCAGCCCGAAGCGCTCGGTCTGGGCCACGCCGTGTTGTGCGCGAAACCGGTCGTCGGCGACGCACCGTTCGCCGTCATCCTCGCCGACGACCTGATCGACGGCGAGCCCTCGGCACTCCGGCAGATGGTCGACATCTTCCAGGAGCGCCAGGCTTCCGTCATCGCCGTGCAACAGATCCCGCGCGAGGAATCGAACAAGTACGGCGTGATCCGCAACGAACCGCTGGAAGGCAGGCTGCACCGCATCGCGGCCATCGTGGAAAAGCCGCAACCGAAGGATGCCCCGTCGAACCTCGCTGTGGTCGGGCGCTACATCCTCACGCCCTACATCTTCCACTTCCTCGAGCGCATCGGCAAAGGCACGGGCGGCGAAATCCAGCTGACCGACGGCATCGCCCAGTTGCTCTACCACGAACCGGCGCTTGCCTGGGAATTCCACGGTACGCGCTACGACTGCGGCTCCAAGCTGGGCTACATGATGGCGAACTACGTGTATGGCCTGCGGCACCCCGAAGTGGGCGCACCGTTCGCCGAGTTCGCCGCGTCGATCGGTAGCGGGAAGAGCACCTAGCCCGCCGCATGCTCACCGCCGCGCGCGCCTGGGAGATATTCGAAACTGCGGAACTCGTGTGCACGGCGGAAGCGGCCACAGCGGCGGTGGAACGAGTGGCGGATGAAGTCTCCAAGGCCTTGCGCAACCGCTATCCGGTGGTGCTGTCGGTGATGGGCGGGGGTGTCGTGTTCACCGGTCAGTTGCTGCCGCTGCTGCGTTTTCCGCTCGACTTCGATTACATCCACGCCACGCGCTATCGGGGTGACACCACGGGCAAGTCGATCGACTGGAAGGTGCGCCCGCGCGAAGATGTGCGCGATCGCGTAGTGCTGGTGGTCGACGACATCCTCGACGAAGGCTGGACCCTGGCCGCCATCCGCGACACCCTCCTCGAAGGCGGCGCGGCGGAGGTACGCACCGCCGTTTTTTGCGAGAAGCGCATCGGCCGTGCGCGACCGATCGAGGCGGACCACGTGGGCGTGTCGGTACCCGACCGTTACGTGTTCGGCTTCGGCATGGATGTCTATGGGGCCTGGCGCAATCTGCCGGCCGTGTATGCCCTCAAGGAGGCAGTGCGATGAACGTGCCGCTAGGCATCATCGGCGGCAGCGGCCTGACACAGCTCGCCACCCTCGAGAAGACCAGGCAGCAGGTGATCCGCACCCCGTTCGGCGAACCTTCCGGGGCGCTCACCTTCGGCACGCTGAGCGGCCGTGAGGTGGTCTTTCTCGCCCGGCACGGTTACGGGCACACAATCCCGCCGCACCAGGTGAACTACCGCGCCAACATCTGGGCCCTGCACGCCGCCGGCGTGCAACGTATCGTCTCGGTCGCGTCCGTGGGTGGCATCCGTGCGGACATGGGGCCCGGCGTCATCGCCATTCCGCACCAGATCCTCGACTACACCTGGGGTCGCAAGCAGACCTTCTTCGAAGGGCCGGATCAGCCCGTGACCCACGTGGACTTCACCCACCCGTACACCGAATCCGTGCGCCAGGTGCTGCTGGCGGCGGCGCGGCACGCGGGTGAAACCGTCGTTGCGGAAGGCATCTACGCAGCCACGCAGGGCCCCCGGCTGGAAACGGCGGCGGAGATCGATCGGCTGGAGCGCGACGGTGCCACCGTGGTCGGCATGACCGGCATGCCCGAAGCCGTACTGGCCCGGGAACTCGAGGTGGCCTACGGTGCCATCGCCGTGGTGGTAAACCACGCCGCCGGACGCGGCGAAAGCCGCGACGGCATCCACCTGGAAGACATCAACAGAACGCTCGCCGGCGCCATCGCCCGCGTGCGCCGCATCCTCGAAGCGCTGGTGCAGATCGATGGCCGTCCGTGAAGTGATTCGCATGGGCGATCCGCGCCTGCTGCACAAGTCGCAACCGGTGGAGCGCTTCGACACGCCCGAACTGCATGCGCTCGTCCAGGACCTCGAAGACACCATGCGCGCCATGAACGGTGCGGGCATCGCTGCGCCCCAGATCGCCGTCAATCAGCGCGTGGTGATCTTCGGCGGCTTCAAGTCGCCGCGGTATCCCGATGCCGACGAAGTGCCGTACACGGTCCTGGTGAATCCGGTTCTGGAGCCCCAGTCCGAAACCATGGAAGACGGCTGGGAGGGGTGCCTCTCGGTGCCCGGCATGCGCGGGGTCGTGCCGCGCTACACGCGGCTGCGCTATCGCGGCTTCGATCAGTACGGCAAGCCCATCGATCGCACGGTGGACGGTTTTCACGCGCGCGTCGTCCAGCACGAGTGCGATCATCTCGACGGCATCCTGTATCCCATGCGCATCCGCGACCTGCGCGACTTCGGTTTCGCGGACGTGCTGTTCCCCGGGCAGCAGCTCGAGGACGACTAGGACGGAACCGACCCCGCACTCACCACCGCCCACCGCGCCGCAGCTGTTCGCTGCCGCGCGCGAGGCCAACAGCCGGGGCGACGTCGCGACGGCGCGCGACCACCTCCTCGAATGTCTCGCCCTGGACCCGGCGTGTGTACCGGCGTATCGCGAGCTGGCGGCACTGCTGGCCCGTCTCGGCTTCGTGGGTGAAGCGGAAGCCTGCCTGACCTTGGCCGCAGCGCACGTGCCCCCGACGTTCACCGACCAGTTCGAGCACGCTGAAGAGCTGGCCCGGCTCGCGCTGGCGGATGCCGCCGCCCGCCACTATCGCGCGGCCATCGCCCTCGATCCGCAGCAGCCCGCCGCCTTCAACAACCTCGGCCTCGCTCTGGCTGCGCGCGGGCAAACCGAGCAGGCCGAACAGGCGTTCGGTGCGGCGCTGGTGCTGGCACCCGACATCGCGGAGATCCACGCCAACCTGGGCGATGTGTTGCGCCGGCGCAGGGCCTGGGAGCCCGCCGTCGAGCGGTTCCAGGGCGCCACGCGGCTCAAGCCGGACTGGCCGGAGGCCTGGAACAACCTGGGTGTCAGCCTGCGGCCGCTCGATCGCCTCAACGAGGCGGCAGCAGCCTTCGAGCGCGCGACGGTGCTGCGGCCCACGTTTGCCGAAGCGCACTACAACCTCGGCAATGCGCTGGCGGCAGCGGGGCGGCGCGAGGACGCGGCACGGCATTTCCAACGAGCGGTGGAGATCGATCCGCACCATGCCGAATCGGCCTACAGCCTCGGCATGCTGGCGACCGACGTCGCGGCGGCGGAGCGCTGGTACGCCCGCGCGCTCGACGCGCGTCCCGATTTCGCGGAGGCCCTGACCGCGCGCACCTTCAATCGGCTCAAGGCGTGCGACTGGGCCGCCGCGGAACCGCTGGCCGAACGCCTGCGCGACTGGATCGACCGGCGCCCTGAAGCCGCGATAGCACCGTTCAACGTCGTCCAGATCTTCGACGATCCGGCGCTGCAGCAGCGCGCCGCACGCCAGTGGGTCACCAACAGGATCATGCCCTGGGTGCGCGGGCGCGGACCGCTGGTCGATAGCGCTATCGCTTCCAGGCCTGACCGCCTCCGCATCGGCTATCTCTCCGCCGATTTCCGCGAGCACGCGGTCGGTCGCATGATCGCAGCCGCGCTCGCGGCGCACGATCGGCACCGGTTCCACATCACGGCCTACAGTCTCGGCCCCGACGACGGCAGCACGGTCCGGCGCACGGTGGAGCAGGGCGCCGACGTCTTCTGCGAAGCGAGTGCGCTGGGCGCCACAGACCTCGCCCATCGCATCGCCGCCGACGGCATTCACATCCTGGTGGACCTGAACGGCCACACCGAACACAGCCGCAGCGAGGCGCTGGCGCTGCGCTGTGCGCCGGTGCAGGCGAGCTACCTCGGCTACCCGGGCACCATGGGGGCCCCGTGGATCGATTGCATCCTGACCGACGCGACCCTGACGCCCGCCGCCTTGCAGCCGTTTTTCGACGAGGCCTTGTTGCCGGTGCCGAACGGCTACCTGGTCGATCACAGGCCAGCCGCGGTCGCAGTACCGGCGCGCAGCGCTCTCGGACTGCCCGAGGACGGAATCGTGTTCTGCTGTTTCAACGCCGCCTACAAGATCCGTCCGGATGTCTTCGCGGCCTGGATGCGGATCCTCGCGCGGAGCCCCGGCAGCGTGCTGTGGCTGCTCGGTTCGAACGATGGGGCCGTCACCTCGCTGCAGGCGGCAGCGCGCGACGCCGGGATCGCCCCCGACCGGTTGCGCTTCGCCCCCTCGGTTGCCTACGAGGCGCACAGTGCGAGAATCGCGGCCGCGGACCTCTTTCTCGACACCTGGACCTATTCGGCCGGCGCCACTGCTGCCCAGACCCTGGCGGCGGGTGTGCCGCTGCTGGCATTTCCGGGTCGCGGCTACGCCGCGCGCATGTCTGCGGCCGTGCTCGGCGCGTTGGGGATCCCGGAACTGATCGCTGGCGATGCTGGACAGTACGAAGAGCGTGCCGTTGCCCTGGCCGCGGATGCCGAGCGGCTCGCCGACCTGCGCGCGCGATTGCGTTCGAGCGTTGCCGTCTCGCCGCTGTTCGATGCGAATGCCGGTGCCCGCCGTCTGGAAGCGGCCTACGAGGCCGCGTGGCGGCAGCGCAGCGCTGCGGCAGCGGGCACGTGAAACGTGCGACGCTGGCAGGCACCGTGCTAAGCAAGGTCTGCACAGCGCTCCAACCCCGCTCGACCGGCCGAGAAGCCGGCCGAATCGGCAAGCGTTGCCGTCGTCGCGGCAACCGCTGCCGCGACTGACGCTGCGCAGCCCGAACAGCCCGATGTGTACCTGACGCCCGATGACTGCGATTCGAAAGCGCCGCCAGCTACTGGAGCACGCGGTCGCCCTGCACAATGCAGGCGATCTGCCTGCCGCGGCGGCTGAGTATGAGCGGCTGGTGAGCGCTGATCCCGGCGAGTGGGAACCGGCATTCCTGCTCGGTGTGCTGCGCTTCCAGCAGCAGGACTTCGCCGCAGCGCGCGGCATGCTCGGGCGGGTGGTGGAACTCAATCCGAAGCACGCGGACGCGTGGTTCTATCTGGGTGAAGCCGGCATTGCCGTCGGCGACGCAGTCGCGGCGGCCAAGGCCTACGAGCACACCACCACCCTGGCGCCGCGCCACGCGCTCGCCTGGTTCGGCCTCGGACTCGCGCACGAGCAGTCGGGCCGCGTCGACGCTGCGCGCGCCGCATACGAAAGGGCGATCGCTGTCCGCCCGGACTTCGCGGAAGCTCTCAACAATCTCGGCTCCCTTGCGCAGGCTGCCGGCAGCAGCGACGCGGCCATCGCACTGTTCAACCGTGCGCTCGCCGCCAAGCCCGGCATGTCCGCCGCAGCGACCAATCTGGCCGCGTTGCAGATCGACGTGCTCGACGACTATCCGGCCGCGATCCAGACCTTGCGCCAGGCGATCGAGACCAACCCGGCCGATGCCGGGCTGCGCTTTCAGCTCGGAACCGCCTATGGCCGCCATGGTCGCACTCCCGACGCGCGCGCCGCCTACGAGAGCGCCATCGAGCACGCCCCGCAGCATGCCGATGCGCTGAACAACCTGGGGGTGCTGCACTTCCAGGCATGGCGCAACGCCGAGGCGGAAGGCTGCTATCGACGCGCACTCGCAGCGCAGCCCGGCCACGTCCATGCCTGGGCCAACCTCGGCAACCTGCTGCTGAGGCTCGGACGGTTCGACGATGCGGTCGCGGCCTTCGAGCGCGCGCTCGGCCTGCGACCCGGGATGGAGGAGGCACTCAACGGTCTCGCGCTGGTCCTGAATGAACGTGGCCATCTCGATCGCGCCGAGGCCGTCCTGCGCCAAGCGATCGCGCTGCACCCGACCTCGATGCGTTGCCTGTCGAATCTCGGCAACGTCCTGCAGCGCCTTGGCCGCCTCGACGAAGCGCGCGGATTCTACGATCGTGCGCTGGCCCTCGAAGACCATCCCGCCCTGCGCATCAAGCGGGCGTTAATGCTGAGCCCGGTCATGGCTTCGATCGAGTCGCTCGACGCAGAGCGGGCACGCTTCGAAGCCGACGTGGACGCGCTGCTCGATGCTGGTCTCGAGGCCACCGAGGCCCAGTTGCTGCAGTTTCCGGAAACCTGCTTCTTCCTGGCCTACCACGGCCGCAACGATCGCGACCTGCTCGCCAAGGTCGCGCAGCTGTATCTCAGGGCCTGTCCGACGCTCGCCTACACCGCGACCCACACCCTGGAGCCGCAAGGCCCCGGACCGATCCGCATCGGCTTCGTCTCGCGTTTCCTGTACAGCCATGCGGTCGGGCGCTTCTTCGGCCCGGTGATCGAGGCGATCGCGCGCGATCCTGCCTTCGAAGTCACGTTGTTCACGCTGGGCTATGAGGTCGATGACCACTTGCGCCACCTCGCTGGCGTGTGCCACCGGCATGTGGAGATCCCTTACGCCGAACTCGCCTATGCGCGAAAGCTGATCGAACACGAGCAGCTCGATGTCCTGGTGTACCCGGAGATCGGGATGGATCCGTTCACGTACCTGCTGAGCTTCAGCCGGCTTGCCCGGGTGCAGGCGGTCCTGCACGGGCACTCGGTCACGTCGGGCGTACCGAACCAGGACTACTACGTGTCGAGCGCGCTGATCGAACCGGCCGAAGGTCATGCGCAGTACACGGAGAGCCTGGTCCGCCTGCCGACCTTGCCGATGTTCCTCGAGCCTCCGGCTCTGCCGCCGACGCCGCGCTCGCGTGCCGAACTTGGCCTGCCTGCGGACGGCACGCTGTACCTGTGTCCGATGAAGCTGCAGAAGGTACATCCGGCCATGGATGCGGCCGTAGCGCAGATCCTGACGCGCGATCCGCAGGCACAGGTTGTCTTCATCGAAGATCACGCGAACGCTGCGTGGCACGCCCTGCTGCGAGGCCGCCTCGACGCCGCCGCCGGGCCGCACCGCGAGCGCGTGCATTTCATACCCTGGCGCACGCGCCTCGCCGAGTTCATCGAGCTGATTCTGGCGGCGGACCTGGTGCTCGATTCCTTCCATCACGGCGGCGCCACCACGGCCCATCTGTGCCTCGCCTGCGGCAAACCCATGGTGACCTGGGTCACGGATACCAGCCGTTCGCGGTTCCTCGCGGCGTACTACGGCATGCTCGAAGTCGACGACTGCATGGCCGGCTCGCCCGAGCACTACGTCGACATCGCCCTGTCCCTGGGCACCGACACGGCACACCGCGAGGCGACGGCACGGCGCATCCGTGACGGGCGCACCAGGCTCTATCGCAACGAAGCGGTGTTCGCCGCCTATCGCGTTTTCTTCCAGTCGGTGGCCAGTACCGATCGTGTCGCGACGCCATTGCGCGCCCCCTATCGCGCGCTGCGCACGGTCGAATCATGGTGCGTCGCGCATCATCTGAGCCGCACCATCGTCGAATCCGAGCAGGCACTGGAAATTCCGGTGACGCACGTCTTCGATCGGCCGTGGTCCGCGGAACGCACGCCGGCGCGCATCGCTCCGGTCGCGCTCTCCGAATTGCGCGACGTCGACGTCGTCGGGCGCGAAGCCCTCTTGCTGCCGACCGACGGGCGCAGCGTGATCTACGATCTCCCGCTGCTGTATCCGGAAGACCGGGTCGAGGTTACCAGCATGCTGGTGACCCACCGCGCCGGTGACGACGTGCTGGTGCGACATCTGCCGCCGGCCGGCACCGGGATCGAGTGCGGCATCTTCCTGTGCGGTCCCGCGACCGGCAACTACTACCACTGGCTCTTCGAGCAATTGCCCAAGCTGCGCCTGCTGGACGAAGCGCCGCAATACGACGACTGGCCGCTGCTGGTGGATGCAGGACATCATCCCAACCTGCTGGCGGCGTTGGGGCGGGTGAATCTCGCGCGCCGCCCCGTGATCGAGATCGAACCCGGTGCGCGACACCGCGTGCAGCGCCTGCTCGTGCCCGAAGCGGGTGTGCGCATGCCGGTGGATTTTCGAGCGGGCGCCACGGTGTACGCCGACGACATCTTGTTCGCACCACGCGCGCTTGCGTACCTGCGACGGCGCTTTCTCCCTGCAGAAGCGGGCCGACCCGGTTGCCGCCGTCTTTACTTGCGGCGCGGGCCGGCCGGCTATCGCCGGTTGCTGAACGAACAGGTGGTGCAAGCCGAGTTCGTGGCGCGCGGCTTCGAGGTGGTCGAGCCGGGCGGGTTGAGCCTCGACGAACAGATCGCCCTGTTCTCCGAGGCCGCAATCATCGCCGGGCCAACCGGCGCCGGCATGGCGAACATGGTGTTCGCCCCGGCGCAGTGCCGCGTGCTGGTGCTGTATTACGACAGCGTCCCTTACTTCTACTTCTCGACCCTCGCGGCCACGCTCCAGCAGAACCTGATGTACTTGCTGGGCGAACCCGAGTCGGGTTCGAACGCCAATCTCTACCAGCGCGATTTCACCATCGACCCGGCACGCATCGGACCGGCGCTGGACGCGTTGGGGGCACTGCCGCCGGCAGTACCGGTCAACGTATCCGGCACTGCCGAAGAGGAAAGATCCACGGCGATTGCAGCCATCGCGGCACCCGCGCGCTACGGCTTCCTCATGCACATCCCGGAGCTCTTCAACCACTATCGCGCAATCTGGCGACGCCTGCCGACCGGCAGCTTCGAAGTGGTCAACGCCGGTACCGGTGAGGATGGGGCAGAGATCGCGGCACTCGCGCACATGGAAGGCGTGAGCTGTGCCGATGTCGCGCAGGTGGAAGCAGCGAAGGCACGCTACGAAGTGCTGATCTCGAATCACCCGATTGATCCGAGCGGACCGATGCCGCTCATCCGACGCATCGGTCACGTCAACGTCCGGCTCATGTATTCGGTAGGCAAGGCCGGGTGGAACCTGCGCGAATGGAACCAGCTCTACGATCTCATCCTGTGCTTCGGTCCCTACCAGCGCGAAGCGCTCGCCGCAGTCACCGGAGCGACAATCGTCGAAGTGGGGTATCCGCGGTTCGACACGTTCTTCGAACTCGAGCCGCGCCGGCGCGTGCTGCTCGAGAGCTTGAACGGCGATCCGGGCAAGCGCACCGTGGTTTGGCTGCCTACCTGGAAGAACCTTTCGTCCGTTGGCTGGCACGACGCCGCGATGGCAGCCCTGGCCGACGAATACAACGTGTTCGTCAAGCTGCACCCGCTCATGTCGCAGCAGGAACCCGACAAGGTCGCGACGCTGCGCTCGCTCGGATTCACGCAGGTGATCGCGGACTCGTCTGACAACATTCCGCTCTATGTGGTGGCCGACTGGCTCGTGTGCGACTACGGCGGCCCCGCGTTCGGGGCGATCTACGCCGATCGCAATGTGCTGCTGCTGGATGTGCCCGAGGCGGAGGCGGATCCGATGCTTGGCGAGGCCTCGCCGGACCTGCTCATCCGCCAGGTGATCCCGCACATCGCGCCGGGCGCGGCGCAAGCGCTGCGCGCAATCCTGACCGATGCTGCGCTCTGGAACGAGCAGCGCCGAGTCCGCCGTGAGCTGCGCGCCGCTTTCTTCGCCCCGCACTTCGGTTACTCGGCGGCGGTGGCCGCGGAAGCGCTGCTGCATGCCGAGCGGCTGGTACCAGCAAACCGCAGCGGCGACGCACCGACATGGTGATCTGGATCGTCGGGCTGTCGGGCAGCGGCAAGACCACTCTCGGGCGAGCTCTCGTGCAACGCTGGCGCGCGGTCGCACCCAATACCGTGCTCGTGGACGGCGACGAGGTGAGACGCCTGTTCTCGCATGACCACGGCGACCATGCCTACACGCTGGAGGGCCGCCGTCTGAACGCCGAGCGCATCACCGCACTGTGCGGCTGGCTGGACGGGCAGGGGATCAACGTGGTGTGCTGCATCCTGTCGTTGTTCCCCGAGATGCGTGCGGACAACCGACGACGCTTCTCGCGCTACTTCGAGATCTATCTCAAGGCCTCGGTCGAAGCGCTCGCGGCGCGCGACACCAAGGGTCTGTACGGGCCGGCATTGCGGGGTGAACGAATGCACGTGGCAGGCGTCGATCTGCCGTTCCCGGAACCGGCGTCGCCGGACCTCGTCATCGACGCCGCCGGACCCCTGCCGGACTTCGAGGCGCTCGCCGACAAAGTGCTGCGCACCGCCGGGAGCCTTGCGTCGTGAGCACCGCGTACGACTACGCTGCGGGCGATCTGCTCGCTCGACCCCATACCTATTTCTACTCGACATTCGGCGGTGCGGCCCTGCTCGAGGCCTGGCGCGCTCAGCGGCTGGAGACGGCGCGGTGGTTCGATGCCACGGCCACCGCGCCGGAACCCGGCGCCGCGCCCGCCGATGGCGCGTGCCGGTTGTTCGCCGCCACCGCGGCACGGCTGGTGCCGGCCGAAAGTCACGAAGCGCTGCAGGTGGTGGCGCAACTGGTGCAGCGCTTCGAAGTCACCAAGCGTGTGTATGGGGCCTACGACGCCGCCCTGCGTCCGGTCGATCGCGAGGATTTCCGCGTGCTGGTGCGCTACGTGGCCTTCGGCGACCTGCTGGAGTGCGCCTATCGCGTATCGCGCCGACTGCCTTGCCTCAACGCACTGCTCAAGTTGAACGACATACTCGGCGCCCATCGCGAAGCGCTGCCGGCGCCGTGGCGCTCCGCCGCGGCCCGCTTGCAACGCGAGGAACTGCACCACGTGGCAGCGCTGGCCGAAGCGGCGGGAGTGGCCTGATGCTCGAACGAGCGCTCTTCCTCGCCGCCCGCACGACGCGCTCGCAGGCCTACGCGCAGGCCATGGCCGCCGCCGGTCTGCGACCGGGACATGTGCTGATCTGCGGGGAACCTGAGCAGTCTGCCGCCGCAGCGCTGCCGGGCGTATGGCCGACGGTGGCGGTCGCGCTGCCGGACCTGTCCGAACCGCTCGAGTCCACCTGCGGCGCAGCCCGCTGGCCTACCGAGGCCATTGCGCAGCGCGACGTGAACGATCGCGCCGTCACCGAGCGGCTCGCGGCCCTGCGGCCGTCTTGCGTCATCTACTCGGGCTTCGGCGGCCAGATCGTGGGGCCGGCCGCGCTGGGGCTCGGCATTCCTTTTCTGCACGCCCATTCGGGCTGGCTGCCGCGCTGGCGCGGCAGCACCACCGTCTACTACAGCATGCTGGAGGCCCGCGAGTGCGCAGCGTCGGTGCTGGTGCTCGACCCGCAGATCGATGCCGGGCCGGTGCTGGCGCGGCAGCGCTACCCGCTGCCGCCGAGAGGTCTCGACATCGACCGCCTATACGATGCGGCGATCCGCGCCGACCTGCTGTGCCGCGTACTGACCGGGATCCGGCAACTCGGCACGCTGCCAGAGGCGCTCGCCACCGAAGGCGAACCGTCGCAGACCTATTTCGTCATCCACCCCGTGCTGAAGCACCTGGCGCTGCTCGCATTGCCGGAGCCGTCCGGTGCGCATGCCGTGGGGCAGGGAGGATCATGAGTCGCCGCGATGCATTGCTCGACATGCTGCGGGCGATCGTGAATCGCTACCCGCGCGCTGGGTCGGAGTCGCAGGAACGCCTGAGAGCCCATCTCGAAACGCTGGGACGCGATCTTGGTGGCGCGGGCGGAACAGCGCTCGACACGGCCTGGGACGCCTTCTGCCGGGAAGCCTTTGGTCACCCCTGCTGGGTCGCCTTTCTGCTGCCGGAATCGTGCGCCGCGCTGCCGGATCTGCTGCCGACGCTGGCGCGCCTCGCGAATCGCTGGGCGGCGCCGCAGGGACTCCACGGCGCTTTCGATACGACGTTCGAAGAATGGATCGCAGCGCAGTCCGACATCCGATCGACCGGATCGCTCGGCGAACTCCTGCTGCGAGAGCTGGCAAGCGCCGATCCAGGATCGACCCACTTCCTGTTCCTGAGCCGCTACTACACGTTCCTCGATCTGCTGGGCGCGGTCATGCTCAGACCGGCTGCGCTGCCGTTGCTGCGGCGAGTCTTCACGCAATTGCACCTGCAGCACTCGCAATGGTCCCACAGCTATTGCCAGGGTTACGTTTACCAGGGCTGGGAACGCATCGGCATCGCCGGGATCAAGCCCACCGAACAACGCCTCGCGCTGTATGACATCGATAACCTGCTCGGCACCGGCCGCCGCATCCTCGACGTGGGGAGCAATTGCGGTTTCCTCGCGCTCGAGCTGGCACGATGCGGCCATCGCGTCGACGGCATCGAACTCAATCCGTGGCTGGTCGGCATCGCGAACGAAGTGCGCGGCGCGCTCGATCTCACCCAGGCGCATTTTTTCGTGGAGGATTTCCAGAGCTTCCTGCCGGCGGAACCCTACGATGCCGTGTTCTGCCTCGCCAATCACGCGACCATCGACGGCCATTCGGGGCTCGACTTCGAGCACTTCACGGCAAAGCTGTTCGCGCTGCTGAAGCCCGGCGGGCTGCTGTTCTTCGAGAGCCACAACGTCTTCGGACCCGGTGCCGGCGGTCCTGGCGACGACGGGGACCTCGACCGCAAGCTGGCGCTCGCCGGACGCTATTTCGAAACGTTGCGACATCGCATGACACCGGCCTTCGTACCGTTCCACGACGTCGACAAGCTGTTCGTCATCCTGCGACGACGCGAACGACCCGTGATCACGGCGACAGCACCTTTCGATCTTGCCGAGGCGCGGCAGCACTACGCTTATGACCGCTGAGCGCAAGGCGCGGAAGCCGCGCACGCCGCTGCAGTTCGGTACCAAGGCCGAGACGCTGCAACGGGTCGCACCGCACTTGCGATCAGCGCGTGTGCTCGACCTCATCCACTTCACGGTCGAGCAATGGCGGCGCGATCGTCGCCGCTGCCTGCAGCGGATCGCCGGTCGCCTCGGTCACACGGCACTCGCCGTGCGCTCCAGCGCGCTCGCCGAGGACGGTGCGCAGCGGTCCCTCGCCGGCGCCTTCGAGAGCGTCCTGGGTGTGCCGGGGGGCGACGAAGCCACCGTCGGCACTGCCGTCGATCGGGTCATCGCCTCTCTCACCGGCGATCCCCGCGACCAGATCCTGGTGCAACCGATGCTCGCCGATGTCGCCGTGAGCGGTGTCATCCTCACCCACGACCTGGTCCATGGTGCCCCGTACTACGTCATCAACTTCGACGACGAAACCGGCCGCACCGACGCAGTGACGGCAGGACGGGGCGTACACAAGGCACTGCGCGTCTATCGCCACGCAGTGCCCGAATTCATTCAGTCGCCGCGCGTAGCGCGATTCCTGGCACTCGCGCGCGAACTGGAGCGCCTGTGCGGCGAGGTACCGCTGGACATCGAATTCGCCCTCACGCGCGACGGCACGCTGGTACTCCTGCAGGTTCGGCGCATCGCCTCCACCCGGACCTGGCATCCGGTAACGGAGCGCCGCGTGGCGCGCCAACTGGTCTTCGTCGAGAATTTCGTGCGCGAATGCAGTGCGCCTCGACCCGGGCTCTACGGCCAGCGGACCATACTCGCCGTCATGCCCGATTGGAATCCGGCCGAGATCATCGGCACCACGCCGCGCCCGCTGGCGGCGTCGCTCTATCGCGAACTGGTGACGCGCGACGTCTGGCGCGAGGCGCGTGCCGCGATGGGTTACCGGCGCCTGCCGCCGGAAGAGTTGATGGTGGTGGTCAACAGCCACCCGTATGTGGACGTGCGGGCGAGCTTCAATTCCTTCCTGCCAGAGGGCATCGATCCGGCTACGGGCGAGGCGCTGGTGAATGCGTGGCTCGATCGCCTCGATGCACAGCCCGAACTGCACGACAAGGTCGAGTTCGAGATCGCGCACACCTGCCTCGACTTCGATTTCGACCGCAGCTTCCGCCAGCGCTACGCCGGCTTGTTGCGGCCCCGGGCACGCAGCGACTACCAGGCCCGCCTCACGCAGCTCACCCGGGGGTTCCTCCATGAGAGCGATCGTGGATCGCTGGCCACTGCCGAACACCTGGTGGCGGGGCTGGAATCCGTCGCCGGCGCGCCCGTCGACACCGGCCGGACCCCCGAGGCCTTCGAGGCATTGAGGCGGGCGGTGCGCCTGGTACGCGAAGGGGCGCGCAGCGGCACGTTCGCATTCGCCGTCATCGCGCGGCATGCGTTCGTCGCCGAAGCGCTGGTGCGGTCGGCACAGCGGCGCGGCGCACTGGCACCCGAGCGGGTGTCCGCCTTTCGCCGCGCCGTCGTCACGGTCACGAGCGGCATGCTGCGCGATCATGCCGCCGTGTGTGCCGGCCAGGCACCACGCACCGCATTCCTGGGCCGCTACGGCCACCTGCGCCCGGGCACCTACGACATCACCTCGCCGCGCTACGATGCGCGCGACGATCTCTTCTCGGCGGCACTGCCGCTCGCCGCCCATGCACCCGCGGAGCGCTTCGTGTTGCGCCCCCGGGAACGGCGCGATCTCGGTGCGCTGCTCGCCGAGACCGGATTCGACGGCATCACGCCCGCGGGGCTGCTCGTCTACGCGCAACGCGCCATCGCCGGCCGCGAACACGCGAAGTTCGTGTTCACCCGGTGCCTGTCCGATGCGCTCGAAGCGCTGGCGAACTGGGGTGAAGCCCAGGGTCTCAGCCGCGACGACCTGTCGTTCGTCGACTGGGCTGCGCTGGAGCGCACCTGCACCGACCCGGTCATCGACTACGCCGACCGGCATTTCCTGGCGCTGGCGGAGGAAGGACGGCAACGCCACCGGGAAGCGCACGCGTTCCGGCTGAGCCACATCGTGCGCGACGTGCGCGACATCTACGTCGCGACGATCCATCGCAGCGAGCCGAACTTCGTCGGCACCGGCCACGCGAACGGCCCGGTCGTGGCGCTCGACGCCCATAGCGGCGGCGGCGTGAACCTGTTCGGCTGCATCGTGTGCATCGAGAATGCCGATCCCGGTTTCGACTGGGTGTTCACGCGTGGCATCCAGGCCCTGGTGACCAAGTTCGGCGGAGCCAACTCGCACATGGCGATCCGGTGTGCCGAACTGGGTCTGCCGGCCGCGATCGGCTGCGGCGAACAGACCTATGCGCGCCTGCTGTCCTCGGGCATGGCCGAACTCAACGCCGCAGCCCGCGTGCTTCGTCCTACGCGCGAACTGGTAGCCGCATGAACCCGCCGCTTCGCATCGGCGTGACCATGCGCGAGATGCGCAATCCAGGTACCGGCGAGTTGCGCGACGCCCTGGCGGCCTCGTGGGGCGAGTTCCTCGCCTGGGCGCTGCCGGAAGGCGTGTGGATACCCTTGCCCAACGGTGCGGAGGGCGCCGCGCAGGGGTTTGCAACGTTCGGCTTGAACGCCCTGATCCTGACCGGCGGCGAAGACATCGGCTCGAGCCCGCGCCGCGACCAGACCGAGCGCGCGCTGCTGGACGCGTGCCGGCGCCGGGATCTGCCGGTATTCGGCGTCTGTCGCGGCGCCCAGCTCATGTGGGACACGCTCGGGGGCACGCTGGTACCGGTGGAAGGCCACGTCGCGCAGCGCCACGCACTGACGCGTCCGGGCGGCACCTCCCTTGGTGCTCCCGACGTGAACTCCTACCACCACTGGGGTTTGCCGAGCGCGGCGGTTCCGTCAGGCATCGCACCACTCGCCTACGCTCCGGACACGAGCGTCGAAGCGTTCGTCTGCCCGGCGCGACGCTGGACGGCGGTGATGTGGCACCCGGAACGGGAGTCTCCCTTCCACGCGGACGACCGTCGGTTGCTGCGCGATGCGTTCGGGCTCGAAGCGCGCGAGGCAGGCGCATGACGGCGACCAGCGCCATCATCCTGGCCGCCGGCCGCGGCTCGCGGTTGGGCGAGATCACCCGCGACAAGCCGAAGTGCCTGACGCCGCTGGCGGGCCGACCGCTGCTGGAGTGGCAACTCGAGGCGCTGCGGGCGGCGGGGATCCAACGCATTGCAATCGTGACCGGCTACCGTGCGGACTTGCTGCAATCCTTCGCTGCCACGTGCTTTCACAACCCGCGTTGGGCCGACACGAACATGGTCGCCTCACTCGCGTGCGCCGCTGAGTGGATGGAGGCCGGCACGACCATCGTTTCCTACTCGGACATCGTGTACGGTCCGGACATCGTGCAACGACTTCTGACGGCACAGGACGATGTCACCATCACCTATGATCGCTGCTGGCTGCCGTTGTGGCAGCTCCGGTTCGGCGACCCGCTGCGCGATGCGGAGACGTTTCTCGAGGAACAAGGTCGGCTGCTCGCCATCGGCGAGCGCCCGCAGAGTCTCGATCAGGTGCAGGGACAGTACATGGGTTTGATCCGCTTCACGCCCGTCGGTTGGCGCCGTGCCGTGACGGCCTGGCAGGAACAACCGCCGGAACTTCGCGATCGCCTGGACATGACGAGCCTGCTGCGCCTGATGCTCGATCGTGACGAGCGCGTCGGCGCGCTGGCCATCGAAGGCGGCTGGTGCGAAGTGGATTCGGTCGAAGATCTCGCGCGCTACGAACAAGCCCTGGCGGCGGCACGTCCCTGGACCCACGACTGGCGCCAGGTGGGAGGACCACATGGCGGTTGAACGCCGGCGCGTGGCCGTCTGCGGGAAGGGCGCGATCGCCTGCAATGCCCTCGGATACCTCGCGGATGTGTTGCCGTTGCTCACCGAGCCGTGGGAGCTCGCGGTGGTCCCGGTGCGAAGCGACCCCGGGGTCGATCGCTGGGAGCCGTCGTTGCGCGCGCAGAGCGAACGGTCGGGTGTACCCGTCGTCGACAGCGTGGAGGCACTGGCGCTGGGCACGCGCGATGTCCTCTTCAGCCTCCAGTACGACCGCATCATCCGGCCCGCACAGCTCGGCGGCGCGCGCGCCTACAACCTGCATTTCTCGCCGCTGCCGCGCTACCGCGGCTGCTATCCAAGCATGTGGCCGCTGCGCAACGGCGAGGCTGCGAGCGGCGTCACGCTGCACGTGCTCGAGGCTGGCATCGACGATGGCGACATCATCGATCAGCAGCACTTCGCGGTCCCGCCCTTCACGACCGCGTTCGACCTCTACGGCCTGTATCACGCTCACGGCTACGAGGTGTTCAAGCGCAACCTTCCGGACGTCCTGGCAGGGCGCGAACGGCGGCAACCGCAGGATGCGAACGCGGCCACCTACTACGATCGCAAATCGATCGATTTCACCGCCATCGACATCGTCGACTGGCGCGCCATGACCGCGGATCACTGCGTTGATCTCATCCGCTCGCTGATCTTCGAACCGTTCCAGCTGCCGCGGCTCGCGGGCCGCCGCATCGTCGCCGCCGAGCACGTGGTGGGGGACTGGCCCGGCGCGCTGCACGGCGGCGACCGGATCGGCACCCGCAGCGCCTTGCTCGCCTGTCGCGACGGACTGGTGCGCGTGCGCTTCAAGGACGAGTCCGCACTTCCGTAATAGCTGCCACCAGGAGAAATCGCCCATGGGCCTCGAGCTGTGCCGGTTCATCGAACTACCGATCATCCACGATCCGCGGGGCAATCTGACCTTCGCCGAAAGCGGCCGCCACATCCCGTTCGACATCAAGCGCGTCTACTACCTGTACGACGTCCCCGGCGGCGCGACCCGGGCGGGCCACGGCCACAAGGCGCTGCACCAGCTCGTCATCGCCATGTCCGGCAGTTTCGACATCGTGCTCGACGACGGTTCGCGCACCCGGCGCTATCACCTGAACCGGTCGTACTACGGGCTCTACATCGCGCCGATGATGTGGCGCGAGATCGACAACTTCTCCTCCGGATCGGTGTGCATGGTGCTCGCGTCGGAGTTCTACGACGAGGCCGACTATTTCCGCGAGTACGCGGATTTCAAGGCGGCCACCGAGGCAGCAGCGGCCAAGCGAGCGTGAGCGCACGCCCGACATCGTTGCCGCGCGCCGGCGTCCCCTTCCTGGACGTGGAGGGACTGCACGCCACCATCCGGTCGGAACTCGATGTCGCCTGGCAGCGTGTACTGGCCGGCGGGCAGTTCATCATGGGTGCCGAGCTGGCCGCATTCGAAGAGGAGTTCGCGCGCTATTGCGAAGTGCAGCACTGCATCGGCGTGGGCAATGGTCTGGATGCGCTGACGCTGATCCTGCGGGCGCTGGACATCGGGCCCGGCGACGAGGTGATCGTCCCTTCGATGACATTCATCGCCACCTGGTTGGCTGTGTCGGAAGCCGGTGCGGTGCCGGTGCCGGTGGAGCCGGTCGAGGGCGGTTTCAATATCGACCCGCGCGGGGTCGAGGCGCGCATCACGCCGCGAACCCGCGCCATCATGCCGGTACACCTGTACGGACAGCCCGCAGACATGGTGGCACTCGCCGCCGTCGCGAAACGCCATGGGCTCGCGCTGATCGAGGACGCCGCGCAAGCCCACGGTGCACGCCACGGTGGCCGGCGCGTCGGCAGCCTGGGCACGGCAGCGGGGTTCAGCTTCTATCCAGGCAAGAACCTGGGGGCGCTCGGTGATGGTGGGGCTGTCGTCACTTCCGACCGTGCTCTCGCGGAACGGGTCCGGCGGCTGCGCAACTACGGATCGTCGCGCAAGTACGTGCACGAAGAGCAGGGCGTCAACAGTCGCCTCGACGAGCTGCAGGCGGCGCTGCTGCGCGTCAAGCTGCGCCATCTTGACGAGTGGAACGCCGCGCGCCGGCGCGCTGTGGCCCGTTACCGGTCTGCACTGTCGGGCTCCAGCGTCATCGTGCCGGCAGATGCACCGTCGGCAGAGTCGGTATGGCACCTTTTCGTAGCCCGATCGAGCAAGCGCGATGCCCTGCAGGCCCACCTGGCCAGCCACGGCGTCCAGAGCGTGATCCACTACCCGGTGCCGCCGCACCTGCAGGGCGCCTACCGCCAGTGCGGCTGGGCGCAGGGCAGCCTGCCGCGTACCGAACGCCTGTCGGCGGAAGTGTTGAGCCTGCCCATGGGTCCGACCCTCGCAGCAGCGCAGATCGAGGCGGTCGCGGCGGCCGTTTTGTCGTTCGTTGACGACCGGCCCGCGGACCGCCCGGCGAGGTAACGAATCGCAGCGGTTTCGGGGGCTAAAGTTTTCTCGACAACCGCCGTATTGAATCCGCTACGCCCCGCGTGCAACGCGCGGATCGATGGTCCTGTCCGTAGCGCCATTCCCCTGAGAAGCCCGCCACCAGACTCAAGATTTCGGGGTTTGTGCCGTAAATCGCGGTGACAGCGGTTTGAAAGGCCTTAAGTGGCGAGGGTAACCAAAGTCGAGCAATGTTCTTCGTTTCCGAACTTTGACTTCTCTCGAAAGGGCTTTACATGACTCAGATCATCAACACCAACATCCCGTCGCTGAATGCTCAGCGCAACCTGACGCAATCGCAAGGCGCGCTTGCTACCGCCCTGCAGCGTCTGTCCTCCGGTCTTCGCATCAACTCCGCCCGCGACGACGCGGCCGGTCTCGCGATCTCCGAGCGACTGACCACTCAGATCCGCGGCCTTGACCAGGCCCGCCGCAACGCCAATGACGGCGTCTCGCTTGCGCAGACGGCCGAAGGCGCGCTCACCCAGACCGGCGAAATCCTGCAGCGTATCCGTGAGTTGTCGATCCAGTCCGCGAACGCGACGAACTCGGCAACCGACCGCAAGGCGCTGAACGACGAAGTGAACCAGTTGATCCAGGAAGTGAACCGCGTCGCCAACACGACCACGTTCAACGGCCTCAAGATCCTCGACGGCACCTACCAGGGCCAGCAGTTCCAGGTGGGCGCCAACGCGAACGAGACGATCGGTGTGTCGGTCCAGGGCGCCACCGCCAACGACCTCAAGAACAACACGATCGCGCTCCAGTCGGCCACCGACAACGACGGTCTCGGTACCGTGACCGCTGCTGCCAACACGGCCGCCGCGGGCAACGGGGTCGGCGCGCAAACGCTGACGATCGCCGGCGCTTCGGGCTCCTCGACGGTCTCCGTGTCCGCGAACGATCAAGCGTCGACGATCGCCGCTTCGATCAACGCCATCGTCGGCAGCACCGGTGTCGCGGCCAAGGCCACGACCTCGGCCACCATCGGCACGCTGTCGGCTTCGGGTACGCTCAGCTTCACCATCAACGGCGGCGGTACCGCAACCGCCATCTCCGCGCAGGTCACGACGAGCGATCTGACGGCACTCGCCGCGGCGATCAACGACGTGAGCGGCAAGACCGGTGTGACGGCGACGCTGTCGGCCGACAAGACCTCGGTTGTCGTGAAGCAGGCGGAAGGCAAGGACGTCACGATCGAGGGCTTCACCAACTCCGCCGGCGGCACCATCCAGGTGGATGGCTCGGCCACGGCGGCGACCAACGAAGCGCTGACCAGCGGCGGCAACGACAGCACCCGTATCGGGGGTGAGGTCACGCTGAACGCCGACCAGGGCTTCACGGCGGTGTCGAGCGCTGGTACCGACGTCATTGTCGCCGGCACGACCACGACCGCGTCGACTGCCTCGTTGCTGTCGTCGGTGGACATCTCGACGGTTGCTGGCGCCAACAGTGCGATCGACATCATCGACGCGTCGCTCGCTCAGGTAAGCCGCATGCGCGCCAGCCTGGGTGCCATTCAGAACCGCTTCATCAACACCATCGCCAACCTCCAGACCACATCGGAGAACCTCAGTGCCTCGCGCAGCCGGGTCCGTGACGCGGACTTCGCAGCCGAGACTGCAGCACTCACGCGGGCGCAGATCCTGCAGCAGGCCGGCACTGCCGTCCTGGCGCAGGCGAACGCGATCCCGAACAACGTGCTGTCGCTGCTTCGTTAATTGGGTCTCACCCGGCCGGGCTAGCCCCGGCCGGGGTCTCCTGACCGCGAACTGAGGATACGAACATGTTGCTCTCAGCACTGCAACGTGTGGCCACGACGGCGAACGCACCGGCCGAAACCGGTACGCCTGTCGCCCGCCAGGCATCACCGCCGGATACCGCCGCTCCGCCACGCGCGGCACCCGAGGTACCGACGTCCCAGGTCTCCGAACCGAAACGCGCAGATGTGGAAGCGGCCGTAGCCGCGGCGCGCGAGCAGGTGCGATCGACCAGCTCCAACCTGCAATTCAGCATCGACGAGGAATCCGGCAAGACCGTGGTCCGCGTGCTGGATGGCGCCACCAACGAGGTGATCCGCCAGTTCCCCTCGGAAGAGATGCTCGCCATCGCCCGCAACCTGGGCCGACTGGAAGGCATGCTCCTCGACAAGAAGGCATAGTTTTCAGGAGTTTGAAGGGTAGCCGCACGGGCTGCGAAGTTCCTCAAGGAGCGCTTCGGGCCTGCCGATAACGTCGGGAGAATCAGCTCCATCCAGACGTAAGCCATGGCCATTTCATCCCCCGGTATCGGCTCCAACCTCGACATCAACTCGATCGTCACGCAGTTGATGTCCATCGAGCGTCAGCCATTGCTGGCCCTCGACACCAAGGAAGCGAGCTTCCAGGCGCAGTTGTCGGCCTACGGCAACCTGAAGGGCACCCTGTCGGCGTTCCAGACGTCGGTGGCAGCGCTCAACAGCGTTTCGCGCTTCCAGGCGCGGACGGTGACCAGCTCGGACATGGGTATCGCCACCGCGACCGCCACGTCCATCGCCAGTGTCGGCAGCTTCTCCCTCAACGTCTCGCAGCTCGCGCAGAGCCAAGCTGTGGTTGCTGCGGGCCAGGCGAGCGTATCCGCCGCCATCGGGGCAGGCGCCAGCACCACGATCAGCTTCCAGTTCGGGACCATCACCGGCGGCACGCTGACCAACGGGGTATACACCGGCGCGACCTTCACCCAGGACGGCACCCAGGCGAGCGGCTCGGTGACGATCAGCGCCGAGAACAACTCGCTGGCCGGCATCAAGGACGCGATCAACAACGCGAATGTCGGCGTGACGGCGAGCATCGTCGGTGACGGCAGTGCGACGCCATACCGGCTGGTGCTCCAGTCGGCTTCGACCGGCGCCAACGTCAGCATGAAGGTCTCGGTGACCGGCGAAGCCGCCATCTCGAACCTGCTGTCATACGACCCGGCCGGTACCCAGAACCTGACCCAGACGCTGGCGGCCCAGGACGCCGCCTTCACCGTGAACGGTCTCGCTCTCACGAGCCGGACGAACACCGTATCGACGGCGCTGCAAGGGGTCAATCTGACGCTCGCCAAGGTGGGCACCAGCACGCTGACCGTTGCCCGGGACACGGCGTCGATCCAGACCGCCGTAGCCGCCATGGTGAAGGCCTACAACGACGTCGACGCCACCCTCGACCAGCTTGCGAGCTTCAACGCCGAAACCCGGCAAGCGGGGCCGCTCAATGGCGATTTCGCGGTCCGCAGCATCCAGGCACAGCTGCGCGGCGTCCTGGGTGACAGCCTCGGCGCCGGCCTGGCCATTTCGAACCTCTCGCAGCTCGGCATCAGCTTCCAGCGCGACGGCAGCCTCGCTCTCGACACGGCCAAGCTCCAGACGGCCATGGCCGGCACCGCGGCCGACGACCTCGCGGGCGCGTTCACGGCGACCGGCAAGACGACCGACAGCCTGGTGAGTTTCCTGGGCGCGACGGCCAACAGCACACCGGGCCGCTACGCGCTCAACGTGAGCGCTCTCGCCACCCAGGGCAACGTGGTTGGGTCTGCCGCGGCGAACCTGACGATCACCCAGGGCAGCAACGACTCGCTCGCTGTGAACGTGAACGGCGTGGTCACGACCGTGACGATCGCCGCCGGAACGTATACGGCTGCGGCGCTCGCGACTGCGGTGCAGTCGGGCATCAACGGTTCGACGGATATCCAGGCGGCCGGAGCAACCGTTGCGGTGACCGAATCGGCTGGGGTCCTGACGATCACGTCGAACCGCTACGGCAGCGCCTCGCAGGTCTCGGCCACCGGCAATGCTGCAGCGGGCCTGCTGGGCGGTGCTCCGGTCACGACCATCGGTGTGGACGTCGCCGGCACCATCAACGGCGTGCCCGCCACGGGCAACGGCCAGGTGCTGAGCGGCCCGACCGGCAGCAGCCTCGCCGGGATCCGGCTCGAGGTGATTGGCGGAGCCACGGGCGACCGCGGCACCGTGACCGTCGTACGCGGGTTCGCCTCGCGCCTTGACGCGCTGCTCACCAACATCCTGTCCACGACCGGCGTAATCACCAGCCGCACCGAGGGCATCAACCGATCGATCGATGATCTGGGGGATCGTCGCACCGCCCTGAACCGGCGGTTGACCGACGTCGAGGCCCGCTACCGGGCCCAGTTCACCGCACTCGACACCATGATGAGCAGCATGCTCGCGACCAGCAACTTCCTCACGCAACAGCTGGGCGCACTCAACAACACCCGGGATTCATGAAGGGACGGGACAGCGCAGCCAGCGCCGACCGAACGAGGAGAACAGTGATGAACGCAACCATAGATCGCGCCGCCAGCTCGTATGCCAAAGTGGACGTCGAGGTCGGGGTCCTGGGTGCCAGCCCGGAAGCGCTGGTCGTGATGCTCTACGACGGCGCGATCAAGGCGATCGGAATCGCCCGCAGCGAGATGCTGCGCAAGGACTACGCCGCCAAGGGGGCGCAGCTGTCGAAGGCCATCGGCATCATCGAGGAGGGGCTGCTCGCAGCACTCGACCCCGTGGCCGGCGGCGAGATCGCCGCCAATCTGCAGGCGCTGTACGAATACATGACGCGGCAGCTCATGCTCGCGAACCTCCACAACAGCGTGGAGATCCTGGACGAAGTAACGCGCCTGCTGCGCGAGCTGAAGGGGGCGTGGGAGTCGCTGATCACTATGCAGGCGAGCCGATCGGCTGCCGTCGACGCCCCGGCGGCCCAGGCGAGTCAAGCGCCGGCGCCGCGTTCCTCGGCGAGCTACGGCAAGGCCTGATCCCCGGTGGAAGCCGCTGAGGTGGTCTCCGTCTGGATCGAGGTGCTTGCGCTCACCGAGCGCATGCTCGATTGCGCTCGCAAGAGCGACTGGGACGACCTGGTGCGCCTCGAGCAGGAGCGGGCCCGCCTGATCGAGGTGGCCCGTCAGGAGGAGGCCGATCCGGTGAAGGCGCGGCAACACCGCGATCGCAAGCGCGAGCTGATACAGACGATCATGACCCGCGATGACGAGATCCGCCTGCTCACCCAGGACTGGATGCGCGAGCTGCGCGAGATCCTCGCCAGCGTCAACACCGAACAGCGCCTCAACAAGACCTATTCGCAGCCCTAGGAGTGCGAGGGCCGCATGGACTTCGGGAGTCACGGATTGACGCCGTCGGCGCCCGCCAGCAAACTTTCCGCCGCTGCGAATCCCGTGGAGCGGCATGGAACCCTTCGTCATTTCCTGGCGCGAGCTGTTGATCGGCCTGATCGCCGTGCTCGGCATATATGTCGCCGAATTGCTCCTGCTGCTGCGCCTGGGCAACCGCAAGGGCTTGAAATTGTGGCGCCGCGGCGCGGATGCCCACGTGGAGCACTACGCCGTCGCCGCCTTGAAGTCCGAGCTGGCGGGCCTGCGCCAGCAGGTGGGAGCGCTGCGTGCCGAAGTGGACCGGCTGACCACCGCAGCGAACCCGCCGCAGGCGCCTACCCCCTACGGCAAGGCCATCGACCTCGCCCGGCACGGCCGTGCGGCGGCCGACGTGGCGTCGAACACGGGAATCTCTCGCGGCGAGGCCGATTTGATCGTCGCTCTGTACCGACGACGCTGATGGCGGCGCCGGCAGCTCCGGCGGCTCGTTGATGGTCGACGTCGCGCTCCAGGCGCGAATCCTGTCGATGCTGCGCGATGGCCGCGCAGCGTTGATCGAGGCGGCACCCGACCGACCAACCAGCCCGGCACCCCAGTGGCGAGCCGGGCAGACGCTCGAAGCCCGGGTCGAGACCAAGCTGGCCGACGGGCGGTCCCTGATCGACGTGGAGGGCACGCTGTTCCAGGTGCGGCTGCCGGAACGCCAGGACACCCAGGTGGGGCAACGCATGCAGCTCACGGTCATCCGGCCGGGTCCTGCGCCCACGCTGATGCTGGGCACGCCGGCAGCGGAAGCACTTGGAAACACTTCGAGCCGGGTGAGCCTCAGTACGCTCGCAAGCCAGGTCGCGACGATGTTGAGCGCTGGCACCACCAGCACGGACAACGCGCCTGCTCGCGGTGCGGCCCCGACACCGCTGCTGCCGATCCTTTCCGCCCCACCTGCCACTGGCGCCGCGCTGGCAGCGCCGCTGCGGCAGGCCCTCGAAACCAGCGGCCTGTTCTATGAATCGCATCAAGCCGAGTGGGTAGGGGGCAAGCGCGAGCTGGAAGCCTTGCGCCAGGAACCTCAGGCCCGGATCGCTCGGGAAGAGCAGGGCAAGGGAGCGCCGGACAAGACGGATGGGGCGCGGCCGATGGGGCGCCAGGACGACGAGGCGGTAACCGCCACCCGCTCGACGCCGGTACCGGCCTTGCGGTCGGACTCAGGGACAGCCGCAGCACCGACCGCACCACTCCCTCCTGCCGTGGCCGGCATCGTCGACCGACAACTGGACGCGATCGCGAACCAGCAGATCGTGTGGCAAGGTCAGGTGTGGCCCGGGCAAGCCATGGACTGGCGGGTGGAGGAGCAAGCGGCGCGCCCCGGGGAAGAGGAGGGTGGTGCCCGCTGGCGGACCGAGCTGCGGCTGCAGCTCCCGGTGCTGGGGGCCATGACTGCCCGACTGGATCTCAATGGGGAGCACCTCGCCATCGCGATCGACGCAAGCGGTGGCCCGGTCAGTCTCACCACGATGCGCGCCGGTGAAAGCGACCTGCGCGCGATGCTCGAGGCGCGCGGCCTCGCGCTCGATACCTTCCGCGTGACGGACGATGCCGGCACCTGATCCGCAATCGGTCGCCGTTGCGCTCGCCTATGAATCGGCGGACGGCGCGCCGCGCGTCGTCGCCAAGGGCCGGGGCCTGCTCGCCCAGGCCATCATGGACAAGGCCCGCGAAGCCGGCGTGTTCGTGCACGAGTCACCCGAGCTGGTGGCGCTGCTGATGCAGGTGGACCTAGACTCGCGCATTCCACCGCAACTCTATGTCGCGGTGGCCGAGCTGCTGGCGTGGATCTATCGGCTCGAGCGCGGCGAGGAAGCGGCGCTCAAGCCTCCAACTGGTGGATGAGATCCGCCTCGAGCTTCACTACCCTGCGCTGATCCTGCAGCGCCTCTCCGCTCAGGAGAAACGTGTCCTCGGCGCGGGCTCCCAGCGTGTTGATCTTCGCGTTCTGCACGCTGATGCCATACTCGGCAAGTGTCCGGGCCACCCGGAACAGCAAGCCGGGACGATCGCCTGCGATCAGCGAGAGGTAATGGAACCGGCCGCGCTCGTCGGGCCGGATGATGACCTCGGGCGTGATCGGGAACGCCTTCAGTTGCCGTGACAAGCGACCGCGCGCGGGCGCATCGAGCGGAGCGTTCGCCATCAGCTTCTCGGTGAGCTCGTGCTCGATGTAGCTGATGAGATCGCGGTAGTGGGAGCGCGTGTCGCTCGGGTCCATCACCTGGAAGCTGTCCAGTGCCCAGCCGTGGCGCGTGGTATGCACTTTCGCCTCCACGATGCTGAAGCTGATCTTTTCGAAGAAGCTGCAGATCTGCGCGAACAGGTTGTTGCGGTCAGGGCAGTAGATCATCACCTGGAGCCCTTCGCCGATGGGTGACAGGCGCGCCTTCACCACCGGCACCTTGGTGTCCACGCGGTAGTTGAGCAGCCGCGTGTGCCACGCGACTTCCTGCGCATCGTGCTGCAGGAAATAGCTGTCGCTCAACTGGCTCCACAGCGGCATCTCGACACCTTCGGGCAGGGCGTATGCCCGCAGCTTAGCCAGCACCTCGTTCTTGGTGTGCTGCACCGAGCCCTCGATCGGTGCCGGCGAGCCGCCGAGGCAGCGCTGGGTCGCGCGGAACAGGTCCTCCAGCAGCTTCGCCTTCCAGGCGTTCCAGACCTTCGGGCTGGTGCCGCGAATGTCCGCGACCGTGAGCAGGTAGAGCGCCACCAGGCGCCGGTCGTTGCCGACGAGCTGGGCAAACTCGCGGACCACTTCCGGGTCGGAGAGATCGCGCTTCTGCGCGATGGACGACATGGTGAGGTGATACTGGACCAACCAGCCCACCAACTCCGTGTCCTCGGCCGACAGGCCATGCGCCTTGCAGAAGCGGATCGCGTCGTGCTTGCCCAGCTCCGAATGGTCGCCGCCGCGGCCCTTGGCGATGTCGTGGAAGAGGGCGGCCAGGTACAGGACTTCGCGCCGGTCGAATCCGCTCATCAACCGCGAGCACAGCGGGTATTCGTGCGCCATCTCGGGGATGGCGAACCGGCGCATGTTGCGTACGACCATCAGGATGTGCTCGTCCACCGTATAGACGTGGAACAGGTCGTGCTGCATGCGCCCGACGATGCGCCCGAACGCCGGCAGGTAAAGGCCGAGCAAGCCATGTTTGTTCAGGCGTCGCAACGTATGCGTAAGCCCCGCCGGTTCACGCAGGATCTCCATGAACAAAGCGCGGTTGCGAGGATCGTGACGGAACGCCGCGTTGACCTGGCGCCGTGCATGCCACAGCGCGCGCAGGGTCTTGGCACCCAGCCCCTTCACCTCGGGATGCCGCTGCCACAACAGGAACGTCTCCAGGATCGCATGCGGCTGGCGCTCGTACAGATCGGCCCGGCGCGCTTCGAGGAGCTGGTTGCGGACCTCGAAGCGCGACGTGAGCTCGAACGTACCAGTCTCGGGTGGCGGCAGGATGCGCGTGCGCAGGTTCGCAAGCACGATGGAACTCAACTGCAGCACCGCCTTGGCGGTCCGGTAGAAACGCTGCATGAGCTGCTCGCTCGCGCGGCGGGCAGGCGTGTCGACGAACCCCAGGTCGCGCGCCAGCCGACTCTGGTGGTCGAACAACAGGCGGTCTTCGCGGCGGTTGGCCATGAAGTGCAGGCGCACGCGCAGCGCCTGCAGGGTGCCTTCATGCCGTGCGAGCCGCGCGGCCTCCTGCTCGGTGATGATCCCGTGCTGGGTCAGATCGCGCCACGACTCGCCCAGGCCGCAGGCCCGCGTGATCCAGAGAATCACCTGCAGGTCGCGCAGGCCGCCCGGGTTTTCCTTGATGTTCGGCTCGAGGCTGTACGCGACGTCATTGAAGCGCTGGTGGCGCTGCTGCTGCTCGAGCAGCTTGGCTTCGCAGAAAGCCTTGTCGTCCATCGCGTCCGCGCACGCATTGCGAAAGCGCTCGAACAACTCGGTGTCGCCTCGGAGCAGGCGCGCTTCCAGCAAGTTGGTCTGCACCGAGACGTCCTGCTTGAGCTGTTCCACGCACTCCTCGATGGTGCGTGTGCTGTGGCCCACCTCCATGCCGATGTCCCACAGCGTGCCGACGAATTCCTCGATCTGGCGATTGCCCTCACCAGCCGGTGGGGCCGGCAGCAACACCAGGATATCGACGTCGGAGTAGGGGAACATCAGCCCCCGGCCATAACCGCCGACGGCGATCAGCGCCAGGGCGTCTGGCATCGCGAGCGTGTTCCATATGTCCGCGAGCACCTGATCGGTCAGCTCGCGCTGATGCACGAGCACCGCGTGGGGATGCCCACGCTCGAGGAACTGTTGCTGGAGCCGGTCGCGACCGTCTTTCAACTCCTGCTTCCAGCGCGCTCGCGCCTCGGCGGGGCGGCGGACCGGCGCGTCCGCGACTTCCATGGATCGATCGGCCCTAGAGCTGCGGCGGCTGGGGCGCGCCGGCAGAGAGCGTCAGGACTTCGAAGCCTTCGGGGGTCACGAGCACCGTGTGTTCCCATTGCGCCGAAAGGCTGTGATCCTTGGTCACCACGGTCCAGCCGTCGGCAAGTTGGCGGATGCCGGGCCGGCCGGCGTTGATCATCGGTTCGATTGTGAACGTCATGCCGGCCTGCAACTTGAGGCCGGTGCCGCTGCGGCCGTAGTGGAGCACCTGCGGCTCCTCATGGAACTTGCGCCCGATGCCATGCCCGCAGAACTCGCGCACCACCGAATAGCCGGAACCTTCCGCGTGAGTCTGGATCACGTGACCGATGTCGCCCAGGTGCGCACCGGGGCGCACCGAACGGATGCCACGCCACATGCAGTCGAAGGTGACATCGCACAGGCGGCGCGCCTGGATAGACGGCTCGCCGACGTAGAACATCCGGCTCGTGTCGCCGTGATAGCCGTCCTTGATGATGGTCACGTCGACGTTCACGACGTCACCGGCCTTCAGGCGCTTGTCACTCGGAATGCCGTGGCAGACCACGTGGTTGACCGACGTGCAGATGCTCTTCGGAAATGGCTGGTACCCCGGCGGTGCATAGTTGAGCGGGGCCGGCACCGCGCCTTGCTGCTGCACGATGTATTCGTGACACAGGCGATCCAGTTCGTCGGTGGTCACCCCGGGTTTCACGTGCGGCTCGATGAAGTCGAGCACCTCCGCCGCGAGGCGGCCGGCCACGCGCATCTTCTCGATGTCTTCGGAGGACTTGATGGTTACCGACATGGTGTCTCGAATGCAGTGACCCCGGCAGGGCTATCCGTGCCGACGGCTTCGCCGCGAGGATGCCGGAAGGCGCGGGAGCGTCAGCCCGAGACCAGCATGGGCGTTCCGGTCAAACCGGCGGGCTGCACGTACAAATCGGCTCCGCGCGCCAGCCCTGCTGTGAATCCGCACATTGACGCTGCTGCTTCCTGATCGCTGGCGGCGAATGCTTGATGCAACGGGCGCGGAGTATAGCAGCCCGGGATTGAGCCCGGTTCCCGCTGGCCGATACTCCGGGTGGGGCCTCGGCTTGGGCACACGGCTCGCCACCCCTGCAGGCGTCACTTCCTGCAGCTGCGCCAGCCGCCACTCGCTCGAGATCACCCTGACGAGTCCGTGGCGGACGTGCAGTCCGGTTCATGATCCTTGATCATCCGGCTATCCACCTTCCACCCCCAACCGAGGCACCTTTGTGACGCGACTCCTGCTGCACGTGATGCTGGCGGCGACCCTGTGCAGCGGTGCGATCGCTGCGGAACGAAACCTCAAGAACAAGGGGGAGGACGCGGCCGACATGGCCCCGCCCGTTGCTGCCAGGCCGATGCTCTACGTTTCGCCTGACCAGGCGAACTACCGCTTCGCGAGCCCCGGGCTCTGGAAGGCGTGGGCAGTGCCGGGCGGCACCTGGATCGACTGTGCGGGCGTGAAGCAAGGCGAGGTGCCCTGTCACGCGGCGCGCGTGGCCACCGGGAATATCTACCACCACTTCGACGTCACCGCGATCGTGAAAGGTAACGAGCGGATGCGGGGGCTGATGGCGGATAACACCGGTATTCTCATCCGCAACAAGTACATGCACGGAAACGCGCCGACCTTCGCCAGCAAGGAGGCTCCACCCGAGCGCAGGCCGAAACTCACGGTCATCACCACCACCGGCACCCATCAGGTGCCCATCGTCGTTGACACGTGGACCTCGGTCACCACCAATCGACCGCTCGGGAGTGCAGACTACTTCGCAGCGGGTTCGAAGAACGAAGACGGGGGCGGGCAACACGGCAACGCGATTCTCACGTTCGACCTGACCGGCGTCACCGGCAAGGTGGTCCGCGCGACGTTGTCGCTGTTCACTCTGTACTTTCAGGTCCATCATGATCTGGAGTTCTACCGCCTCGACCTGCCCGAGTTGTTGGTCAATCCGGCGCAACAGCATCCGGAACTGGTACGGGTCGGCCTGGCGGCGCACGGCGAAGATGCGCTATGCGCACACCCGTCGGTGCTGGATTGCATGGACCTCTCCAGCGTCGCCAAGGCCAACGCCGACTGCTCCGAAGGCTGGATCGATCCTGCGCGTTCGAGCATCGGCACATGGCCACAGCATGGCGTGCGGTTCCTGCGGGTGCGCAACGAGAAGACCAATGCAACCGCCATCAACTGTCGATGGCTCTCGGTCGATCGCGCGAAGCACAGGAAGCCCTATTCGGTGCCGCTCGCGCAGGCGCGCAAGCACATCTTCATGCGCTACGCGATCAAGGTGCCCGCATCCGTATGCAAGAACGACTATCTCGGCACGAAGCTTCCTGCACCCGAAGGCGCGCAGATGCACTACGCCAATCAACCGTGGGTGGGCGAGGATTACATTCCGGAAAACGCACAGTGGGGACTGGCACTCAACATCGCGGAACCGTGCACGGACGGCATGGTGGGCATCGTTCCCTATGCCTACCACCAGGATCACCAGTTCGATCACCCCGACCGCGGCGATACCTGGCCCACACACGGTGCCATGATCCCGGGGAGGGAGGACCCCTACACCATCGAGATCGAGATCAAGGTCAACGCGGTCACGGGTAGTGCGCCGTACGCCATCGCCCGCGATGGCGTGATGCGTGTCTGGCTCGACGGGGTTCTCATCTTCGAGAAAACGGACATCGCATGGTCCGGTCACCCCAATGCGAATATCCTTTCCTATGCCGGTTGGCGCATCATGCACGGCGGCAATGGCACGCCGAACGGCACCAACGAGTACGAGATCGGCGCCATGGCTATCGCCACGGAATACATCGGGCCGCTGAGGCGGCTGGCGCGGCAGTGACCGGGCCGAGTCGTCGCCGGCCCCGAAACCTCGGGGCTCGCAGCGGGTTCAAGTGGCTCCCCGACCTGGGCTCGAACCAGGGACCTGCGGATTAACAGTCCGTCGCTCTACCGACTGAGCTATCGGGGAATCGAAGCCCGCTATCATAGTCATCAGGATTTCAAGGGTCAATGAGCATGGGTGTATCCCGACGCGCCAGGCTGATCGCCTGGTGCGCGGCCGCAGTATTGCTGGTCGCGCTGGTGGTGCCGTACGTCGTACCGCTGGGAAGTTACATCCCGGCGATCGAACAGAGCGCCGCCGCCACGCTCGGCCAGCCGGTGCGCGTCGAAGCGTTGCGCCTGCACCTGCTGCCACGTCCGCACGTGACGGCCTACCGGACGTCCATTGGCCAGCCAGTCTCGGCCGGCATCGACGCGATCGTGGTGACGCCGCAGCTGTCGAGCCTCCTTGCGACAGCCGGCCTAGTCCTTGATATCCATGTGGTGCGCCCCTGGATCGAGCAGGCTGGCCTCGCAGTACTTGCCCATGCGGCGGGCGCCCCGCGCAAGGCCGATGGCTCCGCCTCGCCGGAGCCCCGAGTCGAACGGGTCCGGATCACCGACGCTGAGTTGCGCCTCGCCGCCGGTTCCATCGCAAACCTGGATGCCACCATTCAGTTCGACGCGACAAGGGCACTCGAGCGTGTGGACCTCGCGCAGGCCGGAGGACGCCTGAGGGCGACCCTGCAACCTGCCGGACGCGATTTCTCGCTCGAGGTGATCGCGCGGGAGTGGCACCTGCCCGTGGGCCGTCCGGTGAAGTTCGATCGCCTCGACGCGCGCGGGACTGTCAACGCGCATGGCCTCGCCCTGCGGACCATCGATGGTCGACTGTACGACGGCGCCGTAGTCGGCAATCTTCTGCTCGGCTGGAAGGGTGGCTGGAAACTCGACGGCAGATTCACCGTCACCGACGTCGCCGTCGCGCCGCTCGCGGTCGCGGTCGCGGTCGGCGGCAACTCGTCGTTGTCGGGCCGCCTGCGAGCCAAGCCCGTTGTTTCGGCTTCCGCTCCCGTCGCAGGCGGCATCGCCGATGCCCTGCAGCTCGATACGGATTTCGAGATCGCACACGGCGTCCTGAAGGGCATGGATCTCAATGCAGCCGCGCGCTCGGTCCTCGGCACCACCGACGCGAAAAGCGGCGACACACGTTTCGACTATCTCACGGGCCATTTCGCCGTCGATCGGGAGGGCTTCCACTTCTCCGCTCTGGAGATCGCGTCCGGTCTGCTCAAGGCCACCGGGGACGTATCGATCTCCCGATCCAGGGAACTCTCTGGCGATATCTCGGCAGAAGTGCGCGGTACGGCATCGCTCATCGCCACACCGCTCAGCATCTCCGGCACCGTCGACGATCCCGTGGTGCGGCCGAGCAAGGCCGCGCTGGCCGGCGCAGCGGTTGGCACGGCGATCCTGCCCGGGGTCGGCACCGCCATCGGTGCAAAGGCGGGCGTGCTCACGAAAAAGCTCTTCGGCGGCAGCCCCCGCAAGCGCGTCGATGAGAACGGCGCTGGGCGCTAGCCCCTGAGTACCGCGGCCACGGCTGTGGCCACATGATCGATGTTCTTCGTGTTGAGCGCCGCGACGCAGATGCGTCCGGTGTCGATCGCATAGACGGAGAACTCCTCGCGCAAGCGCTGCACCTGCGCCTTGGTGAGCCCTGAATACGAGAACATGCCGCGTTGCTGCTTGACGAACTCGAAGTTCGCCTGGGGCACTTGCGCGTGCAGTTTTTCCACCAGCGCACCGCGCATCGACCGGATCCTATCGCGCATGCCGGCGAGTTCCTGCTCCCACAAGGCGCGCAACTCCGGCGATTCCAGCACCGTGGCGACTACCTTGCCGCCATGGGTCGGCGGGTTCGAATAGTTGGTGCGCACGACCCGCTTCAACTGACTCAGCAGGCGCGCTGCTTCCTCACCGCTGCCGGCAACTACCGTGAGTGCACCGACACGCTCACCGTACAGCGAGAAGGATTTCGAGAATGAGTTGGAGATGAAGAGCGGTCCGCCCGCAGCTTCGAACCTGCGCACCGCGGCCGCGTCAGCATCGATGCCGTCACCGAATCCCTGATAGGCGATATCGAGGAACGGAATCAGGTTGCGCTTCGATACGATCTCGATGACCTTCGCCCATTGCTCGGCAGAGAGATCGACGCCGGTTGGGTTGTGGCAGCAGGCATGCAGCACGACGATGGATCCCGCCGGCATGCTCTCGAGCGCCCCAACCATGCCAGGGAAGTCGAGCCCATGGGTCTGCGCAAGGTAGTAGGGATAGGCGTTGACCGTGAAACCGGCCCCCTCGAACAGTGCACGGTGATTCTCCCAGCTCGGATCGCTGATCCAGACCTGGGCCTCGGGCGCGATCCGGCGCAGGAAGTCGGCACCGATCTTGAGGCCACCGGTGCCGCCGAGTGCCTGGATGGTCACGGCACGCTTGTCGCGGATTGCTGCGCTGTCGGCACCCAGAACCAGCGCCTGTACCGCACGGTCGTAGGCGACGAGGCCGTCGATCGGCAGGTAGGAACGGGGCAGGGCGGAAGCAACCAGTTGCTGCTCCGCACGGCGGACGCACTCCAGCAGCGGCACCTTGCCGCCATCGTCGGTGTAGACGCCCACCCCCAGGTTCACCTTCTTCGGATTGGTGTCGGCGTTGAAAGTCTCGGTCACACCGAGGATGGGGTCGCGCGGTGCCATCGGTACCGCGGCGAAAACGGAGGACGTCATCTTCTGGATCCTGTGGATTGAAAGGACCGCGCCGCCGGAAACGGGGCCGGTTCACGACCTGCGCGCCCGCGGCCGGCAGACGCGCCGACATCGCGTGCTAGACTCGAATTCCATCGAGTTCGACCCGATATTTTACCTGTGATCGCCACCTTCCCCAACAGCCCGTTCCGGCTGCACCAGCCGTTTGAACCTGCGGGCGACCAGCCGGAAGCAATCACGCGCATCACGGACGGCCTGCACCGCGGCATGAAGTACCAGACGCTGCTCGGCGTCACGGGATCGGGCAAGACCTACACGATGGCGCACGTGATCGCGCGCATCGGCAAGCCGGCGATCGTCATGGCGCCCAACAAGACGCTCGCGGCCCAGCTCTACGCGGAGATGCGCGAGTTCTTTCCGGAGAACGCAGTCGAGTACTTCGTTTCGTACTACGACTACTACCAGCCGGAAGCCTACGTGCCCTCACGCGATCTCTACATCGAGAAAGACTCGAGCATCAACGAGCACATCGAGCAGATGCGCCTGTCGGCCACCAAATCGCTGCTCGAACGCGACGACGCCGTGATCGTGGCGACCGTGTCGGCCATCTACGGCATCGGCGACCCGGTCGATTATCACTCGATGATCCTGCACCTGCGCGAGCACGAGAAGATGCCGCAACGGCAGGCGATCCAGCGGCTGGCGGAAATGCAATACGAACGCTCCGAACTCGAGTTCCGCCGCGGCACGTTCCGGGTTCGAGGCGACGTGCTCGACATTTTCCCGGCGGAACATTCGGAGACCGCGGTGCGTGTCGTCCTGTTCGACGACGAAGTCGAATCGCTGTCACTGTTCGATCCGCTCACCGGACACATCCTTTCGAAAGTGGCGCGGTTCACCGTCTATCCATCGAGTCACTACGTCACACCGCGCAGCACGACCTTGAAGGCGGTCGACGCGATCAAGCTGGAGCTCGCCGAGCGTACCGACCATTTCCATCGCTCCGGCAAACTGGTGGAGGCGCAGCGTATCGAACAGCGCACGCGATTCGACCTGGAGATGCTGAACGAGCTCGGCTTCTGCAAAGGCATCGAGAACTACTCGCGGCATCTGTCTGGCCGCCAGCCCGGCGAGCCGCCGCCGACGCTGATCGACTACCTGCCGCCCGGCACGCTCATGATCATCGACGAGAGCCACGTGACCATGCCGCAGATCGGCGGCATGTACAAGGGCGACCGTGCGCGCAAGGAGAACCTGGTCGACTACGGCTTCCGCCTGCCTAGTGCACTCGACAACCGCCCGCTGCGCTTCGACGAATTCGAGGCGATGATGCCCCAGACCATCTTCGTCTCGGCCACGCCGGCCGACTACGAGGCCGACCACCAGCAACAGGTGGTGGAACAGCTGGTGCGTCCGACCGGCCTGGTCGATCCCCAGGTCATCGTTCGTCCAGCGGCCACACAGGTGGATGACCTGCTGTCGGAAATCACCCAGCGGGTGAATGCACAGGAGCGCGTTCTGGTGACCACGCTCACCAAGCGCATGGCGGAAGACCTCACCGAATACCTCGCCGAGCACGGCGTGAAGGTGCGCTACCTGCACTCTGACGTCGACACCGTCGAACGGGTCGAGATCATCCGCGACTTGCGGCTGGGCGAGTTCGATGTGCTGGTGGGGATCAACCTGCTGCGCGAAGGGCTGGATCTGCCAGAAGTGTCGCTGGTCGCGATCCTCGACGCCGACAAGGAAGGCTTCCTCCGATCGGAACGTTCGCTGATCCAGACCATCGGCCGGGCGGCGCGCCACATCAATGGCACCGCAATTCTCTATGCCGACAGGATCACCGACTCGATGCAGCGGGCGATCGCGGAAACCGATCGGCGCCGCGACCGGCAATTGGCGTTCAATACGGCGCACGGGATCGTGGCCAAGGGCGTGGTGAAGCGCGTCAAGGATCTGATCGACGGCGTGTACGACACCGAAGGTTCGCGTACGCAGCTGAAGGCGGCACGCAACGAGGCGGTCGTGGGCAGCATGAGCGAAAAGGATCTCGCCAAGGAAATCAAGCGCGTCGAGAAGGAGATGCTCGATCACGCGCGCAACCTCGAGTTCGAGCGCGCAGCAGAGCTCCGTGACGAGTTGCGCCGGCTGAAAGAGAAGTTGTTCGGCACCGACGAGGGTGCGGGCGGCGCCAATGTGATCCCCTTGCCGCGCGCGGCGGGCCGCTGAAGCTCGTCAGGACGCCATGGCACTTCTCGGTGGTGCGGACAAGGTCGGCGTGCTGTTCGTCTGCATGGGCAACATTTGTCGCTCGCCCACGGCGGAGGGCGTATTCCGGCACCGGATCGAGCAGGCGCGCCTGCAGAACCGCGTGCTGGTGGATTCCGCCGGCACGCACGCGTACCACATCGGCCAACCGCCGGACCGACGCAGCATTGCGACCGCTGCCCAACGCAGCTACGCGTTGAACGGGCTCAAGGCCCGCAAGGTGGTACCGGAGGACTTCACCAAGTTCGAGTTCGTGCTGGCGATGGATCGCGACAACCTCGGTGCCTTGCAGCGCCTGCGGCCACCGAATCATCCGGGACATCTCGGGCTGCTGCTCGACTTCGCGCCGGATCAGTCGTTGCGGGAAGTGCCCGATCCGTACTACGGCGGCCCCAAAGGGTTCGAACTGGTACTGGACCTGATCGAAGCCGCCGCGGATGGCCTGCTCGTCCGCGTGCAACAGCGCCTCGAGCAACCCTGAAAATGCGAAAGGCCGGTGCAACCGGCCTTTCGCATGACTTCAAGAACGGCGATGCGCTACTTGCGCGTTTCCACCTGCTGCATGGGTTCGTCAGCCGCGACCGCCTGAGGCCGCGGGCGCGGCCGGCGGGGCACCTCGGGGACGGCTTCCTCGGCGACTGCCGCCGCCGCACGTTCGGCACGGGTCTCGATCATCTCCATGCCTTCCGGCAACTGAATCGGCTCGGCTGCCGGCGGCAGAGGCACCGTCAGCGACTCGACCGGCGGCGCATTCACCGGATCGGCGATACGCTGCGAAAACATCTCCACGAAAGCGCGCGGAGCAGGTGGCGGAGCCACCGGTTCCTCGATGGCGGGTTCGGCAGCGGCGGCCTCGACCGGTTCCGCTTCCTCCGGTTCGGCAACCTCTACCGGCGCAACTTCCTCGCGCTCGGTTGGCGGGAGCATGAAGGAGGGCATGGCGACGGACGTTTCGCGAGCCACAGGTTCGGTGAACGGGGCGTCGACCACGGTGGTGATTGCCGCCTCTTCCTCGACCAACATGGCAGAAGATGCTTCCATGGCTTGCAGCGGGGCGCTGCCACGATCGGTCTCGTTGCCCTCACCGCGCTGCCGATCGCGCCGTCCGCGGCGGCGGCGACCGCGGCCTTCACCGGTACCGCCATCGGTCAGCGGTGCATCGGTGCCAGCCGGGCGCTCGGTCAGCCTGCCCTGCTGCGGGGGCGCGCTTTCGCGGTCACCGTCGCGCGGCGCCTCGCGACCCTGTCTGGGCTCTCTCGGCTCTCTCGGCTCGCGCGGTTCACGACCTTCACGGCCTTCACCACGCTGCTTCGGCGGACGCTGGCGGTTGCGACCTTCGCCCTGCTGCTGCGGGGCGCGGGCTGCGGCTTCTTCGCGCTCTGAGGCCGGTGCTCCGCCCTGGGGCTGCGGCTGATTGCGGTCGCGTTCACCGCCGCGGCCCCGACGGCGGCTACCGTCTGCTTCGCCGCGACCTTCGCCACCGCGTCCACGGCCGTCCTGCGGACGGCGATCACGGCGCTCGCCGCTATCGCGGCCACCACGACGGGGTTCACGGCCCCGCGGCGGCGCCTTGACGTCAGGTGCGGATTCTTCCGGCTTGCGGGTCAGCCAGCCGAAGATCTTCTGCAGGATCGAGGGCTCCTTGGGTGCGGGCGGCGGGGGTTCCGGCGCGCGCGCAGCCACCGGCTGCTCCGGAGTGACGCCCTTGACGGCGGCTTCCGGACGCGGCGGCTTCTCGACCGGCACGCCGGGCACCTGCTCGGCGGCTTCCGAGGGCGCTTCCACCATCTGGTAGCTGGCGGGGAGCGGACCGGTCTGGTTCAGTTCGTCGTGACGCAGCCGCGTGACCGTGTAGTTGGGCGTCTCGAGGTGCATGTTCGGAATCAGCACCACGCTCACCTTGAGGCGCGCCTCCATCGAATGGAACTCACCACGCTTCTCGTTCAGCAGGTAGGTCGCCACCTCGATGGGCACCTGGGCATGCACCGCCGCCGTGTTCTCCTTCATCGCCTCCTCCTGCAGGATGCGCAGGACGTGCAGCGCGGAGGACTCGATGCCGCGGATGTGACCGATGCCGTGGCACCGAGGGCAAGCGATGTGGCTGGTTTCGCCCAGTGAGGTCTGGAGTCGCTGGCGCGAGAGTTCCATCAGGCCGAAACGCGAGATCTTGCCGATCTGCACCCGCGCGCGGTCGTAGTGCAGCGCGTCGCGCAGGCGATTCTCCACCTCGCGCTGGTTCTTGGCCGACTCCATGTCGATGAAGTCGATCACCACCAGGCCGCCCAGGTCGCGCAGGCGCAACTGGCGTGCGATTTCGTCCGCAGCTTCCACGTTGGTGTTGAAAGCCGTGGCCTCGATGTCGTGGCCCTTGGTGGCCCGCGCCGAGTTGACGTCGATCGACACCAGCGCTTCGGTGTGGTCGATGACCACGGCACCGCCGGAGGGCAGCGGCACCTGCCGCGCATACGCGGTCTCGATCTGATGCTCGATCTGGAAGCGGGAGAAGAGCGGCACGTCGTCGCCGTAGAGCTTCACGCGGTTCACGTTCTCGGGCATCACATGGCCCATGAACTGGCGTGCCTGCTCGAAGATGGCTTCGTTGTCGATCAGCAGTTCGCCGATGTCGTGCTGGAAGTAGTCGCGGATCGCCCGGATGACCAGCGAGCCTTCCTGGTAGATCAGGAACGCGCCGCCCTGCGACTTGGAAGCATTCTCGATGGCCTTCCACAGGCGCATCAGGTAGCTCAAGTCGCGGTTCAACTCCTCGACGGTGCGGCCGATGCCCGCGGTGCGGGCGATGATGCTCATGCCGTTGGGCACTTCGAGCTGCTGGATCGCGTCGCGCAGTTCGTTGCGCTCTTCGCCCTCGACCCGGCGCGACACCCCGCCGCCGCGAGGGTTGTTGGGCATCAGGACGACGTAGCGACCGGCCAGGCTCACATACGTGGTCAACGCCGCACCCTTGGTGCCGCGCTCGTCCTTGTCCACCTGGACGATGATCTCCTGACCTTCCCTCAGTGCGTCCTGGATGCGGGCGCGCGAGGCATCGATGCCTTCGGCGAAGTACTGGCGGCTGATTTCCTTGAACGGCAGGAAGCCATGCCGGTCGGCACTGTAGTCGATGAACGCCGCTTCGAGACTGGGCTCGATGCGGGTGATGATGCCTTTGTAGATGTTACCTTTGCGTTGCTCTTTTCCTGAGGTTTCGATGTCCAGGTCGATCAGCTTCTGGCCGTCGACGATGGCGACGCGGATTTCCTCTTGTTGCGTCGCGTTGAACAACATGCGTTTCATCGGTGTACTCTCCCGCGCTCGGAAAACCACGGGACCGACAAACTCGCGCCGGCGGCGCGCTACTGGAGACGCTCCTTAGTCGTACGATGGCAGGCTCACGAGATTGAAAAGCCGGATACGAACGATGATGGGTTGGCGGGTTTGTCTAGGATATCGGCGCAGCCGCAGCTGGCGGCAAGCGCGAAAGGATTGAGGCCGGTGGTACGAGCGCGTTTCTGGGACTTGAGATCGCTGCTTGGCGAGGTGAGCGAACTTAACCTGGAAGGCCGGCAGCCGGAGGGTCCGGGCTGCGGGCGATGACCTCAACCGGGCGCATCGGGCAGAAGTTCTAGGCTGCCGCTATGATGCCGCCATGGGGCTGTCACCGGCCCGGAGTATATGCAGAATGAAGGGCTTAAGTAAAGAATCGGTCACCTGGCTCGACCTGGGAGAGGAAGCGGAGGGGCAGAGGATCGACAATTTTCTGCTGCGCGTACTGAAAGGGGTACCGAAGAGCCACGTGTACCGCATCCTGCGCAGCGGTGAGGTCCGGGTGAACAGCCGGCGGGCCGACCCGACCCTGCGGCTGCAGGCCGGCGACCGGGTTCGAGTACCGCCCATCCGGGTGTCTGCCAGCCCAGCGCCCGCCGCACCGGCGGCTGCACTTGGCGCACGGACGGTGTTCGAGGACGACAGCTTGCTGGTGATCGACAAGCCTCCGGGCGTCGCCGTCCACGGTGGCAGCGGCATTTCCTTCGGGGTAATCGAGCGGCTGCGGGCCGAGCGCACCCAACTCCGGTTCCTGGAGCTGGTGCACCGCCTGGACAAGGAAACCTCAGGTGTACTGCTGCTCGCCAAGAAGCGCAGCGCGTTGACCGGGCTGCACGAACAGATCCGCCTCGGCCGCACCGGCAAGCGATACCTGGTGCTGGTCAAGGGCGACTGGCGGGCGCCCAAGCAGTCGGTCCGCCTGGCACTGGAGCGGCACGTCCTGCCATCGGGCGAGCGCCGGGTCAGCGTGAGCGAGGACGGGAAGGCGTCACTGACCACGTTCCGCCTGCAGCGGCGATTCGGCGCGTTCACGCTGCTCGAGGCGGAGTTGAAGACCGGCCGCACGCACCAGATCCGGGTGCATCTAGCGCACCTCGGTTTCCCGATCGCCGGTGACGACAAGTACGGCGACTTCGTGCTCAACAAGACGCTCGCCCGGACCGGGCTCAAGCGGTTGTTCCTGCACGCGGCGCGATTCGAATGCGAGCATCCTGCCACCGGCGAGCGGCTGGTCCTCGAGGCGCCTCTGGCGCCGGACCTCGCGGCGTTCCTCGCGCAACTCGAGGCCACACCCGTGGCGGCCGACGCATGACGGCGGTGCCGCGTTACGAGCTGGTGGTGTTCGACTGGGACGGCACGCTGGTGGATTCGGCGGCCCACATCGTCGACAGCATCCAGCGCGCCGCACGCGACGTCGACATCCCAGCGCCCAGCGACGCCGATGCGCGCCATATCATCGGCCTGGGCCTGATCGACGCGATGGGGTATCTATTTCCGCAGTTGTCGGCCGATATGTATCCACGAGTAGCTGAACAGTATCGACATCACTATCTCCTGGGCGAACACGTGGTGAAACTCTTCGAAGGCGTCGAGGAAGGCCTGGCACGCCTGCACGCCTCCGGCCGCCTTCTCGCCGTGGCGACCGGCAAGAGCCGCCGCGGGCTCGATCGCGCACTCGAGGAGACGGACCTCGGCCGGTTCTTCCACGCCACGCGCTGCGGCGACGAGGGTTTTCCCAAGCCTCACCCCGACATGCTGGATTTCCTGGTCGACGAACTGGCAGTGGAGCGCAGCGCCGCCGTCATGGTGGGGGACACGACCCACGATCTCGAAATGGCTCGGGCAGCGTCGGTGGACGCAGTGGCCGTCGCCTACGGTGCGCACGACCCCCGGACCTTGCGTGCGGCGCAGCCCCGCGCCTGCGTCGACTCACCCGCGGCCCTATGGCGATGGCTGGAAGAGAACGCCTGATCTGCGCCGGCGCAGCGCTCGAGGAGGGCGGCACCGGCGTGAAGTTCGAAGTGGAACGCTACGGCAAGTCGATTCCGGCTTTTGCCATCCGCTATGACGGCATCGTGCACAGCTACCTCAATCAGTGCGCACACGTGCCCGTCGAACTCGACTGGTCGGAAGGCATGTTCTTCGATCTGTCAGGGCTATACTTGATTTGCGCCACGCACGGTGCCACCTACCTGCCTGAAACCGGTCGCTGCATACGCGGCCCCTGCACCGGTGGCAGCCTGAAGAAGCTCGATGTGTTCGAGCGCGATGGCAGCGTCTATCTTTCCGAAGAAGGCAACGTCGATGGCGGATGAACAGCAACCACACGGGGCAGCACCTCAGCGCGAGAACTGGGAGCGGGATGTCATCCGCAAGCTCGCCGAAGCGGCTCTCTCGGAGCAACGCAAGGCGCGACGCTGGGGCATCCTGTTCAAGAGCCTCACCTTCGTCTATCTGTTCGCGCTGCTGTTCATCGCGCTTGGTTGGATCGGATCGCGCGAGGGCGTAACCGCCGGCAAGCACACCGCCATGGTGACGCTGAGCGGGGTCATCGACTCCGATGGTCCGGCGAGCGCGGACAACGTGACCGCCGGCCTGCAGGATGCCTTCGACGACAAGAACACTCAGGGCGTGATCCTGCGCATCAACAGCCCTGGCGGCAGTCCGGTTCAGGCCGACGCCATCAACGGCGAGATCCGGCGCCTGCGCAGCAAGCATCCCGAAACCCCCCTCTATGCGGTGGTGGACGACATCTGCGCCTCCGGCGGTTACTACGTTGCCGTGGCGGCCGATCGGATCTTCGTGAGCAAGGCGAGCATCGTCGGATCGGTGGGCGTGCTGATGGACGGCTTCGGCTTCACCGGCACCATGGAAAAACTCGGCATCGAACGGCGCCTTCTCACGGCCGGCGAGAACAAGGGTTTCCTCGACCCGTTCTCGCCGATGGAAGCGAAGCAGAAGCAGTATGCGCAACGCATGCTGGGCGAGATCCACCAGCAGTTCGTCCAGGTGGTGCGCGAAGGCCGCGGCAAGCGCCTGAAGGAGGATGGCGACACCTTCAGCGGGCTGGTCTGGACCGGCGAGCGCAGCATCGAACTGGGCCTCGCCGACGCGCTCGGCGACACGGCCTATGTCGCGCGCGAGGTGATCAAGGCGGAGAAGATCGTCGACTTCACCCCGCGCGAGAATCTGGCCGAACGTTTCGCCAAGCGATTCGGCGCGGCGACGGCGGAAGCGCTGGTCAGACTCGGCGGGGTTTCCGCGCCGCGCGTGCGCTGACACGCGGCTCGGCGAGCAGGGCGAACACGGCGGGGCGCGAAGCCAGCGCCGGGCGCGGCAGCTGGCGCCATTGCCCCACGGTGTGGGTGGCAATCGAGGCCGTCGCCAGCGTGAGATCGATCGCAACGCTCAACCGGGACGCCGGTTCGGCCGTGGTCAGCAGCGCAGCGAACATGGCTTCCGCTCGGTAGGGCGTTTCGATGAACGCCTGGGTCGCGCCATTGGCCGCAGAAGCAGCTTCGAGCTCCCGGATTCTGGTCGCGCGCGCCGCACTTTCGACGGGCAGGTAGCCGTGGAAAGAAAAAGCCTGACCGTTGAGCCCCGAAGCCATTAGCGCCAGCAGAATCGAGCTCGGCCCCACCAGCGGAACGACGGTGACACCGCGCTCGTGGGCCAGAGCGACCAGAGCTGCGCCGGGATCGGCGATCGCCGGACAACCCGCTTCCGAGACGAGCCCGAGGTCGGAGCCGGCGAACAGCGGGGCGAGCAGACCTGGCAAGGCGTCAGGCCGGGTGTGCTCGTTCAGTTCCTCGAAGCTGACCTGCTGGATCGGCACGGCGAGCGGCAGGCGCGCCAGGAACCGGCGTGCCGTACGGGCGTTCTCGGCGACGAAATGCCTGAGCGCGGCGGCGGCCTCGATGGTGGCCGCCGGCAGCACCGCTTTCGGATCGACGTCGGGGCCCAGAGGCATCGGCACCAAGTAGAGCCGCCCAGGCGGTGGTGCCGCGCTCATTCAGAGTACCGACAAGCCATGCCGTGCGAGCAGGTCGGTGAGCGCGATGAGCGGCAGGCCGATCAGAGCGCTTGGATCAGTGCCGTCCATGCGGGCGATGAGCGCGATTCCCAGGCCCTCGGCTTTGGCACTGCCGGCGCAGTCGAAGGGCTGTTCCCGGTCTACATAGCGTTCAATGATGTCGAGGGGCAGGTGCCGGAACGCGACTGCAGTCGGCACCACCGCCTCGGCTGGCGCAGTCGCTGCGCTCACGACGCAGACCGCCGTGTGGAAGACGACGGTTCGGCCGCTGACGGCTGTGAGCTGCCGGATCGCATTGGCTCGGTCGCCCGGCTTGTCGAGTCGCATGCCGTCGCAGACCGCCACCTGGTCGGAACCGATGACGACGGCGTCGGCATGCCGTGCAGCCACCGCGAGGGCCTTGGCGCGGGCGAGCCGCGAAGCAGCCGCTTGCGGCTGTTCGCCCGGCATGGTGGTCTCGTCCACCCCGGGGGCAACGGCCTCGAATGGCAACCCCAGGCGGGTCAGGAGCTCGGCCCGGTACCGGGAGGTCGAGGCGAGGATGAGGCGCGGCGTCGATGCCATCTACTCTTTTGACAGTAAAAGGAAAAGCCAATAGTATGCCGCGCTTATGTCCGCTCGAGCCACTCTCGACGGGGTTCAGTTTGCAGCAGCCGCCCGTCGGCTGGAGGGGGAATTCGACATCGCCGCCTTGCCGCGCCTGCGCGATATGGTCCACGACCACGCCGGCACGGTGCGATATCGATTGACCGGCCACCAGCGTGCCGACGGCAAGGCAGCAGTCCGGCTCGAAGTGAGCGGGGCGGTGCGTCTGACCTGTCAGCGCTGCCTCGAGGCATTGGAACAGCCGGTCGACTCCACGCGGGAACTGGTGTTCGTGGAACAATCCGGTTTCGGCGAGATCGCCGAAGAGGAAGCGGAATCGGATTACCTCGATGCGGGCCAACCGCTCGACGTGGAAGAAGCGGTGGAAGATGAAGTGTTGTTGTGCCTCCCGATGGCACCCAGGCATGCGGCGGATCAGTGCCCGGCAGCGGGTGCAGGCGGTACGGATTCCGGGAAACCGAGGCCCTTCGCGGTCTTGTCCCAGTTGAAAAAGCATTGAGCAGCGCGCCGGTATCGGGGCGCGAAAGGAGCAAGTCATGGCAGTCCAGCAGAACAAGAAGTCGCCGTCGAAGCGCGGGATGCACCGGTCGCACGACTTTCTGACCAACCCGCCCCTCGCGGTCGAGCCCACCACCGGTGAAGTGCACCTGCGCCACCACGTGAGCCCGAGCGGCTACTACCGCGGTCGCAAAGTCGCGAAGGCCAAGGGCGAATAAGCCTTGCGCGGCATCGAGCCCGATCGGTGCAGCGCGCGACACGTAAACCCCGGAGCCCTACGGCGCTCCGCGGTGAAACGGTGGCACTCGCCCCGCGCCGGGGCCGCTGAGATGACGTCCCCCCCGATGGGCCTGCGGCCTTTCCCCCCAGGGGGCCAGCCCGCTTGCGGCCCGGCGCGGGCTGAGATGACGTCCCGATGACGATTCGCGTCGCGGTGGATTGCATGGGCGGCGATCATGGCCCCCACGTGACGGTACCCGCGGCTCTCGAGTTTCTTGCCGCGCACGACGATGCGGCGATGATTCTCGTCGGCCCGCAGGAGGTGGTCGACAAGGCCCTGGCCGCGGCGCATGCGTCGCCCGGACCGCGCGTACGGGTGGTCCATGCGCCCGAAGTGGTGGAGATGGACGAGGCGCCCGCCAGCGCGCTGCGCGGCAAACGGGAATCGTCCATGCGCCTCGCGATCGACCTGGTTAAGGCTGGTGAAGCCGATTGCTGCGTGAGCGCCGGCAACACCGGCGCGCTGATGGCGATGGCGCGCTTCGTCCTCAAGATGCTGCCCGGCATCGAGCGGCCCGCGATTGCGTCGGTGCTCCCGACCCAGCACGGTCACACCCTGGTGCTGGACCTCGGCGCGAACGTGAACTGCACGGCCGAGCACCTGTTCCAGTTCGCGATAATGGGCACCGCGCTTGCCGCCGCCATGGATCACAGCGAACGACCGTCCGTGGGGTTGCTCAACATCGGCGAGGAAGAGATCAAGGGCAACGACGTCGTCAAGGACGCCGGCGAGCTCTTGCGCGGCAGCGGCCTCAATTTCTACGGCAACATCGAGGGCGACGACATCTACAAGGGCACCACGGACGTGGTGGTGTGCGACGGATTCGTCGGCAACGTGGCGCTCAAGACTTCCGAAGGTCTCGCGCAGATGCTCGCGGCCTACCTGCGCGAGGAGTTCAAGCGCAATCTCGTCACCAGGTTGTCTGCGATCTTCGCACTTCCGGTGATCAACGCGTTCAAGCGCCGCGTCGACCATCGTCGCTACAACGGCGCGAGCCTGCTGGGGCTGCGCGGCATCGTCGTGAAGAGCCATGGCTCCGCCGACAGCTTCGGCTTCCAGTTCGCGATCAGCCGGGCCTACGAGGAGGCGAAGAGCGAACTGCCGGTCCTCATCAGCGCGCGACTGCAGACGCTGCAGGTCGAGGTCGCAACGTGACCTTCGCACGGATCACCGGCACCGGGTCGTACCTGCCGGCGAAGGTGCTCACCAATCGCGATCTCGAGTCCATGGTGGAGACCTCGGACGAATGGATCTTTTCGCGCTCAGGCATCCGCGAGCGTCACATCGCAGCGCCCGAAGAACAGGCGAGCGATCTCGCGTTGCATGCCTCGCGGCTCGCAATCGCAGCTGCGGACCTCCAGCCATCCGACATCGGCTTGATCGTGCTTGCCACGACCACGCCCGACATGATCTTTCCGAGCACGGCGTGCCTGCTGCAATCGAAGCTCGGCATCCATGGCTGTCCGGCCTTCGACGTGCAGGCGGTCTGCACCGGTTTCGTCTACGCACTCGCCACGGCCGACATGTACGTCAAGGCCGGCCACTGCAAGCACGCGCTGGTGGTGGGTGCGGAAGTGTTCTCGCGAATCCTCGACTGGAAGGATCGCGGTACCTGCGTACTGTTCGGCGACGGGGCCGGTGCGGTGGTGCTGTCGCGCAGCGATACCCCGGGGGTCCTCGCGGCCAGGCTGCACGCCGACGGTGCCCACACCGGGATCCTCTCCGTGCCGGGCACGGTCTGCGGCGGTCGGGTAGAAGGCTCGCCGTTCGTATCGATGGACGGCACTGCCGTCTTCAAGCTTGCCGTGCGCGTGCTCGGCGAAGTGGCGGAGGAAGTGTTGCCGGCAGCCGGTCTCGACAAGTCACAGGTGGATTGGCTCATTCCGCACCAGGCGAACATCCGCATCATCGAAGCCGCCGCGAAGAAGCTGGGGCTCGGCATGGACAAGGTGGTGGCGACGGTGGATCGTCATGGCAACACCTCGGCTGCCTCGATTCCGCTGGCGCTCGATGTGGCAGTGCGCGACGGTCGCATCCGTGCGGGACATCACGTACTGCTCGAAGGCGTGGGCGGCGGATTCACCTGGGGCGCGGTCGCACTGCGCTGGTAAACGGACACCCCAACCCCAATCGACCCATGAAACTCGCCTTCGTATTTCCCGGGCAAGGATCGCAATCGGTGGGCATGCTCGCCGCATATGCAGATCACCCTGCCGTAGCGGCCACCATGCGGGAAGCTTCCGACGTGCTCGGCCGCGACCTGGCGGCACTTGCGAGCACCGGCCCCGAAGCTGATCTGAATCAGACGGTGAACACGCAGCCCGTCATGCTGGCAGCGGATGTCGCGGTCTATCGCGCGTGGGTTGCAGCCGGCGGACTCGCACCGGTGCTCGTCGCCGGTCACAGCCTCGGCGAGTACGCCGCGCTGGTGGTCGCCGGTGCGTTCACCTTTGCCGATGCGCTGCGTCTGGTACAGGCGCGCGCCGAAGCGATGCAGGCCGCCGTCCCGGAGGGCGCCGGCGGCATCGCGGCCATCCTCGGACTCGACGAAGCGAAGATACGCGAAGCCTGTGCCGAAGCCGCACAAGGCGAAGCGGTCGAAGCCGCCAATCTGAATGCACCAGGGCAGATCGTCATCGCTGGCGCGCGCGCCGCGGTCGAGCGTGCGATCGAAGCGGCGAAAGCGAAGGGCGCCAAGCGCGCCATCCTGCTGCCCATGAGTGTGCCGTCCCATTGCAGCCTGATGCGTCCCGCGGCGGAGAAGCTGGCGGTGCGGCTCGCATCCGTGCCGATCGCCGCACCTTCGATCCCGGTGATCAACAACGCCGACGTGACCTCTCCCAAGGAGCCGCAGGCAATCGCGGATGCGCTGGTGCGCCAGCTCCACAACCCGGTACGATGGATAGAAACCGTGACCGCCATGGCCGATCAGGGCGCCACGCACATCGTCGAATGCGGCCCGGGCAAGGTGCTGCAGGGCATGGTGAAGCGGATCGCTCCCCAGGTGACGGCGTTCACGCTGTCGTCGTCGGCAGCCATCGCGGAAACCGTCCAGGCTCTCAAGTGAGGTGACGATGTTGAACGGCAAGGTGGCGCTGGTGACCGGGGCTTCACGCGGCATAGGACAGGCGATCGCACTCGAATTGGCTGCGGCGGGGGCAAAGGTCGCCGGCACCGCGACGAGTCAGGCGGGTGCCGACGGCATCAGCGGTGCCATCGAGACCGCCGGTGGCACTGGCGCAGGCTTCGTACTGGACGTGAACGACCCGGCCCGTTGCGAGGCAGTGCTCGGGGAGATCACCCAGCGCTTCGGCGATGTGGCTATCCTGGTCAACAACGCGGGCATCACCGCCGACAACCTGCTCCTGCGCATGAAAGACGAGGAATGGGACCGGGTCATGGCCACCAACCTGCGTCCGATCTACCTGTTGTCGAAGCTGGTGCTGCGGGCAATGATGAAGGCCCGCTGGGGCCGCATCATCAACGTCTCCTCGGTGGTGGGCAGTATGGGAAACGCGGGACAGGCCAACTACGCCGCGGCCAAGGCCGGCATGGTCGGTTTCAGCAAGTCCCTGGCGCGGGAGGTGGGCAGCCGCAACATCACGGTCAACTGCATCGCTCCCGGGTTCATCGACACGGACATGACCAAAACGCTCGCCGATGCGCAGAAGCAGGCTCTGCTTGGGCAGGTGCCGCTGGGGCGCTTCGGGACGGTCCGGGAGATCGCAGCGGCCGCCGGTTTTCTCGCTTCCGATGGCGCCGGCTACATCACCGGCAGTACGATCCATGTCAACGGCGGCATGTTCATGGATTGACGCAGGAAAAATGACTCGCACACGTCATTGCACGCGGGCGAGATTTGGTAAAATGCGGGCCTTGTTCGGCGAGCCGCCGGGCAGCGGGCAGTTAAGATTCTTGCGCTCCTGGCAGTTTTGGGATGCAGGCCCGGGGAGACTCATCCACCTGAAGGGAAGGGCAGATCAATGGATAGCGTAGAACAGCGTGTCAAGCGCATCGTCGCGGAGCAGCTCGGAGTGAACGAAGCGGACATCAAGACCGAGTCCACTTTCGTCGACGATCTCGGCGCCGATTCGCTCGATACCGTGGAACTCGTGATGGCGCTCGAGGAAGAATTCGAGTGCGAGATCCCGGACGAGGAGGCCGAGAAGATCACTTCCGTCCAGCAGGCCATCGACTACGTCAACGCGCACGTCAACTGACGTCCCGCGCGCCTGACCACAGGCGCGCTTTCCCTCCGGAGCAGCATTGTCCAGACGCAGAGTCGTCGTCACCGGTCTAGGTATCGTCTGCCCGACCGGCATAGGAGTAGCGGAAGCCTGGGGCAACATCGTCGCCGGGCGCTCCGGAATCACCGGCATCACACGCTTCGATGCCAGCGCCTTTCCGTCGCGCATCGCCGGGGAAGTAAAGGGTTTCGACGCTGCCAAGTACATGCCGGCGAAGGAAGTCCGCCGGCTCGATACGTTCATCCACTACGGCCTCGCGGCGGCATCGGAAGCCATCGCGGATGCCGGCATCGTCGCCACTCCGGAAAATGCCGAGCGCATCGGGGTGGTGATCGGTTCGGGCATCGGCGGCCTGCCGCTCATCGAGGAAACGAAGGAAGCGGTGGCTGAAGGCGGGCCACGCAAGATCTCGCCGTTCTTCGTGCCGGGCAGCATCATCAACATGATCGCGGGTGTCCTCTCCATCACCCATGGATTCAAGGGACCGAACCTCGCGATCGTGACCGCATGTACCACCTCGACCCATTCGATCGGTGAGGGCGGACGGTTGATCGAGTATGGCGATGCCGACGTGGTCGTCGCCGGTGGCGCCGAGTCAACCATCAGCCCGCTCGGGGTCGGCGGTTTCACCGCACCCAAGGCGCTGTCGACCCGCAACGACGACCCCGCCGGTGCGAGCCGGCCGTGGGACGTCGAGCGCGACGGCTTCGTCCTGGGCGAAGGCGCCGGTGTGGTGGTGCTGGAGGAGTACGAGCACGCGAAAAAGCGCGGCGCCAAGATCTATTGCGAGCTCGCGGGCTACGGCATGAGCGCCGATGCCAATCACATGACCGCGCCGTGCGAAGACGGTGACGGTGCCTATCGCTGCATGCGCAATGCCATGCGCAACGCCGGCATGAATCCGGATGCCATCGACTACGTCAATGCCCACGGCACCTCCACGCCACTGGGCGACGTTGCGGAAACCGTCGCGATCAAGCGCTACTTCGGCGACCACGCCGCGAAGCTCGCCGTGAGCTCCACCAAATCCATGACCGGCCACCTGCTCGGTGCCGCCGGCGGCATCGAGGCGGTGTTCTCGGCGCTGGCGATTCGCGATCAGGTGGCACCGCCGACGATCAATCTTCACCAGCGCGATCCGGCGTGTGATCTCGACTTCGTACCGAACACGGCGCGACAGATGAAGATCGCCGTGGCCATGTCGAATTCCTTCGGGTTCGGCGGCACCAACGGTACGCTGGTCTTCAAGGCGGTGTAAGGCCGCCGGGGAATCCCCGGTGCGCGCCGGACCGTGGTGCCCGGGACCTGACTGACGGATGGCGCGCCCGACGCGAAAAAAGCCGCAGAGGATCGAGCCGCCGGCCGCACCGCGCGGGAGGCTCTGGATCCTGCTCGCAATGCTGGCGGTACTAGGCATCGCTGCGACCGTCGGCGGGTTCCTGCACTACGCAGCCGCACCGTTCGGCTATGCGGGGGGCACCGTGCGCGTCTCGGTGGACCCGGGCAGCGGCCTCAAGTCGATTTCGCGTCAGCTCGTGCGCAAGGGCGTGATCGCCGTGCCTTGGGCGTTCACCGTGCTTGGGCGGGCGCGCGGCGTCGGCGAATCGCTGCAGGCCGGCGTGTATGAAGTCACACCGGCGATGACTCCCAGCGGGCTGCTCGACCGCATGGTGCGCGGTGAAGCTCTGCACGACGAGATCAAGTTCATCGAAGGCTGGACCGTCCGGCAGATGCGCGGCGCACTCGATGCCCATCCCGGGCTCCGCCACGACACCCGCGATCTCTCCGAACGCGAGATCCTCGAACGCATCGGCGCCGTCGAAAGCCGGGCCGAGGGTTTGTTCTTTCCGGACACGTACCGGTTCAGCGTCGGCGTGAGCGATCTCGTAGTGCTCCGCATGGCGCACACCCGCATGCGCGAACGCGTGCGGACCAATTGGGAGAACCGGGCGCCGGGACTGCCGCTCAATTCGCCTTACGACCTGCTGACTCTCGCCTCGATCGTAGAAAAGGAGACCGGGGCACCCGAAGACCGGACTCACATCGCAGCCGTGTTCATGAACCGCCTCAGGATCGGAATGCGGCTGCAGACCGACCCGACGGTGATCTACGGGCTCGGTGCGCGCTTCGACGGCAACCTGCGCCGACGCGATCTGGAAACCGACAGCCCCTACAACACCTACACTCGCGGCGGTCTTCCACCGACGCCGATCGCACTTCCTGGTGAGGCCGCTCTCGCAGCGACGGCGAATCCGGCCAACTCGCGCGCCTTGTACTTCGTCGCACGCGGCGATGGCAGCTCCCATTTCTCCCGGACGCTGAAGGAGCACAATCGGGCCGTGGACCGGTTCCAGCGACGATAATGCGCGGCAGATTCATCACCCTCGAGGGTATCGACGGCGCCGGCAAGAGCACGCATCTCAAGACCGTGCAGGGGTGGCTGGAAGCGCACGGACTCGAGGTGGTCATGACGCGTGAACCGGGCGGAACTCCCATCGGCGAAGCGATCCGCAAGCTTCTGCTCGACCGAACGTCCGACATGAACCCGGAGACCGAGACCCTGCTGATGTTCGCCGCCCGACGCGAGCATATCGCGCGCACGATCGAGCCGGCGCTGGAGCGGGGCGATTGGGTGCTCTGCGACCGCTTTACCGACGCCACGCGCGCCTATCAGGGTGGCGGTCGCGGCGTACCGATGGAGCGGATCGAGCGCTTGGCCGACTGGGTGCAGCAGGGCCTCGAACCCGATCTCACATTCCTGTTCGACATCAGCGTCCCCACCGCCCGCGAGCGAATGGGTAACCGCAGCCCCGCCGACCGGTTCGAGAGAGAGGAGGGGGCCTTCCATGAGAAGGTGCGGCGCGTGTACCGCGAATTGGCGGCGCGCTACCCGAACCGAATCACCGTGATCGACGCCGGACAACGGTCGGAAGAAGTTAAGAAATCGCTTGAGAATGAGCTTTCAAGGCTCTGGAAAGAAAAGATCTTTGTTTAGAGTCATTTCTTAGGTAAGCTCAGCAATCCGTTGAATTGATGAAATTTGAATGGCATTCTGCACTGTGGAATACCCGCTTCCGTACCGGCGGGCTGCCCCAGTCGATCCTGTTCACTGCAATGCGCGGTACAGGCGAGTCTGCGTTCGCGGAACGGGTGGCGGTGTCGCGCCTTTGTGCCCAACCGACAACCAATGGCGATGCTTGCGGCGTATGCGACGACTGCCGCTGGTTCGCGGCCGGAACCCATCCGGATTTCCGCCGGCTCGACCCAGAGTGCGCGCAGGATGTACAGAGCTCGAGTATCGACGAGGAATCAGCCTCGGGCGAACGCGACAAGAAAAGGGCGCGCATACAGATTTCGGTGGACGAAGTACGCGAGGCCGCGGACTTCCTGCGCCTCGTCGCGCATCGCGGGCGCGCACGTGTCGTGCTGATTCATCCGGCGCACACGATGCACATCGCGGCGGCGAACGCCCTGCTGAAGATTCTCGAGGAGCCACCGCCAGGCGCCCTGTTCCTGCTGGTGACGTCTCAGCCGGCACGCCTGCCCGCCACGATCCGCAGCCGCTGCATCACGATTGCGTTGCCAAAGCCGACCGCGTCGCAGGCGGCAGCCTGGCTGCACGCAGCCGGCCTGCCGGACACCGAGCTCGCTCTCGCGCAAGTGGGCGGGGCACCGGCTGCCGCGGCGTCGTTGGGGGAGCGCTACTGGGCCGTACGGGAGGGCCTGCTGCCGTTCCTCAGCGGGCGCGACCCGAGTTGGCTGGATGCCGCTGCCCGCATCGGGGACACGGACCTGGCACACCTGGTGCACTTGCTGCAGACCTGGTGCTGGGACCTGATGAGCACCAGATTTCACGGCAGCGTCCGTTATCATCAGGATCGGTCGGTTGAGCTCGCGCGTACCGCGCCCACCATCGGCTCCACCGAACTCGCTGATTTCGCTCGAAAACTCACGGGTGCCAAGCGGCTGGTCGGGCACCCCTTGAACCCGAAACTGTTCGCCGAAGATCTCCTGATGTCCTATTCGCACCTGCTGCCCAAAGGATGAGCACTCCACCGCCGGACAAGGGCGATCCCGGGCGCACCACGGCGCTGTCGCTCAACATCAAGGATCTGTCGATCCTGTACGCCGCGTACATGCCCTACACGAAGAATGGCGGGATCTTCATTCCCACCAACAAGCCCTACAAGCTGGGCGACGAGATCTTCATGCTGATCAGCCTGATGGGGGACGCGAACAAGATCCCGGTCGCAGGCAAGGTGACATGGATCACGCCTGCGGGTGCCCAGGGCAACAAGGTGCAGGGCGTCGGGGTCCAGTTCAAGGATGACGAAGGCGGCCAGCAGGCGCGCACGCGCATCGAGGCGCTGCTCGCCGGGCACGGCAAGGTAAGTCGCCCAACGCACACGATGTAGGTCTGGCGGCATGCTGGTCGATTCGCACTGCCATCTGGATTTTCCCGAACTGCTGCCGCGCATCGACGAGATCGCGGCGAACATGCGCGCCCAGCAGGTGGGCCATGCGCTCTGCGTCAGTGTGAATCTCGAGGATTTTTCCCGCGTTCGGGCACTGGCGGAGCGCTTCGACAACATGTACGCCTCGGTGGGCGTGCATCCCGACCACGAAGGCGGTGAAGAGCCGAACGCGGACCGGCTGGTGGAACTGGCGGCCCATCCCCGGGTGGTTGCCATCGGTGAAACCGGCCTGGATTACTACCGTCATCCCGAACTTGCCCCCATCCAGCAAATGCGTTTTCGGGAGCACATCCGCGCCGCACGGCGTACGGGCAAGCCCCTCATCATCCATACCCGCGAGGCCGCAGGAGACACCCTGCGACTGATGCGCGAGGAAGGCGCAGCGGAGGTGGGCGGCGTCATGCACTGTTTCACGGAATCGTGGGAGGTGGCGGAGGCGGCGATCGCCCTCAATTTCCACATCTCGTTTTCCGGGATCGTGACGTTCAAGAACGCGGTGGCGCTGAAGGATGTGGCGCGACGCGTCCCGCCGGACCGGCTGCTGGTGGAAACCGATTCGCCGTACCTGGCTCCGGTGCCGCACCGGGGCAAGTTGAACGAGCCCGGTTTCGTCCGCCACGTGGCCGATGAGATCGCGCGGCTCCGGCAGGTCGACACAGCCGAGATAGAGCGCCAGACGACAGCGAATTTCTTCGGACTGTTCAAGCACGCCGCGGCGCTTTCCGGGATCGCCTGAGCCCTCGTCTCGATCCATCGGTGAACCGCATAATGTGTATTATGTTTATGCACCGATGTTGGTTTAGAGTGCTGCCTGCCTCGGCCGTCACCCGCTAGCCATGACCTGCCGCAGACGCTCGAAACAGATGACAGCGCCGGCAGCTCCAACGTTGAGCGATTCCACATTCCCCGGCATCGGGATGCCGATCGTTGCGGAGGCCACAGCCACTACGGCGGGCTGAACGCCGTCCGCTTCGCTGCCGAGGACGACGGTGACGTCGCCTGTCAGGTCCGTGGCGAAAACCGAGGCGGTGGATCGCGATCCCGCGACCAGCACGCGGCCCTGCACCGCGCGCAGCCCGGCTTGCAGGTCATCGGACACAGCGATACGGGTCGCGAACTGGCCCCCCATCCCGCCGCGCAGGCACTTCGGCGACCACGGATCGGCACAGCCGGGCCCCAGCACCACGGCCCTCGCTGCGGCGGCCGCCGCTGTCCTGATGAGCGATCCGACGTTGCCCGGATCCTGGACGCCGTCCAGCCAGAGCTGAAATCCACCGGCATCAATCACCTCTTCAAGCGGGGTCGACACGACCGGGATGATGGCGAGGATGCCGTTGCGACCTGCAACCGGGCTGATCTTGGCGAACACCCCGTCATCCAACGACACGACCGACTTGGGATCGAGGCGCGCTCGCAGCGCCAACACTTCCTGTTCATCGATCGAGGATTCGCTCGCCACGACCACTTCTGGATGCTGGCCGGTATTGTCGAGCAACGCTTCGAGCAGATGGGCGCCTTCGATGACGGTGCGGCCTTCCTCGCGTCGCTCGCGGGAGGAATCCCTCAGACCCAGCAGACGTCGGACGAGTGGATTGTCGGCGGAGCGGATGACTTTCAAGGCGTGCTACTCGTGCACCCGCCGATCGAGTCCGGCGCACACGACCGCCCATCGATCCACCGAGCTTCCCCGAGCCGTGCACCCGAAAGATTCACGCTGACGATGCTCGCGCCGCTCAAGTCCGCTCCACGCATGTCCGCGTTGCGCAGGTCGGCGCCATCGAGGCGACTCCCGGTAAGGTTGGCGCCGGCCAGAATCGCGTTCTCCATTCGGGCGCCCGATAAGTCGGCCCGGACCAGATCGGCACCACGCTTGTCGCAACCGCTCCATCGAATCGACGGAGCGGGTGGTGCTGCGCAATCGCTCAGGCGTGCGCGAAACAGCACGACCTTGAAGGCTTCGCGTGGAGCGAACTGCCACAGCGCCGTGGTCGCCACGCCGACGGACAACAACACCGCCGCCGCGATAGCGAACGCCGGAACGCGGCTCGCCTGCGTGTTCGCCTCCGCCTGAAAATGAACCCCGGACCGCGCCGCCGGATCGGCCCGGCGATCGGGCCCACGCTCGCGCCCTGCCCCGGTTTCACCACCGGCACTCATGCGCCGATCGGGCACCCAGCGCTCTTCGAGCCAACGGCGGCGTGCCCGTCCGCGCTCACGATTCCAGTCGATCTCGCCGAATTCATCGACCGGCTCCGCGTCGTCGGTCGCTGCTTCACGCACCGAGGCGAGCACCGGCACGTCGGCTATGGCGAACCAGTTGATGCCGTCCGCGCTGACTTCGTCGGGCGCCTTGAGCCGCCCCAGTTCGAGGTAGCGCACCAGCAGCCCCTGTGGGAACGGTCCGCTGACCTGAATGCCGCGGCGGATGTACCAGGCTGCGGGCCCGGTCGGTGGCGTATCCATCGCTCAGCGTCCCGCGCGCGCCGGCTCAGGCCGGGCGTTGTGCGGCCAGACGTTGCGACAAGGCGAGACAGACGGCCTTGAACGGTGCGTACAACGCCTCGGGAATGGGCGTATCCGGTGGATCACGGTATGCGACGACGAGGGCCTTCGGGTGGGAGCCGGCAAAGATCGACATGGCGAGAAAATCGCCTCCGCCCATTCTAGAGCGCTGGGCGTCGGTCAGCAGCGCCGCGAGTTGCGCCCGGTTGGCACCACCCGCATACAGCCCCTGCATTTTCCCCATCAGCCGCCCGAAGAGGTGCGCGGCACCCAGTTCGAATCCGAACACCTTGGCATCGATTTCGCCCTGTCCGTCGCCGAAGAGGAAGCGAAACTCCATGCGTTTGCCCGACGGATCGACCTCGGCGTAGACCAGTCGCTGCAGGCCGAGACCGCCCTGCAACCCGGACAGCGCGAGCGCAGCCAGAGCCATCGATTCCGAGGTGGCCGGGGCAGCCGCCAGTTGCTGCAACGTGTTCTTGAGAACTTCGGGATCCGGGTTGATCACCTGGGCGCGCTGTGACGAGACGCCACTCCCCTCCCCTGGTTCGAGCGGCAACCAGGCCGCGGTCGGGCGCACGCCGTAGTCCTGCCAGTTGCTGGCCGCCTGCAGGCAGGCCTGCCGCACCATGCGCCACGACTGATCCTCGTTCATGCCGAGCATCTTTTCGATGCGACGGTAGTCGTCCGGCAAGGCCGGGTTGTCCCAACCGTGGGCCGAATGGCGCGCGAGGGCCACGGCCGTGACGACATTGACGACCCGCGGCTGTGCGGCGTGGGTGTCGTCCATCAAGCGTCGCAGCAGCGCCGGCAGATTCCACGCCTGCGCCAGCGCAAGCTGCAGTTCGACGTTGGAGAACCCGAGAACTACCGTCTGCGCGGCAGCGCTGCGCAATCCGCGGGCGTTGTCCACGAGGTGCTCGATCTGCGCGGCTGCCTGCGGCAGATGACACCAGAGCAGCAACTCGGCGAGGTCGTGCAGCAGCGCGCCGATCGTCACCTCGTCGGATTCGATGTCGTGACGATGCGCTGCGATCGCACGTGCGTACGCCGCTGCGTGGTGCGCGCGGCTGATGACCCCGAGCGCACCGCGCAGGGCCACCGGATCGTCCTTGAGCACCAGCTCCAGCGCTGGCACCGCACCGAACTCGCGGAAGAAGCTCGTGATCCCATGCATCATCACCGCATGCTCCACGGTGGTGATCTCGGTAGGCTGGCGCGACGTCTTCCTGGATTGCGCGAAGCGCAGGACGCGCAACGTCAGCAATGGATCGCGCAGCACCACGCGCGAAATGTCGCGGCCCGTGATCTTGTCCTCGTTCCGGCGCAGCTGCTTCAGTTGCGCCGTGGTCGATGCGAGCACGGCAACGTCGCGTCCGCTCCACGCGCGCACCAGTTCCTGCATGTCCATGGGCGCTTGAGCCCCGGCTACAGACGCCAGACGTACAGCGATCGCCGGCCACCGCCGAGCGGAATCACGCTGTCGGGCGTCTCGCCGTCGACGCGGAACGTGTTGCTGACGAACACGCTGCCAGGACGCATTTCGCGTTTCGCCTTGCGCCACAGGTCCGTCATGGGCACCGGCGACAGGAATGCATACACGACGTCATAGGCGGACAGATCCTCTTCCCAGAAATCCGCGCACCGGGTCTCGAAGCGATGGGACCAGTTGCCGCGCAACCACGAAGTGAGGAACGGCAGCGGTGCGATCTCCAGCCCGGTGAATCTTCCCGCGGGAAAGCGCGGCGCCAGATTGGCAAGCACGGTCCCGACACCGCTGCCGATGTCCAGAAACTTGAACGCGCGCTCCGCCGGCAGCAACGCCGCCAGGCGATCACAAGCTTCGCTACTGGAAAGATACAGCGGCACACGCGTGCGAAACGTCGTCCAGTACACCGCCAGCAACACGGCGAATGCGCCGAAGTACCACCACGAATCCAGGCGAACCACCTGCGCCACGATCACCGCAGGCGCGAACAGTGCATTGATGGGCGCCCACCACCACGGCAATCCGAACATCCGCCCGACGAGCGCCGCAAGCAGTCCCTGCCCCATCGTCCAGTACCAGCCCGTGGCGCCGCCCAGAAGAATCTGGATGCAGGCGGTGAGCAGCCAAGCCAGCAACTGCGCTGCAAACGCGTGGGCCAGCGGCGGCAGCGACGGCCACGCCGGCGTCAACGACTCAACGCTTCTCGGTACCATCTCCACCTACCCCCTCGCGCACGTCCTGTGCGTCTTCGGCTTCGAGCACGCCGCCGTCTTTGAGTGCGGCTTCCTCGGCTTTGCGATTCATCACGATGATGCTCACGCGCCGGTTGATCGGATTGATCGGATCTGAAGGATCGAGCAGCACCGCAGAGCCCAGACCTATCACGCGTGCGATGCGTGTCTCGACCATGCCACCCGCGAGCAACTCGCGGCGAGCGGTGTTGGCACGATCGGCCGACAGCTCCCAGTTGCTGTAGCCGCGCTCGCCGCCGGAGTACACCGCAGCGTCGGTATGCCCCGAGATCGTGATGCGATTCGGCACATCGTTCAGCACCTTGCCGATCTCGCGCAGGATCTCGCGCATGTACGACTGCACCTCGCTGCGGCCCGTGGCGAACATCGGCCGGTTCTTCTCGTCGATGATCTGGATGCGCAATCCCTCGCTGGTGATGTCGATCAACAGCTGATTCTTGAACTGCTTCAGCATCTCGCTCGCATCGATCGCCGACTCGAGCTGGGCCTTCAACTCACGCAGCCGCTGAGCCTCCTGCGCACGCAGCGCCTTTTCCGCCTCTTCCGTGCTCACGGCGCCGGACTTGGGCTTGCCCTCACCGCCCTTGTTCACCTGGCCCGTCTTCTTGGTGAGGTCGTTGCCGCCGCCCTTGATGATCGAGGTGGCATCGCCGGCGCCGGAACCGCCCATCAGAGCCACCTTGAGCGGCGTCTTGAAGTGTTCCGCAATGCCCTCGAGATCGCCCTTGGTGGTCGAGCCGAGGAGCCACATCAGCAGGAAGAACGCCATCATGGCAGTCACGAAGTCCGCATACGCGATCTTCCACGCACCGCCATGATGACCGTGGCCACCCTTGCGGATCTTCTTGACGATGATGGGGCGCTGGGAATCGTCGCTCATGGTTTCGGGCTCGTGGGCGAGAGAAGCGCTACTTCGACTTGCGGCTTTTCACTTCCTCTTCGAGTTCGCTGAACGTCGGGCGCTCGGTGGAGTACAGCACCTTGCGACCGAATTCGACCGCGACCTGCGGCGCATAGCCGTTCAGGCTCGCGAGCAGCGTCACCTTGATGCACTGGAGCATCTTGGTCGCCTCGTTGAGCTTGTGCTCGAGCAGGGTCGCGAGGGGCCCCACGAAACCGTAGGACAGCAGGATGCCGAGGAACGTACCGACCAGCGCCGCGGCGATCAGCTTGCCCAGTTCGGAGGGCGGAATTCCCACCGACTCCATGGTGTGCACCACACCCATCACCGCCGCGACGATACCGAACGCGGGCAGGCCGTCGGCAAGACGGCTCACCGCCTGCACCGGCACTTCGCCCTCGTGGTGATGGGTCTCGATCTCGACGTCCATCAGGTTCTCGATCTCGAAGGCGTTCAGGTTGCCGCCCACCATCAGCCGCAGGTAGTCGGTCAGGAACTCCATTGCATGGTGATCGGCGAGGATCACCGGGTACTTGGAGAACACCGGGCTCTGGTCCGGATTCTCGACGTCCGACTCGATCGACATCAGGCCTTCCTTGCGCACCTTCGCGAGGATGTCGTAGAGCAGGGACAGGAGCTCGAGATAGAGCGCCTTGGTGAACTTGGAGCCCTTCAGCGTCGTCGGCAGGGCCTTCATCGTGCCCTTGATGACCTTGCCCGAGTTGGCCACCATGAATGCCCCGACCGCCGAGCCGCCGATCATGATCAGTTCGACCGGCTGGATGAGGGAACCCAAGTGGCCGCCGGCCAGGGCAAAACCACCCAGGACGGCACCGAGGATGATGAGATAGCCGACGATGACGGTCATGCGTGTTCTTCTAGAGTACGGGTGATCTATCGGGGATCAACCCGCCTGGCCGACGGCACGACAAGTCCGCGTCGCCCCGGGGGGATCGAAGCGGTTAACGGACCGGGCGCCGACGACTTTAGGGAATCAGGCCCTTGGGAGCGGTTCCTGAAGGGGCCCGCGAAGGTCTCGGACGCTGGAAAGGTGCATGATCCGTAAGCGTTCGTGCGCTATGCTGCTTGAACCTGTGCTCAGGCACGATCGACCCAGGGAGACCCGATGGGCAAGTTCCTGCAGTTGGCGGTTGCAGTCGCGTTGGTGGCATGGATATCCGGCGTCGGTGCCACTCAGACCATCTGGAAGCTGGACGGCATCACCTTCTCCGATGGTGGCATCGCGGCCGGCTGGTTCGCACTGGACGACAGTGCCCCGGGGCTCATTGCGGGCTACGACATCCAGACCCCGACGATCGCAGACTTCCCCGGCGTTTCCTACACGCTCGACAACAATGCAGATCCGATAGGCAACATCGTCCGCCAGAACGCCACCAACTTCACGAGCCCGGGAGGATTCCTGGCTCTCACTTTTGCCGGCCCGATTCTGAACGCCAACAGCACCGTGCGCGCCGTGGCGCTGGGAACAACCCTCCCGGTCGATCTCTCGAACATTCAGAACTACGAGTACCTCGCCTTCACGTCGCTGGCGGGCCGGAACGTCGTCGCCGGCAGCATCGTCGCCGTGGTACCGGAACCACGGAGTGCGGCGCTGATCGCGGCCGGGCTGGCCTTGGTCGGCACGATTGCCGTCCGCCGCCGCCGTCGTCTCACCGACGCTCCATAGAGTCCCGGAGCACGCATCGGGTTGCCCACCGGCCCCGGGGGAATTGCCTCTCGTCAGTGCAGGACCTTGAGACCGACGATACCGCCGACGATGAGCGCGATGCAGGCAATGCGAAGCCCATTGGCAGGTTCACCCAGCACTACCATCCCCAGGATGGCAGTGCCCACGATCCCCACCCCTGTCCATACCGCGTAGGCGGTACCCAGCGGCAATCCCCGCACGGCCAACCCCAACAGCGCCAGGCTCGCGATCATCGCCACGACAGTGCCGACACTTGGCCAGAAGCGGGTGAACCCTTCGGCGTACTTGAGACCGACCGCCCAGCCGATTTCGAGAATACCCGCCAGAAGCAGCAGGACCCAGTTCATGGAAACCTCCGGAGACAATTGGGGAGTCGTCTCCGGGGCACAGGACCTGTCATCGGGTCGTCCCGATGCGGCATTGTGACACTTCGCAACGGGTGCGGTTCCTCTATCCCCGACGAGACCCGTGGCGAAAGGTTTTCCGCGGCGCCGGCACCGCGTAAAGTGCGGGGCGCGGTTTGCCGCCCGGATGGCGAAATTGGTAGACGCAAGGGACTTAAAATCCCTCGGGCCTCACCGCCCGTGCCGGTTCGATTCCGGCTCCGGGCACCACCGGCAAAGCAGGCGTGCGCGCCCTGCGGCGCGCCCCGTAGCGCTACTTGTCTTCGATCATCTTGAAGCCGATTGCCTCGGTGTAACGCAACACGACGGTATCGCCGACCTGGATGTTGTCGAAGCGCTGCACTTCAGGGCCGACAACGTAGCGCCGCAGTTCGCCTGACGGTCCCCGTACCGACACCGTACGCGCTGCATTCTCCATGCCTTCGACGCGGGCCGTGATTTCCTTCACGCTCACCAGTGTGCCACCGGGAATGTCGCCCTTGGCTGCCAGTTCCATCCGGTCGACGGAACCGGCGGAAGGCTCGCTCTTTTCGCCGATCACGGCGATGACGACTGACTGGGCATAGACCACCCGAAAGCGCGAGCCGGCGTGAACCTGATCGAGGTTCTTGGACTCGTCGGGCACCTTGATCGTGGTCACCTCGCCGGTCGGCAGCGCAATGGTCACGGTACGCTCGGTGTAGTTGACGGCCTGGACCGTGACGATCTGCTCGACCACGTCCGCTACGACGACGCCGGGCTTGTCGTCGGCACTGGCCGGCGCGACCCAGCACAGCAGAACGAGCAATGCTGCATACAGTTTGAGTTTCATGGTTGATCTCCTTGCAGGTAGTTGGGGTTATGACGATCGCACGCGCCGCGCATTTGCTCCAGGATAGTACACGGCCGCGGCGATATCGCGCGTTTTCCAACGCAGGCGCTAGACTATGTCCGTGCCCCGGGAATCCCGGGCCTGTCATGCGTCCACTGTCTGGGGAGACCAGTACCCGCATGTCCGAGGAATCGATAGTCCACGTGATCGACGATGACGAAGCGTTCCGAGTCGCCGTCTCGCGCCTGTTGGATTCCGCCGGGTACCAGGTGCGGACCTACGCGTCTGCCGGTGAATACCTGATCGAACCACCATCACCGGACATGGCCGGTTGCCTCGTTCTGGACCTGCGCCTGCCCGGGCCGAGCGGCCTCGACCTGCAGCAGGCGCTGACGCGCATGGAGTCGACGCTGCCCATCATCTTCCTGAGCGGCTACGGCGACGTGGCCGCCAGCGTGCGTGCCATGAAGGCCGGGGCGTGTGATTTTCTCACCAAGCCGGTGGAGAAGGACTCGCTCCTGGCGGCGATATCCAATGCACTGTCGCAAGCAAGAAAAGCCCGGGCCAAGCGGCACGAGTCGCAAACGTGGAACAGCAAACTGGATAGCCTCACTCCGCGCGAACGTGAAGTCCTCGATCAGGTGGTAGCCGGCCGCCGCAACAAGCAGATTGCCGCTTCGCTGAACGCCTCCGAACGCACGGTCAAAGCCCACCGGGCGCGCATTATGGCGAAGATGGGTGTTGACTCGGTCGCCGATCTCGTTCGTTCCGCCGAGCGCTGGCAAGCCGACGCGACGACATCGTCGCGGACCCACCGAACGCTGAACGCCTGACGGCAGCTTCCAGGCCTGCCGGTCCCTGCACCAATGGGCAGCGAGCCCCCTCACCAACGGCCAATAGCAATGCCGCCTTCGCGCAGAAAAAATGCGCCTGTCGTGATCCGCGGCACCTTGGAGCGAAATCTGCACGGCGGCTTCCCATGGGGGCGCATCAGAATGTCTTCGTGGTCGAGGACGACGCCAGCATGCGTCGCGCCGTCCTGCGTTTTCTCTATGCCGCGGGCTACTTCCCCATCGCATACGAATCGGCCGAAGCGTTCCTGGGTGACGGTCCGCCCCGCAACGGAGCCTGTATGGTGGTCGATCTGAAGTTGCCGGGTATGTCCGGCCTGGAACTCGCGGAGCGATTGGCGGGTTCCAGTCCCAGTATTCCGATCATCTTCATCACCGCACATGACGATCAGGCTTTCCGCGACCGCGCCGGGGCGCTCGGTCATTCGGAGTATCTGCTCAAACCATTCGAAGGCACCCAGCTGGTGGACGCGATCGGGCGCCTCGCCCCACCAGAGCCGTCCGAGAGTGCCGGGTTCGGCTGAACCTGGCGTCCGAACCGCTGCGCTGACGGTTGCAGGCCTCGCCCTTGCGGCATGCTGTGCATCGGCACGTGCCGACCTCGTCTCCACATTCATCGACCCGAAGGATGGCAAGCTCGATGCATCGCAGTGGTTGCTCGAGCGCAAGGGCTTCTTGCCGGTACCGATCCTGATCACCGAACCGGCCGTCGGATACGGGGGCGGCGTGGCGCTCACGTTCTTCCGCCAGTCGATCGGCGAGGCGGCCCAGCGTGCCAAGGAAACCGGCCACGTCACCCCACCGGACGTATTCGGCATCGCCGCGTTCGGCACCGAGAACGGGAGCAAAGGTGCGGCCGCCGGCGGCATGTTCAGCTTCGACGACGATCGCTGGCGCTATCGCGGCGGGGTCGGCAGGATCGAGCTCCACCTGGATTTCTACGGCGCCACCGGCGGGCTGAACACCGGGGATCGCAAGGTCGGCTACGGCCTGAACGGATGGGCTTCATCGCAGCAGGTCCTGCGGCGCCTCGGGGGCGGCACCAGCAACGACTGGATCGCGGCCCGTTGGGTCTATCTCGATTTCAACAGCGCCTTCGACCTGGGCGGCAATCGCGGCACACTCTCGAACTACACCGTCGAGAGCCGCAGTTCCGGTCTCGGCCTGTCCTACGAGCACGATTCGCGCGACAACACGTTCACGCCCTCGCGCGGGTGGAACGGCGGCGTGGCCACACTGCTCTACGACCCGGACTGGGGCAGCAACACCCGCTTCCAGTCCTACCGTGCCAATGCCTTCGTCTACCACCCGATCGGGTCGTCGTGGGTGCTTGGCGGTCGCCTGGACGGGCGCACCGCGCAGGGCGACGTGCCCTTCTATCAGCTGCCCTATCTCGACCTTCGAGGCGTGCCGGCGGGACGCTACCAGGACGAGTACACGGCCTTGGTCGAAGCTGAATTGCGCTGGAACGTCAATTCGCGGTGGGCACTGATCGGCTTTCTGGGGGCCGGCCGCGCCTGGGGCAAGCAGTCGAACCTCAGCGCCAGTCCCTCTGTGGTCAACAAGGGCTTCGGTTTCCGCTACCTCACGTCGAGTGCCCTTGGCCTGTACACCGGGATGGATTTCGCCTGGGGGCCGGAAGACTTCGCGTTCTACATCCAGGTCGGAAGTGCGTGGCGGTGACGCGACATTGGGGGATAGCGACCGCCCAATGGCGGCAACGGCTCCCATTGCAAGCGATGACGGTCGCCGGGCGGTGCGTTTGCGCTCACCCGCTACGCGGCCACGGCCTTCTGCACCAAAGTGCAATAGGCAGGGCAACGGTCACAGTTTACGTTCGAGATTCCCGGACCGCGGTGTGGCCTTGTCGATAGACGGGTGACCGATCAGGACCTCACGACGCTGCGCCCGCACCGCGACACTTCCATCGAGCTTGGAGCACGTCATGCACTGGTCAGGTTCGCTACTCGTCACCCGGAGCATCCCTCGGGGTCAAATGCGCGCGCAAACGATGGGGTTAGCCTTGGTGCTCGCCGCAATGTCGCTCGCGGTGCAGGCCCAGGACCCGCTACCGTCATGGAACGAAGGCGCCGCGAAGGCGAGCACCACCGAATTCGTCACCGCCGTGACCACCGAAGGCGGCAAGGATTTCGTCGCACCAGCGGACCGTGTCGCGACCTTCGACAACGACGGCACGCTGTGGAGCGAACAGCCGCTCTATTTCCAGTTCGTGTTCATGCTCGACCAGTTGAAGGCCGCGGCACCGCAGCACCCGGAATGGAAGGACAACGCTGCCTTCAAGGCACTCGTCGCGCACGACCGCAAAGCGCTCGCGGCGATGGGGCACAAACCGATCCTCGAACTGCTGGCGGTGGCCAACAGCGGCATGACTGTCGGCGCCTATGACCGCCAATCGTCCATCGGTAAACTCGACCAGGCCTGGGACGAAGCGATCGCCAAGGGCTGGGTCGTCGTCAGCATGAAATCCGACTGGAAGAAGATCTTCGCTTTCGAATGACCACCCTGGAGGTACGGCAATGAGGAACCATTTGCAGATCTTGATGGCGATGGCGGTGGCGATCGGGCTCGCAAGCCCGATCTCTGCGCTGGCACAGAAGAAACCCAACATCCTCGTCATCTGGGGCGACGACATCGGCATCGCCAACGTCAGCGCCTACAGCAGTGGCGTCATGGGATACGAGACCCCCAACATCGATCGCATCGCCAAGGAAGGCATTCGTTTCCAGCACTACTACGGCGAGCAGAGCTGCACCGCGGGTCGCGCCGCATTCCTGACCGGTCAGCACGGCATCCGCACCGGCCTCACGAAGGTGGGATTCCCGGGTGCGCCCATGGGCATGAGCCAGCTCGATCCTTCCATCGGCGGACTGCTCAAGAACCTGGGATACGCCACCGGCCAATTCGGCAAGAACCACGTCGGCGACCGCAACCCGAGCCTGCCCACCGTCAACGGCTTCGACGAGTTCTACGGCAATCTGTATCACCTCAACGCCGAGGAGGAACCCGAACTGGTCGACTATCCCAAGGATCCGGCGTATCGCGCCAAGTTCGGTCCGCGCGGCGTCCTGAGAACAAAGGCCTCGGACAAGGACGACCCCACCGTCGATCCGCGCTTCGGCAAAATCGGCAAGCAGACCATTGAAGACACCGGACCGCTCACCAAGAAGCGAATGGAGACGGTCGACGACGAAACGTCGGCGGCAGCCATCGAGTTCATGCAGCGTCAGCACGCCGCCGGCAAACCGTTCTTCACCTGGTTCAACGCGACGCGCATGCACTTGCGCACGCACGTGCGCGCCGAACATCGAGGCCGCTACAAGTACGGTGACAGCGAATACAACGACGGGATGATCGAGCATGACGAAACCGTCGGCACGCTCTTGAAGGCGCTCGACGATATGGGCATCGCCGGCGACACCATCGTCATATACAGCAGCGACAACGGTCCGCACATGAATACCTGGCCGGATGGCGCGATGACGCCTTTCCGGTCGGAAAAGAACACCAACTGGGAGGGAGCGTTCCGCGTGCCGGCGCTGGTCCGCTGGCCTGGTGTCATCAAGCCCGGCACGGTGACCAACGAACTCATGAGTCACAACGACTGGATCCCGACGCTCGCCTCCATCGCGGGCGAACCGGACCTCGTCAACAAGCTGAAGAAGGGTTACACCGCCAATGGAGTCAACTACAAAGTGCATCTGGACGGTTACGATCAGTCGACTTTCCTGCGCACGGTGAACGGCACTGCAGGAAGCAACAACGGCGTGAAGAGTGCGCGCGACAAGTTCTTCTACTCCGACGACGACGGTTTGCTCGTGGGCATGCGGCAGGGCTACTACAAGTTCGTCTTCGCCGAACAACGCATGCCGGGAACAATGGGCGTCTGGGCTGAACCCTTCGTCAAGCTGCGCCTGCAGAAGATCTTCAACCTGTTTCAAGACCCATATGAGCGTGCCGACATCACGTCGAACACTTTCTGGGATTGGAACCTGAATCATGTCGGGGGTGCTTACGGAATGATGGACGATGTCTTCGCGTTCGCCGCCACGTTCAAGGAGTACCCTCCACGTTCGTTCCCGCCGAGCTTCAACCCGGCCACGGTGCTGGAGCAGACCCTCGAAGAGATCAAGGCTTCCAGACAGCAGAAAGGCAAGTAAGCGGCCGATGGCCGCGATCTGCGGTCGTCGGGAACTCCCACGCCCGGCAGCGCACGGTACACGTCGGAGGCATAGAATCCGGCCGAGACACCGGGCAAGGGGCAACATGCCGCCGCTGGCGGCGGACCGATCATGTCGGGTCACGCACTCAATCCGGAAGGCACGCTCGCGAGTGAATTCGAGCCGAGCGAGTTGAGCGGTTCGAAGCCGCCGGCACGAGTCGCCGTTTCCCGCAGCTTCGCGTTGGCGGCTGCGGTAGCCGTCGGCCTGGCCTACTACCTCGGCGCGAAGATCGGCTTCGCGCTGACGTTTCAGCCCAATCCCATCTCGCTGCTGTGGCCGCCGAACGCATTGCTGCTTGCTGCGTTGCTGCTGACGCCGACGCGCATCTGGTGGTGGTTGGTCACGGCAGCCCTGCCCGCTCACCTGGCCGTGGAACTGGAAAGCGGCGTGCCGTTCGCGATGGTGATCGGCTGGTTCGTGAGCAATTGCGGCGAAGCACTGTTCGGCGCCGCCTGCATCCGCTGGTTCGCAGGCGACAGGCTGCGCTTCACATCGTTTCGCCACGTCAGCATCTTCCTGCTGTTTGGCGTTCTCGTCGCTCCCTTTCTGTCCTCGTTCCTCGACGTCGCTTTCGTGAAGCTCGCCGGCTGGGGGCACACGGACTACGGCCGGATGGTGCGAATGCGGTTCTTCTCGAACGCCCTCGCCGCCCTGGCGCTCGTTCCGGCAATCGTCACTTGGGTCACGATGGGGCCGGCGTGGTTTCGCGGACTCCCCTTGAGGCGCGCGGCGGAGCCGGCGGCGTTCCTGGTCGGTCTGCTCGTCACCAGCATTGCCGTCTTCGAAGAGACCGGAATGGAATCGAGCGCCACGCCGGCGCTGCTCTATGTACCGCTGCCTTTCCTCCTCTGGGCCGCGTTGCGGCTCGGCCCGATCGCGGTCAGCACCGGACTGCTGCTGATCACGGGCTTCGCGGTCGGGGGCGCACTCCGCGGGATCGGACCGTTCAGCACCGGCTCAGCCGAAGAAAGCGCACTTGCGATCCAGCTGTTTCTCATCGTGATCGGCGTGCCCAAGCTGCTGTTGATGGCTGGTGTCGCGGAACGGCGTCGTGCCAAGGATGCGCTGCAGGCATCGGAAGTGCGCTTCGCCAGCGTGTTCCGCTCCAACCCGGATCCCATGTCCATCGTGAATCCCGCCGACGGCAAGCTGCTGGACGTCAACCAGCGCTGGGAATCCATGTTCGGTTTCGCGCGTGCTGAGGTGATCGGGCGTACCACGGCCGAGCTGAAGATCTACGTGGATCCACGCGACCGCGACCGCTTCCTGGAGGCGGTCCGCGCGGACGGCGGCGTGCGCGATTTCGAAGTGGAACAGATCGACAAGACCGGATGTCCCCGCACGGTGCTCCTGACTGGAGACATCATCGACATCGGCGGCGAGAATCGCCTCATCGTGCTGGCGCGCGACGTCACGGGACAGCGACGAGCCGAGCGCGAGGCGACGGAGCAGCGCCGACAGGTGGCCCAATTGAACCGGGCCGCGATGCTCGGCGAATTGTCGGGGGCTCTCGCCCACGAGCTCAATCAGCCGCTCGGCGCGATCCTGTGCAACACCTTTGCCGCGGAGAATCTCATCGCCCGGGAACCCATCGACGTCGCGTTGATGAACCACATCGTGCACGACATCGCCGCGGACAGCCGCCGCGCTGCCGATGTGATACGCCATTTGCGCGCGATGCTGCAAGGCGCCTCGCCGGAGCCGCGAACCATTCGCGCAGCGGAACTAGTCGACGCGGCCCTGCATCTGTCTCGTACCGATCTGCGCGAGCGTCAGGTACGACTGGAGACACGGGTGGCGCCCGATCTGCCCGACGTCCACGGCGACCCGATTCAGCTCCAGCAGGTGCTGCTCAATCTGGTGATCAATGCCTGCGACGCCATGAACGAGAACGCTCCGGGTACCCGGCACCTCGCGATTCAAGCTGCACGCACGGAGGCAGACGCCGTGCAGTTCTCCGTCATCGATCGCGGTACCGGCATTGCCGAGGACCAGCTCGAGCGGGTGTTTCAACCCTTCGTCACCACCAAGGCACAGGGTCTCGGACTCGGACTGCCGATCTGCCGGTCGATCGTGAGCGCGCATCGCGGGCGCATCTGGGCCACCCGCAACACGGAAGGTGGCATGTCCTTCCACGTGAGTCTGCCCGCGCTCGCCCACTAGCGAAGCTCGTACGGACGCGGCTTCAGTTCTTCACGCACTCGAGAAGGATGTGTTCCGATTCCGTAGGAACCAGGCGCACCAGCCGGAATCCGCCGCCTTCGAACAGTTGGCGAAACTGCGCTTCGGTGCGTTCCTTGCCGCCGGGCGTCATCAGCAGCATCAGCAGATCCGCCAGCTTGGAATAGGACATCCCGTTACCGGGCGGCACGACGCGCTCCGAGATGAGCAACTTGCCGTGAGCAGGCATCGCTGCGTGACAGCTGCGCAGGATCTTCACGCAGCGCTCGTCATCCCAGTCGTGGATGATGTGCTTCATGAAGTACGCATCCGCACCTTGCGGCAACGACTGGAAGAAATCGCCGGCCACGATCTCGCAGCGATCCGCCACACCTTGCTGTGCGATATATCGGCGCGCACCCTCGACGACGTGCGGCATGTCGAAGAGAGTCCCACGCAGAACGGGATAGGCCTTGAGAATGACGCACAGCGTGCTGCCATAGCCGCCGGCGATGTCGACGATGGATCCGAATGCGGAAAAGTCGTATGCCTTCGCGATCGCCGAATTGACCATGGCCGAATAGCTCACCATGGCGGCGTCGAAGACCTTCGCCTCGTCGGGATGTCGCGACAGGTAGTCGAAGTGATGCGTGCCGTAGACGTGTTCGAATCCCGGCTCGCCGGTGGTTACGCTGTGCTGCAGCGATTCCCAGGTGCGCAACATCGTCTCCTCGCCCAGGAACATCAGCATCGGTCGCATGGAGTTGGGGATGTCTGCGCGCAGGAGCGTCGAGAGGTCGGTGTTGGCAAAGCGACCTTCGCCGTCCTCGACGAACACATCGAAGCTCGCCAGCGCCCGCAGCAACCGGTACAGGGTCTCTTCGTGCGTCTGCGTGACCTGCGCCAGGTCGGAGCAGGTCCGCGGACCATGGGTCAGCGCGGTTGCGATATCCAGCCTGGCCGCTACCTGGAGCGCGCGCGACACGAAGTACCCGGTCGCGAGATCGCGCATCCGGGCGTTGGGCGATGCAGGCTTGGGATCGGTGTCCGTCATGGCGGCACGGATCTGACGTTGGAGGCGGGGGTCGGAATCGAACCGGCGTGGACGGCTTTGCAGGCCGCTGCATGACCACTCTGCCACCCCGCCGTCGCGTGCCGCTGCTTCAGGGACCAAGAAAAAGGGAAAACGTCGAGCGCTACGGACTACGACTGTTTTCCCTCGCGGTCCCGGAATCGGGTGGAGCGGGAAACGAGTCTCGAACTCGCGACCTCAACCTTGGCAAGGTTGCGCTCTACCAACTGAGCTATTCCCGCTTCGAACAGACCCGGCATTATAGAAACCATCGTCGATCTGTCAAGGACAGCCGCCCTTAGGGCCCTAGCGCGAGTGCCCGCGGATGCTGCTCGCGGCCATCTTGAGGTAGTAGGCCATGGACCACAGCGTGAGCACTGCCGCGATGTAGATGAGCATCGTTCCAGGGAACCGCATGTCGATCACGCCGAACAGCGGATCGTGATGCAGCAGCATGAGGATGGCGATCATCTGGCAGATGGTCTTCACCTTGCCGAGGAACGACACGGCCACCGAGCGGCTCTCGCCGATGCGGGCCATCCATTCACGCAGGGCCGAGATCGCGATCTCGCGACCGATGATGATGACGGCCACGACTTCGTCCGCGCGGCCGAGCTTCACCAGCACGATCAGCGCCGCAGCCACCAGCAGCTTGTCGGCAACGGGGTCGAGGAACGCACCGAACGCCGAGGTCTGGTTCAGGCTGCGTGCAAGCCATCCGTCGAGCCAGTCGGTGATTGCACCGAGCAGGAACACGGCGGCCGCCAGCAGATTCTTGTTGTGCATGGTCATCACGTCATCGGGCACATAGAACAGTGCCACGAACACCGGGATCAACAGGATGCGCGCCCAGGTGAGCAGAATCGGCAGATTCATCGGCATGGCGGCGCTCTCAATGCAGTTGCCGATAGATACGCTCGGCCAGCGGCCGGCTGATGCCGTCGACTTGCGCGAGCTCGTCGATGCTCGCTGCCACCACCCCTTTCAGGCCACCGAAACGCGCGAGCAGGCGTTGGCGCCGCTTCGATCCGATGCCGTCGATGCCTTCGAGACTCGAGGTGGTTCGGGCTCGCGCGCGTCGGTTGCGATGCCCGGTGATGGCGAAACGATGGGCCTCGTCGCGAATCTGCTGGATGAGATGCAGCGCCGGGTCGTCCGGCGCCAATCGCACGATCTCGCCGGTGTCCGCGACGATGAGCTGCTCGAGGCCAGCCTTGCGTTCCTCGCCCTTCGCCACGCCGATCAGCGGGATCTCCGGCAATCCCACCTCCTGCATGACCGGGATCACACCGGATATCTGCCCCTTCCCGCCATCGATCAGAATCAGGTCTGGCGTCACGCCATCGCTTTCCGCGATCTTGCGATAGCGGCGCTCGAGCACCTGGCGCAGCGCGGCGTAGTCGTCGCCGGGCGTGATGCCCTCGATGTTGTAGCGGCGATATTCGGAGTTCTGCATGGCTCCATGGTCGTATACCACGCATGACGCGACCGTGGCTTCTCCCATGGTGTGGCTGATGTCGAAGCACTCGATGCGCTGCGTGGTCTCCGGCAGGCTCAGTGCGCGCTGCAACGCCGTCAATCGCGCCTCCTGCGTCGCCTGGGTCGCGACGCGTTGGCCGATCGCGAGGCGGGCGTTCTGCTCGGCCATGGTCAGCCAAACGCGACGCTCACCGGTGGGGTTGGGCGAGATCTGGATCTTCATCCCTGACTGCTCAGTCAGCAGCGCGGCGAGACTGTCGGCCTCGACCCCGCGATTGACCACGATGAGCGGAGGCGCCGGCTTTTCGAGATAGTGCTGCACCAGGAACGCCTCCACCGCGTCGCTCTCGTCGTGTTCGCGCGCGTTCTGGGGAAAGAACGTCCGGTCACCGCGATGCATGCCGCCTCGAATCATGACCAGGTTAACGGCTGTCAGGCCCGATTCGTTCACCGCGGCGATCACATCGGCATCCTGTGCCTTCGCACTCGAGACGAATTGGCGCTCGCGGATGGCTTTCAGGCTGCGCACCTGGTCGCGATAGGCCGCCGCCTGCTCGTACTCCTGCCGCCCGGCCGCCGCTTCCATGCGCCGGCCGAGATCCTCCAGCACTTCGTCCTGCCGCCCGGTCAGGAACATGGCGGCGTGGCCCACGTCCTCGGCGTAGTTCGCTTCGTCCACAAGGCCAACGCAAGGTGCCGTGCAGCGCCGGATCTGGTGCAGCAGACACGGCCTGGAACGATGGGCAAATACCGTGTCCTCGCAGGTGCGGACCCGGAAGACCTTCTGCAGTAGCTGGATACTCTCCCGGACCGCGCTGGCGTGGGGAAAGGGACCGTAGTACCGGTTCTGCTTGTCCAGGGCTCCGCGATGGAAACCCAGGCGCGGAAAGGCGTGTCCCGTGAGGACGAGATAAGGATAGGATTTATCGTCCCGATACAGTATGTTATAGCGTGGACTTAAACTCTTTATTAAGTTGTTTTCGAGGAGCAGCGCCTCGCTTTCAGACCGGGTCACGGTCGTTTCCAGGGTGACCACCTGCCCCACCATCAGCTGGATCCGGGGCGCCAGCGCGGCGGTCTTCTGAAAATACGAGGTCACCCGCTTGCGCAGATCCAGTGCCTTGCCTACGTAGAGCACGTCGCCGGTCGCTCCGATCATCCGGTAGACCCCCGGCCGATGCGGCAATGTGGCGAGTATCCCTTCGATCGACGGCTGGCCCGCCGTGGACCCGTCGATCTGGGGTTCAGCCATCCTCGTCGAGCAGCCGTCCCGCGACCGCCCAGTTCTCCTCGGCCACCTCGTCGAACGTGACGTAGGTGACCTCGGGCGGCTTGCCCGCGATCCGGGCGAGCGTGTCAGTGATCTCCGCGGCGATGTCCTGCTTCTGCTGGCGGGTGAGCGCACCGGCAACGCGCACGTTGACGTAGGGCATGAGCGGAATCAGGTGGACTCGAGGTAAGCGGCGATGCGGGCGAAGACCGTTTCGAACATCGCGCCGGTGAGGCGTTTGGTCTGGGTATTGTAGCGACTGCAATGGTAGCTATCGAACAGGCGCCGTCGGTGCGGCAGCGCATGTTCGGCACCATGTCCGAACGGGTACTCCGCCTTGCGCAATGCGAGAGCGGTCAGCACGGCACCGTGGGCGACCTGGCCTAGCGCGAGTACAGCGGTACCCTCGTCCAGCGCCTCGAGTTCCTCCTTGAGGTACCCGTTGCAGAGCTTCACCTCGGCGGGCTCGGGCTTGTTGTCCGGCGGCAGGCACTTCACGGCATTGGTGATACGGCAGCCGCGCAGTTGCAGCGGATCGTCCGCGGCTACGGACTCCGGCCCCGTGGACCACCCGAAACGATGCAGCGTCTGATACAGCAGGATGCCGGCGTAGTCGCCGGTGAACGGGCGTCCGGTCCGGTTCGCCCCATGCATGCCGGGAGCCAGGCCCACGATCAGGAGCCGCGGCCGGGCATCGCCGAAGGCTCGCACCGGCCGCGCGTGGTAGGACGGATGCTTGCCTCGCACCGCTTCGAGGAAGCCCGCCAGACGCACGCAGCGCCGGCATTCCGTCAGGGTGGAAAACCGCGGCTGGGCCTGTCCCCGGCCCGCGCCGCCGGGTTTCATCGCCGCGGCGGAAACGCCAGGACCTGTGCATTCCTGACGGGTCGCAGCTCCGGCAGCGGTGTCGCGCCCGGCCGCAGCGTGCCGGTCAGCGTGTCTAAGGCCTGCTGCAGCTCGGCGAAACTGTCCCACATCAGATTGCTGATGCGGATGCAGGCACCCAACGGACTCGACGACCGCTGCCGCTCGAGGTCGATGCGGCATTGCAGACCGATCAGGCGCTGGCGACGCTCCTCAGGGACCGAAGCGATCAGATCTGCTACTGCCTGTTTGCGTTTTTCTTCGAATGCTGCGGGGTCGGATCGGGCCAATGCACTCCAGGTATCCCAATCGAAATCCATACTGCCAGTCTCCGGTGCCGGGTCTTGTTGCGGGCTGACACCAGTATAGCCGGCTACCGGGAGTTCCCGCTGTTCAAACTACCGACGGTCTCCTGACCACCGCCTCGAGCGCGGCCGTATAGATCGGATGCGCGCGCAGCGCGGCCAACCCGGCCGGGCGCGGTGCACCATGCAATGCGGCAAGGCGCGCCAGCCCGGCCGGTGTCGAGAGCCGAGCGATGCCCTCCAGGAGCGTGGCGGCCGCGGTGGGATCATTGCAGACCAGCACCATGTCGCAGCCCGCATCCAGGGCGAGCCAGGCGCGATCGACGATGGTGCCGGCTCCGTGGGCTCCGACCATGGAAAGATCGTCGCTGAAGATGGTACCGTCGAACTCGAGCCGCTCGCGCAGCACGGTCTGCAGCCAGAACTTCGAGTAGCCCGCAGGCTGCTCGTCCACCTTCGGATACAGCACGTGCGCCGGCATGATGCCGCGCAGACCGGCCGCCACCAGCCGCCGGAACGGCACGAGGTCGCGAGCCTCGATCTCCTCGTAGCTGCGCTCGTCGATCGGCATGGCCGTGTGCGAATCCGCCTCCGCATACCCGTGCCCGGGAAAGTGCTTCCCCACCGCCGGCATGCCGCCTTCCTGCAACCCCGTCACCAGCGCCGCGGCCAGATCGGCCACTGCGGTCGGGTCCGCGTGGAACGAGCGATCACCGATGACACCGCTGCGGCCATAGTCCAGGTCCAGCACTGGCGCAAAACTGAAATCGACACCGCAGGCGCGCAGCTCGTGGGCCAACACCGATCCGACGTCATTGGCGAGAGCGCAAGCAGCATCCGGCGATCGATCATAGAGCCGGCCGAGCTCACGCATCGGCGGCAGGCGCGTGAAGCCGTCGCGGAACCGCTGCACGCGGCCGCCCTCGTGATCGACGGCGACCAGCAGAGCCGGTGAGCGCAGCGCATGGATGTCCGTCGCCAGCCGCGTAACCTGATCCGGATTGGCGTAGTTGCGACCGAACAGGATCACTCCGCCCACGGCCGGATGCAGCAGCCGCTCGCGCTCTTCGGCGTCGAGCTCGAACCCGGCCACATCCAGCATGACCGGGCCGAGCGGCAAGGGCCTGGTCGGAACCGCGCTCACGGCTGCACCTGCATGGATTCGAGCACCACCATGGCGACGGCTGCGAACCGCTCGTCGCTGATCGAAAGATGATGTCGATCGACCCCCCGGCGCTCGAGCCATTCGCTGAGATCGGCATCGAACCGAAACGATGGCTTGCCGAGCGTGTCGCGTTCGACGCTGATCGCATGAAACGTGGCCGGCACGCGGATGCCGGTGCCGAGCGCCTTGCCGAATGCTTCCTTGGCGGCAAAACGTTTCGCCAGGAACGCCGCCTGGCGGCCGGCGGCCTCGTAGTCGGGCCATTCGCCCGGGGCCAGCACGCGCTGGGCGAACTTGTCGCCGAAGCGCTCGAGCGCCTGCTCCATTCTTGCGACCTCCACGATGTCCACGCCGATGCCTGCGATCACGCCTGCGCTCCGCCAAGCGCTGCGAGGTAGGCCCGCACCGTCGCATCCATGCCGAACTCGAGCGCGTCGGCAACCAGCGCATGGCCGATGGAGACCTCGAGGACGTCCGGCACCGCTGCAATGAACGCGGGCAGGTTGTCGCGGTTCAGATCGTGACCGGCGTTCACGCCCAACCCAGCCTGCTGCGCCGCGCGTGCGGCTGCTGCATAGCGTTGCAGCGACTCACCTGCTTCCGGCGAGCCGAAGGCGCGCGCGTAGGGTTCGGTGTACAGCTCGACGCGATCGGCCCCCAGCGCCCGCGCCCGGGCCATGACATCGGGATCGGCGTCCATGAACAGGCTCACGCGCACCCCGGCCGCCTTCACACGCTCGATGATCGGCCGCAGCCATTTCTCGTTGGGCGCCAGATTCCAGCCGTGATCGGAAGTCACCGCGCCATGCTCGTCCGGGACCATGGTGAACTGGTGCGGACGCATCTCCAGCACCAGGTCGAGCGTGTTGTGCATCGGGTTGCCCTCGATGTTGTATTCGATCCGCGGATGGTCCTTCAGCAGACGTCCGAGTTCGCGCACGTCGGTGGCGCGCACGTGCCGCTCGTCGGGTCGCGGATGCACGGTGATGCCATGGGCGCCGGCGCCGATGGCGATGAGGGCCATGCGCTTGACGTCCGGAATGTCGAGCGGCCGCTGGTTGCGCAGGAGCGCGACCTTGTTCAAATTGACGCTGAGATGGGTCACAACTGTTGCAGGTCCTTGATGAGCTGACGGGTGTTGAGTTCAGGCTGACCGAAATGATGATGGATCAGCGCGCGCAGCAGGCGTTTGCTTTCGGCGGCGGTGATCGCGTCGGAGTAGTCGTCGCGCGCGATGTCGAGCAGCGTGCGGCCGCGGATGGTCTCGGTTTCCGGGTCCGGGACGTTGGTGCTGTCCACCGGCAAGGGACCGAGTTCTGGTGCGTAGCGGTAGCGCCGCTCGGCGACCACGGGCACGTGTGACTGCGCTTCGAGGCCCAATTCGAGTGCGTAGCCCAGTTCGGTAAGCAGGCTCTTCTCGAACCGGCGCAGGATCGCTGCCGGTGCCGCCGGACCGGCAAGCTCGCGGATCGCCCCCGCATAGGTGTCGAACAACCGTTCGTGAGGGTCGTCGCGCGCGAGCACCTTCACCAGCAGTTCGTTCACGTAGAACCCGCACAGCAACGACACACCGGTCAGTTGCGGCACCCCACCCTGCCACTCGGCTCCATGCAGCAACCGCAGCTCCCCTTTGCCCGACCACGTCACCAGCAATGGCTGGAACGACATCAGCAGGCCGCGCATCGACGAATGCGGACGGCGCGCCCCTTTCGCGACCATCGGGATGCGTCCATGGCTGCGCGTGAACAGTTCGACGACGAGACTCGTTTCCTTCCACGGATAGCTGTGCAGCACGAAGGCCGGTCGGTTGAGTTCGCGCCGCCGTTCGTCGTGCACCGCCGCACGCACGGCACTCGATTCGCGCGCTTCAGGCGTACCCATACTTGCGCATCGCCTTCGGGTCGTCGGTCCAGCCGGGCTCCACCTTGACCCACAGTTCGAGAAAGACCTTGCCGCCGAAAAGCCGCTCCATGTCGAGCCGCGCCTCGGTGGCGATTTCCTTGAGCTTGGCCCCGCCGGCACCGATCACGATCGGTTTGTGGCCTTCGCGGCCCACCACGATCAGGCAGCGGATGCGGCGATGGTCGCCTTCGGTCTCGAAGGTTTCCACGACCACGTTGGCGCCGTAAGGCAGTTCGTCACCGGTCAGGCGGAAGATCTTCTCGCGCACCAGTTCGGCCGCGAGAAAGCGTTCGCTGCGATCGGTGATCTCGCCTTCTTCGTAGAAGGCCGCTTGCTCGGGCAGGTGTTCGCGCAGGGCTCGCAGCAGATCGTCGCACTGGGTACCGGCCTTGGCGCTCACCGGGACGACTGCGGTGAACTCGCGCAGTGCGCTCAGGCGCTGGATGAACGGCAGCAATGCGGCCCGTTCCTTCAGGCGATCGACCTTGTTGATGGCGAGCACCACGGGTTGGTCGCCGGGCAGCAGCTTCAACACCGCCTCGTCCTGTGCGCCGAAATGACCGGCTTCCACCACGAAGACGATGACATCCACACCCGCGAAAGTGTCGGTGACTGCGCGGTTGAGCGCCTGGTTGAGCGCACCGCCGTGAGCGGTCTGGAAACCCGGCGTGTCGACGAACACGTATTGCACGTCGGGCAGGGTCACGATGCCGGTGACCTGATGGCGCGTCGTCTGGGGCTTGCGCGAAGTGATGCTCACCTTCTGGCCCACCAGGCGATTCAGCAATGTCGACTTGCCGACGTTGGGGCGGCCGACGATGGCGACGTAGCCGGCGCGATGCTTGTCGGGCGATTGGCTCAAGGCCGGCCCCCATCCCAACCTTCCCCCACGCTGCGCGCGGGGGAAGGAGTGCCTGCGTCGGCAACATCGAAGCAGCTGTCGGCAATCCGTGGTGACGCGACCATATGCACTCCTTCCCCCACCAATGCTGGGGGAAGGCTGGGATGGGGGCGGCTTTTCACACCGCCCCCAACCGCTCGAACGCAGCCCGAGCCGCCATCTGCTCCGCGCCCCGCCGGTTCGCGCCGGTTCCCGCCGCACGGATGCCGAGCGCCTCGACCACACACTCCACCTCGAACTCCTGCTTGTGCGCTTCGCCGCGTACTGCGGTAACCCGATAGACCGGCAACGCGAGCCGCCGTGCCTGCAGGTGCTCCTGCAGCCGCGTCTTGGGATCCTTCTCCGAGCCCACCGGATCGAGCGCCGCCAGCGCGGCTTCGAAAATCTTCACGGTCACGGCCTGAGCGCGGTCGAAACCCGCATCGACGAACACCGCGCCGATCACGGCTTCCAGAGCATCCGCCAGGATCGAGGGCCGCGCCGCACCACCGCTGCGAGCCTCGCCCTCGCCCAGCTTCAGCCTGCCGCCCAGTGCGAGGCTCTCGGCATGGGTTGCGAGCGACACCTGGTTCACGATACCCGCGCGCAACCGCGAGAGATCACCCTCGGGCAACGCGGGAAACCTTCGGAACAACTCTGCGGCGATCACGCAATTGAGAACCGCATCGCCGACGAACTCCAGCCGCTCGTTGTGCGGCTGGCTGTGGCTGCGATGGGTGAGCGCCTGACGCAGCAGTGCCGCGTCGGTGAAGACGTGCCCGATCTCTTCGCTCAGATCGGCTGCGGCCATCAGCTGCCGCCGTAACTCACCGCCCGCTGGTCGCCTCGAAGTCGATCAGCACGCTGATGTTGCCGAACAGCGGCACCTTCTTCTCGTACGCCGCGGCGATCGAGACCATGTTGCCGTTCTTCGCGATATCGAGATCCTTGCCCTGGATCGAGGTGATGTCGTCGATCTGCGAGCGCTTGTCGAACGCCTCCATCATCTGCTTGGGCGTGCTCGACTCCGGACTGCGCGCGAGTTCGCGCAGGTGCTTCTGGATGGTGAAGTACTCGATGTACGCCGGCGTCAGCTTCATGCCGACGACGGCAACGAGCACCAGAATGCCACCGACCACGATGAGCCCCAACAGGCTCAGGCCCCGCTGTTTCTTCATGCCGACCCCCATCAGTTGATCCGGGTGCCGATGCGCCCGAACTCCCCGAAATTCCACCAGATCAGGAACGCCTTGCCGACGATGTTGGCATCAGGCACAAACCCCCAGTAGCGGCTGTCGCTGCTGGAATCGCGGTTGTCGCCCATCATGAAGTAGTGGCCGGCAGGCACCTTGCACGCAAAACCATCCTCATTGTATTCGCAGTTGTCGCGGTACGGGAACGGGCGCACGCCGGCTAGCTGCACCGGCGGCGAGTCGGCGTTGATGATGATGGAATGCTGATGCTCTCCCAACTGCTCGCGGAAGCGCTTCGCGCTGATGTAGTTGAGGCCGCCTTCCAGGTAGCTGAAGTCGCTTTCCGGATCCACCACGACCGGCTTGCCGTTCACCGTGAGCCGCTTGCCCTTGTACGCGATCTCGTCACCGGGAATGCCGACCACGCGCTTGATGTAATCGAGCGACGGGTTGTCGGGGTACCGGAACACCATGACCTCGCCCCGCTGCGGCGTGTTCAAGTCGACCACCTTGGTGTTGATGACCGGCAGGCGCACGCCATAGGTGAACTTGTTCACCAGGATGAAATCGCCCACCAGCAGCGTCGGGATCATCGACCCCGACGGGATCTTGAAAGGCTCCACCAGAAAGGAGCGCAGCAGGAACACCACCAGGATGACCGGGAAGAAGCTCTTCGGATACTCGATCCACCACGGCTCTTTGGCGTCGGCCGCCCGCTTCGAGCGGAACACGAATTTGTCCAGAAGCCAGATGCCGCCGGTCACGATCAGCAGCACCAGCATGATGAGAGCGAAGTTCATGGGCGAATGTGGGGCAACGGGGTGGAGCGGTTATTTCCCTTCCACCTGGAGGATCGCGAGGAACGCCTCCTGGGGGATCTCGACGCTGCCGACCTGCTTCATGCGCTTCTTGCCGGCCTTCTGCTTCTCGAGCAGCTTCTTCTTGCGGGTGATGTCGCCGCCGTAGCACTTGGCGAGCACGTTCTTGCGCAGCGCCTTGACGTTCTCGCGGGCGATGATGTGTGCACCGATGGCCGCCTGTACGGCAACGTCGAACATCTGGCGCGGGATCAGCTCGCGCATCTTGGACGCGAGCTCGCGCCCCCGGTGCAGCGAGTTGGAGCGGTGGACGATGAGCGACAGCGCGTCGACCTTCTCGCCGTTGATCATGATGTCGAGCTTCACCAGATCGTCGGCGCGGAACTCCTTGAAATCGTAGTCGAGCGAGGCGTAGCCGCGGCTGGTGGATTTCAGCTTGTCGAAGAAATCCATCACCACTTCGTTGAGCGGCAGGTCGTAGGTCAGCATCACCTGGCGCCCCATGTACTGGAGATTGCGCTGGGCGCCGCGCTTCTGGTTGCACAGCGTGATGACCGGCCCGACGAAATCCTGCGGCACCAGGATGGTGGCGGTGATGATGGGCTCGCGGATCTCCTCGATCTTCGAGGGCTCCGGCAGTCGCGACGGGTTCTCGACCTCGAGCACCGTACCGTCGCGCATCATCACCTGGTACACCACGGTGGGCGCCGTGGTGATGAGGTTCATGCCGTACTCGCGCTCCAGCCGCTCCTGCACGATGTCCATGTGCAGCAATCCGAGGAAGCCGCAGCGGAACCCGAAACCGAGCGCCTGCGACGTTTCCGGTTCGTAGCGCAGCGACGAATCGTTGAGGTGCAGCTTCTCCAGGGCATCGCGCAGCGCGTCGTACTCGTTCGACTCGACCGGATACAGGCCCGCAAACACCTGCGGCTTGATCTCCTTGAAGCCGGGCAGCGCTTCGGCGGCACGCCGGTTGGCCACGGTGATCGTGTCGCCCACCTGAGCGTCCTTCAGTTCCTTGATACCCGCGATGACGAAACCCACCTCACCTGCCGAGAGCTGCTCGGTATCGCGGGACTTGGGCGTGAACACGCCGACGTGCTCGCACCCGTGCACTGCCCCGCTCGCCATCAACAGCAACTGGTCCTTGGGCCGGATCACGCCGTCCACGACGCGCACCAGCATCACCACGCCGACGTAGTTGTCGAACCAGGAATCGATGATAAGCGCCTTCACCGGTGCTTCCGGATCGCCCTTGGGCGGCGGAATGCGCGCAATGACGGCCTCGAGGATGTCCTCGACCCCTTCCCCGGTCTTGGCACTCGCCCGCAATGCGTCGAGCGCGGGGATGCCGATGATGTCCTCGATCTCCTCCATCACCCGTTCGGGTTCGGCCGAGGGTAGATCAATCTTGTTGAGCACCGGCACCACTTCGACGCCCTGTTCGATGGCGGTATAGCAGTTGGCGACCGTCTGCGCCTCGACCCCCTGGGAGGCGTCGACCACCAGCAGCGCCCCTTCGCAGGCGGCGAGCGAACGCGACACCTCGTAGGAGAAGTCCACATGGCCCGGGGTATCGATCAGGTTCAGATGGTAGGTCTGGCCGTCGCGGGCCCGGTAGCGCAGCGCCGCGGTCTGGGCCTTGATGGTGATGCCGCGCTCACGCTCGAGGTCCATCGAGTCGAGCACCTGGGCCTCCATCTCGCGGTCGGACAGACCGCCGCAGAGCTGGATGAAGCGATCCGCGAGCGTGGACTTGCCGTGATCGATATGGGCGATGATGGAAAAGTTGCGGATGTGCTGCATGACGAAAAGGGGCACCGAAGTGCCCCTTTCCCTGGGTGCGCGAGCGAAGGGCGGATTCTAGCCCATTCGACCGGCCTGAGGCTCAGTTCCCATTCAGGCGCAGCGGAACGTAAAGCGACGATTCGCCGCGCCGGATCAAAAGCGCCACACTGCGTGACTTCTCGAACTGGGCGATGATCTGGTTCACCTGCTCCAGGGTTTTCACGTCCTGGTTGTTGATGGCCATCAGGATGTCGCCCCGGCGGATGCCGGCCTTGGCGGCATTGCCCTGGGCGTCCTCCACCAGCAGGCCGCTCGCGATTCCGAGCTCCTTGCGCTGGTCGGCGGTCAGTTCGGTCAGGTTCATGCCGAGCTTGGCCACGGCATCCCCCGCCTTGGCCGGCTTCTTGGGCTGGCGATCGGCGCGCTTGTCGTCCTGCAGCTCCCCGACCGTGACGGTCAGGTCCTTGTTGGCGCCCTTGCGCCAGACCTGCACCGTGGACTTCGACCCCGGGCGGGTCGCCGCCACGATGCGCGGCAGGTCGGCCGAGCTGTTCACCGTCTTGCCGTCGAACTTGAGGATGATGTCGCTTTGCTCGATGCCGGCCTTCTCTGCGGGGCCGCCCTTCTCCACCGAATTGACCAGGGCGCCCTGGGGCTTGGACAGGCCGAAGGACTCGGCCAGCTCCTTCGTGACTTCCTGGATCACCACCCCGATGCGTCCGCGCGTCACCTTGCCCGCCGTGCGCAGCTGGTTGGCGATGTCCATGGCTACGTCGATCGGAATCGCGAAGGACAACCCCATGAACCCGCCGGTGCGGCTGTAGATCTGGGAATTGATGCCGACCACTTCGCCCTTCAGGTTGAACAGCGGGCCGCCCGAGTTGCCGGGGTTGATGGCCACGTCGGTCTGGATGAACGGGGTGAAGTTCTCCTGCGGCAGCGAGCGGCCCTTCGCACTCACGATGCCGGCAGTCACGGTGTTGTCGAAGCCGAAGGGCGAGCCGATGGCCAGCACCCATTCGCCCACCTTCAACTTGTTGGCGTCGCCGATGGTGACCTTGGGCAGGTTCGCCGCCTCGATCTTGATGACCGCCACGTCCGAGCGCTTGTCCGCGCCGATCACCTTGGCCGTGTACTCGCGCTTGTCGGTGAGCCGTACGGTGATGTCGTCCCCGGCCTCGACCACGTGAGCGTTGGTCATGATGTAGCCGTCGGGGCTGATGATGAAGCCCGATCCGAGCGAGCGGGCCTCCTGCTCGCGCGGCTGACCGGGCGGCCCGTAGCGGCGGAAGAAGTCGAAGAACGGGTCATCTTCAGGGGCCCCTGGCCCCTGGCCGGGTGCCTGCTGGGCCGCCTTGGAGGAGGTGGTGCTGATGTTGACGACTGCCGGACCTTGGGCTTCCACCAGTTCGGTGAAGTCCGGCAGCTCTGCGGCGACGGCCGGCAAGCACACGACAGTAGCTACGGCCGACGCAAACAGCCATTGACGAATCATCGCGAGGGTTCCTGTGGGGAAAAGGGGCCGCCCGGGAACCGGGCGGCGGCAGATCGGATTATCGTCCTCTCGGGGCGAGAGAATTCGCGATCTGCGCCACCGTGGCGGCGGGGGTTTCGCCGAGCACCGTCACACGCTGCTCGCCCACGATCCGGGTGTAGATGTTGATGGCACCGTGCTGGGCCGGGCCTTCGTTGACTTTCTGCTTGAGCGAGCTGGGTTCGATGAACACCGACACGGCCGCCAGCCCGTCGGTCAACACGATATGCGTGAGCAGCTGCGCCCCGCCGCCCTGCTTGGACCGGCGCATTTCGTAGACCTTGCGAAACCCGGCCGGCTGGTTCTTGATGACCCACCCCGAATCGGAATCCTTCGCGTCGTTGCTGGCGAAGCGGTCGTGTTTCCACTTGTCCTGCTCGGACTGGTAGCTCGACCGCACTTCATCGAGCGAGATCTTGCCGCCGATCTTCAATTGCGTGAACGCGAACTGTTCGATGACCTGGTGCCGCTCGCCGAACATGCGGGCCTTGAGCAGCAGGCCCGACCCGATCTCGGCCCAGAACTTGTGCCCGTAGCGGAACCCGTCGCGCGGCTCGAGCACGAGAGCCTGGGCGTCGAAGCCGGCGACTCGCTCCACATCGCCGCGGCGTACGTCGTAGTGCTCGGTGATATTGGTCAGCAGTTCGGGCGGAAGCGCGGGAAACGTCCGCTTGCCTGCGCGCTTCTCGGCCCGCACGGTCTTGATCTCCGGATAGTACGAGAGCACTTCCTCGTTGTTCCGGATGACCTCGCGCGGCGGGCCGTCCAGGGTGGAAAGCTTCTCGTACTCGGAAGCGCCGTCGACCATGTGGATGATCTTCGACGTCTCAACCATGTCGCCGTGCTGATAGACGAAGGTGCCCTCGTAGCTCAACTGGCGCGCGGCCCCCGCGATCTTCTGCAGCCACGCGAGGGCATCGGTATCCTGGAGCTGATCCGCGTACGTGCTCGCGGCCAACGCGGTGCCGACGGCAAGGCCGCCGGCCCACCGTAGACAGACCGACTTCATCGGGACATTGCGCCTTCCCGCCGGATCTCGTTCACGTAGCGCACGTATGGCGTGACACTGGGCATCGAGGCCGAATCGGCGTACTCGTGGTGGGCAACCAGGTACTCGTTCATGGAAGAGTCCGCCTCGGCCACCTGCCCGGCGCCCGCATCGAGGCTGGCCGGGTGGTTGAAGTAGGCTAGCCAGCCGACCGCCAGAACCCCGGCGATGCCGGCCGCGGCCGAGAGGGCGAACAAGCGGGCCCGGCGCTGGAGGTTGCGAGGTCGGGGCGCCAGGACCGTGGGCTCGGCGGCCAGCGCCTCGCGCAACCGGTCGTTGAACCCGGTTCCCAGGGCCGCCTCCTGGCGGAGCACGTCGCCGATCAGGTGGTACGTCGCCCAACCTTCGACCAGGGTCGCGTCGCCGCCGCAACGCTTGAATTCCTGGACGGCTTCGCCGTCGTCCAGTTCGCCGTCCATCAGTGCCGAAATCCGCTCCATCGTCACCACCTCTTGTCCTTGCTCGTTCCCAACAGCGGGCGCAGCCTCTCCGCAATAGTCTCCCGCGCCCTGAAGATCCGCGACCGGACGGTGCCGATCGGGCAGTTCATGATCGTGGCTATGTCCTCATAGGACAGGCCTTCGATCTCCCGCAGGGTGATCGCCGTGCGTAGTTCCTCTGGCAATGCCTGCATGGTTTCGTTCACCGTGGCCGCAATCTGCTTGCTCATGAGTTCGGCTTCCGGGGTGTTCACGTCCCGGAGCTGGTCGCCGTCCTCGAAGTTTTCGGCCTCTTCGCTGTCGAATTCAGTGGTCGTGGGCGCGCGCCGGCCCATGGCCACCAGGTAGTTCTTGGCCGTATTGATGCCGATCCTGTAGAGCCACGTGTAGAAAGCGCTGTCCCCCCGGAACGATGGCAGGGCCCGGTAGGCCTTGATGAAAGCCTCCTGGGCCACATCCTCTACTTCGGCGGAATCCCGGATGAAGCGGGACAGCAGGCGCCCGAGCTTGCGCTGGTACTTGGCCACCAGCATCTCGAACGCACGCTTGTCTCCACGCTGGGCACGCTCGACCAGCTGCTGATCGATCTCGCGATCACCCATGGGCCATATCCGAAACCACTCGCCTGGTTGAATCGGCTCGCGCCGACTTCGAAGGGCGGCGAGTATAGCATCGGCACTTCCTCGACCCGCTTGCCTCCAACATTCCGACTGCGGTTACCGACACGCCCGTCGGCCGATAGTTCATCGACCGGTCCCGTCCTGTGCCGGAGAGTGACGAACCCGCCAGCGGAGAAAGACCCGGAGGTGGCGGAATTCGATCTCGCTGCACGCATCGCGCGTGATGACGATACCGTACCGGCGCCGCCCGGCCCCCAGCAGGCTCAATACGACGGCCAACGGCACCACGGTCGCCTCGCGTCCGAGGCGCACGGCCTCGGTGTGCCCCGAGCGCAACGTGACGGTGCCGGTGCCGTCGCTCGCGAGCGCAAGAGCGGTCACCGACGTGGGCCACAGACGCAGCGCATCCCGGGTGATCGCGAGGCCACCCAGCGCCAGGATTCCCAGCGTGACACCCGCCGCCAACGGCGGCGGCAGCGCCACCAGCCAGGGAACGGCAACCCCGGCACCATGGGCGAGACCCAGCACGGCTGCCAGTCCACGCGAAGCCTGCAACGATACCGAGACGCGTTCCGGGGCGAACATCGTGGCCGATTATAATTTGCTGCCTTCCGTGCCTCCCACGAGTCGACCGTTGCAGTCGACCCAAGCCATGAACCCTCGCTGGCAGCAAACCCTCGCATCCCGGGGCGCGACCCTGGACGAGGCCGGTCTCGCCGTGTTTCCGCCCGCGCCACCCGGCGCCAAGGTGTTGTTGGCTGACCTTGGCCATCTTGTGTTGATCGGCATCGAAGGCCGTGACGCCGCGGATTTCCTGCAGAACCAGCTCACCTCGGACGTCGCTGGCCTGGCGGACGGCCAATGGCAGTGGAGCGGCTACTGCAATCCCAAGGGCCGCCTGCTTGCCACCTTGCGCCTGATGCGCCTCGGCGACCGCTTTCTGGCTGAGTTGCCGCGCACCCTGGCCGGCGATCTCGTCGCTCGTCTGTCCCGATACGTGCTGCGCTCGCAGGTGAAGATCGCGGTTCTGGAGGACGAAGCCATCGGCATCGGGCTCGCCGGCCTCGAACCGGCCGTCGAACTGGGCACGGTATCCCCCGGCGATCACGGCGTTGCGGCCGTCGACGGCGGCTTCGTCGTGCGGGCCGGCCAGGACCGCTGGCACTGCTATCTCACGGTGGATGCCGCGATCGCCGCCTGGGATCGTTTCGCGTCCCGCGCCGCGCCTGCAACGACCGGCGACTGGATGCGCTTCGACGTGGCCGACGGCATCCCATGGATCCTGCCGGCCACGCGCGAGCTGTTCGTGCCCCAGATGGTGGACCTGGAGCGCATCGGTGGTGTGAGCTTCTCGAAGGGCTGCTACCCCGGCCAGGAGATCGTCGCGCGGTCGCAGTACCTCGGCGAAGTGAAGCGGCGCCTGCATGTTGCGCAGGCCGCAGCGGCGCTGGATCCCGGTGCGCCGGTCGGCAGTGCCGGCCAGACCGCCGGCAACGTCGTCGCGTCCGCGCCCGCCGGCGACGGCGGATTCAGGGTGCTCGCGGTGATCGACGCCGAGACCGCCTCGCAGGGCAACGTATCGGCCACGACCAGCGGCACCCGCCTCGAAGCGTTGCGGCGCGTCCACGCCCCGGCGGCCCGTTGAGATGATGTCCCCCCCCGATGGGCCTGCGGCCCTTCCCCCCAAGGGGGCCAGCCCGCTTGGGGCGGCCCGGCGCGGGCTCGAGGTGACGTCCCCCCCGATGGGCCTGCGGCCCCTCCCCCCTCGGGGGCCAGCCCTCTTGGGGCGGCCCGGCGAGGGCTGATGTCGCATCATTTCTACGTCTACTACCGCATCCGCGCCGATGCTGCGGCCGGCGCCCATGCGAGCGTCGGGCGCCTCAGCCGCGAAGTCGAGCAGCGCACCGGGATCCTCGGCCACCTGGTGCGTCGCATGGACGATCCGACGCTGTGGATGGAGGTCTACCAGAACGTCGCCGACGCTACCGCTTTCGCGGTGGTGCTGAACGAGGCCGCCCGCAATGCGGGCATCGCCGCGCACCTGGCCGAGGACGGCGCCCGCAAGACCGAGCGCTTCCGCGATTTCGGCGACGATCCGTGTGCCTGATCCTGGTCGCGCTGGACGCGCACGAGCGCTACCCGTTCATCCTTGCCGCCAATCGCGACGAGTTCCACCACCGCCCCACCGCGCCGGCCGATCGTTGGAACGATGCGCCCGACGTCTTCGGCGGGCGGGACCTGGAGAAGGGCGGCACCTGGCTGGCCCTGTCGCAACGCGGCGCGCTGGCGGCGGTCACGAACTATCGCGATCCGAGCCGCAAGATTGAAGCACCCGAATCGCGCGGCCTGCTGGTCAGCAACTTCGTCCGTGAAGCGGACAGCGCGCGCGCCTTCGTTGCCGCGGCGCTCGCCCGCGGCAACGACTACGACGGCTTCAATCTGCTGGCAGCCGATGCGAGCGGTGTCTGGTACGGGTCCAACCGCGGCGGCGCTGCGCAGCGGCTCGGCCCCGGCCTGCACGGGTTGAGCAACCACCTGCTGGACACGCCCTGGCCAAAGGTGCGCCGAGCGAAGGCGGCCCTCGGTCCGGTCTTGCAGCTGGATGGGGCCGCGCTGGAAACAGCCTTGCTCGCCCTCCTCGCCGACGATGCCCGTGCGCCGGATGCCGAACTGCCCGCCACAGGGGTCAGCCTCGACTGGGAGCGCCAACTGTCACCCGTGTTCATCCGCATGGACGGCTACGGCACGCGCGCATCCACCGTTGTCCTGATCGACGATCGCGGCGAGGCACGATTCGTGGAGCGGAGCTTCGATCCGGCCGGTGGCCCACCCACGGACCGCAGCGCCAGCCTCAACCTGGAAGCACCGATCAACTTGGGGGCGTGAGTTCGAGCCGCATGGCCTGATGCGGAATGCCGGCATCGGGAAACACCTCACCTTCGGCGACGAAGCCGAACCGCCGATAGAAGTCGAGGGCCTGCACCTGCGCATTGAGCAGCACGGTCGCAAATCCGCGCTCGCGTGCCGCCTCGATCATCGCCGTGAGGAGGGCAGCGCCCACGCCACGTCCGCGCCATGTGCGCAGCACGGCGATGCGCCCGATGTGTCCGTCGGGCAGGAGGCGTGCAGTGCCGATGGGCACGCCGTCCGCCGACGCCAGCGCGTGCTGCGAGACGGCGTCGGCTTCGTCCCACTCGAGTGCTTCCGGCACGTGCTGCTCGACCACGAACACGGCGCGACGGACCGATTCCAGTGCCGCGTGCGCCTCGTCCCAGGCGACGAGGCGAACGTCGAAGGCGGCGGATCGCGACATGGGCGGCGATTATAATCGCCGGCTATTCTCAGTCCGTCATCCGCATGCATTCGCTCTGGAACGACGAGTCCGCGTCACGTTGCGCCGACGCTTTGGAGTTGCGGGCCTACACCTCGCGCCTCCTTGGCGCCGATGCGGACCTGGTGCTGCATGGCGGCGGCAATACATCGCTCAAGTCTCCCTGGCTGCGCGCCGACGGGACGTCGGTCCCTTGCCTGTACGTGAAAGGCAGCGGATCCGATCTCGCACAGGTGACACCGGCGGATTTCACACCGATCGATCTGGCAGGGGCTCGCGCCCTGCTCGCGCAGGAACACCTCGATACTGACGGCATGATGGCCGGGCTGGCACCGCTCAAGCTGCGCGCCGATGCCCCGAAGCCATCCATCGAAACGTTGCTGCACGCTTCGGTGCCTTCGAGCCACGTCGAGCACACCCATGCCGACAGCGTGCTCGCGATAGTGAACACGGCATGGGGCCGAAAGATCGCGCGCGAGGTCTTCGGCGATTACGCGCCGCTCGTGCCGTTCTCCCACTCCGGTTTCGACCTCGCCAAGTCGTGCAAGGCCACCCTCGAACGCGAACGGACTGCCCGGACCATCGGACTGATCCTGGAAAAGCATGGAGTGGTCGCCTTCGGCGACGATGCTCGTACGTCCTACGAGAACATGCTCGCGCTGATCAACCGGGCCGAGACCTATCTGCGTGCCCACGACGCATGGGAACTGCCGACCGGCATGCCGCCGCCGCGATCCCGTGAGGGCGCACTGGCACTGGCATGCCTGCGCCGCGATCTGAGCGCGGTGGCGGGCTGGCCGATGATCCTCACCGTCGACCAGAGCCCCGAGGTCGTGGGCTTCATCGCCCGCAAGGACCTGCGCGAACTCGCCACGCAAGGACCACCGACCCCGCAGCACGCTGTGTTCACGAAGCGAGTACCGCTGTTCGGTCGCGACGTGCAGGCCTATGCGACCGACTATCGTGCGTATCTCGCGGCCCATGCGCCCTCGGGGCAGGATCCGCGCACCCTGCCCGATGCTGCTGCTCGCATCGTCCTCGATCCGGTACTCGGCCTCGTGGCCGCCAGCGTGGACGCGCGTCATGCCCGCATGACGGCGCAGATCTATCGCCACGACATCCGCATTGCGTCACGTGCCGCTGCGCACGATCGTTACCTCTCGCTGCCGCCTGCAGACATCCTGCTGGCGGAGTTGCACTACGGCGGGTTCGAGCGCGGGCTGCGGGCGCAGGTCCCCACACCGTGGCCGCGGCTTGGCGAAGTCGCCCTGGTGCTGGCCGATCAGGTGGAACAGATCGACGTGTTGCTCGCAGAAGGCTCAGCGGTGGTGGCGCTCGGTGCAGAGGCGAGGCCGCGCGATGGCCTGCTGGTGCTACCAGCCGCTGAATCGCTGGATGACGCAACCGTGATCGAAGTCGCCTACGGCTTCGGCGGCATCGATCGGGTCGTGACCGGTCGCACCGACTGCGCACCAGCCGGGCTGCTCGGCGAGATCCTCGCGCTGTCCCCCGTCCGGCGATGACCCCCTCGTTCCAGACCATCGCATGGACCGCGGACGGGCGCGTGCGGTTGCTCGATCAGCGCCGGCTGCCGCGCACCGTCGAGTATCTGGTGCTCGACACGGCCGCAGACGTGGCCGACGCCATCCGGACCTTGGTGATCCGCGGGGCTCCGGCCATCGGCTGTGCCGCGTCCTATGGCATCGCCGTGGAAGCGCTGCGGCTCGCCCATGAACCGTCGGATCGGTTCAGCCCACGACTCGCCCAGGCGTTCGACACCCTGGCCGCAAGCCGCCCCACGGCGGTGAACCTCTTCTGGGCGCTCCATCGCATGCGGGCCGTCTGGTGCACGCATGCTCTGGAGGATCCTGCAGCAATCGCCCGGCTGCTGCTGCTCGAAGCCCATGCCATTCTGGAAGCCGATGTCGCCGCGAATCGACGCATGGGTGAACTCGGAGCGGCACTGGTCCCCGACGGTGCCAGCGTTCTGACCCACTGCAACGCTGGTGCACTCGCCACGGCCGGCCACGGTACTGCACTGGGCGTGATCCGATCCGCGGTTGCAGCCGGGAAACGCGTGAGCGTGTTCGCCGACGAAACACGCCCGGTGCTGCAAGGCGCCCGCCTCACCGCCTGGGAACTCCAGCAAGACGGCATCCCCGTGACCCTGTTGCCGGATGCGGCCGCCGGCTACTTGATGTCCCGAGGCGGCATCGACCTCGTGATCGTCGGCGCCGATCGCGTGGCGGCCAACGGCGATGTCGCCAACAAGATCGGCACGTTCCCGGTGGCGGTGCTCGCCGCGCGGCACGGCATTCCGTTCTACGTCGCGTGTCCGTTGTCCACGCTCGATCTGTCGCTCGACAACGGCGCCTCGATTCCGATCGAGGAGCGCGGACGCGAGGAGGTCGCCGGCTACGGCAGCGAAGTGTGGGCACCCGACGGCGTGCCGACGTTCAATCCCGCGTTCGATGTGACTCCGGCGGATCTGGTGACGGCATTGATCACCGAGGCGGGGGTGGTGCGAAAGCCTGATAGAGAGTCGCTGCAGGGGCTCGTGGATTCCGTTTAGCTGGCCCCCATCCCAACCTTCCCCCACCGGAGGTGGGGGAAGGGGTGTACACCCCCTCCCCCGACTTCGTCGGGGGAGGGTTGGG
>LNFM01000157.1_pt1 | contig 223640 bp, 203 predicted proteins | sample 596031 | NCBI WGS metagenome assembly LNFM01 (sample SAMN04254537, study PRJNA301005) | activated carbon metagenome | isolation source: dual media filters at the Ann Arbor, Michigan drinking water treatment plant | place: USA: Ann Arbor | reverse complement strand
CCGATATCGGATATCTAGATATCGGATATCTGATATCAGAATTGAAACGTGGGCCGCGAAAGCCCCTCGCACCGAGACTACTGGATAACGTCTTGAGATTTAGCTGAGCCCGGTGCTCCAGGCTTTCTGCGAGAGTTTTCACAGAAACTCTTGATCGACCGGAAAGAAAGGTTCGCAGCCTTGATTTGTTCAGCAACGGAATATTGAACCTGTCTTGTGTCAGCCAAATCTTGAGAGCTCGCCGGTGGGCTTTGTTTACCTTTGAGCGAGTCATACCATTGGGTCATTTTAGTCGGCACATTGTCGTTACCGAACTGCGACGATATTATTCCGCCGTTCACATTGCTAATTGATGGATTCGTCAGGTGTCCATCATTGGTAATGCCGATTTTCATCTGATTGTTACTATTGATATCGTCGTTGTTCGGAATGAGCCCCGTTGTCAGTTCGTACTGCCCGTTTCCTTTTTTGTAGCTATGTCGATACCGATGACCATTTAAAATAACTTCGGCTGTCATCGAGTCAACACCACAGCTACTTTCATCGATAACAACGGTGGGGTTCTCGCGATCAATTTTTTCGGTGAGCTGACGATTTCGTCTTTGCATCATCGCGCAGCAACTTGGGCATTTATTGAAGAACTCATCCCTCTCATCAGGGAACATCTCGATAAGTTCATTTAATTTGGCGTCTTTGACGTCCATTGCGCAGTCATTGTCGATATCAATGAAGCTTTTAAGCAGTTCATTGTCGCCGCGATTCGAAAACCAATCATCTCGGGAGACACATTTACTAAAGAGTCGCTCATTTTGAACAAGCTCCGCACCAGGAGTTACGACTGCGGCCAGAGTTCCTAATCCTACCTTGCCGACTCGAGCGCCAGTAAGCTTTGACCCTTTTAGTCCCGCCCGCATCCAACGATACTTTCTAGCTGTTAGCTTCTGAAAGAGATGGCTCTTTGCTCTTTCGAAAATGTCGTTCATTTCAAGTTGCAGTTTCTCGAGTTCAACCGAAGTCAAAACCCTCTTTCCTTCCATGTGAAGTTGCAGTCGACCTCGCTTCTCAAGGAATTCAGAATCAAGTCGCTTTTGTGTTGCGTCTGCAGAAAGTCCATCAAACAGAGCCCACCGCGAATCGTTCGCCAGACTTCCGAGATTGCCGCTATACTGCTGGCCTTTTCGAGCGGCGGCGAAAGCTTTATTCCATTCCGAATGAACTTGGCTGATCTTCGGCCGATCAAATAATGAGTCAGAAATCTCAGCTCGTATCCGAGCCTCTCGGTCGCCAAGTTTCGTGCCGACCGCAGCACCCAGTTTTTCTCCGCCAATATAGCCCGCGACGCCAAGCATTCCCGAGAGAGCACCCTTGGAAATAACGGCGCAAGCCTCTGGGGTGCCGCCCAACTTGCACTGATACTTGCCAAAGTAGTCGAATACAAATTCGTCTGTGCTACAGACTTGCGCCGACGCCGATTGGCAAACTACCGCTGACAAAAATGAGATGAACAGTTTTTTCATACACACCGCCAAAAGCTTAATCGGTGCAATTTCTTAGCGGCTCAACTCGACCGACTTCAGTCGTGCTTGACTAAAAAAACTCTCTTTTCCTCCAAAACTTTCGCTGAGCCTTTATCTGCACGAGGGCGCCCTCCTCAACCTCACAGAGATAAAGTTCGACCTCGAACGGTGGGCGCTCGAGGTCGAGTCGCCTTAATTTGGAAGTTTTGGCGAATTGCCGGCCTACAATTAGCTGGCTGCTTTTTCGCCGAGGGCTTTTTGCATGGCAAAGACTGTCTCTTCGAGCTCGCGGGCGACAAGCTTGAGTCCGCGGGTTTCGCGGCTTGTGGCGTCGGTGGCTTCGACGGACTTTTGTGTGCCTTGATCGATCTCGCTCATCGCTGTGTTGATAGCACCCACCGCATTTGTCTGCTCGATCGACGATCTTTCGACCTGAAGAAGCTTTTGACCTAAACCGAGAATTTGCTCTTCCAAAGATTCCAGCGACTCTCTTGTCGCTGTGGCGACTTGAAGACTCTCAGATGTCGTCTTTCGGCTAAGTTCAGAAAGTCGTTTCGCTTCTGATTTCAATTCATTGGTCATCGCTCCGACCCGCGAAAGACTTGCGGCCAACAGCTTATCGATTTCGATCGCGGCTTCACCGCTCATTCGAGCAAGATTTCCGACTTCTTCGGCAACGACAGCGAACCCTTTTCCGTGCTCCCCTGCGCGAGCCGCTTCGACTGAAGCGTTAAAGGAAAGAAGTTTTGTCTGAAATACGATCTCGTTAATGACGCCCGTCTTTTGATTGATCATTTGGATGTCTTTTAGAACGGCATCGATATTAGTTACCGATCGATCCATCGACTGAACAAGCTCACCTTGAACGCCGGCTAAACTTTCAAAATTTGAAATCGTTTTTAGCGTGGCTGATTTACTGGCAAGCGCGGCTTCCTGACTTTGCGACGAACTTTCGAGCGACGTTTTTACGACTTCCAAAGCCATGGCCAGCATTTCGGTGATCTCGTTCAAAGACGCCGCAGTTTCCTGAACGGCTGCGGCCTGACTCGTCGTCGTCGACGTCAGACGCTCCGTTTGGTTTTCCAACGAGTCCGTGGCGCCAACTAGATTTCGGCTTAAGTTCACGATGCGCGAAAGGGTCGAGCCTTGTGCTTCTAAGACACGGCCAAATCTCAAGGCGACATAGCCAACAGCCACAGTCTCGAAAACAACGAAGGCCGCGTGGAACAAAACAATTGCAAGCGACGCTTCGTAATTGAAAACGCTGGAAGGGAACAAAAAGTAGCCACCCAAGTGATGAACGGCCGCCGTCAAAGCTGCGACTCCCACGGGTATGACGGAACCCATAAGGGATAAATACGCCAGCGCAACGAAGATATGAAAATGCCACTCGATCATTCCATTGGCCAAATGAATCAGCAGGCCCGAGCACGCAATCAAAGAAAATGCCTGAAGCGAGAGGGTCGCCAAACTCGATGGTGAAACATAGCGCGCAATGACTCCGCCGGAGACAACCAGAGACCCCCCAATCAGCGCTTGCGCTTGGCTGGTTCCGGACATCGAAGCGACCAGAAAGAACAGCGGCACATGACTTAAAAGCAACCACGCGGTGATACTTGAAATCTGGCTGCGGTAGTTTGATACGGCGTCACTTTTATGGTCTGGCTTATGATCGGTTTTTGAATGATTCACTTTAGTATCCATAAACACATCGCTCCACTTGCTGGGTTTTCATAAGTTGCCGGTTAAAAGTCCAAACCATGACTCAGGTTTCTGAATTTTTCTTACGTATTTTGAAGTTGAACATCCAAAGATCGGCCGCACTTTCGCCGATCCCGAGCTTTCGATTTCTGCCATCAGCGTTTCGACACCAAGATCTGACGCTTTTGTGACACGAGTTTTAAGGTAACCGCCAAGATAAACGGCTTGTCCACCTCGCGCGGCCATTAAAGCCGGTACCCCTTGAACAGGAAGATCTCCGGTTTCATCCAAAATTCGCGCCTCGTAACCAGCCAGAGTCATCGCTCGGCTAAGGTCCTCAGCTTTTTTCATTTGCGATGATGATTCAGGTGAAACAAGAAGTACGGCGATCTCTGGCGAAACCGCGGATACCGAGTTCAATGAATCGCTGCTCTGCCGCCCGATCAACGCTTCCGCCACCTGAGCCGAACAACCACAATCCATCGATAAAAAGTGAATTATTTTAAGAGAAGGTCCAGAGCTCGCGATTTGCTCTTTAAGCCATCCCTTAGAGTTCGCGGGATTGGTCGTTTGAAACCCAAAAACATGTCGCGAATGAAGAACCGTGACAAGAGCCGACGTTGCCAAAATCCACGCGCCCGCACCGATCCAAAGGACCGTGCGCTTAAGCTGAGCGCGAGAAAGATAGCGGTTTTGAAAGTTCCTAATGAACATCTGCACTTTGCTTTTTCGGCTTGTCAGTGCCCACCCTGGAGCGTGCTTCAAAGACTTTACAAGAAGATTACATGTCTCACATCGATACTTCCAAAATGACCTTGGTCGCGTGGGAATGCCGAAGCATCGGGATTTTATCCAGAGAGACCGAAAAGAGACGCGTGAAGCCACGCGTGAACAGACGCTTTAAAAGACTCCCCCAAAATTGTTTGATGTTCCTGTTTTCGGGGCTTTTGACAATTTGGTCGAGTCTCGTCCGGGCTTTACCGTGCGCTGAGGAATTCGGGAAAATTTCGCCGGCTCGTTCAGAGTCGCCGATTCAAAGAATGTACACGCACATTCACTCGCAGTGGGATCAGACACTGCGGCACGAAGTCGTGCTTCGGGCCGACGGCGCGCACATCGCGATTGGTAGCCTCACTCTGGAAGACCCGGTTTTCATAACTCTTTTCGCGAAAGCCGTTCGGTCAGGAGAAGTCGCCACAATCGATGGCGGTCGCGTGATCGGTCCAAAGGCACTTAATTTCATTCTTCACATAACAGCGATGGCGCCACCCGGGCGCAAAATGAAATTCACCGGCTCCGTCAGCCCAATGGCGCTTCATCAAACAAAAGACAGTCAAATCGCGGCAATGAAGAAGACGACCGTTTCTGATCCAGCCTCAATTTGGACGGCCGCAGAGATTGAAAAGTTTGAAAATTCGCTTAGAAAAATGAAAATCGAAGATGCGTGCCTAAAGCTTTGGAAAACACGCGACCTCAGGCAGTGCCGAAACATGAAGTTCGAACTTAATTCAGATCAGCCGGACGAAATCGTTTGGACCCGAAACTGAGTCCTGAGCAGAATTATTGGTAGCGGCTTATGAATAAAAGTCGCTCACCGAACTCCAGCGGACTTCGGTGAATCAGTGGCGGAAACTTTGATTCGGCTTCTCTGTTATTCTTGCCTGAGATTATCAATGCATGCCCGCGTGGGACCGTAAACGGCCGACAGCCGACGCAAACTTTCGCCCAATCTATATCACCACCGACGATTGTTGGGGCCCTTGCCATTGAAAATCCCTGTGGAATTGGCCCCAAGCCTTCAGTGCCGATACCGACAGCAGCCATCGAAACAGTCCACGCATGTCCGTCAGGATGCCACCGGTCAAAATTCATCCCTCTTTCAGTTTCAGTGCTGAGTCTCACGCCCGTATAGCCACTTTCAATTTGATAGCCACTGGCGTCTTGAATGAGATGTGAGAACCATTCTTGAAACTGCGCGACCGACTGCTCATGATTTTTTGAAATAGGCACGCGGACTTGGCCCGCGGGGCTTTCATAAAGAAATTCGTCCCCGTAAAGTTGCGACGAAACTTTGTTCGGCATCGACTGAAACCAAGCTTGGCCGAAGCTTTCTGTGAAAACATGTTCGAGATTAATAACGGCATAGGATTTTTTTTCGATCTGCTCGCGAACGCTGTTGACGATCTTTAAATACTCGGCCGAACCACGCTTCGGAAGCATGGGTCGAACTTCAGGGGAAGGCTTCGAGGCCCGCGCCCGGTGCTCTTTAAATAGTTCGGGGCAAGTTTTTGCGGCCCCTACCGACGACTCGAAAAACCCACCAAAAACCGATAGCAGAAGAGCCAGGCCGACGGCCTTAAAAAGTGTTCGAAGTGGGATCTCGCGCGTTTTGAATTTCACAGTGATAATAACCCCGTTCAGAAATCGTGCCCGAGGGCGCTCCCGCAGAGCGCCGTAAAGCCCTGGAATTGCCGTTCGCTTTTACGGGAAAAACTGCTAGCTGGTCGCATGCCGAATAAATCATTCAAAGCAAAAACCTTTTTACGCTTTAGCGCTGGCCTTGCCGGCCTCTTTTTCAGCACACTCTGCGCCTCGGGGTGCGCTTCAATTTCTGGAGTACAGCCTGTTCATTCCGAAGCTAAATTCCACGCATTACGGTTCGGACCCGGAACCGATGTTCGTAGCGCACTCACAAAAGCCGCAACCGATGGCAAATGGAAGGCCGCTTCGATCGTTAGCGCCGTTGGTAGCTTAACGACTTATCATTTGCGATTTGCGGATCAGAAGAACGGCGCAAAAAAAGAAGGCCGATTTGAAATAGTGTCGCTCTCTGGCCTCTTGTCAGAATCTGGCGTTCACATTCACGCCAGCGTTTCCGATAACAAAGGCGTTACAACAGGCGGTCATGTGCTTGACGGGAATATCGTTTACACGACACTTGAACTCGTCATCTTAGAATTACCGGACCGCGAGTTCCTTCGAAAGCTGGATCCCGCCACTGGTTTTAACGAACTCGTTATTCAAGCCCATTGAAATTACGGCGCTGTCGACTTGAACATCGCCTGACACATTCGCAGCTGAACAGTTTCTGCGGTGATCGGAGCTTGGGCGGCTCTCGCAGCTGCCATCATCGCCAATTGCTGATCCACTCGACTCGAAATAATATTCTTCACGATTTGGTGGAGCGATAGGCGTGGCTTCCCCTCGGCGTGGACCATAACTTCGCTAAATCCAAAGTCTGAAATGACGAAACCCGTGCGATTTTTCGTGTTGAAAGAAAGTCCGACTTTAATTCCTTCGGCGGCCAACTGCTCTGGCATTGTTTTAATGACATCTCCGGCCTGGATACTTCCGCCTGCTCGAAGCATGTCGTTCAACATACGGTTACGAAGGTTTACACCTGCTTCCTTCTCATCCGTAGCAGCTTCAGAAAAATCAGCATGAAGTGCGACGGACGCAGTTTTGTTGTCCGCTCCCTCATAACTTAAAGAGATGCCCCATGTTGTGAAGGTCATCTTTACTTCGCCCGATGGATTTAATATGGCCTGCAAACGCTGTCCCGTTTCTGCGTCCACGACTTCCGCGCCCAGGATCAATACTTTTGCGTCAGCGGCCGCCGCAAAAGAGGGACTGAGGAGTCCGGTAAAAATCGGTCCCATCGTCAGAGCAAGGATCAGAATCTGAGACAGTGATGATTGGACTCGAAGTTTCTTAGGTAGTTTTTTAAGCATCGCGGGACCCCTCTCGCTGGCCGACTCTTGTCAGGTCTCCTTTGAATATTCAAGAACCAGCATTGCCCAAGATCAAAAAGCCTGAGGGCTCCGTAGATAATTCATCGATTTTGAGATGTGATCACAAGAGCTTATGAGCCCTATTAACCGCAGTGTGTGGCAATCCCGAGAAAATGTGCTACGAAAAACCTGCCTCATTTCATAAACCACTCTGGCAAAGGACGTAAACCCAATGACAAATCGACTGACACAGAATCTGGTAACTCTAATGGTCTTCGCGAGTCTTTCGTTTCCAGCACTGTCTTTCGCGAACGATGTCACTGAAATGAACGGACAAAAAATAGTCCTTCTCAACGAGTCGACGGTGGCTGAAATCGAAGCGGTTCTGGCCGCAGCTAGCGGTCAACTGACAGACGAAGAGAAAATGGAAAAAATCGCTACCGCTCTTGTTGCCGATGCAGTGGCGGCCAACGGTTTCTGCGATACAGCCGCGGCGACGTACGGAGTTTCTGGCGGAAAACCAACCCCGGAAAAAGTAATTAAAGGCTGTATGGAGACGTTTGCTGATACTTCGATTTCAGAAGGCCTCGTCACTGGCGAACTGATGGCGCAATTTCCTCCGGGAAAATCTCTTCGTGAGGCGCTTTCTCAGACGCTATCGGCTTTCACCGTGATGTTTTCGACAGGCGTTTTTTAAGCGATGTCGAAACTCAAAGTCCGGCTCACGCGAAACCTGAGGAAGTCGATTCAACAAGGTCATCCTTGGGTTTACAAAGAAGCAATAGCGCCGGTCGTTGACGTTTCATCCGCAACTTTGGCCCGAGTTTTAGATTCGAAAAACGAAGATCTAGCTTGGGCGATTTATGATCCACACAGTCCCCTCGCGTTGCGAATCCTCAGTACCGACTCGGCTCCGCCGTCCAAGACCAACGGTTTTTTCGAACGGCGCTACCTACGATCAAAAGCACTGCGTGAGACCCTACTTGCTACCCGTGGGCACTCTCATAGTGAAACTAGCGCTTTCCGAATGTTCAATGGTGAAGGCGATCTTCTTCCAGGACTCGTCTGCGACAGGTATGGCGACATTGCCGTTCTTCAGTTTGATGGAACGGGGCCACAAGAGTTTTGGAACACCGACACTGTTGGCGGGATTAATGGAATCGCCGATTGGCTTCTTGAAAATCTTCCGGTCAAAACGGTGGTCGAAAAAACTCGCCGCAGTTCTGAGCGAACGATTGCACACATTGCCGGCGACGCTGTCGAAACGACGGACCTCAGTGTCGTCGTAAAAGAGCACGGCGCTCTTTTTGAAGTGAATCTAGAAAAAGGTCAGAAGACGGGATTTTTTCTTGATCAACGAGAGAACCGTTTTTATGTGCGCGAAGGTTCAAAGGGGAAATCTGTTCTCAATCTTTTCAGCTACACCGGAGGTTTTTCGGTATCGGCCGGACTTGGTGGCGCGGAAAAAGTCGTGAGTGTCGACATCTCGCAAGGAGCTATCGATGCTTCGAAAAAGAACTGGGAATTGAATGGACTAAAAAGTGGCTCGCATGAAGGTCTTGCCGTGGACGTTTTTGATTTCGTTAAAACCAGTCAAGACACTTGGGATCACGTCATTGTCGACCCACCGTCGATGGGGCATTCTGAGGACCGAAAAGAAATCGCGATTCAAAAATACACGGAACTCTTCGCGATCGCGGCCCGAAAGGTAAAATCCGCTGGCGAACTTTCTCTGAGCTCTTGTTCAAGTCACATCTCTTTTGAGGACTTTTTCAAAATCATCAGTGACGCTCTTTCGGTCGCCCGGCGACGCGGCCAAATTGCACGCGTTTCGGGACAAGGGGCCGACCACCCGTTTCCCCATGCTTGCCCTGAACTTCGCTATTTAAAGTATGTGCATCTATGGTTGGACTAATTCAGGGCTTTACTAATTCAGCATTTTTTTGAAAACGACAAAATGCAGATCATCTCTGGTCGGCTCACCAAAACGAACATCTCCATAAGGGAAGGATTCGGTCTCACCCGTCTTCACGTAACCGCGCCTTAAATACCAATCCATAAGTTCGGTCCGAATTTGAATCACGGTAAGCTTCATAAATTTAGCCCCCCACCGTGCCGCCAAGACTTCTGATCCTTCAAGAAGTGTTCGTCCGAGGCCTTTGGCTTGTGTGCGAGGATCGACCGTCAGCATCCCCAGATAGCATCCGGCACTCGAAGTTGAACCGCCACTCACCTCGATTTTCTCTAAGGTTACCGTCCCCACAAGATCGCCGGATTTGGTTTCAAGGCACAGTAGACACTGCGTGGGGCTATTGATGAGTTCCATAAGCCTCTCCTCATCAATGCGCTGGCCGCCGATGAAATCAGCCTCGGTCGTCCACCCTAAACGAGAGCTATCGCCACGGTAGCCAGAGTTAATAAGGCGATGAAGATTTGAGAGGTCCTTTACAGCTGCCGGGCGAATCCGATGAAATTCATAATTTATAATGAAATCAATATCTTGCTTCAATACACACCTTCTTACGAAAGAACCTCACTTTGTGACGGTCTCGGGCCAAGTTGTCAAATTCTTCGCCACACGTTCACAGGATCGTCGCAAAAAGTACCGTGGCAGCGTTCAGAGCACATTTAGCTCAGCACTGATATTGATGGTTACTTGAGCTACCAAAGGGGGGACGCAAAATGATTTGCACCAAGATTCTTGCCAAAATGAGCGGGATTTTTGTCTTAGCGTTCGGACTTCTTGGCTGTTCAAACGATATGAGTTTCTCGCAGGCTCCAACCGCGGAAAGCCTCTCGGGCGCGACCGACGGAATTGATGATGGCCTTGATGATAACGGCAACAACGGAACTCCCGGACAAGATGATCCAGCGACTCAGGTGGTAGCAGCCCTTTGTGAAAACGCAGAAAGCCGAAATCAGCTTCACACGGTGTCGCAGTCGCTCTTTTTTGATAACACTCAGCAAACTTGTGATTGGAATAACAACGGAAACTTGGGCCGCCGGGATCTTTGGCATCAGGCCCGAACTGAACAAGTCGTATCCGTCAATTTACCTGCGGGCTCAACACTTTGCCACGTCGAGTTCGACTTTCCTCAACAGCAGTTTCGTTTCGACGATCACTTTTGGCTCACCTTTAACTCTGTCATTCTTGCTGCCTCCATCGACTACCGCGATCGTTTTGGTGTTACGAATGGGTACAGCCTCTTTGATTGGTCAAATCTTGTCGGAACTCGTTGGGACACAAGTCGCGAAGGCGTTTGGTGTTTAGCGGGCGCCAATTGCTCTTGGCCTCGGACCGACACCGAAGGAACAATCCGGATGGATTTCCGTCCGGGCACATACTACGCGGTGACCGCACGCGACCGCAGTCGCACACGTCATGATTTTTCTATAATCACTGTCGGCGACAATGACTCGACCGATTGTCAGCATCGTCCGGTCACAGCGAACGTAACTTTAAAGTACGTCAAATAATGAAAGCTGGCGGGTCGGATCGAACTGCTTTTGAATCAGTTCGATCGCTTTTGCATCAAGCACAATCGAAGTTCCGCGCCGTTCTGAAGCGATGCCTTTTTCAGGACAAACACTGAGACACGGAACAAGCTCCACGCGCTCGACACCAAACCAATCCCGAAGCTTCAATCGAAAGACTTCCACCGCTGACGATTGGGCCTCAGGATCTTCGAATTTAAAGGACGACTGTAAGGTGTCGATGGCTTCACTTGAACGCAAAGAAGACGTTTGAAGCGAGAGCTCTCGCTTCAAACATGTCGAACAAAGGCGCCCGGGCGGACGCCTGATTTTTTTTAGACCTGCTGGTGGGAGCGGATCATGAGCTGTTCGTTGCATGCAAGCATCGCAGTCGGGATGCGGTCGCCGAACTTGGCCAGCGCTTCCCGGTGACTTTTCGTCTCTTCAATCCACGCGGGACCGTCGATTTTTGTAAGTGTCTCGAAAGCAGCGCGAGGGAAACTTTCAAGACCGCTCCAATCAAGATCATCATACGTAGGCGTTGTGCCTAAGGCATTGTGCGCCCCATGGCCTCGCCCCTGAACGCGCTCAAAAATCCATTTCAGCACTCGCATATTGTCGCCAAAACCTGGCCACATGAATTTTCCGTCGTCATCTTTCCTGAACCAATTCACTCCGAAAATTTTCGGAAGCTTATTGTTCGTGTTCTCTGCAAAACTCAACCAGTGCGCGAAGTAGTCGCCCATATTGTAGCCGCAAAATGGAAGCATCGCCATCGGGTCTCGCCGTACGATCCCTGTCGCACCCGCCGCTGCCGCCGTTGTTTCACTGGCGAGCGTGGCTCCAGAATAAATTCCAGAGGCCCAGGAATCAGCTTCGTAAACCAAAGGCACAAGCCCCGCGCGACGACCACCAAAGATCAATGCCGACAAAGGAACGCCTTCAGGCGCATTCCACTTTTCGTCAAGAGATGGGCACTGCTCAATAGCGACTGTGAAACGCGCGTTGGGGTGTGCTGCAGGTCGACCTGACTGCGGCGTCCACTCTTGACCCTGCCAATCGGTGAGTTTTTCGGGCGGTGTTTTGCTTAAACCTTCCCACCAAACATCGCCGTCATCTGTCAGCGCGACGTTCGTGAAAATAACATTCTTAGAAATTGTTTTTACGGCGTTGGGATTTGTTTGAAGAGAGGTGCCCGGAGCAACACCGAAGAATCCGGATTCTGGATTGATGGCGTAGAACTTTCCATCAGCGCCAGGCTTGATCCACGCAATGTCGTCGCCGACCGTTGTGACTTTCCAACCATCAAAAGCTTTGGGCGGAACGAGCATCGCAAAATTTGTTTTCCCGCAGGCCGATGGGAACGCAGCACCGACATAGATCTTTTCGCCACGCGGAGACTCGACACCCAAGATAAGCATGTGTTCAGCAAGCCATCCCTGCTTTTTTCCCATCATGGAAGCCAGACGAAGTGCGAAACATTTTTTTCCTAAGAGAGCATTTCCGCCGTAACCAGAACCAAACGACCAAATCTCATTTCGCTCGGGATAATGAACGATGTATTTTTCAGAATTGCAGGGCCACGATTTGTCGGCCGGAATTTCTCCGGTCAAAGGATCCGGGCGTCTTGGCGCTCCGACGGTGTGAAGAGCTTTTACGAATTCGCCCTCAAGACCCAACTGATCCCAAACAGCAGCACCCATTCGTGTCATTCGCCGCATGTTAACAACGACATAGGGAGAGTCAGAAATCTCAATCCCGATTTTTGCCAGCGGCGAGCCGATGGGACCCATACTAAAGGGAATTACGTACATTGTGCGTCCGCTCATCGAGCCTCTAAAAAGAGGTCTCAATGTCTCTGCCATGGCGTCGGGGCTCATCCAATTATTGTTGGGTCCAGCATCGACTTCGTTTTCAGTGCAGACAAACGTTCGATCTTCGACGCGAGCGACGTCTTTAGGGTCCGACCAAGCGAGATAGCTTCCAGGTCTTTTTTCGGGGTTCAGTTTTTTTAGGGTTCCCTGACGAACCATCATTTCAATCAGTTCAAGTTCCTCTGTCTCAGACCCGTCGCAGAAGTGAATCGCTTTGGGTTCGCAGAGAGTCGCAACATCCGAAATCCAAGAAAGAACCTCTTGGTGAGCCGTCGGCGCTTTCGAAAAATCCATCGGAAGCACTGCAGTAAAAAGGCTTTGAGCCATTGAGAAAACCCCCCTTGAGACGTATGAGGCCACGACACTAAATTCGTCGGTAACAAGACGACAAGCCAAAACAGTGTCGGACCTAGAAATACATTTCGAACTCAGGAATGAGTGTCGCAAGGCTCTGCCCACGATGGCGATCCACTTTCGAGGTTCTGTCGATAAACGCCTGAAAATCCTGCGGATTATAAGGTGCAGCAACAAGACGCTGAACAGCTCCACGGAAGGAGGCCGCGGAAGTCATTTCAAAACTATGGGCCGGTGATTGGGCCCACTTTGGCTCGTAGCGATCCATAACTTTGATGAGGCGCTCGGCACCGAGAGCCCTAAGAGCTGGAGGCAAAGCGTCGAGCGTCATCCCGAAGGGCTGATCGATCCAGATTGGATATGGAATTCGCGGAAAAAGACCGTCAAACTCAACAGAAGCCTCGAACGTCCACTCAAGAAGCTCACTGATGCGAAGCCAACTCACGGCCTGAAGGCATGTGTGAATCTCGCAGTAAATAGCAGGTATCGTGGCGCGCGACCTTAAGCTTGAAAGCTTGGCGAGGTTTTGGGTGATTTGGTCCCACTTGGAGGGATAACGAACGTACTCGTTCATTTTCCCCACGCCCTCAAGGCTCACATGAATTTCAATGGACTTAAAATGTGTCCAAAGTTCCACCAGTCGCTCGGGAAGAACTGTGAGATTTGAATGGTACCGCAAAGTCACGTCGCGGCTCTGACCGTGGTCGATGATCGATTTCAAAATTAAGAGATGCTGGGGCGATAAAAATGGCTCACCACCCGTTGTGAGCATTTCTTTTAAATTTGGCGCGGCTTCTTTGACGATGCGACCAAGGCTACCTTGAAAGTCCCAGCCATCTTTGGCTCGCATCACGCTGGAATCGGAAAATTCAAAGCCTAGAGACTGGAACTCTTTTTTTAGGGGAAACGATGCGGATGGTCCGCACATGCGGCATTGGAGATTGCAGTTATTGGTCAGCGAAAAATCGATGAAACTGACCTTCGGGTCAATTTCGCCATCGGTCGAAGTGTTTTCGATCGCTTCCGCCAACGTGGTCGTGTGGTGCTGAAGATAAAGCTGCCGCAGCGAAACACCGCCCGTGTCTTCTTCGCGGTAACAGCGCCGACAAAAATCCGGTCGCTCGCCCCGAAGCATCGCAGATCGCAACTTTTTGTGGGTCTCTTGGTTCATTGCCGTCTTAAGAGACGTCACGGCATCAAGCCTCATCACGGTGCCGTCGGCGTCGCGAACGTGACCGCCATGATCCGTGTTACAGCAGACCCGCATCGAAGTATCAGTGTTGGCGCTCAGGTGAATCCATGGAAGCGGACAAAACCCGGGCTTAGAGATCACAGCGAAACCTCGGCCGCCGCTGTCTCCCAGTCGCGCCCAAATTTCTCTCGAAGCTCGTCTTCGACAATAGCAAAGAGCTCAGGATTAAAGTCTTTAAGGCTCTGGCCGCGGTGCTCGTCCAAGACCGACTGCGTCCGGGCGAACTCTTTGAGACGGAGTTCGTAATCCGGTGGAAGCGGCGATCCGAGGACTTCAATGATCAGGTCCAAGCGCTCGTTCATCTCGGGAAATTTTTTAATCAGGCGCGAGCGCCCTCTGTAGGCTTCAAAACGATCAATCGCCAAAAGCCGAGCTTTCGGTGGCAAATTCTGAATCGCTAAATAACTGGGATGGGACAATATATTCAGGAAATAGGGGTGCTGGTGAAAGTGCGGAGCTTCAAGCTCAAGATCATCAAGCCAGTCTAATAGATCTGTCACGGTCAAGACGTTGAGGATCTGCAAAGTGATGTTGGTGAGTGCTTTTAAGCGCCCATCGACCATGCGACTTTTCGCTTTTTTAAAATTCTCGGCCACGGTCGGCCATTTTGCTGGATAGCGAATGTATTCTTGAGTCGACCCGAAACCGTCGATGCTTGCGATAAACTCAAACAACTCGAAGTTTCCCGCAATTTCAAAAAAATCATCGTTAAAGTGAGTGAAATTCGAGGCGAGGAACACCTTGATATGACGACTGTCGCCCGTCGCCACCGCCCGCTTCAAAAACCGCTCAACATTTTCAAGCAGCATCGGTTCGCCGCCGGCAATCGAAACAACTTCTAAACTTGAAAGTAACTCTTCAGCTTCTTTCCAGAAGTCCCCGAGTTTTGACCAGTCTGGCATTCGCGAAATATCGAAATCGACTTCAATTCGAGATTCGTCCAAAAGCCGCGGCTGAGTCAGTAGGTGCGGAACACCGTACTTTGTCGCAAGCTCACGCATTTCGCTGGCCACTTTACTTGAATCAAATTGATTGCAGATCCGACACTTGAGGTTACAGAGATTCCCGGGCTTAAGCTCTAAGTAGCGAACCGGCTCGGAAATCTTCCCGCCGCTCAATCCAGCTTCGACCAACGCGTTCTGAACACCTGGGTGGGTGCCCCACTCCTTAAATGATCGCTGTCTAAGACTTGTCGATCCGACCTGATCTTCACGATAACACTGATTACAGCCGGGAATCTTCCGGCCTTCCAGCATGTTGGTTCTTAGGGTCGCCATTTCGGCGGAGTTCCAGATTTTGCTTAAGGAATCTCGAGCGACGTTAAACTTCTCTCCATCGGCCAAAAACTTTGTGTAGTAGCAGCAGGGGCGAACATACCCCGACGGAATCGTGGAAATCTGAACAAATGGATACAGACAAAGACTCGTGTTCTCGAGTCCGCTTTCTGGTTCGCCCTTGTTCTTATCCGACATTATCCCCGCTCTTACTGCGGACCCGCCGCGGCTGTTCTAGCTCCGACCTCGGGACTCACAGAAATCTCTGCAGACTTTCTTAAGCCATCCATCCACTGTCCGAAAGCTTCGTCAATTCGTCGCGACGCCGTCGATTCAAATTTGAACTCCGGCGACTCAGTGCCCGCTCCAGGTTTTCCTTTTCCAGCGGCCGCTTTCGTCGCCACCGGGTTCAGTTCCTTGGGGACAGCGCGATACTTCAAAAGAAGTGCTTCGGGCCCACGACGAACCAAACGTGGCGCGTAGGGTTTTTCAGCCGTGAGACGGAAAGCCGTAGATACAGCCTCATCGCCCCCGCCCACTTTCGGAAGTTCCTCGGAACTTAAGGGAAAAGCGCCGGTCTCAGTCCACATTAGTTTGTGACGGGTAACGAACGCCTGAACCGCCGCTACATCGCCGGCCACCAAACTCTTTTCCAGAGCTGCGACTTCTTCACGCGAGCGTTCTTGTGAAATTAAAATCTGCGCAATGTCATCTTGAGCTTCTTCGAGTGTTTGCGAAGTTGCAGGTTTTCGCTCTTCCACACGAATCACGTGAAAACCGAAATCAGTTTGAATCGGCGTCGAAATTTCACCGGGCTTGGCAGAGAATGCGTAGGTTTCAAACTCTGGCACCATCGAACCACGTGCAAAAAAATCGATCAAACCACCATCGGCTTTGGACCCAGGATCGTCGCTCTTTTCTTTGGCAACTTTCGCAAAATCAGCGCCAGCTTTAATTTCAGCCGCGATCGCTTCGGCTTTCGCTTTGGCCGCAGCTATAGAGTCCGCGTTCCCTTTTTCCGCGCGAACAAGCACATGGCGAACTTTTGCTCGCTCGGCCTGAGTAAAATCAGCTTTGTGTGAATCAAAGTAGGACTTTACTTTCGCTTTCGATGACTCGGTGGCCAGAAAGGCCGTCGTGTCGGCGGCCGTAACGCCGTCTTTCAAAACAAGACTCTCCGTCGGAATCGAAATCGCTTCGACATTGGCTTTTCGGTCTTCAATATTTCCCACAATTTCGGGCTCGATCGCCAACGGGCGAAGAGCCGCAGAGAACGTGCGAGCCGCGCGATTGGCGCCCAACTGCCGGCGCAACTTTTCTTCGAATTCGCCAGGACTCTGACGCGTTGCCTGCAGGTAACCTAAATAGCGAGTTTTGCTGAACCGTCCGTCTTCTTGGAAGGCCGGGATTTCCGCAATGGCGTCACGAACGTAAGCGTCAGCGGTTTCCCAACCCATTTTGCCCAAGTTTTGACCTAAAAGTCGCTGATCGATGAGCGCCTGTATGGCCTGACTGCGAATCATTTGAGCCGCAAAGTCGCCACCAAACTGCTGCAGTTGAGCAAATCTTGGATCGCGACCCATGAGCTCGACCTGCTCGGAAAACTCGGCAATCGATACGATTTGGCCGTTCACAGACGCCGCCGTTCCACCCGTCGAAACGCCCATCTGCTGAGGCGTATTGCCGAGGAAAATGAAGACGACGATGATTCCGCTGAACAAGATCCACGCGGTGATGCTCTTGAAGACCATTCGTCGGTCATTGCGCCACGCATTTCCCAAATTTGCTCTGAGTGCTCGTAGTCCCTGCTTAGTTGTCGAATTAGGTGTCGAACCCGCCATCATTCCTCCCGAAGCGCACATGTTCAGCCAGTTTTACTTGAAATTTCAAGGAGCTTTCTTTGAAATAGATGAATTAGGATAGAATTAGCGGACAGCGGCAGCCGATTCGGCTTGGGAGTGATTAGTTTTGAATTTCTTTGCGTTCGACCTTCGCAAGCTTTTGATCGTGATCGCCGTCATCGCGCTTCCGATTCTTTCTATCAACATGAAGCGTAATCCAGGGGAAGATCCTTGGTACAGCCGCCCATTTTCATGGTTCGTCGCGGCCTCTCAAGGTGGCTATTCCAGCTTCACCAGTGGCGTGCGCGGAACGACATCGATGTATTTGAACCTTATGGGTATCAAAAAAGATAATTTGCGGATGCAGCGAGAAAACGAAGAACTGCGTGCCCAGCTTGGAGCTTTGGCCGAGCTGAAGCTTGAAAACGAGCGACTCAATTCGCTTTTGCAGTTCAAACTCAATACGAAAATGGAACTCCTTGCCGCGAAAGTGATCGCGCGCGATTTGTCGCCAGATCATGAGTCGATTCGTATCAACCGCGGTTACCGTCACGGCTTGAGAAAACTGATGGGCATTATCACGGTCCAAGGTGTCGTTGGGTACGTCCTCGCCACCGAAATGGAGACGGCGCAAATTCTTGTTCTCACCGATCGATCGGCCGCGATCGATGCACTGGTGCAGCGGACGCGGGCGCGCGGCCTCATCAGCGGTAAAGATGCGAACTCAATTCGACTTCGTTACCTCGAACGCGCCGATGACGTAGGTGTCGGCGACGCCGTTGTCACAAGTGGCCTCAAAGGGACATTTCCAAAGGGATTTCCTGTCGGAAAAGTCACAAGCGTTCGAAAAACTGACTTTGGTATTTCGCAGGAAGCTTACGTTGAACCGGTTGTTAGCCCTTCGAACCTTGAAGAAGTCTTCGTCGTCCTGAATTCCGGAGGAGAAGACTTCAACGAAAAGCTCGCGACCGGATTTGGCGCGCCACTCTTATCTAAAATGAATGCGCCCGGAAACCCGCAAGGCGTGGCTCCTGCTTCGGCTCCGGAGACGGCAGTGAAAACACAATGAAGGCAAAAGCACTTCTCATAGCCAATGTGTTTTTGTTTCTCGTCGCGACACTTCTGCTGGCGGCGGGACAAACATCATTTTGGCTTCAGGTTTTTGGCTACTTCCCTCCGCCTGCACTGTGGATTCCGGCTCTTGTTTACATCGCTCTGTTTCGCTCGACGATGTCCGCTGTCATTGTCTCTCACCTCATTGCGATCGCTCTGGCGACCGCGACTTCGATGCCAGAAGGCCTCATGATGATCTCATGCTTAGCGGTGGCTTTAAGTGTGCAGATTTTCAAAACAAGATTCTATTGGACGGCGACCACTTACTTCATGCTGGTCAGTGGTCTTGCGACTCTGGTTTTCCACATCTACCAGTTTGCAGCTTCGTGGATTATTTCAGACCACCCGCTCACCTCGCCCGCCCTAAGCTCGTGGATTATTCAAGCGCTTCTCACACCACTCTTTGCGCCCCTTCTGTTTCCGGTGTTCCGCTGGTTTGACCAAATCACGCATCGAACAGAACCACCCGAAATCACAGGGGCGTACACAGTATGAGCGATTACTTACCCAGCGACGAGATAGAGGCAAAAGACTATCAGCCCCGCTACCGAATGCTCTACAGTCTTCTCGTTGTAACAATGGCCGTGTTTGCAATGCGCTTGTGGTATCTGCAAATCGTCAACGGGACTGAGCTTCGTCAGTTCTCGGAACAGAACTCTATCCGAGAGACGAAAATCCGCGCGCCGCGAGGAATCGTCTATGATCGAAACGGCGAAGTCTTGGTTGAGAATCTCCCAGGCTTTGAAGTCACACTTTCACCACAGTACGTGACAAACTTTGAAGAGACCGCTGAGGCCTTGGGACTGGCACTTAATATTCCCACCAGCACAGTGATGCAGCTTGTACAAAAAAGTCGCCGCATCAACGGCGCTTTTCGTCCTGTGCGAATCAAAGAGAATTTGAGTCGCGACGATATTTTTAATATCGAAATTTTGAAGCAAGACTACACGGGCATTGATATTAAAGAGACGGTTCTTCGAGCGTACCCGCTCAAAGAGAACGGAGCTCAGTTTTTCGGATACGTCGGCGAAGTTTCCAAACGTCAGCTTCCGGTGCTGAACGAAAAATTCGCGGCTCGAGGCGTTCGTTTTGCGCAGGGCGATTTGATTGGAACCAGTGGTCTTGAAGAAGTGTATGATCTTGATCTTCGCGGTCGCGACGGGATTTCGGTCGCCCAGCTGGATGCTCACGGACGCGAAGCTTACGGCGATCCGATGGGGCTTTTGGGATCTATGGGTGGCGTCACGCCAGCACTTCCTGGCAACAACGTGATTCTGACGATCGATAAAGATGTGCAGGAGGCCGCATGGCGAGCCTTCGTCGAAGGTAACCGCATCGGCGGCGCGATCGCCATGAAAGCGAACGGCGAAATTCTAGCTTGGGTCTCGGCGCCTTCTTTTAATCCCAATGAATTCTCGACAGGTATTGCCTCGGATGTCTGGAGACGCCTCGTCAATGACCCCGATAAGCCCTTAAGAAATAAACCCATTCAAGATCACAACTCGCCGGGATCGACCTTCAAACCGCTCATTGCAATCACAGCCCTCGCTGAAAACGTCGTCACGCCAAACACGATCGTTTCCTGCCCTGGTGTTTTAAGATTTGCGGGTCGCCCCTACCACGATCATTTGCGCGGTGGTCACGGCAACATCAACGTCACACAAGCGATCGAGCGGTCGTCCAATGTCTTTTTCTATAAAATGGGAATCGCATTGGGAATCGATAAAATGTTTAAGTACTGCGACGCTTTTGGCATTGGTCGCAAAACTGGCGTTGAACTTGCCGGTGAACGTTCGGGCCTGATGCCATCGTCGGACTGGAAGAAGAATACGATCGGTGAAGAGTGGCAGCCTGGAGAAAATCTTTCCGTCGCCATTGGACAAGGTTTTGTTCTTTCAAATCCTCTGCAAATGGCCGTTGCCTACAACGCGATTGGTACCGAGGGAAAAGTCGTCCGCCCCTTCGTCGTAAAAAGAATTTTGACCCCCGACAACAAGATGATCAAAGAGTTCGAGCCGCAAGTGATTCGCGATATGGGCGATATGAACGGCGAGTACCACGTTAAGAAAGAAGTTTTCCGTGCGGTCAAAGAAGGTCTGCGCCTTGTCGTCAACGGCGAACGAGGAACCGCGCGGGCCTCAAAACTTAACTACATCGAAATCGCTGGTAAAACCGGAACGTCGCAGGTCATGAATTTCTCGGCGGATCAGATTTACTCTTCGTGCGAAGCGCGACCAAAACATCAACGTCATCACGGTTGGTTCATCGGTTACGCGCCGGCGGACAAACCTGAAATTGCGTTCGGGGTCCTTGCCGAACACTCGTGCCACGGCTCCAGCGGCGCAGCCCCGGTTGCCAAGGCGATGGTGGCCGCTTACGTTGCAAAGTATCATCCCGAATGGCTCGAACGCGATTTGCGCAAAAAGAAAGACGGCGTGCCGGCACCCGCCTCCACTTCGCAGCCGGCAACACCCGTCGTCGACGGACCGATCGAAGGAGAGTGATGGCGGACTACAATTCGAGTTTTCAGATTCAAGAGCGCGGCATTCTAAAAAAACTGGATTGGAATTTCATGATTCCAATCATCGCGCTGCACGTGATCGGCGTCGTCAATCTTTACTCGGCGACGCACGGTCTTGGCGCCGTTCAAACCGATCGACTTTTTGTGTCGCAGCTTTTCTGGCTGCTCCAGGGATGGATCGTATTTATCGGCGTTACGCTGATCGATTACCAATTTTTTATTCGAGCCGCCTACGTGCTGTATGCGCTGAACCTTATGGCGCTCGGAGCCGTCATTTTCTTCGGAAAAGTGGCACTGGGTGCCCAGCGCTGGCTCGATCTTGGTTTTTTCAGCTACCAGCCATCAGAGTCGATGAAGCTCGCCCTAGTCCTTGTTTTGTCAAAAATGTTGTCGCAAAAAGTTTTCCCCGACGGCATGGGCATGAAAGACCTCGCGTTCCCCTTGCTGATTCTTATTGGCGTTCCGTTTTTGATCACAGCCGAACAGCCCGATCTCGGTACGGCCATGATGCTTTTTGTGATCGGAAGCTCGATTCTATTTTTCGTTCGAATTCGTCGCGCCATTCTTGTCGCTCTCACAGCCGTCCTTTTGATGGGAGCCACGGGCGCTTGGTTCTTTGGCCTTCGCGATTACCAGAAAAACCGAATCTATACGTTTCTTGATCCCAATCGCGATCCTCGCGGCAAAGGCTATAACAGCATCCAGTCGAAAATCGCGGTTGGCTCGGGCCAAGTTATCGGAAAAGGGTTTCGCAAAGGAACGCAGTCGCAGCTCGAGTTTTTGCCCGAGCGACACACAGATTTTATCTTCTCTGTTCTGTCAGAAGAGTTCGGTTTTTTGGGGAGCTTTTTTACGATCTCCGTCTTTGGTCTGCTTTTCATGTCGATGATACGGATCGCGGGCCACGCGCGCGATAAAGCGGGCGCACTTCTCACGATTGGCGTCACGGCGACACTGTTTTGGCATATGTTCGTTAATATCAGTATGGTGATTGGTCTTCTACCAATCGTTGGTATTCCACTTCCGCTTTTAAGCTACGGCGGTTCGAACATGCTGACGACGATGGCGGCCCTTGGGCTCGTCTCCTCGGTCAGCTACCGCAAATACTTGTTCTAGAGGGGAGCACGTCGTGTTTCGAATTTTAGCTTTGGCACTTCTTGGATCATTGGCCGTTACTCCGGTTTTTGCGGACACTGACGATCAACGCTGGGCCGGAAATATCGAAATGAACGGATTCAAACTTGATACGTTTGAAGACTTCGCTTCGAAATGGAATTTGGTGACCGTTCGCTACCGTGTCGACTCGGGAGAATTTCGGTTCACCTATGCCAACCCGTTAGCAGAAAAACATCTTCGCGCAGGAAAAACAGACTATCCGGACGGCGCCGTCTTCGCGAAAGTTTCTTACGTGCTCTCGAATGACCCGATTTTCACAAGCTCTATGACGCCGGAAAAAGTCCAACGCTATCAGCTCATGGTAAAGAACAAGAAGAAGTTCGGAGCTACAGATGGCTGGGGCTACGCTCTTTTCAACGCGAACGGAAAAACCTATCCGGGCGAACCACAGGCCGTTTCGATGGCATGCGCGGCTTGCCACAAAATTGCAGCCGAACGCGGCGGAGTTTTCTCGTCACCGATTGAGCCCCTCAGGCACTACTTCAATGATAAAAAACCAAGTGCGGAAAAACGCGTTCAATCCCGCGCTTACGCACCGAAGTTTGAAGCTATGAAAGTTGAACAACTTCCGAAGGACCTGCGCGATCTACTTCCGAAGGACATGAAAACCGTTCGCAGTCTTCAGGGCGATTTGAGGAAAAACATTTTTCAGGGAACTTTGGATGAAGTTCGACCTTTCCTTGCCGCAGAATCTTTGCGCTCAGGTGCGCCAGCGATTCTTTTGAGTCAAGAGGGCCTTAGGTTCTCCATCGTTTATCAGGCACAAGGAACTACGGGCGGCTGCAGCTTTGGCGGCGATCGCAAAGGTCTTTCGATGATTTCTATTCTAACTCTTCAGAAGGCGAGCCCATTTTCAGAAGATACGGCTTACATCAGCACTGACGGCGATTCTTCACTTTCGAAGAAACAAGAATTCTGTTTCGTACAAGAACCATAGGATTTAATCCTGGGACGTCCCCAAGGAAGACTTTCCTCCCAGCAAGAGGCTTTTCAAATGTTCTCCAATTTTCGACGGCTCACTATATATGTTTTTTATTTCGCCCGGATCCTTTGAAAGGTCATAGAGCTCGAAAGAGCGATCAAATTTGAGAATGAGTTTGTGAGAACCAGATCGAACCATTTGTTCACTGACTCCCAAGCGGCGACCAGGCGTCGTCCGAATGTAAGGTGGTCCCTGTTTTGAGGGACGAGGTTTTTCAGCCGAAGCCGCCCAGTGGGAAAGAACATCGGGCGAAACAGAGGTTGCCGCGAACACGCTTCTCGAAGCTGACGACGCATCGTCCTCGTCGGGCAGTACAACACCGTCAAAGCTAGTACCTGGGGCAATTTTCAAAATGGAAAGCAGCGTCGGGACTATGTCGATAAGACTTACCGGACTTTCGATCGTTTTCGCGGCGACTTGAGGAGCTTTAACAATCAGTGGAACCCGGACAAGCTCATCGTAAACATTGACCGCGTGATAGCCCCACAGCCCGTGCCCGCCAAGCCCCTCGCCGTGATCCGAAGTGATTACAACGACAGTGTTTCGGTCGAGGCCCAAGTCCTTGATCGACTTAAAAAGTCTCGCGAGTTCCGAATCGAGCTCGTTAATTCCGGCATCGTAGAGGGCTCGAATGCGATCTTGATCCTCCACCGTTGCGACATCCTTCCCCACGGTGAGTCGAATCAGGTCTTTAGAAGGCATCGATTGAATTTTGCCCTTGTAGCCAGAATCCACGGACTCCCTAGCTTTTTCAGTCGGCGTGAATGGAGCGTGGGCGTGAAAACTGTGAAGGAAGAGGAAGAACTTTTTTTGTCGGTTCAAATTTAAAAACGAGGTCGCTTGGTCAACTATCCAAGCACCATCTCGCCATTTTTTACGATCCTCATTTTTTACAAAAGAATCGAAGCCGCGGTGAAAACCGTGATGTCGGGTCACGTAATACCCCGACGACCGTGCGCCTGTTAAATAGCCTGCGGCCTTGAGGCGCTCAGCAAGAAGTGGTGTGTCGTGAGGCAAAGGATCGACTTCACCGTTGACTCCCAGGCGCCACGGAAAAAAACCAGTTAACATTGCGGCGTGTGCCGGAAGTGTCCACGCCGATGTGGAGTAGGCACTTTTATAGGTCCGCGCACTTGCCGCAAAAGCATCGATCGAGGGAGAAACCTTTGAACTTCCGCCGTAAACACCCAAACGAGCGGCCGCCACCGTGTCGAGCGAAATGAGAATAACATTGCAGTTGAGACACGAGGGCCAAGCAAAGCCTCGAGCCCCTGCAAGTAAAACCAAAAAAAACAAAGCCGAAGCAAAGAGACTTGAGAAATCTCTCTTGGTCCGGCGTTTTGAAAGCAATCCCGTGCGACTCAGAACTAAAGTGCCGAGCTGATGAAGTTGACGATTTCTTCTTTAGAGCGGTTGCCAACCATGTGATTCACTTGCTGGCCACCTTTGAAAAGAATGAGAGTCGGGATTCCACGCACGCCAAACTTCTCCGTCACTTCGCGGTTCGAATCGATGTCGAGTTTTACGATTTTAACTTTGCTGCCCATTTCTCCGGCGATTTCCTCAAGTTTCGGCGCCAACGATTTGCAGGGTCCGCACCACTCGGCCCAAAAATCGACAAGAACAGGAACGTCCGATTTCAAAACATCTGCTTCAAAACCTTTGTCAGAAGTCGCTGTCGTGTTGGCACCCATGGAAATCTCCTTAAAAATAAGTTCTTCGCCTAATGTGTTATAGCGGAGTCCTCAGTATCCTTCAAACAACCGACTCATTCCGAGACGATTGCTGCAAGGCGTTTAACTCCCATTGAACACGACATCGGTCGAGTTCGACCCGGGTTGGTCATTCCTTGGGCGACGATAGCCGATAAGTCGACATGCTAAAGAACGAGATTCGCATACTCGTCGTCGATGACGATCCCGTCTTCGGTGCGACACTCAAAGAAGCTCTCAATCGTGAGGGCTTCACGACCACGCACGTGACAAAGCCTGACGACGCGATGGTGCAGATCAAACTTCACGCGTTTCAGCTGGCGATCATCGACTGCATGCTTCCCAAAATGAACGGTCGCGATCTCGCTGTAAAAATTGAACAAGAAGGCTCCGCCAGCGTTCAAAGGATTTTGATGTCCGGAATCTTCCGCGACAAAACATTCGTGCGCGAGTCCCTGGCAAAAACCGGCGCGAAAAGCTTCCTCACCAAGCCGTTTGAACTGAGCGAGCTGATTCGACAAGTGAACGAAGCCGTCGGCCACCTTGTCGATATTCCGGTTTCTCCCGTCGTCGAACTGATGACGATGGCAGCAACACCGGTTGAGCGCCTTCAAGCGATCAACAAAAGCGAGACGATTCACAGCTACGAGCTTCCGTGGGTTTTTGCCACACTGATGCATACTAAAATCGCGGGCCTCTTAAATATCGTGAGCGCCGAGGGTGACTCTTCGTCCGTAGGTTTTAAACACGGTGAAATTATTCAAGTTACGAACCGCGACCAAAAATCCTATTTTGGCGTACTTCTTGTCGAGCACGGATTTATCGAACAAGAAGAACTGGATGCCGCGATGGAGCTGACAGCCAGTGCGAAAAAGTTGGGTGAGAGGCTTGTCGATGCCAATCTTCTTTCCCCTCACGCCATCACTATTGTCATGGCCGAGCAACAAGGTATTCGCTTGGGAAAAATTGTTGGCAATACGAGTGTCAAAATTTCGTTCACCGAAACTGAAGATCTAAAAGAAGAAGCTTCCATCGACGTGCACATGCTCAACGACATTTTCAATGACTGGGTCACCTCGAAGTTCCCAGCCGACTGGATCAAAACTTTTTATACACCCTGGGTAAGACACAAAATCAACCTTGGGCCTGATTACAGCGAGTACAATCGAACGATGTCGGGACCCGCTGTTTTGCGTGCGGCGAAGATTCTTGTTCAAATTCCTAAAGGTCCAACGCTTGAAGCTTTGCAGATTGAATCGGGCCTGAGCGACGACGAATTTTTCCCAGCCTTTCACAATTTAGTTTTGGGCGGCTGCGTGCGCTTTGGCGAAGAGCTGAAGACAACAGATGTCCAGGTTCAGCGAAAACGTCTTAAGAAACTTGAGATCGATCTCGAGCGCCAAAACTACTTTGAGCGGATGGGTGTTTCGCCCAGAGCCAAAGACGTCGAAATCAAACGCGCCTACCATGAGCTCGCTAAAACGATTCACCCGGATCGCCTTGGGAAAGATGCTCCTATCGACGTGCGCGATCTCGCTCGAAAGTGCTTTAACATGATTCAAGAAGCCCATGAGGTTTTGTCCGACGGAACTTCGCGCGACAATTACTTGCTTGAACTTGAACAGGGCCGTGCTGAAAAAATCATCGAAGCCGAACAGATGATGGAGCAAGCTCGCGCGTGTCTTACAAAAGGTGATGTGCGTCGCGCACGCGAAATGCTGGAAGACGCTGTCGCTTACGTCCCAATGACCACAGATCTCCGTCTTTTATTGATGTGGGCTCAAATCAAAAGTTCCGGAGCCGACAAAGACACTGTGCTGGTCGCAAAGCTAAAGGATCAGCTGTCGGCCGTACCTCCTGAGGATCGACACAATGCCGTCTACTTTTTCGTTAAAGGCCTGGTGCTGAAAGCGTCCGGCGACTTTGAAGGTTCGCGGCGGTCGCTGGATCAATCGATCGGCATCGAACCGAACTTCGTTGACGCGAAACGAGAGCTCAATGTCTTAAGTCTTCAGGCAGGTCGCAACGACAAACCCGTTGATTTACTTAAAGGCGATCTCAAAGACGTGCTCGGCGCCCTCTTGGGTGGCCGCAAAAAACGCTGAGTGAGCGGTCTAAGATTCAGTGCCTTCTTTCTTCATCGAGCGATCAATGGTTGGCGGCTGATCGGCTTTGCCTGCTTCCAGCATGGCGCGCACGAATTCGCGTTTTTCGCGAGTATGCAGAGCCGCTCTCTGAAGTTCCTCCATCGAAGCTTCGCTCTCGGTTTTCTGTAAAAGCTTGCGGGCGTCCCGCATTGCATCGAGGCTCGCCATAGGTGGAAGCTCTTCTTCTGCTTTGTCGTCGAGAAATTTGGAGTATCTCAATTCTCGAGCCGTTGGCGCTCGTCGAAATTCGATTTCCATTTCCAAAACATTTTGTCCGGAACTTCCAAGATTTTTGACACTCTTTTGGTTCGAGTCTGACGACGTGATATGGATTGATCGGTTGGGCTCCAGAGGGTGTTTGATAATGTTGAGCTCTTGCGGCTCAAAGAGCCTGGCGGAAACGATTTTTTCGTATTTTTCGATGATGACGTCGGCGTCCAAAGCCAACAGATCACAGACGATTTTAAGCGCTACTTTGGGCTCAAACGGCGTATCTATCACGGCGTCGACATCGGGCTGCTTCTTCCCCGCCAGCGAACCGGCAGCGACCAAGACGACAAGCTTTGATCGCGACGTACCATAGCGAAGTTTCGTTGCTAAATTGAGTCCGTCGACATTGCGCCCACGCCCCGTGGCGACAGTTAAATCTGGAGGGAAACCTAAAATCGCCTCCGGAACGGAGGCCTCGCGACCGAGGCTAAGCACGTCGAAACCGAGTCTTCGAAAAAGAGACTCCATGCCCACGAGCTCGTTAAAGTCGTCTATAACTAATAAAATTCGACGCACTCCTTCATCGTGGAAACCCAAGGTGCGCGCGTCAATGAAGGAAACCCAAGAGTTCGCTTGTAACGCCTTGCTTCAATAGGCATCGAGCGCTAGAAGTCGAGGAGCTATGTCGACTCCTATGAGCGGTTTTACCGTTATCCGAAATGCCCAACTGATGGGCTATCCAGTCCTTGAAAGTATTCGCAGCGTGCTTCCGCTTGTGGACGAATTTGTGATCGGCCTCGGACAAAGCGACGACGGAACACGTGAACTCATCGAAAGCATTAAGAGCCCGAAAATTCGAATCATCGACACCGTCTGGGACACATCCAAGACCAAGGGTGGCCTGATCTTGAGTGAAAAGACCAACGAAGCGCTGGCTCACTGTACTCACGACTGGTGCTTTTATATTCAGGCCGACGAAGTGATTCACCAAGACGACCTGACAGAAATCAAGAGTTCCGTCGAGACTGCGGCCAAAGCGACAGCTGAAGGCCTTGAAGTCGACGGTCTTCTGTTTCACTACATTCACTTCTACGGGAGCTATGAAACCGTCGCTCAGTCGAGGCGCTGGTATCGAAATGAAGTTCGTGTCGTGAGAAAGAGTTCAGGAATTCAAAGCCACGCCGACGCTCAGGGCTTTCGTGTTTCGGGTGCCAAACCTCGCGTGCTTCGCACGGGCGCTCGCGTCTTTCATTATGGCTGGGTCAAGCCACCAAAGATGATGGGCCAAAAGAGCAAACTCTTAAATCGCTGGTGGCATGGCAACAAAAGGGATCACGAATTCGAAAATTTTGAGTATGCTAAGCAGTACGGACTTCGCCCTTTTGAGGGAACACATCCGGATGTAATGAAGAGTCAGGTTCTAGCTCAGGAATGGACTTTCAAGACCGAGCGCTCACTTTCAGATTGGACTTTGAAAGATCTGAATTTACTGGCGAGCGACACTCTGGAGAGTCTCACAGGCTACCGTATCGGCGAGTACAAGCCCTACCGGATTGTGCAGCAACGGTAGTCCAAGATACTGACGACACGACTTTGATTTTTTAAAATTTTTTTGACTGATTTTTGATGCGAAACTGGACAACGAGACGAGGACTGAAGAGATGGCTGAAGCAACTCCGCAAACGACAAAACCGAAATTGGTAAGAACTGAAACAACCACTTTGCCTGCCCGAGAATTTGTCGTCGAAGCCGGCAACACGAAGATTAAAATTGGCAAGGGCCATGGCCTCGCCATCATTTCAGGCCCCTGCGTGATCGACAGCCGAGAAATGATCATGAAGGCTGCCAAGGCACTTACTGAGCTTTCGCAAAAAACCGGAATGCCGCTTATTTTCAAAAGCTCGTACGAAAAAGATAATCGCGGCTCTGAGAAAAACTGGACAGGTCCGATGGCCGACGACGGATTAAAAATCCTTGCCGAAGTTCGCAAAGAATTTGGCATCCCTGTCCTCACGGATATCCACCGCCAAGAGGATGTGGACCGTGTGGCAGAGGCCGTCGACGTTTTGCAAATCCCCGCTTACATGTGCCAACAGACGTCGCTCATCATTGCGTGTGGAAAAACTGGAAAACCAGTCAATATCAAAAAAGGTCAGTTCAACGCTCCTGAAAATATGGGCGGAGCTGTTTCGAAAATGCATTCGACCGGCAACAAAAACGTTCTCTTGACCGAGCGCGGTGCGTGCTTTGGTTACAATCGTCTCGTCGCTGATATGCGTTCGATTCCGGTGATGCAGGAGCTGGGCGCGCCAGTTTGTTTCGACGCAACTCACGTTGTTCGACTTTATGGAATTTCATCGAGTGATCCAGCGGGCGGCGAGCCGCGCTTTGTTCCCCACCTCACGATGGCCGCTGTCGCTGCGGGGGCCGATGCCCTTTTCATTGAGTCTCATCCTTCTCCGATGGATGCGAAGTGCGATGCAGCTTCGCAGCTGGATATGAAGTATTGGGAGCCGATGATTCGCATGGCGATGGAAGTTCGCAAAGCGATCAAAGCGCCCGAAAACGTCGGCCAATTTATTTTTTAAAACCCAAAGATGAGAGCAAGGCTGCTTCTTCGCTACGTCCTCGCCGAGATGATTCCGACGTTCTTTCTGGGCGTCGTCGTTTTCGTATTTATACTTCTGATGTTTCAAGCCTTGCGCTTGACGGAATTCGTCCTCATACACGGCGTTAAACTGACAACAGTCATCGCCATGATGGGCTATCTTTCGACAAGTTTTCTACCGATTCTTTTTCCGATGAGTCTCGTGTTTACGGTGATTTTGACTTACGGTCGCCTTAGTGCGGACTCGGAAGTCGTGGCACTCAGAGCCTCAGGCCTCAGCATGTACTCCATAGCGATGCCTGCTGTTCTCTTAAGTATTTTAGTCTCGATTTTAAGTTTGCAGACTTCTTTCCACATCGCTCCGTGGGGAAATCGTCAATTTGAACTGATCGTGACAAAACTTGGGGCGACAAAACCTGGCGTCACTATCAAAGAGGGCACGTTCTCTGAAGGTTTTTTCGACTTGGTTGTTTACGCCAACAAAGTCGATAACAAACTTGGAACTCTCACCGATGTCTTCATCTATGATGAGCGCGCCGGACAATCCCCCATCACAGTGATCGCCCGTGAAGGGCGAATCGTAAAGGATGAAGCGCAACCGGGACATGCGGCCTCCCTTCAGCTTATCAACGGAAGCATCCACCGCACCACGGAAGCGCGGCACACCAAAATCGATTTTTCGACCTATGACCTTCAGCTTTTCAATCCCGTGAATGAATCAATCGCTTCTAAGTCCCCACAATCGATGACGATCACCGAAGTGAGCCGCGCACTGACCGATACCTCAGCCGACACGAAGGATGAAAAAACCGGAGTCGTCATTCCAGGCCTTACAAAAGAAAAACGGATCGAGCTTGAAACCGAGTTCCACAAACGTATTGCCATTGGACTTGCGTGTTTGGTTTTTGGATTGATCGGCGTGGCTCTGGGAACAACCACAAATCGCCGCAACGCCAAAGCGGGTGGAGCCGTGATTTCTATTGGAATCATCGTCACCTACTGGATTCTTTACGTGAGCTCGGAAAGTCTTGCTCGCAGCGGGCAACTGCCGCCGTGGTTTGCGATGTGGCTCGCCAACTTTCTTTTCAGTATCGCAGGGTTCTTTCTCTTAAAGAGAATTTGGAACGGTTAACGATTCTCTCTTTTGCGATCTCAACATGCGGACGAGGCGCGCCTGAACTTCACTTTGAAGTAGGGATGCAATATCCTCCGAATTTCGAACAAGCGTTGCGCCGCCATTGAACAAAAGATCATTGCAAAGTTCACCGCGTGGGTCCGTGGGAAACCACGGCAGCGTCGCGACAACTCTTCCCATCCCGCCGGCGTGCCTTGCCGTGATCGCTGATCCACTTCGGCGGCGGGCCTCGACCACCAAAACAACATCTGAAAGTGCCGCAATAATTCTGTTTCTCTTTTCAAAATGCCAGCGGCGCACCGAAGTGCCTGCGGCGTACTCGGAAATCAGCGCTCCCCCGTTTCTCAGCACGTCACCCTTTCGATAAGCCCAGTCCGGCGGATAAGGGCAATCAAGGCCAGAAGGAAGTACAACGACGGTCGACTGGTTTTCGTGGATGGCGATCTGATGAGCCAATTCGTCGATACCACGGGCGCCGCCGCTCACGATCAACGCATGATGCGCTAAGCTTGGTAGATACCTGCGAAGCCAAGACTCGGCCATCACACTGGAATCGCGGGCGCCGACAACGCCCAAGATAGGACGAGCGTCGAAATCGATGTGACCTTCAATGCTAATGACTGAAGGTGGCGACTCCAAATCTCGAAGGGCCATCGGATAATCATTCGATAAATAGGAAACTTCGCGTGGTCCGTCGTGTTGGTTCATAACAGCGACGGCTCTTCAAAAATGAAGACAGCATCGGCGCAATTAAATCGGCTCACCTTGCTTGGCCCCATCCGCGATTCGGCCAGGCCAAGCAGAACTATCAGCGAACCGACGCGCCCGAATCAGCTCCACCCTCAGAAGAACTTGTAATACGAGGGGGTTCAATACTGAGATCCGGAAGGCGCTCTGGGAAGACCCCACCCGTTGTGTCCCCAACACGGACTTCTTCGGTGGCCAAAACAACAACCGCCGAAGCGACTTTGCCGCTGACCGAGTAAACTTTCAAAATTCCAATCGGTGTTTTCTGGTCAGGAGCCAACGTCGTTTTTCTTAAACCGCGACGAGCCTGAATCGAAAGTACATCACCCACTTGAACGCCCGAATCTTTCGTATCCAAATAGACCGTTGTACCGTCGCCAAAGTAGCGGCGTGTTTCCGAGTCTCCGCCAGCGATCACATTGAGCTCTGCGGAAAGTCGTCGACCCTTCGTCGTCATTCGGACCCGCGGCGGCTCTCCCATCAGAATTCCGCTTCCCACTCGCACCGGATTGACCGCATAAACTATTTGGGCGCGGTAAAGACTTTCTTTTTCGTCGATCTTAGAAAGGATCCTCATAGTACCGCCCACTTCGATGACCGAGCCAACACGGCCCGCCTCCTTCGAGCGAACTTCAAAACCTGGAGTCATCGAATACATTTTTGAACCCAGAACAAGTGGTTCGTTGGCTCGAATGTAGACGTACTGTCCTATGGACGCGACCACCTCGCCCGAATCCACTTCGACAACAGTCCCCATTGGTTCCGGCACATTTTCAAACGCAAGCTGCGGCAAAACGACGGCCGCAGAGTTCTTCTCGGCCGAACTTGCGCGACGTTGAATCGTCACAGTTCTCTCATAGCTCTTTGGACGGAACTCCCGAAATGATCCCGGCAAATCGAGCAGAACTTTTCGCCGTGTCTCGGAGGGTGGAGGCAGAACCGGCCGAGGCACAATTTCGCTTTGCTCAACAACGACGCCCGCATCAAGATCAGCCTGACTTATTTGCGAGTCGATATCTTCTCGGTAAAGGGGCGCCTGATTGAGTCCTTGTTGGAGAGTATTGGCGCTCATTTTTCGAACGGTCTCAAAGTCGATATCTTGAAGGTCCGACGCCGGCGTTTCCGCTAAAGGCACAACAATATCTTCTTTTTCAAACGCAGTTTGAAGCTGAAGAGTCGTTTCATTGGGTGAGTCGACGGGTGTATCCATAACGACCCGAACTTCCGGAGGCGAAGCTTCCGTGCCGCCAATAAAGCGAAGAGCTTGTCCCTTTGAAATTTTATGTGGGTTTTGAATTTCAGGATTTTCAGCCCAAAGCTTTGACCAATAAAAGCCGTCGGCAAAAAGAGTCTGACTCAAATCCCAGAGAGTATCCCCGGCTTGAACAGAGTAACTTTCAGCGGCGCGTGCTCCCAGAAGTCCCGACCACTTTTCCGAGCTGACCGGTTCAGAATTTGAAGAATAGATCTGAGACAATCTCTCTTCGAACGCGGAGTTCGGTTCATCGGACGGCGGCGCAAGACTTTCTTGCGCGCTCATGGGCGGGCTCGGTTCCGTCGGAGCAGGTTCGGTCCGAGCTGGTTCTGCTGCGAGGTCGGATTCTAGATCGATCTCTGGCGGCGCATCGAAGATATCAGGCTCCGTGATCGGATCCAACGGCGCTGTCGGAGCAGAGGCCTTTGTTTTCTTTGGCGGTGGCTCGGTCGACTCTTCGAGCGGTACCATGTCTGAATTCTCGAAATCAGCCGTCCCATTTTCAAGATTGTCGAGTTCAGCCTCCAAAGTTTCACTGAAATCTTGAGCCCGAGAGGCGGGCGCCAAAGAGAGTATGATAGCAAGAAGAACCATCAAACCGTTGCGCTTCATTTTTTCCTCACGATCGCACCCGCTTCGAGACGTTTCAAAACACGAGCCTCTCGCCGAGCTCGGGCGGCTTCGGGAGACTTTGGAAAGTTACTGGTCACGTAGCTAAAATTCTTTTTCGCCGCTTCAAAGTTGGAGGCTTTGCGCGCAATCACGCCTCGCAAAAGAGCGGCTCCTGCACGAGCGCGAATGTGAGCCTTTGGCGCCGACAACGTGGAACGGAAATAGCGGTCGGCCGCCACCGAATTGTTCTTTCGGTAGTGATAAAGTCCCTGCTGAAATCTTGCTTCAGCCACGAGTGGCGATTCAGGATATGACTTCTCTAAAAGTAAAGCCGTGCGAAGCGCTTCGGCCTCGTCGCCCGCTCTTAAAAGCTCACTGACGGTTCTAGAAAGAACGCGGTCCGCAGACTCGCCGATGACTTTTGGCGCCTCGGCCATAGATGCAATCGCCGGCGCTTCAATGGGTCGGCGCGCCGACTTTTTCCCACGACGAACCATGGACGCATCCACGCGCGACGGACTGATCGGCACATCAAGTTCAAGGCCTTCTGGAAAAGCCGCCAATGGACCCGGCGTGACCGCGGGGTCTACACCCTCATTAGCTTCGATAATTTTAATGCGATTCTTTAGAACCCAGTTTCGCTCGCGCAGGGTTTCGATGCGGGCCTTTGCCCGGCGAAGTTTTCCCTCAAGGCGAGAAACTTTCGCCGCCGAAACTTCACGCGACGCTCGACTCGTCGCGCAGCCTGAAAGTAAGGCGAAGCAAACGAAGATCAGTAAACCCGTTTGGGATAAGCGTGCGACCGAAATTCTCGAATAGTTTTTAAACGACATCGTTCTATGATAGGGAGCGTCGCTGCCATTGAAAAGCGAGGAAGAACAAGGGTCTAGGATAGGTTTCTTCAAGCCGGCGAGGGCTCTCGAATCCTCGGCGGCAAAAAGATTTCCCCCACTTATCCACACTCAGTGTGGATGACTCGGGTCCTTGGACCTTAGACCCGTGACTGGCTAAGGGTTTCACGTGATTGCTGACACTTTATACATGGCATAAGCCATTGTTTCGACTTACGAAACACCGAAAATCACAGATTCTGTTAGGTTTCTGTTCTTCTTCTTAAATCCGCCGTTCGACGTCCTGACAGAAAATGACGACCATCTCGAGCTGATGAGCTTGCGCCGAATCTTGCTGTAAACCCTCGAAATGATTCGGCTGGCGCTTGTCCTTTCGGTTTTCACCCTGCTGACCCATACTCACCTGCCGGCTTGGCGGGCACATTGGACGCGACCCTTTTACCAACAGTGCCTCAATTTCACTCCGGATACAGTTCACAGAAGTGAAATTCGATCGTTGGTTTGTGGCCACTCCTTACGAGAATCATCAAACCCCGCCGCGTGGAGAAATCTTGGTCTTATCCACATTCTCGTGGTCTCCGGTGGACATCTTTCTATTCTGGCAAGTCTGCTCTCAATCGCTCTTTCCCATCAGAGTGTTTCGCCTCGGTTTCGATGGCGTTTGATTTCCTCTGTTCTTCTTCTTTTCTGTCTCGCAAACCGGCTTCAGCCACCTGTGCTTCGTGCCTTTTTTGAATGGGTCTTTCGCGCTCCGCTGAAAGCTCGTGGTTGGCGAGCTCCCGAAACAGCCCTGATAAGTACATGGGTGGCTCTGCCGTTTTGCTCGTCGATTTTTGATCTTCTATCACTGGCGCTTTCGTTTTTTGCGTCGGTCACTGTTGAGCGAACGTCGAATGGACTTCATCGGCGCCCGATTCTGACTCTTGTCGCTCTTCAATCGGCGGTGTGGTGGGTGCTTCTTCCGCTTTTATTTACACTTGGAATCCCCCATCCCGTTTCGACGCTGGTCAACGTGATCCTTGCACCGCTTTTGGGAGTGACTCTTATTCCATTAGCGATGCTTGCGTGGTTGAGCGGCACGCTTCCAATTCTTTGGGGTAGAGAGGGCGATCCAGTTTATCTCGGAGCCCTTTTTGATGGCGCCTGGTTTTATATGTCGAAAGTGATCGCGAGGCTTTCTGCAGTACTCCCGGAGGCGACGCCAAAAATAAAAAACACGACACCACTTCTTTTTGGTGTCGAGCTTTCGACGGTGCTTTTGTTTTCACTGCTGTCAGGCAGTATCGCTCTTTTGATCAGAACCCGGCGCGAAGGCCGGGCTCAGGCTATGGCCCGGATTCGCGCAGGCCTTCCGTGGCGCCCCTGGGCGATGATCGCTATATCCATCATCGCCTCGGTGCTTCTTCACGGACAAATTAATGCTTACCTTCAGACACGGTAAGGTTTGAACTCAAGGCCCAGAGATTTCGCAACGGGCTCATAGCTAACGGCGCCATTATAAACGTTGAGACCCGCGAACAGAGCTTTGTCTTTCGCAATCGCATCTTCAACACCCAAAGCCGCAAGCATCGAACCGTATTTGAAAGTCGCGTTCGTCAAAGCGTACGTCGATGTTCGAGCAACGACGCCCGGCATGTTCGGAACGCAGTAGTGAATGACGCCCGACACTTCGTACGTCGGATTTTGGTGCGATGTCGGTCGGCATGTTTCGATGCAGCCGCCCTGATCGACAGCAACGTCAACAACAACAGAACCCGGCTGCATGCGTTCGATCATCGACTTCGTCACAAGAATCGGCGCTTTCCAGCCCGTCACAAGGACGCCACCGACGACAAGGTCTGATCCAATGACGCTGGCTTCAATGTTCGCAGAATTCGAGTGAAGTGTTGTGAGTCGCCCTTGGAAAACGTCATCGAGATACTCAAGACGCTTGTGATTTACATCGAGAATTGTAACTTCGGCGCCAAGGCCCACGGCCATTTTCGCTGCATTAATACCGACAACGCCGCCACCGATGATCGTGACTTTACCGCGGTTAACGCCCGTCACTCCACCCAACAAGATCCCTTTTCCGCCGTGATCTTTTTGAAGATAATAAGCGCCGATTTGCGAGGCCATTCGGCCCGCAACTTCCGACATCGGAGTCAAAAGCGGAAGCGAACCATCGTCGGCTTGAATAGTTTCGTAGGCGATCGCTTTCACCCGGCGATCGACGAGAACTTTGGTGAGCTTCGCTTCAGCGGCCAAGTGAAGATAGGTGTAGAGAATTTGATTTTCGCGAAGAAGTTCATATTCGTCAGGAAGTGGCTCTTTCACTTTCATGACCATGTCGGCTTTACCGTAAACATCTTTGGCCGAATCGACCATTGTCGCCCCAGCACGCTCGTAATCTTCATTCGTGATACGAGATCCGACGCCAGCGTCTTTTTGAACAAGCACCGTGTGACCTTCAAGCACCAGCTGCTTCACGCCAGCTTCGGTGAGACCCACGCGATTTTCTGAGATTTTAATTTCTTTCGGAACACCAATGACGATGCGTTTTGCCATGTAATTACCCCTTGAGCGGCCGAGTAAACCCGATGCCGACCAAAGACGCAAGCCCTCGAAATAAAGAAATTCAGGGCCGCGGGCGCTCGTTCAGCGATTCCGAAAGCGATGACGCGACAGGCGTCGCCCAGTCTCCGCCAAGCTCGACCGACTTGGTGCGATCGCTGCTTTCAAGGATCTTTTTAACGAGCTTGCTCATGATGTCGTGACCGGCCTTAAACAGAACCAAATGCCCCAAAAGCGGCCGCCCCAGTGTGACAAGGTCGCCCAAAGCGTCGAGGACTTTGTGGCGAACAAATTCGTCTTGAAATCTGAGGCCCTCGGGATTCAAAATTCCCTCATCACCCAGAACAATCGCATTTTCAAGGCTTCCGCCCAAAGCAAGTCCACGTGCGCGCATCGCTTCGACATCTTTTAAAAATCCGAAAGTTCTCGCCGGTGCAATCTCGCGGTTAAAACTTGTCTCGTTGATATCAAGATCCATGCGGCTGCGCCCGATCGATGCATGCGGAAAATCGATCGTGCACGTCACGCGAAGGCCTGAATACGGAACGACATAGGCGTGCTTTTCGCCCTCACCGAAAAAAATCGGTTCGGTCACATAAAGGTAGCGGCGCGGCTCCTCTTGTTCGGCAAATCCCGCTTGCAGCAGAGCTTCCATAAAAACTCGAGCCGATCCGTCTCCGATCGGAATTTCGGGGCCGTCGAGTTCAATAAAAAGATTGTCGATGCGGTAAGCGGCCATGGCGGAAAGACAATGCTCGACGGTCGATACAGAAAATGCTTTTCCGCCAAGAGTTGTAGCAAGTGACGTGGCTTGAATGTTTTCGGCCTGAACCGGAATCGAAGGCGAACCTGGAAGATCGGTGCGAACGACGTGGATGCCCGTGTCGGGCGGCGCAGGTCTAAAAGAAAGCACGGCCCGCTTTCCAGTGTGAAGGCCGATGCCTTCGACGGTGACACGCTTTCGAATGGTTCTTTGTAAGTACACCTTCACAGCGATAAACCGTCCCCGTCCGGACCGCAAGCTTCTCGACGGAAATGCTTCGGCCGCCGGTATCCGAGTTAATTCCATCAGCCGTGCGCGAGGACTTTAGCCGGATTTTTGTGACTTTAAAGTCTTTTTGGCCGACGAAAAAAACACATGGCCGTGACGCCACAGCACCTAGGGCCAACCCTAAAGTCGAGGTGCCGGCAAAGCTTAAAAAACGCCAGCGCGGCCACGCGTCCCGTCGTCCCCATCAAAGCGCCGGAGGGTTGCAATAACCGCGAAGTCTTCCGATCATGAAAGCTGAGGTGCAAGCGGATGCGGGCTTTCGAATCAAATTTTTTCAGCTCGATCATCACGAGGCTCGAGCTGACGATCTTGGCAACATTCTTAACGATCGCCACGACCGCCATCGGCTGCACCACTTCGACCGGTTACCGTACCTCCACCGAGCCAGAAGATGCGGGCAAAAATGCGCGCGCCCATCCCGCCGCCTACGGCATCATCGATGCTTTCACGTTTGGGAAACCGCAAGCGATTCGGCCTCCCAACGACTTTATGTTCTATTTCAAAGAGTGCGAGATGACCGATCCTGAAAACGATCGCGCGTTCTTTTCGAAAACCGCGTACTCATGCACGGGCGCCCGTTAAACAATCCCAGAACATTTCTTTAAAAAAAGAGCGAGAAGCCGTAGTTAAGATTCACGCCGTCGGAACGAAGAGTCGAAGAACTTACATTCGTCTTTGCCCAATTTTTATTGAGCTGCACAGAGAGCGCCATATTGTCGGCGACAAAATATCGATATCCCAGATCAATGCCCAATCTCAATTCTGATTCAGTCCCGAGCCCGCCTGATACAAGAAAGCTCGCTTGTGTGAAGACGTGACCACGATCTGACACCGGCACAAAATACTCGGCCGTGGGACCGATGCTGTAATAAAGCGATTGATCATTATAAGACGAGTCACTCAAAGAAAATCGACCGCCGACACCAAAGCGCGGAGCTATATAGTGAAGCCCCGAGACTCCGGCCTGCCAAAAGAAGTCACTTGAATCCGAGTATGAAACCACACCCGACGTCGCAATCTGCGTTTCCCCAAGAAGCGAATCAAAACTCTCTCGCGATCTCGATGATTTCGCGGGCAAGCTTTCCGCAACCCGCTCATCGCCGGATTTTGCCACCTCCGCCGCCGAAGCCGTCCACCCCGCAAGAAAAAGCAAAACAGCACAAACGATCACACCTAAAAACCTAACTGCGTACAACATTGGCAAAACTCCCGCGACTCACCATGCTCATCTAAAATTGCACAGAAAAAATAATTTTCAGCGACCCGAATTTTAATCCAAGAACATCTCTCACACGCGCAATGACTGCGGCAACAGAGCTGCACCGTTTTTTGAAACAAGCTGTTCCAGAATTGGAATCCTCATCGCAATCACGCTGCGATAGATCTCATCCGCACCTATAACTCGCACATATCAGCGGCGGCAGCCCTCCTAGGAGGCCAGCGATGATCATCAATTCTTGTTCAACACATTTTTGCCATAGGTTGGAGAGTCGGATCATCGCCAGTCGAAGGTTTCGTCCGACAATTTTGTAATCCCAGCGCAATTAACACACACCCGACGACGAAATTCGGTTTGCGTCAAAGAGTTGAAGACAACAATGACACTTGATTTCACATATGAAAATAAGTATGCTTCAAAAAATGAAAAGCCTCGTCTCTATTTCACCAGACCGACGCGAAAAAAACCGAAACAAGCCCTCACTTCGGAATCGACGCCGGCAAAGTTCGTTTCTTCCCATTGAAAAAGACACGTTCGTCGGTGTCGAGCGCGCTGCGGGCCGCGATACGCACGCGAAAACGAGTCGGCCACTCAGCAGTAAAAAGGCGATCCATATTTGCTTTCGTTCGAAACACGCTAAAGGACGACGAACGATGCTTGGCGCGAACAAGCTCAAAGTGAATGGGCTCGTCACAAAGATTTCGGGACGCTATGGCGTGAAACTAAATAAATACGTGAACGTCGGAAACCATCTTCATCTCGTGGTGAAGCTCTCCGGAAGCCCAATGACCGCACGCCGCCGATATCGATCCTGGATTCGGCTCATCACGGCACGCATTGCATTTGAAATCGGTGGTGCGAAAAAAGGTCGACCATTCTTAGACGAAAATGGTCAGAAGACAAAATTCTGGGACGCAATCCCCTTCTCAAGAATCATCCACGGTCTTAGGGGCTGGAGCACAATCGACCGCTACGCACTGAAGAATAAATTAGAAGCCCGAGGCCTACCAAAAGCCCAAGCCATTTTCCTAGCAAGAGAACTCTACAATTCAAACCAAACCACAAAACCACCAGACTGAATCCCGCCGCGAAACCGAAGGCCTCAAAACTCTCCGAACCCAAAATGCCAAACTGTGAAAGCAAGTCGACCCAAAGACCTTGCTTGAAAAGTTCTAAACTTTGAGGTGCGCCCGAGCCGCATCCGTAATCATCCGCCCGCGCGGAGTTTTTACGACGAGGCCTTCTTGAATAAGATACGGCTCGTAAACTTCTTCCAGCGTGTCTTTTTCTTCCGACAACGCCGAAGACAAAGTTTCAATCCCAACGGGGCCACCGGCAAATTTCTCGTTGATGAGATTTAAAATTCGGCGATCCATATCATCAAGACCCAGCTCATCGACCTCAAGCATATTGAGCGCCGCGCGCGCGGCTTCAAGGTCAATCACGCCGCGACCGCGGACTTCGGCGAAATCGCGAACGCGTTTCAAAAGTCGATTGGCGATACGCGGAGTTCCGCGCGAGCGTCGCGCGATTTCCATGGCTCCGTCAGCCTCGATTTCGATGGCAAGAATTCGCGCTGAACGTACGAGAATTTCAACCAGGTCTTGTTTGTTGTAAAACTGAAGCCGCTCGACAATGCCGAAACGATCTCGCAGCGGAGCATTCACAAGCCCAGCGCGCGTCGTCGCACCGATCAAAGTGAATGGCGCCAATTGAAACTTCATCGAACGCGCAGCGAGGCCTTCGCCGGTCACAATATCGATGTAGTAATCTTCCATCGCGCTATAAAGATATTCTTCGATGGTTCTGTTGAGGCGATGAATCTCGTCGATGAACAAAACCGAACCTGGGCGAAGACTTGTCAAAATCGCAGCGATCTCGCCTTTGCGATCCAGCGCTGGGCCCGAAGTTGTTTTGCACTCGGCCCCCATCGTTTCCGCAATAATGTGCGCAAGCGTCGTTTTTCCAAGTCCAGGAGGTCCGCTCAAAAGAATGTGATCCAGCGGCTCGCCACGTTTCTTCGCGGCTTCTACGAAAACTGCGATCTTCTCTTTGGTTTTATGTTGCCCTGGAAATTCATCAAAGCGCTGGGGGCGAAGCGTATTTTCCCACGTTTCCGAAGAAAGCGATTCGGCGGCAAGCACAGGATTTCTTGCGCCGGCCCCGAAAGAAGGCAGAGGTGACGACGCTGTTTTTAAAACCGTGCTTGATGAACCTGGCGCAGTTTTTTTCGATTCGATATCCATTACTTAAGCCCTCCCGAAGGCATTAGCGAAGCCCACCCAAGGACTGAAGCGCAAAGCGAACGCCTGATTCCAAAGTCAGCTCGACACGCTGATCGGTCGCCGTCGAATCGTTGCGACTCGCCAACTGCTGAACGACTTTTTCAACTTCCTGCGGACGGAATCCCAAATTCTGAAGAGCCGATCCGATCTCTTGCAGCATCGCTGATTCCGCATTCAAGCGAAGCGGCATCGGTTCTCCGGCGGAAGCCGAAGCGCCTGCGAAACCATCTGACGAATTCATTTCTAAGAACGGAGTCAGTTTTCCTTTGAGAGAAACGATCAACTGTTCCGCCGTTTTTTTACCGACCTTCGGAAGCGTCGACAAAGCTTTCACGTCACCCGCTTCGATCGAACGCGCGATGTGGCGCACCGGTGCTGCGGAAAGAATTTTGATCGCCATCTTGGGGCCGACACCATTCACAGACAAAAGCGCCATGAAAAGTTCTTTCTCCAAGATCGTGCCGAATCCAAAAAGTGCCAATTGATCTTCACGGACATGAGTGAAAACTTCGAGCCGCGTTTTCTCACCAATGACCAATGCCTCGATCGTCTGCACAGAACACGTGAGTTCATAGACGACACCGCCGACATCGAGGAGGCACATTTCGCCTTCGCGAGCTTCGACAACACCCTTAAGACGTCCGATCACAAATCCACCTCACCCTGAAAAGTTCCGTCCTGAAGTCGCTGTTCGCCCAGAAGCGATCGCCACCCTTGGTACGCCAACGCTAAACCGTCGCTCGCATCGATCGGTAAACTCTCAAGCTCCTCGCTCATTCCCAAAAGCCAACCCAGCGTTTGGCGGACTTCGGTTTTCTCTGCGGAACCGCGCCCGGTCACGCTCTTCTTTGCTGTTTTTGCGGCTTCTTCCCGAACTTCGGCTCCGACCATGGCCGCCACCGCCAGCACAACGCCTCGGCCTTGGCCCAGGACGAAAGCGCTGTCGACGTTTTTTCCCAAAAAAACTTTTTCGACGACGACGATGTCCGGCCGACGCTCTGCAAAAACAGCTTGGAGATCTCGCAGAATGACGGAAAGTCGCTCAGGAACACCAGAAGCGCGACCAGAAGCGCGACTGGTGGCAGCCATTGCATTGATGACCCCACAGCCTCGCGAAACGATCACGTCCAGATTTTGTGAATCGACTTCGATCCATCCAAAACCGACGACGCGCGTACCGGGATCGACTCCAAAAATAGTGATCGTTTTCACGCTCTGGTTCACATTCTGATAAGAGCAACCCAAGCGATCCGCTAGCAAGGCTTGAAGAACGGCAGCCGCAGTGCAACAATCAAAGCATGGCGACAGAAACATTCAGCGACCCCGAGAAAAATCTCAAAGGCCGCGAGCTCAGCCGCCCGAACGCTGAGTTCATCGAACGTTGCCAAATCGAGTATGCCCGAAATCCATCGTCGCGTGTTTTCGCTCCGCTCTGCGAAGCTTATCGCCGCATGGGTCTCATCGATGAAGCTTTCGAACTTGCCGAGCGCGGCGTTCGAATGCATCCGGACTTTGCCGGAGGTCACATCGCCCTTGCTCGAATTTTCATCGAAAAAAAACTTTTTGATAAAGCCGTCGGAGAGCTGACGTTGGCCGCCGAACTGTCTCCGGATAATATTTTGGCATTTCAACTTTTAGGCGAAACGCAAATGGAACTTCGCCGGCCGAAGGAAGCTCTAAAAGCTTTCAAGATGGTTTTATTTCTCAATCCCCTTCACGACCGCGCGCAAGCAATGGTTCGAAAGTGGGAATTTTTGACCGCCGATGAGTTCGAAGATGAAGCTTTCGAGTGGTCATCAAAAGACACCGTGCCGACTCAAGACTCTGTAGAGAGCGAGCCGGCGTCGCCAACTCCACCAACGAAGCTCGCTGATCGCGAAGCCAATCGCACACTCTCGATGGCCGACGCCTTGACTGTTCGAAACGATCTGAACGCCGCATTTACAACGCTCGTTCGGGGCCTTCGCCAAATCGGCCCCCGTCCGGACATCGAGCAACGTTTGCTGCTTTTGGGTCGGCGCCTTGGACACTCACCCAGTGATGTACAAGCCATGATCAAAACCACCCCTCCGGCAGCGACAACAGATTCCGCAAAAGCCAAAAAGAAAGAAAAATTGAGGGGTTTGTTAAAGCGCCTCAAAGGCTGACGCTAATTTCAGCGACCCAAGCCAGTTGACCGACCGTCGGGAATCGGCGACACCTAAACCCTCGAAAGATCTCGGTCGGAGGAATTATGTATCAGCTTCAAGATTTCAAAAAAGGTCTCAAATTTCTTGTCGATGGCGAGCCGTTTACTGTCACCGACTTCCAGCACGTAAAGCCGGGAAAAGGAAACCAGTTCACTCGCTGCAAAGCGCGAAGCCTCATCACTGGTCAAAACCGCGAATGGACTTTCAAACAGGGCGAAAAATTCGAAGTCCCCGATATCTCCTCACAAGAAATGCAGTTTCTCTACAAAGACGAATCCGGCTACTCGTTTATGAATCAAACGAACTTTGAACAGGTCACGCTGAACGACGAAGATGTCGGTGATTCAAAAAACTTTCTGATCGAGAATCTTGATTGCGTGATTATGTTTTTCAACGGGAAAACCATCGGCGTTGATGTTCCAAACTCGGTCGCCCTAAAAGTCGTAAAAACAGACCCTTCGTTCAAGGGTAACACTGTGACCGGCGCTCAAAAACCAGCCGTTCTTGAAACTGGCTACACAGTTCACGTTCCTATGCACATTACCGAGGGCGACGTGTTGAAAGTTGATACGCGTACCGGCGAGTACGTCGAGCGCGTCAACAAGTAACCAAGAACAAGACACCAACAGGCTCAAAGCCCCAAAAGAACCAATGATCGCCGAGTTTCTTCGGCGTTCAGGTCATGACCTTAGTCCTACGATACGCTCTAAATTTCGCTGAAATTACAGCGAAAATGCCTCAAAATAGCTAGGTGTCGACATCTCTTGAATCTGAAATCAGACAGCTATTTGCCGAGAGCGGAGATCCCGCGATCGTCGCTAAGCAGTTGTTCAAACGCTGGGACGCAAATCTACTCTCAGACGCCGACGTTCGTTCACTGACTCGGTTCATGTCGGCCGCCGGACTGCATTCAGAACTACTCTCAAGACTGCGCTTAAATTTGAAAAATGAAGTGGCACTACCATGGGCGGCGCTGGTTGAAACTGTAACGAAGCTTGGCGTAACGCTTGAGCCCCTTGAAGTCGACGCGATCTTTGAGGGCGTCGCTGATCAATCGGCCTCGTTTCAAACAGACTGCATGTCGGACCTTGTTGAAAGTTTTGGGCTTGATCGGTTCGACGCGCGAGCCTCCGAGTTCCGCCGTCAGAAAGTCGCTCACATTCGTCGTCTTCACGAAGAAAAAAGAGCGGACCTGCAGCGGCAGCTCGATTACGCACGCGTGAATCGACTGCTGAGTCAGGAAAAGCGCCTTCTTGACGAGATCCAAGCATTCGATCCGAGCGACATGGAACTCTCGCTTGAGAAAAATCTTTTCGAATTTCGTGAAGCGCAAGAGATTGTTGAAAACGCGTTGGCCCATTCTCCTCCAAAATCTGAAATCGAAAGAAAATTCTCCACGCTTTCACCCGAAATGAAAGAGGCAACAAAGCCTATTTTAAGACGCGTTCAGCAACTGGCGAAAAGCGCCAGCGAGCCCGAGCTCTACGATCTCGCGCTCATGCTGATTTTCATGGATCTTCACGATGAGAGTGCTGCGCTGCTCGACAAGAGACGCTTGTCAGTCCGTATCGATTGGCTTCTACTAGAGACTTTGATACTCGGTCGTCAGTATGCAGCAGCACTGGGTGAAGTCGAAAGTTTGGAATTGAAATACGCAGGCGACCCCGAAGCGCCGTTTGCGCTCACTTACGCTCGCGCTCGAGCGCTCTGGGGACTTGGCGATACGATCACTGCGATCGAGCTCATGAAGAGTCTCACGCGTGTTAGACCCACCTACCGCTCTGCCACAACACTCCTTCAACAGTGGACCGAGGAAGCGCCGTGAGCGACGGGAAGAAAAAATTCAAATTTTTCTCGCGCCGCTTTTTGGTTTTTGCGCTTCTTGTGAGTGGCGCGGCCTTTGGCCTGGGAACGGTGCTGGCCCAGACCCTACCGAAAGTAAAATCGTGGCTTCTTGTCAGCGTCGATAACTTTTCCAGAGACAATCTCCCCGTTCGCATTCTACCGGGCTCGGTCGACTTCCGCATTTTTCCCATCGGTGTGACTTTGAATGACGTGCGAATTCTACCCAGCGGTGAATTCGACAAAATCTTATCGCCTCTCACTATTCAGGAACTGAGTATCGACTTTTCGTTTTTCCAAATCATCCGCGGCGAAGTGTCGGTGGAAGAACTGGCGATCCGGGGTACTTCAGCCCGCCTCACAATCCCAAAGCCTAAAACAACCGGCGGCAAACCATTGGAAGGGCTCTTTAAGGAGCTCGACCGAATACCGGTGAGCACAATCATCTTATCGGAAATTAGCGCCGAAGTTTCAGTTCCTCATTTGGGTCTTGAGTTCGACGTTGAGCAGTTGGGACTTAACGTTGATCGGTCGCGCGCTAAACTCAGTGCGAATCTGATTGCAGAATCCATTTTGATAAAAGACCTAAAAGGTCAGCGTGCGCTTCGCATTGCGCCTGAAATCGCACTCATCATGACACCAACGAACATCGAAATTCTAAATCTCGAAGTCCGCCGCGGGACATCCGTCGTTTCTGTGACTGGCCGCCTTGATGGCGACACGGAAGGCCTGGAATTTTCGAGTCTGAATCTCAAAAGCAATCTGAGTCTAGATGTCAAATCGACGCGAGATTGGATTCAAAAGTCATTTGAAGAAGCCGAGCCTACGCCCCCCATGAGTGGAACGCTTGTCTCAGACATCGAGATTCAGAAAACGGCGAAATCGGCACCGGTCACAGCGAAGTTTGATCTCGCTACAGTCGACTACAGGGTTCAAGGTATTCATTTGGATAAGGTAAAAGGGCGCGGAGCGTGGGATGGAAAGTATCTGTCCATTTCAGAACTCGCCTCTGTGTCGCGTTCGGGCACAGTGACTGCGACCGATTTGCGTATTGGTGAGGGTGTGGAGAAAACGCCTGAAGGCCGAACGCCCTGGCTTTTAAGAATTGGAAAACTTAAAGGCGCTATCGAAGTGCACGAGTTCCTAGCTGACATGGGAATTGGACCTATTCCGGTTTGGTTATCGGCCCAAGGCGAATTCCCTTGCGAGTCGCAACTGGTTCCAAAATTTATCCTTCGCTGCGGAGGTGTTTTCTCGGGACAAAATCTTGTCGTTCAAGGTGATCTTCAACGTGGCCGTGTGCCAAAAGATTCGATTGTTGCAATTCCATCTTTCACTTCCAAAGGAGACTTCAGTTTCGATCTTCAAAAATTTTCGTATCAAACTGAAATCGAAATGCCCAATTCCAAGGGTCGCAGCTCAGGTGAAGTTCGTTATAAGACGGGCTTCGATATTCAATATGAAGCCGACACACTGGCTCTAAAAGATCTCGCATCACTGGGAGATCTAAATATCCTAGGAAGTCTAAAACTCAAAGGCTCAACAATTGGCAACAGTTCGCAAGCGAGCCTGCGAATGGAGGCCGAGGGTCAAGATCTTTGGCTTGAGAACTTCTGGCTCGGGCAACCAAAAGGAATAGTGACCTACAAGACTGGAAAACTTGGGTTCAATTCCCTTCAAGGTTTCTATACGACGTCTCGCTACAGCGGTGATGTGACGATTGATCTCCAGCGGTCTGTGATCGATACGAATTTAAAAGTTCCGTTTTTTGACGCCCGCGACCTTCTTAAAGTTTTCTCGAAAAAATTCACACTTCCCATCGCAGTGACCGGGACCGGCCAAGCTTCCATCAAAGCCAGCGGCCCGCTCGACATCTCAAGAATGACCTACGATCTTAAGTCCTCCTTATTCAAAGGCACCGTGGCCGGAGAAAACTTCGACCAAGCTCACTTCGATGTAAAGTCAAAAGCTGGAGATGTTCGCAGCGAACGAGTCTCAATCCAACGAGGCGAATCGGTCATCCAGCTGACAGGTCGCGGGTCACCCGACGGAACCATCGAAACAGAACTTCGGGGTCGCGGTCTAAAGCTCGAAGAAACGAACTTCATTTCGGAATCTGGATTCGCGCTCACGGGAGTAGTCGGATTTGACATGACAATGAAGGGCCCCGTGCTTGCTCCCGATACGGCCATGAAAGGCACTCTCTCGCGAACGACGATTGCTGAATCAAATGTCCCCGACAGCGAATTCCAGCTTCGGTTCTCAGCAAAGACGGTCGAAGGCCAAGGGCGCTTCATGGGAAATCTCGTGAAGGGTGAATTTGTATGGCCGCTGACAGCTGAAGCGCCGATGTCGCTTCAGTTCGAATCGGTCGACTGGAACTACGCGCCTGTCTTTGCGGCTTTCGCAGGCCCCGAGGGCCGCCGAGATTTTCAAGGACTGCTTTCAGCAAAAGTCGATTTGAAGGCTCCGCGGGGTGGATTCTGGGCCTCCACGGGTGCTGCGACGATTCAAAAGTTATCGCTTCGTCGCGGCGGCATCGAACTCGAAAATAAACGCGAACTTCGATTTGAGGCAAAAAATGGCGGCATCTCGGTCCGCGACTTTGAGCTTGAGGGAGATGGAACTTACATCCGTATTGCTGACCGCGAAGGAAGCGACGCTCCCGCACGGAAAGTCGACGTGCAAATCAACACGAAAATCGACATGAATTTGCTTTCGATATTTACGCCCTTTTTTGAAGAGCTTCGCGGTCTCCTTTCTATGGCTGTTTCTTTGAAGGTCGGGCCTGAAGGCAGCGATGTCATTGGCTCGGCCTACGTCGACCGCGCGTTCATCCAGTTCCCGGAATTCCCACACGCTTTTGAAAACTTACAAAGTGACATTGTTTTCAATCACAAAAAAGTGGTGATCAATTCTCTGAAGTCCGATTTCGCTGGTGGGAAAATCCAAGCGACCGGCGGTCTTGAACTTCAGGGAAAACAAAAAGTGCCGACCAACGTGACCGGAACGTTCGAAAAAATTAACTTAAATATCCCCGACAAAATCCAGACGTCGGGTTCAGGCAGCTTCACTTTCACAGGAAGTTGGTTTCCATTTCTTCTGAAGGGTTCGTACAATATTCGCGATGGTTTAATGTCAAAAGAGCTCAGCGACACGGGGGGCGGAACTGGCGACGGCATTCGTCGCGATCAGTTTTTACCTCGGTTTCTGGTGGAAGAATCCTTCCAGCCCGTGGCACTTGATCTCGCTATTGATTTTTCAAAAGGTATTCAACTGAAAAACGAAATGATCGAAGGCTCGGCCAGCGGGCAATTGAGAGTCACAGGAAACCCACTCAAACCCTCAATCATCGGACAAATTCGTACACAAAACGAAACAAAGATTAAATTCCGAGAAAATATCTTCGAAGTTTCTTCAGCCCTGCTCTCGTTTGAAGACCCACTCGACATCAATCCACGAATTAATCTTAACGCTCGCACGCGGGTCAGCGAATACGACGTGAACCTGCTGGCGCAAGGCACAGCAAAAAAACCAGAGATTTCTGTCTCCAGCGTTCCGCCAATGCCCGAACGAGACATTCTCTCTCTGCTGGCGCTTGGAACAACCGATCAAAAACTGTCCACTCAAACGAGTAGCCAGAGCCAAGGCATGAACGCCGGCGCGCAGGTACTTTCGGGTGTCGCAAATCAGGCTTTAAAAGGTGTCACAGGAAAGCTTGGCGTGGACGTGCAACTTTCGCCAGGATTCGACGACACCGATGAGGCCTATCAGAAAGTCGTCATCAAGAAGCAATTCAATCGCCGTCTCGAGGCCTCTGGGAGTCAATCTCTCGGAAAAAAATCAGAGACCGAAGCCAAACTTCGCTACCGCGTAACAGATCGCGTTTCAGGAGTGGTTAGCTGGCAGGGTGTCGAACGCGGAGAGACATCTGACTCAACAGGCCAACAGTCTGCGAATCAAGACAAGGTCGGCCTCGACTTCGAGTACAAATTTGAGTTCAAATAGAGCGATGACCCGTGTCGTTCTGAGCTTTCTGGCGAGCTTAATTGTTTTGAATCTCGGTGCGACGGCTCAAGCCGCCAATCCGCACGTGCTTCGCTTCACCGGCGTCTCTTTGATTCAAGGCCGACAGCTACAGGCGAAGTTTCCCTTCGTCTTTGAACGAGGTGTTGAACTTTCGGAAGTGGATGAGGTCGTTCGTTACCTGATGAAAACCGGACTTTATTCCAACGTTGAAGTCATTGCGCGCGCGACCCCAGAGGGGCCCGAACTTTTGCTGGTCGCCACAGCGCTTCGAAAGATTAAATCGATTGCAGTCGTAGGAAATCGAAACTTCGCAGCTCGCGACGTTCGAGAAATTCTACAAATCTCCGAAGGAAAAGTTTTCGAGCGAAAGGAACTGATCGAATCTGTTCGAACGCTTCAGACTGAGTACCGAAAACGCGGCTACCGCGGAATGAACGCCGAAGTCGAATTTGAAACTCCGAATGACACGGAAGTTAATCTTAAAATCGTGATTGATGAAGGGCCGTCCACGATCGTTGATCGAGTTCAGATTGATTCGACCAATCCGGAAGTGGTTAAACGCGTTGATCGAATCACACGCGGTCTCAAGGGACGCGCCCTCAGCGAAGAAGACTTGCAGACAATCGTCCGCGATATATCTGACGACCTTCGCAATAACCGCTTTCTCACCGCTCGAGTTCTTGATCCACAAGCTGTTTTTGATGAAGAGCAAAGCCGTGTGCGCATCGTTTTCACCGTTGAAAACGCGTGGAGATATCAATTTCGCTTTGAGGGAAATTCGACCTACGATGACTCATCGCTCATTCGAAACATGAATTTAGAGCAGCTGATTGGGACCGTCACGACACCTGTTCCAGAACTCGCCGAACGAACGCGTCGCTTTTATCAATCCAATGGCTTCGCTCATATTCAAGTTGAAACAGCCGAAAAGACGAACGCGACGAGTTTTTTGAAAGAGATCATTTTCAAAATCGATGAAGGTCCGCGGGTTCGAATTAAAAAGATCGAGATCACCGGAAATATTTCTCGTGCCGCCGAATACTACGCCCAGTTTATTTCAAGCTCGTCATCGGATCTTATTGGTGAAGGCTACTACAACCGAAAAGATATCGAAGAGGGCATCCGCAAAATCGAAGAAGAGCTTCAGAACCAAGGCTACTTGCGAGCCAAAGTGAAGTCCTGGCGCTCGGAGTTCTCTCGCCCTGCAACGCTCACATCCAGCCTGTCGGCAAAACCGAAACCAGATCCTGCATTGAAATCCGACGAAAAAGGCCAAAACTTTCGGGGTAGCCAAGCCACGCTGATCCTGAATATTGACGAGGGGCCACTGACGGTTATCCGACAAATTCGCTTCGAAGGTGTCGAGTCCTTTTCAAAAATTCAACTTCAAAACATTCTTCCGATTCGGCCCAGCGAGTCCCTTAAAATCAAAGATCTCAACGCATCGATCGACGCGTTAAAAACGTTCTACTCATCACAAGGCTTCATCGAGATGAAAATCGTCAATGAGCAAGACGGAATGGTGTCGTATAACGAGACCAGCACGCAGGCCACTGTCGAGTTTCAAATCGTCGAAGGTCCGAAGGTGACAGTTAAAACTCTCTTCCTTGAAGGAAACACATTCACAAAAGACGAAGTCATTTTGCGCGAATTAAGCCTCAAGCCAGGCGACGTCTTCACTCCCGAACGCAGAGAGGACTCGCTTTTTCATCTTCAAAAGCTGGGACTCTTTGCCCGTGTGAACATCAAGACACTCGAAGAAGGCACTTCGATTGGCGATCGAACAGTGATTGTCGAAGTCGAAGAAAGTCCGCCTGGAACTTTTGAATCCGGAGCAGGTATCGCGTATGACCGAAACTTTCAGTTTCGCGGTTACGTCGGCGTCGCTTACCGCAATCTCAATGGTACGGGGCGCGCTGTCAGCGCGAGATTCGATCCAAGCTATCAGACTGACCCAAAGATCAGCTACCTCGAGCAAAAAATCACATTGAGCTATCTTGAGCCCTACATTTTCGGCGATCGCAACAAGGGCCGCGTTAACCTCGTCAGGCAGCTCGAGTTCTTTGAAATCGATTCGGATGACCGAACAATCATTCAAGAAAAAAATGAGTTAGGGCTTCAGGTCGAACGCGACATCACGAAGTATCTGAAGCTGACGCTGACAGCTTACAGCTTCTCGACCCTCACTCAATTTGATCGAAGTACAGACGTTCAGAAACTGACTCAAAATATTGGAAAAACAGGTCCGCTTATCGAATACGATTCTCGGGACAATGTCTTTTACCCGACCACGGGATTATACGCGAGTCTTGGAGCTGAGTATTCAGATCCATTATTGGGAAGTTCCGAGGACATTGCGCAGTCGATTCGATTTGTGAAAATGAATGCATCGATATCTCAACCCTACCGACTTGGAAAGAATCCGAATTTTTTATTCGCGACCTCTCTCCGTGCAGGTTATCTAGCAAATTTATCCCAGCTAGCTCAAGGCGGCGTTCCGGCTCAAGAAGCCTTTTTCCTTGGAGGACGATCGACACTTCGTGGATTTGAACCTTCGGGATCTGCTTTTGATCTCGAAAGAGTTCCAAACTTGGTCCAACTTGGAAAACCCAACCTGCGAGATTTCTACGTCACAAGCGACAGCTATTATGCGCTGATAAAAGCTGAACTGCGCTTCCCTCTTTATGGCGATCTCCAAGGTGCATTCTTTTACGACGGTGGCGCGGTTTTGCTTTCGCAGATCTATCTAGAAGATGCTTATCGGGACTCTTTCGGCGTTGCACTTCGCTATAAGTTTGCGGGCGGCATTGTCGCCGGTGTTGAGTACGGAAAAAAATTGAACCGAAAAAATTGGGGCCCTGGACGCGGTTATGAAAGCCCCGAGGCCTACCACCTTTCCATCGGTACTTTTTGAGGGCACCCGGTTCGTCCGACCGAAGGTCGGCTTTCAGCCGGACGCAGAAGCGGCGCATCTTGCGCAGCGCTTCTGCAAAAAGAACCAGGTACCCTCAAAAGCTCATTTTGTCAGGAAGCCCTAAGCGCGATGAAATCACGCGAACGATTTCGGCTGCGGTTTCTTCAAGGGCCCGTTCAGTCACATTAAACACAGGCCACCTGCGATTTTGTTTGAACAAATCTTGCGCGTACTCGATTTCTTTTTCGATGTAACTTAACCGAGCGTACTCGCCGCCCGGATCTTGTCCAAATTTCTCAAGGCGATTGCGCCGAATTTTAGAGAGAGAATCTGTGTCGATCAGAAGTCCAACAATTCTTCTTTGATCAACCGCAAAAAGTTCCTTCGGCAAAGTAGAATTTAAAACCAATGGGAAGTTGGCTACTTTCCAACCCTTGTGACTCAAGAAAATCGAAAGCGGTGTTTTCGATGTTCTCGAAATTCCCACAAGAATAATGTCCGCTTCGCCAAGTTCCGTCAGGCACTTTCCGTCATCGTGCTTGACGGTATACTCGATGGCCTCGATTCGCTTGAAATAGCGATCATCGACGGTTCGCAAAATTCCGACGCTTTTTGTTTCCGTCTTTCCACCAAAATACTCGTCCAAGTTCTGAAGTAACGGGCCAATCAAATCGACAGTTCTTAAACCCTTGCTGGCGGCTTGCTCGTGAATGACTTGTTTCAGCTGTGCGCTGACAACGGTGTGGATAATGATGCCCTGGTTGTCGAAAGCGTCATTGATCACACTTTCAACCTGAGCCTCGGTGCGGATATTTTTTGATCGCACGATATTAATTTCGGCGTCTTGATACTGCACCAGCGCCGCACGAATCATCGTCGCGGCCGTTTCTCCGGTACCGTCTGAAATAATGTAGATCGTTCCCCGCTTCTGCGAATCACTCATAGGCCGGGGCCCTCGAGACCGGGGCCCTCCTTTATTTCGGCCAACTGTGCAGCCACGGTCGCCGAAACCTCGCGTCGAAAAAGATCTGGGCGAGTATCGATAAAAATCCAACTCTCACCACCAACGCCTGCAAACTGAACGGCGTGAGATTCCGCCGTGTCCAGTTCCGGAAAACCAAGCGCTTCAAGAACTGGTTTCGCCCGCCCAGTGCGGCATTGGCCTGGACGGAGAGACGAAGTGCCTTCGCTGGACGCAACGAGATTTTGGGGAAGAGTATTGATTTTGCTCGAGCGAATTTCGGGACGGTAGATCTCGCCATCCGCGAAAAATTCAAAAAGCGAGAGACCGCGCGACTCGGCTCGAAGGCGAAACCCGTAGCGATAGAGACGGCTCAAATGGGAAAAAGTCGCCTCATCCGACTTTGGCCACATCAAAATCACCTTGTCGACGGAATCCAAATGCCAGATTGGAGACTCCTCGGATCGTCCCTCCATCAGTCCGCTAAACAGACCGACAAACTTCGACCAAGATTTTTTCGGATCTAACCGGCGGGCTCGACCCATCGAAGCCCCCATTTCCCATCCGACATATCGGATATTTGGCGAACATGTGGTGGGCGCCATTCTTTTGGTGCAAACACCGTCACAGTCTCCACTTTCAATTTCGTAAGGATCGGACCCAGATCGCGAAGCCACTCGCCATCCTCGCCGCGCGATCGCCGAAGAACCAAAATGCGGCGCGCGGGTAAGCCCTCAGGCGCCGCTAAAAGTAGAACGTCATCGGAACGACTTGTCCCTGACGGACTTCCGTCCGACGCTCGAAGGCGCTCTTCGTTTCTCTTTCTCTCAAGGCGCAAAGTCGCGCGGCGAAGTAGCATACCCAGCGACCAGTCGATCTCTTCGGTCCACTGATTCATGTCGGGATTGAGAAGGACCCAAACATCCGAAGGTGAGGTCCAAACACTGTTGTAACTTGTCGAAGAGAAAATCTCTGAAACCATCTAACTTGATCGTCAGAGGCTACGGGCGATCGGGTCAAGAATACCGTTCACAAATGACGCTGAGTCCGTACTTCCATAAAGCCTCGCCAGCTCAACCGCCTCATCAATCGCGATGGCAGGCTTCATATTGGGCACCGCAAAAACGATTTCAAAAATGGCGATTCTTAGAATCGACAGATCGACCAAACTCATGCGACTTATCTTCCAATGGCGGGCGTGGGCCTCGATTTTTCCGTCGATATCGGGAAGGTTATCACACACGCCGCGAAACAACGTGCCTGCGTAATCGGCAACCTCAGCCTCCATCTCGAAATCGTGAATGAAGTCGCGGAGCATGTTCACAGGCCGCGCCTCTAGACCTTCGCCCGGAACAAATTCGCGTTGAAACAAAAGCTGAAGGGTCATTTCTCGAGAGCGACGGCGGAGCGACATGGAGCGCACTTTAGGGAGCGAATCCACGACCGTCAAGGAGACGAGGCCGGGGCCCCTGGAAGAAGTGTCTGTTGGATGTTTAGATGTTTTCACGAGCCTTCAAAAATGCCAAAATCGAAGCTGCGGAGGTCGAGATGACAGCACAGGTGACCCATCGGTTTTTGATCGTACTTTTTGCCGCATCGATTTTTCACACCGAGGTCTTTGGCCAAGAGTTTCAAGACGGGGTTCAGGCCATCGAAATCACCGATTCGGCCGATCTTCCCGTTGATCGAGATACCGAAGCTGAGCCATCGCAAGCGCCAAGACGACCACAAGCTTACACCCCCGCCCGCGTTGGGCGTCGAGCGGCCGTAAAGTACATGGCGCCAAAGCGACCCGACGGCGCTGAGACCGAATCCGAAGCACCGGCTCGGCGAGGCCCTGCCGCCGGAACGACGAGCGATCACTATCTAGCAATTCACGTGGGGTCGTTTTTAAGCGACAACGCTTACAAGTGGGGGGCTCCCGACAATCAGTCCAATGTGGGAAGCTACAATTTTGGAGTCACCTACCGCATGGGCGAGTGGGTAAATTCGATGGACCTGCTCTTTCGCTTTGACGTGTCTCGCATGAATTTGGCCGAAGGCGGCGTCACGAAGTTCGGCGTCCTTCCCCTGATCACGTTTCCGGACGCTTCGAGCCGCTTCCCATTGTATTTTGGTGCAGGCATTGGCCTGGGAGTGTTCGGAAATCAGATTGCAGGTGAATCTGCGCTCACCCTGGATTATCAACTCTTAGGCGGTGCACGCTTCTTCAATGTCTGGGGTGAAACCGGAATCTTTGTCGAGGGCGGCATTAAGAATCACCTCTTTTTGTTTAGCGACGGGCAGTTCAATGGCACATTCATCGCGACCGGGCTCGTCTTTACATTCTAAGCGCACCTCCGGTGCGACACCTTCTAAGCGCACCTCCAGTGCGACACCTTCTAAGCGCACTGAGGCGCCTAAGCGCAGTTCGGCGGCGGACAAGTTTAAAAAAAATGCTGGGCTTTCACAGAACGCAGAAAAAGCGCGCGGTCCCGTTCCGCGCGACGAGCCTCGTCCAGGGCCCTCGGGTTTTCGTCAGCCAAATCCTATTTCACACTCTGGCATTCCATCTGGCATTCCATCGGGTTCACGACCGGGCGCAAATCCTTTCCGTCATGAAGAGCGCGCCGAGCGCGGAGCCAATGCTCCTCTTCATCGCCCCGTCGCTCATGGCGTCGTACTGGCTCTTTCACAGATAGTGATTGAAGGACGCTACGCTGACAAAGTTATCGAGCGTGCCTTTAAAGCAGAAAAAAATATGGGCGGTCGGGACCGAAAAGCTTTTGCTGAAATGGTCTACGAAATCGTTCGTTGGTGGAGACGTTTTGGCTACGCTGTCGAATGGGACACAGAAAGCCCAACGCGCGCATTGGAAACAAAAGATCTGTGGAAGTGGCTCGCAGCTTACTTGATTGAAAAGTCCATAAAACTTGGAAATCCTCCCTCGCTTCCATCGTGGGAAGAATTCAAATCGGTCGACCCGATTCAAGTCGCCAACCGCTTGAGCGATCTTGATCCAAAACGTGACCGTGCGATTTTAGAATCCATCCCCGATTGGATCGATCAATTGGGCGAAAAAGAAATCGGCGCCAAATGGCCCGAAGTTCTGCACGCCCTAAATTCACAAGCTCCGGTGGTCTTAAGAGCCAACACCTTAAAGTGCACGCGGGACCAGCTTCAAGTGCGTCTCAAAGATGAAAACGGAATTTCCGCACGACCTGCTTTCAAAACCGATGACGGATTGGTGCTTGCGGAAAGAAAAAACGTATTCACCACCGACGCTTTCAAGGACGGATGGTTTGAAGTTCAAGATGGCGCAAGCCAACAGGTCGCAAAAATTCTGGACGCAAAACCAGGCGAAAGAGTCATCGACGCCTGCGCTGGAGCCGGCGGAAAGACATTGGCCATCGGTGCCATGATGAAAAATAAAGGTCGCCTTCTTTCACTGGATGTCGAAGAAAAAAAACTTCAAGAACTTAGACGTCGAGTGGCTCGCGCCGGCGTCGACACGAACGAAGCAAAAATCATCGACTCACTAAAAGTAATAAAACGCCTCGAAGCTTCGGCCGACAAAGTTTTACTCGATGTACCTTGCACAGGACTTGGCGTACTTCGCAGAAACCCCGACAAAAAATGGAAGCTGACTGCCGACGATCTCGAACGCCTCAAAATTATTCAAGCTGAAATTCTTGATGACTATACGTTGATGGCGAAAGTGGGCGGTACGGTCGTCTATGCGACCTGCTCGTGCCTCAAAAGTGAGAACCGTGATCAGATCGATGGATTTCTTCAGCGCAATAAAACGGCGGTCGCGTCGAACCCCAAAACGCCAAAATTCGAACTCGTCACCGACAGAAATTTCTGGCCCGGCGAAGACGGCTACGACGGCTTCTACACCGCAGTACTAAAACGCCTCACCTGAGACTTTTGAAACAGGTCTTGGGTGAGTTGGTCGCGGCGTTCTCCCAAGTTCCGCGACACGGGCCCCTCCGCTCGTGGCGTACGCGAGTTTCCCGATTCGGAGGTCGCGGAACTTGGGAGAACGCCGCGCCCAATTACGACGATACGCCCTGTTTCAAAACTCGGAAAAATACGTCTATTAGCTGTGCGGCTGGAGAAGTGTCGCGCGCGTAGAAAACTACGTTTGTCGTGTGCTTTAGATCGGTGACGATGACTTGCGTGAGGCGTCCCATTCGGACTTGCTTACGTATGGCGTGCGCTGGCAGATAGCCCCAACCAAGACCATTTTCGATCACCCGTTTCAAAGTTCCGACGTTGTTCGATTCAAAAACGATATTGAGCTTCACGCCTGACTTGGTCTGCAGAGATTTAAATCCTTCGTCGAAGCCTTCGTACTTTTCGGTCAACCGTACGTAGGGGCGTTGATCCAATTGATCGAAACGAATTTCTTCTGGTAACGACGGATCTTTTCCCGAAGCGACAAGCCACATTTCGTCTTTGTGAAGAGGGCGCCCTTGAAGACCAAGAGCCTCGGCTTTCTCGGGGCCGATGTCCGGCAAAATAGCGACATCAAGACGGCCTTCGCCGATCGCCGTCAAAATTTCTCCGACGTCTTCGTACGTAAGCTCAATCGAAACTCGGTTGTGATGCTTTAAGAGTGTAGCAACACTCGGCGCGACTAACTGAAGACCCAGCGAATTGAGCGTTCCGATTCGAAGTCTTCCTTGCACGCCTTCTGCCATCGTCTGAATTGCGGCCTGGGCCTGCTGAGTCAGTTGAATAATTCGCCGAGCGTAGTCGTAAAGGAGCTGCCCCTGAACCGTCGGACGAGCATGACGAGCCCCGCGATCAAGAAGCCCAACACCCAGCTCTTCTTCCAAGTTTCGAATTTGCTGAGAAACCGCGGGCTGCGTAAGAAAAAGTTTTTCTGCGGCCGCCGTCATGCTGCCTTCAGAGACCACCGTTGAGAATGTAATCAGCTGTTGTAAGTTCATGCTTCCCATTCTTGACCCGTTTCGCTTCAGAAATCACTGGATTCCTGAATGATTCCCTGAACAAAGACGAGACCCGACAAAAGTCTTAAGCCCACAGCGTTTTACAGCTACTTCTTTTCTTCTAGGCCCACAAAATGCCACGCTAACGGTGTATGAAAACATCGATGACTCTTGTCTTTACACTTGTCGCCTTCAGTCTCACTGCGACCTTCAACGACGCCCAGGCAAAGACCTTCAGAAATGCCTACGTCAGCTTCGACCTCACCGAGCGATGGGACTGCACACTAGAACAAACCGAATGGGTCTGCCGCACGGGTGTTGGCGCCGGAGATAATCGCGAAGCGATTATCATTCTAACGGCAAAAGAAGTCGGTCCGTCGGACTCTATGACCGCCTACGAAGCTCATCTCAAAGCACCGCGTTCAATATTCGGAAGAACTGGACAGCCAATTCAGTCGCAAATTCTTAAGGTTGAACAGCGCAATATCAATCAACACCCATGGATCGACGGTATGCATTTAGCGAGTGAAGTCCCAAATTACTTCACGCGCTACCTCGCCACCACAAAAGACAAAATCGCGGTGCTTATCACATTTAGCGCCCACAAAACTCACTACTCAAAATACTCGACCGACTTCTACCGCGCGATCGAATCACTCCGCGTGATTGCGACGAAAAACCTCATGGGCCAAACGGGTGGTGGTGGTGGCGTCGGAATCCCAGGTTCAGAAATGTTTGGCAGCGGCAACACCGGTGGCGGCATGGGGATGGACGAAGAACTTCCCCAAGAGGGCTCTGGCAATGCCGGCGGAGACACTGCGACCAAGGCGATTATGGCGCTTGCGGCTTTGCTTCTGTTGGGCGGCATCTATTTGATTCTTCGAAACAAAAAGAAAAAACCTACCAAAAGAAAATAGAGGCGCTCGGCCCTTTCGGCCCAGCTGTCTTGAAGTTTCGTTTGTAGCCTTTGCCCGGCTCCCGTTTTGTTCTTCCGGAGCCATCGCGCCCAAGGTAAATGTAAGACTATGTTACTTTCCGAACGCGCCTTCGATGCTATGACCCGATTTCCGCAATGGCTCGAAAGTTTCGACGCTCTTCAAATTCCAGGCTGGGGCGTTCTTTTTATCATGGGGCTTTCGGCGATGGGCCTTGTTTTCGCAGTTCGTGAGTTCTTATCTTGGTTCTTAAAAACCAACGCGATCATCGACGAAGTACTACGGTTGGAAACACTGGTTCGAGATCTTCAAGGAGATCTCTCGGCCCTCGAAGCGACTGTTGAACGGCTTCAGCTCTCGACCGGCACAACGCCGTCTCCCAAATTGGAAAGCCAGCTCGCTGGCGAAACAGAAATCAAACCGCAGGCAAAGAAAGACACTGCGGTTTTTCGTCTCAATCACTGAAGCGAGTTGACCGGAACTACTTCGAACTGTGGACTCATTGCCTTTAATTTATCCGCAGCTTCTTTCGGAGCATGAACAACGATCGCAAGATTTTCCGGTTTCATGTGGCGACGAATCGCAGAATTTATATCTGAAACTGATAGATCATCCAGCTCCCGAAGGTAGTGCGTAAGATAGCGATCAGGAATTCCGTAGAGGCGAAGCAAGACCAAGTTGAAGCCAAGCTTGTCGCTCGTTTCAATCGCCTGCGGAAAAATTCCTTTTAAGTATCCTCGTGCGCGGTTCAGCTCGTCGCTCGTAACACCCTTTTCAACAAAAACTTTATAAAGCTTCAACGTCTCAGAAACCACGCTGTCGATGGATTCAATTTTTGTGAATGTGCTGATGACAAACGGCCCACGCTCCATGCGTGAATCAAAATTTGAACTGATCGAATAAGTAAGTCCAAGTTCTTTGCGAATCTTATCGTTCAACCGGCTCGCAAAAGCGCCGCCAAGAATTGTATTTGCCACACGAAGAGCCAAGAAATCATCGTCTTGCCGCTTTATTCCCACGCTTGCGAACCGAATTTGCGCTTGAGTCAAACCCGCTTTCTCAACGACGCGAATACGAAGACCTTCGGACATTTTTGGCGTGGCAAGATTCTGGGCCGGAACATCGCGCTTGGCCCAAGAACCAAATGTCGTTTCGACTTTCTTCTCAAACTCCGAATCGAACTTCCCGACAACAACGAGAATGGAATTGTTGGGACGATAAAAGCGAAGATAGTGCTGGATAACATCTTTTTTTGAAAGTGCGGCCACGGTTTTCATCGACCCCGAAACAGACTGCCCATAGGGATGCTGACCGAAAACGGCCGTGAGTGTACCAAGCTCGGCAACGTTTCTTGGATTATCAAGACCGCGCTCGATGCTGGCCAGAGTTTGCTTTCTAATTCGAGAAATCTCGGCGTCCGGAAACGACGGACCCGTCGCAATCTCCGCGAAATTCGAAAGCAGAGCTGGCGCCGAAACAGAAAGTCCACTGAGCGACAAGTAACTGTAATCGTAATCCACCGACGCGCCGAAAGAGGCTCCCATTCGGCCCAAATCTTCTGCGATCTGATTTGCATTTCTTCGCTTCGTACCCTGATCAAGGAGATCAGCAACTAAACTAGAAAGACCTGATCGCCCCGCTGGATCCGACGACGATCCGGACTTTACTAAAAGTCCCATCGAAAGTGCCGGCAAAGTTGAATCGGGCAGAAAAAGAACTTTCAACCCATTGGCGAGAGTCGTTTCTTTGTAGGTTCTTAGCGTTGTAACACCGGAGCTTGACGACGAGGTCGTCGAGGCGACGGTCGCAGGAGCCCCATCACCGCCACTTGAAGCACAACCAGACGAAATCGCAGAGACTGCGCAGAGAGTAAAAATAAAACGGTTTGGTGTGGCCATGAGTTACGCCCCCTTCGGTCGTACGACGACCAGATTGCTGCGCTCAGGAACGAGGTACTTTTGAGCAGCCTTGAGAATTTGACCCGGAGTCACTTTCAGGTAGCGGTCGATGTCCGTGAACACACGTTTGTAATCGCCAAACAAAATTTCATTCATCGCCAGCGCCTCTGCTTTTCCGTGAAGTGTTTTGAGGCTGTCGACCTGACTCATGATCATTTGATTTCGAGCCCGCTCGAGCTCGGCTTCCGTGACTGCAATATTTCGAGGGCGCCACATTTCTCCATAGATCGCCCGCTGTGCCGCTAGAAACTGTTGCTGCGCTTCGCTGGCGGTGGCAGAAGGTTTCATCGTCACGAAAATCTGGAAAAGTCCTGCATCCTGCATCGTATTGTTGCCAGCACTGGCCGATGTCGCGAACTGATCCTTATAAACAATGCGCTTATAAAGCCGGCTTGAAGGCCCACGCCCCATAATGGCCGACAACAAATCAAGCGCGAAGCTCTCGTCGGTTCCTGCTGCTGGAGCTTTGTAATTGACGGCGAACGTCCAACTCTTGAGATCGCGCCGGATGAATGTCGACCGCGGCGAACCTTGCTCGGGTTCCTCAGGAAGTGTTGGACGCTTTACTTCCTGGCGAGGAATTCCAGCGTAGTATTTTTTTATGAGTCGCTGCGCTTCAGCTAATTCGAAGTCACCCGCAACAACGATCACAGCATTGGAAGGGCTATAAAAAGACTTATGAAAAGCTTGTGCGATTTCCGGAGTGACATTGCTAAGATCTTCCATCGTGCCAATGACAGGATTTTTATAGGGATGGCGCGAAAACGATGTCGCATAAATCCCCTGCCACAAAAGTCCCATGGGATTGTCATCAACTCGAAATCTTTTTTCTTCTTTCACGACATTGCGCTCGGAATCGAGGGCCGCTTTGTCAATTTTGAGAGTTGCCATACGATCGCTCTCGATATCGATCAGAAGCTCAAGCTTCGATGACGGAGCATTGATGTGGTAGCCCGTGTAGTCTTGGGTCGTGAAGGCATTGTTTGTCGCGCCGTTGCTTTGCAAAATGAGATCGAACTGATCGCCTGAGTAGCGTTTCGATCCTTTGAACATCATGTGTTCAAACAAATGCGCAATGCCCGTGAGACCCGTCTTCTCATCCTTTGAGCCCACCTTGAACCAAGTGTGGTAACTGACAAGCGGGACCGAGCGATCGACGTGGTAAAGGACGGTTAGCCCGTTGGGTAAAACTTCTTTTTCAACCGCAAAGCGAACTCCGAGCGTCGAGTCCGGCTTGGACGACGCCACTTTGGTTGGCTCTGGTTTCGCCGGCTCCGGTTTCGCAGGCTCCACGGCCACGGCTAATGGTGACAGAATCAAGCTGGCCACTATCGCCTGAAGAACTCTAGCAAAAAAACGAACGGCTACTTTTTTCTTTTTTGTATTTTCCATCTCCAACAGTTTGCGGCCCAAACTGCTGCGAGGTCAAACTTACTGTACGAGGAAATCGCCAAAGTAGACGTCTTTAACAACACCATCTTTGAGAGATTTATTGAGGGTCACGGCGATTTGATCTTTCAAAAAGAGCTTACCTTGAATCGTTTCGATATCGTCGTAAGTCTTGGAATTAAGAATTCTAACAATCGAATCGCGCGCCGAAGGACTATTTCGCACGACCTCTTCAAATCCATCTTTGTCGAGCATCTCGAGAGTCAGTGAGACGCGAATTAAGCGCCGCGGTTGACCGTCAAGATTCACCGTGAAGGTCGGCATCGTGTAGAGAACCGAGTCACGCACACCTTCTGTTTCTCGTTCAATTTTCAGCTCCTCGATGGCCGCGGGTTCTCGCACCGATGGACGGACCCAGCCCAACGTCCCCATATAAGTCATGAAGACGCCCGCGCCAAGAACACCAAGATTCAAAGCGACAAACAGGGGCATCGCCAGTTTCTTTGTGTCGAATTTTTTCGCTTCGGCCTCTGGCGCACCGCTATTATTTTCGGCCATAAAACAAACACCCCACAAACGTGGATTAAGCTTAAGTTTTTATCGGACCAAAGGCTCTAGACCTATAGTCCAGACCTCGCGAAGGCGGAGCATCGCAGTCCCAATTAAACTCTTAACAAGCTGGAGGGTTGCGGCTTTTGCATCGAAGTGAGACGATTCTCGGTGTATGCACCTTAAGCCGCGACGGAAGCCTCTGTTTCGAACCTCAGCGATGATGGCCAGGAAATTCCTGCGTCCCACCGTGCCGACTTTGTCGCGTCTTTTGGCGACTAATTTGACAACGCTGTCCCTGATCTTAGCCTCGGTGATACCCGTAGCTTTTCCGCTGGACCTGGCGGCTCAATCGCGGTCCGAAATCACCACTCTCTCCGACGAGAATAAAGACTCCGTCGTCGGCGGCCCCACGGGGCTCCCTGCGCATCTTGTTTCGGTTCCCACTCGTAGTGATTACTATTTACCTTACATTTTCGTCGTCGACAAAACGGCGCGCTCTCTTGAAATTTGGAAAAGCGAAGTCAGTGCCAATGGTCAGCGCCAATTCATCCGTTCGGCCGCTTATCCAGCGGATCTCGGCCGACGAACTGGAGACAAAGTTTCTGAGGGGGATCACAAAACTCCAGAAGGAATTTATTTTCTTCTCTCAAAACTCGAAGGCTCCACGCTCGACTTCAAACTTTATGGAAGCCGCGCCTACACCACGGATTATCCAAATCACTTTGACTCTCTTGATGGAAAAACAGGAAGCGGCATTTGGCTTCACTCGGTTCCCGACGACGTTCCGCTGACTCGCGGGAGCCGGGGCTGCGTGGTGGTACGAAACGATATCGTGAAAACCCTAGATCCCTACATTCGCGTTGGCCGTACACCCATTGTCATTTCCGAAAAAGTCGAAAAACGTTCGATCGTTGAGATGGAAGCGTCACAAGCAAAACTCGAAAAGTGGCTCGAGTCCTGGCGCTCGACATGGGAGACGAAGTCCCTTGATGACTACATGAAGTTTTACGACGAGGATTTCGAAACGCTGAAAATGAAGAAAGCGGACTGGCGCACTTACAAATCGCGTCTGGGCGAAAAGTACTCTCAAATCTCAGTGAAAATTTCGCAGCCGCTCGCCCTTGAACAGCGTGGCCGCGCCGTCGTTCGATTCGTTCAGAGCTACTCATCCAGCGGCATTTCCGATTTAGGTGAAAAAACACTTCACCTCGTGAATCGAAAAGGCGAATGGAAAATTATCTCTGAAACTTGGCGCCCCGACGACTCCGCCGCCGCCCGTGCCGCCGTCAGTACCGAACCCACCACTAAAACCGCCGCGTTTTAAAACGCACATCCAGAACCTTTGGCACCGCAGACACTTCTGGGGCAGACCTACTATTGCCCGAATCCTCCGCTTCCGATCGACTATGCGCAAAGCGCCACCGCAGCGGAAGTGCGATCTGACACTACCTTGATGGCCGACTCTGCCGGAGCGATTGGTGATCTCATTTCTAGACATTGGTTGCACCGCGCGCGGCCTTGATCGATGCAACTCGAAAAAATTTTGAATAGGCAACCTAATGATGTTATTTTGTTACCAAGATAACAAAGTAACAAAAAAGGTCTGCGGTATGGCAAAAAGTGTGGCAGGAAAAAGCGTAAAGAAGTCGCCCCGGACGTCAGCTAAAAGAGCTAAGCTTTCAAAGCAAATACCGGTGAAACGAGTGCAACTGGGAGTACGCTTAGAACGAAGCATGGTGAAGGTTCTGAAAGCGATGGCAGAGTACGGAGATATGTCGCTGGGCGAACTACTCGAAGACATCGTGCTTCATTCATTCGAAGGCGGCTCAGCGCAAACCTTTGGAGCTGACGACATAAAAGTCATCGCCGACTTCAAGCGAGTCTACGGAATGAAATACGACGTCCATTCAAACTACCGCTTCATAGAAAAAGCATAGTCCTAATCTTCTAAATAGAACCGCGCAGAATCGTCGAACCGAGCTACATAATTGCAGCTCAGAATTCAGCCACACGAAGCCCAAAGGGCGGAATCTGGCGGCGCGACATTTGTCCGAATCGAGCTGCAGACGTGCAGCTCGCAGCGTAGCTGGGCTATGCCCAGCGGAGCGACACTAATTAAGGTTTTCGTTCTCTAGCTCGACGCGGATAACGTTGTCGGCGAGATCAGGAAGAGCATCGAGGTGCTTCTTCAATTCTTCTTTGGTGAACTTTTTGCGGCTGAGGCTCCAGTCCGTGAGACGCTTGTCGAATTTCAAACGCTCAATTTCAGTGGCGAGAGATTTAGAAGCACCGATAGAACCACTGACAACTTTAGCTACAGACACAAAACCTCCAAGAAACCACTAAATAACAATCAGACCCAACAGACCGGCCATCGAAATCCAACGTCCGATTCGAAATCACAAGATCAGTTCCAGTACTTGGGCCCCCGCCCCTTACCACTCGAACCACCGCCAGCACCACCACCCGAAGGGTCGTCCGGCGCATCGCCTTCTGATTTCTTGTCGTTGTCTACCACGAGCTTAAGACTCCGTCCACGAACGGACGACTTATTGCGCCAGCGGCGCTGTTGCCACCACGTGTAGCTCTTTAGGAATCCAAAACCCGCGGCAATACCGCCCAAATGGGCCAAGTTCGCTTCCTGGCTGCCACCAACACCGCTATTGAGCAACGTCGCGACTTCCACGGCCCCGAGGATCACAACAAACCACTTGGCCCTCATCGGGAAAACCATCATGAAGTAGACGATCCGCTCGCCGAACAAAACCCCATAGGCCAGCATGAGACCAAAAACGGCCCCGGAAGCTCCCACGACAGGTGTCGTCCACCCTGAGAAAGTTCCGGTGATCCATCCATGCATAGCCATGACGAAGACGTAAATCACGCCAGCGCCAGCACCAGAAACTAAGTAGTAAGCCAAAAATAATTTCGAACCCCAGCGGCTTTCAAGCTCCGACCCCAGCCACCAAAGCAGCAGCATATTGAAGACGATGTGAAAGACGTTTGTGGAGTGAAGAAACTGGTAAGTGAAAACCTGCCAGACGAAAAACTTTTCGATCACAGACAAAGGAACAAGTCCCAAGCCGTAAGTGATCTGCGGCTGATCTAAAAAATATTTTTCAACGATGACCTGAAAGAGCAGCCAGATAACGACACAAATTCCAATGAGCCACTTCACAACAGGAGTGATCGGCACCATCGAATTCATTTGAACAGAGCCTTGGCCTCGATTTCCCACGCCTAGCTTCTTTCTGAGAGTTCGAGCAACACTCCGCCCGTCGACGCCGGGTGGATGAACACCACACGGCACGAATGGGCTCCAGGTCTCGGAGTCTCGTTCACCAGTCTCACACCTGCCGCTTTGAGCTTCAAGGCGATCTCGTCGATACCCTTCACACGAAGACACACATGGTGAATACCTGGACCTCGCTTGGCCAAGAATTTCGCGATTGGACTTTCGTCGGAGGTCGGTTCAAGGAGTTCAATGGAAGCTTGGTTGTCGAGATTTAAAAAACCCACCCGAACCATTTCTGTCGGGACTTCCTCGATAGGCATCTCGGAAAAACCGAGTGCTCGGTAAAACTTCACGCCTTCGTCAAGACTTCGAACGGCCACACCCAAATGATCCAGTTCAAAACCGACGGCTCTTAAAATCTCTCCAGCTTTTCCATAGGACTGTGTCATGTGAAGTAGGGTACCAAGCGTTCGTGAGTCCGCTCAAGAGTTTCAATGACGACTTTTGTTTCTGCGATCAGCGGAAAAAAATTCGAGTCTCCAGGCCAACGAGGAATGAGATGCCAATGAAGGTGATCAGGAATTCCTGCTCCGGCGACCGATCCAAGATTGAGCCCCATATTAAACCCGCCCGGCGAATAGAGCTCGGTCAGCGCGCGCATCGCTTTTTGGAGAAGTGCTTGAGTGTCGGCAAGCTCTTCGGGCTTCAGATCTTCAAAGCGACCCACATGACGTGTCGTCAAAACCAACAAGTGCCCTGCGTTGTAGGGATACTTATTTAAAATCAGCATGGCTGAACCGTGTGTCGCGACAAGCAGAGACTCTGGCTTCACACCTTTTTCGCGAGCTTCACAAAAGACGCACGTTTCACTGCGAATCAGTTTTCGGACGTACTTGAGCCGTTCGGGCCGAAACAAAACCTGTTTTTGCGCAGGCCAACGACTGGCACTTTTCGCCGTGGACTTCTTACTGCCTGTCTTCGTGGCTTTTTTCGTGGCTTTTTTCTTCGCTACTTTTTTCTTGGCCATAGCTTGAAAGCTTGCACCAGCTTCGGGCGAAAAAAAACCTGGAGCGCGTCAGCGTTCCAGGTTCGGCGCTGGGCAGTTCCCAGGTGACGTTTGTGTCGCTCCGCTGGGCAGTGCCCAGCATTGCTTGTGTCGCTCCGCTGGGCAGAGCCCAGCTAACGTTTGTGTCGCTCCGCTGGGCATAGCCCAGCTTCGCTGCGAGCTGCACGCCTGCAGCTCGATTTGGAGATTACTCGCCTTCTTTTTTCTCGGCGGCGGCATCAGCTGTCGGAGCGGCGGCCGCTTTGAAAGCGTCACCGAACAGATCACCAAACGAAGTCGAAGATTTCGACGTGAGTTTCTTCACGTAGTCATCGACGTCCGCTTTTTGCTCACGAAGCTTTACGAGCTTCGCTGACAAACCGATTTTTCGCGCATCGCGATCGATCGAGATAATTTCAGCTTTGATCATATCGTCAGGCTTACAGAACTCTTCCGCCTTGTTGATTCGATCGGTCGAGAGTTCTGAAATGTGGATCAGACCTTCGATATCCGCTTCGAGTTCAACAAACACGCCGAAGTCCGCAAGCTTCACGACTTTTACGTCGTGCTGAGTACCGACACCGTACTTCGTGTCGATGTTCGCCCATGGATCAGCTTCGAGCTGCTTAATGCCAAGCGAGAAACGCTCTTGCTCGATATCAACACCCAAGACAACCGAACGGATCTTCTGACCTTTTGTGAACATCTCGGAAGGATGGTTCACGCGCTTTGTCCATGAGAAGTCAGAGATATGAACGAGACCGTCGATGCCGTCTTCAACGCCAACGAAGATACCGAAGTCAGTGATCGAGCGAACTTCGCCCTCGATGATTGTACCTGGAAGGTAGCTGTTTTTGAGCTCAACCCATGGGTTGGCCATCAACTGCTTCATGCCAAGAGAGATTCGGCGTGCGGTCGAATCGACATCGAGAACCTGAACGTCGACTTCGTCGCCAACGTTGATGATCTGCGAAGGATGCTTCACGCGCTTTGTCCACGACATTTCTGAAACGTGGATGAGGCCTTCAACACCTTCTGCGAGCTCAACAAACGCACCGTAATCCGCCAAGGAAACGATTTTGCCTTTGAGTTTTGTTCCAACAGGGAATTGCGCGAGAGCCGCTTCCCATGGATCCTGCTGAAGCTGTTTGAGACCCAAAGAGACGCGCTCTTTTTCTTGATCGTATTTCAAGACCATCACTTTTATCTCGTCGCCAAGAGTGATGACTTCCGAAGGGTGCTTTACGCGGCCCCACGACATGTCCGTGATGTGAAGAAGACCATCCATACCGCCAAGGTCGATGAACGCACCGTAATCGGTGATGTTCTTAACGATACCTTGAACGATCGAACCCTCTTTCATCGCATCGAGAGTTTGCGTGCGCAAATTCTCGCGCTCCTCTTCGAGGAGAGCTCGACGAGAGAGCACGATGTTTCCGCGCTTCTTGTTGAACTTGATGACTTTGAATTTATATTTTTTGCCGATGTAAATATCCATGTTTCGAACCGGACGCAGATCGATCTGCGAACCTGGCAAGAACGCCTTCACTCCGATATCAACCGACAAACCACCCTTCACTTTCGCGATGATAGTACCTTCGATCAATTCTTCGTTTTCGGCAGCACGAGAGATATCGTTCCATGCGCGCATCATGTCGGCTTTGTCTTTCGACAAAACAACCATGCCGTTTTCGTTTTCAACGCGGTCGATGTAAACTTCGACTTCGTCGCCTGGTTTCACTTCGCGAACACCATCGACAACGCGGAACTCGTTGATTGGAATCAGACCTTCAGATTTGTAGTTGATGTCGACCAAGACATAGTCGGTCTGAACTTCCACCACGATGCCTTTAACGACATCACCCAATTTGAAATCGCGTTCTTTGACGGACGCTTCAAACAAGTTTTCGAATTCGGCCGCAGGGTTTGCAGCTTTCGCGCCTTCAGCAGCATCGAAGAGAGATGCGATCCGAGCGGCTTCTTGTTGTGCTTTTGTGAGACTTACGACGATCACGCCATCGGCGCGTTTAGAGCTGGCACCACCAGATGTTTGAGCATCGGCAGCGAGTAGGTTGTTAAAAGAAAACTTCATATAATTTGTTGGTCCTCCTTGCGAAAAACAGGCTCTGGAAGCGGATGCCCACCCGTTCATAACTCGGGTCTCATACTCGCAGCGCGGTCCCATTTTTCGGACTGAAACGGTTATCGGCGGGGGTTTGCGCGGAGTCAAAGCCCACGATGCTCTAAGGCGACGCGCTGCATTTTTTGCCTAGCTAGGTCGAGGTGAAAAGACGTGCTCTCGATGCTCTAGAACTCACGAACGAGGTACAGATTGAAGAAACCAAACGTGCTGGTGGGCGCGGCCGCACCGAAATAGTCGTCGCTCTCGCTGCCAGTTAACTTTTCGATCACGCGAAGACCGGGAATCTCTCCGACAATCCGGCGCAAAGTCGCCTCCGACACGCGGTTAAAGTACCTTCCGTCAGATAGAGTTTCAGGGATATCGGGAGTCCCGACGCCCTTTATGAAGCTTGCGTGAATGACCCCACCGACTTTCAAACCGGCCGTCAAATTTTTAAAAATCATCGGAAGTTCGGCGGTCGGTACGTGAATTAAAGACGCCGCAGCCCAAACTCCATCAAAATGATTTTGGAAACCGCGAATGTCCTGAGCGCGCACTTGAAGTACGGACCGCCCCGTGTGCATTTCGGCGATTTTCGCTAGAGCCGCCGAGGGTTCGGTCGCTACAATATGAATCCCGCGTTCCGCAAAATACTTGGCATCCCGCCCGTGTCCTGAGCCAACTTCAAGGACCGAAACTTGATCGCTGGTTCTTTTTAAGGCCCCGTTAATTTTCAAAAGCGCTTCAAAACGTAGGCGCTGCTTTTGTAGTTCGGGGCTCACGTGCGAGCGAGTCTGTCGGTAGTTGGCGGCATTGGCGTTGTAAAAATCCAAAGTGGTGCGCGCTTCAGAAAACAGCGAGTCACAGGTTTCAGTCTGTGCTTTCAGACCCAACAAAAGGGCCACCGCAAAAAGTAAAACAGCCCAGAGGCGCTGACTAAAACACCGCCACTCTCGGTCGCGGCGGAACTTGGCTTTATGGTTCATGGAACGCAAACTATTGCGTTGCGTTAACCATGGCAAGGGGCGGATCGCGGAGGTGGCCATCTTTTGAAAAGACTGCCCAGCGCCTAAACCGTTGGCTGGGGACTTAGGGTCTTTCGCACAAGAGCCTCGATCTGGTCGACGACGGCTTCCAAAGTGAGCCCTGTCGTATCGAGCTGGTAGGCCCCTTCTGAGGCGATCATCGGCGCCGCGGTTCGGCTCGCATCTTGGTGTTCGCGTCGCTCTTGATCGCTGATTGTCGCTTCCAGCGATCGACCTTCTTCGAGGGCGCGGCGCTGAGCGCGGTCAGCGGCTTTCGCCGTTAAAAAAACCTTCACGTCAGCGTTTGGAAATACAACAGTTCCGCAGTCGCGACCTTCGGCAATGAGGCCCCGGCCGGTTCCCGAACAAGCTCGCTGCGCTTCAAGCAGAGCCAACCGAACTTTTGGGTAAGAGGAGATTTTCGAAGCAAGAGCGCCCACGGATTCTTTTCCGATATCATCGGTGCGATCGACATTTTCGAAAACAAAGCGTGTCGTTTGAGCCGTCAGACGAACTTCCCAACGATCGCTCTCGGAGAAAAGTACGATCGCGGCTTCGTCATTAAGATCAAGTCCAGCCTCGTTCGCAGCCCACGCAAGACCGCGGTAAAACGTTCCCGTTGAAACCCAGTCCCACTGAAGTCGCCTTGCAAGCTCGCGCGAAACGGACGACTTTCCGCTCGCCGCGGGTCCGTCGATCGTTACAACGCCCATCAAAGATCCACCTTGAGCGGACTTGGTGGATTTTGAGTCGCTGGATTTGTTCTGAGATCGCGTCATGTCAGGTTTCTCGGTGAGACGTTCGAGCATCTCTAAAGTCCTACCAGGAATGGCAGCCAAGGGGTCAAGTCGACAACGCGTCGCCCGACAAATTTACCTGCCTAAAACGCGGAAGCCCTGAGCACGAAGTGCCTTGTGAAGCCGATCGATCTGCTCTTGATTCGAAGTCTCAACCAGAAAATCGATGCGAGTTTCTCGAAGTGCAAGCTCTGGGGAAACGCGGTCATGGTAAACCTCAAGCACGTTGGCGCGCTCTTCGGCCATCACTGTCGTAATTCGTTGCAGATTTCCCGGCAGATCATCAACGACAAGTGCAATTCGCGCCAAACGGTGATCGTGGCGAAGACCGCTTTCGATCACTCGAGACATAACGTTGAGATCGATGTTGCCACCGCACAACACCACGGCCATGTTTTCGACCTGACCAGGCTTTAATTTCGGGGAACTTTGAATTTTACCAGCCATCACGGCCGCAAGGCCCGACGCCCCCGCGCCTTCCGTCACTGTCTTGGCTTTTTCTAAAAGTGCGACGATGGCGGCGGCAACTTCGTCGTCGCTAACTTCGACGATTTCATCGACAAGCTTTTTAATGTGAGTTTCAAACATGATCGGGTTCGCATTTTTTATAGCGATTCCCTCGGCAATGGTCGTGACACGTTTCGGGCGCGAGCCGTTCGCCTTAAGACGCTCGGCTTGAATTGCCTCAAACGTTTCACCTTGAAAAAGTCGGCGCATCATCGGCGCTTGATCCGAGACAACGCCAACAATGCGAATCGAAGGCTTTAATGCTTTCGCAGCCAGAGCAATACCACTGATCAATCCGCCGCCTCCGATAGGAACAACGATTGTATCGACGTTGGGAAGGTCTTCTAGAATTTCAAGACCGATCGTTCCTTGGCCTGCGATCACGCGACGATCTAAGTAAGGATGAACAAAAATCCAACCGTTCTCTTTTTCAAGCTCCAAAGCTTTTGCAAAAGCATCGTCGTAGACTTCGCCGTGCAAAATGACTTCAGCACCGTGAGAGCGTGTGGCGTTAATTTTCACAATCGGAGCCGTTTCGGGCATCACGATGTGGGCTTTTGCACCAACGACTTTCGCTCCATACGCAACCCCTTGAGCGTGATTTCCCGCCGAACTTGCAACGACGCCGCGCTCGCGCTCTTCTTTTGAAAGCGAGAGCATCGTATTCATCGCTCCGCGAATTTTAAAACTTCCCGTGAGCTGTTCGTTTTCAAATTTTAGGTAAACTTTTGCACCGGCAGGTGCCCGCGAGACTGCAAACGGAGCTTCGCGAAGTGGCGTTCGCCGCACGCGATTTTCGATCACCGCTCGCGCTGCTCGAATGTCGTCGATGGTGAGATTGAGATCGGTGGCGGTCGGATTGAGTTTTCGCTCCATAGAGCTTCAGTTTTCGACGAAGCAAGAGGCCAGGGCAACCTAACTTCTCGACATGTTGCGGTTTGTCTATGCCGTGCGGTTGCTCCTCGAGGCCGAATTAATCGGCGTCCGACCACCACCACGTGAGGCCAACGACCGCGCGGTAGTTTCGCGCTGTCGAAAATGCGAGCGACGTCGGAGACGCTGTGTTAGCGATCGACATATCACGGCTTTGAGTTTTCACGGCCTGGACAATCGCCTCTGGTGTGAGCTCAGCAAAAAAGAACGGAGCAAAATTAGTTGCGCACGAATCGCATTTAAGAACGCGCTCGCCTGTTGATTCGCTAATGTGACCGCACTTATGACAGCGCCGAACATGCGACCACGCAGACTGTGAAGACTCAGCAGAGTTGGTCGAACGGTTTGCCGTCGTCTGACCACCGAATGAAATTTGAAGTGCGTGTTCGAGGCTTCGCGTTTTAAGCGCAACGCCGTTTAGACGCCCATTTAAATTACTATTTAAATTTTTAGACCTTCTCATGAACAATCATCCTTCTCGAATTCGAAGCTCGCTTCTCTTCAGCGTGGCTTGTTGGGATCAAACTTCACAAAGAAGGTTTGCACTCAACGTGCCGCTGGATTGCGACTTCGATTCGAATTTAGGACGACGTCTCTCTTACCCGCGTCTATTTTCTCACGATTTTGGGGGCACCAACATCACCATATTCGAGAGGCGCTTTTTGACTCATGTGCCGCCATGAAACGGACTCAAGGTGGATTTCACATTCGCGAGCTACCACAGTATCTTGATGCTTCGCGTTATAATGTGACGACACCGACTGTCTCAAAATCTGACAGTCAATTCTGGGACGAATTTAAAATAGGCCCAAAAATGAATCTGGTTCCAGCGAAGCGCCGCCCACCAAAAAACCGTCGATGTCGGGTTTTAAACCCAAGGCTTTAGCATTGTCGGGCTTCACACTTCCACCGTAAAGAAGCGCGATCTCAGCCGCCACAGCAGTTCCACTGGCTGAAGTCGTTCCGCTGGCGGCGCTGCCGGCATTAGATTTTCCAAGGAACTCCGCCAAGCGCTTTCGCAAAGCTTGGTGAACTTCGGACGCTTGCTCAGGCGTCGCGACTTTTCCAGTTCCGATCGCCCACACAGGTTCATACGCAATCGCTACACGCGACGGATCTTTCGCGATCACATCGGTAATTAACGACAATCCTTCTTCGAGCTGACGGAAGACGACCTTCAAATTATCGCCGGCTTCACGCTCCGCCAAAGTTTCTCCCACACAAAGCATCGCAGAGAGTCCGCTGGCGAGTGCGGTCTTCATTTTCTGAGCGGTGTGTTTGTCGGTTTCACCAAAAATGGAACGACGCTCGCTGTGACCCACCAAGGCCCAAGCAGCACCCATCGCACTTAAAACATCACTCGAGTTTTCTCCGGTGAAAGCCCCTTTGGTTTCAACCCAAATATTCTGTCCACCAATTTCAAGCCCAGTATCCTTAACGACCTGTTCGCTGGTCGCAACAAGCAACGCAGGAACGAAAAACACAATCCGACGACGACCGCCATTGGGGCCCTCACCGAAACCGCGGATATCGCGCGACTCCCCACCCGCCGTCGGCGGAAGCGAAAGTCGATCTTCAAGCTTCTCATTAAAGTCGCGAAAAAACTGGCTCGCTTCGCTGGGCGTTTTATTTAATTTCCAGTTCGCAGCGAGAATGAAATCTCTCATTGAGTGCTCCTATAATAGTCGTGGTCGGCGGCGCGGCCGCCCGAAGGCGGCACGGGCTGAAGGACTCTACAAACTTGGTGCGGCAGATTCGCGAACGGTGCGAAGCGCTTCAAGACCTGGAAGTTTAGCGCCTTCCAAGTACTCAAGCGATGCTCCGCCGCCGGTCGAAATATGGGTCATTTGATCGGCAAAGCCTGAAGCTTCAGCTGCGGCCGCAGAGTCCCCGCCGCCAACAATTGAAATTCCACCTTTTGCAACAAGCCCCGCCAACGCTTCGGCCACGGCGAAAGATCCTTTTGCGAACTCAGGCTTTTCAAAAACGCCCATGGGGCCATTCCAGAAAACAGTTTTCGCGCGCAAAATTTCTTCGCGGTACATCGCGCGCGTCTTCGGACCTATATCAAGTCCCAAGCGATCTTCAGGGATTGATTCGCCACTGATTGTTTCAATCTTGGTCGGCGCCAGGAAATCATCCGCAACGATGTGATCCACCGGCAAAAGAACTTTTCGTCCGCGCGCTTCGATCCGTTCCATGAGTTCTCGGGCAAAAGCGATTTTGTCTTTTTCAACCCGCGATTTACCAACGCCAAGACCTTTTGCGGCCAAGAACGTGTAAGACATCGCGCCACCGATCATGAACGTATCGATGGATTCAATCATCTTTTCGATGACTTTGATTTTGTCAGAAACTTTCGCGCCGCCCATGATCGCCAAAAACGGCTTCGCCGGGCCCGCCAAAAGACCACTTAAATTTTCGATTTCTTTTTTGATCAAAAATCCACAGCCGCGTTTCGCGATGAGCTTTGGCAAAGCGTCGATCGTCGCGTGCGCGCGGTGCGAAGCTCCGAACGCGTCGTTAATGTAGATGTCCGTGTAGCTTGCGATCGTGTTCGCAAGTTCCGGCGCATTTTTCGTTTCACCGACATCGAATCGAAGATTCTCTAAAAGCAAAAGCTGATTTGGCTTTAAGCCCGAGAGCAAAGCTTTCGGCGCATCCGAATTTGGCTCTTCAATCAAGATCACTTCACACTTTAGAAGCTCGCCCAAGCGCTCGGCCACCGGTTCAAGCGTAAATTTCGCACGGTCTTCGTCTTTCTCAGGACGGCCCAGGTGCGACGCCAAAATGACCTTCGCGCCTTTTTCAAGAGCGTACTTCACCGTCGGAAGAGCTGCGCGAATGCGTGTGTCGTCCGTAATTTCAAGCGCGCCGGCTTCGCCCGACATAGGAACATTCAAATCGAGACGAATGAAAACGCGCTGATCTTTCAGTTCAAAATCCTCGATGGACTTTATTCCTTGAAGACCCGAAAGCGTTTTCCCGAAACCAGCACCCGGACGTGTCGTCATTGTCTATAAGCCTTTTTGTGCCATGTGTTTGGCAAGATCCACGAGGCGTGTCGAGAATCCAGTTTCATTGTCGTACCAAGAAAAAATCTTCGCCATGCGAGTTCCGGAAACCATCGTGCTTTGCAGATCGACGATCGACGAAAAAGGACTTCCGTTGAAATCGATCGACACCAGCGGTGCCGCTTCACAGTGAAGAACACCTTTGAACGGACCCGATGTCGCCGCCGCTTTCAAAGCTTGATTCACACTTTCCACAGTCATGTCTTTATTCGACGTGAACGTCAGATCCACCAGCGACACGTTTGTTGTCGGAACGCGAACCGAAGTTCCATCCAAGCGGCCTTTGAGCTCGGGCATCACTTCGGCCACGGCCTTCGCAGCTCCGGTCGTTGTCGGAATGATCGACGCCGAAGCTGTTCGCGCGCGGCGAAGATCTTTGTGAGGAGCATCCAAAACAGATTGATCATTCGTGAACGCATGAACCGTCGTCATAAGACCACGGTCGATGCCGAAAGTTTCATTCAAAACTTTTGCGATTGGCGCCAAGCAGTTGGTCGTGCACGAAGCGTTCGAAAGAATATGGTGTTTGGCTGGATCGTACGATTGGTGATTGAGGCCGTAAACGATTGTGACATCCGCCGCTTTCGCAGGTGCCGACGCGATGACTTTTTTCGCTCCCGCAGAAATGTGCTTCATGAGTTCTTCGCGTTTGTCGTTAAAGACACCCGTGCAATCGATGACGATGTCGGCTCCCATGGCTTTCCATGGAATTTGACCAGGATCTTTCTGCGCCGAAAGTGAAATCGCTTTTCCATTCACGACAAGTTTCGCTGTCGCTCCTTCGCCTTCGATCGCGACATCGCCCGGAAACACACCGTGAGTTGAATCGTACTTCAAAAGATGCGCCGCGAGCTGCGGGCTTCCAAGATCGTTGATGCCGACGATTTCGATCTCGTCGCCACCTTTTTTTTGAGCCAAATCGCTCATCACCGCACGAAAGAAAACGCGACCGATTCGACCGAAACCATTGATGCCAACACGCACTTTTGCCATTGCTATCGCAGCCTTTCTAAAAAACGCTATCGAGGCCTATTGGCCTGATCATTTCAGACCTTATTTGCCAATTAAGAATGGCCCGGTTTACCCGCGGCCGCCCTGAGGCGCAAGCCAGCGCAGGCGACTTGCCGCGTTATGAGTGATCGCTAGTCACTTCCGGCGCCGGAAGTCGCTATCCGCAGTGGAACTGGTGGGAGCGAGACTCTTGAGACCGACGGTTGTACGTAGACCATCGTATTGGAAATACTCTGGCTATGTTCCGTCTGTTAGGCGCATGAGATGCTTAGCCTATGCAGTGTTTGCGGACCGTTTTTACAGCGTTGGCCGTTTTGGTCACGATCTCGCTGACTGTTGACGATTCCGTCGCTGCAGATCTGCCAAGCCGAATTTGTGGCGAGGATTTCCAAAGGCTCGCAGCATTTCGTCCCGCGACATCTTTCGAAACCCAGCGGGAAGCCTTAGGAATTCCGAGGTCGCTGAACGACAAGCCAGTGCTCTACGTTTCCGCGCACAGAGGGAGCTACAATTCAGTAGGCCCGATGAGGAAGCGAGACTCTGTCCCGGATATGAACCAAAGTGGCAGTTCGATAAAAGAGGACCACAAAGATTTCATCGATCTCTCGCAAGCGAACTCTGAACAAGTTGTTCAATCTATTTTTGACGGATTTAAGTACCTCGGTTCCCCCAATGTTGATGCAAACGCGATCGGCGCGCCTGGCGGCGACTCCGTTCCGCTAGCCGATTACATTGTGAACGTGATTGTACTTCCGCCGCTTGATTCCATTGGAGTGTCCAAGGAACCAAGTGTGACCTTTGGCATCTTCGAGGCGAATCATAAGCAGATGCTCATTCGACTCAAAGAATTGCTGCTGCAAAAGGGCTATATCAAAGTCCAACCACAGATCGGCGCGGATTCGCCGCGATCTTTACCTGAGAAGTAGATATACGAATCGGCTCGGAGTCTTCGATTTCAATTTTTTCAGCTTGGAAAAAACCAGTTAGAAAAGACCAATTAGAGAAGATTCGAGGGCTGCGAAGTTAATATCTCGCACGCCTTGCGCAAATCGCCACCGCTGCGGAAGTGAAATTGCGGTGAAGCGGTGAAGTAGTTGAGGTTGCGGCTGCCAAGGACGAGTCTCGGACAGATCTTAAATCTCAGGTCTTACTGTTCGAAATTGTTTGACGTGGATTTGAACCGATTTGCGAAACTGCAGATCGCGATTTCAAAGTTCTCCCCGGACACCTCTGATTCCGATATTAAACGCCTCTATCGCCGGCGGCTGCGACCGTCGAGCCCCGGCCGATGGGCACTTTCAGCAACAAAATAGGACTGAACCTCGAGCGAAAAATCTGTCGCCAAAAACCGATGATAGGACTTTCTCACCAAGAGGAGGTTTTTATGATCGCACTTTCAAACGATGGATTGATCTCGGCGGTTCGCTCGCTTGTGAAAGAAGAACGGCGAATCACACGAGAAATTTTAGATCATATTGGTGAAGTCGCGCGGCGCAGGCTTTTTGCGGATCTTGGGTACTCGTCACTTTTTGACTGGCTCGTGAAAGACTTGGGTTATAGCGAATCGGCGGCGTATCGACGGATGCAGGCGGCGCGGATTCTTCAAGCGGTTCCGGAAGCTTCCGTTAAAATAGAGTCGGGAGAACTTGGTCTCACCGTGCTTTCAAAAGTTCAAACTTTGATCCGTGCTGACGAGAGGCGCACTGGCGAGAAAATGTCGGTCCAGGCAAAGTCTGAAATTTTGGCCAAAGTCGAATCTTGCTCGGGCCGCGAAGCTGAATTTAGATTGGCTGAGCATTTTCCAGACTTAGCGGCCGAGGCCGTGAAAGAAAAAGTTCGCGCCGTGGGCCAAGATCAAATCAGCGTCCAAGTGACCTTCACCCGCGAACAATTTGACAAGCTCAAACGAATTCAGGAACTCATGTCCCATTCCGACATCGAAGCTTCAAATGCGACTCTTCTTGATGCCGCGATGGACGCGTTTCTTGAGAAGAAAGATCCACTAAAAAAAGTCATTCGGCCGCGTCTTGCGCAAGGCGACACCGCTGCGGAAGTGGCACCGGTGTTTGAGCGTACGAAACCACCGTCGAATCAATGCAAAGCAAATACCTCAAAGGGCGATTCCCAGATCGCTGCAATAACGAAATCTACGGGGTCAGTGAAACCATCGACAAGAAACTTGGTATTGAGAAAGTCGGACGGTCAATGTGAGTATCGAGCGCCTGACGGTCGCCGCTGCGAAAGTCGCCACCTTTTGGAAGTCGATCACATTCACGCTCGCGCCCTTGGAGGAAAGAACTCAATCGAAAATCTTCGAGCGCTTTGTCGCACGCACAATCTAATGATGGCCGAACAGACTTTCGGTCGAAAAAAGATGGATAGCTTCCGTCGCCGCGAGTGATTTCCGCCGAGATTCAATTTCCGATGTTTGGCGGACCGGCCGCGCAGTTGCGGGAAGCAATTGTTCGCGGCAAGTCTTAACTAAGATTCGTCCATACTCAGTTTTGGGAACAGTCGCTTGGCGTTGGCGCGCGTCGCCCGTGAAAGTTCATCCAGCGAAATGCCTTTCAGATCAGCCACGAATTGTGCGGTGTGAAGGACGAATTCAGGCAAATTCGATTTTCCGCGCTGAGGGACGGGCGCCAAAAACGGCGCATCGGTCTCGACATGAAGGTTTGAGAGCGGCAAGAACTGAACGACTTCGCGAAGTGCGACTGCATTTTTGAAAGTCACGACACCGCTGATTGAAATATCAAATCCGCAATCCACGGCCGTTTTCGCAAGCGCCATGGACGACGTGAAGCAGTGAAGCAGCCCGGTCACGCGTCCCCGGTACTCGTTCAAAATCATAGCACAATCGTCATCCGCATCGCGGGTGTGAATTTCAACCGGAAGCCCAAGCTCTTCGGCCAAATCCATCTGCCGCCGAAACGCATTTCGCTGGATGTCTTTCGACGGAAGATTTCGTGCGCCATTTTCATCATAGTAATCGAGCCCGATTTCGCCGACCGCGACAATCCCACGAGACTCTTCAGCGTCCTCCGACAAAACCTTGGACCGAATCCAAGCACCGACGTCTTCAGACCACAACTGCGCTTCGTGCGGGTGAATACCCAAAGTGCAGGCCACTTGCGGGAAATACTTCTTCGCATAGCCCAAAACCACCGGATGATCCGCGGGCTCGGTCCCAATCGTAATCACCCGCGTAACACCGCAAGCCGCCGCCGAAGCCAAAGCTTCTTCAAACGGCGTCTTCAATTTATCCAAGTGAACGTGAACATCGATGAATTTCATATCAAGCAAGAGTCTACCAGATTTCCTTAAGCCATGGACGGAAAAGTCGTGAGAATAGACCTCTTTTACCTTGCTAGCGCGCCCCCAAGGAATCCTCGCAGGACCAAAAGCGCCGAAGTTTGCCACTCCAATCAAACGGACTTTCGACGCATCAGCCGGACGAGGAATAAGACCAGCCACACCGCGGAAAAAGCTAAACATAAAAATGACGTGATCATAGTGCTGGGGCGGAACCACATTCCAAAAAATGGCAAAGATAGCACCGGAAAAAAGAAAGCAAACTTCCCGGTGTGGAATTTTCCAAACCGGCTTACGGCCAAGAGGAACATCAAAAACGCAAATAATATAGGAAAGATAAATCCCTGTACATTACACCAGAACAGATCTCTCTCACCCTTACGGACGAAGTCCTCAATTACAAATTCTAGCTTCGTACCCGCTGGGTAGTACATTTTTTGGAGTGGAGGTTTATTCGTAGCGCCGTCCCCGCAGCACTTATAAGTGAAGGTACCGTCAGCTCTTTTCGAATAAGTCCGGCTGTAGACGCCCTCAGTGCACGCTTTATTTCACGAACCCTTTTCCACCTCGAAGGTTACTTTCTGCCGATGTTCCTGTCCTCCTAAAAGCTTTAAAACAACGATGCCCTCTGCGACATTCTTCCATTCAGGCTGATCGCGGCCGAAAAACTCACGATGATCCACAAATGCAACGCCGCGCTCGCAGACTCGAGTTTCAAAATCGTCCACAATTAACGTTTGACCTCGTTTCTGAGATTTCAAGATGTGATTGTCTGGAAGAAGTAGTGTCACTTCTGTTATCGTCGTTAGTTCGTTTCCAATATTGCCAACGTCGAGACTTACACCGATCACCACGGACCAACTATGCCTTTCGCGATTCTCGGACATTCGGAAATATGCCTTCCGTACTCCTGTCAGTATCTTTGGCCTGGTCGTCATTTTTTCCCATACGACATATGAGAAAGAGAGCAGTCCCGCAAATCCGCCAACAATCGTCGCCCAGTTTACAAAGTCAATCTGGTTCACGCTCTTCCTTTCGCACATCTTGGACACGGCTTTTACGAACGGTGCCAGAATTTTCGCAAGCCTTGCGCTCGAGAAATCCGTAAAATTCCGAAAACCACTATTTCTTTCGCTCCGTAAGCTGGAGTTCATACCGAAAGTCTTCGAGCTGTTTACTCGACCAAAAAATTCGAAAGCGGAAAAGCCGCGCTGTCGATTACTCGATCATTCCTACTTCGACGACGTCCTTGAGGCTAGCCTCAGTTCTCCTCTAATTTTTCTCTTCGAGCAGAATCCGTAAACATTTCTTTCAGGCCGCGCGCCGTCAAGTTTCCCAACTCTCCAACCGAAGGCTGGAATCCCAAGCGTTTCGACTCTAACAACAGCGCGTGTATGTTTTCCGTATTTGGCTCTTTCTGACCCCGCTCATAGAAATCTGAAAGCTGAATGGCGTCGTGAAAGAGCGCTTGAGCCACTCTTGCAGAATCATCTCCGAATACAGATGCATAGAGTTCTTTCGCTTGAGGGATGTCTTGGGCGGAGCAAACCCCTAAAGAATATAAACTTCCCAGCAGGTACTTGCTCTCTTTCGAGAAATGAGAAGTCCATTTCAATGTTTGGTAACTTTCGCAGGGCTTGTCGTGCTCGATGTTTTCACGAGCAGACTCGACAATAAATGACAATCCCACCATAAAGCTGATTCCACAAAAAACAAGAACACCGGGTAGCATCAAAATCATCTTCTTCACTATTAGCCCTGAAGAATAAAGCCTCTTACCCTTGGCACGGCGACTCAGTAAGCCGTTATTCAATTTCGTCTTTCGGATGTTCGACAAAGTACTTAGCCCGCTCATACAACTCATCAAAAGTGATGACTTCTGGATTCGCCAAATTCCGTCGAAAAATCTCAAACGAAGACTTCTTGGCAGAGGAATTGAGCTGATTCGTATTCCCGATAATCAAGATGCCTTTGGGCTGAACACTGTTGATATTATCGGCACCTAAGATTTCGCGGTTTTCGTCAGACTGCGAACCTTCGGTTTCCCACTTTCGGCAGTTAGTCTGCACTTGAGCAACGCCCCCAGCCAACTCCTGACTAGGAGGAAACGCCCCGTTGCGATACTCCGGACCAAGCAGTGCTGTGTTGGATTTTTTTACTTCTACAAGAACGGTAAATCGGACCTCTGCCTCTGTCGCTGCGAGAAAGTCACCTCTCTGCGCTCCACTTCCAGAAACGTTTGTTCCTCCGTATGACGGCTGACTCTGCACTTGTCGTAAGAATCTGTAGTTGAGACCAAAACCAAATATCCATGTATTGCGCTCAAAAAAATCCTGCCAGAAGGCTTCCGCCTTTTCTTCTTTCATCCCGGCCTCGAACTCTTTCAGTGCTTCTACTCTGTTCTGATGCATTCGTAAGAGGCATAGCTTATTTGCCAGGTCAGGCTTATGCTTGACCAACTCCGTCCAAACTTGCTCGGAGTGTCCTTGATTCAACAGCTCTTGAATGACCTTCGCCCTTTTGGGGTCCGCTTTAATAATTTCCCCCTCGTATCCGACGACAATGTCTCGTTCACCGTAAGGGACGCCTTTTTCTTGCTTGATCGCGAATAAGTTTTTCAGCTCGGTGAAAAGAGACAATGTCTCTGCGGTATCCAAGTTCAGCTTTCTAATCTCACCGGCCTTAAGCGAATTCAAAGATTCAGTTTCAACATCTTCCCAACCATCCTTCGGCTTCTTCCTTTGATGAACAATGGAGATTTTGACACAGGCGTCGGCATTCTTAGGATTGTCTACTAATTCTGGTCTCAGAATTCGACGGGTTGTAGTCGAGCATGATAGCTCACGGTCCTCGACCGCAGCAGAAACATTCGACGTACTTCTGACTTTATACTCGTCGGCCATATCTACCTCAATTGGGTGTCACGAAGGTTCGTCGTTCGCAGCTTCAGCCGCGAACGACTTTTTCTGCTACCCAATATCACCTGCCGCCTTTTGAGAGGTGGAACTGTGACGACTAGGACAATTCGGATTCAAACAAATTTTCGAATGCATAATTTCATGAAACCAGTCGCTACCAAAATGACCATTTAGATAGCCTAAAAGATACCGTCGTCCGCAGATTTGGCATTTTCCGCTCACTGCCCAAATCATGAAGCCGACACATCCTATAGCTAACATGCCGCCCACACCACTTCGGTAATGATAGGCAAACCAAATGCTGACTACCGCAACCGGAGCGAGAGCAAAAAAAGCTATTACACCTCGGTAGTCGCCATTTTTGAAAATGAATGTCTCTCGTTTCTGATGCTCGCTATCATATACGATGCCCAATCGCCCTCCTAATGAGAACCGAACCCGGCCCCACTCAAAGCATTACATTGGCCCCCGTTGTTGTCGACGTAAGTGTCAATCGCCGCCCCAATGTAGTCACCGGCCCAAGCGCCAGCCGTAAATGCTCCGAATATGAAGGCCGATTGGGCCGCCGAGTTCGCTACGAGCCCGAGTAAGGTCCCTCTTACGCCCAAAAGCGGAATATTAAAACCATAGCGATAGGCTTCGAACAATCCGACACCGAGACCTAGCGGCCGCATATTTCTGGCGAATGAACTTCCAATCGCAAATCCGGTCGCCATACGTGTTACTTGGTCAGCCACTCGACTGTTTGCATTCTGTCGATACGCCAGATTCTCCTGGAACGAGGCAAGCCCACTAGGGTCAATCAAATTGACGGGGTCCGCGAGGACGTACCCATACAGATTTGTGTCTCCCCCTGCGAATAAAATGGGGTCCTTCGAGAGCCATCTTCCGGTTTCCGCATCGTAAGGTCTGATACGGCCATAAGTGCACAATCACTCCAGAGGCTGCGCCTTGGCGCTACTTAGGAAATCATGGCGATTGGATCGGAAGCTATCGACGTATCGTAAAACGAATTTTGTGAATATCGAGAATTTTGTGAAAGTTCTGGCCGCGATCCGGCCGTTCGAAAATTTTGACTGATTTAAAGTTCGGTGTCTCGAGCAACGTTACGGAAAGTTTCGACCGGCGACAATGCCGACTCGGATTCTTGCGATGATTCGAGAACCGCTTCACCGGCGCCCCAAATTTCAAATTCATAATTCCGGACGTCGTTCTGAATTTTCGGAGTGAGGCTTACTGGCACGAGGCGAATATCGGACCAACCCATGATTTCTGCTCGACGAAGTGCCGCATTGAACGCTTCAGTTTGAACATCTAGAAATGACCAATTAAAACGGTCGCTGAAGGTGAAAATTTGAAGCTTCGTTGAATTATTCATCTCCTTACTAAGTATGCGATCTATGTGCCAAAATCAACGGAAAGGCGAGCTTTTAAGTGGGCGGAAATCCAAGCGAATCCTTTTCCTCTGATCGTGCCGACCTGTCGAACTTCCTGATTCATCTGACAAAAAATGGCAGCTATGAGAACTACGAAAAGTACTTGCCTAAATCAGGACACTATCAGTTCGGCAACTCGTTAAATTTAGTGGCCGACAAATCTCTAAAACAAATTCTTCACGCGACCAATGGCCCCAAGCTCGAAGGAAGAGCGCCGTTCGGTCACTTTAAATTCGATATCAATATCTATAGTAAACTTCGACGGTCCGTCCCTCCTGATTGGTTGAAATGCGTCTGCTTTTCAGAGACTCCGCTCCGCGAACTTCGATCGTTTTATCGCTCGACGCAGAATTCCACACAGTACGCGTATAAACTCAATCGTTATCAAAAGTTTGGCCTCGCATTCTTCACTGATTTCATTCGCGATCGTGGCGGCCATCCGATTTTTTATTTCGACTCAAGAAAAGACGACATCTACAACGCAGTCGATCGTCTTGCGGATCCGCAGTTCCTCACCGCTTGCAAACCATTGCTTCCGCTCTTCGAATCCTTCGGCCCTGCCAGAAAAGCCAAATTCCCGCTGGCCTACGAAATCGACTTTCGCTGGGAACGTGAGTGGCGTCACGTCGGAGATTTGAAGTTCGAATTTTCCGACGTAGCATTCGGTCTGTGCCCGGAGGGGCGAATTCCTGAGTTCGAAAAACTTTGCGCTGACAAGATTATGTTTGTGGATCCAGACTGGGACACTGACGTTCTGATCGGCCACTTTAAATCGAAAGGTCGGCAAGATTTGGCCTCTGCTTTGTAGAAAACTGCACCACGATCAATTAACAAAACGCAGTCGCCATAGTTCAATTATCGCATCAATTTTGTAGAATATGGGAACCTAGCTGGATGTACAGTGTCTTTGCGAATATGGAAATTGGTTGGATCAATATGGCTACAGTCATCGGGGCGGTTGTTGGTACCGGAATTTCGGTGTACGCAATTTGGTTCTCAAACAAACTTAATCACGAAAGTTCTGAGATTTCAGTTGCGATAAAAGCCAATACCGAAGCAATCCAAAAACAGACCGCAGCTATCCACGCTCATACAAAAATTCTCCGCCTAGATAGCTTGCGAAATCTATACGAACTTTCTCGCGGCGATGAACGTAGACACAGTTTTTGGCACTTTCGATGGCGTTTCGAAACTTATGATCGCATCGGCGCGACGATTTACGATTCTGTCGATAACCAAGAAATCTATTTGGGCGGATGCGACCTTTATATCGAGGGATTCAGCAATCGCGCAGACCAGGTTGGCCTAGAACATCGGGAATCGGACTTCTACTCAGCAAAGATTAAGAATCCTGTTGCAGCCGAAGGTCAGCAGTTTCCTTTCCAAGAAAACCAGACTGTCGCCTGTTACGATCGAGAGGGGCAGTTGGTGATTTCGAAAGGCGTCGACCCTTGGTCGACAGCACCCAGTTACCGAATGAATATTAGCGGCATGGGACGGCACCGCACATTCAGCGGTGAACGCAACGTCGACTCCCTCAGCAATTTTCCTCGAATTAAAGATTGAACAGCTTCTTTAGTCGCAGGGAGATACTGCCGCAGTTCAGTTTATTTCTTTGTCCAAGTATTCGAGCAGTCAGAGTTGTGCGACGCGGTCGGTGTGGGCTCTTTCGAGTTATTCAAAAGACTTAAGCTCAAATTCCGTGAACGCCTTCAAATTATTTGAACACGGATAAGATATTGAAATCACTGAATCAGCGTCCGGAAACATTCAAATCTTTTGAATGTTTCTTCATTCCGCTTTTTCGGCGAAAATCAAAATTCCCACGCCACATCAAAGCCTTAAATCACTTTTGTCGATTTGTTGGTACGCCTTGCAATACAAATAGGTAAGCGACTCGATATTCTCGTGTCGCCAACTAGTCACAAAACAAGAGTCGCAACCCCGTCGCCTTCTCGTCGCCTTCCCATCACCTAGGCGACCGCCTTAAAAAATTTAGAATCAAAATTTCCTAAGAGTTTCAATCACTCAACGAACCTTGGCGACCGAGCCGAGCTTCAACTGAGTACTATATCGTACTCACTCTGGAGGTATCCCGATGGAAGACCTTATTCCTCAACCCGTCTCTCGTCCAACAGACGATTATTCAGCTGGTCACTGCTGGCAGTATGAGATCCGACTCAAGAACCTAGAAGAGGATTTAAAAGCCGCAGGACTTACGAAAGAGGACGCCGAGAAGCTTCGAGTCGGCGACTTCGAGTTTTCTTACGTCCCGAAAACTGAATTCCAAAGATGGATGGAGATCGTTCAGTTCATTCGGCGTCACGAATGGCTCGGCAAAATGCCCAACAGACCCACCCACCGCTTCATTGCGACCTACAGGGGTCAGTTAGCCGGGGTCATCGTCATGGCGACGCCAAACAGTTTCTCGAACCTATTGGGCGAAGAAGACCGAAACCTAGAAAAGCTCATTAGTCGCGGTGCATGTATCTCGTGGTCGCCGAAGAATTTGGCTTCCGCACTCATCATGTTTTCAATTCGATGGATGGTGAAGAACACAGGCTTTCGCATTTTTACCGCCTACGGTGACGTCGCAGCCAGAGAGCTCGGCACGATCTACCAAGCGTGCAACTTCATTTACCTCGGGCAAAACTCGGGAACCAGGTACGAGTACTTCGATGCCAATTACCCAGACCTCGGTTGGTTTACGGACCGACAGTTTCGCCAAACGAGTCAGATCAAAAGATATTGTCGCGAACTCGGAATCCAGTGGCGTCACCATTGGGATGGATTCAATGGTAACGGAAACCGCGTCGTCAATTGGTCGGCGATTCCAGATAAAACAGCGGAAGCCATCAAGCTCCACGCGAAAAGCCACAAGGCCCTTTGCAAAATGCGAATGGTCGAACCAAAACACAAATATGCTTCCTTCGCTGGCCTCGACAAAAAAGAAACAAAGAATCTCTTGGCGAAATTCAAGACACTGCATCCTGAGCTTCAGAACATTCCGTACCCAAAGCATCGCGGACCAACCGTTGGATCGATTGAACTAACAGAGCTCGCTGACACGGCCGTCAAAGAAACGACCCGGCCGTGTCAACCGTTGCTCGAGAATTTCGAGGACTGTAGGCCGGCCGATAAAGAATCCGAAATTAATAACGGATTCATCACAATTAAGGAGGTCGCAAAAATGATGAGAGTTTCAACTTGGACGATCTATAGCCTCGTCAAAACGGATCCGACGTTTCCGTCATTGAACGTTGGCTTAAAGAAAAAGTTCGTGGTCGACCGTCAAAAACTAAAGGCTTGGACCGAATCGAAGTCTGCCAAAGGGAGTTTCTAGATATGAATTCTCTTAAAGTTAAAATCTATCAGCTTAAAGATGGCCATCACGTCGTCTGCTACAAAGATCCAACAACACAGAAGCGGAAACGAACAAAGTTCGAATCGAAAGTAGAAGCGAAACGCTACCGAAGTGACATCGAGCTTAAGTTTCAAACCAAAGGGCCGCAGAGCCTTAACCAAACGCCGATTGAACAATACATGAAGATTTATCTGGAGCAGTTTCCGAATTCGCGAGTGCGAAATCGAAAGAAGCATTTTGAATCTTTTTGTCAGTCGTTTGGTAAACGGCCCCTTAACCAGGTTGGAAAAACCGAACTCTCGTTGTGGTTTAAGAAAATCAAGGAAGAGAATGATCTTTCGGATCGAACGCTCAACACAATTAAGTCCGAGCTCAATAGCTTCTTCATTCATCTCGAAGACGAGGGCGTAATTTCAGATTCGCCTCTTATGAAAGTGCGATTCGCCAGGAAGCCGCCGCCACGACGCCCGCGAGTTGTTCTATCTGTGGACGAAGTGATGAAGGTTCTCGACGGCGTAAGAGTCTTTAGTCCGAAGACGCTTTATCCGATTCTATTTATTGCGGCCTACACAGGTGCCCGCCGAAGCGAGGTTTTAAAACTCAAAAGACACGACGTCGATTTTGAAACTGGTCTTGTGCATTTCCGGCGGACCAAAAACGGTGAAGACCGATCCATCCGAATCACGAAAAGCCTCAAAGTCTTTCTCGAAGAGTTCCTCGCAAGCCATAGCCACGAACACGTTGTGCCTTACCATAATGGCGAGATGGTGCCCCGACACATCATCGGAAAACATCTCAGGCGATTCAGAAAGCAATTCCCAATCGGAAAGCATTGGGGACCACACTCACTTCGCCACTCGTTCGCGTACAACTTCCTAAAGCAGAAGGGGAACATGTATGAGCTCCAAGCCATCTTAGGTCACCGAAGTATCGACGTGACCGTTGATACCTACGGGCAGATCGGTGCCCAAGATATCGAAAACGCATGCCCTTATGAAAAAAATGAAACGGAGATAATATGAAGCCAATCGACATTCGCTACTACCCTTTGCCGAACGGAGAATTCGTCGTTTCCTATTTCAACTCTTTAAAACGAGAACGCATCGCCGAGACGTTTAAAGAAGAGTGGAAAGCGACGGAAGCTTACAACCGTTTTCGCATGTGGAAGCCAATCAAAGAACAGCGTCGGCCATTAAAGGAATATTCGGTCGAAGAGCTTCTTGGTTTGTACGCTGAAGAAGTGCCAGATGCTTCGCTTATTCGAAGTCCCCAGTTGATTCGGGATTTTTTAAATCAATTTGCGATTTATCGCCCTTCGCAAATTGATGAGCTTGGGATGCGAAGCTTCTACCAGCGCCAGAAGCTTGAATACGACTACACCAGCCACAGTCTCGCGACGCGCAAATATCAGCTGCAAGGCTTCTTTAAATGGATGACGTCGCGAGGAATTATTGGGGATTCTCCTCAATCAAAAATCACGATGGGCCGAAGCAAGATCTACAAACGAAAACACATTTGGGTAAAACCAAAGCAAATCGAAGAAGCCCTTGAAGGAGCTAAACGACTGAGCCCAGGTTACCTCTATCCAATTTTGCTTCTCGTGTGTGAAACGGCCGCAAAAACTCATGACATTCTAGAGCTCAAATGGCGAGACCTCGATTTTGGCGCGGCAAGAGTTGTTCTTCGAGATGGTGAGAAGATTCAGACTCGCATCCTGCCGATTTCTGAAAATCTAGTCGCTGCACTTAAAGTCCTCGAACAGTTGAGCGAATACGTTTTTACGAACCTGGAAGGACGCCCTTTGTATAAGCACTGTCTCGTTCGTGAGCTTCGCATCTTAAAGCGGCAGCTGAAGATTGAACAAGACTGGGTCTACCGCGACCTTCGCTATTCATTCGCCGTCAACTTTCTGAAAGCTGGGCGCGATATCAACGAACTTCAAAAGATCATGGGTCATCAGCACGTTCGAATGACTGAAGAACTTTACGGCCGTTTTAAAGTTTCGAGAGCTGAATTTTTTGAAGTTTCAGGGGTACCAGAGACGGGGAATTGATCGTCAGAAAATGCAGATTTCGAGACTTTTCGGAAATTTTTAGGAATAAGTCGGCCGCGAACCGGCCGTTAAAATTGGAGATAGGATTAAAATGGGGAAACTTTTGGAACTCGCAGTTTGAATGGCACTTTCATCTTTTATCGCATGCGGAGGCGTCTTCGCCGCCTCAAGACTCGTTGCGAACATGCAACGGGACGCCAAAGGTGCGATGAAGTCTGGGATTTCGTATTCAAAATTTAATCATGCTCTTGTCGATCGCCGACAGTAAAGAATGGCGGGCCTGAGACCCGCAGCTGTTATCGAAAAATCGCCTGGCACAGATTGCGGCGCTATCGTCCCTGGGCTTTAAGCGAAAGCGAGAGAAAGCGAATGCCCCACGCAATCAGGATACCAAAAGACAAACCGGAGATTACCCCCGCTATCTCAAACACGACTTCGCTAGGTGTTAGATGGGAGGCCCCCATCCCCACAAATGCGCCCCAGGCCAGCACAACCACGACCTCGAAAAAAATATTCAGCCGCTTCATATTTGCCTCAATTCAGCTCGGTCTAGAGCGCGTGAACAACTATTGAAATTCCGGCCACGTCGACAATTCTGGCAATCAATTTTGAACTCGTGTCCGTTTTTCCCGAGTAAAACTTAAATCGCCAAAGTGCACGCTACCAAGTCAACACTACGGCACCGATCAGCGCGATCAGATTGAGTCCCAAAGTTAGCCATGCGACCAGCGCCTTACGATTCGAGACAACCTCCATGACAGCGCAAGAGATGAGAAATAGCGCACTAAGAATGCCAATCCATTTGAAGGCATCCACCGCTGAGAATAACAGCTGCCGACTGCTTTCGCACTGCTCAACACATCCTGCTCTCATCAATCCCTCGATGGCCAACTTCACGGGAGCGATAGACTTAAGGAAAAGCAGGATCACGATTGGAAACACAATTCGTTGGAATACAAATATCTTGTTCATCATCATCGACAACTCGGATTCGACTGCTGCGAATCATAAAGGTCTTGGACCCGAAAAGCGTTTGTATAGATTGAATCATGCTCCGCCTGAGTTTGGAAAAGTATTGTATTCAACACTCCCCTTTGAGCGTGTTGCAGTTCGTGGGCTACTAGATAAATCGCATTACTCTGATTATCAGAAGCAGCTGAGTCGATCAGTATGCGCCCCGGTAGGGTAAAACCAGTGGTTCCGCTTGGCAGCAAATTCGTCGCCGTCGCTTTCACCCCACCAATACCTTTGACCAGGTCCGGTCGATTTCGCCGAATCCATCCCATCGCAAAATCTACTTCTTTCTGGCTCAATCCGCTCGGATCTACCAAATTTATTGGGTCGTTCATCACGTACCCGTAGAGGTTCGTATCGCCCCCGGCGAATAGAATCGGATCCTTACTCAACCACCGTCCCGTTTCGGCATCGTAGGTTCTGGCACCGAACAGCACTAACCCCGTGTCACTGTCATAAATCCCACCAGCGAAACCAAACGGTTGGAAGCCGGGGCTTGTGTCGCTGAGGACGCGGCCGAATTCGTCGTACTCGATTCTTTGGGCGACTGTTCCGTTGGTTGAGTGAACGACGGCTACGACACTTCCTAAGTGATCGGTCATTAGCTTGTAGCGAACTGAACCTTTTATGATGTAGTCAGGGACATTGCCTTTAATGCCATAAACAAATTGTGAAACGATCGCGCCGGTTCCGTTCAATTCTGCGGCCGGGCGAAGCTGATCGAACCAAACGAATTGTTTCTGAAGAGTGACGCCGACTTTCTTCCCTACACGACGATTCTGACCATCCAGCACATATGAAATTACGGTGCTGTTCGGAAGACTGACCGACTTCAAGTTTCCAAAGACATCGTACGTGTAAGTGGTTACCGACGAAGGCGCGGTTGACGTGTCTGTGATCGACAGCACCTCGCCCGCATCGTTGTGGGCGTAGGTCTTTGTTCCAAACGTCACGATTCGGTCTTGCTCATCAAATGTCGCTGTCAAAGTCGTCCCGTTTCGAGTGACTGACGTGCGATTTGAATTCGAGTCATAGACATATGCAGAATGAGGCGCACTGTTTTTGAGAACGGTCGTCAATCTTCCCGAAGAGTCGAAGGTGTATGCGTATGTATTCGAAGCCAGAACGCCGACCGTTTCAACTTTCTGAACAATCCGAGACAGATCATCTCTTGTTAAAACTGACTGATAAATATTTGTGGTTGTTCCGTACTTTCCTTGGATGGAGGCGAGTTCCCCGAACGACGTCGAGTACGTGTAATTTTCGTTCGCAGTCGACAAGGTCGTCTTGGTGGGAAAACCCGTCGTTGTGCTTCGGGTGATCGTTTGATTCCCTGCCGTCGTCACAAGACCATCATTGTCGTAGACATAATTTAGTGTCGTGGCTGTATTGACTTTTGAGGAGGCTAACTGGAACTCGTTATTGTAAGTGAAATAAACCGATCCCGATGTTGCACCAGAATTTATCGCGCTCATCAAGAACGGGCCGTCATGCGAAAAGGTCTGAGTAACCCCATCTGGCGAAACGACTGAATCTATATAGCTATAGTAAGAATTCTGGTTGATTACGTAGTTACCAAGGGGCGTAACGATTCCATCGAGGCGCCCTGACGTCGCACTATATGTGAAGCTCGCGGTGGCACCATCAGGCCGGACAACGGAAGTCAGCTTTCTATCATTGTCGTAAAAATAGTCCGTGTCGCGGTTTACAAGAAGCCTTCGAACTTTCGACGAAGCTTCCGGTAAAAATGTCCGCAAAAATTCGGCCGCCCACTGGATAGCTGAATTATAAATCGTAGCCAGTTTTGATGATACTTTCTTGGCCGGGACTTCCACTCCAAAGAAACTCACTGCGGGACTTGTGTATTTCCCAATGAGATCGAAACCATTCGAAACAAACGAGTGCGCAAGGCCCCCTGGCGGAGTCACACTAGCTAAGTTTCCATTCAGATCATAGGCGTAGCTGATCACCCGTGAATCTGGAAAAGTTTCGCTCGTCACTCGCCCAGAAGAGTCGTAGCCGAAAGTCTTCGTTTGGCTTAACGGATTCGTGATCGACTGTAGGTTTCCGCTGGAGTCATATGTGAAGGTCGAAGTTCTCGAGGTGCCTTGTGCGACCGTCGACACGCGTCCGCGCGTATCGTAGGAAACGGTGACCGGTGCGTAGGTCGCAAACTGCGTCGAGATCGGACGCTCAAAGGAGTCGACCGTCACATAGTTCTTTCTACCCACCGGCGAAGTCCTCGTGAACTTCGACGTCGAAGAAAGGTACGCCGACGTCGTTGTCTTTGAAGAATTCAAGACGGTAGTTTCAGTCAAGTCGACAACGCTGAAGGGATCATCCGGATTGCTTAACGTCGCCGCCTTTGTGACGGCAAAACTACGAAGATAACTGGACGTTTGCTGCGTAAAATTGTTTGTTTCGAAAACGGATGGGAAGCGAGGATCTGCGGTCTTGTTGTCGTAAAGAGTTACGCCGATGTTGTCCGTGCCTTGTATGTACTGCAAAATACCATCAGGTGTTACTGAATGAGTGAAGGTGCTATTCATTGCACCGGGGCCTGTTTTCGTAAGCGTCGTAGCACCAAGTGAGGTTATCGACCTAAGGTACTCCGTCTTGATTCCCAGATCTGAGGTCGCTTCAACGACGTCCGGGAATGTCGACAAAAGTGATAAAGAACTTCCAGCGGAACTCGAATCATAGGTGAGAAGACCGAAACTGTCGTAGCTTAGGCTGGTGACAATACCTTTGGGCTTTTGAAAATTCTGAAGAAGACCTTTCGCTGCGCCTGAATAGTAGGTCATGTTAAATGTTTCGGCCGATGGGCTTGTAACCGCAGTCAAGTACCCATCCGCGTCGGTCGCGAGAGTTGTCGTATGACCAAACGGTCCAACAATCGAAACTGGTTTATTAGAGATGTAATTGACAGTCGTCACGTTTGAGAATGCGTCTGTGATCGTCGAAATTTTACCTGCCACGTAAGTCATCGTCAAAATAACGGTGCCCTTAATTCCTGTCTTCGTCTGCAGGTGCCGACCTGTTGAATCGAAAACATAGACTTCAGACGCATCCGAAGATGGAACAGAGTAGGTTCCGCCAGAAAGAGCCGCCGAAAGGGTTTTGAATTTCGATCCATCGCCGCGAAAGACTGTCGCTTGATGAACATCATAAAAATGAACCGGAGAAATCGTCCAGCCGCCAAGACCTATTATGATTGAGTAAAACGAACCGATGGGCTGAGAGTAAGTCGCTGGGACTTCATTCACATCGGCCGGAATGTCGGTGATGGTGAATTTCGCAAGACCCGAACCAGAAGTGAAGTTTCCGCTGGCATCGAGTCCATCCCAAAAGAACTGATAACCTGCTGGGTTACTGTTGACGACCGTCGGGTTGAAGACTCTTCCTGCGACTTCGATTCGCACATCGCGACTCTGGCACTCGGGCGGAAGAGGAGATCCACCGCCCGTCTCATGACGAGTTCGTAAGGCTAAACACTCGCCAACATAAGTATTTACGTGCTTGTAACGATTGGACGAATAGCCAAACGCTCGATCGCTTGAGTAGTTAAGAGTGTACCCTGTACCGGCAATAGAAATGTTCTCTTCGATCACCCGAGATTCGGGACGAATGACAGAACCTTTTATTGGGCAGCTGTTCGCCGTTGTCGGTGATGGAGCCATACTTGTTGGCGGTTCTACTGGCCGCGTCGGGCAGTGAAGACCGGTGAAATAGCTGACGACACCACCACCATTGGTACAGGTGTAGTTCATGTACGGAGTGCCGTAGTTGTAATAATAAGTTCCCTCCCAAACTCCGGCATAATCGTTAATACATGATTCGCTCGCAAAATCCAGGGAGGCTTGCTGAGCTGGATCAATGTGACAAGCCATTGATGGAGTTGCGGCAAGCAAAAAGGAAACTGAATATAGTATCGCCATTTGGCCGCGTTTTAGCCGAACGGCACAATCGCAAAACCAATCGCCAAAGCCAAACTTCGTAACAATACCATCCAAAAAAAGCTGAAACTTCCCCACCACGCACGGCCTCCGCTCTAAAAAAGAGTCAGCGACTATTCATCCAAAGAAAGTTTTATATGTAAACAATTACTATTTTGTCTAACGGGGCGCGCTACGAAGCTGGTGCTCGCCCGATCGCTTGTGAGACGCGCGAAAGCCGCGAAGAAAAAGACTCCCACAAAAGTTGGCGGTCGACGTTGCGAGAGAGGTCGGCCTCGGCTTCGAGGGCGAGATCGGTGGCGGCGTCCAAAGAATCGAACGGCAACGAGCCAAGCCACGACAGCGGTTTTTCGCCGCGGGCTTTTGAGCGCCACGCGGAATTCATTTCGCGCACCAAAAAACGTAAAGCCATCACGTGGCGCTCGCGATCTTTCAAATTTTCTCGCACGCCGATCAAGGCTTCCGTCCGTTCAGTCATTCCGCCATCGGGCCCACACGCATCGACCAAGCGTTCGATCACGGGGCGAACATCGGCCGCATCATCACCGACCCGAGACATCTCGATCGCAAGCCCTGCGGAACCGCCAGCCATTTCAACGGTCCACGTTTCCAATTTCAAATCGGGCTCGGCCGCTTTTACGACGGCGCGAACTTCGTCGTCCGAAAGAGGTGCAAACCGGATCACTTGCGAGCGCGAACGAATCGTCTGAAGCATCAACGCAGGTGTCGGCGTGATAAAAATAAAATGCACGCCCGGCGGCGGCTCTTCGACGGATTTCAAAAGTGCGTTCGCCGCTTGGGGCCCAATCAAATGCGCTTGATCGAAAATTAAAAATAACGGCTTTCCATCGCGCGCAAGACTTTGAAAATGAAGCGCTTCACGAATCTGTTCAATTTTGATCGAAGCGCCGTCGGGAGAAACGAAAAACAAAGATTCCGTTTGCGACATGGATTGCGTCAGATCCAAAGACCGCGTTTCACCCGTCACATCGCGCGCGAATTCCAAAGCCACAAGCTTTCGACCAATGCCCTCGGGGCCAGAAAACAAAAGTGAGGGCGGAAGGCGATCCTTCATTGCGCGAAGCCGCGCGCGAACTTCGGTGTGTCCGATGATTTTCATGAACCAATCCCTTCAAACCAACCACGGCGCGAAAGTTCACTGACCGTTTTTGCCAAAAGATCAGAGGGACTTAGATCCGCATCCAAAACAAACCAACGCTCGGGCTCTTCCTTCACTTGGGCCAAAAATCCTTCGCGAACGCGTTCGTGAAAAGCGTCGGCCTCTTTTTCGATGCGGTCCAAAGACCGAGCGCTGTCTTTTTCTGCGCGGCGATTTTGACGAGCGCGACTGGCATCGACCGACAAATCTAAATACACGACGAGTTCGGGTCTTAACCCCTGCTCGGCAAATCGGTTCAACCGATTGACTTCACCGCGATCAAGCCCGCGCGCAAAACACTGAAACGCCACGGTCGATTCGCTAAAACGGTCGCAAAGAACCCACTCTCCCAAAGCGAGCGCCGGAGCGATCACTTTCGCAACATGCTGGGCGCGGCTTGCTTGATACAAAAGAATTTCGGTGGCCGCGACCGGTGCCTCGCCGCCCTCGGGTCTCAAAATCAGATTCCGAATTTCTTCGGCGAGAGGTGTACCGCCGGGTTCGCGCGTGACCTGGACTTTGATCTTGCGGCGCTCAAGCTCGGCCTTCAATCCTTCGATCAAAGTCGACTTCCCCGAACCGTCGAGGCCTTCAAACGACAGAAATCTCATAAGACCCCTTTCTTAATCGCAGACGCCGAGGCAATTGCGCACTGCATTATCCTCGGGTTTCTCCGCCAAATGGCCGAAGAGATGCTTGGAGGAATCTTAACCTTTGAGCAAGCCGCGGCATCCATCCGACACCCGAATACTTTTGGCCGAGGAAACTCAGTTTGTCTCGGACAAATTGCGTGATTCGCTGAGTGAGCGCGGCTTTCAAGTCCGCACGGTGACGTCGGGCGCCGACGCTTTGGAAACGGTTCGCGAATGGTGCCCACATTTTGTCCTCTACGACATGGTTATGTCAGACATGGTCGGCCCCGCATTCTTAAAAAAACTAAAAGCCGAAGGCATTTTGGCGGACGACAAAAACACGGAATTAAAATCGCGCGTTTTCGTCATGTCCTCGCACAACTCCATGGCCAATGTGAAAGAGTGTTTAAAGGCCGGAGCCAGCGACTACCTTGTTAAGCCTATCAAAGCTGAAGACCTGGTCAGCCGCCTCATTCTTCACCTTCAAACCAAGCGTCAGGTCACCGAGCTGAAAGCCGGCGACGTGTCCGATTCAGGGCGCGCTCTTCACTATATGCATTTGACCGAACTTCTCTTGCGAGAAAGTCTGAAACTCGCACCTCTCGCGCAGTCGCTTTACAACCTGACAGGAATGCTGGGGCTTGCGACCGAGGCCGTTCGTGTGTCGGCGATTGAAGCGCGGCTTGGAGTGAACGAGGGCACGGTTCGCGCGTCGAGCGACAAAAAAGACATCGATGGTTTGAAATTGGATCTGGCGAAATATCCGGAAGTGATTTTCGTTTTGCGGTCTGAAAAAACCTTGGCCCTGGACAACCTTAAAGACGACACGACGATGGCCGCGATTGCTGCCCAAACAAAGTCCATTTCCTTTAACGCCATGCTGGTTTGCCCGGTTCGGGTCGGCGGCGACATCTGGGGCGTGGTCTCGGTTCGCCTCCCCGATAGCAAAACCGTGCTCTCGGATTTCGAAATTCGGTTCGCCCAGATGACTGCGCACGTCGTCGGCCTGGTCGTTGCCCGTGAAAGCGCACGAAAAGCCGCTTAACGCGTCACGAAAAACAATGGACGACGCCCCCCAAGCCAATCTATAAATTGAAATCTTTCGAACTGATAATTGCGTTAGGAATTTTCATGCTGACCGTCATCGCGATCATTCACATCATTGCTTGCTTCCTCCTTATTGCGCTCGTGCTTCTTCAAGATCCTAAAAGCACTGGCGGAAGCGCCATGTTTGGCGGCGGCGGTTCGAACACTGTTATCGGAGCTACTGGCGGAGCGACTTTGCTTCAGAAGATGACTCGGTACGCGGCGATCGTCTTCGGTATTTGCTGCCTTCTGCTGACAATTCTTAGCCGCCGTGATGCGGGCTCGGTTTTCGATTCGATGCCGGCAGCGGCAGCGACGGCACCCATCGAAGCTCCGGCTTCGACGACGCCAGCGGCGACAACTCCGGCGACTGCGCCTTCAGCTACCGCGCCTGCGGCGGCACCGGCCGCGGCTCCTTCGACAACGCCTGACACCGCACCGGCGAAGTGACCGACACGCCTGGCGCGAGAGCACGTCTCAAAGCTAAACTTCCGACGATTGTCGCGATTTTTGCGGCTCTTGTCGCGGCCTACGGAATGAACGAGTACCTTCGCGATTCAGGTCGCGCGGGCTCCCAAAGTCGAGCCTTCAACGGACCCGTCGTCGGCGAACTACAAAGTATTGAAGGACAAGTTTTGGTTCGGCCCCCACGCGGAACTCGCTATGAACCAGCCACCATGGGCCCGCTGCGCGCGGAATCCGTTGTTCAAACTCAAGCCGCTTCCGCCGCCGTTATTGAATTTCGCCCAGGCCCCACGCTTCGCCTCCTTGAGAATTCGCGCATCGTTGCTCAAATCGACACGTCTCGCGATGGCGCCATTCAGGCGACGGTTCTGGCCGGAGAAGTGACGGTCCTAAACGCCGGGACCAATCCCCTCTTCGTGCTTCTGCACCAGGGACAAGAAATTAATTTCCGGGATGGAAGCACTCCGATGCCGCGCATGGTTCCGCTGATTCAAATTGGAGAATCATCCGAACCCGGTGCTGAGAGCGGAAAAGACCAGCAGGAAGGTCAAGATCTTCAAGAAAAACTAGAAATCGAACAAGAGAGCGAGCTTGCCACCGTACCCGCCGTCGACCTCGATGCCTTGGAAGCGGCCGACCCTCGCCAAAAAACTCTTCCGAAGAAAAAACAGATGGGTCTTCTTGGTTCAACACTGACGAATGACGATATCCGAACTCAAGTTCGCTCGCAGGCCGGCAGTTTTCAAAAGTGTTACGTTACAATGGTCAACCGAATGTCGGAGGCCGGTGCTCGGGTCGGAGCACTTCCGCGCGGAGAGATCACGGTGAGCTTCAAAATTCTTTCGACGGGAAAAACAGAAGCGTCGCGCGTTCTGAAATCTCCGTTCAAGGATCCGACGTTTGATCGCTGTATTACTCAGGCGCTCGAGCGACTTCGCTTTCGCCAATTCCAAGGTCCAACAATTCCGATCGCTGAATTTCCAATCGCTCTTGAGTAGGAGGTCGCTCGTATGAAAGTATTCATTCTTGGCATAAGTATTTTGTTGATCACTGCGCAAAGCTTCAGCCACGCGACGAAACCGTCGCCACCGACGACTCCGGCGGTGACTCCATCAACGTCGACAAGTGCGATTCCTGAGGCAAACCCAGTTGCGACGCCGGCGCCGGTCACGCTGAAAAATTCGACGTTCACTGTTCGGGTTCAAGCGAACGCTTGTGTTTCCGGACGCAGAATCTGCTCGATCGACACTTTCATCGTCGCTTATGCGACGGACAACGGTGAACTTCAGTGGGAACGCCGAATTTATTCTCAAACAGAACCGACATCGCCAGCAGGCGCAATGGTTTCCGCGGCCGATCCTTTGATTGCGATTCCGGTCACGAGGTTGAAGCTTATCGGAAAGAAGATCGTTCAAGCGAAGAATGCGCGCGGCGATGTGTTTGATCTCGATATTAAAATGGGACATTTAGAGAAGCCCAAAGAACCGCGCGTTTACGCCGACGGTAAGTAATCAAGCTCAGAGAGCTTGCCTCTTAAGTATCTAACGAGAGTCGTGAAGGTAGTCGATGCCTTCAGGCATCCAAAGTTCATGAACACCTTCGAGGCGATAGACACGACCTTCGCGCTCTTCTTCGACAGCGCGAGGTTCGACAGAAGTTTTAAAATCATTCGAAATAAATCCATGCGCTGCGAGCTTCGGTAAAATCGCTTCGACTGCGGGCTTTCCAAGAATCTGGCGACGAACGAGATTGTCGATTCCCGCCTCCATGAATTCGAGCGAGATCGCATAGTTCTCACGCATGTCGCGAGCGACTTCCAGAACTCGCTCGGAACTTAAGCGTCCATCTTGAAAAAGATCCAGCGCCGCCTGAAGCGAACTCGAAGTCGGAACGCAGCGACGACCAAATTTTAAGTAGTACTCAGGATCCGTGTCGGTGGCGAGGTTGATGTAGATTTTCTCGACCGGATCGTGAACGGGAATCTGATCCTGTAAATCCAAAATCGTTTCCGTCTGCTCGCCGATCACATGGAGTCGCGACAATATTTCGATCAATTCTTTTTCGCTCCAACGACGAGCGCAGATATCGGAATAGAGCGAATAAATAATCGCGTCGCTCTCGGAATCATCACCCCAAAGAATTTGCCGAACATCGTCTTTTAGACGAACTCGAAGCTGAAGAAGTGCTTGAACTTTAAAACCGACCTGTTTGGTGAGTCGCCACCAGCGCGAAGGCTTCCAGTTCTTGAGATTGTCTTTATAAAACGCGCCTAAAGGATTGATGTCGTCGAGGTTGAGCTTTTGATTGATTCGCTCTTCCATCTGCGGAGGACTTGCGGTGATGAAATAAATCGGGAAAGCGAGTTTTCCCCGTTTGTCCTCCCAGCCGGATCGAAGCGCGCGAACAAGAGTGGCCGTACCTGGAATATTTTTTTTCTGGAATGCTTTTTCCAACGCTGTTCGCCACAGCTCACCGATCGACGCGAGACTTGTATCGAGATAAGTTTTGTCCAGATCCCAAACATAGACTTCTGAAAACGCGCGCTCAAGATTCTCGCCTGCGTAGCGAAAATTAACGACGTCCCCTTCAGTCTCTGATCTGTATTCCCAATCGGCCACAGCCTATTAGAACGCAAGAAGGAGAATAACGGCAAGGCTTGCGAGAATAGAAAGTGTTGTGGCCAGTGGCCCCGACTCGTCCCGGCGCTGTTCTTCGGTTTTTCCTTCGGGCACGATCGAGGCACCGCCCGAAGCCGTGTCAGCCGCCAAAAGTGAAACGACCGCCTTTGATGTCGCCGAATCTTTGGACTTTGAAAGCTCCAAAAGCCGCGCTTGCTCCTTTGGTAGATTCACAAGAGCCCCCTCGATGATGACGAACCCTTCGTCGAACCGATTGAGCTCAACGACGACGTTCTGATCTTGGACCTCGACAACGGTGCCTTCAGCGCGAACGGACACCTTGGAAGCTCCTTGGAAAAGAGCACCCAAACTATCACGTCGAACCTGCACCCATTCCGCCTTATCGCCGACGGCCACGCTTTTAGGAGCCAGGCGAAGCCGCGCGAGCTTCCGCCGACCATCATCGAACTGAGCTCTTTTTGAAAGCGCATCGACGGTCGTCACAGCTTGATACGGGAAACTTGCGATAAATTCGCGCACCAGGGCGCGCGAGACGCCGGCGATTTGTTCGCGAATGAGAACCGAAGGATGAAGGTCCACCGTCATCGTCCAGATCATTGTTCCATCGATTGAACTTGCGACGGAAATTGTGAACGACCGGTCTTTTAGACTCATTGTCAAAAGCGCGTGAGATTCGACGTAGCGACCAAGAATGACAGCGTCACCCACGGAAAGCTTTCCCCGCGGCTGAAACGCGTCAGCCTTCTGTAAGAACGCGCGGCTGGCTACGACAAATCTTCCGGTCTCGGTCAATTCGTCGCGAACTTGCCACCACGTATCGTCCAAGCTTTTCGCAGTTTCGGGATCGACCTTTGTTCCGCGCTCACCTTGGTAGAGAACTGGAAACACAGCGATCTTTTCAATCGATGCGATCGGCGCCAACGACGAATCACTTTCGGCGACGCCTTTGGATGGGGCAGCCGCTGAAATTAGGGCCGTCATCGAGACGAGGAATTTTGCGAGCATCTGTTTTGGAAGCACAAAGAAAGTGTCGCATTTTAAAACTGGGACATCCAGTGGAGGCTGCCAAGAAGCCCTGAAAGAGGCCTTGCTCTTAAAAGCGAACCCGACTTGCGTCGGGTTCGAGTGCCTAGTAGTTCAGAGAATTGGCGTCAATTTCAAATGACTCGATCGAGCGGTCCGACGATAAGCTCATCGTCAAAGCTATGGCGTCGAGAACGCTGGTCATGTTCTCTGATTTCTTTAAGTTGAGTGTGTGTGTTCCATCAATCGCTCCGCAGCTACCCAATGAGAAATTCGGTTCTTCATAATCGTAAGAGATCAAACCCATCGTCTCAAGATTAAGAAAAGCACCTTTTTTCGGACCACGGCAACTGATGTTGGGCACGGTCACTACATAAGGGCGACTTCTCTCACAATTTTGCGACTGTTGATTGAAGGCCTTAGAAATTTGAACACCAAGCGTCTGCTTTGTGGCCTCGTTCAGCGTGACAGTCAAAGTGCGCGCGGGGCACTCACAGCTCGTGAACTTTCCATCAACCATCTTTGTAACATCACACAACGAGGGCTGACTGCTTTCTTCATCAAGCAACATCTGAGCGGCCGGGCTTTTCGCTGGGTCAAAAGCGTTCCAGCCTTTGATCGTCTGGGTCAGCGGGATGTTGGGATCTACACACTGCTTTCGTCCGTTAGCATTGACCAAGTCGTGACCCGCTGGACACGTCAGACACAGCTTTTGCCGCTCGTCGAGCACAGTGTCCGGCGCACATGCGCAGGATTGCCCAGAGCACGTCATCTGCGCGATCTGTGGGTCCTTGTAATCGGCCTTGATCCGATACGTGACGTCCAATGCCGATGCGTTCTGGAAAAAAAACATGATCGCTAAGATAAAGAGGTTCTTCATATGTAATTCCTAAGGCTGGCAAGCCAGGATAGTCTTTATCAAAATTTCTTTTGAGTTAGCCTTGCCAGGTACTGCGGGAATTTTGAGATCAAGTAACACAGCAGTCTCTCCCGAGGCTGATGATGTCCCAAAGTAAACTAGGTTTAAGCGATCAGCGCCTTGCTCGGCCGCCTGAAAGAACATTAGAACCGGCTCTCCCGTTGTGCTGAAGTCAGCATAACCAACGCGGATTGTCTCTTTTGGAAAAATCGCGATCTTGTTCTCGTCCAACGACACTTCGATGAAGGACGCCGTTTCCTGATCGAAGTTTTCATAGCCCAAAAGAACTTCAACACTTCGTCCGTCCGCAGTTTTACCCGTGCAAAGAGCATCGCCCGGAGTCGCATGAGAAACCGATGCAAGGCCAGTCGAAACGACGACGGCCGCGCAAAAAAGAACGGCCGCGCGCGATGTCCTAGAAATCGAACCAAATATCTTAGTCATGAAATACCTCGTCTATTTTGCGATCGTTCAAGGCCCAGATGAAAGGCGCCCCGAAGGCGGCCAAATGAAGCTCAAAAACTCTCGCGATTTTTAGCAAAATCGAACGGCTGGAGTATCTTCGAAATCTTCGAAAAACTCAATTTTGCCTGTGGGTCGATGTAAATTATGGGGTGGTACCGAATAGTATCGACACTTTTGCCCCCTGAAATATTGGCACTTCAGGTGGCCGACATCCGTTCAGCGCGAAATAATTAATATAATTAAACTGGTTGAATTCCATTATGGACGAGTTGGCACTGCTGGGTACCTTCTTTACGCCTTCGACGGAAAAAGATCGGCGTGGGCGACCCAATGCTCAGCTGGCACCAGCGTCCGATTCCGAAGCTGGCGTCGGCGCACCGACGAGCGTGTTCTTGTGACATCGTCAGCCGGCGGCGCGACCCACGAACCGGCTGGAATAGAAAAGATCACGCGCCATTGTGATAGCGAGGTCCTTTGGCACGCCTTGCGCTTCGAGTTCATTCTTCAAAACATACCGATCCATGTCCTTCCAGCCGCGAAGCCCGTGGACAACGCGTGAGAACGGTATGGCATCCCAAAACTTAGTCTTTTTGCCCGTGTCATCTGTGAACGGTCGATTTTTTTTGCCACCACCGATGTCAAAAGCGATTCGCGACGTGAGCAAGCGAATCCATTTCTGATACTGGCGCCGAGCCGTCATTGTGCCGCCGGGAAGCTTCACGACAAGGTGAAGATGGTTTCCGACATTGGCGTATTTCTGAACCTTGATCCCAAACCGCTTCGAGATTCGAGCGACAAGTCGATCGACTTTGATTTTATTTAGACCAAGCATCGTTCGGCGGCCCTTGGCGTGCTTTGATCGAAAGCAAACATGAATGGGCTTTCGACTGCTCAACGGTCGCCCCACTTTCGCGTGAGTATCGCGGCCAGGCATACGGTCTGGACCCATGAACGTGTCTTTCAAAACTGGCAGAAACGAACTCTGACCAGAACGACTTCGTCTTGTCCGTTTCATGGACGGTTTCCTCGTCGACTTTATAGATGCTTTCACGGCCCCGAGGCCGGGTTTCGCCTGACTTTTTACCGCTTCTTTCATGAATTGGAAGCATACGTATTTTTGTATTTAAAATCAACCACTCTTTTCGAGACAAGTGTGACTGATTCGATTTTCAAAAGGGGCTTTAAGCAGCATGAGCGATAAATATCGTGTCGCAAGCGAACTCATGCGTGGCGATTCGTATCACCGTCTACATTTCTTGCTTGTTATCTGGTGCTTTCTTCAAGACTGCCGGCCAGCCGCCGAGGCTTTGTCTCAGAGGGCTTAGCTCGAAAAGCTGATACCATTTCTTTACACACAACTTCGACGTTTTTGGCTGGATCAAATTGGAAGAGTACTAAAACCAGTCAATTTGGTCTTCGGGGAACTCGATCCAGATTTCATCTTTGGGGAATCCGGCGGGCCGAGGCACGGTTTGGCCACGATATTTTAGAAAGGCTGTGAGGGCTGCGACGAAGGCATCGAAGGCTTGGGCGCTTTCGATCATCGTTTTTAGATCTTGCTGGTAAATAAAAGTGATTTCGCGCTCGATCAGCTGCTTTAGAAAATAGTGTCGCGACTCATCGCTGTCGACGGCATGGCGATGAAAACGAAGATGGCTTTTGGGAACTTTCAAATCCCGCCCGATTCTCCACACCGAAAGCTTCGGGTAGACTTCGATCAGCTGCGGATCCGAACTTTCGGGCTTTGATAAATTCAAAATGCGCTTTCCAGTGATTCTTCTGGCCAAAAAGTGCGCTCGCGCTGCCAGAGGTGCCGCGTTCGACCCCAGCGCGTGCGGCGGATGAAACGGTTCTTCAAGATGATTGGCAATCGCCACTTCGGCACAGCGCTCGGTATAAGGAGTAAAAACCTTGTTCGGTCGCTTTTTCTTTCCGCGCGCATCGTGCTCGGCCCAAAGCCACCGAATTTCTGGAAGCCGGCACGCCTCAAATCCCGGGCAAACAAGATCGCAACGAATGCACTTTGGAAGCTGCAAAGGCGCATCGAAAGCAATCGTTTCAAGTCCGACTTCTTCCACGGTCAGAAGATGAAAAAGAACTTCATCACTGGACGATTCCTCATCACTTTTAACGCGGTCGCGAAGAGCGCGCAGGAAAATACGCCGGCTTTCGGGGTAATATTCGATCACAGCCACGGCCGTGCGCTCGGTCTTCCCACCGCCCAAAGCAACGCCCGCAAAACGGTGAACCGTGAGGCCCTTGCTATCGCTGGGCGCCCGCTTTCTTGTTCCCGCCTTTTTAACAGTTCCACGTTCGTCTATCACTGAGGATTCGGTTCCCACGGCTTCGCCGGCAAAACTTTGAATCCTGCCTTCGATGCGGCCGTAGCCAATGCCTCTGCTTTTCTATCGTGCGACCACAAGAGGACACAGCCTCCACCGCCGGCACCACAAATTTTTAGCTGACCGCCCAAAGACTTCGCCACGTCATGAAGCCTTCGAATTTCGGGACTCGAAAAACCCTCTGAAAGTCTCACACGAGCTTCGAACTCACGCTCGAAAAGTTTTGGCAAAAGATCGTGGTTTCGCGCGGTGACCGCGCGGCCGACTTCTTTTGAAATCACCGCAAGATCAGTCATTGCTTTTCTCGTGCGCTCATCACCATCAAGCCAGTCCTTGATCACTTGCCAGTTGTTGATTCCGCTGTGGTGAGATTTTCCGGTGTAAACCAAAACAAATCGGTCGCGAAAAAGATCTTGGTCGATCCGCGAGCGAACAGAGACTGGTCCCTCAACCCCATACGTGATGTGACAAAGACCGCCCTCAAGAGGCGGAAAGTAATCTTGCGTTCCCGTCGACTTATACAGCATACGCGCCTCTAAATGGGAGGCTAAGCGAACCGTATCGCTGACAGGCATTTCAACCGAAAGCCATTTCTTAAAAACTTTGAGAAGTGAAATACAAAGCGAAGAGCTTCCACCAAGACCACCGCCCACCGGACTTTCTGACGCAGTTTCGAGCTCGAATCCACGAGCTCCAATTTTCTCGCGCCAATACAAAAGATGAGCGCGAACGAGATCGAAAGCAGGTTCTGTGTCCCCTAAACAGTCATCAAGACTGTCGTACTCTTTATCGAATCCCAAATCTTTCGTGATCAGACGGACGCCTCGCCCCGCCCGCTCGCGAAGTGTGGCTGTTGTGAATATGTCGATAGCGACATTCACCGTGAGCGGATCTCCAAGGAACAAGTAAAGTGGCCAGCAATCCAAAGTTCCGCCCGCCAAGTCCACTCGCGTGGGAGAGCGCATAGTAATTTCGGTCACTTTTTTTCTTTCTCGCTCGCACTCGGTGGCGGCGGCGTTAAAACATCAAACGAGACTTTTTCAAACGCCGCTTTATCCAGCTCAAAAACTCGGCCGGGTGCTAGCGATGAAGTCGCCCGCACCGTCTCGTCGTTTGCATGAAATAAGAACTCAATCAGCGGCCGATTCTTAACGTCGAACATTCCAACCCGAACTGTTCCACGGTCCGACAATTTGGGAACTGAAGGTTTCGCCGAGGCCGAAAGCGGAACAAGTCGCCGGACTTGAAGAGACGAGATCCCGGACAAAACCGCGTCGATCGCCTCTGGTTTTACAGTTCGTCCCTGAAACCGTGTGTCGGCCGGATCCAAGATCCAGGTTTTTTCACGTCGGACGACATTGGGAAGTGAAACCCCACCCTGAGCTCGCTCGAACTCGATGGCTTGAATCTGATCAAGCTTGAACTGAAAGGGAAATTTTAAGTCGCGAAAATCATCGATCGTCTTTGTGAGGTTTTCGATCTGCGCTTTGTAGACAGAAAAAACCAATGGCTTTTCAGACCCGAAACCTGCCGCCACTGTTTGCTCGCCGCTGAGAGCTGCAAGCTTGATTCGATACGACGGCGGAGATTTATCTTTCGTCGCTTCCGTCACCGAAGGGTTCGCTAAAATAATAACTTCAAGACCAGGCTGATCGAGCTTGCGAGATTTAAGAACTGCTTTCGAACTTTTATCTTCAGCCCAAACCTCGCTCCCGCGAAGGTTAACGACGCTGTCGACGTAAGCTTTTACGATGCCTTGATCAAGTGGCCAGGTCCCAGCGCGCGCGGCCCGTTCCATCCAAACGCCGTCCTTTAGGATGATGTCGATTTTTGGAAGTCCGGGACGAAGCACTTGCAGTGCGGAAAATTCTGGAAACTTTGTCGCCGAGAAAAACCTCTTGTCTCGAAATTCGCAGGGATCTTTTTGTAGGGTGGCAATGACATTGGCAGAAACGGTGGCCACCTGATTGGCGCCATCGATCCGAACATAGACAGATCCATCGAACGCCGGAACGGACCCGATCGCAATTCGCCGCTCAACCTCGGTGCCATTTTTCAAAGCCTTCATTGTGACTTCAGCTGACGGCTGATCAAGACCATAGGTCGTCCACTGAATACTTGTCGGCGTGGTTCCCGACAAAACCGTCTCTTGCGTCGTCTCGGTCGACAATGCCGACAAGAAAGACTCCACCACCGCCCCATCCGCGAGATCTTTGTACGGAGATTCAACTTTCCAAACTGAATTTGCGGATGATCCCGCCGGCGAGACCTCCCCTGACACCGACGAATCTTTGACAAGGGCTGTCTCGACGAAACCCGCCTGAGGTTCACCGCCCGGCTTCGCACGAAGTCGAATTTCGCGAACATCAGAATTTGAGAATGGCAAAAGAGCCGAGGCTTTACTTTTCTCAGTCTGCCGTTCTTCTTCGCCTTTGTACTCGTAGAAATAAACCCAAGCCGCGAATATGAAAACGGACGCCGTAAAAACAGCGCCCCACGGAAACGACTTTTTTGAATTTGAATTTCGACTCACGCCTACTCCTACTTACGCCGATTTACGGCGCCACCAAAGAAGCCCACTCGTGAAAAACATCAAAATTGGAACCGGCAGCAGAAATCCAAAAAGCACAATCATCAGCTGAGTTCTTGTCATCGCAAGCTGTGTTCCTTTAGGCGTTTTCGGACGAATCGAAACAAGGTCGGCGTCCTTTGCAAGACTCGACACGGAGTTCATCGCAAGATCTCGATTGAGGTTATTGCGGTAAAGGTTGTCGCGAAGAAAATCCGAGTCACCGTACACAATGACTTCAAAGTCTTTTTCAGCGCCGGCGAGTTTACCGCGAGACAAGATGCCCAAAGTGTGAGGACCGGGCGTGCGAACTTTGGCCGTGTTTGAAAGTTCATCTGTCGCGAGTGGTACTTCATCGCTCTTAACGATCTCATCAAGTATAAAGTCTTTTGAAGCGTCCGGAGCTTTCTTTAGACTCGAAGCAATCAAAAAAACGGTGAAGCCAGTGCGAAGGGGCTTTGTTGCTTCGGCGGTCTTTGAAAATTCATTTCCAAGAGCCGCGATATTGCCGGCGCCAGGAATCATGGCCCGCGGATCCAGAACATAGTTATTTTGAAATTCAATTCCAAAAGTTTTTGTCAGCGCCGCAAGGCCATGGCGCGCGTCGGGATCGATCGCAATCAAAATGCGGCCACCGCGTTTCGCGTAGTCGCGCAAAGCTTCTGTCTCGGTCGCAAGGTAACCTTGTCTTGGACCGGCGATCACAACAAGTTCGGCATCGTCTGGAATTTTCGGACTCTTAAAAAGCTCAAGAGCTTTCACCTCGTAGGAAAGATCGAGGTCCTTTTTAAACTGCGAAACCGATTCGGGCCCTTGAAGTGTGATGTCATGTTCACCGTGGCCTTGTACGAAATAAACGACTTTGCTCTTCTCACGAGCGAAACGAAGGAGCGTTCTCGTCAGCTCTTCCTCCGTCGCTTGATCGACTTTCATGTGACGCTCATTACCCTCCACATTTTGCACAAGAAAAAGGCCAAACGGCCCGGTCGTGTAATCGTACTTTTGAGCTAGGTCTGGCCGCTCAAGGGCATTGTAAGTTTGAAGTTTAAGGCGCGGCGAAACATTCATGTAGAGCTGGGCGAGATCGAGGACCTGCCGACGGGTGGTCTCGTCGTTTTCACTTTTTTTATAGAGCAAAACGAGCTCTGTGTCGGTTTTTAAGTTTTTCACCGCACTGACGGACTGTTCCGAAAGTGAATTTAAACCTTCCGACGTCCAATCCCACTTTTTCTCTTTGGTGACGGCCAAGAAATTCACGGCCACCAAAAGGACGAAGACGGTAAAAATCATCGCACCCATGTTCATGCCGTGCTTCGTCGTCTTCAGCGTGAAAAATTCAAACATCAGACGCCAGTCCCGAAGGATGGCAAAAATCAAAAGGCCAAGTGCGATTCCCAGCGGAATCCACATCATCGGAACCCAACCATTTAAGATGATTCGAGTGACGACCACGGAAACGAAAAAAAGGCCCGAGAAAAGAAGACTGAATTTACTCACTTTGCTCATGAACTATCTCCAGCGATTCGACTCAACGACTCGTTGAGTGAGAAAAGTCATCAACACAATGACGGAAACAAAAAACGTAACTCCCGCAAGACTGACTGAACCTTTAATAAAATTCACGAAGTGCGAACCCACATTCAAGTGATCAAACACTTTGCTGACGTTCGAATCTGACGAAGCATCTGAAAGCGCGCCGATGAACCAAAGCATGACGTTGAAAATCAACGACATGATCACGGAAAGCACCGTACTTTCTGTGAGGCTCGAAGCCAGCATTCCCACAGCGACGTAACAGCCCGTCAAAAGCAGAAGACCGATGTAACTTGAAATCAGTGGCCCCCAATCGAAGGCCGTAAAAACCCGAAGGCTCGCAGGATAGAAAAAGGAAACGGCAATCAGGGCCCAAGCGGCCAAAAGTCCCGCCAAAAACTTTCCCAGCGTGATCTGGGTCGACGACACAGGAGACGTCAGAAGAAGAGCCATGGTCTGATTTCTTTTTTCCTCCGTAAATAGACGCATGCTCATCGCACTGACGGCGAAGATCATCACAAGATTCACCAGCGAAATATGCCGAGTGAACACAACAAAGTGCAAACTGGCCCCCTCACCGGCTCCTTGCATGGCATTCATCGACGAGGCCTCTGCGAACTCTTGAAGACCAAGAAAATAAACAAGAGTCCACGCGATCGTGCAAAGACCGGCGATCGAATAAAAAAGTGGGCTCATAAAAAGGTTGCGCAGATCTTTTCCTGCGATCACCAAAACTTCTCTCACCGGACACCTCCTGGTGATTGCGACTCTTCGCCGGTTGTTAATTTCAAGAATATTTCTTCCAAGTCCACCGCGTCGCGCTTCAGCTCAAGAAGACCCGACTTTGTCTGCACCACAGTTTCAGCAATCAATTCAACAGCGAGGTCCGAATTTTCGAAACGTGCGGAGCTGTCTTGAGTGGCTCCACCAGCTTGCCCGGCTGAGCCGACCTGCCCGCCGGCACTAACTTGCAGTGTGTAGCCACCATCGCTTGCGACAACGCCGTGAACGCCCTTCAGCGATTTCAAGGCCGCTTCTAAAGCAGCTCCAGAGCGACTGACTTTAATTTTAACTTGAGTCGAACCCGCCATGCGGTTCGAGAGACCCTGAATCGAGTCTTCGGCCACGATGCGACCTCGATTGATAATAATGATCCGCTCACACATCGACTGAACTTCGGGAAGAATATGTGTCGACAAAATAATCGTGTGCTCACCTTTGAGCTCTTGAATCAAAGCGCGAACTTCAGCCACCTGACGGGGATCAAGACCCGACGTCGGTTCATCAAGAATAAGAACCTCAGGGTCGCTCACCAAAGCTTGAGCAATACCGACGCGCTGGCGAAAACCTTTCGACAAGTTTTGAATCAGCCGCTTGCGAACTGAACCAAGATCCGTTTTCTCAATCGACTTCTCGACTTGCTTTGAAACTCGGTCGCTGCTGACGCCTTTAAGCTTTGCGACAAAACGTAAATAACTCTCGACCGTCATCTCGCCATAGACTGGGGGATTTTCTGGCAAGTAGCCGATGCGCTTTTTAACTTCGACGGGATCCTCAAAAACGTCATAGCCTGCGACCCGCACAGAGCCACCGGTGGGAGCCATCGAGCCTGTGATGATTTTCATGGTCGTCGATTTTCCGGCTCCGTTCGGACCAAGGAATCCAACGACCTCGCCTTTTTTAACGCGAAATTGAATATCTTTGACGGCTTCAATAGGGCCGTAACTTTTTACGAGTCCCGAAACTTCGATCATATCCATATTGCAGTTTCTCCGTTCCTCTCGATCATCGGTCTCCCGGCGCTCAAGTCAACATTCCTCAGGCAAGTTTCGCTCTTAAAGCTTAATGCGAAGCACGCGGTCATTTGTGTAGTGAACACGACCCAGTTTATCGCCCTTGATCGGCCTGACAAAGCGGCACTCAACGATCAACAAATCAAAAGCTTCGCCTTTCATATCAATCGCGCGCCGCTTCATCGTTTGCTCAGCCACATAAACACCGGCCCGCGTGAGCTCACTGTCCGTGACATTGCGGCCGCGCGTTCTTCTGAGAATAGCATGGGCGCCGGGTCGATCTTTCAAATGAAGCCAGTAGTCGAACGGTTGGGCTCGACGAAGGATCGAAAGGTTCTCGGTGGCATTTTTTCCTAGGTAAACGATCAGATCCTCGGCCAACTGAAATTTTCGGCCGCGAGCTTTAGCTTGAAGAAATAAATCCTTCGATCCAACCACAATCGGCGGAGCGTCCGAGGCGCCGCGGTCACCTTTTAAAAGTTTTTTCTCGAGGACGGCGATTTCGGCCTCAAGTTCCGTGGCGCGTGTTTTGGTACCCAGAACTTTTCTTTCTTGATTCTTTGCTTTCAAAAAAAGTTTCTGAATATTTTCGGCCAACGACATTGTGACGTCGATCATGTCGCGTCGTTCTTTGGACCACTCTCGTGGAAGCTCGAGAGTCTGATTTTCTTTGAGCCACTCTCCTAAGTCGCGCGCGTCCGACAGAGATTTCGATTCGATTTCGGCACGTACTTTCGAGAGCGCTTTTTTTGTCTTTTCAAGTTTCATTTCTGTCGGTGATTTCTGCTGAGATAAGCCTTCCGCCGGCTGTTCAGCAGGACCACCGCTGGCGAGTCGCTTTTTCGCCAAGGCAGGCTGGACCGACTCTAACCACTGAAGCGCCAGGTCTCGACGCGACCTCGGCGGAGCCTCAACATCGGACGGTCGGTAACCCGTAGTTTCACCATGAGTCGGAGCCATGGGTTTAAACTCAGACACCGACTGCGCTCCTGAAATAGCCGTCGCATTTCGGCCGTGGGGATAAGCCTTAATTTCGATGCGCACTTCTGACCCCACTTTTGGTCCCACTTTTGGTCCCACGTTTGGTCCGCTGGCTTCGGGGTCGAATATCAAATCAAAAGCTCGACCCTCGTCGGTCCGCATCCGCACATCGCGAAGACGGCGGCCAACGTGCTTTGAGCGCAAGAAAAGCTCGATCGGACGTCTGATTTTCCCAGCCGTTTTGGGAGGCGTCATAGGCACCCCATCTTGACCATCAAAGAGCACCACAAGCGGCGCTTGCACTCGGTAATCAAACACCAGCCACCGAGTGCCACCCGTCCAAAAAAAACCAAGCCGAAGTGACCGCGGGTCCTCACCTTTAATGCCATCGATAACGATTTCTTGGAGTTGCGCCCCGACCCAAGTCTGAAGCTCCCGAACAACATCCATCACTTCCAAATTCGTCATAAGGTACCCGGTTCTTTTTGCAGAAGCAGTGCGTAAAAAAGCTGATCAAATGTTAAAAAATCGCCGCTCCTCATGGAGTTATCGCGATCCGCCGATAGTGAAGCATGTATGAACGACTTCGGTCAAAATCGCTGAGTATCTGCTTTCAAGGATTGGTCGAACGCGTCGATCAGCATCTGCTAAATGCACTTGTCGAAAGCGAGAGCCCCACTTCGATTTTGGACAAAGTCTTTGCAGAGTACAGTCATGAACTTCGCCGCAGCGGACAAATCCCTGCTCAGTTCGAAGAAGATGTTTTTGAAGAGCTTCGCGAACTCACTTTAGAAGTTATTCGAAAGCGCACGTACGGCTGCCTCACCATTGAAGCCTTCAAGAAAAAACTCCCTTAAAAGTGAGCCTGAGATAATTACCTAAGATAATTTAGTTGAGCGACTCGCGGTAAACTTCTTGTCGGACCTCACGAATGTCCTCGGTATTCAGCGAATATTGCCGGCCGCAAAACTCACATGAAACTTCGGTGGCCTCACCTTTTTCAATAATCTCGTCGAGCTCTTTAAGACCCAAAAGACCCACCGACCGCATCACTCGCTCGCGTGAACAGCGGCATTGGTATTCGACCGTGTGATCGTGATCCATTTGAATCAGTTCAAAATCTTGCAGTAAATCGCGAATCAAATCGTCCGCGGAGGCACCTTCAAGAATCCGGTTCGACACGGCGCGAGCCGCTTTCACACGCGCTTCGATTTTAGCGGCCGTTTCATCATTGTGACCCGGCATGAGCTCAATCAAGATTCCACCCGCTGCCGTGCACTTACCCAGAGAATCCAAATGAACACCCAACGAAACCACCGAAGGAATTTGGTGCGATTGATGAAGGTAATAAGCAACATCGTCGCCGATTTCACTGGTCGCAAGTTCCACGGTTCCACGGTGCGGAGTTCCCGTCATCGGCAAGTGATGCGTCACCGTCATGAGACCAATGCCAATACTCTTAGCGACAAGAAGCTTTTCGCCCGCCACCGCAAGCTCCGGCGGGACCTGGAGATGAGGGTGACTTGAAACGCCTCGAACTTTTCCCTCAAAACTGGCCTGCGCAAAAACGCTCGAGAGCGGGCCGCTACCTTGGATGTAAATCGAAAGTTCCTGGCCGTTTTTTAGGTGCGAGGCCATCAATAGGCTGGCGACCATCGTTCTTCCCACAGCGACCGTTGGAACGGGAAAACTTGATTGAATCGAACGCATTTCTTCAACGACGTCCGTCGCAACCACGGCCGCCGCACGAACTGTGAGATCTTTCGTAAGATATTTGTGGACGCGAGTCGTTCGGTTCATGATGTTTGAGCACTGTAAATCATGAACTTGCTCAATTTCAATCACTCTATACTGCATCCACGGTCGAAAACTGAGGCGTGTCCTAAAATATGAACACTAAAAATTCCACCAACGCGCCGCCGGTGCTGCCATTAGAGCCGACACTGATCCTGATGCGACACGCAGCCCGAGACCACGAGGCCGACCGCCTCACAAGTGACGGGCACCGCGCTGCCAGCGAACTCGGACGCCTTCTGTTAGGCCTAAAACTGCCTGTCCCGACAGCACTCTTGAGTTCTCCAAAGCTTCGAACTCAGATGACTCTACGGTTTTTATCTTCCGAGAACGAGCTACCGACCACGATCGATTCACGGCTCGACGAACGCGGACCGATTGAAAGTGCCGATGCCTTTCAAATGAGGATTTCAGACTTTTTAGGAAGTCTCGATCGTGACGCCGAGGCCGCTGTAGCGACGGCGTCCACCTTTGTAAAAGTCGCGTGCTCTCACTTTGACTGGCTCGAATTGGCTGCGATTCTTTTAAATAGCGACGAAGGCGACCTGGAACGAAGTGAACCATGGCCTCCGCTTCACGTCCGGACTTTTGTTTTCAGGGATGGACTTTGGCGGCGTTTTTCTGAGAAACGAGTATCATGAACCAAACTTCTCATGAAATCCGAAATGTCTGGGCGGTCGGACGAAATTACGGAGCTCACGCAAAAGAAATGGGCTCCGACTTACCGTCAAAACCGATGATTTTTTTAAAAGCCGGTTCGACCGTAACGTTTGAAAGTGATGTGACGCTTTACCGAGGGTCCGCAGACATTCATCACGAAATTGAAATCGCACTTCGCTTTGGAAAGAAACCCGACGCAAACGGTCTTCTAGAATTTGACCGTGTCGCCCTCGCGCTTGATTTGACGGCGCGCGACCTGCAAACGGAACTGAAAAAAGAATCCCATCCGTGGACGCTCGCAAAATCTTTTCGCGAAAGCTGCCCGATGTCCGCGGCCCTTGAAATTTCAAATCCCCCACCGCGTTTTGAATTCGAACTTGTCGTTAACGGCGAGCGGCGGCAGCGCGGCGACACGAAAAACATGCTCTTTAATTTTGAGGAGCTCAGGGTTTATGTCCTTGCTGCTTTTCCCGTCGTTCCCGGCGATTGGCTTTTGACCGGAACTCCGGAAGGTGTTGGCCCCTTAAAGCCTGGCGATCACGCGACAGCGGCGCTTAAATCCGCCACGGGCCAAACGTTATCTTCGGCCTGGCGATTTCGATAATTATAAACCCTGGCGCGTCGCGGCGCCGAGCGATGCCACCGTGCTAGAACTCCTGTTCTAGCGGGGATTTTCCGGGCTAGTGTGCCTCAGGACTTTTCCCTAGGAGCCATATCGTGGGTCAACCAACGACTTCGTCAGTTTCCAATTCTTCAGGTTCTTTCTCTTCAAGTGCATTTTCTAAGGACGGCGCTTATCAAGCGGCCGTGAAGGCCAAAGGTGAATTGATCTTTAGTCAAGTCGATGAAAGCGGCGGACCTTCTCTTTTTAGCCGAAACTTTTGGTACGGCGAAATCATGGACTGGTCGATGAAAAATGAAGCTTTCAAAACGCAAATGTTTCGTTTTGTCGACGTACTTCCCTACCTCAATTCAGGCGCCGAAGTCGCAAGACACTTAAAAGAATATTTCGCTGAAGGCGGCGAAGAACTTCCAAAAGTTTTCAACGTCGGCGTTGGTTTGGGTTCGCTAGCACCTGGCCTCATGGCCGGCGCAATTAAAAAGAACGTCACCGGTATGGCGAAGATGTTCATCACGGGCGAAACGCCTGAAGAAGCACTCACTGTTTTAAAGAAAGCGCGTAAGCAAAAAATCGGTTTCACCGTTGATATCTTAGGCGAAGCTAGTCTGTCAGAAGCCGAATCACGCGAATATCAAAATAAGTATCTCGAACTTGTCTCATGGCTGGCGAAAGATGCATCCTCTTGGGATCACATTCCACAGATCGACGAAGACCACCGCGGCCCACTTCCACGCGTGAATGTTTCTGTGAAACTTTCGTCGCTGGATTCTGAAATCGACCTGAAAGCCTGGGAAAAATCGAAGACACGAATGAAAGAACGCGTGCGTCCGATTTTTCGAAAAGCGATGGAGGCTGGCGTCTTCATCAACCTCGATATGGAGCAGTACGAGCTAAAAGATTTCACGGTTGAAATTTTCAAAGATCTTCTAAGTGAGCCTGAGTTCGCGAAATACCCACATTGGGGTTGCGTCATTCAAGCGTACCTTCGCGACTCTTCGATGGATGTGAGAAAATTAATCGAGTTCGCGAAAACGCGCGGGGTTCCTTTCACGGTTCGACTGGTCAAAGGTGCCTACTGGGATTTTGAAACTGTTTTCGCGCAGCAGGCCGGGTGGCCCGTTCCGGTTTACACCATCAAACGTGAATCTGATGCCAACTACGAAGTGTGCGCGACAATGCTATTAGAAGCTCACGAACACATCCGCCTTGCGATTGGCTCTCACAACGTTCGCTCGATTTCGGCGGCCATTGTAGCGGCTGAAAGATTGGGCGTCGACCATCGGTCGTTTGAAATTCAAATGCTCTATGGAATGGCCGATGGCTTTAAACGCTCACTTGTAAAGCAAGGCTACCGCGTTCGTGAGTATGCTCCTGTGGGAGAACTTATTCCGGGCATGGCTTATTTAGTTCGGCGTTTGCTCGAGAATACTTCGAACGAATCTTTCCTTCGTTCGAAGTTTTCTGAAGGAATGTCGACCGAAGCCCTTCTGAAAGACCCCAGCGAAAATCTGACTCCGTCGTCGAGCAATCCCTACGACTTAGAAAAGAAATCGCCCCCGATCAACGGAGCGGCACCGGTCGTATCTACGAAGGCGATCGTCGAAAAGTTTCGAAATTTGCCGCTGATTGATTTCGCTATTCGCGAGAATCGACAAAAACTTGATACCGCTTTCTCAAAACTTGAAAAAACTCTCGGCACAGAGTGGCCGTCACACATCGGCGGTAAAGACATTCGAACTGGACGACTTCTTGAAAGCGTCAACCCATCCAACCCGCAGCAGCTCATCGGTAAAGTCCATCTCTGCGGCGTGAAAGAAGCCGAGCAGGCTCTTTCGACAGCTCGCGACGCCTTCAAGACCTGGCAGTATGTGCCGGCGTCCGAGCGAGCGCGGCTTGTCGATAAACTTGCAGACATTCTTGAGCGCGACCGTTTGGATTGGACAGCTCTTGAAGTTCTTGAAGCTGCAAAACCTTGGGATGAGGCCGACGGCGATTTGGCTGAAGCTGTCGATTTCTGTCGTTACTACGCGCGCGATATGCGGCGGCTTGCGGGCGGCCAAAAAGTTGGAGGTGTGCCTGGCGAAACAAGTCTCTACCACCACAAACCTCGAGGCGTCGTCGCTGTCATCGCACCTTGGAATTTTCCTTTGGCGATTGTTTGCGGCATGGTGGCGGCCGCGGCCGTCACTGGTAACACTGTTGTTATGAAACCCGCCGAGCAGACTTCTGTCATCGGCGCATGGCTTATGCGCGCCATTCGTGAGGCCGGCTTCCCTGATGGCGTCGTGAACCTCGTGCAAGGTCTTGGCGAAGAGATCGGCGATACCCTCACCGGCTCTCCAATCACGGCGATGATTTCATTCACGGGATCGAAAGCCGTCGGACTTCATATTTTGCAAAAAGCGGCGGTTGTTCATCCGGGCCAACGTCACATGAAAAAAGTCATGGCCGAACTTGGTGGTAAGAACGCCATCATTATCGATAGCGATGCGGATCTGGACGAAGCGATCGGTGGTGTTTTGGCGTCCGCGTTTGGATTTAGCGGACAAAAATGTTCGGCCGCAGGGCGTGTGATCGTCGTTGATGAAATCTACGAAAGATTTATGGGTCGACTTCTTGAGGCCGCAAAAACTTTGAAAGTGGCTAAAGCGATCGAGCCTGACGTTTTTGTCGGGCCCGTGATCGACGGTGAAGCGCAAGCGAGAATCTTGGCAATGATCGAAGCGGCAAAAGCCGAGGGAGCAAAACTCTGTTACCAAGGCAAACCGCCCGAGACAAAACCAGGTGAACTTCCTGGATACTTTGTCCCACCGACCATTTTCTCGGACGTAAAACCTTCGTCGGCTTTGGGGCAGACGGAAGTGTTTGGTCCGGTGCTTGCGATCATGCGCGCAAAAACATTTCTTGAAGCGATCGAAATCGCCAACGACGTCGAGTACGGCCTGACCGGTGGACTTTACTCAAGAAGCCCAGCCAATATTGAAACGGCAAAGAAACTTCTCGAAGTCGGAAACCTCTACATCAATCGCGGCTGCACCGGCGCGATGGTGGATCGTCATCCGTTCGGTGGATTCAAAATGTCAGGCGTCGGCTCAAAAACCGGCGGGCCTGAGTATTTGACTCAGTTCATGGAGCCACGAGTGATTACTGAGAACACTTTGCGACGAGGCTTTGCTCCTGCGGAGGAGTAGTGGCATGGCGAAGGTCTGCCGGACGTTTCTGCAGTTTTAGGATATTTGGAAGCTCGAGCGTGCCTGACAGCTCTCCGATCAGGGACTTAGAGCTTTTAATCGCGGAGATTTAGCATGAGAAAAGATTGGTCGAAGAAATTAGTTCCTTCTTTGATTCCGCTTTGCTCGATCCCATAAGAAGCAAAACCACACGCTTTAAAAATTTGCTCCACATTCAAAGAGGAAACTGTCACCACAGCTCGGATATACTTTAGCTCGCGCTGCTGCGAGGCGATTGTAATCAGCTCTTTGAGAAGTGCCATCCCAATTCCCTGATTGCGGAATCTAGGCAGGACCATAAGCCCCCAAACTGTTCCCTTGTGACTGACAGAATGTTTCTTCTCTCTTTTAAGCCCAATGACTCCAGCGAGATCGTCATTTAGGAAATAGCCCAGGACAAAGTCGTCTTGATTACTTTTTTCTAGAAGGTTCTTTACTTGCTCATCGGTCGCGTTCGACCAAGCGTCTGCACCGGTTCCGAAAGCTTCGGGGTGCAATTGCAGCCCTTCAAGGCGAATTTGATAATAACTGACGCTGTCTTTCGGTTCTAACTGACGAATCATCTAACTCCCATAGGCTCGTTCAATAGCTACAGAATATGAAAAGTGGGCATCAGACCAATTACTGTTGGCCAATTACTGTTGGCCACTCCCAACATTCGCGGCCGCCTCGATCACTCTAACTAAATTAATAAAGATATAGAAAGTGGAAGTCATAATTTTGATTTCGGCGAGCTCGAGTTCGAGTTCGAGTTCGAGTTCGAGTTCGAGTTCGAGTTCGAACTGAATTAGTTGTCAGTTTAAGGCGTCGTCTATGAAATTTTATCGGGTTCTAACGCGCTGTTGTTGCTTCGAAGAATTTTGAAAATAAATTTTGACGACGATTTCGGAAGACATTTGAAATTATTTTTCGCTTTTCGCGATGACCCTAGGGCCGACTCTATAAGCGCAGATCGACGCATGGTTCGACGCCTCAAAGTGGATTCACGAGGCGGCTCGCGCTAAAATCTTCTGCTCACTACTGCGAGTCCTTGAGCGAAAAATCTCACTTCAAAAACGATGATAAGGTTTTTTTTGGAGGGGAAACCATTATGAACCTTAAATCTCTATCGAACGAAACGTTGACCGAAAAGCTTCGCGATCTTTCAAAGCGCGATCTGCGGCTAACGGCAGAAATCGTATCGCACATTCATGAGTTTATGGTTCGAAGATTGTACTTCGAACACGGCTGCACCAGTATTTTCGCCTACCTGACAGATCACCTTGGCTACCCTCGCGCGACGGCACAAAATCGCATCGATGCGGCTCGCTTGCTGGAGGCTGTTCCGGAAATCAAAGAAGAGCTCGCCACCGGAAAAATTAATCTCGGACAAATCACTTTAATTTCCATGGGTATTCGGCAGGCCGAAAAAGAGAATCCGGGGATGAAAGTTTCAGTCGATCAGAAACGGCAATTGATCGAGAGGATGGTGAATCGGGGGACCACCGAGAAGTTCGAGTCTATCGGAAATACTGGGCAGAACGAGAGTGGTGAAACTACCGAAATCGGCGGGAACTCCGTCGCCGCGCGATCCGAGCATGCATCGGCGCAAATTGTTGCCCGGGAACTTGATATCAAAATTAGGTCCGCCGAGAGAGTTCGTGTTCATCAAGACGGATCGGTCACCATCGAAGTTCATCTTTCAAAAGAAGAATTTGAAAACTTAAAGCGCGTCCGGGAGTTGAATACGCATAAAAACCACAATGCGAACCTTGGCGAAACCGTCGCTGAGGCCGCGAAGTTCTATGTAGAGAAGAAAGATCCACGGAGACTCAAAACGAAAATCGTTCTTTCAAAATCCAGTTCGAATTCGAACTCGGAGATCAATTTAAATCAGGCGGCAGGTAGTTCGGATTCGAACCTGAAAACTAGTTCGGATTCGAATCCGGAAAGCAGTTCGGAGTCGAACCGCAAGTTTAGTTCGGGTTCGAACTTGAAAACCAAGTCACCAGCGACAGGTACGGTTACACCGAAGTCTGACGCCGTTTCGCGAAAAACCGGCGCCGGTTCGCCGGAACGCACCCAGCGCAGCTATTTAAGTGTCCACATTGTTCGGGCCATTCATCAGCGGGACAAATCATGCCGCTGGATCGATGCTTCGACGGGTCACGCTTGTGGATCTACGTACCAACTGCAAATCGACCACATCAAAGGGCTTGCTGATGGTGGTACCGATGCCATTGAAAATCTCGAGCTCAAGTGTGCCATGCACAACCGAAGGAAGTTCGAACTCGAACGACTGGATTTAGCGGCCGTACATGAACGGCGGCTGCGGTTCGTCTTACCGAAGTCTGACAAAGTCAATGTTGATGCAAGCGAGCTCTTCGGCGGGCGAGGCTTCGACAGTTTTTAGAAATTCGGCGATGAAGCCTGCGGTTTTCTCCCGCAAGATCGCGAAGTCTTTTTTGGAAAGCGAAACTGGTGAGGTGAACATCAGCTCGCTCTCTGAAAGCTGGTCGGCTTGATCCAAGACCTTAATTCGCCAGTTCGAATGATGCTTTAAGAGATGTGGTGAACCGTGCTCGAGGAACGTCCGCTGTTTTCCCATCTGGTACAAATCGCCGACTCTTACAACGAGGTCACAGGATTCCAGGAACGACAGAATTTCTAAAGCGCGCTGTCTTGTGAGATGAAATCTCTCTTGAATCTGCTCGAGGCTTTTTCCGTTCGGTTCCGTTGAGGTAAAAAGCCTGACTGCAGAATAAATCCAGCTCGAGTAATGAATGGCTCGCTGCTGATCGCTTAAAACTTTTCCGTGTTTCACTCGCTTGGATATTTTCATCGAGTCCGCGCGAATTTTTTCGATCTTCCCGCGCACCGCACTTTTGTACCGGGGATTACCCGCACGCGCGAACTGCACAAGCAGCAAGAAGTACTCACTCTCAAGTTCGGTGAGACCCAAGTAGTTCGCCAAATCGTGGGCTTGTTCGAGTGTCAGATCACGTTCCCCGCCAAGAACAAGGCTCAGCAGAGTTTGATGAACGCCGATGGCACGGGCGATTTTTGAGAGCTCCCCGTGCCCATTCTTTGGAAGAGCCGCCACACGGGCTTTCAGGAAACCCCTATAATCTTCGGTTTGAAACAGCGTCATATCTAATACATCGGCATTAAAGACATTAACTTTACAACTCGTAATGTTAATCAATACGTCTTTACGACTTTGTTCTAGCGCTGATAACGCGTCGCATTTAGAACGGCGCATGTCTTGCTCAATAAACGAACCACGAGGAACGCTATGAAACTAAAAATACTCAGCACTCTTCTCTCAATGACGATCTGTTCGCTCTGCGGGCCTCTGGCCAGCGCAAATGAAACAAAATCGAAGCCATCGCCGTCAGCTAAAACTGTCGAAAAAAAACGCGCAACCGGTACAAAATTCAATCCTGAAGCCACAAGACGCAACGGCGGAAGTGATCCCGGCGGTGGCGGTGGTCAGCGAGTGAACGGGGTTCTGAAAACGCTGCCGGAAGTCGGCTACATTTTCGAGCGAGCTTACAAAGCATCACCTGCGATGAAGGAATACCCAGACTACTACGACGTCAAAGAAGAGACGAAGGCCGAGCTTCGAAAGCTCATTTCCGAAATTGGTGTCGAGAACCTTTCGGTTGAGTACGTCTTCGATATGATTCTTGGCGATCGAGATACGCTCATCGCACAACCGAACATTATGCCGGCCGATTATGACTTGATAAAAAAGGACTACCGCAAGGTTGTGAGCTCGTTCGGTCAAAAACTGGATGAATCAAGTTTCGTCCTGGTCGCGTATTCGCGCGATAAAAAAACCTACATTTTGCCGTCGTTCGAAGAGTTCTCTCCGCGTCGCCAAGCGCTGACGCTGATTCATGAGTACAACATGCGAAGTGGCATTAAATTGATGGCTGGCCTCGAGCGAATATACTACAGGAGAGGCGAGGATTATCGTACGACGATGGCTGATCTTTTAAATGAGGCACTGCAGTTTGATTCGGCCTTGCTTAAATTTCTGGAGAGCTCGAAAGACTACAAATCGATTATTGAATTCCAAAGCCGCCTGAGCTCGCTGCGATTGATTGACCTTTTCCAAAATTCCTCAACGATGTTTAAGGCGAAGAATCATGCTTTCAGAATTTTGTTCGCGGCGCTTGAAGCTGGACTTCAACGCCCTGTCTTGGTGAGCGAATTGTTTTTAGATCCATCGGTGCTCAACAGCTATCGCGACGCGTACTTTGATCCTTCGCTCGCTAAAAGATTCGATTCGATAATCCCGAATCTGGCTTCTCAACTGGATGGCAAGGTTCTAGAACCGGGTGGAGACTGGCGTGTCGATTACAGTCGTGGTGATAGGTACCGACGTTCACATGACTCCGGATGGTCGGGATACACTTCGTCAGCGCTCTCTGAAGCCGAACAGGCCAAAATCAACTCGGATCGCCTGGCCATGTTTGACGAGCAGTGCGCCACGCACGGCCACCTTCTTACGGCATCAAGATATCGAGAAGATGCCTTGATGCACTTCGACCCGGCCTCCGACCGGCTGTACAAAATCGAGTGCGGTCCCTCGATCGCCGACCCAGCGAAAATCAAGGGCTACGCGATGGAAGTTTACTTAAAAAATTAATTTGAATCGATAAATCAGGCCGGCCGTGATTTTTTTATCGCGGCGGGAAACGGTGAGGCTTTTCGCTTGGAAAAGCCCAGAGATCTTTCGCTTCTGCGCTCTTCTCGGTGAGCTTAACTTTCATCTCTCTAATCCAGTTCTGATCGAATTCATGCACCACGCCGTTTGAGTCTGTCACAGACAATCTTGAAGTGTCACCGACGTCTTCGATCTTCAATTCTCCATAAACGGTGACACGAGTTGAGTTCTTTGTATCTAGGTTGACCAAAGCGTAGTGGCTCTTTGCTTTTTCTGCGAGAACACGCCACGCCGCCCGATCGGCGTCCACCTGTAGCGATTCCCACTTCAAAGACAGCGGTTTCGTGTAGAGAGATTGAACGAGCGAAGAGGGGCTGATCCAGACTTTCTCTCCGGCGGCGTCGCTCCACACAACCAGTCGCCCATCTTTGACGTCGGTGACGCGACCGGTGACCATTCGGGCTTGTGAGGACGGCGTTTCCCGAAACTCGATCGCGACCGCGTCGCCGATACCAGCTTGCTTGATGAACTTCGGCAGCGCATCGGCTCCTTTGCGTCCGACCGCGCCCTCAAGAGCCACGCGGGCTCGAGGCAAATCACTCTTCTCACTGTACATATATTGAGACCGTGTGCTCTTGGTTAAAATCGTCTCAAGCGAAGACTGTGCGGTCGCGGTCGATTGATAAGCCAAGATGCCGTCAACTTGCGATTCCGGAATGTTAAAACGACTTCCGTTGACCAGAACAACGAGCTCTGTGGGATCACCCGAAACCAATGTCGCTTCGAAAGACGTTTGGCCGTGGATGTTATAACCATCGCGAAGACTCATGATCAAAGGTCGCCCCGTCATTGATTCGAACTCAAAATCCGTTTTACCAAGCCGAGGAAATACGACCGTCGCCGAAGCCTCTCCTTCGCGGATCGCGTGACCGGCTACGACGTCGCTCTTTCCGAGGACCCGAGCCGATGTGTCGATCAGGTTCTTTCGAAGAGCTTTCTCTGCGTCGGCCAATGAGACTGGAGCAGAGTTCTTCGCTGAAGAAACAAGCTCACGCGAATCGAGCGTCACCGTCTTTTCCGATTTTGTATCCAGGACGTCGATTTTAAAAAAAGTCGGATCCTTCGGATTCGGAGTGTGAACCATGACCACGGTGCCTTCGATGGTTTGCGATTTGCCACCGATCGACTTTCGATGCGATAGACGAATGGAGTCGCCGAGTTTTACCTCTTGAATGGTTTTTTCCCATTTTGATTGGCTAGGAGAGTAATGTTGTGCAGATTCTATCGCGTTCTCCCATACGTACGTGGGCTCGTTGTTCCAGCTAGGGCCTTCGTCAATAGCTAAATAGCGCGAACGCCCGTCGTCCGAAATGCCGGCTTTAATCAAACGGCCCGATACGATCTTCTTTTGGCCATTGGCAAGAGTCGCGGACCTTCGCTCGACAACAACCCATGATCCTTTAGGAAGCGTTCCATCCAGAATCTGCGATGCGGTCAGTGTCTTGAAATCCTTAGGCTTCTCGGTCAGCACTTTTGCAAGCTCTGGCCGATCCGCGCGCTGCAGTTCTGCGATCAATTTCGAATTTGGATCGACCTTTTCAGCCGCGGCGGCCTTATCGACAAGTAAGTATAAATTCGGCTGAGAGTAGTCGCTGTGGCTCAGTTCTTTCCATCGTAGAAGTCGCAAACCATCGCCCGCAGAATCCTGCACCAAGACCATCGTCTCACGGCCCGGAATCTCGAGGACTCGCAGAAGGAGAATCGCATGCCCTGCTCGAGACTCTCTGCCGTTGGCTGGTACCGGGTAGTGCTTCGCGATATACTCGGACTCGGCGATTTCGGATAAGCCGCGAGGAGTTCTCGAAACGTAATTGCCAGAGAATTCCCGCCTCGCGGCGTAACCCATTATGACCGGCTTGTTGTCGCGAAGATGCTGAAGCACGTCTTCAGCGAAGCCCTTTTGAGAAGCTGAGACCGTTCGCGCGGAGAATCCATCCGCACGAGCGAGGTCCTCGCTAAAGTCAGAAGAGGAATAGTTTTTCACGTAGAGATAGTCGCGGGCTCTTTGATAAATTTCTTCGCGCTCCTTTTGGACCTGCGCCGAAAGGCCCCGATCAAGAAGCGCGGGTAAATTCGAGTCGAGTTGAATCACGCAGTTCGCATGCGAATGGGCCGCACAAGTTCCGTCGCGGTTCGGAGGCATGTGTGCATACCAATGATCCGTTTTTGGTGATGCGGCCTTCGGATCTTTTCCCCAGGTCACAACCCGGTCGTCGATGTGATAACGCGTTTTCGTCGCCGGATCGTAGAGCAGGACTTCGGCCCCGGTCTCGCCAACGGTTTTTCCAAGGAAGACCGTTTCGATCGGCTTCTTGTTTTTACTTCCCGAGACAATGATAGTCTCACCGAACTGCAGTGTATCTACGTCCGACTTGGCGCGCTTTAAAAGAAGCGCGAATTCCTTCGCGCACGCACCATCCGTCGTCGCATTCGCGAATCCGTTCAGGCTCGTGACAAGAAAGACGAAGAGAAGGGTCAGGACTAATTGCACCACATTTCTCAATCGGAATTCCGCGTTTGAAACGGGACGCGCCGAAGGTCCGAAAGCGCGCAAGTCGCATTAAACTGACATATCGACCGATTACCCAATTTAAAGATCGACACACCTTCGAGCTAGATCGCGGCGCCTTCCCTTTTTCCGCGACCTCCGAATCGGGAAGGTCGCGTACACGCGATCCGAGGGCCCGGAAGGCCCGAGCCGATGCGGCAGAGGGCCGGACGCCCGTATCGCGGGAAAAGGGAAGGCGCCGAGATCTACGCGGAAAGCCGTGTCGTCGAAGCCGCAGCTCCGGTCATTCCCGATGCAAGCTCTTGAAAAGCTTCGGGGCGCTCGGGGAAGAATCGCGAAACTGCGAAGCCAACCAAAGCGCCGCCGATGTGCGCGGTGTAGGCTACGGCACTGAGGCCTGGCTGTGCGGCCAGCCAGCCGCTGAGATCTGGAATGACGAACGCTGGAATCAGAACCCACGCCGGAAGCCATGCGACGCCGTAGTAGCCTCGAAATGGTAAGAGCCAATAAACAAACGGTAACCTTCGCTGCGCATTGCTGGCAGAGACGGCAATCAGTGCCGACACGGCGGCGCTGGCTCCCACTAACGGCGATGCAGAAAGTCCCGACAGCAGAACATAAGCGAGTGCTCCACCAAGTCCCCCCAGCCACGCTGTGAGAAACATCGCGCGCGACCCACGTGAATGTTCGACGAAGGTTCCAAAGAGCAGAAGAAAAATCATATTCCAGAAAAGATGCACGGCGCCCGAATGCGTGACTTGGTAGCTGAGCCACCGCCAAATGTCGGCCCTGTCCTGGCTTAAGCCCAGACGATAGGAAGGATGAATAAACTGAATTTCAAGAAGACGTTCGGCGGTGACGCGCCAACGTTCAATCATAACCAGATCGCCCACCGACGCTTTCATCGGAATCGCTTTTAGGTTTTCACTTTGAAGCTTGGTCATGTTGCTCAAAAAATCTGAACGTCGAAGTGCTACGTGCCCCAAAAGCATTCGTGCATCTTCGTCACCTTCAAGACTTCGCGCGATAAGCTCCTGAACACTGGAGGACTCTTTTTTTCGATCGATAGACGACGCGAATAAAAGTCCGTTGGTCGTAATGAACGAATCGTCATCAAGAATTTCTTCGATGGCATCGTCGGCCGCCAAATAGGCCGGAAAGGTCCAAGTAAAGACCGCAAGATTCATGGCGACCAAAATCCACGTCAGCGGTGCACGGTGAAACCAAAGAAGTCCGCGCAGAAGTGGGAAAATCACTTGGAGCGTCCTGACTTTCGAATGGAATCAAAAAGTTTCTCGTCGAGAGTTTCCAAAGAAGGGCCGTCGTCACGTCCCAGTGAATTTTCGGACGGGTCCCCAAGACTTGCAGGGAACCGTGTTTTATCCAGTGACTCCGCAAGCTCTGTGGCCCACTGGCGCTTACCGGATTTCCACGCCGCTAAAGCAATTCTTTTTTGAAGCGAACGATCCGAATCATACTCACCGCTTAAAAGAATTCCGACTTCCGCAGCTTTACCCCACTGCTCGCGCTTTGCGAGCGCCTCGAAGAGCGCACGCCCCCAGTCGGAATAACGAAGCGCATTTCTTGAAGCAAACCAGCGTTCGCGCAAGTTGACGAGTTCAAGTGTTGCATCACGATCTGTCATTGGCTTTCGTGAGACTTCTTCGATCAAGCGAATATTGGCCTCGGTGACAAACAGATCCTCTTCGGCGCCATCTTTTGAAGCCAGATTTCGAAGAGCAATGAGGCCTTGGTCAGCACCATCCGTTCGCAAAGCACGGACCGCTTCTATCAACGTTTTGCCAGTATCGCCGTCGACCTGCTTTTCAATGTCATCAAAAGCCCGGGTTGATCCGCGACCACTTAAGATTCGGCACTCCGTATTTCTTAGCGATGCAACAATGAACGAAGGAACAGCCGTATCACCACTGTCTGCGTCGGCCGAACGCTCCATCATTTCGCACGCACGAAGTGCATCTTTACTGCAGGAAGATTCGTAAAGTTCTCGGCTACAAAGCCACGATGTCAAAACCACGCGCTGACGCCGCGGAAGAGCATCCGCCGTCGCAAAGAATGTGGCCTTCGCTTTACTTTTTTGATCCAGTCTCCAGAGGGCTCGCGTGCGGTATTCGACTAGTTTTGCCCCAACGACTTCATGTTTCGCGGGAAACTCGGTGAGCTTCAAAATCAAGTTCGCATCGGCTTTTTGGACAAAGAGTTCTCGCAAGACCAAAAGACGCAGCCAATCTGGCGATAAATCCTGCGCGCGAGCGGTGCGTCCCTCGCTTGGGACCATGGACCGAGCTAATTTTTCGATGTGCTCGGTCGTTTCACCGGTCATTTCACTGGTCATTTCAGATTCACCGTTATTTTCTGAAGCGACGAGGCGGAACCAACCAACCATTTTACATGCGTCTGAATCTGGTTCGAGATCACAAACTTTTGAGAAATACTGCTCGGCCTCGTCGTCGTCAGTTCCGAATCTTATCAAACCTTTTGCAAGGTATCCCAAAGTGCGGCCCTGGTTATTCCAAAGTGCGTACTCAGCTTCGACTTCAAGACACGAAGAATCCGTCGCCCCTGCGGCGCTAAGACTGATGGCCGCCGCAATGCGTGTGGGCTTTGAAGGTCCGCCCTCCCACGACTCCAACGTGGAAGTCACATCGGCACAAAGGCGCGGCTGATTCTTCTCTCCGGCCATACGAGCGTGTTCACGAAGGACGTACATTTGGCTTGTTAGTACGAGTGACGCAAAAAATATGGCACCCGTTGTGAAAAGCGATCCGAACGCAAGTTCAGTGATCTGTGGCGGCGACGACTGGCGCCGCGTATTGCGGGATCTCACTTCCGTATCACCAACGCGATCATGAAGTGGTCGACGTTTGGCGTTTCCATAAACTCCAAAAAACGGAGCTCCCAAGACAAGCAAGCTTCCCCACCAGGTCAATGCCCTCACGAACGCGTGAAAGGGACGCGGCTTTTCACCGGTCCAAACATCGACGACGCGAAGACCGAAAATCATTCGCCCTGGGCTTGCTCCCCACATCGAAATAAAAAATGTTTCCCATGCAATGCCGACGGCCATTGCTGCGACCAATCCTTGAATCAATGCCCAGTCAGAATCGTAAGCATTGTCCAAGAGCTTCGCTTCCAAAACGGCCCGGCGAAATGGCGCCATCGCAAGCGCCATGATCGGCGCCAGTAAAACGAGATCGGCAACGTGCGCTGCCAAACGATCGAAAGGAAGAGCTGCGCCCTCGCCGGTCTGACGACGATCGCTGGATGTGTTTTTCGGTTGCTCAAAGGGATTGCCCAGAACCATACGACTTTATCGGCCGAATTGACGTTGGGCGAGAGAGGATTCATAGGGAACTGTCGTGAAAACGTGAGCCGTCAATGGCTCGACTAAGGGCCGAGCTACAGATAACGAACCGGACCCTATTTTTCGGAAGCTGTTGTAGGAACAACCTTCATGGCCAAGAGTCGGCCGGAAGTGTCCAGGCTCACGTCAATCCGTGCGACTGGAATCGAAAGCTTATTCACGAGGTGGTAAGTTTGCTTCTGACCAAGATCGCCACCGTGACTTTCGACGCGAAGGCTTTTCTCGAAAGACACAGGCATCCACGATCGGTTGTTTTCAATAAACTTGGCGTCAAACGCGATCGCGCTATCGACCTGGTTTTGAGCGATTTCGATCTCAGAAATTTTCTGAGAAGAGTCCATTCGAATCGCGTATTTTCCTTCTAAAGTTTCAAGACTCAGCTTTTCAAGGGCTGAAGGCTTTCGACCCACGGCCGCGATTTCGCCAAGCGTTTTCTGAGCCATCGCCTGAATCAACTCGTCTTCACCCTGCGAAGTTCCTGAAGGAATCGATGCGATTCCACGAGATGGCGCGATCAACGTACCTTGAGATGCAAGTTCACGCGACTCGACAACCTCGGGAGAATCCAAAAGTTTCGAATTGGCTAGTGTTACGACAACAAGAATAGACAATAGAGACGCCGGAATCGCGATCTTGGCTTGCTCAAGATCAAGTCGAACTTTCATCGCTTTGATTTTCTCGACAGGGCCTTTTGCAGCAAGGCGCGCCGAAATGCGATCCGAAATATCGATCACTTTTCGCGAACCCGAATCGTTTTTTTTGCCGTCGTTCGATTCCATAAAATCCTCCCCAAAAAGCCAACTGCGCATCTCGTACTTCAGAAGCGCTCAACGACTAAGAGGTGCAACCAGCGTTCCGAGATGAGTCACTTCCTATCGAACCTACGCGCCAATCAGATCTACTAAAATTCTACCGCCGCTTCATGTTCGACACCTGTGCATTTCGTCGACAGCGGAAATGCAAAGAGAGGAACGTTTCAAAATGAGACACATCCGGAAATTCAGAGCGAATTGACCGAACGTATCAGGTCGGCGATCCACGGGTCTTTAGAGCTTCGCCAGCGCTTCAAAGAGTCCGTCATTAACTGATCGGGCGAAACGCCGCGCCCCTCAAGCTCCTCGCCCTTCGCCGAGCGAAACAGAGCCACAGGCACCGAGACTGTGTAGTCAGAACTAAGTCCTGCGATTTGAAACCACCTGGCCATAACGACGTGGCCCGCCGAGCGCCACCCTGCCACGAGTGTGCGAGGTCGCTCCTTTAAGGCCTGGGCGAAAATCTCGGCCACAGATCCCGTGTCTTGATCGATCAACACGCCGATCGGTCCTTCGAAACATGGTCCTTTTTGAAAAGGCACAAGTGCGATCGCTCCGTTTTTCGCTAATTGCTCAAGCTGAGGTTCTGCCTCCAAGGCCTCCGTCATTTCAAAAGAGCGACGATCGCGCGCCATCGAATCTTTTAAAGTCGGCGCTTCGCCCCGATAAATCCAACCCACAAGATCACGATCACACTTCAATAGCCCCAGAACCCGAAGCATCGCAGGAAAACTTCCACCAGGATTTCCGCGAAGATCGATCACCAGTTTCTGATTATCTTCCGAAAGACGCGCGATCTGATCTCGCACACGCGGCCAATCTTCGTTATCAATGGCCTGCGGAAGAAATGACGGGATTCTTAAGACCCGGACGTCGTCACGTTCTTGCTGCGTAAGCCAGTAAGGAACGACACTGTCCTGAAGAGTCTCAGCGACCACAGGTAAAAAGACCCGTGTCTCGTCGGGACGAAGAATCTCCCACACACCGCTGGCGCGTTCGAGATCTTGAATTTCAGAAAGTGGGATTCCATCAACAGCGATCACCAAATCTCCGACACGAATCCCCGCGCGAGCGGCTGGTGACTTTTCGACAAGGCGTTGAATTATCGCCTCCCCATCCACCCAGCGAGCGCGCACGCCCGTATCGACAGCTTCTCTAGTCCATAGCGCGGCCGTTTCGTCGGGGGCATAGGCAGACAAATGTGAAACACGAAGTGCACTTAAGCGATCGTTGATGACGCTGATCAAAGCCCGACGCGGATCCGGACCGTAGTCGCCCTTCAGCGCGGTCGCGACATCTTTCGAAGCCTCTCTATGGCATATTTCAATAAAAGAGAGCACCGACGGATCGGTGTTCTTCACGTACTCTGCCGCGACCCGAGAGCAAACACTGTGAGCGGCGACAAGAAGCGCGGATCTTTGGACTCTTCCGAAAAACCAACTCGCCAAAATAAAAAATAACGACACTCCGAGGAGTATCGTTATTTTTGAGATCTTATCTGGAATCTTTTCTTTGTCGTTCGTTGATAAAAAACGCACGAAAGTCTTTTCGGTTTCGTTACGTCAATTAAGCCGCTTTTTTCTTGCGGGCCATGGCCGGATCAAGATTGTAAGCTTTTACTTTTCGGTAGAGTGTCGCACGACCAATGCCGAGAGCTTTTGCAGCCTCCGTCAGATTGCCTTTGAAAGCCGTGATCGCACTTTCGATCGCTACGCTCTCAAGCTGATCGATTGTAGAAACAGATCGACGCGCGTCGGATCCAACGAAACCTGGAGTGCCAGGAAACGGAAGAACTTTTGCCATCGACGAATTCATCTGTGTCGATGAATTTTCGGTCTGGCCCGAACCCGCAACGAGACTTGGAACCTCGCCTTTGTTATTTGATGCTTCGTACTCAGCCGGTGACATCACTTTCACCGTTACGCTATTCACCATTCCAAATTGGTGAGCTTTCTGAATTAGAAGTTGGTCGTCGGAAACGACGATGAACGACGAACGTACCATTTAAAGACCTCCGGTTGCCTTGTGTGAGACGACTTTAGCGGCAAGACCATCTGCCGCGCTTCGTCTCTTAGAGAGGCGAAAATCGCCTCACAAAGTACCTATCGGCGCATCGAACTGAGAAAATTAGGCCCAAAGAGGAAAAAAGTTCCTCTTTTTGAGACACCGCTGCAAGTGCCCGCGACCCGAGGGGAAAATCGCGAGGGTGTCTTAATATTAGACACGGCCAGAGACGGCGGGTCGAAAGTCAGTTTTGGCTACATTGATTGTGCGGTGCCAAAAAAATAAAGCCGACGTTTTAAACCGTCGGCTTCTTCGATCTTATTTTTTGGGTCGAGCTAGACGTCAGTGCTACCGACGGCCCGACTTAATTTTAACCTGCATACGCGCGATGAGATTCACCGCCATTTTCTCGTGAACTTTGCACATCTTCAATTCGTCGCGACGATACGAGCGCTGCGACGGAGTCAATGTACCCGTCTCGAGTTCCATTTCGTAATCGAGCTTCGAAGCCCGAATACCGACAAGCTCTTTCGTCTGCTGCTTGAAGAGCTTCGAAACACCCGAAAGCGGAGCGACTTCGAGCCACTCTTTTTTGTTTCGGTACCAGCTCACCATGCGAAGAAAGCGCGCTTTATTTTTAGCTAATGTGAAGCGCGGAAACTGCTCTTCTGGTAGCGCAAGAATATCTTCGATCTGATCAAGATCAACGTCATCTTCTTCCGACTCTTCTTCCATCATCGAACGGCGTTTGCCATCGTTCGACTTGTCGAGAGCCGGATCAATTCCTGCCTCAAGATCCGCAGCGCTCAAAGGTGACATTCCACCTTCAGAGATTTCGTCTTGGTCGCCATCCATATCGGAAGCGCTCCACTGCGAACGGCCTGGAGAACGCAAATCGCCGTCGTCTCCGAGGTCTGCATCTTCATTCAGATCGATGTCTTCGTTGAGATCGATGGGCTCAGTGCTGCCGACAGTGCCGGGGTTCATTCCGGTCGTTGTATTCATGCTCAAGATGCGCTCCTTAAAAAAACAGTTCGCTTGCGAGTCACTGCTTATAGCACACTCTTGACCACCTTTATATGTGTGGAATTATTTGCCATTCGAATGCCTGAAAATTGACGTATGTCGCCGTAAGAGCAGGCAAATTCTTGACAGGCTTGGGACTGCTCGGTTCGGCGGACTTTCGCAATGCGTTGTAATACTTAGCCTTCAGAGTGACCAAAGATGCCGCCGTGGAACCAGGTTAACTTATCGTTAACTCTGGAGTATTCGCGATGCATCGACTGCAAAATAGGTGAGCGTCATGTCGGCTCCTGCACGACGAATCGACAGAAGAGACTCCATCATGGCCGCATCGGCATCGAGCCAACCCCTGTCCCCGGCCGCTTTGATCATCGCGTACTCGCCACTCACCTGATAGGCGGCGACAGGAACTGCAAATCGACTTTTAAGCTCTCGGATCACATCGAGGTACGCGATTGCGGGTTTAACCATAATGACGTCAGCGCCTTCTTTAATATCAAGCTGCGCTTCGCGAATCGCTTCTCGTCGATTCGCGGGATCCATCTGATATGTTTTTTTATCTCCTGCTCGAGGAGCCGAATCGAGAGCCTGTCGAAATGGACCATAAAACGCAGAAGCGTACTTCGCCGTGTACGCAAGAATGGAGCGATCGGTGTAACCGGCTTCGTCCAATGCACTTCGAAGGTATCCAACACGCCCATCCATCATGTCAGACGGTGCAATCCAGTCAGCGCCCGCTTCGGCTTGGCAAATTGCCATTTGCGCCAAGATCGGAAGGGTTTCGTCGTTGAGAACAAGACCATTTTTTACGAGACCGTCGTGGCCGTCGCTGGAGTAAGGATCCATCGCGACATCGCTAATGACGAGAACGTCGGGGCACGCGTCTTTCGCGGCGCGAATGGCGCGAGGTAAAAGTCCTTTCGCATTCGTGGACTCTTTTGCAAACGAGTCCTTCAATCGGTCTTCGATTTTTGGGAAAAGTGCGACGGCCATGACACCCAACGCTCGGGCCTCTTTCACTTTCAAAACAAGACGATCAACCGACAATCTCGATTGCCCCGGCATCGCTTCAATGGGTTCCGAAATGTTTTTACCTTCCGTAATGAACAGCGGAAGAATAAAATTTGAAGGGCTCAAAGACGTCTCGCGAATCAGTCCGCGAACAGCTTCGCTCGATCGGTTTCGCCGGGGACGTGAACGAATCGGCATTTTGCTGGACATCGGTGATATCTCCTATTTTTTCGAAGACCCTTGATGAGCGACAGCGTGCATCGACTTTTCGATTTCGGCAGCGTCTCCCAAGTAGCGTTTCGACACAAACTTAAGATCATCCGTGAGAGTCAGTTCGAGAGGAACTGCTGTCGGAATATTAAGTTCCAGAACTGCACTCTCAGAAAGATTTTCGAGATGTTTTAAAAGAGCTCGGATGGAATTTCCGTGAGCCGCGACAATCACCCTTTGTCCGCTGAGAATAGACTTCGCGATCGTTTCGTTCCAGAACGGGAGAACGCGGTCGATCGTCGTTTTCAGCGACTCGCCATCGGGCAAAAGTTCACGAGGCACCGAAGAATACCGACGATCATTGATCGGGTGATCCGGGGAATCCTTTGAAAGTGGTGGCGGAGCGGTCGCAAAACTTCGCCGCCATATTTTTACTTGCTCATCGCCGTGCTTGGCGGCCGTTTCGGCCTTGTTTAAACCCGTGAGCGCGCCGTAATGCCGTTCGTTCAAACGCCACGACTTTTCAACCGGAATCCACGAAGTGTCGAGTTCGGTCAAAACAGAATCTAATGTATGGATCGCTCGTTTCAATACCGACGTGAAAGCGCAGTCGAATTCAAATTTTTCAGCGCGAAGAATTTTTCCAGCGCGAATCGCTTCTTCGCGGCCGAGTTCGGACAGACCCACGTCTTTCCAACCCGTGAAGCGATTCTCTTTATTCCAGGTGCTCTCGCCGTGGCGAAGGACGATCAGTTTTTTCATCGCTGTTAACACTCCAATTTAGCCAATATCCGACCACTGTTATCCGATATCTAGTCTTCCGTCATTAGGTGACTCATATAGCACGACTTGTTTGTCTCAGTTTGAGAAGCATTGAAATTTTCGGGGCAATCTTCCGATTCAAATATTATGAGAATCGTAAAAGTGATCGTTATGTACGCCGCACTGATTGTCGTCACGCTGGGGGCCACAGCCCTTGGACTAGAGACCCTCTTCAAAGAAAAAGGGGGTATCGGTCACATTGCGACGACTCTTGAAACGATCCGAATTCGGACCGCGAATCCCACCATGCCCGTGCACCTGATCGAAGCCGAGGCACGCAAATCAAACCGAGGCGCGATGGGGCTTATGAAAACCTTGTCCGGCGGAAGCCTTGAATCGGACGCGAAAGCCCGTAAGGATTTAGAGGCTCCAGAGAGTGCTCTGGAAACTGAAGTCGTCGCTGTGGTGCACGCCACTGGCACCGAAGACTTAACAGCCCTTGATAGAATCAATGCGATGAATATTCCTGAAGAAATGAAACAGCAGATTTTAAGAAACTACGAAATGACCGGAGTGCTTCCAGAAATTACGGTTCGCGCGAAACCGAAACCGCAAAGACAGCCAGCTTCTGACGAATTTTAAAAATGGCCGTGATCGACTAATGATTTAGCGCCGTCGTCCGCGACGAGAACGCCCGCCACCGCCGCGATTTTCTCCCGAGGGTCCTCCAGCAGGTCCTCCTGGCGACTTCTCATTGGAACTCCGTGGGTCGCCAACAGGAACTGGTCCCCCCTGAGGCCGCGGCTCGATACGCCCAGGAGAAATTCCAGAGGTGCCTCCAGGAACGCTTCCAGCAGCGCCACCCGAGACAATGGCCGTTGGGCTGATCGCTGCGCGCGGTTCTGTATTGGGCCGCGGAGCAATAACGCGCGGATTTTTTGGTGCGCCTTTAAAAGTAGCGCCAGACGTGGCGCCAGAGGACTGGCCAGAAGCTTGGCCAGAATCCTGACCAGACTCTTCGGACGTCTCGTCCGAAGCTTCGTCGTCGAACTTCTCATTCGAACGATTTCTGCTTTCTCCACGTGCATCACTGCGACCACCGGAACGTGGCCCACTGGTGCTCTCGCGAATCACTGTTTCGTCTTCAACACGGTCGCCAAGAGCCTTCGCAGCTTTCGCTTTTCGTCCGCCGATAAGACCTTGCTGCTTCGCCAGCTGTTCGCTCATATCAATCGTTACATCACCGATGCACTGAAGCTGACACGCCAGGCGACGACGATCGATAAACCATCCGGATCCGACCAAGGCCAGTTCAGCGGCGACCGGCGCAAACACATTCGTCTCACCTTCGACAATACGGACGCGGCACTCGGCACACGACGGGACTCCCCGACAAACAGATTTTACGTAAAGGCCATTGTCTTCGGCCAAGTGCATGACACTTTCGCCAGGCTTAATTTCAAACTCTACGTTCTGAGGTACGAACTTCACTTTCACGTTAGGTCACCTTCAGTTTGAAGAATTTTTTCTTACCGACTTTGAGAACGACTTCGGTCCCGGCTTTCAAATTGAGCGACGCTTTCACGCTGCGAATCGGTGCATCACCAAAAAGAACACTTCCCGTGTCGATCAGACGTCTCGCATCGGTCGTCGACGCCACAGCGCCCAGCTCTTTCAAGAAACCGGCAACATCGATTTCGCCCTGAACGCGGGACGCAGGGACGACTTTTTCTTCCATGTCATCCGGCACGCCATCTTTGCGAACAAAAAGGCGTTCGAATTCTTCGACGGCCGCTTTCCCGGCGGCTTCGCCGTGAAAACGACTGACGATTGTTTGCGCCAAGCGAACTTTGAAGTCCCGAGGATTCACACCGCCCTGATCTTTTGGCAAAGCCATTTGCTTTCGCATCTTTTCAATCTCAGACGCTGGTACGTGGGTCGCAAGCTCATAGTACCGAAGCATAAGCGGATCCGAAACACGCATTGTTTTTCCGAACATATCGCGCGGGCTATCGTCGAAACCGATATAATTATCGAGCGACTTAGACATTTTATTAACGCCATCAAGCCCTTCAAGAAGCGGCATGGTCAGAACAACCTGTGGCGCCTGATTGTAGGACTTTTGCAGATCGCGACCGACCATCAAATTAAAAAGCTGATCCGTTCCGCCGATTTCGACGTCCGCTTTAAGAGCGACCGAGTCATACCCCTGCATGAGCGGATACAAAAATTCGTGCACAGCGATCGGCAACCCACTTTTGTAGCGCTTTGAAAAATCATCGCGTTCAAGCATTCGGGCCACAGTGTATTGAGACGAGACTTTAATAAACTCAACCGGTGTCAGGCGATCCAACCATGATGAGTTATGAACAATTTTAGTTTTCTCTGGATCCAGAATTTTAAAAATCTGGCGCTCATAAGTTTTCGAGTTGAGCACAACTTCTTCACGCGTCAGCGCCGGGCGAGCTTCATTTCTTCCGGACGGATCGCCAATCATTCCCGTGAAGTCTCCGATCAGGAACCGAACCTCATGACCAAAATCCTGAAAGGCCCTCAGCTTTTCGATAACAACACCGTGGCCAAGATGAAGATCCGGCCTCGACGGATCAGCGCCCAGCTTCACGATCAAAGGTTTTGAATTTTTGTACGAACTCTCGAGCTTCTTAAGAAGATCGGGTTCCGAAATTAGGTCAACGACCCCTCGCTTGAGCTCCGCCAGCTGCTCGTTCGGTGTCGCTTTCGTCAAAGAAGAACTCATAGCTCTCTCCTAGCGCGCGTGCTCGACAACGCGAACTTCACGCACAACAGTGACTTGAACTTGACCTGGGTGACTCATCTCACGTTCGATCTTGCGAGCGATGTCATAGGAAAGCATTTGCGCCTGATCGTCCGTCACGCGCGACGCTTCGACCAGAACACGAACTTCCTTTCCAGCCTGAACAGCGAACGTTCGGATCACACCGTCAAACGAGTTACCAATCGATTCAAGATCTTCCATGCGGCGCACGTAAGCGTCGATGGACTGACGTTTCGCTCCGGGACGCGAATTCGAAATAATGTTCGCTGCCTGAACGATGAAGGCCAAAACAGTGCTCGGCTTTTCTTCGTCGTGATGGGCGCGAATCGCGTGAACCACCGATTCGTGCTCGCCAAACTTTTTTACGAAATCAGCGCCGACCATCGCGTGCGAACCTTCGATGGTGTGCTCAAGACCTTTACCAATATCGTGAAGAATACCCGCCCTGCGTGCACGCTTCACATCTTCACCAAGCTCCCCCGCCATCATGCCGGCTAGGTGAGCCACTTCCATGGAGTGCTCGAGAATATTTTGCGACTGAGCATGACGGTATTTAAGCCCGCCTAAAACTTTAGTGATCTCTGGATGAAGACCGTGAAGCCCAAGATCAAACGCCGCTTTTTCACCATCGTCTTTGATGGACTTAAAAAGATCTTTTTTAACCTTATCGATGACTTCTTCGATTCGCGCGGGGTGAACGCGGCCGTCTTCCATCAATTTCTCAAGTGCTTTTCTTGCGACTTCGCGACGAACGGGATCGAACGAAGAAATGACAACCGCTTCGGGAGTTTCATCGACAATCAAATCGACGCCGCAAGCCGCTTCGAGAGCACGAATATTTCGCCCTTCGCGGCCGATAATTTTACCCTTCATATCTTCACTGGGAAGATTGATGACCGTTACTGTGCGTTCCGATGTGAATTCGCTCGCGTAACGGGCCAAAGCCACAGCAATTGTTCGACGCGCTTTTTCTTGAGCTTCGCCCACGGCGCGCTCTTCGATCTCTTGTGCCTTTTTCGACGCTTCAATCTTGGCATCCTCAGTCAAGGCCTCGATCATTTCTTTTTTGGCTTCGGCTTGAGTGAGCTTTGAAACTTGCTCGAGACGAGATTTCAGCTCATCGGCCTGATTTGCGGCTGCGGCTTCCAAGTCCATCAACTTTTTCTCGGCGATTTTTACTTTTTCATCGCGTCCGGCGATCTCCTGAAGTCGAGCTTGCAGCTCTTGCTCTTTCGTCTGAGCTTCTTTGTCCATGCGAACTTCGCGGTCGGCCAACGCCTTCTCTTCCTTCACCAGCTTTTCTTTTTGCTTTTGAATGTCCGTTTCGGCCTGCTTGCGCGCGCGAGCTTCGAAATCTTTCGCGCGAGTCTTCGCTTCACGGTCGATTCGCTGCGATTCGCCGCGGGCTTTTTGCACGATTCGTTCGGCTTCATCAGCCGCCGACTTCTTCGTCTTCTCATCCATTGCATTTCGGTAGAGAAGCATCGCCACGGCACCCGCAGCGAGTCCCGCCACAAGTGCAACGATCATTATTACAACACCTTCGTTCATAGCTTCGGCCTTTCTTAAATCGAGCTCGACGTCATGTTCCAGATCACTTCACGATCTGTTACAAGACCATCGAGGTCGATGTCGTGAGGCTCACTCGGAATTTCGTCAGCAACTTGCTCCGAAAACCCGACGCCCACTTTTGTAAACTGACTGCCCTTTAAAAACCGATCATAAAACCCGGCGCCGCGACCAAGCCGTCGCAATCGTCGGTCAAAACCAAGCCCAGGAATCAAAGCGCCGCGCACCACTCCGGGCGAACCCGTCGCGACCACACTCCACCGCGCATCGCGCGTGTCAGGTTCCCGTATCCCCGACGAATGAACCGCCCATGGGGCCGACCCATCTTTGGAAAAATAAAAGCTGAGCGATGGAGCGTCTTTAGCCGACGAGATCCGCGGATAAGCCAAGGTGGTTTTTTGGCTTTGAATAACGAACTGAGGCTCGGTGGCCAAAGGTGAAAAGGAGAGCCAAAGGCCCGGACGCGCGTCGACGATGCGGTTCAGAGCCTGAGCCAGGCGTGCTTCACGTTCGACACGAAGACGTGATTTGTCAGAAGTGATAATTTTAAGTCGGCGCCGCATTTCGCTTCGCCACTCGGTTTTCTCAGTCACAAGTCTCCCAAAAGCGTCGTTACGCTGTCGGGCCGGACTTCTCCAGATCTTCAGTCACGCGAGACAAACGAGCTTCGAGGCCATCAACCAGCTCAAGGGCCCGCCGCTTTAAAAGCAGCAGTTCCTCGGCCATGTTGAGCGCAGCCAAGATCGAAGCATTTTGAATTGAACCTGTTTTTGTCAGAGGAAGGGCTTGACGGATTTTTTCGTCCACCATGCGCACAAGTTCGTTCACTGTTTCTAAGTCGTGTGAAGATTTCAGTCTGAGGGGAACGCCCGCGATCGACACCTGAGTGCTTAAATCTTTGGATTGAGCGACGCTCTCAGAACCGGGAGAGGCTTCGGCACCAGATCGCACGGAAGAGCCTCGGTTCGCAGTCATGCGGTCCGTTCGGTTTTTCAATGCAGTTTTCTGTGTCGGAGTCAGTCCAGCCATCAGCTTGAATAGTAATCACAGATTTTGGATTTTACGAGCACTTTACGTGTAATTTCTGAATGATTTCCGGCGGATCGAGAGCCCCGCTCAACCCAGTTTATAACTCCGGTAGCGCCCCGAAATGCGCCTCTGAACGGCACCCAAAGTGACAGTTTTACGGCCCTGTCTTGGACCCACGGTCACCAGAAATGAATGGTCAGACCGCGGCTATGGCTCTGTTCATGCTCTATTCCGGGTATGATCAAATTTACGGCCGTGAGCCCGTCTTTACGGAAACTGGTGTTTCGATCGATCTTCGCCCTAAGGTCCCCGATCGTGTTTTTGGCCGCAATCTTGACCCTGGCGTCGACTTCGTCGGCTATGACGCAAACGGCCGTCCCCTTGGTGCTGAAGCCCTTCAAAGACGATCTCTTTGCCCATAAAGCCCTCGTCTCCGAAAGCCATGACGGGCTTCTGAAAGTTTACGATTACAATGAAAAACGCGACATCGATCTTCGCGACTCGATTCCTGTCAAAAAAGCGAATCCGGCGTATGTCGAACTTTTGCCGCTAAAAGAGCAGCGCGAGTTCAATTTGAAAATTTCCTCAGCTCAAGGAAATCGAACTCTTGAGACATTTGAAGTTGGCCGCGCGTCCAACGCGGCATTCGCTGTGATTTTCATCCACGGCTCCAACGGGACGCGGGATCTTGGCGTGAACGATTGGACCTTCAGCGGAAACTTCAATCGCTTAAAAAATCTCGCCGTCCAAAACGCCGGCGTATATTATTCGCCCACCGTACGTGAGCTGATGAAACCCTCGGGAGCTGAAGAAGTACTCGCACTCATTTTACACATTCGAAAAACTTCGCCGTCGGCACGAATCGTTTTGGCCTGCGCCTCGAGCGGCGCCTTTGTATGTTCGAACGTCGCAAAACTTGAAAGTGCCGCAGACAATTTAGACGGCATGATGTTGATGGGAACGTCCTCCGATGCGACCGTGCTACGGTCCGCTCTTCTTCAGCGTCGAGTCCCGATCTTGTTCACTCAAGGGACCAAGGACTCGTTGGCTTCTTTCGCAGGACAAGTCGCGCATTTCGACGCGATTTTAAAATCTGATCGAAACTATCCGACGGCGTTTGTTGCGTTCAATACCGGCGGTCACGGTGTGCCGATACGGATGATTGATTGGCGCGAGTCGCTGAACTGGATATTTTCAATACGAAAATAGTGGCGGTGTCTCATCTCGCCGTCGAGAGACGGCAGTGGCTCTCTCAAAAAAAATACTGAAGCTGGATCTCTGGATGCACAGACGCGTCGTAGTAGTTGCCCTCAGGTTTCGCGTTCGTCGACGACTCCAAAAACCTTTCAAAATTGTACGGCGTCGCAGTGACCGAAAATCCCAGCTGAATCAGATAAGAGCCTTTCGTCAGTGAAAAGCTCACGCCGGAATGGATTTGCGGATAACTCGAGCGAAGTCCCAGCACTCCAAACTCCAAAGAAACTCGAAATAGATCGTTCACTTTGAGCGAGTGCAGTGATGACAGCGACAATTGGTACTTTTCGTCGTTGAAAGGTTCACGTCTTAAAGAAAACGGAATCGTCTCATCGAAAAAATACATGTAGTTTCCAGTAAGATAAAAATCGTAGTACGGATTCACTGCGACTTTACCAGTGAGCCACACGATCGCGATTTCTTGGCGGTAAAAATCGCGCGCGAAATTTCCCGACTTCATATACGCGGCTTGCACTGTCAGGGCATCAAACGCACCGCCAGAGTCAGTGGGGTCGTCACCATCCAGCGTGAGCTCATCGGATTCGTCGCGAATGATGTTGTAGCGAGTGACGACATTGTAGGTGTTGTAATCGAAAATCATCCAAGGACTTGTGCCGATCAAAAGACGATCACTAGGAGAATAGCCCAGGAGATAGCTGCCGACAGCTACCGTGCCAGCCTTCGGAGTTTCCGTCGATATTGAGAGATTGTGTCCAAGATATGTGGCACGGGACATCTTTGAAGGGCGGGTCTGAGGCGCAGCCAAGCTCAACGAAGAAAAAAACAAAAGGCTAAGAAGTATCAGTCCACTTAAGAAGTTCGCGAATCTTCTCATAGCTTCTCGACGACGTAGCTGATCGTTTGTGTAGCTCCCGTTGTCACATTTAAAAACGGACGATCAATTTGCCAGCGAGTCGGCGTCAAAACCAGCCGTGTCGCGGTTTCTGGAAAAAGCCCGTAAGAGGGAACCGGAAAAAAAACAAACCCAGATAGAAGTGCGTCCAGAACTTCGAAACCGTCGAGAAGGAGCCAGCCTTGCGAAAGTATAGCAACCGGCGTGTCATCGGCGAAATTTTGCTTCACGACAGGAAAGCCCGGCAGCTGTGAACTCACCAACCCTAAAACAAAATCGATGTCGAAGGTTTCGTAATTTGCGATGACTTGGTTACCAGCACCAATATCGCCCTCCAACTGGTAACGGTCCCCTCGCGTCAGCGTGATCGAAAGATTAATCGAAGGAAGGGCACCTGACACGTCCGTCGTAAGATTCAGGTTTCGAGTCCACCGAATACAGTCAGGACCGACAGTTTCGGCACACGACAGATCAAACGTAGATAAGGACGTCGTAACCTGAGGAGCGCGAGCCGCATCCAGACGAAGCAGCGACTCAAGCGCAATCGAATAAGAAGCAAAAGCGTCGTTTCGTGTATCCCAGAGTGTGAAAAAATATTTTCCCTGACGAGACAGAAGTCCACTTCCGTCACGCCCAATAGAAAGCCCCGCCGTCGGCGAAGTGTCGGGAGTTTTCCCCGTGATGACACGCTGGCGTTCCGCCTGATCAATCACACGGCCCTGATCGCAGCCGCTCCCGATGAGCACCACAAAAAGAGTCCCGAGGATGACTAAAGGAAATGTCGATGAATGGCCACCCAACGAACTTTTCATTTGAGAATCGAATCCACGAAGGCTCGAGGGTCAAACGGTCTTAGGTCTCCAATTTTTTCGCCGACACCGATCAGCTTGATCGGAAGTCCGACTTCATTCGTGATTCCAACGGCGACGCCGCCCTTTGCTGATCCATCGAGTTTCGTAAGGACAACGCCATCAACATTGAGGGCACCGTGAAACTCTTTGGCCTGAATCAAAGCGTTCTGCCCGCTGTTTGCATCAAGCACGAGGAGCGTCTCGTGAGGCGCCGATGGATCGAGCTTCGCCAGAACTCGCTTCATTTTTTTTAATTCTTCCATCAGATTTTTCTGAGTGTGCAGACGGCCCGCGGTGTCGATGATGACGACGTCGAATTTTTTGGAGATCGCAATTTCAAGCGCTTGGTAGGCGACTGCACTTGGCTCGGTCACATTAGCAGGATCGAAAATTTCAACAAGCCCTGCTCCGTCGCCGACTTGCGAACCGCCGGCACGGTCTGTCCATACCTTAAGTTGTTCGCCTGCGGCCGCACGAAACGTATCACCGGCTGCGACCAAAACCTTAAGTCCGCGAGCCGCAAGCTTCGAAGAAACTTTCCCGATCGTCGTCGTCTTGCCGGCACCGTTGACTCCAACAACCATCAGCACGGCGGGCTTCGCGGCAAAAATTCGAAGCTCACCAAGGCCATCGTCGGCAGAGGAACTCGAACCTTCATTCAGCTCTGCACGCGCGGACGCGTTTTGCGGAGATTTGGTCGTTTCGAAAATCTCGGTCATTTTTGCATGAAGCTCGCGGCGGACAGCTTCAAATCCTGTCTCGCCGGTTTCTTTGAGAGTCGCGAAAACGTGATCGAGCAGATCTTGCACTGTCTTCGGACCAAGATCCGCCGTGTAGAGAACTTCTTCGAGGTCTTCTCGTTCACTGTCCGACAATGTCGCGCGAGCGCCGAAGAGAGATTGGATTCGACCAAAAAGCGAGGCCCGAGTCTTCGTCAGGGCTTCAGGTAACTTTTGTTCGTGGACTTCCGTCGCAAGTTTAGGAGTCGCCCCTGCCGCAGGGACCGCAGCTCCAGCTGCGGGAACCTTGGCTCGCTCCGCCACACGATCTGAAGATCGGCCTGCAGCGCGATCTGAAGATCGACGCGCAAGATTTTCTCCTTCGCTTTGACCCGAGGCCGGAAGCGCTTCCGACTTCTTTTTTTCCGCGATGGATTTCTGTGACTTCAGAAACCAAACAAACAGCGCGACACCGACGATCAGAGTGATCGCGAATACGCCGTAGACAAGAAACATTCCGAGTCCGCCTGAACTCTCTTCTGCGTACATATCTCTTATGACTCCACGAAATGATGCGTCGCTTCTGCAAAAAGAACCGGGTACCTTTTAGCGGAACGCCGACCTTCGGTCGGACGAACCGGGTACCTTTATGTGTTCAGGTCGACGGAGACCATTTTTGAAACTCCGCGCTCTTCCATCGTTACGCCGTACAAGCGACTCGCGACTTCCATCGTGAACTTGTTGTGAGTCACTACGATAATCTGTGAACGCTTCGCCATCTCTTTAACGAGATCGTTAAATCGATAAACGTTAGCGTCATCCAACGGCGCATCGACCTCATCCAAGAGGCAATACGGTGATGGACGAACGAGGAAGATCGAGAAGATCAGAGAAACCGCCGTCAGGGCTTTTTCTCCGCCCGACAAAAGCGTCATGTTCTGAAGCTTTTTTCCCGGGGGTTTCGCGATGATGTCGATACCCATGTCGCCCTTGTCAGGGTCTTCCACCAAAATCAGCTGAGCTTCCCCGCCTCCGAAGAGAACCGGGAATACTTTCGTGAAGCGCTCGTTCACAAGATCAAACGTCTCGCGGAAGCGTTTTGCACAAACGCGGTTGATTCGGTCGATAACTTTTTTGAGCATCTCTTTGGCTTCGATGAGATCTTCTTGTTGTTTCGACAAGAACTCGTAGCGCTCTTTGACTTTGTCGTACTCTTCGATCGCCGACAAATTCACATCGCCAATCTTTCCAAGCTTGTCTTTGAGGTCCTTAAGCTTCTTTTCAGCCTCAACGATCTCTTCATCCGTAGCACTTCGGTCACGGTAGCGCTCGGCCACTTCCGACAACTCAAGAACATAGCGCTCGCGCATTTGTTCAACGAGGTAAGTCTCTTTCAGACGGCACTGCTCACTGGTCAATCGAGCATCGTTCATTTTCGACTGAAGCTGGTTGCGGCTTGAGAGATACGTCGCCAACCCACGCTGAATTTCAAGGTAACGGCTGTTCAATTGCTCGAACTCGTCGCGCCCTTGGGCCACGGCCGCACGCGCGTCTTCCAGCCGACGGATCATTTCGTCCAACTGAATTCGGTGCTCTTCCATCACGACGGAATTTGTCGAAATGGACTCGTTCGATCTTTCACTTTCAAACGACATGCGCGAAAGCTGACCTTCAGTCTCTTCCAGCTGTTTTGAAAGCATTTGAACCTGACGATCAAGTCCGTCGCGCTCCATCGTCTTGGTCGCTGACGCCGTCTGAAGTTTTCCAACTTCATCTTGAAGCGACCCAACACCACCGCGAGCAACTTCAAGGTCTTGAGTCAAAAGTCCTATCGAACTTTCCAGTTCGACTTTTCTTTCCAACAGACCTGTCAAACGCATCTGAAGTTCATCAAGCTCACTTCGGCGAGTTTCAATTTGCGAAGTCAGAGAATGAACATCGCGGTCTTGACGAGAGATCGCCTGATCGCAGTTTGAAAGCTCTTGCTCGGCGCGCTCGAGATCTTTTTTGAGCGACGCGAGCAGGATTTCTTTGTCCGTGCTTCGGCGCTCGACCTGCTCAAGCTCGTCAGAGATATTTTTTAGATTCTCTTCCATCTTCTTGAGGCTGGCTTGAGCGAGTCCAAGCTTTCCGCTCCACTCTTCTTTTTTACTCGAGAGTTCTTTGATCTCGCGACGACGCGTGAGAAGGCCCGAATCCGCAGATTCAGCCGTTCCACCGGTGATCACACCGTCGGAAGTGACGGTGTCACCTTCCAAGGTAACAAAGGTCCAATCCGGCGATGCTTGACGAAGCTCGATCGCTTCCGAAATTGAATCAACAACGGCGACATTTTTTAAGAGACGGCGAATCGTAGGTTTGAATTTCTCTGGCGCACGAACGATGTCCGACAAGATCGCGCGAACTTTCGTACGATCCGGTTCCGAGACGGTCGATTCAACCATCTGAAGTCCACCGGCGACAAAGCTCGATCGACCTGACTTTTGTTCTTTTAAGAAATTAACAGCGCCCACGGCCGAATCTGGCGTCGGCGAAAGAAGCATCTGAAGACGTGGCCCCAGGGCCGCCTCCATAGCGAGTTCAAACTCAGGCGGAACTTCAACAACTTCGGCGATCGGATGAAACTCGGTCGCTTCAACGCGGTCGCCCTCGGGCATTTTTGAAAGCTTTTGTTTTTGCCAGAACATCACGGACTTAACGCCCGCATCGAACCCTTCAAAGTTCGAGGCCAAGTTCTCGAGGCCGTAAAGTTTTCCGGTCACTTCAGCAAGCTCATCGCGGAACTGATCAGTTTCAACTCGGCGTTCAGAAATCTGCTTTGTCAAAAGATCGCGATTGGCTTGGAAGCTTTCAACGTCTTTGGCGAGGTCCAATTGATCTTGTCGGTTTTTCTCGAGCTCGTTCCACACTTTTTTACGGCGGGCCTCGAAATCGACTTTTTTAACAAGAAGTTCTTCCAGAATCGAACGCGCTTCGGTCTCGCGCTCTTCGATGCCGCTAATACCGTCTTCCAAAGCCGCAACACGCCCCTGAATCTGCGCTTCACCTTGAGTCACAGTAATGAACTCGCGGCGCGCATCGGTGAGATCGCGATCCACGTCAGAAATTCGCGACGCGGCCGACTCCCAGCGATCTTTTTTCTCTGTGTACTCGGACGTAAGACGAAGTGCTTCGCCCGCAGCCGCTACAAGCAATGCCTGAAGTTTTTCAAGTTCGCTAGAGAGCGCAATTTGACGAGCCCGGTGCTCTTCGAGCAAACCGCCCGTCATTTCTTTATTTCGGCGCGCAGCTTCGATCTCGAACCGAAGTTCTTGAATCTGAGTTTCAGCGCGAGTGACTTGAAGTTGAAGTTCCTGCGCTTCTCGCGAAAGATCCTCGACCGCCATTTGTTTTTCAGAAACAGTCGCTTTCAAAGTTTCAACTTCGAGTTCCTGAGTTCCAGCTTCCGCTTGGGCTGCGGCTTCCAACTGCTCGGCCTCGGCGAGCTCTGCCAAGGCGGCTTCGGATTTCGCACGAAGCGCAAGATACTGCCGAGACGACAACCAAAGATCCAAATCATCGGCTTCACGCTTAAAGCCACGATAGCGCTCCGCTCGCTGAGCCTGTCGCTCCAGCGAATCGATCTGACGCTTTAATTCATTCACGATGTCGTGAAGACGAATCAAGTTTTGCTCGGTCGAAAGAAGCTTGCGCTGAGATTCGCGTTTTCTTGCTTTGAACTTTGTAATTCCGGCCGCTTCTTCAATCAGATGGCGACGGTCTTCAGGCTTACTTGTAACAAGCTGACCGATCGCATTCTGCTGAATGATCGAGAAGCCTTTGGCACCCGCGCCCGTATCCATGAAAATCTCTTGGATATCGCGGAGGCGAGATGGTTCTTTATTGATGAAATATTCGGACTCTCCACCGCGGTGCAGGCGACGTGTCACCATGACTTCCGAGTGCTTTAAATACTGAACCGGGAACGGACCGCCGTCGTTCTCTAACGTGAGAGAAACTTCGCACATGCCCATGGGGGCATAACCCTCGGCTCCAGCGAAAATGACGTCTTCCATCGAAGCGCCGCGAAGGTGCTTGGCCGACATCTCGCCCATCGCCCACATCAGAGCGTCGACGATATTGGATTTTCCACAGCCGTTCGGACCCACGACACCCGTGATTCCCGAATCGAATTGAATGACAGTTCGGTCCTTAAAAGATTTAAAACCGACGATTTCGAGTTTTTTTATACGCACGGAATAGGCCCCCCGGCTTCCACACCAAAGTCTTGGTTGGGGCTGGACCCCGGGTCAACGGGTGATCTCGTCATGCTCAAGAAAAACGCAGAAAAGGTACCTTCTTCCCTTTCGTAATGCAGCGCCGCCGGGCGCGGCGCATTACGAAAGGGAAGAAGGTACCCTAGCTATCTAGCGGTGCCAGGAGTATGGACGCGGCCCGAGTTCACGGATGATCCCAAAATCGGCGTGAAACTCACTTTGAGGTCGATGGCTCCGTTCACGCCTGAGAGATCGCGCGTGATGATTACACTATTACGTACGTCGTCGTACACCCAGGCTTCACCAAGCTTCAGATCTTCGCCGTTCAGCGCGACCGTTATCGTTCCCCACTCGGGCGTTGCACCTTCGAAGTCGACGCGCGGACGAGCCAGAGTTCGCGAGCGAACGTAAGATCCAAGTTCTGCCATCTTCGCGCCATAGTCTTTTCCGCGAAGCCCCATCCACTTTCCGCCAAGATCGCGAATGAAGGACTGGATGTTCACTGGCTCGGTCGAACCGAGCGTCGTGTGACGAATCGCCGGATCGCGCTCTTTCGGATCATCTGTCGATTTCGCCAAAACGCCGATCGCCGACACGTCGTCTTGGTAACTCTGACCGACAGTCGTTCGAAGGAACTCTTGAAGCTCACCTGACGAGATATCAAACGATGTTCCATCAGCGTTTCGCACCGAAGCGTCAGCATCTGTAATGAAAATCAAAACAAGGTGAGCACCTTTACGGCGAAAGCCAAGGTTTGCGCTCGAGGCCATTGGTTCACTGAGAGCTGCTTTTACCGGCGAAAAAATCTCTTCGACTTCTGGACCACCGGTTTTTTCAGTCGCATGTTTAGGATTGTAGCTTTCCACGCCAATTTTCATCGACGCTTTTAGAACCTGAAGCCAGCCGGCTTCTTTTTTAAGGCTCACGTTTTGTTTCGCCAAATAGCTATCGTAATCTTCGCGCGAGGAAACAAATCGACCAAACGCATCCGGAAGATTTTTTCCGTCCGGACCTTTCAATCTTCGAAGTTCTCCCTGGCCGTAATCTTTTGTCATGCCCTGGAACATCTTTGTATCCCAGACCGACACAGCACCGATGTGAAAATCGATATTGCTGTTCTTCGCAAGACCCGTCGCAAACTTGTCGATGTTGTTACTCAAGGTCTGCTGCTCATCGGTCATCGAATCCGAGTTATCAATGACCATCAGAATGTCGACCATTGGAGTGACATTGAGAACTTGAGGTTTTGCTTCCGTTGCTGCCGCAGCGTACGTCGTGGGCGGCGCCATGAGCCGAGGATTTTCAGGAGCACACGCCGATGCGAGTCCCGCAACCACGGCGACGGCAAAAAGTGCCATCCGCGCCATGGGGCCGGAGATTTTTTCAGCCGCAGAACTTTCAGAAACCAAACGTAATGTCATCATGACTAGAGTCCTTTACTCGCAACAAAATCAGCTGTTGGACAACCTTTAGAATTCACATGGTAACTGTCGAGCTCATCAAGCCAAACATCGTCGCGATCGTCCGGAAAAACGAGTGTGTTGGCATTGCGATCAATCGCTGGCGACGTCTTCTTATTGTCGGCCAAATGAACTTGCGAATACATTCGGCTCACTGACTCGACTTCAACAAGGTGAAGTCGACGCAAAATCGTCTGCATGTCTTTAACATCTCGCTGAGCCAATGACTTCATTCGAGATTTCACGGCCGCATCAAGAGTCGACTGAGCTTTTGGTGTCGACGCTTTCAAAAGTTTTTTGAACGACTGTTGAAGCTTCACATCTCGGTAGAAAAGTCGTGGCAGCATCGGAAGATCAACACCTGCCGACGCGCGCGACAACTGACCGACTTCCATTGAACGTCCCAACATTTTTACGGACTCTTCCGTCTCGCCATCCTTCGCCAAGGCTTCAAGCGACTCGAACCGAGGTCGGATATCAGTTTTAAACTGCTTAAGACCCTTGAAGAGTTCATTGTAGTTGCAAAGGCGAAGTTGAATGAGGCTCGACAAAAGATACGGCTCGGCTCCGATTTCAGAAACAATCGGCGGCGCAAACAATGTCTTTAAAAGACCAAGGGCTTTGTCGTGTTCTTTTAAGTGAACATGCGACCACGCGCGCTCTTCCAAAGCTTCAATCCAATAATCCGACGCTTGAGGAATTGCTTCGTAAAGACGAACCGCTTTTGAGAATTGTTTTTTCTCGAACGCAACTCGCGCCTCGCGAAGAGTTTTACGCTCTGACATTTTCGCCGGCGTCGCCGAACGAGCCGACGCTGCAGTCGCCGCTTGCGCTAAAAAGATCAGCGCCATCATTCCGATAATAAAAGAAAGTGTCTGACGAAGCGTGATCATAACATCAATCCGATTCCCAGAGTTCCGATCATCATGCCGACGTCACGTGTACCGGTGTAGACTTTGTCCTGGTAAGCTTGGTGACGAATTTCAAGACGCGAACTTAAATTCTTGGTCCACCAAAATCCAACACCACCACCTGCCGTCCAAGTTTGAGAACTTCCCGACTTCAAATCCATTTGGCCGTAGCCAGCAAGAACGTAGAAATCGAATTGTACAACAGTGAGGTCGAAGAAATTTAACTTTCCATAGATTGGATAGTAGCTAACGGTTCCAAGAACCGACGATTTTGGAAGATCGATATCTGGAACAGTGTAGTCCGTGCGACCCGCCGCCTGAGCGTCGCGAGCCAGGTCAAATTGAGATTGACCTTCTTTTGACAACTGATTGGCGTACTGCGTGTATCGTGCACCCAACGAAATTCTTGGATTGATGTGGAACTCCATCGATCCGGTCATCGGCTGCGTATTCAAATAAGAATTTCCGCCGGCGACACCACCGTAAGTGAGACCGAACTCAAGGCGCAGATCACGATCGACGGCGCGCTTTTGAACGATGCGGACCTGTTGCTGCGTGTTCAGCGAACGAGCTCGTTTTAGGATTCCTTCGTTGGATCCCAGCGAATCAAAACCCGACTGCGCTTTAGCGACATTCGAAAGTCCCAGAATCAATCCGATGATGACAAGAACACCACCAGTGAATGCAGCCATAACGTTGATGAGATTGGCAGTAACTCGGTTCATGATTTCACCTCGACCTTAGAAGCTGCGGACTCTTTAGGATTCGTTGTCGCTGCGGGCTTCGTCGCGGGTTTTACCGCTGCCTTCGGAGCCGCTTTCGGAGCTGCTTTCACCGCAGGCTTAGGAGCCGGCGCCTCACAGACAACCGGAGTCGCCGATGCTGTTTGCGGAGCAACGTACTTGATCTTTGAAAGAACAAGTTTTTCTCCAGAGACACCGCCGCTGGCGCTGTAAGCTTTCATCAACATACGAGTCTGTAAATGTGTCGCACCTTCGACGCGTCGACCTTCACGGTCGAGCTGTGCACCGACGTCGTTGTTTTTGGCATCAAAAACAAACGAGAAGCGCCATATGCCCTGGCCAAGATGTTTCGGAGTCGTGTCGACGCGAACGTACGTCGCACCATTAGCTTCAAAACCACTTTCAGTGCGGTTTGTACCTTGGAAATAGACATCAAGACGAGGAGCGTAGCCATCAAACGAAGCTGGATCTTGGACATCGACCGTGAATGGAACGATCGCACCTTGCGCAACTTCCGAAGGGAACTGATTCACGGCGACGATCTCGGGCGTTTTTCCCGTGCGACGAACCGCAAACGAGAAATCCTGGACTTTGTTGATCGAACGGAAAAGTGCTTCAACCGAAGAGTCAGCCGAACGAACATTCGAGAGCTCAAGGCGGTACTTTATCTGACGCTCTTGACGATCTGTTGGAATCACACCTTTTGCGGGCGCCCAAGAAACCAGAAATGTTCCTGCTTCGCTGGGATCTTTCACCATCGAAACGCCAGTGATATCCGAAGGAACTCCAACAAGTTTTAGCTCATAAGAATCAACGGCGAAAAACATTCGGACGCGAACTTTGAATGAAGCCGATTCACCTTCGATAAATGTGACGTCTTTTTCAGGTTCAATCAGATAAGAACGCTCAAGAACCGCTTGTGACCGGGCTTGCTCGTTGTGAGGTGCTGCGACAGCGTTAAGATCTCCGTATTGTGCCGTTGGATCCGAACTTGGGTTGCCGCAACCGATGAATCCAAGAGCCAAACTGGCAAGTGCGAGAGCCATCGTTACACCAGGCGCATTTGTCGCTTTGTTTGATCGTACCGCTTTTCGCACATTCATCTTCTTCGCCATTTTGGCACCCATCCGTGTTCGTTTATTTGAACCTGAGGCCCGCATTTATCTGCGGACGCTCCACACTCCAGTCATTGCGCTTCTCGTGCCGCGCCGGACCCACGGTCACCTCGAATCCAGTGTGATTTCAGGCTTATAGACGTTGGCGAACGTACAAACGGGTGCCTGTTTTGGGCACCCGTGAGACGTTTTTTAACTGTTTTGGAAGACCCTCCTAGAAGGGCCTAGAATCACTTCGCGGCGAGACCACGCTGGAAGCTGAAGGGGTACTGAACTTGAACATTCACGCCAGCCACAGGCTGCGGGAACTTGAAGTCTTTGAGTTTCGAAACAACACAACCCTCAAGTTTCGATGAATCGACCGACGAGTGCTGAACCCGCGCTGTCGACACTCGACCTGATCCAGCGATCACGAAATTCACAGCGACACGACCACGAAGATTCGGTTCCAGCTGCAAGCTCTTCTCATAGCAGTACCGGATCTGACCCATGTTTCGCTCGATCACTTCTTTAACTTGATCATGCGTGAGGCCACCTTCAACAAACGAATCACTCGAGAGCGGAGCGACGTAACCGCCAGAGGCTCCAGCAAGATTGTGAAGTCCGTAACCTTGGCGACCACCGCCCTTACCTTTAGTTCCATAGCCACCCGCCGAGCCGGCGCGAGCTCCTGAACCATTCGAAGCAGCGATCAAACCTTTTCCGAAAAGAGCGCCCGAGACTCCGCCCGAACCCGCACGACCTGCGCCGCCGCCGCCCGAACCTTTATCAGCACCGCGAGCAAACGAAGCGCCCGACAAATTCAAACCGCCACCGGTCTGCATTTTCTTAGTCATTCCACCAAGCGCACCGAGGGCACCCATCGATTCAACTTTTGGAGCCGTCTTTGGAATTTGCGCTGTGACCACACGGCGATTGTTCGTCTTTGGAGCGTTCTTAGTCACGATGCGCGGTTGTGGTTTTGGTTTTTGAACGACCTGGCGCTTTTGAACCACAGGGCGAGCTTTCGCGACCGCTTTTGGCGGAGTGACCGTGGGTCGAGCCATAACAGGTGATTCTTTTGGAAGTTCGATGGTTCGAATGGTCGTTACGACTTCTTCTTTCTCATCATTTTTAGCAAGGAAGTGACCAAGCACCATGATCAGCATTAGGAGTGCAACTTGAACTCCGGCGATCCATTTTCCTGCAAGAACAAGATCGCGACGATCGTCTTCTTTTTGAAGATCAAAGCTTGGCGGAAGAGTCGCTTCGACCGAATTATCAGCCCAAGCGAGGCTACCAACACGTCCGACAAGAAATGGACGAAGCTTGATTTCTTTAGTCGACGTCTCACCAATCACATCAAACAAGATTCCTTCACTTTGAAGATCATCTGTTTGAAGCGCTGGCTCGATTCGGTGAGTATCGTGACGATAGATCACAGTGATCTTGGTCGATGCATCGCTCGAGCGACTGTCTTCAAGATCCAAGTGAAACGAACGAACCGTTTCACCCTTCGAATTAAGAAGAACCATATGTCCCTGCGACTGATCTTTTGCTTTAGCTGCGTTTGCCATACTAGTTTCTCTCTTCGTCTTGCTTCATGCGATCACGAAACTGCGTTCTTAAACCGAGCAATTCCTCGATCGGTTTTTCATTTTCAATTCGGGCTGTCGCTTCGGACGGAACCTGGTACTGTCCGCCAACGCGCGATCCGGAAAACGCCATCGATGTCGAAAGCTTTGTGTGGCCATTTCGAATTGACGAAGGAACGGTCTTTCCGCGTACAGCTGCTTTTCCGAGTGTCGGAATGAGCATCACAATTAACGTCAGAGCGTAGATGACACCGATAAAAACTTTTTTATTCATTTGAAGGTTCATTGGCGCGCTCCGATTTGGTTCATTCGAGAATTCAAATAAGTCACCATAGTTTCGCGTCCGGCCTCGATCTCGAGACTTCGAAGGCGTTTTAAGCGGTCAAGATCAAACGGATTCTCGCGAACGTCGTCTCGTGCCGAAGCCAACGTCGAAGGACGAACTTCCGAGGGGCGCGAATCAATCGCCGTCTCAAGTCTTCGGACCGACGATCCCGCAACTGTTTCGTCTGAAATATGACGAAGAACCGATACCAAGGCCTCAGATTCTTTTTGAATCAGTTGGCGCTTTGGACCCATCGAAGATTCCAGCATTTTAGCCACCGTGTCGGCTGGATTTTGGTTCCAAAACTTTTTCGTTCGCTGATCAATCTTCAAAGCTTTGATTTCAAATGGAGAAACCTGACGAGCGATAAGAGCGCGGTAGCGATTTGCATCCGCATCCTTCAGACCTTTTGGAACTGGAAGACCCAACACTTCTTCACGCAAACGTCGGTTTTCTTTGGCGACGATCTGAAGGGCCACGGCCTGTAACCATCCGTCTTGTGTTGAAATCTGCTGGTTCGCGAAACGGTCGGCGTCCGCCAATTGCTTCACTCGTGCCTGAAGAGCACGACCCAGAACTTTGTCGCTCGCGTTCGAGGGAAGTTTTGATTGCGCCAAGCGCGAAGCCCACTGATTAAGTTTCGAAAGCTCCCCTGCACGAACCAGAATTCCTGCTTCGGGACTGGTTTTGAAGGAACGAACACTCAGAAGCTTTTTCTGAAGCGTCTTTGATGGGTTTCTTGAATAAACCTCAAGTGCCAGGCTTGAAAACAGACCGCGATCATCTTGGAAGCGCTGGAAATGACGATTGAATTCAGCGACTGAGTAATTTGACGCCTTCACGAGGCTTGCCCGAGCTGCGAGTTCAGCCTGACGATTTTTCGTCAGCGAAATGAACGTCTTTAAGTGAGGACGCGAGTCTTTACCGGCGAGGTCAGAAAGCAGAGCGAGCTTTAATTCGCGATCGGCTGGTTTCATATTTGAAAACTTCATCTGTCGAGCCGTGACGTAAGCTGTCGCGAAATCGAGCTGCATTTCAGCCACCCAAAGACGTTTTGCCATCGCATCTTCGCGCTCGGAAGCTGTCGCGCCAGGGAAATTGATGATCGAAACAGCAGCTGCATTGGCGGCCGCGAAATCGCGAGTTTTCTCAGCCAATACGAACCGATTCTGATGTGTCAGAAGAACTTCTTCACGAGTGGCCGACGTCAGACTCAAGTTTGAGAGCTTCTTGAGGTTCTCGGTCATTTGCGATGTCGAAGTTCCATTGGCCGCTTTTGCGGCCAAGTTCAGACGTGCTCGACGAGCGACGGCCATATAGTCTTTGCCCGTCTTTGGGTACATTGAAGCAAACTCAAGAGCCGTTGCTTCAAGACGTTCGTCATTTTTCAGAATGACAATTGCGTCGAGCGCTAGGTCCGCCGCTTGTCCGCAAAGAGCCGGCTTTTGATTCGATCGGCAAGCCTCTTGACGAGTTGCGATCTGGTAGAAACGATCCGACGCCTTATTCATATCACCGCGAGCGTATTCCACTTGAGCCAACTGATAGTGAACATCAAGGGCTTTAGCGCCGTTGGGATTCAATTTTAGATAATGTAAGTAAGCACTCTCACGAAGCTTAAGGTCGCCTGTGAGTTCCGCAAGTTCGATTCCAGAGAGAAGACTTCCTTCAAAGACAGTCTTGATCTCAGGCTTCCCGTTTGAAAGCTGACCAGCTGCCACTTCTGCGGCCTGACGGTAAAGTTCTACCGCTTCACGGTTCAACTTTAGCTCACGACCGACATTCGCGCCCCAGAAAATCATCTCGACATCGTTCGAGAATTTTCCAGCGTAAAGGCGATACATCTCAAAAAGTTCTTTTGAAAGTTTTGTCTCTTCGTTTTTATTCCAGTCGACGACCAGCTTTCGAAGGCGACGCTGAAGCAGATCACACTCGGCTTCCGGCGAGCAGCTTGATTTCTTCCAAAGCTCCAACGCCTGACGGAAGTCGACAACGGCTTTTGCTTTTTCACCAAGTCCGAATCGCAGAGTCGCGACACGGGTCAGAGCTTCGATGCGCTCGCGATTTTCGAGACGATCCTTTTCAAGCGGTCGAGCCGCGAGCATTGTCCAAACTGTAATCGCAGCGCGCTTTTGACCAAGACGCTCGGCCTCTTCAGCCAGGGCCATCAAAATTGACTTGCGACTGGCTTCTGGACTCAAGGCCCAAAGTGCTTCGATGTCTTGTTGGTTAAATCCGGTTTGTGCGTAAAACACAGTCAAATCGCGCGCAATGTCTTCTTGGAAAGAAGCATCAGGCTTATTCGAATTCGTCGAATCCAAAACCATGAGTGACGGAGTTTGAAGAATCGAAAGGAGGCGAGCTTTACCTTTTTGAGGCTGCCCAAGATTTAATTCAGACCAAGCGATTCGGTACTGAATCCAACCACGACGCGGCGTCGACTTATTGAGAAGTGATTTTTCAAAATCTCGCTTGGCGTCTGAAAAACGCTGCTCTTTAAATGCGATTTCGCCAAGACCTGCCTGCGATTGACCAAGTACGATTTGCGAAAACTGTTTTGGACCTAAAGTAAGAATACGGCGGTAAAGCTTTGCTGCTTTTCCGTTCTCTCCGTCCATTTCATACAAGTGAGCCAACTGAAAAAGGATTCGGCTTTGGCTTTTTCCCGAACTTTCAGAAAGCGCCTGCTCGTAGGCTTGAATAGCAAGTTGGCGGTCTTTCTTTGAAACTCCGCAGCCCTCGGCTTTTGGATTTTGAAAGCATCCGCGTTCAATTTCCTGCATCGATAAAAGGCGAGCTTCTTCCGAGTAGAGGTCCGCCAGGCGAAGAAGTGCCGGCACGCGCGTCGAATCATCTTTTGGTGTCGCACTCAAGACAGCCTCAAGCTTCTCAATGAGAAAGCGATGAGTACCGATGTCCATTTTTTCCGGCTCGGCCGCGAAAGAGTTCGCAGCCAATCCCGACGAAAGGACAAGAGTCACAACAGCTAAAGTCGTTTGAATTCGGCGTGCGATTGTTTTCACTTCGAAACTCCTGAAGCGCCACTGCTATTTGAAGCTACGTCGGCGGCGACGGACTCGACTGCGAATTCAAGATTTGCAATTCCAGCCTCGGCTGTGATCGCAAGGATCGGCGCGATGCGGTCAAAGTCCGAACGCTGATCGGCCTGAATAATGAGACGGACTGAAGCGCCTTTTTCAGCTTTAATTCGTACCAGCTGATTTTTAAGAGTCGCCATCGTTACCGTCTGTCCATCCAGCTTAAAGCCACCATCAACAAAAACTAAATTCGTAATGACTGCAGTTTTGTCGTTCGAAATGTCGCTAACGGCCGACGCCTTTGGAAGCATCAGCTTGTCGTTGGCCTCATACTCGTTCGGCACACCAGCAATCTGAACCAAGAGAAAGATCACTAGAATCGAAAATGCATCGACGAGAGCTGTCAGCAAAAGTGGCGTGTTCATGTCTTTCTTTCGACGACTTGCCGTTTGCTGACTCGACATAACGCTGCCAAGGGGCGACGGAAGACCGATCGCAGGTCCCTGCGAGGGGATGAAGCTTGCTGGACGCGGCCTCGTGTGATCGGTATTCTGTTTTGATTTCGCGGTTCCCATGCGAATCCTCTATTCTCTCTTCAAAGCCTAAAGTGTTTTGGCTTATGTTTCGGGAGCAATGCCGACGTCTTTAATCTTTGCGGATTTAAGACTGTCGATAACTGCTATCACTTCGCCGTAGGCGACTTTTGTTTCAGGGCGAACGATCACTGTTGCGATCATAGGCATCCTTTTTTTAACGAGCTCTAAAGCCTGAGCCAACTTCTGACGATCGACTTTCCCACCCGCAGAACCCGAAAGTACCGAGTTCTGAAGACCACGCTGTCCGCTTGGAAGATCACGTGTTGAGAGAGTCAGTTGACCGCTTCTTGCTACTTCGATCCAAAGCGATGGAGGATTCGCTCCACTCGCCATATTCACTTCACCCGTTGCTTGAGTCATTTTCAGCGAACCAAGGCTGAGCCAAACCGCTGTGAAGAGAAGAAAGCAGATGCAAGTCGACAACAGATCAATCGCCGGAATCAGATTCAGCTCGAAATCGAGATCTCGTTTATCTTTTTTTCCGCTCGACGAAACCATGGCCTACATCGACTTTCGTTTTGAAATCGAAACTGTTTCGAAATTGTAAGTGAGCCAGATAAAGAGCTTAAGCGCTGCTTTGTTCAAATCGTCAGCGAGCTGGTTCGTACGGTTTTGAAGAACCGCGTACATAACAAGCGCCGGTACAGCGACGATCAAACCATAAGCTGTTGCATTCATCGCTTCTGAAATACCCGACGACAGCAAAGCTGCTTTCTGAGACGCATCAGCAGTTCCGACAGCCGCGAACGACTTGATCATACCTGTGATAGTTCCCAAAAGACCAAGAAGCGTCGCTACGTTTCCAAGCATCGCAAGGAAACCAGTGCGCTTTTCGAGACGACCCTGCTCTTCAAGAAGAACCTCATCCATCCGAAGCTGCACTTCTTCTTTACCAGCGAGATCTTGAGTCGCCTGCGCTCCTGCCATAGCTACAACGGCGATCGGTTCACTCTCGATACGCTTGGCCTGAGCCATCAACTTATCGATCTGACCTTTACGGATGTCGGCTTCGAACAAACGAACCAACGTTTTTTGATTGAGCTCCCGGCGGAAATAAAGAGCGATGACTCGTTCGGCGATGATTGCCAAGCTCACAATGTGAACCGGAACAATAGCCCACATAAGAAACCCACCGTGGTTAAATGCTTCAGACAATGACGTGATAAACGAACCCATTTTGAATATCCTCCGGTCCCGGTAAATTGGGGAACCGGCGTCATCCATCGCAATGCCGGTGCCATGGCCTTGCGCCACTCAGCACCGCTTAGAACGCTTGCGGCCTGGTATTAAAAACATCGCGGTGACAAAGTTCGGCAAACCGCGACGGTGGAAGTTCTTTTCGAACGCCACGAGTACGTGAGGTTCGAAAAGAATCCACCCTCGCTCTTGCCGGGGTGGGGAGGGCCTCGCTTCCGCCGGGGGGAGGGGGAGCATTGCGCCGGCCGATTGGTGCTTTGTCGGCTCTTCTTTGTGTCATTTATATAGAGTGAGTCGCAGCTTGCTGGGGCGGCTGGCGTTCAAATGAGATTTTGACGACGATTTTCGCGGGACCCGGAGTTGCATCGGTGCGGGGGCTAAAGTTTTGCAAATTTAGTTTGGACCTGTTGCTCGCTTTTCTACGGACCTCGGGAGTCGGTGTGAACCTCAATGTTGGCCTGCCCACATTTCATTTCTTATTTCCTTCCCTGTTTCTATCTGCACTTCTTTCGGTGTCTGTCTTCGCAGGCTCAAGTGAATCATTGGCTATGGAAGAGACGCCGGTCCCGCGCACATATAGCTCCGCCCAGGGCGACATCGATTTAGGGCAGCTCGAGAGCGCAATATCTCAAGATGCCGATGGTGCTGATGTACGGATCAAATCTGTCCGGTGGTCCAAAGACCCTATGGCCTATGGGATCTACTTTCTCGGAAAAGCGTTTGGGTCGGCGCACGCGCGATACATCTTGGATTTCGAGCTCGGAAATTCCCACCATGTCGAATGCGTCCTCTTACTTTTCGTCCGCGAGCAAGATGCTCTCATTCACCGATGCACTTCGGACACTGCCGACGTCAGTAGACTTGCCTCAGTAGCGAATTTCCGGGAACTCGGGCTCCCACAAACCTCGCACGCGCATATCGCCAAATAAGTTCATTCATCGATGAGGCCTTGTGACAATTTTTAGTTTCCTACCAAGAACCGGACTATTCGCGCTAGTAGCCCTGGCCGCTACTCAGGTGATTTCCGTTAAAGCGGCGGAGGCCGTCTCTTGTAAAAGTCTTTTCGAATCTAAAATTTCTGAGGACCCATTAACAGCGATCGACTCGATTTTTTTTCCGCTGCTTCTTAAAGACGTTCGCCACTTCTCAAACTCCGGCCTCGATGGTTCGGGAGTTTTTCGCAATCTCACAGACACGCTTTCAACTATTCCCGAATCTCACGACCACTTTAGCTTTTTTGGCCAAAGCGTAAGTCGTTTCTACGCGTCTCAGCTGGGCTCCAAGCCAGCTCTTTCAACCTTGATCACCAACTACAAGTCGACAGGTCGTGACACCCAAAGTTTGGGAACGTTGGTCGAGAAGCTTTTCCGGTCGGGATATGAACTGTCGAGCGGTGGAAAATTTCGGCCAGAGTCTCACGATGTCGACGCACTAATGATTGCGACGGATGTCGCACCTCTTACTGCTACGATACGATCGAATCGAAAGAACCTGATACTTCTTGAAAGCTACTTTAAATCTTCCCGCCCCATTCCGGGATCAGACCGACCCGCAAGCGCAGTGAGTCCCCTCGAAACAAATGCATTTCCGCGCGGTTTTAGAACGGCTGACTATGGAGCGCTTGTTACCGAAAAGATTCGACTGCTTCGATCGGTCCAAATCGAGGACCCCAACATCTTTTCCGGAATGCCGTCGGTCGCGTGGACAAGGGCGAGCAGCGCCGAGCGAACTCGAATCGCAAAGTTCATCTTCGAAACTGAATCAGGCCGCAAATCCATAAATACGCCAATAAATCTGGCCGGAATTTCAAATTTGAAACCACTGATGTTCGCGATAGGCCTAAAAGACCAAGTGCTCGTCGATCTCTTCGTTAAACACGGAGCCGACACCACCGTCACAACTCCCGCCAACGTGCCAGCGCATCGCCTCGACGCCTACAACATCATTCCCGGAGAATCCGCCCAAGCCATGGCGCTCCGCCTAGGCATCCACCTCTAATCGCCACCGGAGCGAAGCTTAAGCCCGAAAGGGCACAAAGCCAGCGAACGGGGAGCGAAGCTTAAGCCCAAAGGGCGAAAGCCAGCCGACCGAGCCCCTCTCCCCACCGACAAGGAAAATGGTGGATTCTTTTCGAACCTCACGTACTCGTGGCGTTCGAAAAGAACTTCCACCATTTTCCTCAGTGCATACCTGAGCCGGCTTTTCCGCCCGACTTCGAAATAATCGCACTCTGCGCCGCCGCCAGCCGCGCAATGGGGACTCGATACGGCGAGCAGCTGACGTAATCAAGACCAGCACTTTGAAAGAAGCTGATCGAATCTGGATCGCCACCGTGTTCACCACAGACGCCGACTTTGAGATCTTTCTTCACGTCGCGGCCAAGCTTCACAGCCATCGTCACAAGTTTTCCGACACCGACCTGGTCTATCGAAACGAAAGGATCCACCTTATAGATCCCTTCATTCACATAGGTCGAAAGAAATCGTCCCGAATCATCGCGCGAGAGGCCCAAAGCGGTCTGCGTGAGATCGTTCGTTCCGAAACTAAAGAAGTCCGCGGTGACTGCAATTTCATCGGCCGTCAAAGCGGCCCGCGGAAGCTCGATCATCGTTCCGATGAGGTAATCGAACTTCACTCCAGTTTCTCGCTGGACCGTCTTAATTTCTTTTTCTGATAGCTCGCGTAAGATCTCGAGTTCTTTCGCTGTCCCAATCAACGGAATCATCACTTCAGGGATGAGCGACATGCCCGACTTCACAAGTTCAGCGGCGGCTTCCGCAATCGCGCGCGTCTGCATTTGGTAGATCTCAGGGTAAGTGATCGCAAGTCGGCAACCTCGGTGTCCCAACATGGGATTAAATTCGTGAAGCGCACGCACGCGGTTTCGAAGCTTGTCGAAATCCATCTCAAGAGTTTTCGCGAGATCTCTGATCTCCTCGTCCGAATGGGGAACAAACTCATGCAGTGGCGGGTCCAAAAGACGAATCGTGACCGGATAACCCTTCATAGTTTTGAAAAGTTCCAAGAAATCCGACCGCTGCATCGGAAGAAGTTTTTCAAGCGCGACTTCGCGCTCGGACTTTGTTTCCGCCACAATCATTTCGCGAACCGCCGTGATCCGATCAGCGCCAAAAAACATGTGCTCGGTTCGGCAAAGGCCGATACCTTCAGCGCCATAACTTCGCGCGGTCGTTGCATCCTTTGGTGTATCGGCGTTGGCTCGTACACCCATGGTGCGTTTCGCATCGGCCAGCTTCATAATCCGGTCAAATTCACCCGAAAGCTCGGGCTCAACCATCTTCACTTCGCCCAAGAAGACTTCACCGGACGATCCGTCCAACGTGACGATGTCGCCTTTTTTCAAAACATAGCCATTCACTCGCAAGGTTTGCAGATTGTAATCGATGCCGATCTCACCAGCGCCTGCGACACAACATTTTCCCATACCACGAGCGACCACGGCCGCATGCGACGTCATGCCACCACGAGACGTAAGAATTCCTTGGGCCGCAGCCATTCCAAGAATGTCTTCGGGCGAAGTTTCAATGCGGGCCAAGATGACTTTCTCGCCGCGCTCTTTCATGTCGACAGCTTCTTCGCTTGAGAAAACAAGTTTCCCCGTCGCTCCGCCAGGAGATGCCGGAAGTGCTTTCGTGAGAACTGTCTTTTTAGCCTTGGGATCTAGTGTTGGATGAAGGAGCTGATCCAGTGACTTTGGATCCAGCCTGAGAAGTGCTTCTTCTTCTGAAATTAGTTTTTCATCGATCATGTCGCACGCAATTTTTAGAGCCGCTTTTGCCGTACGTTTTCCCGTGCGTGTTTGAAGCATCCAGAGTTTTCCGCGCTCGACAGTGAATTCCATGTCCTGCATATCGCGGTAATGCTTTTCCAATTTTTGATATGTCGCTACGAGCTCTTTAAAAACGGCTGGCATTCGCTCTTCTAAGGATTCACCGACAATGCCCGCAAGCTTCGCTTCACTCGCAAGCACCGGAACCGGAGTGCGTATTCCAGCAACGACGTCTTCACCTTGAGCATTCACCAGATATTCGCCGTAAAACTCTTTCAGACCGTTCGATGGATTTCTTGTGAAGGCGACTCCGGTGGCTGAATCATCACCCATGTTTCCAAAAACCATCGCCTGAATGTTTACAGCTGTCCCCCAGCTCGCGGGGATCGAATGCATCTGACGATAAGCGATCGCGCGCGCTGTGTTCCACGATTTGAAGACTGCAGTGATCGAGCCCCAAAGCTGCTCTTTGGGATCGGTCGGAAACTTTTGACCCGTGCTGTCGGCGACTTGCTTTTTAAAATTCGCGACAAGTTTTTTTAAATCGTCAGCCGTAAGGTCTGTGTCGAACTTATAGCCTTTCTCGTCCTTCATGTCTTCCATCGCGACTTCTAAGAACGAAGAGTTCATTCCCATCACGACGTCCGAGTACATTTGAATGAACCGTCGGTAGGAATCCCAAGCGAAGCGAGGATTTCCGCTGGCCAGAGCCAAGCCTTCGACCGTTTCGTCATTCAGACCCAAATTCAGAATCGTATCCATCATCCCGGGCATCGAAGCGCGCGCACCCGAGCGAACCGAGACAAGAAGTGGATTTTTCTTGTCTCCAAATTTCTTGCCGATCTTCGCTTCGACTTTCGCGAGAGCCTCTTCGATCGACAGAACAAGACTTTTAGGAAGGGCTTCGCCGCTTTCAAAAAAGGCCTGGCACATTTCCGTTGAGATCGTGAATCCAGGAGGCACTGGAATTCCCAGCGACGTCATTTCGGCGAGATTCGCACCTTTACCTCCCAGCATGTTCTTCATCTGGGCGTTGCCGTCGGTATCTCCGGCTGAGAAAAAATAAACTGCTTTACCGGACGCTTTTGCCGAACCACTTGAAGTCGTTTGCATTTCAAAGACCCTTCTTAAAAGTTACGAAGGCCGCTGGCGATATAGTTCACCACTTGATCCAAAGCCACTCGGTCCTGCTTCATTGTATCGCGGTGACGAATCGTGACTTTTTGATCATTCAAAGTTTCGAAGTCGACCGTGATGCAATACGGAGTTCCGATTTCATCCTGACGACGATACCGTTTTCCAATCGACTGTGAGTCGTCGTACTGAACATCGAACTCGCGCGCGATTTCATCGCGAAGCTTCATCGCCGGGCCCTGAAGCTCGGCTTTTTTCGACAGCGGAAGAACCGCCGCTTTCACTGGTGCTAGTGACGGATGGAAACCCATCACGACACGCGTGTCAGGTTTTCCGGTTTCGTCATCGACCGTGATTTCCTCTCGGTACGCATCGCACATGACGACCAACACCATGCGGTCGCAACCGACCGCGGTTTCAATCGCGTAAGGGACGTAGCGCTCTTTTGTTGCCTCTTCGAAGTACTCAAGTTTTTTACCTGAGAATTTCGAGTGCTGCGTGAGATCGAAATCACCTCGGTTGTGAACGCCTTCAAGTTCCTGCCAGCCGAACGGAAATTTGTACTGAACGTCGACCGCGGCCTTCGCATAGTGAGCAAGTTCATCGGGACCGTGCGGCTTCCACTGTAGGTGCGACTCTTTGATGCCGATCTGTTTATAGAACGCCCAGCGTGTTTCACGCCACTTCTCAAACCACGCCATGTCGTCGCCTGGTTTTACGAAGTACTGCATCTCCATCTGTTCGAACTCGCGCGTTCGGAAGATGAAGTTTCCAGGAGTGATCTCGTTTCGAAATGATTTTCCTATGGCCGCGATTCCAAACGGAATTTTCTTTCGCGAGCTTGTAAGAATGTTTTCGTAATTCACATAGTGACCTTGCGCCGTCTCGGGCCGAAGGTAAATCACCGCACCCGAATCTTCGGTCGGACCCATATGCGTTTTGAACATCAAATTGAATTTGCGTTCTTCGGTGAGATCTTTCGAACCGCACTGAGGACATTTTTTTTCATTGATGTAGCTGTCGGTATTGTCGGCGCGAAAACGCGTCTTGCAGGCTTTGCAGTCGACCAAGGGGTCGCTGAATCCGTCGACGTGACCCGAAGCTTTCCAAACTGTGGGGTGCATTAAAATCGCGGCGTCGAGTCCGACGACGTCTTCACGACGTACCATAGACTCCCACCATGCGCGCTTCACGTTGAGTTTTAGCTGTGCGCCCAAAGGACCGTAGTCCCAGCACGATCCGAGGCCGCCATAAATTTCACTCGACTGAAAAACAAAGCCGCGGCGTTTCGAAAGAGACACCATCGTCGCAAGATCGCCGAGCCCTTTCACCGAAGATTCGTTTTTGGAAACCGGAGGCGCTGCTGTGGCTGCTTGAGGGGTCGTTGTCGTCATTAAAAAAGGGCCCTTTCCCGCTAGGAAGAACCCCTAAACTGCAGCCATTGCCCCACACGGTCAAGTGACGCCCCGCTTCTGAAAAAGGAACCGGGTTCTTTTCTCAGAAGCAGTGCTTCATTTTGTGGCTAGCGCTTGAGGATGGCGTCGGTCGCGGCTTGAACGAACGCGGTAGAGTCAGGGCTCTTGGCGCGCGCAGCGTGAAACGCCTGGATGACGGAATCGCGGGAGGCTCCGGCAGGAACTCCCAGAACCTCATAGGCATCCCAGGTGTGCCCGTTCCAATTGAAAAAGACATTGAGCTGGCGGCTGGTGCCCAGGGCGTTCGACGTCTCGAGAGGATCCTCCTCGAGGCGCTTCAGCGCCGCCGTGCCGTAGCTTTGGTGGGCCCTTTCGCGCCGAACGGCCGCAACGGGCAGGTTCGACGTTCGACGCACATTTAACTCGTCAACAGCCGTCGTCCTACGCGGCCCCGTGAGGTTCAAAGTTGGCGCCTTTCGGTCCTTTCGGCCAAATGCGAGCATCAACCCGATCGCAGTGACAATCAGGGCGTTCAAAGCTACGACATCGTCGAGGCTCAATTGGCTCACTTAGGTTTCTCCAAACTCTTGATACTTTTCGGATTGAGACAACCTGGACTGAAGCCGCGGACGTGCCGAATTGAGACACTGACATAAAAAAACTAGAACTGACCAACCCGGAAACGCAGGAGCCCACGATGGCCGCAATGAATCCCTTCGAACAACAACGTCCCATCGAGGGAATTTCCAAGATTATCGCCGTTTCCAGCGGCAAAGGCGGCGTCGGCAAAAGTACGGTGGCTGTGAATCTCGCGGCGGCTCTAGCGAAAAAAGGCCTTAAAGTCGGTCTCTTAGACGCCGACATCTATGGCCCCTCACTTCCGCGCATGAGCGGCACGCTTCACCAAAAAGTCGAAATCGGCGACGACAAAAAACTTCGCCCGCTCGAGCGTTTTGGAGTGAAGCTGATGAGTATCGGCTACCTCATCGATGAGGATCTTGCTGTCGTCTGGCGCGGTCCGATGCTTTTCAAAGCAATGGATCAGTTCCTTCGCGATGTTGCTTGGGGCGAACTGGATTATCTGCTGATCGATCTTCCACCGGGCACCGGAGATATCCAACTTTCGATCGCACAAAAAGTTCCCCTAACAGGAGCTATCGCGGTCTCAACACCACAGAACGTTTCTCTCACCGACGTCAAAAAAGCGGTCGATATGTGGGCGCGCGTTCAAGTTCCGGTCTTGGGCGTGATTGAAAACATGAGCTGGTTCGTTGCGCCTGGAACGACGGAGCGAATTCAACTTTTCCCTAAAGGGCAGATCGATTCGTGGCTTTCAGAGCGTGGGTTCCCTAAATTGGGCGAAGTTCCATTCAACCCTTCGGTGGGTCTTGGCGGAGAGGCCGGAATTCCCGTTGTGGAAAGTGATCCGACCTCCGAAGAAGCGAAAGCGTTTATCGCGATCGCCGGAAGAATCCTAGAGAGCTAGGCGACGGCCGCGTCGGCGCCGCAAGAAAAACCAAATTCGGAAAAACCGAACGTCAATTTGTCTTGGCCTCGGGCTTTGCGTCGGCCTTTAATTCTGGGGCCTTGCTGACTTTCGAATATTGCAGCCTTGCTTCTTTCGCAAACTTCGCCGCCGATGGCGAAACTGGTTTGTCCAAGTTTTTTACCACATCAGATATCCGAGCCACAGCTGAAATAAAGTCTGTGACGATCACTTGGTTGGTGTCGAAGACGGTCGATAGATCACCGTCTTTTGAAACCATCGTCCTCAATTGGTTGGATGCAGCACCGGCCGACATGTGATTCAAAGACACGATCCACGTCACCATTCGCTCAGGCTTCGTGGAAGTGATTTCAGTGATCGTCGGCACTGAGCTACGTGTCGCGTTTCGCGCGCTCATGACAACGAATTTCCCATCGCGCTGAAGCACCGCATACCCATTCAGTGCGAGCGAGGTCGAAAGTAAATCAAACGCTTCCGAAAGGCCGACAGGCTCTGGAGCAAATACAGAAATTTTTCCGCGCACGCTGGGGTCGACCACAAAGGTTGTTTTCGAAGCGGCTGCGAACGATTCAATCATCGACGTGATTTCGTGATTTTTATAGTTGAGTTTCATCGTCACATCGCCTGGAAATTCTGTTTTTGCCATAGCAAAACTTAAGAATACCAACACCGAAAAGAACGACACAATGGCTGTCACTCGGATCACTTTTTTCATCTTCTTACTCCTTGAAGTTTGAACTTAGCCGATGCTTGAAGCCTGTTCAGAGTAATGGCGCACCCAAGACTTCGATAGTCCGGCCGCAACGAGCCACGAGAATACTTTCGAAGTGTCCCATTTTGGGACCACGAACGAAACTTTCAATAATATCGATCATGACTCGTCAACCGCGTCTCTTATAACTCCGATAAGAAGTCGTGGTGAAACTCCTCGGCGTCGCTTTATATTTTTTAACTTTTCATGCCGCTCTCGCCAGCGCTGCAGGACCCACTTCGCCAAAAAGCGGCAGCACCGACTGCCACTTTCAGTTCGCATCGCTCTCGCCGTCGCAAACTCGTGCCGAGTGGGCCATGAGCGAACCCGCACGAAAGCGGGTTGAAAAGGAATTGCTGGCTCTAAAAAAAGCGATCGATGCCGACACCGAAGACGCGCTGCTCGACGCCGTTACGAAAAAGCCCTCCAATATCATCGTCACACCCGGTCCCGAATTCAAAGTCAGCATCAACCGAATTTCAGCTTCGGTTCGTGCCGAACTTGAATCTCAGGGCTACGACGTCAGGTCGGTTCGTCTTCCGCCCTACCTCTTGCAAAATAACGGCGTTCGTATCCAAGTCCCTGAACGTGATGTGCTTGAACTTAGACCTGGAACTGCATCGGGTCCGGTCGCTCGAGAAATTTCTCGCGTCGAGAAATATTTTAGAGACTCCGCAAAGGGACTCCCGGCCAGCGTGGGAGAATTTAAAGTTTATTTCGATCCCGCGATTATGGGCATTACACAAACCGACGGACTGTTTTCTGCAAATCCCACCCTGGGCAGAGGAATGCAGCTTGGCGGAAAAGCTCTTTTGGGAAATCAGAATTTGATCGTCGAACTTCTTAGGCATGAACTCCGTCACACCAAAGCTTACTTCGATCTTATCTCGGGAAGGCCTACTCTTAACCGAGGTAGTCTCATCGACGAGACACAAGGGCGACTTCTAGAAAACACAGCCGGGCGGCCGAAAGCCTTCGCGTCGGGCTACGGAGAAAAATTTAGTCTCGAGGAAATTGACGCGTTCATGGCCAACGTTAAAGCGAATCAAACTCGACTGCGCGGACAACTGCGCACCGGTGCCGCCGTCACATCCAGCGCGAACACGAAAGTAACCGCACTTCGGCGTGTCCAAAATGTGAAGCGTTTTATCGACGCAACAAGAGACAATCTTGGCAAAGTTCGTGAGGCTCTGAAAATGGCGAAAAATCCTGACGATTGGTCAGCGATCACAAGCCTCGCGGCGTATGACAATTACCCTGGGTTCAAAGAACTCACGGTGAATTTTGCGGCAGATCCAAAAAATCCGCTGCGCTCGGCCGAACGAAAGTTCGTGCTGTTCATACCAAACGCTGTCGCAGAAAAAGGAACCCAAGCGCAAGTCGCGGAAGTTCGTCAGTACATCGAGGATATGACACTAAAAATGTTCGACGTCGAAAAAGAACTCGCCGTTCGCGAGCAGCAAATTAATAGCTACAACATTCCTTAAGTGACTCAAGAGCGAACGGAATTCGCCTCAATTCAAATCACATATTTCCGAAAATTTGAGCCATTTCCCCTAGCGCGTTAGAATGAAAACACGCGGTGATCATGGAGTTTCATCGTCATCCAAAAGGGGGTACATCGTGCGAATAGGATCTGATCCTCCACCCGAGTAGCGGGCCAGAATAAAATAGAGGCTTCATAGACAACACTTAGAAATAGGAGGTCTATCGAGAGCTAACCCGAATTCCTTCCTTAGCTTAAGGGCAAACCATGTGAAAGCATGGGACGCAAAGCTAGAGGGGCTAACGCTGAGCGCGCGGCGAAAGTCGCGGTGATATGAAATCACTTTAAGTTCAGCCATGCCAGCCAGTCTGCCAGAGGACGAGAAAAGCACTTGAGCAACATCTGGGAGGATTCAACACCAAAGAAGGCACGTGTGATGCCTGCCATAGCCCACACGAGGTTTTCTACCCCGCCACCCCCACGGCGGGTTTTTTTTACCCTTCGAGAGTCTCGATGCAGCAATAGACACTCTCGATTTTCATCAGCGTCACTTCGTTGCTAGTATCTCCAGAGCTCGAAAAATCGCGCCAAGGAGAAAACGACATGGGAACGCAAACAATCAATATCGGAATTTCAGAAGCAGATCGAAAAGAATTGGCGAAAGGACTCTCTCACCTTCTTGCGGACACCTACACGCTTTACCTGAAAACTCACAATTACCACTGGAACGTGACAGGGCCGATGTTTCAAACACTTCATTTGATGTTTGAAGGTCAATACAACGAGCTGGCCCTTGCGGTGGATCTGATTGCGGAACGCATTCGTGCTCTTGGAGTTCACGCGCCGGGAACTTACGGTCAGTATGTGAAACTTTCTTCGATCAAAGAAGAAGAGACGATTCCTGCGGCGCAAGACATGATTCGAAATCTTGTTCAGGCGCAGGAAGCTGTGATTCGAACCGCGCGTTCGATCTATCCGCTCGCAGAAAAAGCGACCGACGAAACGACCGCTGACCTCTTAACACAGCGGCTTCAGGTTCACGAGAAAACAGCTTGGATGCTTCGAAGCCTGATCGAAGGGTAAGCGAAGTCCGAAGGATAGACTTTATTAGAACGAGGGGATTTCGAGCCGTTTGCCGACAAACAAGGTCGACGGCTTTTTAAGCTCATTGTGGTTCGCGAGCTCACGGACCGACACGCTGTATTTCCGCGCGATCACTGCGAGATTTTCTCCGCGCCGAACGACATGAACCGTCTTTTTAACTTTCTTTTCCGCGCGAACTTTTGCGGCCGAAAGTCTCCGCTCAGCGGCGGCCTTTTGCCTTTCGCTCACTTTTGAAAGTGTGCGCTGCCGAGACGCCATCTTTGAAGACGGCGGCGATTTGATAGAGCTGTTCGATGGAACGCGGTCACGAACCGCGGGACGAGCCCGGGTCTCGATCTGCGATGACTTTGCGGGACCAAGGGTCGCTACGTCTTCCGATGGGACGCGCAGTCTTCGACCAACCGCTAAGACCGACCGCGTGGACATGCGGTTCAGCTGAAGGATTTTCGCCTGCGAAATATTGAATTTTTTTGCGATCGACGAAACGGTGTCGCCGCGACGAACCCGGTAGTACGAATAATCGTCTTCAGCCACGTAACGCATTGTCGTGTTCGCAGCTGCTGCGGATGCTGCCGCCAAAGCTTTCGCCTCGTCGCCTTTGGGAACACGAAGTACAAGTTTGTCGGATCCGCGCGGCATCGGCGCAACACCACGCTTGTAACTTGGGTTGAGATCTCGAAGATCATCGTACTCAAGTCCCATCTCGCTGGCCAAACGACGAATGTCGATGGGGGTCGAGAAGGTCACTGTCGTGTACGAAAGAGGCGGCATATACTCGACGTCGCCAAACCCGTACTTCTCTGGCTCTTTCGCGATGAGGCGCGCGGCCAAAAATTTCGGAACGTAGTTCACAGTTTCTTGCGGAAGCTTGTTTTCACGAGCCAGCTGCCAGAAGTCGCGCGTTTTGTGTCGCATGACGAGGCTTTTTACGCGGTTTTCACCGACGTTGTAAGACGCGATCGCCAAGTACCAAGCGCCGAACAAATTGTAGAGTCCCTTAAAATAGTCTGCAGCCGCCACGGTCGATCGTTCGAAATCTCGGCGCTCATCGACAAACGAATCGATTCGCATGCGGTACTGCTTACCGGTGCCTTTGATAAACTGCCAGTAACCGACAGCGCTGGCAGAACTGTGCGCCGTCGAAGAAAAACCAGATTCGATCAGAGCAATATAAATTAAATCTTCAGGCAAACCTTCGCGACGCAAAATCTCTTTCATCACGGGCGCGTAGCGAGTACTGCGCGACAAATACCGCTCCATGTGAGGACGACCCTGCCCTTGGAAATAATCGATCCATTTGAGGACAAGACGATTTACTTCCAAAGGAATACCCATGAGATCTGCACCGCTATCGGAAAGATCATTTGGAGCTACAGCTCCGCCTGAACCGGCGACAGCGCCCGACGCTGAAGCGCCGGCCGAGCCACTCGAGCCCTCAAGACGAACAGCGCTTGTCGCACAGCCCGAAAGCAGTGCCGTCGCCAAGACCGCAGAAAAACTCCAACGCGAAAACGCAGAGCGATTAAAATTGGGAGGAACATCGTTTTTGGAGGTGAAACCTCGCGTCGCTTTTTTCATCATTGGTTCTTTTACCGTAACGGCCCACGAGAGCCTTCGCAACGAAAAGCGACCCACGTCTTGCCATCAGTCGCGCCTTTCGTTCTCAACTCGAATGTCGTCCGCGTAAAAGGCTCTCGACTATGGTCCAGCCACCGCCGAAGGCGACTTCCAAAGCGGCTCTTGCGCCATCAATCGTCCATTTTCGACGATTTGATAGAGCATTTGATTTCGGAGAATGGCTTTCACATAAAACGAAGTTTCATTGAACGGAAACTCATCGAACCAGATTTCAAAATCGGGCGATGACGACCGAGACGCTTCAAGCCCCTGCAGCGACGGCCGCCCCTTCAGCCAGCGGTCGACACGTGTCGGCCCATTGTTGTAAGCGGCAAGAGCCAAAGGAACATGCCCCTTAAACTGAGCGAGCATCTTCGCGACGTAATGAGTTCCCATTTTAATGTTTCGCTCGGGCTGAAATAAATCCGCCGGAAGCGTCAAACGCCCCAGCTTTAAATCGTCGGCAATTTCTCGTGCCGTCGGAGGAATCATCTGCATCAAACCCAAGGCACCCGAACTTGAAACTGCGGTCCGATTAAAACCGCTCTCTTGTTTGGTCAAACTACGAATCAAAACTGAATCGATGGATTTCGCGCGGGCGGCATTTTCAAAAATGTCGCGATGTTCATCCGGCCACACAACGCTCATCAGTTCAGGTCGACGAAGCTCGAACTTAGCGTCCCAAGCTTCGTTCGCTAACTTTGAAGCGAGCAAAAAGTTTCGTGCCGCGGCCCAGATTCGCGCGCGCACGGCCTTGGCGTCGGGAGTCGTGGGCGGCGGAAGAAGCTTCAGCTCCTCTTGAGCCTCATCAAACCAGCCGGCAGAAACCAAAATCAGCGCGCGATCAAATCCCATTTTCTCTTCTTGAGTGACCCAAATTTTGTTTTCAATTCGGTCCACTTTAGGATTTGTCTTTGAGTTTTCTTGGCTCCAGTCGATCGTTCCGCCGTTCAACTCGAGACGGGCTCGAAGACCGTAGTAACTGAAAGGAAACCTTCGTGATAACTCTTCGGCTTCAATTTTTGCGCGGTCATTTTTTGAACGCTCAAGACTTCGCCACAGCCAGTAGCGCGCTTGAAGTTCGAGAGTTTCCGTCGAAGGTGTAGCAATCAGCTTTTCAAAAATCGCCGCCGACTGAGAATAGTCTTGAAGACGAAATGCCAAAAGTCCTAGGCGAAGCGCGGCGGTGCGCGCCGAAGCAGTTCCTGCGTGTTTTTCTATAAGTTCTGCGCCCAGAGCTCTTACGCTTTTGAAATCATCCACGGCGTAGCTTGCGTCCATCGCGATTTCCAGCGTGCGCGTGAGCCGATTTCCGCCGGGCTTTTCTGTCGCCGCGCGACCCAGACGAGAGGACTCGGCCCAAAGCCCACGATTGAAAAGAACACGCGACCACTCGGCCAAACGGTCCGCATCGGCCCCTTCCATGTTTTTTAAAAGAGACTCACGAACAGGAATAAACTTTTCGCTGCTGCGTTCGCTGACAGAAATTAAACTCTCTAAGGTTCGATCCGCCGCCCACTTTGCTCGCGGACTGCCAGAAAAATCAGTCATCAGTCGAACCGCGTCGGACGACGCCGCCACCAAGTCACCCGCTTTTAGTGCTTCATTCATTCGGTCATAAAGTTCGATTTCGCGCGCTGAGCCCTCCGGTTGCTTCGGCGTGGCTGGCAGGGCCGGCGACGCGTTGGCCTCGCTTACGGACGCGGCAGAAAGTACACGCCAACGTTCACGAAGATCGGACTGCTCTTGTTCGGCAAGACTTCGGCGAAAAAACTCGCGAGCGCCGTCATTTTTTTGCTCAAGAAATAAAAGCTCGCCCGCCATACGCCAAAGTTTTGCGCGCTCAGCCTCGGCCAGTGGCATTTGCGATGTCGACATCCCTGCGATCGCCGCAGAAAGCTTTTCGACATGAGTCCACGCACGGGGTCGATTAAACTTCGTATCGACCTCGATCGCAAAAAGCCGAGCGCGTGCAGCTGCTTCCCTTAGCGACGTCTGCCAAGGACCCGAAACGAAGAATGATGTTTTAGTTTCGCTCTCCTGGAGAATTTTCTGAAGGCGATCACTCGTTGAACGGACCAGTGGAAGTTTCGCAGCACATTCAAGCTCAAGTAAAAGAACCCAAGGCTCCAAACTTTTTGCTAGCCGCTTTGCTTTAGGAGCCGTCGACAAACAAAGATCGATTTTTTCACTTTCAAAGGCTGCCCGCATTTCTCGTAAGCGGCTCACAGCCGGAGAGCTTGCCGTCAACGGCTCGTGAAGACTTAGCGAGAGCGTCTGAACCGTGCTTGTCACAGCTTTCACGGACGTGCTGACTTTAGGCTTTGTGTTTTTTGACGCCTGGCTTGGAGCACGCTTCGCAGCTTGGGCCTCGGAGCCGTTCGGAATTAACAGCGACAACGGTAGTACCATCGCCAACGGCAAGCTGAGCGACAGCGAAAAATAAACCGCTCTAGAAAAACCAACACGTGCCGACCGCTTCATCGCGTCTCCTTAAATTCATAAACTTCGTGATCACCGGATTTCGCAACCAGTGGCAACTTCGCTCTCCATTCGGGAGTCGCAGTGTTCCAGCGCAGTCGCTCTTCGGGGCCCCAATAAATATGAGTTATTTTTAGCTTCTTTGCAGCCTCGACCCAGCCCTCTGTGCCTGCCATGAGACGATCTAAGTTCTCTTCACTGGTGCGATAGTCGATCGCGTGCGACCAGAGGTGGCCTGGATAACCAAGCGCACGCGCTCGACCAAAGTAAGAAAGAACATGATTGGGTGAGGTAGCGGCTGCGAAAACAGCATGCCGAGAAATTCGAACTAAGACCTCTTCACAGGGTGCCAATTGCTCGAGTGTCCAAATTGTCACGGACTTGTCTTGAGGCCGATTCCAAGATTGCGCAAGCACCAATGTCCCGCCGCTAAAAGCAGAAATCACACCAAGCCACGTCACCAGCGGCCAGAATGAATGCGGCTTCAAACGGTAGAGCCGAAGAAATCGACGGCCGAGCACAGAGAACACCAGGATCCACGGCCAAATCAAAACTTTGATATTGTCCCATTCCCAAGGAGCCAACATCAGACACAAAAAGAAAGCGAAGAAAAGGACGAGCACACCGACTTCGCTAAAAATAGATCGGCCTTTTTCGCTGGCGGGCTCGCTCCAATATTTTTCAACGAGGATCAAAACAAATCCAAGAGCCACCAATGTTCCAAGAGCCGCTCCGAAGTTCGTTAGAAACCAGGCCCCGACAGCCGCAAGGCCGCCCTCTTCTGGCGAAAGCCACCCGAGGCGCCATCGCACAACGGAGGCTTTCGTAAAACCAGCGGAGGTGTGGTGAATCAACAAAGACGCCGGAATCAGGGCCCAAGCCAAAGCGCGGTTCTGGGTGAAGAATCGCTTAAAAAAATCTCGAGTCCGGAGCAGCCCGAAATCTCGCCAAATAAGCGCGAACAAAAGCAGGCTCACCACGACAAATGAATGCGCATGAAAAAGCGGAAACACGGCCCACATGCGGCCAAGTCCACGAACCGCGCGCCTTGAAAGGCGCACATCACCAGAAAGATGCGGACGCAGATAAAGTAACAGCGTGAGACCAATGGGAAGCGCGAAAAGCATTCCTCGTTGCGTGACCCAGATCGCGAGAAAAAAACTTTTCCAATCAACAGCTTGTGCCCCTTCAGCGACCGCACTTCCGCCGGCAAGAAAAAAGGCGGCCATGCCCCATGCTCCGCCCAATTCTCGAAGTAAGGCGAGTGTTGCAAAAGTCGCTGCAAGACCTACGACAAACAAGTGGCCGGATGTCGTAAAACCCAAGCACTCCCAAATCGCATTGTAGAGATCGGGCCCGAAAGGATACCGAAGAGGTTCAGAAGAAAAAATCGGATTTAGCGGAATGAAATCGACGCCGCTCGAGAGAAAACGAATAAAATTAATGTGCAGCGGAAGATCGCCGAAATTCGTTGCCGACAGTGTTGTGATCGCTCCGCCATTTGCACCCGGCATCACCGGCATCATCCAAGCAAAATGTTTCCACGCAGCGAATAAGACGAAAATCGAAATCGCAAGTTCAGGAGCCGACCAATTTCGCTCGGCCTCTGGCGCGCGCCACTCGAGTGTGTTCTTTAACGATCGAACAAATCTCTTCGCACGGAAAAACGAGTAGACAAGACTTACGCCCGCGATCGTTGGCGAAAGACCTCCAAATATCCAGGACAACAAAAATGCTGCGGCTGTTGCTGAAACAGCGTGAGCCGTAAAGAAAAGTGCGAGGCTCAAACTTCGGCCCTTCATCTCTGGGCCTCCTCGTAAACAATGTCTTCTGGTAAAAACGATCGAAATTTGTCCTCGTCAAAAAGCACCCAACCGGCTCCGTAAGCATCTCGAAGGTGAAACTTCATTCGTGCAAACCGTTTCGGTAACGTCTTTCTCAAATCATCAAGCATTGCACCGTCCATGAACACAACATCGGCCAAAGCTATGATCTTCGGATCTCGCTGAAGATCTTCCGCGCGGGCGTAACGAATTTTTGGAAAAAAGCTGAGATCATAGGGAAGTGGCCAGGGATCTTGAATCAATATCACGATCGACATGTTTCTGGCTTCGGGCGAGCGTTTTACTTTTTCGCGCAAGACCGTCATCGCCTTCGTGTAGTCGTCAGTCGTTTGGACGTAGACGTAGGGCTCACGCGCGTCCGTCGGATTTACGAAATTGAGCTGCCAGGATTTGAACGCCGCCACACTTAATATTGCCATTACTGCAACAACGCCAAAACCTCGTGCCACGCGGCCGGTCGACTTTAGCGCCAGAGGAAAAGCCGCAGCAAAAAATGCCAACGACCAAAAATTTAAAACAAGCCACGGCGTTTTGTAGGGAATGAGCGAGTAAGCCAGCCAGTGGCCAAAACCAAAGAGCAGCAAAAGACGCTCTTTGCGAGCGTCACGCCCCATGAGGATCGTCGTGAAAAGAGAAAACAAAAGACCGAACAGAAGAGCCCACTCATAGCGAAATAGAATCTCAAGCCAGTAGAAAAAAGGTTTCTCGTGGCCGTTACCGGTTGTTCCTGTCGACGACCAGAAGTTAAAGGCTCGAAAAAAATCGGTGGCGCCCTTCGGATTTTCAAAAAAACCGTTGAACAAGACGAGCGTGGAAAAAACAGCGATCACAGAAATGGTGAGTCCGCTGAATAAAAGCTTTCGCTTCTCAGCTCCTGGAAGCGCTCGCCAACCAGTCCATGAAAATCCAGGCTTCTTTCGCCCCCACTCGAGTCGCTCCATAAAAGCGATAAAACCTTCAGCAATGAACCAGGTCCCAAGAAAAATGAAAAAGGTCTCTTTGGTCGCAAGTAAAATCACAAGCGCCGTCGCTATCAGAACCAGCGCACGACGACTGGGACGCGAAAACCACTCGAAGCGACCGTAGACGAACAAAACTTGGCCAAGAATAAAGAGCGTCTCATGAATTGCGTAGCGACCATAGAATGTAAATGCTGGGCTCACCGCAATCACAGCCGCTGCGAGCACAGCGGAACCACCGATGAAACGGCGAAACTGAAAAATCAAAGCGACCAGAGTCATGGCCAAGACCGCGTTCATGAACCGAAACGATTCTATACTTCGACCCAAAACAACCTCGGCCAAATGGCAAAGGTAGAAATAAAGTGGTCCATGAAAATTAGTTGGGTCGTAGGTGTAGAATCCGTCGCGCCAAATCGACAAGACGAAATGACCGTTAATTCCCTCATCAAAGTGGGGCGGCTTAAGACCCAACGAGAAAAATCGAAAAAATCCCGCCGCCAGTACCAAAAGCCAAAACCAACCGCGATAAGACGTCGGCTTCAGGTTCCGTCTCAGTGTCGGACCCAGATTCGGCCCAAGCGTCTGACCAAGCCGGTGCCGTAACGAATCTTGCGAGTCATGGCGATTTTCTTTTGGTGCGACCATTTGTTCGAATAAGCTATCACCTATGGTGAGCTCGTCCAATCCTTCGCTCTCAATCGTTATCCCGGCCTTCAACGAGGAGCGTCGGCTACCCGATTCAATAAGGAGCCTTCGCTCTTTCTTCGGAACCATCGAAGGACTTGAAATCATCATCGTCGTTGAAAAGTCGACGGATCGGACCGTCGAATTCGCCCGGCAAGCGATAGCGGGCGACCCCGTTTTCAAACTCATCGCCAATGATGTGCAGCGCGGCAAGGGTTTTGCGGTTCGAACCGGAATGAACCTCGCCCGCGGTGAAACTGTTTTTTTCATGGACGCTGACTTATCGACTCCGCTCGCTGAAGTTTTTCAGTTTATGGTCGAATTCCAGAAGCGACCCGAGATCGACATTTTAATTGGCTCCAGAGCCGAGGCAAAAAGTCAGATCTTGAGAAAACAAAGCTGGGCCCGCGAAACTATGGGTCGATGTTTCAACCGCTTTGTTCTGGCTCTAGGAGTCTCTGGCATTCGCGACACGCAATGTGGTTTTAAAGCTTTTCGACGGAAAACTGTTGGCCCGATTTTCTCTCGGCAAAAGACTGATGGGTTTGCTTTTGATGTTGAAGTCTTACTTCTCGCCGAAAAGCTTGGCTTTAAAGTCGCGGCTATTCCTGTTCGCTGGGTCAACTCTCCAGATTCCAAAGTTAGAATCTGGATTGACCCACTCAAAATGCTTTTTGATCTTTTGCGAATTAAGCAGATTGTTCGTCGGACCCTGAAAGCTGAACCACACGCTCAAGAACCTTCGAAGCCTCTTTGATCAAGCTTTTCAGATTCGCCGGCTGTTTCTCGTCAGAAATCACCGACTCCGGCGCAAACGCTAAATGTTCGAACCTCTGAAGCACGGCTTGAATCGTCGGTCCGCACTCTTGACGAATCGAAGGCGGAGTCGCCTCGAGAAGTTTTAAAACTTCGCGGTCAGAAACACGATCGCCGACGATTTCAGAAAGAGCAAACGTCATCAGATTGACTCCACCGACGCCGACTTTCCTAAAATCACCCTTTGAAGAAAACGCATCAAGGTCTCGAACACGAACCCGAATTCGACGACTTAATCGTGGCCGGCCGCGTCCCCATCCAAGTTCACGACTCGCAACAAATCCCAGTGCCATCAAAACAAGTAGATAGAGTCCAGAGGCACCGCCGACAGCTTGTGCCAAGGTCCACTGAGATTTTGGTTTAAACTCTTCGATCAGTAGGGGCTCGGTGGGTCCTTTAGGTTTTGCCGCCGCGGCCTCGGACTTTGCTTGTGAATTGGTAAAGTTCTGCGAGCCCCCCCGCGCGCCAGCACTTCCCGCACCAACGCGCAGTCGAAGCTCTTCGGTGGAACGAGTGACGTACTTTTTAGTTTGCGGATCAAACATCGACGTCGTGATGGGCGGTATTACGAATTCGCCGTCACGGCGCGGGATCAGCTGCAAAGTGAATTCTTTGAAGCTCGTGCCCCATCCGAAAAACTTTGAATCGTTTTGTTTGTCGTATAGCTCCATTCCCTCGGGCGGCTGAAAGGGCGGAATGTCGATCAGCTTCGCATTTCCGCGGCCTTCAAAGCGAATCTTAAAAGGAAAAGGCTCGTTGGCGACGACATTGTTGGACTCGATTCGCGCGGTGACTTGAAAATCTCCAACCGCCCCTGAGAAATCAGCCGGACGTCCTTCCAGCGGAAGAGGCTTTACTTTGATCTTTTGAGGCTCCGACGCCTTCGTGTAAGTGAACGCGCGGCCCATGCCGAGGGCGCCGAAGGGATCATTGCCAGAAAGCACGGTGCACTTTGCTTTGTAGCTATCGATAACCGCTTGTCCCTCTTTGATAGGAAATAAAGCGAAGGATGCTAACAGTGCTTTTTTGTAGGCGACACCATCAATGACTTCCTGCTGGAAATTTAAGTGCGTCGCTATTTCGATGTCTTCTTTCCAGAAACCTTTCAGCGAAGGGTATTTCAAAGTGTCGAGATCGCGAATCATACCCGTCGTGTAGAGGTAAAAAGAAACTGTGACCTGTTCGCCGACGTAAGCTTCCGCTTTGTCGGTTTCGACTTGAATAAAAAATGCTTCGTTTGAATTTTTCGGAAGCGTGCGCGCGCCTCCTTGTGGGGCCTGTCGCATTCCTCGCCGAAGGAGCTGGGAAAAAGGATCCTCTTCCTCGTCGGGCGATGCCTCGGAATCATCGTTACCGAATCCTGGTGCCGGTTTCGCAAGACCTCGACTTCGAGCCCCGCTGGCCACTTGAACAGAGACGGCCCCTGTTCGAACACTTTTTCCTTCGACAACAACCTCGACAGGAAAAATCGTAAGCGAACCAAGTTTTTTTGGTGAAAGCTGCCAGTTAAAAACAACACGACGAACTGACTTAAACTGTGGGCCCGTCGGTGTATTGATGAGATTTGCGCGAACTTCTTTTCCCTGCCACTGGCTTAGAACTTCAAACTCCGCCAGCGGCGGAAGAGTCGGCGGCTGAAAGTCGACCTCTTCTTCTGATTCAATCGACACCGAAAAAACGATGGTGTCCGAAGGATCAATCGCTCGGCGATCGACCGAGGCTTTGACTTCAAACTTTGCAGGCGCCTGCGCTTTTACACCCACGGATGCAAAAAACAAAACAGCCAATGCAATGACGATATTAGCGAATCGCAAAACCACCAATTTGGAAAAACTCATGGCTTCACCAGTCCTTGTCCCGTGGGGCATCTTTCGATCCCTCACGCTGCATTTTCTCGCGGATCTGATCTTCTTGACGTTTCAACTCATCTAAAATTCTGCCGACATCTTGCTGCGTGAGCTGCTCGGATTTAAAAGGACGCGGCGTGGGCTTACCCGCGGGATTCTTTTTTTCAGGCGGCTTTGAAGGATCTGGCTCTTTCGAATCTTCTTTTGGGTCTTTTCCCTTATCGCCTTCTTTTTTATCGTCGCTCTTTTGCTCTTTGTCGCCTTCGCCGTCACCTTCGCCCGAAGCCACCAAAAGTTCGATATTCTTTTTTGCTTCGATGGAGTCTGGCTTAAGGTTGAGCGCCTCTTGGTAGCTGGCTAAAGCTTCGGGAATATTTTTCTTCGCCGCCAATACGGTCGCTCGATTGAAGTGAATCTTGAAGGCAAGTTCATTCGACGGATTTTGACGAAGAGCTACAGCGAACTCTGTGAGCGCTTTGTCTTCATCTTTATTGGCAATAAAACCATTCCCAAGATTGAAATGCACTTCCGGCGAATCCGGCAAATCGGCCAGTGATTGTTTAAATCCATCCAAGGATTCCGACGCACGTTCCGCCTTGAAATCTTCAACCGCTTGGTTATTGCGGCGAACGCCTCGAAGTTCATCCCCATGGGCACGTGTTGGCGCCCCCACCGTGATCAAGGTTGAAAGCACGACAAACCAGCCAACCCATGATTTTAGACCCGACTCAAAGCGGCCGCGCCAAACTCGGTCCGGTCCTGACCGTTCGGCGATCAAAAGTTCGAGCGCTAAAAGTAAAAGGGCTACGGCAAGAAACCACTGGAATCTCTCTTCGTATTGGGTCGAGAGACTTGAAGAGAACTCTGCTTTCTGAAGACGATCGATATCAGCTTTTATCGCGCGCGCCTCGTTTCCGCCAAAAGTAGCAAAGTGAAATGACCCTTGGCCCACTTTGGCGAGCTCTTTTAAGAACTCTCCCTTCACTTGGGAGACGACTTCTTTTCCTGCGTTGTCTTTTTTGTAGCTTCGCAAATAGCCGCGTTCATCGCGGATAGGAATCAGCCCGCCGCGCTCGGTACCAAAAGCGATCGTAAAAATACGAACACCTTCGTTCGCAAGCTTCTTTGCAAGCTCCAGGGCGCCTTTTTCTTGATCTTCACCGTCGCTCAAAACCAAAATCACGCGGGTTGTGCGAACTTGGTCATCATCTTCAACACCGCCGCGGCCAAAAGCATCGGCCGCTTCGCTGAGCGCTTGAGTAAAGTAAGTCCCTTGTGTGGACACCGAGTAGGGACTTAAAGAATCAAGAAACATCTTGAGCGATGAAACATCATTGGTCAGCGGCGACAACAGCAGCGCCGAGCCCGCAAATCCGACAAGACCAACTTTGTCTCCAGCCAACATATCAAGAAGTCTCGTCAGTTCGGCCTTTGCAAACTGAAGCCGTGAGGGCTTTACATCTTCGGCCAACATCGAAGTCGACACATCAAGAACAACCATCATCTCGACGCCGCGAACTTTAATTTCTGAAAGACCTTTGCCGGCCTGAGGCCTTGCGAGTGCGACAATCGCAAATGCCAGCGCCAGCGAACGAAGCACAAACTTAAGTCTTCGGCGTCCGGGCGAAACTTGGCGCGAAAGCAGCGGGGCCATTCGCTGGCCAAGTCCCCGATCAAGTTTCGCGCGCGCTCGTTTCATGGTAAAAAATGAGACAGCCCAGAACGCTGGAAGAATCCACAAAAGCATAAGCCACTCAGGATGTGCAAAACGCATTACGGCACCTTCCTGAAAACAGTGATTTGAAGAAGCCACGACAGTAGAAAAAGAACCAAACCCCACAAAAGCCACGGCTCATAGAGCTCGGCGTATTTTGTGTACTGATTCACATCGATCTTCGACTTTTCAAGCCGATCAATGTCGCTAAATACTTTTTTGAGCGATGTATTGTCGGTCGCTCGGTAGTACTTACCGCCCGTCTCTTCCGCCATTTTTCCAAGCAGCTCGTCATTCACAGTGGAATGAATGGGCTGATAACGTTTCACTTTTCGTCCGAACGCATCTTGGGTCTCGATCGGAAGCTGAGCGTCGCCGTCAACACCGGCACCAATCGAATAGATACGAATTCCGTAACCCTTGGCGATATCAAGAGCCGTCTCGGGATCAATCGTTCCGGAATTGTTCTCGCCGTCGGTTAAAAAGACCATGACTCGTGACCGGGCCGTGGAATCTTTCAGCCGACCCGCACCTGCCGCAAGAGCGACTCCGATCGCTGTACCCATTTTAATATTTCTGCTGATCTTGATTGCCGAAATGCTGTCTTGAAGGACTTTGTAATCCAGCGTGAGCGGTACCCGCGTGTACGCTTCGCCAGAAAAAATCACCAAACCCAAACGATCCGTCGCTCGTCGACTTACAAATTCAGAGAGCATTCTTTTACTGGCTTCAAGACGATTGGGCTTCATGTCCTCAATCAGCATCGAATCGGAGACATCAAGAACCATCATAATGTCGATGCCCTCGACATTCTTTCGCACTTTTGTATCGGCGCGCTGCGGACGAGCCAAAGCTAAGACCATCAAAAGAAGAGACAGCAAACTGAGTACCGCCGGAAGCCAAAGAAACTTTGTCCGCCAGGGCCGAGGAAGACCTTTGAAAAGACTCAACGATGAAAATTGAACTGTGGCCGCGCGGTGCCTTGAACGCCAATAAGCCCACATGCACAGAGCGATAAAAACTGGAATCGCAGCAAAGGCCCACGGTGAATACCAACTCATAAAAGCCTCATCTTCGAGCCTTTGAAGGCTTCGATAAGCTTTCGGCGAACTCGCGCGTGAGTTCGTGAATCTGAGGAAGAGTCACATTCAATGCTTCTTGATCTGAAAGCTTCCCCGCGGCCAAGCTTTCGCTGACACGTTCGAACTCGCCGAACAAACGCACGGTTAAAGGCGTGAGACGTTTTTTATCCTGGGGATTTCGGCGAAGCACAGTTTTTAGAATTTTACGGCTCGAAGCGGTCATAAGAGGCTCTGAGTACTCGAACGAAAGAAATCTTCTTGTTGCAGTTTCAAGAACCGATATTTGGTTTTTTGGATCACGCTCTTTCATCGCGCGCCGAAGTTCGCGGCTCAAATGATCGCGCGGCGAAAGCGGCGTCCGCTCGGAATCAAGCCACGCTTTAAATTTTTGAACATTTAGACGCCGACGAACAATCAACAAAATGGAAACTAAAACTAAAGTGACCGCAAGACCAATCGCAGCCCACGCCCAAAGTGGCCAAGCCAGATCCACCGGTGCTTGAGGCGGAAATGGCTCGGGCGGCTCGCCCTCTTTGATGACTGAAGTCACGGTGAATTCGATACCCGTCAGTTTGATCCGCTGTGTACCGTCCGTGAGAATCACTTCCTTCAAAGTCGTCGGGCCAGGCATATAGCTTGTGACCCGAAACTCGACAGCCGTTGACGTGGTCGTTTTGTTTTCAAGAATCTTAAGACGAAACGCATCCGGTTTAGGAAGTTCAAGCGAAAGATTTGTCGCCACCAACGACTGAACGTCCGGTCCCGAACATTTCAAATCAAACGGTGCGCCGACAGTCAGATCCCCTTCGGGAAGACCAGAAACTTCGCAGGGCCAGACTACTTCCGTCACCGGCGACCTCCGGCGGAGCGTCTTTTAAAATACGCCGCAAGAGGAGCTACGAAGTCTGAATTGGTCGAAACATCCACGCGGTCGACACCCGCTTTTCGAAGTTCGCGCTCGCGAACTTCGAAACGTTTTTTCATCTCTCTTTCAAAAGCTTCGCGAAAAGCTCTCGAACCAGTATCGACAGTGACGATCTGGTCCGTCTCGGCGTCGCGAAAATCAACAAGACCGACGGCAGGTAAAATTCTTTCCGCCGGATCATCGACCACAATCGCCACAACATCGTGCTTCTTCGACATTGTCTTCAGCGACTCGGCAAAGTTCTCGTCACCGAAGTCTGACAAAACAAAAACGATGGCTTTCTTTTTAAGAACGCCTTGCAGGTACTGCGTTGCCGCAGCGATTTTCGTTTTTCGATGGAGTGGTTTTTGAAAATAGAGATCTCGTAAAATTCGGTTGACGTGGCCTCGACCTTTTTTCGGCGGAACAAAGTGCTCGACCTGGTCGCTGAAAAGTAGAAGTCCAACGTGGTCGTTGTTCTTCTGCGCAGCAAATCCTAGAAGCGCCGAAAGGTGCGTGGCAATTTCACCTTTGAAATCAGAACCCGTTCCGAAATCAAGAGATCCGCTGACGTCGACGACCAACATCAATGTGAGTTCACGCTCTTCATCAAATTTTTTGATATAGACTTTGCCGGTTCTTGCGGTCAAAGCCCATGAAATCGTGCGCACATCATCGCCTGGAACATACTCTCGGAATTCAGAAAAAGTCATGCCCTGGCCTTTAAAGGCCGAGTGATAGCTTCCAGTGAACAATGAGTTCACCAGCTTTCGCGTCGAGATTTCGAGCCATCTCACTTTTTTTCGAATCTCTGGAGGAAGAGACACGGCGACTCACTTTCGGGTTATGGAACTTCGACGTGGCTCAAAAGATCTTTCACGATTTGATCGCTCTTGATCTCTTCGGCCTCGGCTTCAAACGACAGAATCAAACGGTGACGCAAGACGAGCGGCGCAACAGCTTTGACATCTTCAGCGGTCACATATCCACGAGCACGAATGAACGCGTGGGCTTTTGCTGCACGAATGAGCGAGATCGTCGCGCGCGGCGAAGCACCGACGCGAACAAGTGGTGCCAGTGCACCCAAGCCGTACTTCGATGGCTCGCGCGTCGCCATGACAAGATCGACAATGTAGTGACGAATTTTATCATCGACATAAATCTGATCCACGCGGGACCTTGCGCGCACCAAGTCTTCTCTTGAAATCACAGCTTCAATCGAAGGCTGTTTATCTTGACCCATACGATTCATGATCTCGTACTCTTCTGACTTCGAAGGGTATTCGACATTGATCTTAAACATGAAACGATCCATCTGCGCTTCCGGCAAAGGATACGTTCCCTCTTGCTCGAGCGGGTTTTGTGTCGCCAAAACCAAGAACGGCATTTCAAGTTTGTAGGTCGTATCCCCAATGGTGACTTGTTTTTCCGCCATCGCTTCCAAAAGTGCGGACTGAACTTTTGCGGGCGCACGGTTAATTTCATCGGCCAAAACGATGTTAGTAAAAATCGGGCCTTTTTTCGGAGCAAACTCGCCAGACTTAGGATTAAAGATCATCGTTCCAATAAGATCCGAGGGAAGAAGATCCGGCGTAAATTGAATTCGTCCGAAATCAAGCGAGATGGTTTTTGCGACACTCGAAATCGTCAGCGTCTTCGCAAGACCCGGAACACCTTCCAGCAGAACGTGGCCGCCGGTAAGAAGGCCCATCAAAATTCCTTCGACCATTTCTTTTTGCCCGACAACCGCTTTACTCACTTCAAGCATCATGCGATCGACGAACTGAGCCTCTTGCTTGATCGCTGCATTCAAAGCTGCGACATCGACACTTGACGAAGATTTATCTGACACGTTCTGACTCCCTATGTGCGCTTAAAGAAACAACCTTAGAAACGCCCTCTTATTGTGTCCTCGTAGGCCAAGTGCGGCAACCGCCAGAAAAGACCTTGGCAACGCGGTGCTTAAATACGGACTATAGTACGGTCATGGCTGAAACGAAAACACCCCCACAAACAACCGCAAACTCGAACACTGAGACCAGTTTGTGGGAAGACATCAAACGCACCTTGAAGTCTCGCCGCCAAGAGTGGCGATCCCGGCGCTCTGAAAAATTTCGGCGAGGCCAACGCATCAATCAGAACCCCCGAGGATTCGGACCCCGCGCGCTGGAGCGCCCACGTCCTGAAGCGCTGGAGCCTGGTCTTGATGCCCTGAAAATTTGGATTTTTCTGTTCGCAATTTCGGCGGCGTTTCTTTTGGTGGGAGTTCAGTTCGGTGGCCGCTTCGGACTTGTGCTTGGTTTTATCGCAACATTGCTTTTGAATCTTTGGATTTTGTTTTTATCGCCAAATCAAATTTTGCGTGAACTCTCTTCGTGGGAGCTTGAAGGCCGCGATACGTGGGGACTTCTCTCAGCCGTCCGCGAGGCCAGTGACCGAGCCCACATTCCGCAGCCGACTGTGGCTCTTGCCGATAGCGACGATTACTTTTGTCTTTCGGTGGGAATAAGTCCGTCGCGGTCGACGATTGTAATTTCACATGCCTTGGTCGAAAAACTCTCGCGCGACGAGCTTCGATTGATCATGAGTTTTGAGGTCGCAAAAATCGCCTGCCAGTGGACGGCCGCAGCGACTGCCGCGCGAGGACTCTACCGTCTGATCGACGTCATGGGACTAAGTTTTATTTCTGGCCGCCTGTTACGTCTTTCCCTGGGGCGCGGTCGAATTTTCAAACTGGACGAATGGGTCGCCTCTCATGGAGAAAGTCGCGAGGGTTGGGCGCGCGCACTCTGGACTTTGGAAGCGATGATGAAATCAAAACCGCGGGTTTCTAAGATGAGCGACAGCGCTCTCGACACCGTGACGGTTGTCACATTGAACTCCTTTCGAAACTCTCGGTACGATCGCACACTTCCCAATGTCCGTACCCGTATCGGAGCTTTGATCGATCGCTATCCGCCCTAGGAAAAAGGTCTGAATCGAGCCTGCTTGACAGTTTTGAAAATGAACTCAGATTCCCAAATGGAGAGCCAAAAATGACTGAAAAAACAACACCAGAAAAAAGCTCAGGTCTTGCTCCCGGAATGGAAGCGTCTTTTTCGACCTTGGTTTTGTCGATCGCTTCAAGTGCGGCCATGTCGCTCGGTCTTGCGCCCAATCCGGCGTCGGGACAAATCGAAAAAGACACCGAGCTTGCGCGCTTTAATATCGATTTACTTTCGATGCTCGCAGAAAAAACCAAGGGCAATCGCACGCCCGACGAAGAGCGATTTATTTCCACGATACTTCAAGATCTGAAGATGAAATTCATCCAAGGCTCTTAAAGTTTTTTGCTCAGTCAATGATTCCCGATCCATGCCAGATTCATTAATGAGGTGAACCCGTGAAAAAGTCTCTGACCCCTTCCAAATTCCCTTCTCTTTGGGCGGCAATCGTCGCATCGGCAGCGACGGCAGGTCTCCTCGGTCTCGCGGGCGCATACTCAACGGACATCGAAGCTCAGGCGAAAAAATCCAACTTTACTTTGCCGGCGGCGAAGACCGACGCGCCTCTCGACGCCAGTAAACTCAGCGCGCCACTTCCAGCGAATCTTTTTATCGAACTCGCTAAACTCATTAATCCCTCGGTCGTTTCCATTTTTTCTTCTCAAGCTCCACCGCAGCGAAGTGCGCGCGGCGGGCAAAGGGACCCAATGGAAGATCTCTTCGAGCAGTTCTGGGGAGCTCCGTTCAATCGCGGTGGTCCCGGCGGAGGTCGTCAGTCACCGCAAGCTTCGGGACTTGGCACCGGATTTATCGTTCGCGAGGACGGATTAATTCTGACCAATAACCATGTCGTTGCTCAAGCCGATCTCATCAAAGTTCAACTCGACAACACGTCGGACAAATTTTACGAAGCCGAAGTTTTAGGTCGCGACGCTCGGACCGATATTGCTTTGATCAAAATCGACGCCAAACGAACTCTTCCTGTCGCGCAACTTGGATCATCGAAAGATGTTCAAGTCGGCGAGTGGGTGGCGGCGTTTGGAAATCCCTACGGTCACGCCCACACGATGACAAAAGGTATCGTCTCGGCCGTGGGCCGCGCGATTCCTGAACTGAACCGAATTCCATTTATTCAAACCGATGCCAGCATCAACCCTGGAAATTCCGGTGGCCCTTTGGTGAATGCAAAAGGTCTTGTGATCGGCGTCAACACTGCGATCGATGCGCGCGCTCAAGGAATCGGTTTTTCGATTCCGATCGACGACGTGAAGCGCATTGTCCTTCAACTTGAAAAAGATGGACGCATTCGCCGCGGCTATTTGGGAATCGGTCTTGCTCCGGTATCGCCCGACATCGCGCAAGAGCTTGGCCTCGAGAGCACGGACGGAGTGATTATTTCTCAAGTGATGCCAAAAAGTGCGGCCGCAAAAGCTGGCGCAAAGCCTTATGACATTATCGTTGAATTCAACGGCAAAAAAATCACAGGTCCCATGGATCTTATGGTGGCCGTTGGCGATAGCGATGTCGGAACCAAAGCTCCGATGAAGGTTCTTCGCTTCGAAGAAAGCGGTAAGAGAAAAAACGTTACTTTGAATGTTACGCTCGATGAAAATCCAGAAGACATGCAGGTCGCCGAGCGAAACGACAGACAAAGGCCACCTTCCGCAGCAGGACGAACCGCGCCGCACGAGCTTGGATTTAAAGTTTCCGACGAAACTCCGAAGCTTCGAGACTTCTACCGCGTTCCGCCCGAGGCCAAAGGTCCGATCATAACTGAGGTTGATGGCAAAGGTGCCGCCGCAAGAGTCGGTCTTCGCGCCGGCGACGTGATCCTAGATGTGAATCGTCAACCGGTCGCAAAAGCCAGCGACGTCACGTCCCGCCTCGTAAAAGGCCGAAACCTCATCCGCGTTGCCCGCGGAAACTCCATCGTCCTCGTCGTCCTCTAACGAGGGTACCCGGTTCTTTTTGCAGAAGCAGCGCGCCAAGAACTTCATGCACCCGGGTCTTGCGCAGCGCTTCTGCAAAAAGAACCGGGTACCTCTAGCCGCCGGCGAGGGTGAGACCTTCGACTTTGATCCACGGAGTGAGGGTGCTGCCGTCGTTCACGCGTTCGCGCGACACGGCCGAAATGGAATTCATCAGTTCAAACGCGTTTCCGGAAAGCATGAGCTCCGACACGGGTCTCGTCACTTTTCCGTTTTCGATCAAAAATGAATTCTTCGCCACGGCCGAGAAATCGCCGTTCGCTGCGGGGTTACCGCCCGCCGCGCGTGCGAGCAAAAGACCACGCTCGGTGCTTTTGATCATCTCTTCAAGTGCCGTGGTGCCGGCATCGATCACGCGGTTTGAAAAACCATTCTCAGACCGCGGAAGCCCCGTCTTTCGCGAACCATAGTCCGACAAAAGATACGTCTTCAAAACACCGTTTTCGATCACGGTCGATGGCTTTGCCGGGTATCCATCACCCGTGGTGTGTTCATGAACGGCGAACTCTTTGGATTGCGGCTCCACACGAACGGTCAAAAGCGGTGATGCCACCTTTTGCCCGATCTTATCGCGAAGAAGACTTGTCCCTGCGATCAGGCGCATGTCTTGAATGTGCGAAAACCAAGTTCCCATCATATCGAAAACAACGTCCGGCGTGAGAATCACGGACCCTTTGAATTTTCCCTCAAACGGCGCGTGATCGACTTCTTTTTCCGAACTCGCTATGAGCCGCTCAAAAGATCCCATCTCGATAAATTCTTTCGAAAGATCCTTTGCCAGAACGCCCGAGTAATTGAACGAGCTCATTTTCTCGCCGCGTTTTCCAGAGAACATCGCCATCGCCGAATACATGCCCTCTTCTTCATCGACCTGAAGCCCCAGCGTATTCGCTCGAAGCATTCTGGTTTTCGCGTGCTTCACCGACGACTGTTCCAATTTCACCGCAGGATACTTCTTCCCAACGTGTTTCAAGAACCCTTCCATGCGCGTGTACATGGTCTCAAGCTCGGGTTCATTCGGGCCTTCTTTCACAGGGGCCATCGTCATTTTAGGAGCCAACGCGCGCGCTTCATCCACAGGGGCCGAACGAACCGCTTCTTCCAGTTTTGAAATTCCAGCGGCGACACTTTTCTCGTCCAGCTGATTCAAAGACAAAACCGCATAGCGACCTTTTGAAATCCCGCGCAAAGTGAGTTCGATGTTCTCGGTGTTTCGCAACAGCGAAACGTCCCCAGCATCGACCTGCATTTCGGTTTCGGCCGTCGACGAAGCGATGACTTCAGCGTGATCAAAACCGCTGGAAGAAAGTTTTCCGAGGACACCTTCCAGGAATTTAAAATTTAGGCCTGACGTTTCTTTTGAAGAAGTTTCTTGTGATGTCGACATTACTCACCTCCCACTTGCACACGGCACTTGATCGCAGGTCCGCCCATGCCGACCGGCATGGGTTGTTTTTTTCCGCAGTAGCCCGCGGACTCCCACGCGAAATCACTTGAGATCATCGAAACGGACTTCAACATTTCAAACGCAACACCCGCAATCGTCGCGTCGCGAAGCGGCCGGCCCCGTTTTCCGTTTTTAATCTCATAGCCAAATCCGGTGGCGAACATGAATTCACCGGTCGTGTCCGCTTGGCCGTTTCCGGGTTTCGACAGATAGTATCCGTTTTCGATGGACGAAATCATGTCGTCGACTTTCGAAGCTCCGGGCAAAATCGCGGTGTTTCGCATGCGAATCAGCGGCTCATCGGAAAACAAAAACGCGCGGGCGTGTCCCGTCGCCGCCTGATCAAAATGATCTGCGGTTTCACGGTTATTCATGAACGTTTTCAAAATCCCTTTTTCAATAATGACCGTGTCGCTGGCTTCGACACCTTCGTCATCGACGTGAATCGGCTGAGGTGCGGGCTGACCTTTGTAAGTGTGAGCAAAATCCACAAGCGTGACCAGTGGGCTTCCGACGACGCCCCCCAAGTAATCCCCCGCGACAGATCCGCCCAAAACCAAGTCGGCTTCGACCGTGTGGCCCACAGCCTCGTGCGCCAAGATTCCGGCCAAGTCCGCATCCAGGATCACATCGTGAACGCCGGCTTGAGGAACAATGCCTTCGGCTTTCAAAGACACCATCTCGTAAATCTCGTCGATCCACTTGTCGTACTTTGAGAGATCAAGATCGACCACATCTTGCGGCTGGCCAAGTCCACCGCGCACATCGCGCGCCGAGACAGGACCATGAGCCGAATCTTTCGTCATCGAAATGTGAATGTGCGCGCGTGGCACGAGCGAATGCAGTGTTGTCCCGCTTGAGGTCAAAAGCTGCTTTTGCATATCAAGGCCAGCCAAAGTCACCGATCGCGACTTCAACCCCGGAAACTTAGCCAAGATCTTCGCGTCCAGAGCTTTCAAGAAATCAATCCACTCGCTGGTCGCGACTGGTTTTTTTCCGGTCACGTAACTGCGCTCAAAACTCAAAGCCGCGGTTTCCGCAAGAGCTGCGTTCTTTTGTTTTTTCCCACCCAAGAACGTCGCGTTTCGCGTGGCTTCACGCAAAGCACTGACCGCCGATTCTACGGTTGGCATCGAGTGCGATGAAAAACCCCAGTACCCGCCCGAAAAAGAGCGCGCTGAAATTCCGCGGGAGCTCTCTTGAACGTTCGAAACAAGCTGTCCGTTCAGCATCGTCATGCGCAGATCCAAGTTTTCTTGGTAGCGCACTTCGGAATAGGCTTTCGCACTGATAACTTCGGACTTGAGTCTTACGAGATCGAGCATAGATAATCCTCCAAGGTCGAACGACAACCCGGTGAGTCTCCCACCCCGAAAGGCACAGTGTCAAAATACGCCGTTATTGCTGCCGTGCTCGCGCTGACTGTTCCGTTCATAATTCGAAATATTTTGCTCAAAGTGCGCCGCGCCGTCCTGCCAGGGCCGCCCAAGCTGGTCTCGGGCCTTAAGAAATCGAGCTATTTCGCGATCGCAGCGCTCATACTTTTCGGAACGGCGATGACCGTCATTTCGCTGCGCCGACTGACGATCGAACTTGAAGGCCTCACATCGCTCACAGAAATCCGCGTCACTCAATCCTTGGTGAGAAACGGTCTGTCGCTTTTGATTGGTCTTATTGCAGGAGCATGGGCCGCGGTCGCGGGCGCACAGATTTTGAAATTCAATTCTCTTTCAAGCCTCGCCGCCACACCGAATCCCTCAAGCGGCCCCGGCTCCGGCACACTTCACGCGGTGAAGAAGAATTTCTTTTTGTCACTGAGGCACGCGCCCAGCTGGCGCCTTGTGGTTGAGTACAAAGATCTTCAAGGCACAACCCACCTCGCCAACAGCGAACCCATTTGGGACACCAACCCCACGACGTGGGCGAAGGAAAGTATTCCGGTGCCGCTCTTTCTTGACCGCTCTGATTCCAGCCGCGCCTACGTGCGCTTGGACGCGTACTTCGCCGCTTGTAACAGGCCTTCGAAGTAACCACCGTCGCTTTCGCACTTTAAGTGTTTCACTTTGAGACACTTCCAAATTTCCGTAAACGTGGTTTGAAAGACCTCGGGTAAACTGTCGGGTACTTGCATCGTGATCCGCAACTCTGGAGGCACCATCATGGTCATCACCGAGGTGAAAGTATTCCCCGTCAACGAGGACCGCCTGAAGGCTTACGTCTCGATCACGATCGATGATTGTTTCGTCATTCGCGATTTGAAAATCATCGAAGGCACCGGCGGCCTTTTCGTCGCGATGCCCTCCAAAAAACGAAAAGACGGACAGTTCAAAGACATCGCGCACCCCTTAAATCAAGAAACGCGCGAGCACATCGAAAAGATGGTCTTCGCCGCGTACGAAAAAGAAATCACGTCGATGACAAGCTCGCTCGAAGCCGTCCGCCGGAAGTATGATAGCGACCCGTAGGGTTGCTGAACGCGCACCTCCGGTGCGACACGACAGCGACCGTGGTCGCGTCGCGATGCCACATTTTTAGTCAAATCAATGAGTTAGAACCCGGGCCCTGCTAAACTTTGGGTTCATTTCAATGGGTGGTGAGGAGAAAACCTTGGTCGGACTCCTCACCACTCGAGTTTTTCTTGCCTGGCGCACACGACTTCTCTAAACCTAACGGTCCAGCGCACGTGATTGCAAAATCGCATGTTCCGGGATCAGGCGGTTCCCGCCGGTCGCGTTGGGGTGTAGTCAAGTTGGCAAGACAACAGATTTTGATTCTGTCATTCCCAGGTTCGAGTCCTGGCACCCCATCCAATTTTCCTTCTGAAAAATCAGCACCTAAAAAAACAAAAGTAAAACCAGATACCTGGTTAATTTGATTAGAGAAAGTGAATGCAGGCTGCATTTCACAGAATGTCGGTGCATTTCCGATTTTGGTAGCATGGTGGTAGCACGTTGGTAGCACGCCAAAAGCGCCCTCACCCTCTCAAAAGTAAGCCCACAGAAGTCTATTTCTATTATTCCAGCCGACACGGCTGGGGGAGGCTTACGTGTACAATGTTTTGATTAAACTCATCGTCGTGGCATCGCTGCTGGAGCTTGGGATCTCAGTTTCCAAGATCGGGTTCTACGGCGAGTGTTCGTCCCGTGCTTGCTGGAGTGAGCTTCAGCGGGCATCGCACAACGTCTTACAAATCGATTGGCGGCCGATTTCGGTTTTTCCGAAGGAGGCTGAGAGATTCAGGCAACCGGCTAAATAAAACGACTAGCCGCCCGACAGAACCTCCGAGAAGTCAGAAGTGAAAAACTCTGTCTTCTCGAAGGGGTCCGTCGGCTCACCGATGAGCCGACGCTCCGACAGATCTCGAAGAATTCCGAACGGCACACAGAATCGCTCAAAGAAGCGAATGTTCAAACAACGGATCATCTGTTCGCCCGGCTCGAAAAATGAATCCAAGGACTCTTCATTGGATTCTGATTCTGGAGCCGATGCTTTCTTTTCCCCGAACACACTTTCGAAAAGCTGCGCCGCCGTCACTGTCGATGTCGGCCAGTATATCAACCGCTCGATCAGATGCGGTGCCGATTCTTGAATGAAATCAAAATCGGGATAGCGATCCTGAAATCCCCAGTTCCACCGAAACATTCCCATTTCAAAGAGGTCCCGATAAAGCTCGCGGCAAGAATTACTTTCGAGTGACGTGCGACCTTTTGGCGTTAGCTGAACAGCACCTTTGAATTTTCGCACGTACTTCGATTCGGCAAGTAGGCCATGAATTCGAGTTGCTTCAGGACATTCAAATTCTCGCGTCGGTCGAAATCTTAAATCCTCCGGCGTGCTCAAATGCTCGTCCCAAAATGACTGAACGAAATTTCTTCCGAGAAATCCCTTGTCGGTAATCTTGATTCCCTTTTCCGTTCCGGCATGACTCAAGAAAAAAAGAGCCTGCTTAACCATGGGGATCGAACGAATTCGCTTTTCAACGACGACAACTTCAGACGCAGGGACCACACTCGGTGGCATGACTTGAACACGCCGATTTGTGGGAAATTTCACAACATTTGTCATATCAATATTCCTGCCGGTTTTTCATTAGTCCTCATTGAGGCTGACGTTGGCTGGGCGCGGTAGTACGAAGTAAAGAATCCCAAGTCCAATTATTGCGCTTAGTGAAGATCCTATTAGTGTGCCGACTTTTCCCTCTACAAGCAGACCACCCTCCAGCGCCAGACTGGCGATAAAAATCGACATCGTAAATCCAATTCCGGCCAAGAATCCAGCGCCGAGTATGCAGCTCCAGTTAACCTTATCAGGAAGACGGCCGCCAAAAAAACTCACCGCAAGCCAACTAAAGAGAAAAATCCCCAAAGGCTTTCCTAAAACTAAACCCGATGTTACCGCGATAGAAACGGGCGATGATATCGCTTGAGCAGCTAGCGGAACGCCGGCGTTGGCCAAGGCAAATACGGGCATGATAACAAAAGCAACCCAAGGGTGAAGAGAGAGCTCCAGTCTTTCCAAGGGAGAGACTACTTCTCGTGCAGTTGTAACCAAATGATTTATATGATTGCTATTTTTTTTGCCCAACAGGGCACCAGAAGGCTTCAACCGATCTGATAGAGTGGACAAGACCTCAAGAAAGGCCCGATCACCTACCCACGCGCTGGCCGGAGTCAGTAAGCCAAGTAAAACGCCTGCGATTGTCGGATGGACTCCCGAAGATAAAAACGCAAGCCAGATGAGGCTTCCCACAAACACATAAACTGGCACACGCCGAACACCGAGGCGATTTAGTAAAACTATAACTCCAAGGCCTAAAAAACCCATTGCCAAAGCGCCAAGTGATATATTGGTACTATAAACGGCCGCGATAATGAGGATTGCACCGAGGTCATCAACGATAGCCAAAGACAAAATGAAAATCTTTAGACCGTGTGGCACTCGCTTACCAAACAATGATAAAAATCCAACAACGAAGGCGATGTCGGTCGCCATAGGAATACCCCAACCAGCCGCACCTTCATTACCCCGAAGACTTAGGATATAGAAAAGTGCTGGCACAAGCATTCCGCCGAGCGCAGCTATGATGGGTAGCATTGCTGCCTGTCTATTCTTCAGTTCGCCGGCGACCAGCTCCCGCTTAATCTCTAGTCCAACCACAAAAAAGAAGATGGTCATTAGCCCGTCATTTATCCAATGTGCTAATGAGTGGCTGAGCTTGAGTTCACCAAAACTAATCGATACCGGCATCTTCCAAAAATTAAGATAGACCTGTGACCACGGTGAATTTGCCAGAATCAAGGCAAGTATGGTGCAAATCAAAAGCACTATCCCGCCGGCTGCTTCAATATGCAGAAAACGAAGAAAGGGACGGCTCATTTTTTGAATTGTTTGAATTGGAGTAGACGGCTTTGAATTAGAACTATCAGACTTTGACACGCGCATTGATCCTTTCACGAAAACATCAAGCTGATTTCAGCCAGTACAATAGAAACAAGAACAGCACAATTACCACAACTACCGTCTCCGAGCTTGGCTCAGCAAAGCGAGATCGCTCTTTCTTTCGGTAGAGCTGTCCCATAACCGCAATGCCCGTTGCGGCAATAACACTCAATGCCGTCACAGCGTGGATACTACTAACAGAGCTAAACAGTACCTTTGGGTACATGAAATCCAATGGCACAAATAGAACCATATTAAAGGCATTGCTGCCAAAGATGTTTCCTAATGCTAAGTCCGGAGCACCCATGCGGAATGCAGCCAGAGTAGAAACCAACTCAGGAAGTGAAGTGGCGAGAGCAACTAAGGTTGTTCCCACAAATGTGTGACCCAAACCAGTGTGTTTGGCTATTTCATCTGCAGCCCCAACCAAATATGGAGCTGCCAACAGAATAACAAAAGCGGAGGCTATGTAGCCTGAAAACGCAGTTATAATTGACCTATACTTTGAAGTACTTGGCGGGGTTTGCTCCGGCGCAGAAGGAACTGCATGCCCAGAATTATCAAAGCCCTCTAGAAATATAAGCCGCAGCCCATACAAATACACGACAACAACAGCCCAAGAAAATAGGCTGACCCCTAGAAACGAAGTCTCTAGTCTTGAGGCGATTCCAATGCCCACAATAGCTGTCAGTATAATGGTAAGCACAGCCGCTAACGAGTGATGCAAAAACTTAGGTGAAAATGCTGTGCGCCTAAAAGCTGACGGATAAGCAAAATCCAATACTGCAAGAATAAGTAAATTGAAAAGACTGCTGCCCAGAAGATCCCCAACAGCCAAATCAGGAAGGTCAAGCTGAACAGCCTTAAGATCAACCATCAGCTCGGGCAAAGAAGTGGCACCAGCTAGTAGCAGACCACCCACAAACATTCTTCCCCAGCCAGTTGCCGCTGAAATCTTATCAGCGAACTTTGTTAAAAAAAGACCCGCAATGATTATAACAAGTGCCGACAATACAAACTGAAGAATAACAAATGTCATTAAGCCCCTTACTTATCCTTAGGATGTTGCTGCTGCAAACCGGATATCAATCTCCGTCCCCAATAATTTTTTATAAAAACGAAGCTTTTCAAAAAGCGGATACCAGTCAAACAAGATGAGCTCAATCGGCTTCCAAATTGAAACCCATCCAAAGATGACAATGCCTTCGCGCAAGATTCCTATTGCCCCAGGTGGGGTCGGCATCGTCAAGCTCTGGGCAACGCCTATGCATGAGCCAAGAACAAGCAACCCAATAAGTAAAAAAAGCTGGGCGCGCTTCATAAATGTTCTCAGATCTCCTCGTTGAAGATCAATTTTATATGCGAAGTAACTACGAATGGCCTCACGAATAGAGTCTTTTGGCAGTTCCTTAGTTTCATCTTCTTCGACGTAGATCACAATTTTAAGAGGAGCTGAAATGGGGAATTCTCTAACAGACGAAAGAACATATTCGACGAAATCATCGTCGAGGTCACGCTCACGAAAGGGCGCTGGATCTCTAGCGTCGAAAAGCTGTTGGGAGCTTTTGACACGGACTTCAATCCAGCGTTTTCCCTCTGCATGCTTGTAGCGATGTTTCCTTTTTGCTTCACTCACACTCGTTCTCATTTCATTAAATGCGTCTCTGCCTCTAAAATCACATTGATCGTTTTCAAAACAGCATCTGGAGTCACCGAGATCGAACTGATCTCAGCTTGAACTAAAAGTTTTGATATTTCCGGATAATCGCTTGGCGCCTGCCCGCAGATTCCAATGGGCCGGTTTGTCGTCTTTGCCCCCGCAATCGCCATTCTAAGCATCTGGAGGACCGCGGGATCACGTTCATCAAAAAGGTGACTGATCACAGAAGAATCCCGGTCCACTCCCAAGACCATCTGAGTTAAATCATTTGATCCTATCGAAAACCCATCGAATAGTTTGCCGAACTCCTCCGCACGAAGAACATTCGACGGAAGCTCAGACATTACGTAAACCTCGAGTCCATTTTCACCACGAACAAGCCCATGCTTTTTCATCTCTAGTAGAACTCTTTCACCTTCTTCTGGTGTGCGACAAAACGGGATCATCACTTTGATATTCGTTAAACCGACTGCCTCTCGTAGGTGTTTGATGGCTCGACACTCGAGTGCAAACCCATCCTGGTAGCGTGTATCATAGTAGCGCGAGGCCCCTCGAAAACCGATCATCGGATTTTCTTCGATCGGTTCAAACTGTTTTCCACCGAGCAGACTTGCATACTCGTTGGTTTTAAAATCAGAGAATCGAACGATCACGGGCCTTGGGAAAAATGCGCCAGCAATTAGGCCCACTCCTTCAGAAAGTTTGTCGACGAAGTACTGACCAGGGTTGCCGACTTGCGACCCAAGGAGCTTTTCAATTCGTACTTTCGCTTCAGAGTCCTTGATTTTTTCAAGGTGAGCCAATGCCATTGGATGTATTTTTACATACTCACTGATGATGAATTCAATTCGCGCAAGGCCAACCCCATCGACTGGCAAAAGAGACGTTTTGAGAGCTTGAGCCGGGTTCCCTAAGTTCACCATAATTTTGGTGCGAGGCTTACTTAGCGCAGTCCAGTTCACTTTTTCTTCTTTGAAAGAAAGGCGTCCATCGTAAACAAATCCTTCATCGCCCTCTGCGCAGGATACTGTAACAGTTTGCGCTCCTTTAAGCACTTCAGTGGCGCTGCCTGTTCCTACAATACAGGGGACTCCGTGCTCGCGACTGACAATCGCCGCGTGGCAAGTTCGTCCACCACGATTGGTGATGATGGCTGAAGATTTTTTCATCACAGGTTCCCAATCAGGATCAGTCATGTCCGCGACTAAAATTTCTCCATCTTTAAATTTATCAAGTTCGGAAACATCATTGATAATTCGAACAGGTCCAGCGCCAACTTTTGCACCAACTGCGCGTCCAGTTACTAAAATCTTCGACCGCTCGCTCAGGACAAATGAACTTTGCTGATGAGTGGGAACTAAAGAGTGCACAGTTTCTGGTCTGGCCTGCAAAATAAAAAGCTCTCCAGTTCTTCCGTCTTTTCCCCACTCTATATCCATCGGAGTATCGTGGCCATTCAGCTTAGAATAGTACTGCTCGATGGCTAGGGACCACTCCGCAAGTTTGATAACGTCAGAATCTGAAATCGACAGTTTCTCTTGGTCCGCAAGGGAGACTTCAATGTTTTTCGTAGTACGGCTGCCATGTCCCGAATACACCATCTTAATTTGTTTCCGGCCGGCCTTTCTTCGTAAGATAGGAACCGTCGCATGCGTCCTCTGTCCTAGAAGCGGCTTCAAAACAAAAAACTCATCTGGATCTACTCGACCACCGACAACGTTCTCACCTAAACCATAGGCGCTATTGACCAGAATCACATTTCTGGCGCCAGATTCAGTGTCGAGCGTAAAAATAACTCCAGACGCGGCCAAATCTGAACGCACCATTTGTTGAACACAAATAGAAAGTCTTACCTTTGAATGTTCAAATCCTTTTGTTGATCGATAACTGATGGCCCGATCTGTATAAAGCGAGGCGAAACAATTCAGACAAGCAACCAATAAATCCTCAGGTCCTCTGATATTCAAAAATGTTTCCTGCTGTCCCGCAAAAGAGGCATCGGGAAGATCTTCAGCTGTGGCTGATGACCTAACGGCCACATCCAATTCTTCTACTCCAGATCGAAGACACAACTGGGCATATGCTTCACGGATTTCACAAGCCACCGCTTCAGGGACTCCTGTGCTTCGAACAATTGTTCGTATTTGATGGCCCACTTTCGCTAACTCGCCCGTATCTTTCGGGTCTAGCTTCGACAACAGTTGATAAATCTTGCCTGAGATTTGATTTTGTAGAATCAGTGCTGAAAAAGCGTCTGCCGTCACGGCAAAGCCTGGCGGAATGCGAATCCCTTGCGGAACTAAAGTCTGAAACATCTCCCCAAGCGAAGCGTTTTTACCACCCACAAGCGGAACATCTTTGATCGAAATCTCTTCAAACCATTTAATAAATTTACTCATATTTTCCTATCTGGCTCTCAATGATAAAAGTGGGCATTTGTGACTTACTTGCCTTCAACATAAAGCACCCATACAGGACAGTTCGCTGCGCGAACGATCCATCTAGCGTTACTACCTAAAAAGGTAGCGGCAACTGGGCCTGTCACGGTAGCCATTGCAATCATCCAGGTGCGTTCTTTTTTCGCTAGCTCCAGAGTGGCGTCAGCAATGTTTTTTAATCCAAACTGGATAACATGATCACATTTGACGTTTTGTTTTTTTGTCCAAGCAAGCCACTTCGCTAAATTTGATTTAACCTTTTGTAGATTTTCGTCTAACAGGCGGTCTCCCTCAAGCCACCGTTCATTTTGGAAATACGAAACGCTATCCGGTACGGACTGCGCCTCGCCTTGATATTGGTGGAAGATTTTAACTTTCGCTTTGGTTGCTTTTGCGAAGCTGACAACCTGCTGAAAGGCCTTCCAAGACAAATCACTAAAGTCCGTTGGAAAAATAATGATCCCGGGTTTGGGTCCAACTTTGGCCTTCGGATTTATAATCATGGTAGGAACAGCTGACTCTAGGACCAATGTTTCTGAAAAGCTGCCAAGAGCCTGGCGCATGAATCCAACTCTGGCATTTGTGCTAACTAGAACCGCATCGGCTTTTGCTTTTTTAGCGTAACTCACAAGTGTCTTCACATCCGTTCTCACATACTCGGAGCCATGAGCAAGAATTCGCGGTTTCCTCTGAGGCTTAAACTTAAGTTCCATTAGAATTTTATCAAGCTGCTTTTCCACACGAGAAAGGTCGAAGCGAATTGCTGCTTGTTCTTTCTCTATCGGAAAGCCTGAACGTCCATGCACATAAATAACTTCCACATCGTTATGTAGACTCAACGACCGAGCGAGGCTCGCGGCCGATGCTTGAACTTTTGCTTCACCATACGGATCAATGGCCCAGATGATTTTCTTTTTTCCTGAATTTTTCCTCATGTTATTCGCCTTTCTTTTATGTCTTGTGGTGTTGGGTAACTATTTTTGCTAGCTCCTCAAGTCCTGAATTTACTTTTTTTATAAATGAAACATTATGAGGCACGAAAATAAAGTTAGGGTGCTGCGACCATAGCTTCTTTAGCTCTTGATCAAGCGACAGTGCCTCCTCCGTGGACTCGATACGGGTTGGATTTCCACCCTCAATTGAAATGCCACCTACTGCTGCAGTTTCAAAAAAGATCACAGCATCATACCGGGCAAGTTCCTGCTCAAGACTTGTTCCTAGATGAGCGAAGAATTCCGCAGGATTTCCAGGCCAATAGACCGCTCCATCCACAGTCCCTCGATCACACAATAGAACGCGACTCTGATAGTGTGCAGACTGAGCATCTTCTAGGTTGATTTGCACATTATAGATGGCTCGCTGCGTGGCTTTCCTGACGCCAACTTCACCACCACGGGGAAAGCCTCCGAGATAAAGGAGGGTCGCAGCCTCAGGCACAACAACGACCTCGTCTCCGATTTCGCGCCGATACAAGTCAGCAGCAGTAGTTTTTCCTCCGCCCGGTCCACCTGTTAAAACGACTCGACAACATTTATTGTTCAACGCAATCCTCCTGACTTGATGATCAATACAGGAACACTGCTTTCTCTGACGATTTGTCGGGTTACACTTCCTCCCATAAGCGCGGCCATAGGGCCCGACTTTGCACATACTGCGATCAAATCGATTTTACCTTTTTTAACTAACTTGAAAATGAGAGCCGAGGTTGACTGGAATTCAGATGCTACAACAATATTGACTCTTATGCCTGCCTTGCCAGACTCGTCTTCAATCCAAGACTTCATTTTATCGACCGACTTTCTGTAATTTATTATTTTCGGATTTTTTTCATCAAGAGACCATTTATAAGTAGGGTCGGCATGATGAAAAACCGTGAGCGCAGCGCCAAGATTTTTGGTGTACCGAAGTACTTTAGCAAATTCCTTTTTTGAATTGGCCCCAAAATCGCTGGCAAAGAGAACATTGCGCACCTTCGATTTAACAACTACTTTGGGATTCAATAGCAATAGGTCATTTTGACTTCGATGAATGGCCGTCTCGGCAAAGCTTCCGACAACAAAACGAAGATAGCCTTTGCGCGCATGCGTAAATAAGCCGATGAGGTCACAGTTACGCTCAGAGGCAAGTTCAAGCATCCGATCAACGACTTTTGTTGTAGAATACACTTGATGTTCTACAACTTTGATTCTGGCATCTGATAGCTTTACTTTGGCTGCTTTCAATTCTTTTTTTATTTGTGTTTTAGGGTACTCATTAAAACGTTTTTCCTCAGGCACATCAAAGGCAAGTGTCAAATCCGGCTCGTGATGAGTTGATATAAAACCAACTTCAATTTTGTCTGCATTTCCCACCAACTGAGCCAGTATCTGATGCATTGACCTAACTCTTTGAGTATCTTGATGAAAAGGTTCATAGGACCATAGTGCTTTCATAATTTAATCTCCTTCTGTTTTTGTTTTAAAATTAATTTTCGAATTTCTTCAGCCCAAAGAACGAGACTCGCAACAGCGCCAATTGCGAAAAACTGTGTCGGCGCTATTGGTACCGTATGGAATAATCTGCTCAGAGGTTCCCAATAGATGACGGCAATGTGAAGCACGTTACCCAGTATTAGTCCGCCAATGAGCCATGGATTCTTAATGAGGTCCCACGAAAAAGCGGAGCGCGTTGCAGATCGACAATTGAGCACATTAAACCACTGACACACAGCCAGAACGGAAAGCGTTTCTGATTGGACAATTGAGGCATCTGCACCCTGTGTAGTACGAAACCAAAACCAGCCAAATGTTGAAGCGGTTATCGAGATGACCATCAACGGCATACGTGACAGAATCGATCGATCTAGAAGCGGCTGGCTTGAAGAAATCGGTGCCGACTTCATTTCATTTCCCTCGGCGGGTTCCATAACTAGATTCACGGTTAATGTCCCCTCAGTGACGAGGTTAATCCAAAGAATCTGTACAGCAGCAAGTGGCGGTGGGAATCCGCCAATCAGGGCGAGTATCAGAATGATGACTTCTGAAATCGACGTGCTAAAAAGATAAAGCACTAACTTCTTAATGTTCTGATAAACTAATCGACCTTCAGCAACTGCTGCTACTATTGTTGCAAAATTATCGTCAGTAAGAACAATTTTTGATGCCTCTTTCGCTACTTCCGTTCCAGTGATTCCCATAGAAACACCGACATCAGCCTTTACCAATGCTGGAGCATCGTTGACCCCATCTCCCGTCATTGCGACCACATGACCTTTTCGTTGAAAGGTCTCTACAATTCTAAGTTTTTGAGCCGGATGAACTCGAGCGAAAACGGTCACTCGCTCAATCATGCTCTCAAGGGCTGAATCCGAAAGAGCTTCTATTTCTTTACCATCCAGAGCCAGATCGCCGTCTTTGCTAATCCCTAAAGCTCTTGCTATCGCCATCCCGGTGACCTTGTGATCCCCAGTAACCATGACTGTTTTAATGCCCGCACTTTGGCTTTCACGCACAGCCTGCGAAACTTCAGTTCGAGGTGGATCAATTTGTCCCACAAGCCCAATTAAAATGGCTTCCTTATAAAATGATTCAATGCCCGACTGCGTATCAATCGGGATCTTTCGAACACATGCAAAGGCCAACACCCGCAAAGCTGAATCTGCCATTCGATCTGCAGCCGCCCGTGTTTGTTGACGGACTTCATCTGTTAATTCTGCTTCACCATTTTCGGTATAAACGGACTTACAATAATCAACAAGCAGTTCGGGAGCACCTTTGATGAAGACGATGCTTTCATCCTCGAGTTGATTCTGTGTCGCCATCATTTTAATATTTGAGTCAAAAGGGATTTCTGCCAAACGCGGATACTTTTTGCGAGTCGCTAGCAAATCTAGCCCAGCCTTACTTGCAAGAGTTAAAAGGGCCCCTTCTGTTGGATCCCCAAGAATTTTCCATTCCGCAATCTGCGAAGAAGGCGGCAACAACTGGGCGTCGTTACAAAGTACACAGGCTTGAATCAATCGAGACAATACAGCGTCGCCCTCTAAATGATGTACCTTTTCGTTTTGAATAAACGAACCATTTGGTGCATAGCCCACTCCGCTGACAGAAACATTTCTTTGTTGAAATGGCAGGTAAACATTTGTCACCGTCATTTCATTTCGGGTCAGCGTTCCAGTCTTGTCTGTACAGATAACAGTCGTTGAACCCAACGACTCTACCGCCGATAGCCTTCTGACGACAGTGTTGCGTTTGGCCATTCGCTGCACACCTACAGCCAGAGCAATTGTCATAGCCACAGGCAATCCTTCGGGAACAAGCGAAACCATTTGGCTAATAGCCACCATGAAGATTTCAGCGATCGGGATTCCGCGCAACTGTCCTAGAAAAACCACAAGCAGACACAAAACAACTGCTGCATAAATTAGATAATGACCAAACTTTCGAATCCTTAATTCCAGTTGCGTTTTGGGCTGAATGGCCGTGGATGCGAGCTTGGCAATTTTTCCGATTTCGTTTTCAAATCCAGTTGCCGTTACGATCGCAACACACCGACCAGAGTGGACATAAGTTCCCGCATAGATCATATTTCGGCGATCCGCCAAAGGGGTATCCGCCAACAGGGTCTGAACTAACTTTTCAACTGGGAGCGATTCGCCAGTTAAAGCAGCTTCCGCCGTGGTTAGCTGTGTTGATTCAATGATACGTCCATCTGCCGGTACTGCATCCCCAGCTTGAAGGGAAACGATATCACCTGGAACAATCTCACTGGCTTCGATGAGCTGCTCAATGCCATTACGAATGACTCTCGACTGCAGTTTTGCGAGTTTTCGCAACGCTTCTAGAGACTGCTCTGCTCGTCCTTCTTGAAAAGTCCCAATTACAGCGTTGAGTATAACGACGACCAAAATGACGACAGAGTCTTTACCCTCACCAGCAACAAATGCGACCAAGGCTGCTAATAACAATAGGTAAATGAGTGGGCTTAAAAATTGTCCAAAAAAGATACTCAAATAGGAACGTCGTCTTGCGCCAGGTAGCTCATTACGTCCGTACTTTTGAATTCGCGCTTCGGCCTCTGCCATAGAAAGACCGCTTGCGCTCGAATCGAGAACGGAAAGCACCTCTTTGATCTCAGTGCTATGCCACCTTTTTTGCCCTATGACTCTTTCCATACAGTCAGCCTAGACTTTCTCTAGCGCCAAAATTGCCCGAATAAATGGAATCAAAAGAGGGAACTGAGTTTTGATGAAGAACGCGATTAAAGCAAAATCCAACATTGCACATAGAGCCGCCTTGAGAAACGACCCTATTTTCTCTGAACTATGCACGAACGCAGTGCACACCCGTGAACTCTAATAAGAGCTATAACGTACACGTAACAATTTCTACTCAAAAAGTCTATCCAGATCAGCTGCGACACCGTGCAGTTAAAGCAATCCCACTCGCGATATAACTCAATTAAGTACAGTGTCGCTTTTCTAACAAAGAAAGTTTACGTGACACGTGCGCTAAGAAAAAACATCAGCAACGCTCACATGAGCTCGTTTTTGCACAGAACAAGACAATCAAAGCCGAAAGTGCGAAGCAAAACGTGGAAATTCCCCAGGCAATTTTGATGCTCAATGCATCAATAACTGCCGCCGAAACAAAGTAGCTAAGAGCAAAAATCGCCTCGGTCGAGAAGTTCATCACAGACAAACCCGTTGTTCGAACACGCTCGGGAAACTCTTCGTGCTGGATCGCCTGAACGGCTGGCAAGAAGGCACCACGCGCTCCAGCCATCGTCCAGACACCAAAGAGCGCCAGCCAAACACTCTCGGCAAATACGCAAATCAAAGATCCCAGCGCCATACAAGCCAGCGCATAACCAATTCTAGGCATGTACGAACTAGGTCGAGATTTTCCAGAGAAGAATTGATTCACAGCATAGCGAAGTAGATAGGAACCCGTTGCAAGTACAGAAAACCATCTTGCATCACCACCACCAAGTTGCTGAATCCAAGGTAGCCACAAAACGCCCAGAATTGTTTCCACCTGATGCAGTACTCGAATCGGAAGCAGAGCCTTAAGTTGAATTGATGATCGAATGGCAGCGAACCCCTCTTTGATTCGCGAGACGAATTCTTTTCTTGTCGAATGAAACTCTCTCTCGGGCGGAAGCTCACTCATAAAAAATGCGACGAATGCTGCGGCCAGAAGATAGAAAGCTCCGGCAATCAAAAACGAACCACGTCCAAACCACTGACTTAGAAATCCGACCGAAACACTTGCAACGACGTAGCTCGCAACGGCAACTTTTTCGGTCATGGAAAAATAATGATTGGAATTAAATTTCTCGCCGTCTTGATCCTTATTCGCACCAAACAGAAGAGCCGACAGTGCACCAGAGACGTAGCTCGAACCCAAGCCATAGAGGGCAAAACCAGACAGCACTTGCCATGTCGCCGATGCCCCCAGTCCCAATATCACAAGTGAGATCGTTTGAAGAACCCCACCGATGATGGCAGACTTTCGGGCGCCAAAGACATCGGCCCAAACTCCGGTCGGAATTTCTGTGATTGCCAAAATCGAATACAAAACGCCAAAACCCAATGAAATTGTCTGAAAGCTGACACCAGCTTCATACAGAACGGGAGACGCCGCGATAGTGAAAACCATCGCGGCAAATCCTCGAAGTCCGGTTACAACTTGGGCCCTGGCGAGAGCTCTCACTTCGTTCGACTCTCGATTTCTAGTCGATGAATCAACAACTCAGTCTGCCTCTCGGCCTCAACGCAATTTGGCTGATCGCTATCGCCGCATTCATTCATGAAATCGATCAACACCTTAAGACGGCAACTGCGCTTCGACATGATTGCAATCATTTGCCCCTCGTATTCGAAGTAGCACGAAGGACTTGCTGCCGTCGGAGGGTTTGCTGGATCATGTCCACCACCGCCGACAGTTGGCCCCTTGCCTCCGTTAGGATCGTGCCCACCGCCTCCATCCGAGCCCGGCGTTTTTGGCGGCTCGACGAGCGCAGCATGGAAAAGAGCAGGCATAGTCCCAGCAAACCTAATTGCCGTTGGATCATTTCCGCCACCTGCATATCGAGCAGAGTTCAAAAAATTGAAAGCTGCGACGGGATTGCTTCGGTAGAGGTTGATAACTGGATCATTACCACCAGCGTACGATTTGTTTGAAATTCCGAGCGTCAACAACATCGCGAATAATAAAGCGAAGGTCATATCGAAGAATTTCATTCTGCGGAATCGAAGCCCTCGAATGGTTTTCTTCTTGGCATTCTCATTAGCGAAATCTTTCGCTTTTATCTTGATGGCTTTAAACATCTCGAGAAGTTCGTCGCTTTGCTCTTTTGAGTAAAACGCATCCATCGAAAAGTATGTCTTATCTTTCCAGTACTCAGACTTTCCGCTGAACTCTTTCATCAATTGGAAAACCTTCGAGTCCTTGCGCGCCTCGAGGTCACCGTCATATCTGTAGTGGGAGTAATTGATGTAGTTCTCTGGGTAGTTCGAATAGTACGAACCATCTGGAGTGATATGCACGAGGCCTACTTTAATGAAACGCTCCATTACAGATTGCGCTTTCTTTGGCTCGGGCTCTGCGAATTCGCGCTTGATATCATTTAACGTCAGCGGCTCGACGCGAGTCGCGTAAAACAACGTCAGCGAATATTCATCGACGTGGATTTCTTCGATTTGCTCTGGCGACAATCGAATGCTTGGCACTTCGACTTGTGGCGATGCAGCCTTGTCCGACTTCTGAGATCCGAGTCCTGGACCGGCGACAGCCGCTTCCGCCTTTTTAGATTTTGAGTTCACCGTCGGAGCCTTAGACCCCATCCTGTTTCGCTCTAGTTCCATGTTACCCCCAAACTTTGGTTAATCTTTTTTTATAACTCTTTTGTTCTCTGCAAAATGACTGCGCGGTCGTCGATCCCCTTGCGAAAGCTGCGTGAGCGATCCGACCAACTCTTCCAAATACTCTTTGCGCGTCTTTGTCGTGTCCTTCGATGCAAAATAGACTTGAGCCTCAATTGTATGAAGAATCCTCTTGTAGTCTTCGAAGGGAATCTCGCGAAGAGCTTCAATGACTTTCATCTCTTCTTGGTAGACGAACGAATCACTTCCCGCGACCAACATATCAAGAGTGAGTCCAAGAGCCTGAGCGATCCGAACAAGCTCGCTAGCTGTTGCCTCGCGCTTTGAATTTTCAATTTTCGAAATCGTCGAACGCGGAAGCCCGGACTTTTCATCAAGTTCGGATTGCTTCACATTCCTCGCCATGCGCAACGAGCGGATACGATCTGAAATAAACTTAGGATCACTCTGCATGCGAGCGTTAATAGCCAATTCAGCGAATTGATGTCAATAAAAAAGAATTGACGAAGCCTGATTGGACCCCGTATATCGCCAGTAAGCCGCTTCATAACGGCCTAATTGGAGGCTATCGCATGGAACATGAGCAATTCGCTAAACCAGCGAATTATGAGAAAAGTAAGACGCAGGAAGCTAAGAATCAATTGTTATCAAAGGCACTCGATAGCTTGGCAGAAATTTTAGGGATTGAGTTCGGGAGTCTGACGATTCACTTCCATAAAGGAAAGTGGAGTCCCCGAATTGAGATCCAAAAGAATGTCGTTCGCGAACTAGAGCGATAGTATCAAGCCCTACCCAATACAACGGGCGGCAACAGAAAGCTTGGGATCAGCACGACCATTCGAGATGGATGCGATCCCGTGAAGTTGGCAAATTTGTCGGAACCAAGGACCGACCGCGCAGCTTCCGAAAGAGGTCCCATTCATGGGCTCACAACTCGCAAAGAATCTTGTCACCGAAACAGTAACCGTCAATCCAGAGATGCCGTGGCTCGATATTCACGGCCACCCAATCGATGATGACACCTTAAAAATCAAGTCAAAGACTTGGGGTCAAAAAACCTGGGACGACTATCTCAGGTCAGTAGAAACTCCCCTGCGAGAAACATTGATCTCAGATCTGAACTATCAAACAGCCGCCGATCTCAACGGGCCATATCTGAAGCTACTAAATTCAGGCGACCGCAACAGTTCGCCATTTTTAGGATTTGCACTGGCCTCGCTAACAACAAGACAAGCGCAAGTAGTCGAGGCCATCTTCTGGAGGGACACGAGTGAACGCACGCTAGCGCGACAACTCAACTTAAGTCGATCTTCAATCAAAGTTACGAAGAAACGCGCACTTCAAAAAATTGAGCGAGCCCTGCTGGGTGCGACCGACTCGAACTCGACTAAGTGTCCTAGGACTGCGAATTCTTTAGTTGCGATGGCACAATGGAAAGGTGACAAAAAGGCAAACCGTATTTCATCAGATAAAGCAACAAGCGACTGATTTGGCTAAATCAGCTACTCAAAAATTCAATCGCTGGTTTCGTCGGAATGGTAATCAGCCCTACCTTTACTTCGAAACATCGGCGATCAATCATTTGCACGAGATATTGAGTTTCGAACAAGCCGAAGCGCTTTCGACGTTCGTCACAGAGAAAGGAAATCAGTATCGAATATCATCATTAGTGTTTTGGGAGGTTTTGCTTACAGCAGACGATACGAAACGGGAGAGTCTTGTCTTATTTCTCCAACACTTTGCGCCGTTTCCACCTTTTGCTTCTCCCGAAGAATTGATAATTGATTGGCTGAAACAAGGTTGTCCGAGAGTCGAGCCGAGAAGAAAAATCGATTCAAGTTCACCAATTGCAACTGTTTGGCGAGACATATGCAGCGATAAAAGAAAGACCTTCGTACTAGATAGAAGTGACCTGGCAAATAAACTGAATTTGATGAGAAAGCTTGGGCACTCACTTCGTCGGGCGATACTCTTTCCCGAACAAAAAGATGGTCTACTTGACGTCGTATTAATGGATACCATAGACCCACTGGTCGCCAATCTCAGCTTCGTGCGAGACCAGCAAGAATTGAGCGCCACCGATCGAGATCTATACCGAATATCAATCTATTTTGTGCTGATGATATTTTGCGGAGAGCTGTCAATGGAACCGCAAGTCATCTCACAGTTTTGGATGGATGAAGGCGTCAATGATCAGAATGATCGACTTCTTCACTTTCTGAATAAATATGAGATTGCCATACAAAGAGGGCCAATCCTAACCATGGCCAACATGGCACTTCACCAAATAAAGCGGAAAAAATCCCGAGGCCTATGGGCTGATTGTTTGCACGCAGTGTATATTCCTTATTCCGATCGATTCATTTCTGCTGACGAACACTTTTACTCCCTGAGAGACGTTGATCCGCACTTCAGTAGAATATCCGACATCAATAGTTTCAAAGGCTTTGTAGACAAATGATGTCACCCACTTCCCATATATGAGGGCGCAAGATGATTTGCCCCTCAGAATATGGGGGTACATAAATGAACGAGATCAATTTTTGTCCGCGATGTGGGGGCTATGCCCTCGAACACTTTGCGACACACTCAAACTGCTGGGAGTGCGGATACTCTCCCGACTTTGATTCAGAGCTAAGCCAATGGGAACGAATCGAGTTCCCGAATCTTCGAAGAAAGTCATTCAAGAGCCACCACGTCGGTCAGCCATTACATTTGGCTGATCTGCGCGCGTGAATCTTGATTGCTACGACTTCTACCTTTGGTCCATCGGCATTCTGCAACTGAAACAAGAACCAGAATTTAACGAGCTGCTATCAGCTCAGGAGGAATTATGAACACAGGCTTCTACGACATTCTCATCGCGAAAGAGTACGAGACAAAACAAAACGGCATTCCAGAAAAGAAAACGGCGTGGAACCGGGTCGGTCGCGCGTGGCCTTCAAAATCAGGCAGCTCGGTGAGTTGCGAGTTTCACATGTTCCCAGGCCAACGCTACGTCATTCAACTTCAAAACAACGAGGCAAAAACCAATGAGTAAAAAACAATTCGTTCTTATCGCACTGGTGTTGTTCGTCGCGCCGTTTGCCCATGCATCGGTTGAATCATCGCTAATGGGTCTGAAAAATGTTTTGCTCGGTTCAATCTTGCCGATCTTTGCAGTGTTGGGACTAGGGTTCGCAGCATTTAGCTTTTTCACCGGAAGCATCAATGCCAAGCAACACTTGGTCTATGCCGTCACCGGCGCAACAATTCTCTTCGGCGCACAGAGCATCGTTGATCTGATTCAGCGGTTGGTACGATGAAGAACTGTCCAACGAGTAACATGAATCGTTCACAGCTTTGGGGATTTGAGGTCAGTCACATCGTGACTGCCTTTTCGGTGCTAGCCGGCTCCAATGTGATTCTCAATATTATTCAAGCCCCTTTGTTTTTATCTTGGGGGCTCGGGCTTGGAACACTTGCAGTTCTTCGAATCATCTCCCATGGCCAAAAGAATGGCCATCTTGAGTTGCTGGCCAGGTTCATCATCGAGCCCCACATTTACTTGGGACACTCGGGACGCAAACAAACATCTAGGGAAACGAAGTCATGAGAAAGTATTCGCTCACAAAGACGGTTATGCAAACTCGCTGGCTCAGCGACGGATTTATCGAAAGCAGTGACGGTTCAATCTTCAAAAGTTTTGAAACTGAACCGCTTTCGTTAGGTCTGTTTGAGGAAAGTCTCGACGGACCCAGCTCAGATTCGTTTTTTCAAAAGCTCTCTGAGCTCCTTTCTCGGCTTCCAAACTTCTTCGATGGGCAAATCATTTTGTTTAGATCAAATGTTGATCACGAAATCACCGGATTAAAAACAAGGATTCTTGTATTTGAACGAGTCAGAAAGGAAGAAAGCTACTCTCATTTTAATGCCATCTTAGGCGAAATGAAATTGAGTTCGGCTCCGCTGACAAAATCAACATGGGACGATTACCTTGCAAGCCTCTTTGGGCCGAAGATCTACAAAAATTCTCTTCCTGATCTCGTTTGGGAGAAAGACGCTATTCGCGCAGACAAAGAAACGGTGAGAGTTCTTTCACTGACGGAGCTACCACAGGTTACTTGGAAGGGCTGTCTACAGCCAGTCTTTGAGAGTCGCGTTCCGTTCACTCTGTCTCTAAAGTTCAGCATTCCGGATCGAAAGAAGATTAAACGGCAGCTAGAAACAAAACGCCGCGTAAGCCACGCGCTTTCTGTTTCTAGTTCTCTTGAAGTCAAAAACATCGAATCGAATTCTGTCTTGAGCTCGTCAGAAGAAACTTTGGAGCGAATCCTGGTCGCGAAAGAAACGCTTTTTGAAATCTCACTTGGATTGACTGTAAGGGGGGCCGAACAGCCTACTAGCGAACTTGCAAACGACTTCGAGCGTGTCGTGTCAGGAATTGGAAATGCCGGACTCTATCCAGAGGGACTCGGCTCACTTCCCGTGATCGCGAGTCACTTGCCTGGCGCTAAGGCACTTGGCATTCGCAAGCTCCCGATACTGTCCGAAAATCTAGCTCAAGCACTTCCGCTGCTTCATGATTTTTCTCGGAGTAATGACACGTCGTCATTGGCTTTAAGATCGAGAAGCGATGAAGTTTCCCACTTAAACTTGTTCTCGAAAGAAAATCTAAACTTCAATTCGTTCATTTGTGGAGCTTCGGGTTCGGGTAAAAGCTTTTTGATGAATGCTATCTTGTCGTCAGTACTCAAAGACGATCCGAAGACAAGGCTTTGCATATTCGATATTGGCGGCTCTTACCGTCGAATCATTGAATCAAATGGTGGCGTAAGCCAGCTTCTCACAGTCGCTGAAGCACACGGACTATTAGCTAGTTTTCTTAGACTTCGGCCCGTTGATGGCACCGGCTTTTATCGAACGTTCATTGAAACTCTTTGCGGGTCAGGAAGCCATATCACGCACTCTCACCGAGTCGCGATTGATGATCTTCTCCGACACCTAGAAGGGACAAATCTCAAGCTGGCGGTATTGGTAAAGCTCGCGAGCAAAAAGCCCGAGCGGTTTTACCAAGACGTGGCTCATTGGCTTAAGCCTCACTTAGCGCTTGATGATGTACCCGTGCGAGAGGATTTGCAGGATGTCATTGGCGCACAAGTGACTGCCTTCGACTTCAAAGAACTCGATTCCGATCCAGTGTTGCAGCGGACGACGATTCTGCTTCTGTCAGAATTACTTTGGGGCGATTTAATCAAAGGAACCTATTCACGGACTCTGATTGTTTTCGATGAGGTCTGGCGCTTCTTTGCTCAAAGCAAAAGCTTCCTGGAAGAAATGTACCGGACGCTTAGAAAATATCGCGCTGGGATTGTTTCGATCACTCAAAACTTAGCCGACTATGGAGACGAAGCATTTGCGAAAATGATTTTCACAAATAGTTTCACGAAGATCTTTCTACAAAACGGCGCTGCTGCCGAATTCTTGAAGCAGACTTTTGATCTTCCCGATTCAGATATCGCGCGTGCCCTTTCAGTGACATCAAAGAAACCGCTCTATTCAGAGTTCTTCGCCCTTAGCCCAACGATGAGTCAGATATTTCGTCTCTATCCAACGCCTGAATTCTACAAGCTGGCAAATACCGAAAACATATCTCAACGAAAGGAAGAAAGTTGAAAAAATTAATTTTGATCGCCGCACTTTCGATCATGCCACTCAAGGCGAAAGCCGACCTATGGGGAGCGGATCTGCCTTTGCTAGCAGAAATCGTTTTCAACACTCTTCACACGATGATGGAGCTGGAGAAACAATCTCAACACATGCAAGACGAGCTCGCTGGTATCAAAGATCGAATTCATCGAATACGAACTATCGCCGATGTTGTTCAACCATCTGAATGGGAAAAATGGAAAGACCCGAAAGAAGCGATCAATCGACTTCGTGTCGTCTATCATACAATTCCAAAAGAATATCGTTCTGAAAAATACGACCAAATTGAACACGAGCTATCACGGGCCATGAACCTCGTTGCTCGGGTTGGTCCAGAATCCGCTACCACTTTCAAATCCGGAAAGGAAATGGAACAGCGAGGGGCTGACGCTTCTCCTGGCGTCGCGCAGAAGCTTACAGCCTCTGGTGTTGGGACTTTGATTGCGCTCGAATCTCAGTCTCAGGTGATTCAAAGTCATATCACAAGCCTGCTCGCTCAGATGTTGGCAGAAGGAAACGAACGCGAAACAAGATCCGTCGTCAGCCGCGGCGGATCTTTTAAAGCCTTTTCGGCGAACCTTAGTCAGAAGGATTCGCAGTTCTCGGAACTCGTCCTCAAATCAAGGAAGAATCGATGAAGTATTCAATCCCCGCGATCGAGGAGTATGAAAAACTTCTGCCCGTTGCGCGCCAGATTTATGAACACACAAGTCACTTGAGTTGGCAGATGCTTTTACCGCTATTTCTGGTGTCGGTCGCTGTTGGCTACACAACTGACCTTGGAATCAGTGGTGCTGTTGTCGTCAGACTAAAGCGATTGGTCTTGGTCGCACTGCTGTTGGTAGCGTTTCCGACGATTGCGGAGTTCAGTCAGATCCTTGGCGTCGAAGTCGCAAGATCCATCGACGACATGACCGGAATCGATATGGTTCTCGATGCAGCATCAAAGCGGGCTGATGCCTATTCGTTTGATCTCGAAGGACTTTTGAACCTTGGTAGCGATCTACTGATCGGCGCGTTGGTCATCATAAGCTTTGTGATTTTGATCGTGGCAAGATTTTTCCTACTCGCGTTTCAGCACTTCTATTGGTTTCTGCTTGTTGCACTTGGGCCATTCTTAATTCTTGGAACTCTGTTTGAATCATCAAGCGGAATCACACGTGGACTTTTTAAGTCGATGTTTCAAGTGGCCTGCTGGCCGGTGATCTGGTCGGTGCTATCGGCATTTCTGAAAGCACTACCTTTCGCATCAGCTTATGCCTTTGAAGGAAACCTGATTACAGTTGTTACGCTGAATCTAATCATCGCCATCGCACTTCTATTTTCGCCGTTCATTGTTTCGCAACTTGCTGATGGAGTAAATCTCAGCGTCGGTGACACGCTAAGACGTGGAGTCTTAAAAACTGTGATGATGGCGACACCCAAAACTGCCGCAGCATCATTCGGAATGAAAGCAGCAAAAGGGGCTCGCTATGCAAATTACGCAAGAAATTCGATGAAAGGAGGTCGATGATGTTTTTAATTTCACTTTTCGTTTCACAGGCCCTCGCGAGTACATCGATGGGTCCAACGACATTTCCGGTCTTTTTGAAAGAAGGCTTCAGCACAATCTTGGAATTTGAAGATGCTCCAACGCAGGTCGTGCTTGGGGATCAAAATCTATTTCAAGTTGAACGCTTAAGCCGCTCGATCGTCATCAAGCCGATGGTTCCCTACGCAACGACCAACATGTTCGTCTATTTCAAATCAAAAGAGACAAGACTATTTCTGCTGACCGCATCCGAAGAATCGGAGCCAACGTATTATAAGAAATTCGAGGCATTTGTACCAAAAATGGTTGAGAAACCAAAGGTGTCGATTCCGCTCAAGTACAAGCGCGGTCTTCACATCAAAGGCTCAGAGTTCGACAAGAAGAAAGACTTCCTCACGATTGATTTTGTCGTCGCCGCAGATTCTTCAGGAAAGGTTTCACCAAGCTGGGACCTGATCAGACTTAAACATAAGGACAGAGCACTCAGTCCCACAAAGCTATGGTCTGAACGTCGAGAGGCGCAGCGAGATTCATTTGTAAAAGCACGATTGATTTTTGCGAAGCCAAATTTGCCAGCCGACTTGAAAGACGTTTCGTTGATCGTCCCAATCAAGGGCGCCGCGAATTCGTGGACCGGAACTTTTAAAGGATTGAAACGATGAAAAGACCGAGTCCATTTCAAAAGCAAAAAGAGCGTCTTCTAAAAAGATGGTCCGAAGAAGATTATCCCGGCGGAACGCCTCGTTTTCAATTGGCTTTGCTGGCAAAAGACATTGTCGTGTTTTGCCTCATTCCGATCAGCGCCATCATTTTCTACAAAATTGTCGAATCTTCGATTTCTGCTCCTACAAAGTCTACGGATCGAAAGAGAGCCGAAACTAAAATCGACCGAATGGAGAAGCATTCGCAGATCATCAGCTTTCAAGGCGCAAGCGGCGGCGGCAGCGGCAATCGAGGATCTGCATTCTCGAAACGTGCTCCAGGAACGCTAGTCAAAGTAAGACTCATGAATGTCGTTGAGACATTTTCGAATGCTCCTGTTCACGTTCAGGTTATGGATGCAGGACTTGGTCGCGAGTTTATGGGGGCTACGATCATCGGGGATGCGTCTCCCGAAAACGGTACAGGTCGAGTTACGATGAACTTTAAGTTTGTTCGACATCCCCAGCGCCTCGGTATCGCGGTTCCGATCTCAGCAAGGGCATTAAGCCTCGATGGCACTTATGGGATCACTGGTTCAAAAAAAGAAGGCCTTTTCGCGAGGGCCGCCATTAGATCGGCAGCTAACAATCCAAACACTGTGGACGCCGGCGCTGACAACAATGATTTCAAAACACTCGTCGCTCGGGCCGTGGCCGCAGGTCTGATGCAGGAGTTCCAATCAGAAGCGAGCACTGCGCATAATCGAGCGCAAGTGCTAACTCTGAAACCCATGACCGAGTTCTTTGTTGAACTGACTGACTATTTTCCAGGGCAGAAATAATGAACGACCAGAACCATTCCTCTCTTTTGCTGGTCCCGTTTGGTCTATTGAGTCTTTGGGCCTTTGATGTCTATTCATCACTCAACTCGATGGATAAGGCCCTGCTTTTCTTTGTCGTCGCACTCGTTGTGTTTTTATCGGGACTTGCTGTAATTTATTTTTTTTCATCATGGGGACGAGCGAATCGAAAGCGGCTCGCAAATATCAAAGAACTTCCAAAGAACCTTCTGGTGCCGACGGCTGATTGCGTTTCAATGGGCCTAGACACCGATCTTGACGAGATCATCTATCTTCCTGATCTGATTCGCACTCGACACATTCACATCTTAGGCGCAACAGGATCTGGAAAAACCGAAAGCGTTATTCTGAATTTCTTAAGGCAGGATGTTCAGCGCGGACTAGGCAGCATTATTCTCGATGCAAAAGGTGACACATCTTTTCTAAATCAGCTGCACTCGTGGGTTCCGCACAATCGTCTTCGCGTTTTTGATCTGACAGACACCGAGTCTCTTGGCTATGATCCGCTCGATGCGGGTTCCGCACTTGAAGCGGCACAAAGACTTTTTTCTTCGCTAACTTGGAGTGAAGAGTACTACAAATCGAAGGCGCTTTCTGCGCTTCAAAGAATTTTTCAAAACTATCACGATTTGAATGATCGAAATCCTACGCTCGTTGAAGTCGCCAAGATTCTCGAAACACCAGAGTCGTATTCGGCATTTGTAGGAAGCCCTGGCTCGTCCCAAGCTATTGCGATCAAAGACTTTCAGGAACTATCAGGTCTGCGTGATCAAATTCATTCTCTGACACTCGGACATCTAAAAACTATTTTATCGCCAAATTCGGAAACAAGAATCAATCTCTCGAATGCGGAATCGGGAGTGGTGATTTACTTTAGGCTCCAGAGTCTCATGTCGCCACAGATCGTGGGAATTGTCGGAAAACTTCTTATCAACCATTTAAATTTTTTGGCGGGCACGGCGCATAGGGAACGAGGGCAGTCAAAACCAAGCAAACTCGTTCCAGTTTATCTTGACGAGTTTGCGACTTTTGCCTGCCCTGAATTTGCAGATTTGATTTCAAAAGCCAGGTCCGCCGGATTCGCCCTGCATTTCTCTCATCAAAGTATTGGAGATGTGATGGATGTCTCAAACGGCTTCTTGAATCGAATCACCGACAATGCAGCCACTAAGATTGTTCTCAGAATCAATGATCCTGATTCGGCAGAGTTTCTGTCCCGATGCTTTGGGACGAGGGACATTCAAAAAACCACTCAACGAATTACCAATGCTAAAAACATTGATGCGGCCGAAGTGGTCGGCGAAGGAACAACTAGAGATGCCCACCAATTCCGAGCATCTCCGGATCTTTTAAAGACGCTGCCAACGGGAGTCGGCGCAGTTCTCATCGCCCACGGGCAAGAGACACCGCACGGTGCTTCGAGCGTCTTCAAGATCCGATTTCCGGAACTGCGGGGGTCTAAGTGATCTAGCCCAATACCAGAAAACCTATGGATTTTCGCGAATCGTATCTATTTGGATTTACTGCTATTTATTGCCAACAATCACGTTATTCTTAATTTTTAAGAATTTCATGTGGACGCCGATAGGAAACGTGTTATTCTTAATTTTTAAGAAGTTTATGTAGAGGACACAATGGCCACTCAGATGAATAAAAAAGTAACCAGGCTCTTCCAAATCGCTGAAGCCCAGCACGGGTACTTCACGGCTAAACAAGCAGCTCACGCGGGTTTCCTGCCAACAAACTTCACCTATCATGTGAAATCCGGATCTTGGCTGCACGAAGGAACTGGGATTTACAGACTCAAAAATTTTCCAAATTCTCGCGAGTCGCAAATGGCCTTCTACGCGCTTTGGTCCCGAAATCGTGAAGATCAAGTCCTCGGCGTTTACTCGCATGAAACAGCTCTTTCCCTACATGATCTATCAGACGTCAACCCGAGCAAACTACATTTGACAGTGCCCAAGAGCTTTAGAAAGTCCGCCGACATTCCCAAGATCCTAAAGCTCCATTTTGAGAATCTCGATGAGTCGGAAACTCAAAAAATCAATGGGATCAAAGTCACAAAACCGATGCGAACTCTCATTGACGCTTTCGACGGCACGACGTCTCGCGAGTTTGTCGAACAAGCTGTTCAACAAGCCTATGCGAGGGGTCTAGTAACGCTCGCCGACATCAAGGCGGCAGCGGTACCTCAGGAAACGGCTGCTCAGTTTCTGAAATGGATTGAATGGTCTGAGAAAAATCGCCGAAAGCGGATGGGGGCTTAGTTATGAAATCAAAGAAATACGACAACCCAAAAGCCTTCCGAGCGGCCCTTGAAGATCGCCTCAACCGCATTTCTAAGTCAGAAGGCACTGACATTCTGAGATTGCGAAGACAGGTTGCCTTTGACCGGCTTCTCGCCAGATTCTTTTCAAGCCCCTCCGCACCGTGGGTGTTAAAGGGCGGCTATGCAATGCAGCTTCGCATTGATAGCGCTAGAGCCACTAAAGATGTCGATCTTGCCATGCGCGAAATAAAACTACTTTCTCAGAATGAGGACGACAAAATTTCCGCACTGCTTGAATTACTGCGTACAGAAGCACAGAAAGACCTAGGCGACTTCTTCTCATTCAATATCGGACCCTCAATCATGGAATTGGAAGCAGCTCCGTATGGAGGCTCACGATTTCTGGTCGAGTCCCAAGTGGACGGACGCAGCTTCGAGAAATTTCACCTCGATGTCGGAATCGGCGATGTTTGGATTGAGCCACTAGAACAACTGACTTCGAATGATTATTTGGGCTTCGCCGGAATAGAGCCGAAAACATTTCCAGCAATTCCGAAAGAGCAGCAGTTTGCAGAAAAACTCCATGCCTATAGTTTGCCGCGACCAGACGCCAGGCCCAACTCACGAGTCAAAGATTTGATAGATATGAACCTTCTTATTGGCGAAGGCATGAACGAGAAACAACTTTCAACGGCACTCCATAGCACCTTTGAACGGCGCAATACGCATCAATTGAATCTCACGCTGGCTCCACCCCCAGCGACTTGGGGTGCATCATTCACATCTATGGCGATAGAGTGCGATCTTGATCCAAACATAGATGTGGGATTCAAAATTGTATCTGATTACCTAAAGAAAATTTAGAACCTACTTAACCCCACCAACTAAATCCACTCCTCCACTGAATTAAAAACACAGGAGGAATGCGAAATGAAACGCATACTTTTATTGAGCCCCATGGTGGCTCTGTCGGTGTCGTGTACGACACTCGATCAATCGTTCAGGCTTGGCGCAGTCACTGGCGCATTAACCGGAGCTGCTGCAACTTACGCTGGAAACAGTGCAAGTGGCAGAAATCCGTCCATTGAAGAAGTTGGACTCGGAGCCAGTATCGGGCTTGGGATCGGACTCATAACGTCCTACTTCGTTCATCAGCAAGTTGCAGAAGATCGCGCAGAAACGTCTCGGCAAACGGAAATCTACTTCGGAGATTTGCCACCAAGCCCATTCATGATTCCACAACCAAAGCTCAAGAAAGGTAGCCATTGATGAAAAAGAAATTGCAAGTCGTACTCAGTGACGAAACTTGGACCGCTCTAAATGGGCTCACGACAGAGGCCAACGATGGTTTTGTGAATGGTACGATCACTTATTCAGATGTAGTGAATGAAATTTTGCTTTCGGCAAAACTAGATATCCGAGGAATACAAGCCAAACACACGAATATCAGAAAGTCGTTGAGATTGATGGCCGCTCAAAAAGAGATCGACATTGATTCTGCAATTCGCGCGCTGATGGACCTAAAAACAAAAAGTGCGAAGAAATCCGCGCGGAATCAAATCTCGATGGAAGGTATTGAGCAATGACAGCGACAAAAACGTCGCAACCCAAGCGCGGAAAGGATGTTCTAAGAATAATCAGTGATCACGGCCCGCTGTCTATTGAACTGCTGCACAGAATGATGGTTCCAGAAATGTCGAAGAAGAACTTGAGAAAATCGCTTCAAGTTTTGCGGAAGAAGAATTTGATTGAATCAGCTCTGTCGTCTGCGCAATCCACTTTTTATATGACCGCGCAGGGCTTAAAGAGCCGCACTCAATCATCTGAACGCCTTCGTTGCCAGGCAGACGAATTGAATCAGCCGCTCCTAAGACGTCAAGATTGGTTTCATAATCAATGGTGTGAGTATTGGATTTTGACGATGAAACGGAGGTTTCCGAACGGCGAATTCATTCGCGAGGGGTCTATCGGTAGTCATCAGATTGCGATGAATGTACTGAAGATCACGAAACAAGACTTCGATTTAAGACCGGACTTTCTCTTACGGCTTCCGAATCAAGGCAGGGCAGAATCGACGTATCTGGCATTCGAAATCGAGCGAACCAGAAAGTCCAATGAGCGGCTCATGCGAAAATTTCGAAAGTACATGGATGGAACTCATATCGATGGACTGATTTATATTTGTGATACGGGACGACTGTCAGAAACGATCAGACTACTATATACGAATCGACTTGTTGCCCACTCACAGCGACAAAAACGATTCGGCGAAAATTTCTTCCTCTTTTCTGATTCGCTCGATGGTGGCGGGCCACAACTTCCTCGACTGTTCAATGCCAGTGGAAAACTCACTTCTTTTGAAAACTGGTGTGGATATCTCGAATCCACAAAGTGGACGAAACGACGTGATGAAGATCTTAAGTAACTGGGAGCTATCCCAGATTGTCGACTCAAACTTTTTGCCCTCAGCATTTCAACTTTTCCCTAGGCAAAACAAGCGATTAACGCGAACCCACCCGCCGCTAGTTCTCCTTCTGCGCTTCCTGACCACTCACACCCTACATCTAAAGATGTTTAACGGTTGTTAGTGGTCAGGAAGACAGTCCAACTAGCGGCGGGTGGGAAGGTGTAGATCAGAATAGTGATAAGAAATGACACAGGGAAATACAGAAAGAATTTGGAATGGAAATGAGTCCGGGGAAGAGGTAAATTCAAATACAGAGACAGAAAAGTTCTTTGAAAACCAAATAGTACCCATGTGGGCTTCTACGAGAGTCGCTGCCGAGATGCTCGGGATTACGCCAAATGCTTTGCGAATTCGCAAATGCCGAGGCGAGATCGAGTGTCGATATTTCGGAAAGCACCTTCGATTCAATGTGCAGCATCTGCAATCTCACTTTCGCGAACAACGAAAGGACTAAGAGATGGCAATTAAGAAAGTACAAATCGATGGCAAGACTCAGTATGAAGTCATAGTAAAAATAAGAGATAAATCCGGTCGCCAGATCATGCGGCGCAAGCGTTGGTTCAACAACGAACGCGAAGCAAAGAAGGCCGAGTTCGAACTCATGATGGAGCTCGACGGTCACAAATCAAAAGTAACCTGGAAGCAATGGATTGGACACGTACTTGAAAAGTATCGAGTCGAATACAGAACTTCGACCTACTTCAATTACAAGCACTGCTTGAACAAGTGGTTTAATCCCATCTGGAACGACAAGTTTGTTGATGACATTAAACCGAGCGATGTTCACGCGGCCGTGTTTGAAACTGCGGAAGAGACTTCGAGCTACACCAAGCGCGGACTATTAAAGATCGTAAAACGCGTCTTTAATATCGCAATCGAAGAAGGTCTGATCGTTCGTAATCCTGCGGTTGGAATTAGAGTGAGATGTGCCGAAGCCAATCAAGGAGTTCTCAATAAAAATGAAATTGAGATCCTCCTTCGACAGGCCAAGAAAACAGACCACAGATTCTTTCCTCATTGGACGCTAGCACTCCTGACCGGAATGCGCTCAGGCGAACTGTATAGTCTAAGGTGGACCGATGTTGATCTGGTCACAGGAAAGATCAACATCAGCAAAGCCTGGACAAGGTACAACGGCGAAGGGCCAACAAAGACCGCGAAGAATCGGATTTATCCCGTATCAGGTGAATGTCGGAAATTCTTAGAGGAGTTGAAACTAAAATATTCGAAGGACTCAGAGTTTGTGCTTCCAAGGCTATGGGAGTGGAACCAAGGAGATCAGGCGAAGATTTTAAAAAACTTCTGCGAGGAAATCGGCATCACGCCAGTAAAGTTCCACGACCTAAGAGCAACCTTCATTACACAGATGCTCAATAACGGAGTTCCACTCTCTAAAGTGATGGCCATCGTTGGCCACTCGTCTTTAAAGACCACCCAAGGCTATTTACGGCTTTCGGGAAAGGACGTCGAAGGTGCCACTGAGAGCCTCAATATTGCGGTTCCGGTGCTTGAGGAGAGGCTTGATAACGTGTTTGAGCTACGTAAACGGTAGCATCAGGTCGTGGTAGCATATGGTAGCATGGGTGCTGATTCGTGAGGAATTACGGATGTTTAGCTTCTAAAAGAGTTACCCATCCAATTCCACTATTAAGCAATGTTTGGTTCTTCTCAGTTCATGGTGGGCGTGCGCCTAAAAGCCATTAACAACAAGCATTTAGCAATCTCAGTCGGTAATTTTCGAACGACGTATATCCGTAAGCGCGCTTCTGTACAAGCTTTGCGACGTTATTAAATCCTTCCGTTCTTGCGTTGGTGAGTCCGGTTTTAAAGTAGTTCAAGATCTCGATTCTCCAATTCAGAAGTGTTCGTCGAAGCGTTTTGATCGCCTTTATTT